>Ga0209258_100184_pt1 | contig 133161 bp, 127 predicted proteins | sample Araplaol_mTSA_r2_FD_184281 | JGI IMG/M metagenome (GOLD analysis project Ga0209258, IMG submission 184281) | Arabidopsis root microbial communities from North Carolina, USA - plate scrape CL_Col_mTSA_r2 (SPAdes) (version 2) | ecosystem: Host-associated > Plants > Roots > Endosphere | place...
GAATCTGCTGGATTGAGGAGCCACCGAGAGGTGGCGCTACGAGGTGGGGCCGCGTTAGCGACCCCGTAAAGCCGCTTTGAGCGGCTCACAACGTTAAAGCCCCCGGCTTTGCCGGGGGATACTTACTCCAGCGAAAGCTGGAATCCAGCGACTTTGAGGCTAAAAGGCACCGGATTCCAGCTTTCGCTGGAATGACGGGCAGAAAGTTTCCGGCGATTGAAAAAACTTGTTCGAAGCATGGGGGACGGAACCCCAGCTTTATCGCGGTTTTCGATGCTGGGATGTCATCCCAGCCTACGTGGCTATAAATCATGCAGCGTTGGGTGCTTGTATTGCTGTTGTTGGTAGCTGGCTGGGGCGCGGTGCATGCGTGGCGGTTGCGCACCGTTGTTCCGCCACCAGGGGTGCTTGCACCGGATGCGCCGCAGCAGATGGATATCGATAACGGTGTGCAGCTTCAACGCGGCGATACCACGCTCACCACGCGCGCCCGCTTCGAGCTGACCGCCCGCGTTTTATCGCGGGAAGACTACCGCTTCGATCCAGGCGCTTTTCTTGCGCCGGAGGATCTTGCATTGGGTTGGGGCCGCATGTCCGACAGTACCGTGTTGGCGAAGATCGCCATCACGCAGTCCAATCGCTTCTATTACTGGCATGTCGACCAATTTCCGATTCCACGGCGCGAAATAGAAACCTCCAGCGCCAACATGCACATGATTCCCGCCGATAAGACGGTCCGCCGCGCATTGGAACGCGTGCGCGTTGGGCAGCTGGTGCATCTGGAGGGTTTCCTCGTCGACGCGCGCCGGCCGAATGGCTGGTATTGGCACACATCGATGACGCGCGAAGACACCGGAGATGGGGCATGCGAGCTGGTATTTGTCGAACAGATCGACATCGTGGCGCCTTGACGGCATGCTGCCGCTTTCAGGCGACGGGTTTAAAAATGTCATCGTCAAAAACGGGTTTGTCTTTGCTCACCTAAGCCATGCGTTACTTATCCCTGCTACTTCTTGGCCCCTGGATCATCGTTCTGGCGTGGATCTATTGGGCGGCTTTCAAGCGGTCTCGCGTGACCTGGCTATTTGCGGTCTACGACATGATGGTCGTTATCGTTGCTTTGGGCGCTGCCTACGGATTGGCCCTGGTGGCCTACGATGAGGTTGTCATTCAAAACGCCGGTGACCTGGGGCGGGAAAGCGGGAGCATCTGGAAGCAGGTCATGCCGGCGTTGTATGGCTATGGGGCTTTTGCTGTGGTCATGGCGGTGGGAATTGGGCTGCGTTTTGTTTTTAAAGCGCGCAAGCGGGCGCGGACGTAAGCTCTGTAGCGCCCCATTGAACCGGGAAGCTTGATGATGCGATAGACAACTCCCTCCCCTGCGGTAGTAGGGGAGGGTTGGGGTGGGGTTGTTTGAGCTTTAGCGCGCAGCCGAATTTCGCGATGGCAAGAAGCCCAAAGATTGCTGTGATATCAGGCTTGCGCCGCTCGCTACGCTCGCACTCCACCCTAACCCCCATGCTCCGAACTTAAGGCTTTTCAATTGCCGGAAACTTTTGCCCGTCATTCCAGCGAAAGCTGGAATCCAGCGACTTTGAGGCCGTAAAGGCACTGGATTCCAGCTTTCGCTGGAATGACGGGTTGGGGTTCTACGGTGGCGGAAAACCCTTAAGTTCGGAGCATTGACCCTAACCCTCCCCTACTACGCAGGGGAGGGAACGGCATCTGACATATGAGAGTCAATGCTAAGTGCACGATGGGGAGAGGACTCGTCCTCACGCGATTCAGCCTTACAACACCACGGCATAAGCAACCAGCAGCTTTAATCTTGCACCCAAGCGTGCATAGAATCGGAGACCGCCCCCAGCGCCGAGCAGCCAGCCCGGCGCGCGTTTACTGTCTCGTTCTGGAAGTACCATGCCCGACTATCGCTCGAAAACCTCTACCTTCGGCCGCAACATGGCCGGCGCCCGCGCACTGTGGCGCGCCACCGGCATGAAGAACGAGGACTTCAAGAAACCCATCATCGCGGTGGCCAACTCCTTCACCCAGTTCGTTCCCGGGCACGTGCACCTGAAGGATCTTGGCCAGCTGGTGGCGCGCGAGATCGAAAAGGCCGGTGGTGTCGCCAAGGAATTCAACACCATCGCTGTGGACGACGGCATCGCCATGGGCCATGACGGCATGCTCTATTCGCTGCCCAGCCGCGAGATCATCGCCGACTCCGTGGAGTACATGGTCAACGCGCACTGCGCCGATGCGCTGGTGTGCATCTCCAATTGCGACAAGATCACCCCGGGCATGCTGATGGCGGCGTTGCGCCTGAATATCCCGGTAGTGTTCGTTTCCGGCGGCCCGATGGAGGCCGGCAAGACACGGTTGGCCGAGCACAAGCTCGATCTGATCGATGCCATGGTGATCGCCGCCGACGACAAGGCGACGGACGAGCAGGTGCTGGAAGTCGAACGCAGCGCCTGTCCCACCTGTGGTTCGTGCTCGGGCATGTTCACCGCCAATTCGATGAACTGTCTCACCGAAGCGCTGGGTTTGTCGTTGCCCGGCAATGGCACAGTGGTGGCGACGCATGCCGACCGCGAAGAACTGTTTCTGCGCGCTGGACGTCTCATCGTCGAACTCTGCCGCCGTTACTACCAAGGCAACGACGAAAGCGTGCTTCCGCGCAACATCGCCAACTTCAAGGCGTTCCAGAACGCGATGACGTTGGATATCGCGATGGGCGGTTCCACCAACACCATCCTGCACTTGCTGGCGGCCGCACAGGAAGCCGAGCTCGATTTCGACATGCGCGAGATCGATGCGCTTTCGCGCAAGGTGCCGCAGCTGTGCAAGGTCGCGCCGAATACGCAGAAGTACCACATTGAAGACGTGCATCGCGCCGGCGGCATCATGGCCATCCTGGGCGAATTGGCGCGCGCGGGCCTGCTGCATACCGACGTCGCCACCGTGCACAGCGCGACCATGCGCGATGCGATCGCCGGTTACGACATCACGCAGACGCAGGACGCGGACGTTCATACGTTTTATAAGGCCGGCCCGGCGGGCATTCCCACCCAGGTCGCCTTCAGCCAGGCTACGCGCTGGGACAGCCTGGACCTCGACCGCGCCGAAGGCTGCATTCGCGATTACGAACACGCTTATTCCAAAGAGGGTGGCCTGGCCGTGCTCCACGGCAATATCGCCGCAGACGGCTGCGTGGTGAAAACCGCAGGCGTCGATGCCTCCATCCATGTGTTCGAAGGCAACGCCAAGGTGTTCGAAAGCCAGGACGCTGCCGTCAAAGGCATTCTCGGCAACGAAGTAAAAGCCGGTGATGTGGTAGTGATTCGCTATGAAGGCCCGCGCGGCGGTCCGGGCATGCAGGAAATGCTGTACCCAACGTCGTATCTAAAATCCAAGGGCCTGGGCAAGCAGTGCGCCTTGCTCACGGATGGCCGATTCTCCGGTGGCACCTCGGGCCTTTCCATCGGCCACGTTTCGCCGGAAGCTGCCGCCGGCGGCGCCATCGGTTTGATTCGCGAAGGCGATCGCATTCGCATCGACATCCCGAATCGCAGCATCGATCTGTTGGTCAGTGATACGGAACTTGCCACGCGTCGTGCCGAGCAAGACGCCAAAGGCTGGAAGCCTGCCGAAGCGCGTGCGCGCAAGGTGAGTACGGCATTGAAAGCGTATGCGTTGCTGGCAACCAGTGCCGATAAGGGCGCGGTGCGTAATAAAGCAATGCTGGATGGTTGAGGGTAGGTTGGATTACCCCGGACTTTGATCCGGGGGGACCCAACATTTCGGAGCGATTCGTTGGGTTACGCTGCGCTAACCCAACCTACCAAACAAGGCTCGTCGCCCCGGCGAATACCAGGGTCCAGCGTCTTTGGACGACACATCCGCGAAGTGCTAGGCTCCGCCGCGTCACCTCTCGGAGCACACGGATATGGTTCGAGGACGGAAATACACTCAGCTTCGCTGGTTTTTCCTGTGCATGGCATTGACGTGCCACGGCGTGACGAGCGCTGCCGATCACGCATCCGAACCTTGCGTTCCCATCCTGGAAAAGTTGCTTCCCGGGGAGTACCACTACTGCGTGGCCGTTCACGACTGGCAACGTGGCGACAATCGCGCCGGTGCCTTCGAAGCAAAATATGCAGCCACATGGGGCGAAAAGCGCGCGCAGTTTGCGTTAGGCGTGGATTACTTCAATGGTCGACGCGGCTTGCCAGTCGATAAGGTGCAAGGACTGGCGTGGCTTACTCTCGCCGCCGAACGCAAGGATCCCTATTACGTTTCGATATTGGCATCGGCACGCGCGCAGAGCACGCCGGAAGAGCAACAGCAAGCCGCTGCACTCGTCGCAAAAATGCTGCCTGATTATGGCGACGCGCATGTTGCCGACTATGCCGAGCGCCGTTTTCGCACGCAATGGTGGGCAATCCGAGACCACGTGTGGGATGCGCTTAGCGTCAGCCATCTGGATCCCTGGTCCAATCGCACCGGTGTCGAGATTGAGGGACTGGGTGTTGTGCAACCCATGATGGCGTTGAGGAAGCTTCAGGACGCCGGGAATACGTATTTCCACGGCTGGGGGCAGGTTACGGTTGGGCCGCTTGTTCCTGTGAATAGCGAGCCCGCGTCGGCGAGCTCAACGCCGGGGCCTTCCTCGCAAATGAAGCGTTAGCTACGGTTTCACGCCAAAGCCAGCAGGCCCCGGCGTTTGCCGGGGCGACGAATAAGCAGTGTTGAATTTGCCGGCCAAACGTTTGGTTTGCGAAGGCAGGCCTGTTGGCTTGGTCGCTAAGCAGGTGGACTGTCCACGCCAGCAACCACGACCCGATTACGCCCAGACGTCTTCGCCATATACAACGCCACATCCGCACGGCGGATAAGCTCGAAGCCATCACGGTCTTGGGGTTCCAGCCACGCTACGCCGACGGAGCAGGTGAGTTCTACGCGCGCACCGTCGCTGCCGAAAGGATGTTGTGCGATGCACTGGCATAGCGCTTCAAAAGGTGTGTGGCTGGCTGGAATGGCATCGGGAATGACGGCGAGGAGTTCTTCGCCACCGTAGCGGCCAAGGGTTGCATCGGGCGATAGCGTATCGCGCAGCCGTTTGGAGGCTTCGATCAGCACGGCGTCGCCGGCCAGATGGCCATAGCAATCGTTGATGTGTTTGAAGTGATCCAGATCTATGAGCGCGATCGCCAGAGGCTGATGGTGTTCGCGGGCATAGGTCATGGCTTGGGTCAATTTTTCCAGCACGCGTGAGCGGTTAGGCAGGCCGGTCAACGCATCGTGGTTGGCCTGGTGCCATAGCGCGGCGCGTGTTTCTTCCAGGGCTTGCTTGTCGATTTCCAATTCGTGCGTGCGTTGCGCGACGAGTCGTTCGAGCGTGCGCGCGCGGTGCCGAAGGTTCCGGGTGCGTAGCTGCCAGATCAGCGCGATGCCAAGGATGAGCAGTAGCACAGCGAGCAGCACGGCTGGTGCGCGCTGCCACCATGGCGGAACGATATGAATCGGCAGTTGGATGACGGGCGAGAGTTTGCGGCTATCCGGGTTATAGGCAGCTACTTCGAAGACGAAGTCGCCCGGCGGCAACGGCGGATAGTCGATTTGTGAACGATCCGACGTCACCCAGTTGTGCTCCAAGCCGAGCAGTCGGTAGCGGTATTGCAGTGTCACCCGAGTGGGCGCGCCGATCGTGGCAAGGTGCAGCGTAAGCGGCTGATCGAGTGCATTGTCGAAACGGTAGGCCGGTGCGGGCTGCTGAGGTTTATCGCCCAGGCTTACTTGCGTGATGATGGCAGTCAGCGGATCAGGCTCGGTTAGCGACGTTGGATCAAGAACATGGGTGATGCCATTCGTCGTGCCGATCCATATCGAGCCGTCGTTATCTTCAAAGTAGGCGCCCTCGCCGATGTCGTCCCAAATCAACCCGTCGTCTTCCGTCACGTGCTGCCAGTGCTGGCTGTCGAAAATCTCCACGCCGTCGGTGCCGCCGATCCACAGCCAGCCGCGGCGATCCTGGCGAATGAAATAGATGCGGGTGTTGTCGAGAAGATCGTTGGCGATGTGTTGTACGTTGATCACGTCAGCGTCGGTTACATGGCCGTGCCACAGGCCATCGAAGTTGCCGGCGAGATAGAGATTGCCGTCGGGCAGGATCTCTATATGGGTGAAGCCCTGATCGGATGGTGGTCCGGCCGCGTGGATGCGTGTCCATTGGCCGCGATCAAGTCGAAACAGGCCCGCATCCCCGCTGAACCATAGTCGGCCTTGAGCATCTTCTCTTGCATCGGTGAACATCGTATCGGGAACGACATCACCGCCTGCGCGCTGCAGCGTGTGCCCGTCATAGAGATATATGCCACGCTCCGTGCAAAGCCATACTCGCCCTTGGCTATCGACCTCCATATCGTGGACATAGGCTGGCGAGTGCCCCACCTCTTCGGTAACGCCTGAGTGAGCGCGATAACGCAGCAACTCACCAGAGTAATAGGCGACCAGCATGTCGCCATCCGGTAGCGCATGCAGTGCGACAGTTTCTTGCGCCAGTGGCGGTGGCTTCAACGGCCAGGGCGTAGGGCGTGAACTGTCAGATGCAAGCACGCTGCCGCCGAGTTCATCGCCGATCCACAACGTGCCGTCCGTCGCGCGTGCGATGGCCCACGTCGGGTTGCTATCCAAGCCTTGAGCGGTTTGCCAGCTCTCCATGCGATCGTAGCCGCGCCATTGCAACACGCCGCGGCCATAGGTGCCGATCCATAGCACGTGATTGCGGTCGTACAGCAGTGCGTCGATACCAATATCGGGCAGGCCGTTGCGGGCATCGAAGATGAGCCAGGTTTTGCCATCCCAGCGTGCCAGGCCGTTGTTGGCGCGAGTAAGCAGGCGCCCGTGGTCGTCCTCGATCATGTCCAGGTAGGCGGTGACCACGCGTGCACCAGGCAGATCGTGGTTTACGAACGATTGCCTGCCCACGGCTAGCGCACGGATATAACGAGGGCTGCGTGCCCATAAGGTGCCGTCGCGCGCGCGCAAATAAGACGTCCATGTATCGGCAGGAATGCCTAGCTGTTCGTTCCAGATGCGCAGTTGCTCACCAACCAACTGGCAGAGGGATTTATCGCAGCCGAACCATAGCGAGTGGCCATCACTGAAGACGCTGGTGATGTCGCTCAGGGCAGGCGTCTTGTTCAATGCCGGCGCTTCGAAGCGCGGATACAAATGCCATCCCGTAGCTGTGGATTCGACCACCCATAAGCGATGTTGGCTCACGGCATACAGGCGGCCATCGAGGTCGGCCAGCATGGCGCCGGGATCGACCTGCAAGGGGCGCGCGCCTGCCGCGACATGCGTGAATTGCATGCCTTCACCCACGTACAGCCCCGTACGGGTGCCTACCCAAAGCCGGCCGGAGGCATCTTCGTGCAGGGCGGCGATAAAGCTGCCTTGCAGGCCTTCGGCTGCACCGATGCGTTGAAAAGCATGGCCGTCGAAACGGAATAATCCGTTCTCTGTGCATACATAGACAAAGCCACGGTGGTCTTGCAGCAGGCAGTTATCTTCCAGGCTGCTCAGGCCTCTTTCTTGCGTGAAGGATGCGAGGCTGATGGCCTGGCTAAAGGCATGCGGGGCGAGGAGCAACAGAATAAGCCACACAAGCATCGCCCGGGCACTGCGCTGCCAGTGCTCCGCAACTGACGATGCTGTTGAATTTCCCCTCGACACTTCGTGACGCCCCATTCGCCATAGGTTGTCCACTCGCGCATGGCCGATTCTTGCTCATCTGCGGATGGAACGGTAGCGCAAGCTCTGTTTGGCGCTGGCTAATGAGGCCGGATCATTCCCGGCGCAGACCGGAAAGCAGCACTTCCAGCGGGCAGCGGCCCTGGTCGTCAGGTGTGCAACCGGGTGGCTTCAAAGGGAGTGTGGCGGGCTGTGCTTGCGGGCCGGCCGCGGATAACGACCGTAACTGCGTCAGGCTCTGCGCCTGATAGAAAACCCGCACGAATGGTTGGTTGTTGGCGGGATTGCGCCACAGTTCGATGCCCAGCGCACCGCCAATCGGCGGATCGTCTTTGGCGTATCCCGGCATTTTGAAGTGCAGGCCGAGCACGGATGCCAACGCGATGATGTTGTTGTCGCTGCCTACCAACACGCTTAGTCGAGGTGCCTGCTTATCCTCCAGCAAATGGAGAATCTTTTGGCGCATCACGGAGGAGACGCGCTTGGCCATGTACTCGGGCTGCGCATAGATGTCGAACAGCAAGGCGTGCAGCTGAGAGAGTTGTTCCAGTTGCGCGGGTGTCACGCGTCCCCAGCCGACGTCGCGCATCGCGCGTCCTTCCGCATAAGCCATCAGGATCGCTTCAGCAGTGCCGGACGTTTTGTCGATGGGACCGGTCAACACCATGTGTTGATGATCGGGCGAAACGGTAAGGCTGCTGTGCCAATCGTCGGTGGCGCACCATGCTGGATCGTGCTGCGAGCCGCAGCCCATCACATGGGCCATGGTGGCAAGTGCATCGTGGTGCGAAGCCATGAGCGCATCCGGGCCACCGGTGCTGCCCTGGATGGAAGCTACCGCTTGTTGCGCATGCCACTCGACAGTGCGGGCTTCAATGGGGTGAAAGAGTGGATCCTCGCTGCCTTGAGGCAGATGGCCGATGGCGATGTTGCAGCCAGGTGCAAAACCTTCAGCCAGTGCCTGCGCGCTGGCGATGGTGCGTTGATCGGTATTGGCCCAGAACCAGAGTTGCGTTGGAGCAGGGCAGCCATGCAGCGAAAACAAACCCGCTGCGGCCAGGCGTTGCCGATCGTATTGGCCCATCAGGCGTGCGCCGGCAGCGCCGTGCGGCGTGAGTTCGCTGGGTGGTTGTGCCCAGGTGGGCCAGGGTTTGCCAGTCACCTCGTCGAGTTGGATTTCGCCGGGGAGCGGGGTGCGTACGCCGTGGCGGTAGAGGAGGATGACGCGTTCGAGTTGTAGGGTGTTGGTGGCATGGGTTGTTGCTGTCAAGGCGAACTGCATAAGCAGTAAACACGCGAGCAGCACGATATTTTTATGTCGATAGGTAGACATGTTTTTCCTGGCACGACCGGCTCTAGTTCATGATCTCAAGGAAGATGCGCTCATCTCGCTGACCTGCTCCCTCCCCTACGTGTAGTAGGGGAGGGCCGGGGTGGGGTGAAGCGAATCTCGCGATAATTTTTGATCGTGCGTTACGCGTAGTCCGGCGTAGCCGGACGCGAGCTACGCTCGCTTACCCCACCCCAGCCCTCCCCTGCAAGCAGGGGAGGGAGCACTTCCGACGGCATGCGTGTTCCCTTTGAATATGCATTTAAGGCAAAAGATCCGCTGAGGCGCAGGATGTTTGCACAAACAACGGATTACACCGTGCATGCAGATGCCCAGGAAAACTCACTACATAACCCGTCGCCGCCGCCTCGCCATCCGGATAATCCGTACTCAACAACTGCGCGCCGCTGGCCAGCATCGCATCGCGGCGGGTGGTGTCGTTGCGCGCGGCTTCTTTCAAATCGGCATCGGTACGCGTGCGGACGAGATAACCCTGTTTCACCAGCTTGGCGATGCTGTCTGCATCACCGTCGTTGAGCTCGGTAAAGGCGGCATCATCCGTGCCGGGTACGGCGTTGGTGAAAAAGACGCGGCCGCGCAGCGAAGCATGTCCCTGTAGATAGGTTGGGCTGACCCAGCGCTGATCGAGCAGAAAAATCACTTTGCCGCGTGCGCTTTGCAGCGTCGGCCAGCCGTGCTTGCGAATGGCAGCGTTGAGGGTGGGGAACTGTCCGCGTACGTCATCGGGGGTGATGTATTCCTTGCGCGAAAACACGCTGCGGATTTCCGCATCCAACGCATCCAGCGCCTTGCTGTCGAACGGTTCCGGCTCGACGATGGGGTAAGGCTTGCGCGCGGGCGACAGCACCGTTTCCACCAGGATGAAGATAGGCACATGCGTGGGATGCGCATGCGACCAGTTGCGAATTTCAGCAAGGCAGGCGATCAGTGGCTGGCAGTTGCTGCGCTGATCCAAGTCCTGAATGTGCATGACCTTGAAGCCGGGGCGCTGCATGATCGCTGGATCGGCAAAAGGAGGATCGGCTGGCAGGCCGGCTTCTTGCACCAGCTTGTCGATGACGGGATGCGCGTAACGGCCGCCTTTGGCGTCGCCGTAGATATCCAGTTCAAGCTGACGCACGCCGTCATCGAGCTGCCTGGTCAATGGCGGATGGGCGTAGTCGATCATGGCAAACGTGGCGGGATCGACGCGCTTCCAGATCACCGCTTCGCTGGCACCAAGGCCTGCGTGATAGCTGTTATGGCTGCCGATGTATTGCAGTTCGTTCAACCGCACATCTGCCGTTTGTGTGGCGGCCGACTTCATGGTGAAGGCAACGCACAACACCGCAAGCAACGATATGGTGTGCCTGATCATGATGCGTCGAAGCACATGTATCGGCGATAGGTTGTTGTCATTTAGGGACACGATTGGCCTGTGGTGAATGGAGTCGTTTCAATCGATCTATATAGGCTATTTTTGATGCAAGAGGCTTGCATGAAGATGACACGGTCATGAATACTATGAAAAATCATTTAGACGTCTAAATAAACGTGTGACTACGCAATGATTCACGTCATTGCCATCGTATGTTCATACGCACTCTCTAACTTCGCCCGCTTTCGCTTGCCGCTTTGATGGCAAGTGCTTTGGGGTTTCCACTTGGAGTGCGTTGCAATGTTCCGTACGAAGAAGCGTTTGTTGGCTTGTTCCATTTTTGCTGCGATGAGCAGTCTGGTGTTGGTCCCGGCGGTGCATGCTGGCGATGTAAGTGGCGTGCTTAACGACCCTGCCACGGGCAAACCGTTGGCTGGCATGACCATTTCCAATGCAGCAACCGGACAGAGTGTGCAAACCGACGCTTCCGGCCATTTTGTGCTGAAGGATCTGCCTGCCGGCCACTACACGCTGACGGCTGCAGCGCCCGCTTCGCGCGCGCTGACCGCCGCAGTGGACGTGCCACAGCAGGGCACGGTGACGGCGGTATTCAGCAGTGCCACCTCACTCACCAAGATCACCGTGGCGGCCAACCGTTATGACGCCAGCCAGATCCAGATGGATGCCACCAACACGGTCAACGTGCTGTCGGCGGATGACCTCAAATACACCGCCGTGCACAACGTGGCCGAAGCGCTGGGCCTGCTGCCGGGCGTGAACGTGTTCAACACGGGGCAATCGTATTTCGGCGGCATCGATGGTTCTTCGCGTGGCGAAGGCATGTTTACCTCGGTGCGTGGTTTGAACGCCGAGTACAACGTCAACCTGATCAATGGTGTGGACGTGGCGCAGGGCATGGCGTACAGCCGCGGTGTGCAGCTCAGCTTGTTGCCGCCGTCCGGCCTGCAGACCATCGTGCTCAACAAGACCTCGACCGCGGATATGGATGGCGATGCCATCGGCGGCACGATCGATTTCCGCACGCCGACCGCATTCGACTTCGGCGCGCCGACCAGTGGCAGCATCACGGCGAGCGGCCGGGTGGAAAGCCGTGCACGCGATTACGGCAACGATGGCCTGGGTGGCGGCCTGGCCGGCGAATTCCAGACCAAGCTGGGTTCAGCGCATCAGTTCGGCATCTATGCCAGTGGCTATTACGACAGCCGCAACTACGTGAACAGCGAGGCTGCGGCGGCGACGGCCGCATTGGGCGATGGCACGTGGGAGTTTGCGCGCACCACGGCATCCGGCAACAACGCGACCAGTTTCGACCCGCAACAGAACCTGCAAAGCACTGGCATGTACATGGGTACGTCCTCCGGCTACACGCATCGCTACGGCGGCAACGTGTCGTTGGACTGGAAAGTTGACGAGACGCTCACCACCTATGCGCGCATGAGCTATGCGTATGCCAAGACCGAGCAGGACACCACCTACCTGCAACTGATTCCGAAGAACGTCAGCTACACCCCGATCGGCACCACGGGTCTTTACCAGCCAACGATCGGCCGCATCGCCACGCGTTTCTGGTACGAGACCAATCCGGAGAAGGCAAACCTGGGTACCGTGCAGTTTGGCGCCGATAAAAACCTCGGTGGCTGGACCCTTTCGCCGAACCTGTTCTTCAGCTGGGGCCACAACGATCGCCCTGATCACGTGGAAATCTCGGCGCGCAACGATGAGTATTCATCGGCCAACTTCCAGTATGGCGCGAACACGGTGATGACGTATGGCGCCAACGGCTTCCCGTATCCGATGCTGACGCCGGCGATGACGGCGCAGATCAATAGCGTGTCCACCCTGTACGCGCGGCGCGCGGGCGAATTGACTGAGTCCTACAGCGGCCAGGAAAAGGGTGGCGCGAAATTCGACGCGCGTTATGACTTCAACGACGGCGCGCTGACCTCCCTGCAAATGGGTGTGAAGTACATCGACAGCCACCGCGAGTTCACCAACCGCGACTGGACCACTGGCAAGTACACGGATGGCCGCAGCTTTGGTTCGCTGGGGCTGATCGACGGCTATTACGCGTCGGTGTTCCCGGGGATTTATAGCTACGACGTGCCTACCATCAACCAGGCGGCATTGAAGCGCCTGATTGCCGCGAACGTGGTGCCTGGCGATCTCGACACCTGCAGCAACCTGTATATCAACAACTGGAACTGCAACACGCAGCGCGCGAATGAAGCGGTAAGTTCGGCCTATGCGATGGCAACGCTCAAATGGGGCGATCTGGAAGTGATTCCGGGCCTGCGCTTTGAGCACACCGACATTCGCAATAATTTCTGGGTGACGCCGAAGGATACCTCCGGCAATGAGCTGCCCGGCTACTTTGCCAAGAACTTCACCCATTACGACGAGCCGCTGCCGAGCGTGTTCGTGAACTATCGTCCGAGCGATGGCGCGGTGTATCGCGGTTCGATCTGGACCAGCTATACGCGTCCGGCCTTCGTGCAATTGGGTGGTGGCTCGCAGGTGAGCGTGTCGGCCGATGGCCTGACCACCATCAACGAAGGCAATCCGGATCTGAAGCCGATCGAATCGCTCAATATCGATCTGTCCGGCGAGTGGACCAATCAGCACGGCGGCCACGCCATGCTGGCCGGTTTCTACAAGAAGCTATCCAACTACATCTACGAAGCCGGCAGCAATCCGGTCAATGCGGGCACGATCGACAGCGGTTCGATTCAGTACGTCAAGCCGATGAATGGCGGCGATGGTCGGGTATACGGCATCGAAGCGGCGGTGCGGCAGAAGTTTCAGGACATGCCGGCGCCGCTGGATGGTTTCGGCGTGGGCTTCAACGTGACCGGCCAGCACACGTCGGTGGATCTGGGCATGGCGGGTTTTCATAACGAGCGCATCCAGAATGCGCCGGAGCTGATGGCCAATGGCGAGCTGTTCTATGAAAAGAGCGGTTTCTCCGTCAACCTGAGTTATCACTACGCTGGCTCGTATATCTCCACCTACGATTATCTGGGGCAGGGCGCGCCGTGGGATGACTTGTGGATTCGCCCGACCACGCGCGTCGATCTGCATGCCGGTTATGCGTTCTACAACAACCTCCAGGTGGATTTGTCGATCTCCAACCTGACCAAGAACTACTCGTATTGGTCGCACGTTGGGAAGAGCAATCTGGCGTTGTCCGATATCGTGGATTCGGGGATGACCACGCTGGTAACGGTCAAATATTCCTTCTGATGCTGCGTAGGTTGGGGTGAGCGCAAGCGAACCCCAACGCTGCGACCAGTCGCATGCCATGTTGGGATTCGGTGGTGCCTCATCCCGGCAATCATGCGACTTCGGGGCAACGCCATGATGAAATGCTCTCAGAGGCCGTCATTCCCGCGAAAGCGCCTCCGCTTTCGCGGGAATGACGGCCATGAGGCGCGAACGTGTTTCATGGCAACCTACGCGGCAATGGAATAATGGGCACATAAAAAGGCGCGGGTTTCCCCGCGCCTTTTGGTTTTCGTGCTTGGCAGTTTGGCCTCTCACCCCATCCATCTTTCCTAAGCAAGACGGATAGAGGCAAAACTACATCAACGCCGCTTGCGGCGCGTAACTTTCTTGGCAGCCTTCTTCGCCGGGCCAGCCTTTTTCCTGGCGACGGCACCATCGATCAGCAAGCTTTCTTCGGTGACACCGCGCTTCTTCAACGCCGCCACAAACCACAGCGGACGCTTGCCGCGGCCGGTCCAGGTCTGCGAGGGATCTTCAGGATTGCGGTACTTCGGCGGCACGGGACCCCGCTTGCCAGTCTTGCCGGTCTTGCCGGCGCGACCGCCGCGGGTGGGATACACGTCAGCCAGGTCGAGGCCCGCGTTGCTGAGCAGGGTATCGATTTTCTTGCGGATGTCTTGGATCTGGCTGGATTTGGCTTCTTGCATTTGCGCGCTCGCGTTGGCAATGAGCGATTGAAGTTCTTTCGGTGAAAGGTTTTTCAGGTCAATGGCCATGACTGGTCCTTATAGTGGTTTTTTGGGTGATGCCGCTATCAAGCTAGTCAATATGAACAAAATTTGCAAATCCTTTTAACCATATGCTTCGGAAAGGCCGCTGGCTATTTTTACAAATCAGATAATAGGACTAGGACGTTCACTATCTTTTTTCGATTTAAAAAAGCGCTTCAAAAATCTTATTGAAAAAGGAGAACGGGTTCTCCATTGGGGGCGATATTTGAGCCTATAACCGAGGCGAGCGTGGCACAAAGGCACCACACGCCCTATACACCGCCGAGTGTTGCATACGGCCAGAAAACGGTGCCGTCATGACAGACAAGGGGGTTATTTATGTTCCGCAAACCATTCGGATTTGCTGCGCATGCTCGCGTCATAACCATCGCTTTCGCAGCTGTTTTTCCCGCCTCCGCATTAGCGCAGGCACCCACTACGGGGCTTGGGCAGGCATGGCCGAACGCTACGGATGTCAGCGTAAGCCCGCATTATCACGTATACGTATTCGTGCGCGATGGCATTCGCTATGTGCAGATCAACGATTTGAATGGCACGGTGCGTGCGGCCGTGGCCGTGGCCATGGCCGATAACGTGGTGCTGGTGTTGCCGGTGGGCGTGGATGCAGCCTATGTGACGACACAGCATGGCATCGCAAATGCGGGTACGACGGAAACGGTTTATAGCGACAGCAGTACGCGCATCACTGCCACCTTGACGGGCACGGGCGTGGTGCAGATCAACGTGGCGACGACACCGGTGGTGGCACCTGCCATTTGCACCAATCCCGCCAACTGCAGCATCGCTGTCGGCAACGGCGGTTGACGATGTCTCGCGCCGCCGGTTCCGTCAACGAATGTACAGTTCCGGCGACGCAGCGGGAGCCGCAGCACGCGGCTCCTGCAACCGCTGGCTTACGTCGTGCAGCAAGCTGGTCATGCGGAACACATTCGGTTTGCTGAAGGTGTGCAACTCGCCGTTGTAGAGGCGCGCGTAATCACGCATCGCGATGGCGCTGAGGCTGTTGGCACCCAGTTTGGCCGCCAGGTGCTGTGTTTCGTGTTTCCGCTGCGCGAGCGGCATGGAGGCGGGGTGATGATCATTGCCCGACACGCGCAGCACCGCCCAGCGCTGGCCGTGAGTGAAACCGCCGCGCAACGAGATGGTGATGCCCGACCAATCCTGCTGGGCCAGCACATGCACCACCGCTTCGCAAGCCAGGCGATAAATGGCCGCGTGCACGCTGGGTGAAAGCTGGCTCAAGCCGCGTCCGCTCAGTTCGAAACGGTAAGCGATGCCGGCTTCGTCCAGCGCGCGTCCGATGGTCTCGCGCAGGGCGGCAGGCAGGCCGCGCTCGCGCCAGGCGGTGGGATGCATGGATTCCACCAGTTGATAGACCTGGCTCTGCGTGGCGGCCATTTGCTTGTAATAACTCTGGCCTTCCATCGGTGGAATCATGTGCTTGAAGCGATTGAGCAGGCGCGTTTGCGTCAACTGCAAACCGCCGGCAACCTGTTCAAGCGTCTGCGAGGCCTGCCGCATGCGCAGCTCGCACAGGTACAAGCCTTGTTGCGCGAGTTTGACGGCTGCTTTGGCATCGATGCGCTCCTGTTCTTCCACGGCATTCTGCATGCTGACACGCACGCCCAGTGCAAGCAGGCAGGTGACCGAGAAGGTAAGAAACGCCTGCGCGCCGATTACATCCAGATCGCCGATGCGCGATTCCATGTTGAGAAAGATGCAGATGATCGCCGCGGTGGTGCCGACCGCCGCCGCGCGCCAGCCGTGCTTGATGGTGAGCCATGCAGCCGGGAGCAGCATGGCCATGCGTATGACCGGCTTGATGTCCGCCACAACATGCGCATTGAGCCAGTAAAGCACGGCCAATGACGGCAGCAGCAAGACCAGCGATTCCTGCAGCAGCGGATTGCCCATCCAACTGGCCAATTGACGACGCCAGGGTTGGGGCTTCTGCAGCTTGAGCGCCAGGGCGACCGGCAGCACGGTAAGAATCCCCGCGTACTTGCCGAGAAAAATCTGCACGGCCTGGATGCTCTGGAATTGATAGGGGTGTTCGGTTCCGGGCGGCTGCACCACGATGAGCAGCAGCAGCACGGTGATGGTGGTCCACACCGCCGACGACAGCGCGATGCAGATGAGCAATGCCTTTGCCCTGACCAGGTGCCGGGAAGGAAACAACCCCAGCTTGCGCTTGCACCACGCCACTATGGGCATGGCGAACAGGACGGCGGGAATGGAATTGCCGATCTCCCACGCCAGACCAAACGGTGCCTGGCTCGGTGACGCGTAGTAAATCGAGGGGCCGAGTTCCGCCAGCGCCAGGGTGGGCCAGTAGCGATAGGGCAACAGCAGCAGAGCGCCCAGGCGCAAGCCGCTGACGATGTGCCAGATGCCGACCGAATAAGGCCGCAGCAACGCGTAAAGGGTCCCGTATATGACGAAAACCGCTACCTGCCGCAGCCATTTGTTTTCCATGATGGATTTCAGCATCGGTGCACCCCCCTGAGCTTTGATTAAGCGCGCCCCTACCGTCCGTTGCGATATGACATCCGATGGTGCAACAAAAGTAATGCTTAGACCGTGCCATACATCCCCCCCGCGTAGGTCCGGCGGCTGCTTTTTTGATGCCTGCGGCGAGGACGGCGCTTGGTTGCCATCATACGCAGACGGGTTTTTAGTAGCGTGAAAAAAAGGGCATATGCATTCGGCGCGCGTCACGTCTTTGCAGCTATCCCGGCGAATGTTTATCGAGTGTGCAGGAGAGCGGCGGTGGCCCATGCTGACAGCCCATGCCTCGTCAGCCTGTCGTAGGCCAATACAGCCCGCGAAAAAGGGCGCCATCGATGGATGGCGCACCCGCCTATGAGATAATCACCGATCCTGTCGCACACTTCGTTCCCATGACCCTCCCGAAAGATGCCTTCCGCCGCTTCCAGGAAGAACTTGCGGCTCTCGATAAGGAAATCGAACAACGTTCGCCCAAAAGCAAGAAAGAGACGGCCAAACAAGCCGCTATCACCGCCATGGAAAGGGCAAAAGAGGAGTTTCTGGCACTGAAGGCACGTCACAATCTGACCGTGGCGGACGTGGTGGCGTTTTTCCCGGAGGAAGAGGGAATTGCCTATCTGCAGAGCCTGATTGCGCTGCAGGCACAGGCCAGCAAGCCGCGTCGGGGCCGCAAGCCGAAGAACGCCACGCCATAGCCTGGCAAGTCGGACGCCATCCGGCCAAGCCATTCCTGTCGCCATGACCGGCCATCATGGCTCCGCTGGATAACAAGCTGCCCCTTCAGGGCACAATCACGACCCGCCCTGGCGTGCCCTGGGCCACCGCTTCATAGGCATCCCGCCCTTGCGCGAGCGGATGGCGATGGGCGATCACCGGCGCGTCGAACTTGCCGTTGTCGAACTCCCGTGCAATGGCCTGCATCAGCCGGGCCGAGGCGACCACGCCGAGTTTGGCGCTGTCGGCACCCAGCAGCTGGGTTTCGTTGTGGTAGAAGTCGACCAGATCCAATGCCACCCGGCGCTGACCGGTAGCGCTGATTTCCACCACCCGGCCGCGGCGCTTGGCCATGCCGAGCGCCGCTTCGAAAGCCACCCCGCCCACGCTGTCGAACACCACGTCCACGCCATCGGCCAAGCCGTCCAGACTGCGTACTGCCTCCGCGGCGTGCTCGTCGAACGGCACGAAGGCATGCATGCGCTTTCCGGCCGGCGAGCTGGCGTCCACGGGATGGCGATCGATACCGATGATGCGGCAGCCCAAGGTTTTGGCGATCTGGGTGACCGCGCCACCGACGCCGCCACCGACACCGATCACGGCGATGGTTTCGCCTTCGCGCAGTTGCGCGTAATCCACCGCGCCAAGCCACGCCACCACGAAATTGACGCCGATGGCCGACGCTTGTGCGTGATCGAGCGCGGCAGGTTTGCGCACCAAGGCGCCGACCGGCAGCTTGATGTATTCGGCATGCGTGCCGTCGCGAATAAAACCGATATCGCCGCCCGTGCCCCATACCTCCACGCCGCGCCACGCCAAGGGCCCTTGCTCCACCACACCGCTGAAATCGCGGCCTGGAATGCGCGGCAGCGTGGTCTGCGAAAAATGGCCGGCCACATTCTTGACGTCGCTGGGATTGACCGACGCGCCATGCACACGCACCAGCGCGCTGTCAGCGTCCATCTCGGGCATGGCTACGTCGGCATACTCAAGCACATCCGGCGCGCCGTGGCGGGTGATTCGCAAGGCTTTCATGCGGGTCTCCAGGCTGACAGATGGCGAGCGGAATCGCGGTTATCGTGCGGTGGGCGCGGTAAGACCAGCCTAAGCTAATCTGCGGAAAATCACTCAGCTAGACAATACTTCCCACAAAGTAGGGCGAAGGTAAACGGCGGCATGCACATCATCCTGGTCGAAGACGACCTGCAACTGGGCGATGCCATCAGGCAGGCGCTGGAACGGCTTTCCTACGCGGTGACCTGGCTGCGTGACGGACGCGAGGCGCTGGCGGCGCTGCGCGACCAGACGGCGGACCTGGTCCTGCTCGACTTAGGTCTGCCCAACAAGGACGGCATCGAAGTACTGGCCGAGGCGCGCCGTTCGCATGTCAACACGCCGGTGATCGTGATGACGGCGCGCGACGGATTGGAAGCGCGCGTGCGTGGTCTTGATGCCGGTGCGGATGATTATCTGGTCAAGCCTTTCCATTTGGAGGAATTGAGCGCGCGTATCCGCTCGTTGACGCGCCGCGCGCAGGGGCTTGCCGCCAATCGCATCGACGTGGGCGTGATCAGTCTGGATATCGGCACGTGCGAAGCGGAGTATCGCGGTAATCGCGTCGAACTCACGCGCCGCGAATTTTCCTTGCTGCGCATTCTGATGGAACGCGCCGGACGCATCGTGCGCCGCGAGCATCTGGAAAACTCGCTGTATGGCCTGGATAACGCCGTGGGCAGCAGTGCCTTGGAAGTGCAGATTCATGCGCTGCGCCGCAAGCTCAGTTTCGATGCCATCCGCACCATTCGCGGTGTGGGCTACATGATTCCCAGGGATCCCACGTGAAGCAATTGAGCCTGCGCGACCGGCTGCGCTGGATGATCATTGCGGTGCTGATTGCGGTGCTGCTGCCAATCGGTCTGTATAGCTACAACCGCACCTTGAAGGAAACGCGCGAGCTGCTGGATGGGCGCCTGGCGCAATCGGCACGCACGCTCGACGTGTTGATCCGCCGCGCCGGCCTCGATGCGTTGCGCCTGCCGGCGCAGGATTCGCTGGAAGTGCCGATCTTAAGTCGCGAAGACGAAGTGCAGCTTCTGCACACGCGCACCTACGAAACGGAAGTGGGTTATCAGGTATTCGACATGCATAATCGCATGCGTCTGACCACGGCCAACCTGGCGCGCTTGCCTCTGCCATCAACGCCCGTTTCCGGCTTCGAGAATCGTTCGTTCGAGGGTTATGGCTGGCGCATTTTTACGCTGGTGGACGACGTCAATAACGTGGTCATTCGCGTCGGCGAGCGTGACGATAGCCGGCGGGACATCACGCGTGCCTTGTGGCTCAACCTGGGTTTACCGCAGTTGGTCGGTCTGCCATTGCTGGCGGTATTGGTGGGCTGGGCAGTGCGGCGTGCCTTGCGCCCGCTCGAACGCTTGCGGCAGGCGCTGGCGTCGCGTTCGCCGGGCAATCGCCAACCCATTCAACTGGATCATGCGCCGCAGGAATTGCAGCCGGTGGTCGATGCCTTGAACACGCAGTTGGAGCGCCTGGAGGACGCGCTGGAGCGCGAGCGCCGTTTCAGCGCGGATGTTGCGCACGAACTGCGCACGCCGCTGGCATCCACCATGATTCACCTGGATGGCGCGATGGCGGCGCCGCTTCCCGCGGATGCACAGCTTGCATTGAACAGTGCGCAGTCCGGCCTCGCACGCCTGGCTCGGCGTATCGAGCAGTTGCTGGCACTTGCACGCCTGGAAGCCGGCGCAGCAGCCGGTCAGCGTGGTGAAGTCGACCTGATTGGCGTGGCGATGAACGTGATAGACGAACTCGCGCCGCTGCTCGGCGAGAGCGGCGTGGAGTTTGCCTTTGCCGAGCACGACGATGCCCTGAAAATGGATGGTTATGAAGCGGCGCTCGCTGCGTTGCTGCGCAATCTCATCGAAAACGCCATGCATCACGTGCCGATGGGCGGGCAGGTGCAATTGTCCATGCGCCGTTCGCAGAGCGGCATCGTGATCGAAGTGGTCGATAACGGGCCAGGCATTCCGCCCGAACGGCGCGCGAGTGTGTTCGCGCGTTTTCATCGCGAATCGAGTGGGGGCGATGGTTATGGGCTTGGCCTTTCCATCGTGCAGCGTGCGGCGCAGTTGCATGATGCGACCATTGAATTGCTGGATGCGCCGTGGGGGCGTGGGTTGCGGGTGCGGGTGGTTATTCCGGTTGGTTAGTTCTTTCTGGCGTCATTCCGGCCTTCGCTCACTGCTGTCCAAAAAAAATTCGCAACAATCGCGAGAGCGAAAATCATGCTTGGAACCAGCTCCTCCCCCTGCTTGCAGGGGAGGGAGTCGTTCGTGGTGAACCTGTCGACCTCGCTTTGAACATACTTTTTGCGAGTTGCCTCCCGCATGGACCCGCGTGAGAGCATTCCTTCTCAACGCGCTGCCACTCCGTTGACCAATTTTCCCTGGACAGCAATGGACCTTCGCCGGAATGACGCGCAAATTGTCGTACTGCAACTTACAGCGTAACCGTCACACTCGCCCGCACCGTCCTTGGCGTACCCTGGTTAAGAATGAAACCAAAGCTCGTCAGCCAGTACTTTTCATCGGCAAGATTATCGATGCCAACGCGGTAAGTCACCGGATGCCCGCCTAGCGTACTGGCGTACCGTGCACCCATATCGATCGTGTGATACGCCGAGACAAAGTTACTGTTATTGGCCTCGATAGCCTGGTTGCCGACGTAGCGTGCACCCGCCGTCAGGACCAGGCCAGATAGCTGCGGCACGCTGTACTCCGCATACAGGTTGCCTTGCAGCTTCGGTGCGCCGTAAGCACGCTTGCCATCCACGTCGGGCGCCGCGCGGACGTTGACGGCATCAAGCGCCATCACGCCGCCAAGCACGGTCCAGTGGCTACCAAGCGATGCCTGGAACGAGGCATCCACACCGCGGTAGCGCGTCTGACCATCTTGTACGTAGACATTGTCCGCATTGAGGTACTGCAAACCACGTTGCACCTGGAACAGCGCGAGGTTTGCATTCCACGTATCGAACTCGGTTTTTGCGCCTAGCTCAAACTGCTTGCTGGTGGTGGGTGCAAACGTCTGGTACGCATTGACTGCGCTTTGCGGTGCGCTGGCGGGTTGCTCGAGCGACTGCACGTAGCTGGCGTACAGCGTGATCGGCGCCAGTGGCTTGTACATCAGGGCGGCAGTAGGAGTGACTGGCTTTTGGCTATAACGGGCAGTGGGCTGCGTGTTGCCCGGTCCAAATGACTTATCCAGGTAATCGATGTAACGCAGGCCGAGCAGGGCAGACCATTGCGGTGAAAAAATAAGTGTGTCGCTGGCAAACAGCGCACGTTGCGTGGTGGTTTCCGCCAGATACGTGGCGCGGCTCCATGGTGTGTTGGGATTGGGCAACAGCGGCGGATCGAAAAGATTGCCGGTTCCCAGCACTTGTCCGGCGCTTACGTTCCAGTTTGCTGGATAGTGCGAATTCAACGTTTGCTCAGAGGCACCGAGTACCAGATCGTGCTTGATGGAACCTGTGGCCAGCGTACCGCTGAACATGCCTTGCCACTGCGCGTAGTTGTAGCGCGAATAGCCCAGATAATTGAGGTCGGTGTAATCGCCCCGGTTATCGGTAAGTATGATGGCGCTGTCACGATTCTCGCGTGTCTGCTTGGCGTAGCTGTAGTCGAGATGAAAGCTCCAGTCGGGCGTGATATCCCACTTCAGGCCTGTGTTCGCGACGCGATAACTGGTTTGGTAGCCCGTGTAAGGCTGACTGATGCGTTGATCACCGGGCAGTGGCGCGGGCACGCGTACCGGCTCGGCAACGGGGTAGCCAAAATCCTGCCCGAGGATGATGCCGTAATAGGCGCCTTGTACGTCGCGATCCTGGTAGATGCTGTTGAAGTGCCACTGCAGGTTGTCGGTGATGTTCTTGGTGAGTGCGAGCGATGCGGCGTTGCGCCGGATATGTCCATCGTGCACAAAAGTGTTGCCTTCTTCATGCACGAGGTTGAGGCGGTAGCCCCATCCACTCACCGTGCCGCCGAAATCGGCTGCTTGCTTGAACACACCGTTGGAAACATAGCCCAGCGTAAAACTTGCATACGGCGTTGGCGTAGGTTGCTTGGAAACGAAATTGAGAATGCCGCCGGGTTGGCCAAAACCGTACATGAAACCACCGGGACCCTTCAGCAGTTCGACCTGACTGAAAGGCTCCAAGGGCAAATCGCTACCCCAGTTGGGAATAGCCAGACCGTCCATCTTGTAGCCATTGAGTAAATCCAGCGCCAAGCCACGCACGGCGAAGCCAGATGATTCGCCCGCGTAGCCACTCGCCACCGGCGTAACGCCGGGATCGGCAGCGAAGGCTTCGTTGATGTCGATGGCTTGCCGATTCGTGATCAGCTCCGCCGTCACGGGCAAGATGCTGAAAGGCGTGTTGAGTAAATCGCGTAAGCCTAGGGCGCCAGTGCTGGCTTCGTTCGTGCGGTAAAGCTCGAATGGACTCGCCGCGGTGACATGCACTTGTTCGAGCACTTTGGTTTTTGCAGGTTGTGTGTCATCGGCGTGCGCGTGCGTTATAACAAGACCGGAAACGAGCAACGCAAGGCTTTTGCGGACGACAGGGCAAGACAGGGCACGTGGGCGCCGGGCAACGGACATGGAATACTCCTAGAAAGATGTCCGGCTGGCGTTGGCTTGCCGAGTGAAAAACAAAACTACGGCGTGGTGGCAAGCGCCCATACGCTGTGAGGATCGCCACGGCGTGCGCGCCGTGCAGTTGCTCGCGCGAATGCCGTGAAAACAAGGCCAAGGCACAACGCAGTGAGATCCACACCAAGTACCGAATAGCGTTGTGATGACGGATCGCGCACGAGCATGTCTGTGTTGCAGAGCAGGTCGGCCAACGCTACGCCTATGGTCAATGCGGCTGTTATCAGCAGCAATTCCACGGCAGCGCGCGGTATCGGGCGTATGCAAGCGTAGATGCACGCACCAAGAAACAGGCCATAGCAGGCGACGCGCTGCGGCCATGCGGCATCGACGCCCAAATGCGCGGCGATCCATGTGGCAGCAAAGGCGCCGGAAATGCCCAGGCACGTGCCGATGCATACGCCGATCGTGGCGCGTGCCATGGCACGAGTGCGCCTCGGCTGATCAAGATGGCGGCGCTTGCGCCGGGATTCGATCCACATCAGATTGCCGGAATAGAACAGGAACGCGCCTGCCAAACCAAGCGCGAAATAAAGCCATTGCACGGTGCGCCCGCCAAAACTGCCGAAGTGCAGCGCATACATGGCGGAATTGCTGATGCCATTGATGGTATGCGTGCTGCCCACATGCATGGCCAGTACGTTTCCATCCACGGCAGACAGCGCAACCGTGCCGTACGTACCCAGCGTGTGTTGCGACAAGCCACGTACTTCGATCACAGCGTGGCGATCGCCATAGTGCATGTAGTGCAGGTAGTCCGGCTCGAAACTGCTGACGTTGCCGCCTTTAGCTGCCTGCCGTGCGCGTTCGATCAGCTCGCCGGGCGGCAGCATGGTCGCGGTCACATGGCTAGACGTGCGCGATGGTGCCGTGTTGATGGCTTGCGCATAGGCCTCATAAAGCTTGCCGTTGAAAGCCAGTCCATTGAGTGTGGAAAGCAGCAGTGCGAATAAACAGAGCAGCGCGCCGGTTACGGCAAAAATGATGTGAAAAGGCAGGCTCACGACGCCGATGGCATTGTGTGCGTCTTGCCAGAGTCGTTTGAGGTTATGGCCGACGCGCAGTGCAAATAGATCGCCAAGCAATCGCGGTAGATGGATCACTACCCCCGATAGCAAGGCCAGTCCATACAGCAGGCTCACGATACCCATCAGATACATGCCCACCACCGGCAAGCCGAGTGAATCGTGCAGTGCGTAAATGAAATCGGCGAGCGAGCCGGTATCGCCTTCGTCATCACTGGGCGATGCCATATTGCTGTAAGTGGCAAAACGCGCCTGGTTATCTTCCTGCCAATACGCGTACGCAGCGTGCGAGGCATCACTGGGCAATACGATGCCGAAGTCGTCTTTGGTTTGTGGATGTTCCGTAACGAGGCGTTCGATCAGCATGGCCAGCGGAACATCTGCATCTCCTTCGCTTCGCCACGGTGGGTTTTGCCACGCGGCGATGTCGGCATGAAACACCGTAAGCGCACCGGCGTAGAACGCGATAAACAATGCGAAGCCGGCGATCAGGCCGGTCCATGTGTGCACAGTCTGGAAGGTGCGGAGCGTGGTGGCTTTCATCCGTGGTCGCCTTACCCAATCCATTGCGCCAGCGCAAAGGCCGCTACATTGGCGCAGCCGAATGTCACCCATGCGCGCGCGGTATTGCGAAAGGCGAACGCTACCGCGATCAGCGCTATCCATAGCGGAACAAACAGGATCAATGCGGGGATGATCCAATCGGCGCCGCGATGAGGCAGTGGTGCGAGCATCAGGCGCAACAGCCAAGCTGCCAGTGGAAAACCGAGCAGGACGCCAACCAGGCAACGCCCGATCATTGGGTGTGCTCGTTAGCAGCACGCGTATGTCTGCCGCTCCACCATGCGATGTATGGCAGCAACACCCACGCACACATCGCAGTGGTCAACGCACATGCCATACCCGCGCCAACACCTTGCGTTCTGCACCAGAGGAGGGTGCCTATTAGCAACGCAGCATGTCCAACTGCTCGGGCAGGCCACGGCATCGTCACGCGCAGCAGGCGTTGTTGGGCGTGGGTGAGGTAAACCAGGAGCGCACCGGATAGCGTCAGGAGCAAAGCGCAGAAGGTCATCGGCGGTGTCGACGGGTTGCAATCAGATAATAAGAATTATTCTCATTATCATCGATTCAGTCAACGGGCCCGCAACCGCTCATCGCGATCATGCCTAACGGCCAAGGAGCTCAGCGTCTAGTGAGCTATCGGATCGTCGGATAGAGGTGTTTGGGGATGCCAGAAACTAAAAAACCAATGCGTGAGGCATTGGTTCCTTTAACTGGTGCCCGGAGCCGGGATCGAACCGGCACAACCTTGCGGTCGAGAGATTTTAAGTCACTTTTGAACTAGTTATTGCGGACAAGGCGCCGCCGAGCGGTTTGATCAAAGAATGGCTTAGCCACGCCGTTTGTGAGCCCTTTCGCCAATCGCAAAAAGGGTGAACGAAGGCGGTCTAAGTTCAAATAGGGGGATCCGCAGGGCGTCCGCAGAGGTGCTAGGTTACGAGCACTTTTCGACGGTCCATCCGCTATGCATGTGCCCTTCACCGCTGCATTGATCAAGAGCCTGCGTTTTGACCAACGACCGATCTCCTGGTCGGAAGAAGGGGGCCTGGTCACGGAGCCCACGCCGCCGGGAACCCGCGAGTGGTTTCTGCGCGACACCCTGACGCCGGGTTTCGGCATTCGGGTGATGAAAGGGAAGTCGTCTTTTTTCGTGCAGCGCAAGCGGGGAGGGAGCACCACCGATCGCTGGACCTTGCAAGACCAGCACAGTCTCACCGCAGCCCGGAAGCAAGCGGTCGAATGGTTCGCGGTCATGGCGCGAGGGGACGATCCAAGGGAGGAGAAACGGAAGAAGGCGCATGCTCGCCAAGAAGCCAGGGAGCTGGGAAAAAATACCTTCGGCGCGGTCTATGACCGCTTTGTCACCGAAGGCGTCAATCTCAAACCGGCGTCCATCACCGATCGAGCGAAGGTCGCTCGGTGGATGGCCGGCACCGACCTGTGGAACACCCCGCTGCACTTGGTGGACAAAGCCCTGGTGGGCACCACCTTCAAACCGATCTTCGAAGCCGCCGACCGGGCCAGGGCGGCAAAACGGGCGGCCGGCGACACGACGACAAAACGGGGAGGGGGCGCCATGCAGGATGTGGCGACGGCCTGGAAGTGCCTGACGCTCAGTGGAACTTGCTGGAACCGAGCGGACGGTCAAAAAGTGACCCACAACCCATTCGCCGCTTGGCGTAAGGAGCACAAGAAAACGCTGCCACTGGTGGAGCCGCGCACGCAGGTGCTGCCGACAAATCGGACGAACGGGCAGGCCTGGTTGAAGGCCTTGGAGGCCCTCCGGTCGGATGAGCGCCACCGGGTGTCCGTGGTGGCCGACTATTTAATGTTGCTCCTGATGTGGGGTGGCCGGAAAACGGAAACCCGGCTCCTGCGCTGGCGCGACGTGTCCTGGGAGGACCAACAGGTCTGCTACGACGCTGAAACGACCAAAGGCAAGAAGGCGCATTACATGCCCTTGACCCCATGGGGGAGCCAGATTCTTCGGGGGCGCCGGGACCGCAATGAAGCGGCCGGCTACCCGGTGAGCGCCAACAGCTACGTCTTCCCCACGGCCGCGATCATGAAGGGGAAAAACGCCGGCCAGCCGATCGCCGATTACCGCGGGGTCACTGAGATCCTGCGCGACCAGACAGGTCTTTGGATCAGAGCCCATGACTTGCGGCGGACTCTTGCCAGCGAGATTTTCGGCACCACCCAAAATGTGGCCACGGTTGAGATCGCGCTGGGCCACGGATCAAAGCAGGCGGTGACCCGCGGCTACATCCAGTCCGCGGTGGAGGCATTGCGTCCGTTGTATGAGGCGCGGGAGAAGCGATTGCGACAGATGATCGGGCTGGATGTGGCACCGACGCCTAAGCAGGTGACGGAGGCTCAGCAGGGGATGGTGGCTGCGGCGTTGGCCATCCTTAAACAGGCTGGCATGGATTTGGCTGATCTCTCGGCGCTTGCTGCCAAGCCTATTTTTTGACCGTGGAATCGAGTGGTCGTAGGTTCGAATTCTCGAAGGGACATCAACAGGATGAGGTGTCCGATGACTTCTAACCTTATGTTTTAAAAGGTGAAAAATTCATTCCTATCTCGTGGCTCCGCGCTTCAAAGGGTGGGGGCGTCCAGAAGTTGTAATGGGCTAGTTGCGGCCTTGTGGTTTCCCCTTTAAGTTAGCCATAAGCCCTACATATTGGGGCAAGACCGCCGATACATTCGCAAGATGGTGTATCAGACTTTGCAGCGAAGGAGCGAGCAAATGAGTAGCCAAGCCAGAAAAATGGACACTGCTGCTGGTCCCGTTGAGGCGTGGATGCAAAGCTGGTTCGGAATTTCTCCTTCGCAGGCCCGCGAGCAGGCCAACTCTGGTCCAGTGGCAGACCTGGTGCGGTCGTATTTGAAAGAGCGCGATAAAGCCGTCCACTCCGATCCGTCGGAAGACGCCCATAGGACAGTCGACCACAAATCCTGACCCTATGTCGAACCTAAAGGGGAGAGTGGGCGGGAGCGACTCGTCTTCGGCAGGCAAAGTCACCGACGAACGATTGCGAGAAGTGATCCGTGCAGGGGTCGGTGCCGAGTTATTTTCTCAGACGGCACAATCTGCTTACGATCAAAGCCCTATTCAGCATGAAGCCGCGCGGCGTGCAAAGGCTGAGCAGGATGCGCGTGCGATCATGAGCCATCCGGTCACCGGTCCGATATTGCAACAGCGCATTGAGGATCAAACGGACCGATACATTCAGTGGATCCATGGTGCCCGTTGCGAGAAAGAAGGTTTCTTGACGAAGGTTGGTGTTCATGTTGCTGCGTCGTTAGTGGTAGTCGCAGGTGCCTTCATTATTTTGTTTATTGCAGGCCTCTACGCGCACAATCATCCTGATAGTGCGTTGGCACAGAGTGCAGACCGAGCAGCGGTTGCGACTCTCCACACAATGGAGCCAGACACTCAGCCTGAATCTCCGTCCTCGACGTCGCTTCAACCTCGACCAAGCGTAAAAACGCCGGGCAAACTAGAAAGAAACTAACCGCAAACTTGGCGATCTGGTCTGTAACGCGGAACGATGCCCGACGTCCCGTTTATGGATGCCCATAGGTAACCGCTTTACACGTCACACAAGAAGTTTGGGGCAATTGTGCCTGCGGTATCTGCCGGCCAAACAGGGGACACAAAATGGAGTTTGTAGGGAAACCGGGCAAGTTGCTTCAACCGCTACACGTCACAGCACTGGATGATTGCTCAGAGGTTAAGGCCGCTATTGCCTATGCTGATCATGGCGTCAACGACATTCTTGTGTTCGATGACTGTTTTAGGCACGGCAAAAAGCTGACGTTCTATGGTCGCGCCGATGGGAGTTGCCCCATCGATCTACGAATTCTCGACTGGTTCCTCAAACGCAAATCACCCAACGCGGTGTGCCGACTGGTCCCGCATTGGCTGCATGCCAAAGTGATATGGTGGGTCGGAGAGGGGGCCTACATTGGGTCGGCGAATCTGACGGACCGCGCATGGTTCAAAAATTACGAAGCCGGCGTCTACCTGACCCATGCTGAGTTGGAACACACCGGATTGATCTTGGAACTTGAAAACTTCTTCGAGGGCTTGGCCTCGAAATCTTATGAGCTGACACAAGAAGAATACGAACGACAGGTCCGTCAGAGCCGGGAACGCGAAGCTCTGCTAAAAAAGCTGCGTGCGATGGAACATGCTTATGAGGAGTCCCACTGGAAGCTCAGCGACCGGACAAGTCCAATCTCATTTGACGATCGGCAGGCTGATGAAAGACGCATAGCAGCCTTTGAAGATGAGTGGAATAAGGCTCTGCAAAAGATTCGAGACGTCGGGCATCGAGTTGCTTTGGATGAAAACCGCCCGTCTTGGGTTTCTTCGGATGTGCCACCGGGAGTTCAAGGTGACCAGTTCTTGCATGCCTACTACTACAAGCAAGTGCGTCCAATGTCAGAGCGGGACGCCTATGAACGAGACCATCAGAGAAACAAGCGGAATCCGGAATCTGCATTGAAAGCGGCTTTTAAGTGGTGGAAAGAAACGTCGCCGGATAAGTTCGGGCAAGAAGCCGACATGATGGAGCGATATGCTCCACGTCTTAAAGAACTCTTTGCCAAGGGAAAAATCCTGACGCTCAGCGAAGAAGAGTGGGTGGAAGGGCTATCGATGGTGCATGCCTTTGGCGATCATGCCGGCAAGATTTCTAACGATGTCCTTGGGTTGGGAAAAGATCCAGGATGGCTCGTCAAGACCGAAACCTTGGCACGCATGCTTTGGAGTCACACGTCAGCATCCGGAAAGTTTACGGCGCGAGAAGTATTTGACCACGTAATCTGGGGGCATGGAGAGGTGGCCAAACGGATTTGGGCTGCCTCTCACGAGCCGGAATACAAGCTCCGCCACATCGGGCCGAACATCTATGGGGAGCTCATTGGTTGGGCGCGTCCATCTGCCTATCCGCCCAGAAATTCTCGCACCAGTAAGGCTTTGCGGGCTCTCGGTTTCGACATTCAAGTGGTTGTTTGACGCCTATGCCTATGGGGCAGTTTGGGTAATGTGAGCCGATTTAGAGGTTGGGACAATGATTAGTGACGGTCAGCAAACCTGGGTGGCACTGTCTGCATATGAGAGCACTGACATCGTCAGTGACCTCTACCGGGCGACACAAGGGCGCGAACTCAGCACAACGTGGGCCAGAGAAATTGCCTCCTCGTTTTCGCAGGGGCGCGAATACTTCGAGGCAGCGGCCGCCAGCGGCCCGCTTGTGCGACCTGTGCTGCAATACTATGGCGTGGTTGCGCTGTCTCGTGCGTTGATCCAATTTGCACAGCGGAACGTGGGTGGCGCCGATCTCCCAAGATCACACGGCCTCGTTGCAGAGCAATGGGACGAAACGCTGAAAGACCCTAAGCTTTCGCTTGATATCACTTTAAAGGTGACCGGTGGGACGTTTTCTGCGTTAGCAAAGGCAACAGCAAACAAGGACGTGTTCACTATCGAGCAGCGATTTGGCCTCAACTATCAGCACACATTGAAGTGGCCAATAGACGGGTGGGAAGAGGCTACCTTCACTCTTGACCAAGTGTTAGCCAGGACTGCTGACCTTGCCCAAGTCTATATCCGTAGCGCGAAGAGATTTCCACTCGCATTTCCAGCGGCATTGACTGCGACTCCGCAGGAAAACGTTTGGCTCGGGGTGGTCAATATGCATCCGGACGTCAGTGGCGCCTATTTGCGTCGTGAGCTAGGAATTCATGACGGATTGACGGATTCGCTCGCAACCCTTGCGCTTGGCAGACCCGAAGGCATTTATCAGCATGCGTTCTATGCCACATACACAAAAGATTGGGTTCAGCTGCTTCCGCAGTTGGAGAGCTTGCCGGACGGATCGTTGGCGGTGTCTGCCGCGTTTCCAAATGGAATTCGCCTTTCCCGGCTGATGCGATTGTTTTTAATGTCGGCTTTCTTGGGTTTCTATTGCCGATATCACCCTTCACCTTGGCTCATTGCGATCCAGGGTCGCGCTAAGGGTGACTTCATCATGCCTCTCGTCCGTGCGGCCATGGACCTAATTGATGACTGTTTTCCTTCCTTGATTCTCGGTGAGTTAGAGGGGCGGCTTGCTGCTGTCCAGCAGAAAGTCCCCGGAACAGTGTAATTTTGGTTTAGTGTGGCATGGTTGGTGCCCCTAAGGAAACGGAAGGCATTTGACGGAATGTTGTGTGACTAGATCGCTCGGTCCGCCATGTGAACCCGCAACTCGGCCAATGTTTTGCCTTGTGCAAATTTCATGAACTCGGCGATGTTGTCTGCTGCCTTGTGATCGTGCCGGCCGAACCATTGAGCGACATCACCGTAAGGGTCTCCTAATTCCGGTTTGGCTCGGTTCGCTAAATGGAATTCGACGTTGGTATAAGCGCGGGCGACATTGAGGTATTCGGCTTTGAGTAATTCCATCCAGTCCTCGCCTCGCTTTTTGAGTTCTTCTTTTGTGGCGCCACGCGGATCAAGTGACCGGAGCGTTTCGTTGGCTCGCTCAAATCCAACGTTGACGGCGCGGACCTGTGCATGCGTCGTCTTGTAGGATACCCGCTGTGCTTGATTGAGCCCGGCATAAGCCTCAGTGAAGAACGCATCGTAGATCGGTGCGTCGATAGGCACCCGTCCTACGCGGAAGATGCCGCCGATCGCCGCGACTTTGATGAGGCCTTCGTAATGAAGCAGGGTCTGCCTTAGCTGAGCTTGGATATCTTCCAGCTCCAAGAGCAACTGGCGACGTAACCAGCGACGGCGCCAAAGTAGCCGCACCGCTGATGACCCCTGGGCCAGGAGCCAGCCGGCGATAGTGCCGAGCAGGGCCAGCAGCACCTTCCAATCCTGATCTGACATTTGCTGCTCCACTAAGAAACCTCTTCCACCATCGTTCGTCATTCCAAGTTGCCGATGACTCCGGCGACTTGGAACAGCAAAACTCAGTCACGGAGGATGCTGTCTTCGATCTGGTGCTGGACGAAACGGTAGATGTTTCCGTTCTCCATGATGATGATCGTCAGCACGAAGAGGTCAGGTTCGTCCGTGGTTGTGAGTTTCAGGACATTGAGCTTATCCCGATAATTTTCACCGAGAACGTTCCTGGCATGCACATTAGTGATGTGCTTTCTGCCTCTGCCTTCATTTCTTGCTTGCGTGGATGGTTTGACGATAACAATCAGGTCATCGTCGTCCTCGTCCCCTTTTGACTTAATGTAGACATCCGGATTTTTGGATCCAACAGCTTCTAGATCTTTGGGTGAAAGTGCCCCCATCACTGCGGCCTTCGTTTCGTGATCCACCTTCGCGTGCGGGCCGTGGATTTTCTCCGGTTTCCCGTTCTTCCTCCGGGTGTAACGCTCGACGCGGCTGGGTTTCTGTCCCTCCCACATTTCGAAAACGCGCATTGCGTCGTTCAGCAGAAGGTCGTCCCTAGCGCGCACGGTATGCAGATAGAACTCGTGATCCCACTCGTGTATGTCATCCGTTTCCTTCATGGCTCGTATTGTCCGAATTCCAACCTTTTTCAGTATCAAACCGTGGCCGACGCCACCGACTCGCCCCACACCTGCACGAAACCCATGCCCGTGATACCGGCCTGTTCGATCCGCCGCCTCAGCTCATCCCGTGCCTGGTCGTTGACGTAGATGTCGGCTGGTTTGGTCGGGTCCACGAACACCGATGCGTCGGCAGGGATGGCAGAATCGATGAAGGCCGGCTTGCTGATGGCACCCGAGGCACGCCGTTCCGAACGGTCCTGGTCCACGCAAGGCACCACGTGCGTGACGTTGAAGTAATACTCGACGTTCCCTTCGACATCCAGTTCGAGCAACTGGCCGAACTGCGATAGGAAGTCGCCCAACGTGTCGCGGGCTTTGCCGTTCAACACCAAGCCGTCCGCAGTGAAGGGGCTGATGTCGGCGCGCGGCTTCGGCTTTTTGCTCTTCTTATCTTTGAACACTTCCAGCTTGGGGCGTCCACTCCATTGCACCAGACGCCCGGCCCCTTGGAACGGTTCCCAGAAAGCCGGGTTACGCCCTTCATCGCCCGCTGCAACCAGCATGGCCACTTTGTTCACCAAATCGTTCTTGATCTGCCAGACATTCATGAGTCGATCACCACACTAAAAAGGGAACACGCCGGTTGTCAGTTCTTGCTTGATGCCTCGAAGTTCGACCCGCGCAAAGGAAGCCTCTGTCGGGTGCGTTTTGGCCACCTCTCGCAAACGATAGTGAACTTCGGTGTGATAGACGTCTGTGTGGACGATCGCATGGACCGTTGCATCGGTAAGACTGGCGGGCTTTGGAGAAGCCAACCAACGAGGCAAACGGATCCCGTTGTCCACATCATTGATACCGATGCCCCACTGGAACAAAAGGACACGCGATGGCAACGCGCGCGTGTCAGTGCGTGCGACGATGTGATGGGCGGCGAGGCTGCCTTTCGCTGCGTCCTCCGGCTTGGTTTGGTCAGCGGCATCCAGGTGGCGTGCGAGCTTCGCCGAGTGATTCCCCGGCTTATCAGCTTCGGCTTCCAGCTCTTGGAAGGTCGCCGGCTGCGTGATCCCCTTGTCATATTTGACGCCTGGGGCTGCCTTTGGAGTCGTTGCCTTCTTTTGTTTGGCGTCCTTGACGTTCTTTCGCGTCTTTCGCTCAGATGCCAGCATCATTCCCTGCGCTGTTTGTGTGAGCTTTTCGCCATTCTTGGCCCGAACCGTCTTCTTGCCTTGTTCGAGATACAGGTTGTTGACCACCTCAATCGGATTGTCGTGCTTGATGATGCCGAGTGAAGTTGTCCGCATATCGAGGATGTCCTCACTCGACGCGTTGATTGGTCCCATTCTGCTCGCGTTGTCCATCGTGAACGTTCCTTGCGATGTGTTCGGCCATACAACCTGAGAGTGGGGGCATCAGCGCAGGCCGTGGTCACGCTGACGCCAAGTCGTTGCGCGGCTACATTGGGGGCGCGAGTTCGTCGCCGACCCTCGGGTGTTGGTGGGCAGGTTCGGGCGTTTCGGTGGCGTATGGTGTCGTGGCTGGTGCCTTGCCGCGCCCAACGATAGTCCAGGGCTGCTCTTGGGCTGATGCATGGATCGTATGGAAAGCGTTGCCAAAAACATCCTTGTATTCGAGCACCAGCAACCATCTCGCCTCGGGCTCGTTGATGAGCCTTGCGTTGTGCACTTCAAAATTATGATCAAACCAGAGCGGGAACTGAAATGTCCCGTCGTGAGCCATCACTAGGCCTCCGCTGGCGATGGGCTCTAATTCACACGGGCGACATCGCTGTTCACTGCCCTCGATTTGAACGCTGATCCGAACGTTGAGTGCTGTTCCTGGTCCGATATTGCGGATTCCGCCCCGGAAAATTGCTTGGCGTGTGATTGAACTGACGCCTTCGACTTTCAGCGCCGCAGATCGATTGCGTGGACTGTTGCTGGGCTGGGTAAGCAGCAACAGTGGACGAAAACCATCTTCGTGATGGTGCTTGTCCTGCTCGCGCGTCTTTGCAAAGTGGTCGTTGGCTTCTCTGCGCTGTTCCTGGCCTTCGAGGATGGCTTTGCGGGTGAGCCAAGCCATGAATGCAGTGAACACGGCCATGACAGCCGTGAACAGCGCAGCAGCGGCGGTGCTGATCGCGGTGATCGCATCCCAATCCCAAGCGTTCTTATCCATGAAGCCCCCTGGTCCGTCCGCGGAGTATACGGCGGGCCGTGCCGGAAGATGAGCAATCCTTTGGCAAATCGATCGGCTGGCGCCCATGGGAGGGGGCTCGTCCGATCGCAAGACGCATGTGTTGTCGGTAAGGTAGGCATTAGCGAGAGCTTGGCTCTCTTAGGTATTCGGCCTATTCGGACTTCTTGTCCTGATAAGCGTGCGCCCGCCGCATCGGCTAACCTTTGATTTTGACAAGGAGCATTGCCCATGGAACGTCCGTTTAAGCGAAACAAAAAGGCCGCATACATCGGTGGGGTCTGCGCGGGTCTCGCTTACGCGATTGGTGCACCCACATGGTTGATCCGCACGTTGTGGTTTCTACTGTTCTGGGCTGCGGCCATCGGTGGCCTGGTTTATCTGGTCTTGTGGGTGGTGGTGCCGCAGTGGCCCGAGGAACCGGTCGACTACGAAGCCGTCACCGAGTAACCCATGCGCACTGCACGGGCAAGTCTGTCTAGATGACATGGCGTTTCATGGTGGCGCCCAGGAGTTGCCCCCGGTTGCCGCGGTTGCTCTCACCCGCGCTCTGGCATGAGTTGAAATAGACGCCGTTGCCGCGGCCTCGCAAATCCAATCGTTGGACCGGGCCGTGCCGATGTCGCTGCCCTAATGGCTCCCTTGGTGCGTGCTTACACCTGTTCGTGGGCCAGGATGGCTGCGCGATCGGTGGGCGCAAGGGCTAGCCCTCGTCCACGTTGTTCCCGCCTCCTCGTCACCGCATGGCGGCGACGTTCCGGTGCTGCCCACCTTTCTTCGCTTCGCTGACCGGGGCCCACGGCGCAATCCCGCGCCGAGGGAGAACACCATGGGCCTCATCCAAGATCGCCAAGGCAACTACCAGCCCACCGGCACCATCACCGAGCAGGACATCCTCAGCGCCGCCGAAACTCTCCTGCGGGCGAAGCTGGAACGGCAGGGCAGCATCAGCAACCCGCAAGATGCGGGCGACTTCCTCCGCATGCGCCTGGGCGCACTGCTCCATGAAGAGTTCCACGTCCTCTGGCTCGACAACCGCCACCGCATCCTCAATTGCCAGAAGCTCTTTACCGGCACCGTAGATGGCGCCAGCGTCCATCCCCGCGAAGTTGTCCGAGCTGCCCTAGCCATCAATGCCAGCGCGGTCGTGCTGGCGCACAACCATCCAAGCGGGGTGGCCGAACCGAGCAGTGCCGACCGAGCCATCACCCAGGAGCTCATCGCCGCGTTGCGTCTGATTGATGTGCGAGTGCTCGATCACCTGGTGATTGGTGCAGGTGAGGTGGTCAGCATGGCAGCACGCGGGCTCTTGTAGCCCGCGGAATCCATCAGACCAAAACGCTTCGAGCCACTCGGTTCCCAACACCTGAACGACTGGTAACGGAGCGTCGGAAAAAAGCGGTTGTTAGAGCGCACTTCTTCGTTCTCTCCGCGCAGGACGCCGGCAATCGTGCCGGACATGCACATGGAGTAACGCGAATATGTCCAGTCAACAAACCCGTGATCTTATTGTGCAGTTGTATCGCCGGCGTGGAGTTCGGCCCGGTGCGATTTATCCATCAAAGGCGCTTTGGATGGCTTGCCTGAAATCTGGCGTGAGCCAAGCTGGGTTCAAGGAGGCCACGGACGAACTGATTGAGAAGGGGATCATCGATCAGGATTGTCGATTGCTTCGGAGCCTTGACTAGGCCAGTTGGCAGGATGGCGATTTATCGCCGCCCTGCTTTGCCCTGAGAAGATCACCATTCAAGCGCATCCCCTTTTGGCCGATACGGGCTTAGTCCTTCCGCAGTTCAAGCCTAGGAGTTGAAGTCATGGACGAAACGGGCAACCTAAGTCCGCCGGCAGCCGTCGACAATCAAGCCACTCGGGATCCCGTCGTGGACATTGGCGCCTTGGTGTCTCAACTCCGACTTGGGGCGCTCAGTGGTCCGGTGCGGGTCAAGGGAACGTCGGTGGCCGCAGAGGTCTGGAAAAGAAACTCTTACTTTTGCTTCGGAACGCTGGCCGAAGGAAAAACGCGCCTGCGTTATCGGGTGCCGTCCACCTCTATGCCCAAGCACGGGGAGGATGTGATCATCGTTGGAACCCTGGTGCTCAGCCCGTTGAACTTTGAGCTTCAACTGCACGGTGATGTTGAGAGCGCCTGGCAGCCTAAGCATCGTCTCCCACGGCCGATCATTCCAAGTCGATCGGGGGCTCCCGAAACGCTTGTCCAATACTTGGAACAACACGCGGTGACGTCCTTGGGCTTCATTGCCACCGAGATCGGTTGGGCGGACATCGAACGCACAGCAGGCAAGGCAACGGTGGCGAACTGCCGTCCTGAGTTTGCCAACTTTTCCGACGTGGACGATGTGATCGCGGCCATCAATCGTCTGTGCCAGAACGGCAGCATCAAGGCGATTGTGATTGCGCGTGGTGGCGGTCCACTGCTGGATGAAATTGGCAACTCCGATGAGCTTGTCATCGCGCTGATCAACCGAAAGCTTCCCTTCTATACAGCACTCGGCCACTCCAATGACCTGATGTTGCTGGACAAGTATGCTGATGAAAGTTTCGGTGCGCCGTCTGATTTCGGACATCGCTTGCGCATCACCATCTCAGAGATCGAATCCAACCAGGAAATCCGCGAAAAGGCAGAGGCGTTGGACGACGAGAATGAGCAGTTAAAAGGAGTCGTCTCTCAGAGCGAGCGTGCCCTTGGTGATGCGAAGGGGAGGGAACAACTGCTCCGTCAACAGTTGGACACGGCGACCCAGTCGGCAACAGACCAAGGCAAGATGGTGAAGTGGATGATCGGTGGCTTGGCTGGACTAGGCTTGGTGGTGCTGATGTTGACCGCGATCATCTTGATGCATTGAACGGCCCAGAGGACGCTACTTTTTGGTGCGCGTCGTCTCAGATGATTTCTTCTTGCGGGTGGTGGCGGCCACCGGTTTGGCTGGCGCCCGTTTGACGGTGGGCTCCCTGGCCAGCCGCGCCTCCACGTCCTTGGCCCAGGTGATCAGATCCGAGTCACAGGCATCCATCCAGTCGTGGATCTGCAAGCCATCGAGCCGGAGCACCGCGCGCTCTGCCCCGGTCACGAAGCTCTGGGGGCGGCCCAGGCGTTCGGCCAGCTCCACCTGTGTCAGGCCGGCCCGTTCGCGCGCGGCGCGCAGGGCTTCAAGAAAGCACGTGTTCTCGCGCCGGTAGACGGATTTGACCCCCGTGGGTTTGGCGTTCTTTCGCGCCGTGGCCATGGCCCGCTCCGAATGAGCAGTCGAACAGGCCAGTAAACATATACGCCAAATTCCGATACGCAGTTACGCTAAGTTTATGTATCGCCTGTGGACCTCCCGGCGACGGACCGGAGATCAGGGCGGGGTGCGAGGCAGGCTGGTCAGCAAGACCACCAGTGCCCGCAGGTTGGCGGCCCCGGTCTTGGCCAGGATCGCTCTGATCTGGGTGCGAACGGTGGCGATGCTGAGGCCCGCCGTGTCTGCGTGGTCCTGGGGGCTGGCGCCGTGGGCGAGGGCATCCGCCAGGCGTGCTTCGGCCGGGGTCAGTCCAAACGCCCGCTGATATCGTCCAGGGCCAGCCGGCGAGGCCGCCTGAGCCCGGATCAGGACCACCAACGATGCGGAAGGGATTACCCCGATGCCGCCAGGCAGAGCGGGGTCTAGCACCCGGGACACCGCCGCCATGCCATCCGGCATCCGCACCCCCATCCCACGGTCCCGCGGTAAAGGAAGGAGGGACAAAACCAGTTGGGTCGGACGGCCGCCAATCGGATGGGTCAAGGGCAGGGTGCGGGCTTGGCGGTCCCGGATCGTTTGCTTGAACTGCGCTTTGAGCGGGGTGCCTGGCGCCCACGATGTGCGGAACCCACGAGCCGTCAAGACGTCGCCCAGAAGTCGCCGGGCCGCTTGGTTGGCAAACAGCACCACTGCGCGTTCGTCGAGGATCAGAATGCCTTGGCCGAGCGTGTCCAGAGCGAAGAATCCGGAGCTCGCTGCGCCCCGCAGTTCATCCGCGAGGAACAAATGCCGTGCCCAACGGGACAGGTGGAACATGTATTTGGCGACGTCGCGCCGCTTTTCCTCCGAGAACTGGGGTCGTCCCATCAAGTGGTTCAAGGCGATGTGGATGTTCTTTCCGCCGGTGCGATGAATGTTGCCCCCGATGACATACCGCGGGCCAGCCGGGATCAAAAAATCTTGGTAGAACTCGGACCTGCTGACGAAACGATCGTCCAAGAAATCGTGGCAAGCCACGACCACGCCAGTGGGGCTGTTCAAGCCGATTTGCAAACGCGGGTCAATGCGATGGTAGTGTGCCAGATAGTCGCGTTCCGCCGCTGCAATGCGCTCGCCAATCACGACGCTTGCGAACACGCCACCGTTGTCTTCGTCCTTGCCGACCAGGTGCAGGCCATCACAATCCAAGGCGCGGTTGATGCGGGCCAAGACGTCCGGGATTTGCTCAGGTAACAGGGCAGATTCATAGAGATCCGCCATCAATGTTTCCAAGATTGCCACGCGCCCCCTCACTCCTTCGACCCTACAACCCTGCGCAAACCAGGACATCATCAAAGTTGATGATGTCGCGCTTCCTCGCGCTCCTTAGGCTTCGTCGAAACTTGACGCTTCGCCGCCTGATGTGTGCGCAGGATACATCAACTTTGTGTAACCGTTTATTTCGCGTTACGTATCAGGAGCTTAGGGTCGATCCGCCGGAGCTGAGCAGGTGTTGCTCCGGATGATCCCGAGAACACCTGCCTTTGTCCCAGGGGCATCTATGGAAAACACAATGGCAACCCAACCGCGCCAGCTGCAAAGGAGTTCACCTCCGCACTGGCGGATCAGCCTCGCCTTGATCGCGCTGGTGGTCGCGCTGGCGCTGACCGGCTGTGCGACGACCGTGGGCCGCGACTACGACCAGACCAAAGTCGGCCAGTTCGTGCCGGGGCAAACGACGATGAGTCAGGTGGTGGCCGCGCTCGGTCAGCCCCAAGAGCAAGAGAGTGAAAGCGATGGCGGCACCCGGTTGCACTACCAATACATTTCAAGCCAATCGTCGGTTGGCAGCTACATCCCCGGCGTCAGCATGTTCGACCACGGCGTCTCTACAAAGGGTAAAGACACGTTCCTTTACTTCGATGCGCACGGCAAATACATGCGTGCTGAAAACAATCAATCGGCCATGTGAAGGGAGATCACCATGTTTCAACTTCTTCGTGGAGTCATCGCTGTTGTTGGTGGTTTCGTTCTCGGCTGGTGTTTTTTCTTCGTGTTGCACGTTCGACTGATCCCGCCAAGCCTCCTTGTGCCTCTCTGCATGTTTGGCGTGTGGTGGATGCTTCCTCGCCTCGCGCCGCGCTTCAAACCCGCTTCCGTCCATCGCGGGCCACCGCTTTCGGTCACCACAGAGGCGGACTGGACGGTCATCGCGGCACGCCCGTCACCGCTTCCCAAGCGGGGTCCGGTGCTGTGTGTCTTGTTCCCCGTTCCCGTCGTCATCGCTCTTGCTTCCTCGGGAATCATCGTTGCTGCTGTGGGGGTCTGGGTCATGGGAACGGCGTTGATGTTCGCCTTGATGAATCGGGGCAATCGGAACAAACGCCGAGCGACGCTGGGACCGTTTGCGGTGAAGCCTGATGCCGTCCGTCTGCCGGATGGTCAAGTGATCTCACAACAGCGGATCTATCGCTTTGGCATCCGAAACACCGAAGACGGCCAGGTATTTTTCTACGGTGGCAACACCATCCAACGCGCGGGCCAGGCAGGGGCCGCGATGACCCATGCGCGCATGCTGCCCATCAGCCATGCCGTCGTGGTCGAGCACGATGGCGCGCTGTCTTATCTCGCGGGTGGTCTGACGCAGGAACTGGCGTATGCGGTGCTGGATGAGATCAGCCGGCATGTTCGAGGCTTCGCCATCACGTGAATCCCCAGGGTGCTCGGCACTCCGCAAAAAACGAACACCCATTGATTTGGATGGCCCCTGAGGTCGTGCACCTCGGTTTGCATCCCCTTCCGAACCGCCCGTAAGGGCGGCTTTTTTTGTGGCCGGACTTGATTCCGACATTGAAACGACAAAGAACTACACTAGGCAAGCAGGTCGTCTAGCGGGCCGAGGCAGGGCGATCATGTGGGTCATCTGAGCAACCACAGGGGAATGTGATGCGCGTTTGTCGCCTTACCATCGAGAATTTTCGAGGCGTTTCAAAAGCAGAACTGTATTTCTCAGGCCATACGCTCCTTATAGGGGGCAACAACGTTGGAAAGAGCACCGTTTGCGAGGCGTTGGATTTGGTTCTTGGACCCGATCGCCTCAATCGCATGCCGCCTGTTGAAGAGTTCGACTTCCACAATGCCAACTATCTGGCCGATGACGGTGAAAATATCGTCCCTCTCCGCGTCGAGGCTGTATTGGTGGGATTGACAGATGAAATTACGTCTATTTGTGCGGCCAACTTGGAGTTTTGGAACGACAAGGACAAACGCATTCTGGGGAAAGGGGAACTCGCTGCTGTCGATGAGCAAGGCGTAAAACCTTGTTTGCGCCTGATCACAGTTGGCAGATATGACATCGAAGATGACCAGTTCGTTGCCAGAACTATCTACGGGCGAAGCGATGACGACCCGGAAGACGAGCCAAGAGCAGTTCCGCAAAAGGTAAAGCGGTCGATCGGATTCTTATATCTGCGAACGATTCGCACGGGGTCTCGCGCACTGAGTCTGGAACGTGGAACGTTGCTCGACAACATTCTCCGCCTGAAAGAGGCAAGAAAGGGAATGTGGGAGGGGATCCGAAAGCGTCTTGCTGGTCTCGAACCGCCAATTGACGCGGATGCCACTGAGCTGGGGCCGATACTGGACGAGATCGAAGCGCGCTTGGCTGAATACATTGCCCCTGGTGGTGAAGGCCGAGCCACTCGACTGTTTGTTTCGCAACTCACGCGGGAGCATCTTCGCAAGACCATTGCCTTCTTCTTAACGATGGGAGAAGGGGAAACGGCCGTGCCATTTCAATTATCCGGAACTGGCACGCTCAACACGTTGGTGCTGGCTCTGCTTACGTTCATCGCTGAGCTAAAAAATGATGTGATCTTTGCCATGGAAGAGCCGGAGATTGCGTTACCACCACACACGCAAAGACGGATTACCAACTATCTTCTTAAAGAAACGTCGCAGTGCTTTGTCACATCGCACTCGCCCTACGTGATCGAGCGTTTTGAGCCCGAAGGAATCGTAAAAATTGACCGGGCCGGCGATGGTGAGCTGGTGGGTGTCCCCATCAAACTTCCGGCGAACATGAAAGCGAAGAACTACCGGCAGAACCTCAGGCGTTCTCTCGCCGAGGCCCTGTTGAGCCGAGGTGTGATCGTTGGCGAAGGTGTCACGGAGCAAGACGCCTTGCTGACCGTTGCGCAAAGCATGGAGGAGCACGACCCCGAGTTGTTCCCCTTAGATGTGGCCGGGGTCTGCGTGCTTGATGCCGGCGGGGATGGCAACTTAGAGAAGTTGGGTGCGTTCTTCAAAGAGGTCGGGATTCCGGCCTTTGCCTTCTACGATCGAAAGAAGCGCAAACAAGAGGAAGTAGATGCACTGAACCAAAGCTACGTCATCGCCAAGGAGATACCTCAGAAGGGTGCTGAGATGTTGATGGCAGAAGAAACGCCACTGGATCGGCAATGGGCACTCTTGGAGCAGTTACGCCAAGAGGATGGGGATTTGGGCATCCCAGCGGCCAGACCTGCTGATGCCGACTTGCGGAAACTGACAAGCATGGTTCTGAAAGGCTTGAAAGGGGACGGGGGTGCTGCGCGTTTGCTTGGCTCTTGTGCGGTCGGAGAGATGCCGGTCACCATGACCGGCTTTCTTACCGAAATCTACCAACGCTATCCAAGGCCAAAGAAGAAGGGCAATCAAGCTGCCGGGGGCGCAGCGGTGGCAGATGAAGGAGATGCAGCTGCTGCGGCAGATTGAGCCATGGAATTGGTTATTTGCCAGCAGCGGCAGAGCATTTTGGATGCAACCGGTCCCGTGCTGGTTACGGGCGGGCCTGGAAGCGGGAAGACCACCATTGCCTTGCTTAAAGCGAAGCGCACCATCGAAGCGGGTCTGACGGCAGGCCAATCGGTTCTGTTTCTGAGTTTTTCACGGGCGGCCGTCGCGCGTGTCGTTGAGGCAAGTAAAGCTCAACTACCGAAATCGTTGCTGGGCCGCCTTTCCATTCAAACCTTTCACTCTTTCTTCTGGGAGATTTTGAAGGCATATGGCTATTTGCTGGGGGCGCCGCGTCGCCTCACTCTGCTACTCCCGCAAGACGAGACAGCAATGCGGCACCAGTTTGAGCGTGATGGTGGTGATTGGGAAACGGAACGGGAGCGATTGTTTCGAGAAGAAGGGAGGGTGGCGTTTGATCTTTTTTCGATAAAGGCGCATGCCCTGTTGCAGGGAAGCATGCAGATTCGTTGGCTATTTGCTAAGCGACATCCACTCATCGTTGTGGACGAAGCGCAGGACACTGCCGACGATCAGTGGCAATGTGTCCGACTGCTTGCGGAGACTACCCAGCTAATTTGCTTGGCCGACTTAGACCAGCAAATTTACGATTTCCGGCCTGGTGTGAGTTCGGAGCGTGTCACGCACATCATGCAGGCGCTCAATCCATTACGGGTCGATTTAGAAGGCCAGAACCATCGCAGTGCTGATTCGGAAATTGTGCAGTTTGCCAACGACATTTTGCTCAATACGCCGCGTGGGGCACCCTATCGGGGCGTCGCGCGGCTTGATTTCCGTCCAAATGCGGACAAACGCGACAGCGCGGTCCGGTCGGCGGTCGGGATGGCTTGGCGTGAAGCCAAGAAGGCGGTGGGTGACGGCAAGCTCCCCAACTTGGTGGTGCTCGCAACCTGGAACCGAGGTGTCAACGTTATTTCTCGGGCACTGACCGGTAACGGTGCCGAAAAGCCCATTCCCCATCGCGTGGTGATTGATGAAGCCTCAGTCTTGCTTTCCAGCAGGATGGTGGCCTTCATGTTAGAACCAAGGCGGCCGCAAGACTCAGAATTGATGGATCTGGCAGAAGGCTTGGAGTTGATGGCCGCGGCTTTCCGCGCACAAGGCACCAACGGCAGTCTGACTCAGGCGCAGACATTGGCCACCACTGCCGCAAAATGCCGATCAGGAACGGTCCCCGGCAAAAATACCGTAGCCGGGAAGCTGCTAGGAGCATTGCGGGTCTTTCGAGATCATCGCTTTTCGGGTGACCCGAGACGGGATTGGTTGGAAGCACGGCAAATCCTGGCAGATGCCGGTGCAAAACCGTTGCAAGAGATTGCGCAAGATGCCGAGCAATTGGTGGCATTCCAGAGGGGGCGCCGCATCGTCAGCGGGTTCACTCAACTTTGGCAAACCCAAGGAAACTACCGGGGGGCACGAGGAGCGCTAGATGCTGCGTTAGCCGAAGAGCAGATATTGTCCGGTGACACAGAGTTGCGTGGCATCCATGTGATGACCGTGCATAAGGCGAAGGGAAAGGAGTTTGATGCCGTGATCGTGTTTGATGATCGCAACAGCAGTCCTTTGATTTCTGGCCGTGAGGGCGCGCCTCATCCAAGGAGCCGAAAATTGTGTCGGGTGGCGATCACGCGCGCAAAGCATCATGTTTTGGTCTTGACGGACATGTATTCACCATCGCCGCTTCTTGATGGGCATCGCCTCTAAGCGTTAGCGATTCATAGCGCACGGAGGCATCGCCCAGTTCATTCCCCTCTTCTCGCTGGGACACGCCAGCTACATGCTCATTCATGGAGTGACACGCCGACGAGCATGCGCTCCCCTCCACAGATCCGGACGGCCCCCATCAACACCAGCGCCAGGCCGTCCAGCAGGGCAAAGTCGAAATCAACATCTGGGTCATAGCGCTCCCACAGTCGTTGTAGTTCTTGATGCAGGCTTGGCCAGCAGGTGGCCAACGGCGTTGTCCGCACGGTTGGGCATAAATCCAGAATGTTCACCGGCATGCTCAGACCGTCAATGTGTCCCATGAGGTAAGAAGCACTGCGGAGCGGCTCTGCTGCCGAGTCGGTCGCTTTCAGGAAGGTCTTCGCGGCACGGCGCGTTTGCCAGTTTTTACGGTTGTGAAGCCGCAACTTTGGGAGCTGTGCTGTCTTATGAAAGAGGCAATCAACGAAGTTGCGGGCGACCAGCTTAGGATCACCGAACCGCGCGCTTAGCCTGCATGCGGCGTATTCGTCCCAGAAGTTCAAAGTGCAATAGCGAAGGACTTCATAGCGCCAGTCCGGGTGGAATGTGTGTGAGACATAGTCCCAGGCTGGTTGGGTTTGCCAATGGTTGAGGGCGACATGGGCCAGTTCATGCGCGACGATGTTGGCCGCGTAGCTTTCCTTTTGTGGGTTGTCTACCAGGTCAACAAGATATGTGGCATCCAGAAACACCTGACTCACATATCGACCATCATGCATCACCCCGGCGACGCAACCGGCAGCGCCGACGCGGCTGCTGTTACTTCGAGACCGCAGAAAGGCTGAGGATGCATTCAATGAGTCGTGGTGGGCACGCAACATGGCATCGAGACCAAAGCCAACGGTGATGTTGTGGAGCTTTCGGAGATTGAGGTCGGGCCGTCGGTCAATGACGATGGCTTTGACGGCAGCTAAGAGTTGGCGATTCCAGGCCGTGCCTCGACCGAGGCTGTGAAAGGTCAGCGAGAAACGCCGTCGGGCGAGGGCCATCCATGATCTCATTGCGTGAGAAATCTGCTCAATAAGCTTAGCGGACATCACACCCACGCCTAAGGAGGCGCAGATGTCCAAGCCAGAGGGGCCGCACGACGCGATGAAGCACGCCGTCATGCCTGAGCCAGGAAAGCCACCATCCCGGCTTCAAATCGCCACACAGTGGGTTACGTTCCTTTCGTTTTTCTTCGTGGTGATGACACCGATCACTTATTTCATTGGACGCGCTTACCACGATGGTTGGTATGACGCGCTGAACCTCGATGGGGGACTCTTTCCACTCGACACTGCCGCCATGTTGACCCAGGGCTTTGTGGTGGCAGGCGATGGGTTGGCAAAACTGGCGGTAGCGATCGTTCACGCATTGGGGATGCACTTTATCTTGTTGTTGTCGGTCGTTCTGACTGCTGCACTGACCTGGGCTACGTGCAAGTGGTTGGGGCATCGAGCAGACGAGCGCAACGCGAGCAAGCCAAAAAAGCCAACCCAAGATCAAAGTGTTCGACAGCGAAGCCTGCGCTATTTAACGGTCAATTCGATCTTGATAGTGCTGATTGGACTGTTCGGCATTTACGAGCTGGTCTTTGTGCTGACGCTTGGATACCTCGTCGTAACCCAGCCGTTCTATCAGTTGGGAAAGTATGAAGCGCAAGAGAAGGCCGCCGCAGACTTTGAAAAGTCACCGATGGTGACCGTGAAAACATCGGCGGGCGATGTCAAGTTTCGAGAGCTTGGTTGCGGCCCCCAGTTCTGTGCGCTGTGGGGCAACAAGCACGCGAGCTTTGCGCCTGTGTCAGCGATCACTTGGGGTGATACGCAGGCTCCCGGAAAATGATTCGACTGTAATCCGCGCATGGTAAGAAAAAGTCGAGACCTGGCGCTCCTTCATGGAACGTCAGGTCTCGGGTGCAATTGGTGTCCATTTCTTTGGATTATGCGAAGGCGCCGTCTTAGCTTTCCTTACAACGGGGCCGCCATTAATTGAGATTGGCAGGTCGGCAAGTATGTTGCGTCTCTCCATCGCTTCGAGCTTCACTCATCAATGCAAACACCAAAAGGTAGGGGTTTTCCTTCCAGAGCCGTCTGGGAGAAAGAGATCTTCGCGGCACTTGACGTGATTTGTCACGAAAGGTCACGATCAGTCCTCGCGTGATATTGCGAAGTGCAAGCCAGTGAGTAACGCTCAAAGGAAGAGACGGATGCTGCTGAAACAGGGGAGTGCCATGTGCATTGAGATGTGTGCCCGCGATGTCATCACCGCCATTGGGCCACCACTCTTGTGATCAAGCGAGCCTTGGCTGCATCGTAGCCAAGCCATGACGTGACTGGACCCTCTTTTCCACATCCAGTCGGCGTCAGATCCATCCACACAGATCGAATTGAGCGGCGACATCGCAGCTCATCACGGCCCCTTGTGGCCATTACATGGAGAAGAAGTATGTCGATCAGTGAAAAACTGCGCGCGCAGTTGCAAAAACACGGTTACGACTCGTCCGCCGAGGCAACCGAACTGACGCGTGAGCAAATCGATGGCATCGCCGTCAGCGGTGCTGATTGGTTCGAACAGTTCCACCAGGACAGCAGCGGTCCGGGTCAGGGCGGTTTCTGGAAGGAAATCATGCACAGGGGTCCGTCGCCCCTGTGACGTCTAGCTGTTAACCGTGAAGTTGGCGCGCAAGCCTTTTGCGCGCCAACCCCATTCGACGGGAGGGGTCCGATGAGCGACATGATTGAAACGGTCGATCACATTGAAGCCGTGATCAAGGTGGCCGAGCGCTGCAACATCAATTGTTCTTACTGCTACGTCTTCAACAAGGGTGATGAGTCGTTCAAGGACCGCCCCGTGAAGATTTCGCAGCGGGTCATGGCCGAAACCGCCGCCTATCTGGCCCAAGGGGCACGCGATTTGAAGGCGAGCGCAGCCACGATCATCTTCCATGGCGGCGAGCCGCTGATGATGGGGAAGCGCAACTTCGACACGTTCGCCAAGACGCTGTTAACAGAGTTGTCCGACGTCCCCAACGTTCGGCTCGGTATCCAGACGAACGCCATGTTGCTGGACGACGAATGGGTGGACATCTTTGCGCGCCACCGCATGAGTGCAGGCGTGTCGCTGGATGGTCCTGAGGAGATCAACGATCTAGAACGGAAAGACCTTCGAGGCCGGGGCACCTATCAGCGAACGGTCGATGGCCTTCGCTTACTGCAAAAGCGCGCCAAACAAGGTGATCTGCCTTGGCCCGGTGTCATCTCCGTGATTCACCCCAAAGCGAACGGTCGAACCTGCTATCGCCACTTTGTGGACGATCTGGGGGTGCGGGGGATGACGTTTCACCTGCCCATGGACACGCATGACAGTTTTCGAGGGCAGGACCCCATGGTCTATGCCCAATTCTTGTGCGACGTCTTCGATGAGTGGGTGAAGGACAACACCAAAGACATCTACGTGCGGATGTTCAGTCAGCTGCTGTCCTTCTTTTCCGGGAAGGCAGCGCCCGAAGACAAAAAGCCTCATCACGTCCGCTTGCAGCACCTCACCATCGAGAGCGATGGCAGCGTGGGCATCGATGAGCTCAAACCCACACGGCTGGACACGGGCCGATACAACGTCGGGTCATCAACCCTGCGCGAGTTTGCCAATTCACCCGCCTCGACGCTCCTGCGGAAACTGCACACCCGCCTGGCCGAACCCTGTCTTCCCTGCGTGTGGCGGAACTATTGCCGGGGTGGTTTGCAGCATGGCGTGCAGGTCAACCGATGGAGCGATGCACGCGGTTTCGACAATGCGTCCGTGCTTTGCGATGGCTTGATGAAAATCTACTCGCACATCGCGCATCATGCGCTGGCGGCAGGGTTGCCAGAGGAACGCATCGTGACGGCGCTTGAACACATCCCTTCCGATTTCTCTCCTTCGAAGGGACTGGATCGAGATGCTTTCCTTGCGATTTGACGGACGAACCTCCCGTGCAACAAAGCCAGTGATTTGGCTTCTCATGCTGGCCATGACGTTGGTGGCCGTGGTCACACATGCCGCTTCGATGAGCGTGGTGGTCTCGGGGGATCGCTACACCCTCGTCAAGCTGTCTAGCGATGGGCAGTTCGTCACCTTTGTGGATCGAACTGGCGATCACCCTGTGCTGCGTCGGCAACGGGTCGGTGAAACCCAAGCGCAGGAGGTGGTGGCGTGGCCTGCCGGGGCGATGAACTATCAGGTCTCGCGTGATGGATCCGCTTTTCTCCTGTTCGGACACGGAAAGGGCAGGGCGCCGTCGCTGTCCTACGTGTCCGTCACCGATCCGGTGACGCGTCCCGTTGAGGTTCAAGGAAACATTGCGGGGTTCGGCAGCGCCTCCGTGGACGACTTTGTGGTGCTGACGCAGGACCCATCTGCGCACCTCCACGTGCTGCACATCGCCTTCGGTTCGGGAAAGGTGATCCGAACCGACGATCTCGGCGACGTAAGTGACGTGGCCCTCGATGGCACCGGTCGAGTGAGAAGTGTTCGCTCCGAACAAGGTGTGTGGGGAACGATGGGTCATGCCCCACGACAAGGCCTACCCGCGCCGGCATCGGCGTCGGTGGTCAGCGCCTCCAACGACGGCAAAGATCTGTGGTTCACAGATGTGGATGCCAAAGGGTTCAAAATCCTGCGTCGACTCAACGTTGGAACCCAGCAATGGTCGCTTGCGAGCGACGCCAAGGACGCCGACGTCTCATGGATCACCGTCAATCCAAAGACGGGTGGGGTGGATGGCTATGCCAAAGCCGAGGCCGAGCCGCAGTGGGTGACGATGCCGGACATCGCCGCCGATGTGAAACATCTGACCGCCATATTGATGGGCGTTCCCTACGTGATCGCCCGGTCGTCCGACGATCGCATTTGGCTCTTCGCATTGATGTCCAGCCGAACACCGGTGGGCTACTACACCTACGACCGTTCGAGCGGCCGGGTGGTCCACCTGTTTTGGGCGCGGGAATTCTTTTCCGATGAGCCCATGCTCCCTTCGGTGGCGCGATGGATCCGAAGCGCCGATGGCATCCCCATTCAAGTGCTGGTGTCGCCACCTTCGCCGAAAATCTGCCACACCGCTCAATGTCCCTTTGTGGTGAAGCTCCACGGTGGTCCTCACCACCGCGACGATCTGACCTTTGATCCGGAAACCTATTGGCTTCAATCACTGGGCTATTGGGTGATCCGAGTGAACTTTCGAGGCTCCACCGGCTTCGGCGATGCGTTTGCCCACGCCAGCAATCGTGAGTGGGGCCGCAAAGTGATTGACGACGTCGCCGGTGCGGTGGATTGGTTTGTGCAGACGTTCCCCGCCGACAAAACCAAAGGCGCCGCCATGGGCGGCAGCTTTGGTGGATTTGCTGCCATGGCGTTGGCCACAAGCCATCCGGATGCCGTGCGTTGCGTTGCTTCTCTGAACGGGGGCGGCGATTTGGAAGCCTTCGCCACCCTGCTGCCTCAACGGCAGCCGCACATGGCGAGTGACATTCACGAAGAAGTTGGCGATGTGCAACGCGCCAGCGATCTCCGCGACATCCGTCAGCAATCACCCGCCACCCACATTGCCGTCGCCAAAGCGCGCTTCCTCGTCGAATTCGGTGAACAGGACACCACATCCGTGAGCGAGGAATCATCGCGGTTTGCGCAAGCGTTGAGGCAACAAGGCAAGCCTGTTCTGGAAGTGATCTATCACAACGAGGGCCATGAGCTCACCGATCCAGACAACCGCCGCTATCACTTTCAACTGCTCAGCGATTTTCTGAGCTCGTGTTTTGAAGGAACTCATTTGTCGGCCGACGAAGGACGGCCTGGCGGCGTCTCTCTGAACGATGCATCGGTTCCTGACACACATCCAGGTTCACCATGATGGATCACATCGCCATTCTTTCGCGTGGGGTCCGCAGGATCGTCACTGCGGCCGTCCTATGCGCTGTCTGGTTGGTCTTGCATGCGGCTCATGCGAGCGACATCGCTTCGCAAGGGAATGTCACGCTCAGTCCCGACGGCAATCTGATTGCCTACGTGGAGTCGGAGCAGGGCGCGCCCTACATCTGGGTGGCGCACGCACACAATCCGGCCAACCGCAAAGCTGTAACCGTCTGGAACAGCACCTTTGTTTCCTACGCCTGGTCCGCTGATTCGTCGCGGCTTATCTTTCAACGCCGCGACAGCAACGATCACTACGCATTGGGCGTTTTCCCCATCGATCAGAAGGGAAAGCCGGCCTGGTATCCAGGAGGGGTCAACGCCGCCTTGCGTCGCTACGTGTTGACTGACGACGGTTCGCTGGTTGGCTTGGAAGTGGACGGCGAGGGAGCACACGTCAGGACCTTTTCATCCGGAGAGACCGACCGGCGAGAGGTGCTGACGATTGCCGCCGCCGATGAGGCATTGATGACGCCCGCCGGCATGTTGGTGGCGTATCACCGCGCGGGCCGATGGTATGTGGGCCGTCGCGGGGGCTACCGAGAGGTTGCGGACATGCAGGGCGGGCACGTCATCAGTGCGGACAACCAAGCCGTCTATGCCGTGAAGGCAGCCACCGGGGGTGATGTCCGTTTGATGAAATACAACGTGGATGATCAGCACGAAACGTTCCTCGCGCGCCTGCCTGCCGCATCGACGTCGGTGACCCCCAGCGATGCGTCGGTGCGACTGATCCGTCCAACCAGTGATGCGCCCTGGATGGCGGTCGATGCGCAGTTGGAAATGGATGTGGCTTACGCCAACGCGAAGGGCATGGGTGAGGCCGAGCACATCCAACTGTCCGACGATGGCAAGACATGGCTGCTCAAACTCAAACCTGGGGAGTTTCCGGGGGATGCGCGTTACGCGATCTACTACGTCGATGACAAAGCCTTCGCGCTTTTGTTCGGTCCGAGTGGTTCCGTGCTGGGAAGCGTTCACTGAGCCGCCATGGGTTACGAGATCTTCCGCGAACAAGCCATCAAGGCAGTGTCGGCTTCCACCTTGCCGACCATCACCTTGCAGCCTCCACGTCTGGGATGGTTGTTCTGTGCATTGGGCATTTTCGTTTTAAGCGTGCTGGCCGGTCTGTTGTGGCTCGGAAGCTACACCAGCTTTGCCCAAGCGGATGGCTTGTTGACTCCAAGCGGTGGCTTGCTGCCCGTGCAAACCAACCACGCCGGGGTCGTGACCAAGGTATTCGTGAAGGATGGCGAGCATGTGCAGAAGGGAGCACCGCTGCTGCAATTGACGGATGATCAGGGCACGCCGACGCAAGGGGAGACTCAGGCTTCCATCCTCCGTGAACTGGCATCCAAGCAAAGTCGCCTGCGCGATGATTTGGCGAGCGAAGAAGCGACAGGCCAACGCCAAGCAGACAACCTCAAAGCAAAAATTGCCGGTCTGGGCCAGCAGATCATCACGGCTCAGCATGAAGTGACCGTTCAGAAGGAACGTGCCGACAGTGCGATGTCCCTCTACCTCACATGGGACAAGGCGAGCGACACTGGGGCGGTGTCACACGCACAGGTCCTGGCCCAGCACGACACCGTGCTGCAACTCAAAGCGCAGGTCGACACCGCTCAACGAACCTTGATGGATTTGCAGCGCCAATTGGGCGACGCCCGATCGCAACTGGCGGACTTGCCCAATGCGACCGCAGAAAAGCGCCGCGCCACCCAGCGCAACATGTCCGACGTCTCGCAGACCATCCTTGAACACGAGTCGCTGCACGCCACCGTGCTGTATGCGCCGGTCGACGGCACGGTGACCAGTTCGTTGGTGCATGTTGGCGATGCGCTCGACGCGCATGAACCTGCCATGTCCATCCTGCCTTCGGGATCGGAGCTTCGCGCGGAACTGTGGCTGCCGAGCAGCGACATCGGTTTTGTGTCGGTCGGCGATGCTGTCCTGTTGCGTTACGACGCGTTTCCGTATCGCCGTTACGGGCAGGGCAAGGGTGTGGTGGTGGAGGTGGCCCGCACGGCGGTGCAGCCGGTCCAGGTTCTCAAATGGGCAGGGTTGCAAACCAAGGAGCCTCGCTACCGCGTCATCGTCCAATTGCAGCAGCAGTCCATCCGTGCGTTCGGGGCGGATCAGCCGCTGCTGCCGGGCATGATGCTCAAAGCGCGAGTCATCTTGCAGAAGCGACGGCTGATTGAATGGGCAACCATGCCGTGGAAATCGATGTGAGCGCTAAGTCGGACGAGGAGCGGGACGCATGACTGAGGCCTTGGCGAAAATGGTCGCGTTTGGAAGGACGTCAAAGCTGCCCTTGATCTTGCAAAGCGAGGTTGCCGAATGTGCGCTGGCCTGCTTGGCGATGGTCGCCAACTACCACGGTCACAAGGTTGATCTGGCGAGCCTGCGTCGCCGTTTCGGCACGTCACTGCAAGGGATGAAGCTGGGGCGGGTCGTCGATCTTGCTTCCGCGCTGGGGTTCAACGCCCGCGTCCTGCGGAGCGAGATGGGGTATTTGGCCAAAGCCAAGATACCGTGCATCCTTCACTGGAACTTCAATCACTTTGTTGTGTTGAATAAGGTGGTCCGCGGCAAGGCGGACATCTTTGATCCATCCCGCGGGCGGTATTGGATGCCCCTGAGTGAGGTGGCCAATCACTTCACGGGTGTGTTGGTGGAGCTCAGTCCGCAGCCCGACTTTAAGGTGATCGAAGAGCGGAAGCCGGTTTCGTTACGCCGACTGATGGGACCCATGTCGGGCGTTGGCCGAACGTTTGCTCAGGTGATGGTGCTGGCGCTGTGCATCGAATTGCTGACGCTCGCGCTTCCCTACCAAATGCAGCTCGTGCTGGATCAAGTCATTTCGTCCGGTGACAGCACATTCTTGATCACCACGACCGTTGCCTTTCTGGCAGCAGCCGGATGCCAAGCAGTGCTGATCCTGGCGAGAGGATGGATCCTCAGTTGGTTTGGCGTCTCCTTGGGCAACCAATGGACCACCCATCTTTTTGCACATCTGCTGAAACTGCCTGTCGACTTTTTCTTCAAGCGACACATGGGCGATGTGGTGTCGCGTTTTTCCTCCGTGAAAACGGTGCAGGGAACTTTGACCGGTTCCTTCATCGAAGCACTGCTGCACGGGGTCATGGGCACGTTGAGCCTGGTGATCTTGTTTGCATACAGCGTTCCCCTCGCTTTGATCATTCTGGTGTGCGCCGGCCTGTATGGATTACTTCGTTGGCTCTCCTACCAAAAGCTGCGGGTCATCAACGAAGAGCAGTTGGTCTACGCCGCCCGTCAGCAATCCGAATTGATGGAATCGGTGCGCGGCATCCAGGCCATCAAGCTTTCCAACAAAGAGAACCTGCGTTGGATCCGTCTGGCCAACGCAACACACGAAGCCTCGGAGCGCGATCTGCAAAGCCAGCGCCTGGCGATGACATTTGGCGCGCTCAGCCAAGCGTTGTTTTCAGGTCAACGCATCGTCGTCGTTGCGATCGGGGCGCTGTTTGCCATCCGCGATGCCTTCTCCATCGGCATGCTGGTGGCGTTCGTTACCTACGCCGATCAGTTCACGGTTCGTGCCAGCGGCTTGATCGACAAGCTCATTGGGCTTCGCCTGATGACCCTTCACGCGGAGCGCATCGCTGAAATTGCGTTCAGCGAGCCCGAGCAGCAGATGGGCAGGGGCGTGTCGACGCACTTGACGGTCGGGCACATCGAAGTCAAAGACGTCAGCTTCCGCTACGCAGAAGACGAACCCTACATTCTCCAAGGGGTCTCTTTCACCATTGAGCCGGGTGAGTCGGTGGCGATCGTGGGCAAGTCCGGCTGCGGGAAAACGACCCTGGCCAAAATCGTGTTGGGATTGTTGCAACCGACGAGCGGTGCTGTCCTGGTGGATGGGTGTGACATCCGAACGTATGGACTGGATCGTTACCGCTCCTTGGTTGCGGCAGTCATGCAGGACGATCACCTGTTTGCCGGATCGATCGCGGAGAACATCGCGTTCTTTGATGCGGAACCCTCGATGGAGGCCATCGAAGCCTGCGCGAAGGGGGCGGCCATTCATGACGACATCAGCCGCTTCCCCATGGGCTACGAAACCTTGGTAGGGGACATGGGCTCTTCCCTTTCTGGTGGACAGAAGCAGCGGGTGCTGCTGGCCCGGGCACTCTATCGAAACGCCAAGCTGCTGGTGCTGGATGAGGCCACCAGCCACCTGGATGTCGCCAGCGAGATGAAGGTCAACCGGCACATCCGAGGTCTGGGGCAATCCAAAATGGTGATTGCCCACCGGCAGGAAACGATCGATCAATGTGATCGCGTCATCTCATTGGAACAAGCGGCTGGGGCGATCGCGCTCAGGTCGTCGTCTGATGGACCCTCAGCACGAGCACACACAGCATGAAGATCACGCCAAGCCATGCCGTCGCATGGATGGAGAAGGAGCATGCTTTGAAGAGCACCTTGATGTCTCGCGGCAAAGGGGCGTTGTGTCTTCGGATCTTGGCGAGCACGCCGGTGGGGCGCTGACTCACGTCAGGTCTGCCGAGTTCGGCATACAGGTGAGGATGGGCGAGCTTCAAGCGAAGCACCAGGATGGTGCTGGTGAGAAGCCACAGAAGAAGTCCGCCGACGAAGCACGTGCAAATCATCCAGAAGACGTGTGGCGTGATCCCGTTTTCCAGCACAGACATCTCACTGTTCGCCATCGAGACGCAGTCCACATTATGCGCTCAGCTAGCCTTGCGCGTTGTGGGCGCCCTACTAGGGTGATCGCAAACACGGAGGTGCCCATGCGTTTAATTGTCGACACATTCCCACATCCTCTGAAAGTTGTGACCATCGTCATGCTCGCCGCTGCCTTGTGCGGTTGGTTTGCCGCGGACCCATGGGCCGCGCTCCGTTTCTGGCCGGGCGTGTTGATCGGGGCCTTGGGAGCCACCGCTGGATGGCAAAAGTTGAGAGCGGCGAGCGCCCAGCGCGCCGAACGCCGCTTCAAGACTTTTGCAGCTGTGCTGTTGGTCTGGTTCGCGTTGGCGTTCGTGTCGCAGAGAGACGTTACGGTGATCGGCGCGCCGTTCGGAGTCTGGCTGGCGTTGACCGTGGCGATGGCGTTGGATCAGCGCCTGCGGCAGCGCGTGTGAGCGAGTTCGATAATGGGGGACGTTGACAGATGGGGCGTTTCCCCTATGTTCTGATTTTTGAGAGAAGCATCATGTCTTCCGTTCACTCCCTGGGAGATCGAGCATCATTCCGCATTGAAGCTTACTTCGCTGCGGTTGGACTGCGCGTGGCACGCGGGGCAGGCTACGATCTAGACGGCGAGGCCGTCTGGCAGGTGGGGCCGCTGGGAGACCATCTTCACGTGCTGGAATTTCCAACTTCCCGTGCAGTGTGGCGGTGGTGGCGTGACCGCGTAACGGCAGCTCCGGAGCTGGATGAAAGCGACCCCTTCTATGTCCATGTGGAGAGGCAGCCAGGTTGGCTCCGCGATGCACTTCGGAAAAATGGTGACAGGGTGGCTGAAAGCCAATCGTTGTAACAGCGACTGAGGTCGCTGACACTACCTCTGACAATGAGGAGTGTCACCATGACCATGGCCTACGATCCGACCGATCCGCTTAAACACCCTTACAGCATTGAGCAATGGTTGCATCTCAAACGAAATGCAACACCGCACTGTGTCATTTGCAACGATGTGCTCTCCAAACGAAATGAACACAACGATCGAACCACTCACTTTCTTCACAGAGGTGGATCGGGCTGTCCCACCGTGGAATCCTCGGGCGCATCCTATGCGTATTTGAAGAAGCTCCCGCGCTCAAATGGTGCATCGGCCGCCGTTAAAAAGTTTGTCCATGATAACGTCTACGGCTTTTTTACGAGGATGAGGAACTGGGTCGAAGGTCTGACTTGGACCGAATTTTTGGCCTGTTGCCAGCAAGCGAGCAAACTCGGTGTCTGGGACCTCATCGATCTGCCCAACGACCTTGCCGTCTATGTGCTTCTGACTTGTGGCGAGTTTCCGAAATCCAGCTACCGAAAACGTGCCGTGTTCTTCTTCCTTGAACCCAACCCCACCCCGGGTGGTTTTTGGATGTTTCCAAAGGAAAGAAAGCGGATCCTTTACAAGGTCGATGTTAAAAACTCGAGCCTGGAAGCCAAAGAAATTGACTTCACCTTGCCGAAGGGAAAAATCATCAACGATGTTCTCCAATCGTTGACATAGTCAACCCTACGTGTTTGTTTGAGCGCCGCGAGCTGATCCGCTAGGCCGCTGTCCGACAAGAAATCGAGATGGAGGTCGCTCATTGCCCGGCGCTCGATTGAATGCGTGTCCCTCATTCAGGCAAATGCGGTGTCCATTCCCACTAAATTTTTCAGTTGAGTATTTGAATGGACTTGGGACACAAGTTCAATCCAAATGGGACAGTCGCTTAGTTCCGCTTTTGAAAAGGTCCTGTCTGACAGGTGCCTAAATTCCTCGCCATGGCCGATTAGATGCTGATGCGATCGCATCGTCATCCGCGGATGCTTATTGCACTTTTTGCCTCGCAATCGGCATGTGAACATGCACGTATTTCTCCGGATGCCACTCCACTCGGTTGTCACGGTAGATGGCTCTGGTGGTCAATACGTTGAAGTCGGCACCGGAGTCGGAGAGTGAGACTTCATCCAGTTTCGTCCGAGTGCCTTCTGAATTTTGCCAAGGTGGGTCGAAGATCTCGGTCTGAAAAAGATAAGTGCCGTCTTCCGTAAGAACGTCGATAAACAGGTCATTCGGGAAGACGTTGGACAAAACCAAGATGTATCCATGCGAGCATGCAAAGTCGGAGACGGGCTCTTGTGGAAGAAATCGCCACTTTGGTGTGTCGAGTGTCATCGGTGGTGGTCGCCCAAACGACAAAGACATCGCCGATCCACAACCGGAGTCGTCATGGGCCTGCGAAGGAATAGGTAAAGGATCGACCTCTACGGGAATACGAGGGTAAATCTTGGCGCCCACACCGCCGACGCCGATTGGGGCATCGGTTTTCAGATTCTTTCGCACAAACTCTGCGGCATGCTGCCCAACCCATCCCATGCCATTCTCAATCTCTCCTTCCCGCAAAGTTCGGTGAGCGATGACCGCATGCGTTTCTTTGTCTAAGATGGTGAGGGTTGACTCGTGTGGATGCCCGAGGAAAGGATTCAGTCCCTTGGCTGTCTCAACAACCAAGTAGCGTGTCGGGCGCATGACATTGCGCCGGACGATCGCGCCACCAACGCCGGCCCTTTCGTAGGTATCTCCGCCATAGGTGAAATAGGGGTAGTTCGCCCAGATGGCGTAACCAACTTCGAAAAATGGCAGCTCCTTGGGATGAAGGCCAACATATTGGATTTCGAATCCGTTGACGCCGGAAATAGGCGTCCTGCTGTCAACGATCTCGACTGGGTCACCTTCGTCGAAGCGTGATGAAGGTGAACAGGATTGCACAAGAAGCCCAGCGAGGGTGATGGCACAAGCCGCATACAAGCGATACCGCTTCTTGGTATTGCGCATCGGAACCCCCTGAAACCAACGGGGTGCCCCGCTGATGTCGTCCTAATCAGGGCTTATTGTCTCTGACCCGCGGTGCCTTGTCTCGCGTGGTCATGCGCGCCGACCGTTGCGAGCGAGATCCTGTTGCGGGGGCTTTCTTCGGCCTGGACCGGCTCTGCCCCGTTCGATGGGACTGGACCGATCGCTGTCTCGTCCGTGGGTTCCGCTCTTCCAGGTCGCATGCGATGAACTTATGGAAGATGCGTTCAAACAGTTCGTTGGCGACCTTGGGGTCCTTGAACGCCGTGTCCCATTGGTCCATCGGACGATTGGAGATGATGATGGTGGACAGATGCCGTTCGGCGCGCGCATCCAGCACGTCTTTCAACACACCGCCTGCGCCGGCGGGCACGTAGCTCTCCGCGAAGCCATCGAGCACCAGCAGTTTGGCGGTGCGGTAGGGACGAATGCGCCGCAGCGTCTTGACATCTGTGATGTCCCACTGTTCCAAGGGAAGGCGTTGAAGATCCACCCAGTTCACGCGCGGGGTGTGGCGAACCACGTCTCGGGCCAACGCCCCAGCCAGGAAGGTCTTGCCAGACCCTTTGGGGCCACGAAGGACCAGGTTGTGACCGCGCTCCATCCAGCTTTCGGTGAACAGGTTTTCCAACTGTGCGCGACTGATGCCGCGCCCCACCTCCACGTTGTCCTTGCACACCGATCGGGGCAAATGGGCCCGCGTCAGCAACCGTCCGATGCGTCCTTGTTCGACGGTTTGTTCCAACACCGCACAAAACTCCTCGACGAACTGGTCGTGAGACCTATCGAGGTTGAGGGGATCCTGGCGCCATGATTGATACCACGTGGCCATCTGAGACAGCTTGACCTGGCGGAGGCGTTTGACAGTGCGGTGTTCCATGAGGGAGAGGGGGAGGGGCTGTGGCCGTTGTGCGTCTTGCACCATCCGGCCACAGGAAAGGGACTGAGCGCGCTATGACTTCTCGCCCAGCAATCGGATGACATCGGTGACGTTGATGGTTTTGGCGTTCAAAGCGAACTGACAGGCGCGTTGCACCGGCGCCACGCCGTGCTTGTGCACCAGCCCTTGCAGGCGCTGGCATTTACTCATGGCGATGTAGGGCTGCCATTGACCGTAATGGTGTTCGAAGAAAGCCTGGATGGCGCCTCCTTGTTCCTTGGCCCACGCGAGCAATCCGTCTGGGTTGCGGCGTGACTCAGCCAGATGCGCCGCCGGTCGGTGCTCGTCCAAGATCGTGACGCCGCCGATTTTCGCGTTGCGAGTGTGTCGCGCCACCACTTCACGCTCATGCAGGATCTCGATGCGGTCGCCCGTGAGCCGGGCGCACAACCGCTTTCCGATCAAGGTGTGGGGCACGGAATAAAAGTGCTTGTGGATGGGCACTGTGTAGTGGGCGGGGACGGGCGCCAGTTCCACGTATTCGGTGAACACATAACGCTGGGCGGGAAGGGGGCGCAAGGTGGCTTGTTCGTCAGCCTCGAATCGTTGCCGCCGGCTCAGCTTGTAGTCCTGCATGACTTCGTTGTTGAGCGCTGCCAACTCGATGGCAATGGCGACGTTGAGTTCGTCCAACGAATGAAAAACCCGATCACTCAGATTGGCCAGGGTGTAGCGCTGCACATATCCGACGAGGCTTTCGACGGCCCCTTTGTCACGCGGCTTGCGCACACGGGCCGGGTGGAGCGCAAGGTCGTAGGCCCGAAGGAAATCTTCAAAGAGTTCCCGGCCCTGACCATCTTCGCCGGGTCGTCGCGGGCGCGCCATGATGCTGCTGGCGTTGTCCGGACGCACCGCAAAGGGCAATCCGCCGAAATGATCGAACATCGCCACGTGACCCGCGATCCAGTCGGGGCCGGTTTGCCCAGGCGTGCAGATGGCGAAGGCGTAAGCGGTCGAAGGCAACACACCGACGAACAAAGATGGCGTGATCACGTCGCCCGAGTTGGAGTCCACATAAGAGAGGCTGTCACCCGAGTAATCGACTTCCACGACGTGGCCGGGCATGTGCATCTTGCGCATCACCACGCTGGGTGCCTTAGGGAAGCGAGCCTTGAAGGCGATCGTGAAGTTCGAATAGCCCATCGCGGTGTCGGGATCTTCCGCGCGGTATTTTTTCCAGATCCAATACTTGGTCTTGGGTTTAGGCCTCCGAGTGGCTTCTCGAAACGCCCACTCCCAGTCCGGCTGCCGGGTGCGTTTCGGTGCTTTCGGCGTCTTTTTGAGCAGGGTGTTGAGTTCGTGATCAGTGAGATGTTCGAGGTCTGGCCACGTCAGTCCTTTTTGATGAAGCAGCTTCCGATACCGGTCAATGGTGGACTTACCCATCTGGACCGTTTCCATTTGCGCGATGTCTCGATCGGTGAAATGCGTTTGGGTGATCATGTGCAGCGCGGCGCGAAGAGCGCCTTGCGGTTTCGGTTTGCGCGCGGTCATGGGGACCTCCTTGTCGGGGCCGCCGACGTCCTGCCGGCGGATGGTGAACGGGACCATGTCCCGGTGTGTTTCCGATAAAGCGTGGCGAAGCGCTGGTAAGACATGGCATCGCCCGGGTTGGCGGCCTGGTATTCGCGCCAGAGTCGTTGTAGCGATGGGTGCGGGCGTTGCATCTCCGCGTGGATGTGAGCCCAGTCGGGATGACGTTTCTTCACCGCATACGACAGCCGGTTCAACAAACGGATCTGTTCGGCAAGGCTTAGCGCCGCGACGCTGGGCCATGTCAACTGTTTCTCGACGGCCACGTTGCGAATTCGCCCCACCGTGGTCTTCGAGAGGCCGACGATGCGGGCAATCTCCCGGTTGCCGTAGGAATGCATGCGCCCAGCCGGCAAGTCATCCAGGATGAGTTGAAGCGCCTGGTGTCGCTTGCCGGCATACGTGCAGAGGTGTTTCTTCATTCTGGACTCCATGTCTGAGTGCGCCAGGGCTTCCGTCCGTGGCGCGGCGCGATGCAAACGGAGAACAGCGGCGTGCGCGATCGCACACGACCCGCCGCGGGCTTCGTCTCCGGTGAAGAGGAAAGAAAGCCGCGCATGCCGTAGCTCAAACGTGGGTGACGAATGCGACGTCAACGACGACGGAAGCGCCGTCGTTCCATGCATCAACGGAGTGAGAGGGTTGGAAGTGCATCACGGCAATTCTCCAAGCGATGGGATGCCCTCGGTTTTCACCGATGGAAACAAGAGGACACAGGGGGCTGACGCAGTCCGAACGGACGCGGTCGAGAAGGACTGTCGAAGCACCACAGAGAGGGTGCGCAGGAGCGGATGAGGCCTGTTGCGGGCATCACCGCCCGTGGCGACCTGTCGCTGGGGACAGGTCGACTTGACAGGTTGGGGGGCTTGAGAGATAACAAACCAGCTGGTGGGGATCGATACCGCTGGTGCTTCGAAGGGCCGTGAGGTGCAAACTCACGGCCTTTCTATTTATGTCTCACCCGAAAGTTGGTGGGCGAGGGATCACATGGTGGGAACTCCTGCAAAGTGGGGGTGGCATCAACATGCATCGTGTGAAATCACCAGGCATGGCCGACCTAACTTTGCAGAAGTTCGAGCGCTGTCAAGAGGGGTTGGTGCAGAGCAGCGTCCGACAAAACTGTATCGATTCAAATGCTTTGGTGATCGATTTAAGGGAAGACTCGACCCTTTGCCATGAGCTAGGACAGAGCGCACGAATGGCCTGTGTTTCGTGCGCTTCGTCGCATTGGCTCGATCCAGTTGGCAGTATGTCTCATTCACGCCCATGGGTCGTCGCCAACGAGGGCGAGTGCAACCTCGCGCGACCCCGACGTCACGGGTTACCGCTCAATCAGGAGGATCAGAGATGGCACCGCGCCCGTCGCACGCGAACAGAAGCCCAGAAGCCCTGCGCAACCGTCAACGAAGGGAGGAGCTGCAAAAGCTGGCTGCCTTCCTGAAAACATTGACCCCTGAACAGCTCGACTCCGCCAAGCTGATCACGGAAGCAAATACGGTCAAAGGCCACCTCGAAGTCAGCCCGATGGTCACCGGGACTTCGCCCGCGCCAGCAGGGAACGTTTGATGCCACGTTGATAGATCTCTGTGGATGAGATCGGGCCAAATTACGATGCTGATCTTTACAGGGAGTGCGTCAAGGCAATGAAGACCGACCTGACATCCGACAGTGGTTTCGCGCAATGGCGTTTGCAGCAAGCCTGGCCATCCAACGCCGATGAACTGATCGCGCTACGAAAGACCGCCCTGGAAAAGCTGATGGCCAGTTTTCGCAGGGGTGAGATCGTCAGCTTGGACGGGGTGGAGTCGGCGACCGCCATGGCGATCTACAAGGTCCATGGCGAGCGTCCGTTCGAGATGAACAGTCATTGGATCCTGTCGGCCCAAGATTGGACTTGTCCTTGTTGTGAGCGCAACAAGTTCGCCATCAGCCGATTGGGCGACAAAGGGCAAATTCTGGGCAAGCTGACGATCCACCATGACCACATGGGCGATGCGATCAAGGAAGAATTCACTCGGGCGTTCGTGACCAATGGAACAGACGGTCCACAGGTCGAGGGGAAAAGCCTGGTGGATCGCATCGGAAAAGCGTTTGCAGCCCACGAAGAAGTGCTGATCTGCGAAGACTGCAACAATGCGGATACGACCGTCAGCAGGGAACTTGGATTACCAAAGCACTTTTCGTTTTCAGTTCGCCAGATCAAGCGGTTCATCTTGCCTGTTCCCCATGCCCCGCATGGCATTGACTTCAAGGCTGCCCAAAAGGTCTGGTTGGAAGCCCAGCCCGCCTACGAATTGCGCATGCGGCTGATCAAAGAGGTCTCTGTGGCGGCAGCGACCAACCAGCATTGGTATGAACCACACGAACCCCATGCGATTCCCATTCCCGTGTATGGATATGCGAATGCAAAGTTGGGCTTTGCATCACTCACAGATTGGATCAGTGTAGGGGAGTTGGTGGACGCTCTTGGTCCCAAGAAAAAGATCCATCCGCCCAATCGTGCCAAGTGGCGAACAAAGTTCATCAAGGAAGGTAAAGCGCCACCTGAAAACTATGTCGCCCTGCTTCGATCTGCCCATCACACGGCGGCGCTTTGGGACGAAGTGCCGGACGACTGGGTGTGTCCCGTCTGTGATCGAAGCAAGCACGAACAGGTCTATCTTGGTGAGCAAGGGAAGATCCAGTTCCGGGCACCGGGCACCAGCAAGGACCACCGTTGGAAAAATCAACGGATCTGCAATCATTGCCACTCCGTAGCGATCAGCATCAAAGAAGAGGTCGCGGACAGAGCCGGTCGCCGACCCTATGACAGTTTTGGATATTTCTCGCCAGATGAGTTGAGGGGGATCATTGATCCTCGCCCCCATTCTTTTCACCGCATCAGACCCAAGGAGGCGGAGGCGCTTGTGGCGCTGGCAGTGGTGCGTTTTGTCGAGGAAGCATAGGACTGGCCATATGCATGGCCCAGGTTCCCTTCATCACTTTCACAACCGACTTGTGGGAACTCGAACACGAGGACAAGCACAGTAAGAGAAGACGTGGAACTGAGAGCTGGCGCGGTCAGGTAAAAACAAGCCGCCTTTTTAGGCGGCTTGTTGACGTTCCGATCTGGCTTGGAGGGCCTTGATCAGGCCGGCTTGCGCTTTCTGGTGCCCGGAAGAAGTCCGGTCGCTGTGCCCGCAATGGCCAGAACAAGCGATCCACCCAAGAGATAAGGAAGGTAGGGTTGAAGGGCCTTTTGAGCGGCCACTTTGCCCGCTTCCTGGGCATGGGACGGGTCACGGGTGCCGGCGACGAAGCCCACCCCCATGCCAATGGCCATGCAACTGCCGATGTAGAGCACCACAAACCAAACGATTCCCATCAACACGCGTTTCATCTGCATCCCCTTTTATCGACCTCTGCGATCCCGGAGGCCCTGATCGATCGCTCAGCGCTTGGCGGTTTTCACACGGATGAACAAGGCTGTTTCAATCGCAAGCCAAGCAAGGAGCACAGTTCCCACGCCTTGCCAGACGCCGTGGCGTGCCACCACGAGCAGAATGCCAACAAAGGCGAGCGGCACACAGCGCATCGGAAACGATTGCGTCAGTTCCGTCAAACGGCTTTCAATGGCGGGATTCTTCGAAAACAGGCTCATCGCAATCTCCATTCCAAGTTCTAGCGTTTCAATCCACCGGTGGGGTCGGTGGGCCGGTGCGAAATCGGCCCACCATCCTGATCTTTAACCAGTGGGTTCTGCTTCGCAAGTTGGCTGGGCTCGATTGCACCCGAACCCAGCCCCGTCCGCTGGACAGCGAAATGCCCAGCGCACAGTGAGTCATTCGCAGACGCTCATGGAGCGCCCGCGCGAGGACTCATATCAGCCGAAGAGGTGGCCCAGCACGGCACCGTGCATGCCGCCGCTGATCCCGCCGGCGATGGCGCCGACCGGGCCGCCGATCAGAAAGCCGGCCGCGGCCCCCATCATGGCGCCGGCTGCGAAGCCGTCCACAGCAGCCATGTCAGCGGCGCCAACCATCTCGATTTCATTTGCAGTGAGTTCCAACATTGTTCGTTTCCTTTATTTAATCGAATTGCACGGTTGTGAAAGAGAAGGACGAGCGTTGCTCATCACCAGTAGTAGAGGGCACCTGCGACAACACCGCCGACCAGCGCGCCAACCGCGCCGCCGGCGAGACCGCCCGCAAAGCCGCCCACGAACGCGCCAGCGCCAGCGCCTTCGGCCACAGCGGCCGCAAGACCAGCGCCATCCACCAGGCCGATTTCTTCAACAGTCAGTTCATTCATTCCGTTACTCTCCAACTGAAAATGACAGGCTCGCCCCTGCCGAGCATCAATGACCGTCAGCATGGGTTGCTTGGGTCACCAATTCCATTCTTCCGTTGCCGACCCACACGAGCTGCGGAAACGCAGCCACTGTTTCAGGCCGATGCGCGATCACGATGCGTGTGATCGAAAATTGCTTGATGGCGTCGTTCACCGCTTTCTCGCGCTGCACATCCAGGTGACTGGTGGCTTCGTCGAGCACCAGCAGTCGTGGTGTGCGATAGAGCGCTCGCGCCAGGATCACGCGTTGTTTTTGTCCGCCTGACAAACTGGACCCCATGTCACCGACCAAACTTTGGTAGCCCATGGGCATCGCTGAGATGTCCTCGTGGATGGCGGCCAACTGCGCGGCACCGACAACTTTGTCCATTTCAACGTTGGGGTCGAAGAAGGCAATGTTGTCCGCGATGGAACCGGCAAAGAGCTGATCATCTTGCATGACCGCGGCAACCCATTGTCGATAGGTGTCGAGCCCAAGCTTGCGGATGTCGATGCCCCCAAACAGCACATCGCCTTCCGTGGGTTCAAGAAGCCCCAGGATGATTTTGGCGAGCGTGCTTTTGCCGCCGCCACTAGGGCCCACGATGGCGATGGACTGTCCGGCTTCAATGCGCAGGTTGCAGTGTTGAAGAATCCAAGGCTCACCGTCCGCATAGCGGAAGGACACGTCGCGCAGTTCAATGCTGGCTTCGGGAATGGGCCCCAACCAAGCGCCATCGGCGATCTTTTCGGGCGCGGTGAGAGCAATGTCAGCCACGCGTTCGGCATGCAAGCGAAGCATGCGGAAGTCCACCCATTTATCGATCAATCCCGCAGCGCGCGTTACAAATTGATCGGCAAACGCGATGAAGGCGATGAGCATGCCGGCGGAGAAGGCGTTGTTGATGGCGAGCTTGGCGCCAATCCAGATCAGCGCGACCCGCCCGATCCCGAACATCAGCTGGTTCGTCAGGGTGAACGCAATGGTCAGGCGCTGGATGTGGATGTCGCGGTTGGTGGTGGACACGGTGGCGTTGGCGTATCGCGCCACGCGCTCATCCTGTTTGTTGGCCAGCTTGATCGGCATGGCGCCGCGGATGGCTTCCAACAACTCGCTTTGCTGCCGGGCCGCATACACAATCTGCTCCTCATTGGCGCGTCGCAGCGGTCCAAAAAACACCCACCGGGTCACGCCATACAGCGCAAACAGCACCGTGACCAGCACCGTCAGCCAGATGTTGTAGAACGCCATGGCCACCAAGGTCACCACCGACATGAGACCATCGAGCAACGAGCCGACAAACTGCGTGGTCAAGGTCTTCTGAATGGTTTGGATCGAACCAAACCGCGACACGACATCGCCCACATGGCGCTTCTCATACCAATCCAGCGGTAACCGCATCAGGTGCGAAAAAAGATTGCTCGCCCATTGCACATTGAGTGTGGCGCTCAGCCAAGTGACCGCCCACGACCGCGTGGCGGTGATCAAGGCTGAAAAAATGGCTACACCCAGGAAGCCAAGACCCAACAGCGTCAACAGGTCGGGATCAGCGGACACCAGCACTTGATCCACGACCCATTGCAGAAAGAACGGGCCAGTCAACGCGAAGACTTCAAGACCTAAGGCCAACACCAGAATTTGGGTGAGGGCCGGTAAGAGGCCACGCACACGTCCAGTCAGCGCGCGCAATGAGACAGCCTGGCGCGCGTGCACCGGCGTGAAATCGGCCCCGGGCGTCAGTTCCAGGGCCACGCCTGTGAAGTGTTCGGACACTTCACGCAAGGTCATTTTACGCACGCCGTGAGCGGGATCGTGAATCACCGCGTGGCTGTGGGTCACCTTTTTCAGCACCACGAAGTGATTGAGGTTCCAGTGCAGCAAGCACGGGGTGCGGAGCTGGGGCAGGGAGGCCATGTCCAGCTTCAACGGCCGGCACGTGAAGCCGAGTTGCCCAGCCACCGTCATGATGCGCGACAACTTCGCGCCTTTGAGCGAGAGCGCAAACCGACGACGCAAACCCGCCAAATCCACGTCGTGACCATGATAGCTGGCGACCATGGCCAAACACGCCAACCCACATTCCGCTGCTTCCGTTTGCAGCATCATCGGCAAGCGACGCGACCAGCCAAACTGCAACCGTGCTGACAAGGCAGGCGAGGCGCCGGAAGACGTGCCGGTGTGTGTGCCGTCAGCCATGCGCGTTCTCCGTCATGTGATGTGCGATGCCATAGAGTGGTTCGAACACCCATTCCAACAACGTGCGACGTTCCATAAGGATGTCGGCATCGACCGCCATGCCCGGCTTCACGGCTTCCGGTTTGCCATAAGCCATGACGTGCTGGCTGTCGAGCGACACCTGAACCCGATAGAGGGGTTCTTGTGAGCGCTCGCCGATCAAGCTTTCGACTTCCGAAGGTGTGAGGGCACTGCGCGAGACGTCCGTCACCTTGCCGTATTGCTGACCAAACTTCTGATAGGGAAATGCGCGATAACGCAGCACCACGCGGCTGCCGGGCTCAATGAAGCCGACGGCGCGCGAGGGCACCAGGAGCTGCGCTTGCAACTGCGACCCCTTGGGGAGAATGGAAAGCGTTGATTGGCCAGCCGTAACCGCCTGACCTTCTTTCAACAGCACAGTGGAGATGTTGCCGTCGCGTGGGGCGCGCAAGATCACCGCGCGCTGCACCTCGTTTTGCGCCATGGACTGCCCGACGGAGGCCAGTTGGCGTTCGGTTTCGTTGCGCTTGGTCGCCACGTCCAGAGGGAGTTGAGTCAGTTGCTGGTTCACCGCGTCCAATTGCTGACGAGCATCCAACTGCTGGCGCAGCAGAGTTTTGTATTGGGCTTCGGCGTCATACACGGCTGACTGCTGTTGCTGGATTTGCAGCGCGGAAACATACCCTTGTGCACCCAGCGGTTTGATGCGTTTGAGCAGGTCTTCGGCGCTGTCCGCTTGCTTGCGTTGAAGGACCAGCTGGCCGGCAATTTGGTCGAGCTGCCCATGCAACAACACAGCTTTGTCGCGCAATGCGATGGTTTGTTGCTCAGAGAGGAGTTGTTGCGTATGCAGATCGGCTTGGAGCTTGTCGCGTTGCGTGTCGAGCTGATGCGCAACGAGTGCATGCGTGTCGCCCAACGTCGCACTGTCCTGCTCGCTGGATATCTCGATGAGTGGATCGCCGGCGTGCACAGATTGCCCGTCATGCACCCAGACATGCGTAATTGTGCCACTGCTGATGGCGGCAAGGTTGAGCAGACCTGAGGTGGGGATCAGCTGACCCGTGACGGCTTCGCGTCGGGTGTAATGCCCCAATGTGAGAAGCAATAGGATGGCCATGGCAAGTGCCAATGCCAATCCAGTGAGCAACCAACGTGACAGCGGTGCCGCCACAATGATCGACCCCAGCCACTCCTTTCGTTGTGTATCCAAAACTTCCGTTCGAAACAACGTCCCTGACACAAGCCACTCCCCAGCCGCTTGATCACATGCGCACCGTCCAAACCATCATGGCATTAGTGGTATGCATACCCTGTTCGGTAATTAAGACGGACGAGGAAGAGCAAACCCTACCTGCCGTTTCCTGCTGTTGGCAGGAGAGTCGGCGTGTGCCGATAGAGACAGGCGTCATCAGCCGATGAGCACGGCAATTCATCTGTAAAGAGAAATGAAAATTTCGAGAGGCGGAAATGCTTGTCTCAGTGACTGAGATGGCTGCGGCGGCACAATTACCCTGGCCGTTGGGGAATGCACGTTCTGGGAAACTTGGGAGCTTCCCGTGGCTTTCTCCTGTGCGGATCATTTCCCCTTTTTATTTTGCTTCGTTGCCTCTTGGTTGCGGCCGCCCGTCGCAAGGGCAGCCGCAGTTGTAAGATTATTTACAAGACGAAGGCGTGGTGGTGCAAATGATATGCCTTTGCTCTTGGTAAATAAGATTGTTCTCGTCCTCCAACTCTTTTTCCTTACTTGGCAGTGCCTGAGCTATCCCTTGTAGTGCACCTGCGGTATCCGAAGCATTGCCGTTTTTTCCATAGCGGATCTCGCTGATTGAGCCGTCATCGGCCAAGGCAAGTGCAAATTTTTCGGAACCAACAAAGGAACCCTTTGGAACGAGCACCGTGTATGTCCCGTTTCCCGGGGCCGAGATGATCCCCTTCCAAATCACCAATGGATGGTTTGGATCGAATGATTGGCCGGGACCCCATACTTGCAAAGAGACTTTTTGGACGTTTTTGAGAGTCAACGGGAAATAGTTGGATGGTTTGCCGGTGCCATCAGGCCATTCAGAGCGGTGGCCTTGTGCTGCGCTGCCATGGATTCCCACACAAAAGGAACCTGCGTAGGATCGTATTGCGCCGTTAGCAGCATCGAGCATCCCCGCAGTGTCATTGTCGGCAGTCAGGATGGCCAGCGTGCCGGGGACATCTGATTTGATCGATGGGCAACCCAATGAAGATGGCGCGGAGGTGTTCGATGGGTCATTCGGGTTGATCAGCAGCAGTTGCGAGGCTGATTCGTTGTATTCGAAGTCGCCGCGATAGGTGAGTGTGATCAACTTTGGGTCGGACGGCTTATTGGCGGACGCCAGATCAGAAATTGCTGTGCAAGCCGCAATGATTTTTTGGTCATCAGTTGAGAGCGCAGCGGGACTTGGGTGCTTTTGGCCTACTACGTGCGCAAAAGGTGTTCCTGATGCTCCGGCTGTCACGATGGCTCCAACAGTGCTGGCAACTCCTTTCAGAATGGTTCCGCCCTCGCCACTGGACGTCGCGTTGATTCCCTTTAAGCGGCCGTCGTCGGTGAAATTGAGATCGATGTCATGATCGTTCCACGAACCATCGAACGATTCCCACGTTAGTGGCGGAGCCGAGGTGCCGGCTACGTAGGTGGTTGTCACCAGCACTTGTGCTTCGGACAAAATATGGTGGTTCGAGGTCGTGCATCCCAATGTTTGGATGACTGCGATATGTGTTTGTGCTTTTGGATAGTAGTAGTTGATCTGTTGCTTATCTGGGAGATTTGCACAGCCAGAAATGAACATCGCGCCTGCACCTAAGGCTACGAGTCTATGGAGTTGCTCCAATCTTCCAATTTTGCCTTTTCTAGGTGATAAGTGCCGAAGTTGCTTATCCGCGTTGACTGTTGGGATAGCCATTGCTCGTGATTGTAAAAACAACGGGACACAAGCCCACAACGACAAGCATGTCGCTTCGCGTTTCATAAGTTGCCCCCTTTTGTATGGAACCCCTCGATGTATCCGTGGCGATTTGATGGCCTCCGGACGCAATTAGCCTACTTCTGAATTTGTTATCACGAGGTCTATGGGTTACAGCGGTTGTAGCGCAGTGCCGCGAGCAATATGCCGATGTCGTGTTATCAACGAGACAGCGTTTAAAACATCATCAAGTGATTTACAAAGGGTGGCTTAAATGCTGCTTTGAGGTTTTTCCCTTGTGTGACGTGACGACTTGCCGTCGGAGAGACGTCACGAGTCATCTCGTCTGATCGTGCGTTCCGTTGCTGCCGGTCTGGTTGATCGGTGAGATATCTGGGAGGCGCTGTCGAGTGTCTCGGATTCTAGTCGGCCGCTCAGACCCCAAGCAGGTTCGGCCATCCGGCCATAACGAAAAAGCCCCGGCAGGGCCGGGGCTTTTCGACACATCCTGTGAATGATGCCTCACTCGTCGGATCGCAACGTCCTGTTGCGACTGACATCCATGTCACCGGCCGATGCGTCAGCCTCGACTTGCAGAGCATGGCGATATTGTCTGTGAGCGCACGCGAGGCGGCTATCAGGCCCCTCCGCCTTGTCGTGTAGGGGAATTCTTACAAGAGATAGGCTGTCGTCCGTCGTCACCGATCGCCGCCTGTCCGGGCGCATCGGTTAGTCACGTTTGACATCGACGCTGCCGCCGCACCTGGGGCAAGGACGATGCCGCCTGCGGCAGCACCGTGTGGACAAACACGTGGACGACCTGATGGATAACCCTGCGGGTTATCCACGAGTTCGCCCACCCGTTTGCCCACACTTCGTCCCCTCACGGCTAAGTCAAAGACACTGCCACCACAGCCCGGACAGTTAGAGCTGTCCGAGCTCAAACGTCCAAAGCCAGATCAAGAGCTGCACGCCGGTCAGCTTCCCCGGTCAAGGGCCGGGACATGGCCCGTGTCCTCGCTGGGAAGCGCTGCGGGCCGCGCCAGCCATGTCCCTGTCCGCAAAGCGGACCCTCCTTGACCGCGCTTCCCTTTGTGCAACGGCGGCTGCCATCGGCAGCAGGCGAACCGCCTGCTGCCCATCACGAGATGGGCCAGCAACCACGAAGAGAGAAGCGAACCCATGAGTAACGATAAGTATCCCGAGCTTTTTGGCGATCTGGTCTATGCCTACACCCAAGCCGATGCACTTAGGGATGGCGTCTTGTTGGAACTGCCCCAAGCCGCGGACGCCGGATTCAAAGTGCCGGTGGCGATCACCAGCGCTGCTTATGCGATTTGCATCGCGTGGCCGGAAGCGGATCCCAAACTGCCCAGCATCCTCCGGCTCAGGGAGGAGATGGTGCTGCTCGCCGCGGTCACAGAAGCCAGGGTGCATCGTCGGCGCATGGCGGCCGGCAAGGTGGAACGACCGGACCGGATCGACTTCACCGTCGAGACCGTGCAGCTGCGGGAGGGAAAGGCTGACTTCGCCCAGGTGGCGCTCTACATGGTCATCGGCCCCGGAGACACCGCCGAGCCGGTCGGCACCATTCTGCTGGTTGGGGAAGACTGAGGATCCACGGGTTGGGCGGTTTGTCCGCCCACCCTTGCCGATCGGTTTATCTACCCCACCGATGGGTTGATCTGTGCACCAAGCGAAGCGATGACAGCAAAAAACATCGGTCAGAGGTGCCCTAGGGCCGGTCCACCGGCGATGCAGGGCATGGCAAACATGCCTAGAAGTTTGGCGGATGAGTCCATCGAAGATGCTTCTTGATCAGTCATGGTGGTGAGATGCTTCACCAATCGCGCGCAATTTTTGTTGTGTGGTCAGGTGATCCAGTTTTCCCAACGGGAGTGCAAGCAGAAGATCCACGCGTTGCTTCAACATGAGCCACGCGGACTGAAAAGCCTTGCGGCGTTGTTCTTCTGACCCCGTCGCTGCGGCCGGATCCGGCACGCCCCAATGAGCGGTCACCGGTTGTCCGGGCCAGACAGGGCAAACCTCACCAGCGGCGTTGTCGCAAACGGTGATGATCATGTCCATCGCTGGCGCGCCGGGTTGAGCGAATTCATCCCAACTCTTGCTGCGCACGGGCTGATCGTAACCAGCGGAGCGCGCGAGTTCTTCGGCGAGCGGTTGCAACTTGCCGGATGGAAAGCTGCCGGCGCTGTATGCGTGGAAGCGTCCCTCCCCCAGAACATTGAGAAGTGCCTCCGCCATGATGGACCGCGCAGAGTTGCCGGTGCACAGGAACAGCACATTGAATGTCGTCATGGGATCATTCAGCAGCACTGGCCGGTGGTGTTGGGACCACAACTGCTCGCGGTGCGGCTTCCCGTGCTGGGTCCACAACACGTCTGAGCGACCGGCGCCTCTGCGGCGGCGGTGGTGTAGGTCGTCGCATCGCCGAGCGTGTGGAAGCTTTCCCATCGGACGCCCTGGGGGTCCTCTGCCCAGAACTTATCGGAATTCGCGTAGCAGCAAGTGGTGCCTTTCTCTGCCAGCGCGATGGCATCCGCTGCATGCAGGCGCGAGCCGATGTCCGCCAGCTCATTGTCGGTTTCAACTTGGAGTCCCAGATGATCCACACCGGCGGTGCGGCCGCGTTGAGAGATGGCGAAGTTCACCCGCGGGTCGTCGAGCATCCATTTCGCATAATCCGGCTTCACGACGGTCGGGGCGGCACCAAAGAGAGTGGAGTAGAACCGAATGCTGGGTTCCAGAGCTTCGACGTTGACGTGGACATGGAAGCGTTTCATGACGTGGTTTCCTTGGGAAGACAACAGGAAGAGGATGAACAGTCGGCCGTGGGAGAGCCCGCACAGCAGTTTTCGGTGAGGTAGCCCAACAGCCTGTCCATCTGGATGTAATTGGCCCGGCACTGGATCACCCGACCGCGTCGCTCGTCCGAAACCAACCCGGCGCGGCGCAGGATGTTCAGGTGATTGGTCAAGGTGGCTCCCGCCAAACCGGTGGCTTGACCGAGTTCGCCTACTGACAAGCCGGAAGCCCCGGCCTGGACAAGGAGGCGGAACACGTTGAGGCGGTGTTCCTGGGCCAGAGCGGCCAGAGCGTTGATTGCAGCCTTTATTTCCATAATTCAAGAATTATAGAAATAAAGCAGAGTGTCAACAATCGAGCCAGGTGGGTTCAGGGAGGTCGAAGCCGCGGGTCCCAAGTCTTTGGGTCTAAGCATTTGACACTTAGACCATTGAGGTATATCTTCCAGGGCGTCGGAATGATTAAATTTCAGTTGAAAGATTAGTGGTGTTGCCATGATCGCCTATCCAGCCGCTGTCACTACGACCCGTCGCCTCAAGACGACTGAGGCCGCGTTTGTCGCGGGCGTTGAAGTGCAAGACGTCAATCGAGCGATGGATGAGCACATCCTGCCGGCTGAGTTGTTCCGTGTCGGGGAGCGGGAGCTGTCCCCGATCGCCTGTTTGTTCCTGGCGGTTTATTACCGAACATCAGAACTGTTGACGGCCAAGGTGCGTCGTCAAATCATCGACCGAGTGAAGGCACTGCTCGCAGTTCCTTCTGTTGATGAGGTGACGCGTGAACTCTTGCAAAAGAACTGGACGTTGCAGTTTGAGGAGATAACCGTGTCTGCGGATCCAGTGTCGGTCAACCTACGTCGATATGTTGAAGACACCATCGGTCACTACGATCGGTTGGTGGAGGCACGTGATTGGGTCATTTCAGATCCCGAGATTCTCAGCGGGACCCCAGTAATCAGGGGAACGCGTATCCCTGTTTATGACGTGGCTGCCGCCGTCAATGCGGGTTATCCAATGGAGGAGATATTGGCGGCTTACCCGAAGCTCAAAGAGGTGGATGTGGAGCGGGCTGCGTTGTATGCGAAGACGAACCCCATGCGGGGTCGTCCACGCGAGCCCGTTATGCCGCCTGTAGGAGCCACGGTGCGTGAGAACCGCGATGTTCCCTATCGTAAGGTGAAACACAGCTCAGCAAGGAAGCAAGAGCAAGGTCATGAAATTCCTAATTGATGAATGCCTCAGCCCTGTTCTTGCAACTCAGGCGCAAGAGCGTGGTTACCACGGGTCGGTGCACATTGAGTGGCGTGGTCTATCCGGTAAAAAAGACTGGGAGCTGATGCCAATCATCGTGAATGAGGATTGGACCTTTGTAACGAAGAACTCCCGCGATTTTCGCGGGAGTTCTGGTAACGGGGGACTCTATGCGAACACGGACATTCATGCGGGTTTGATTTGCCTCAATGGCCCGGTTCACATGGACCTCGACATGACGGTCAGCCTCTTTGAGGAAGCACTGGACGCGTTGGAGAGGGATCCTGACTTGGTCAATGCCGTTCTCGACATCACGTTCATTGAAGGACGAGATGGCGGGCAAGATCGTGTGAACATTGCGCGATATGACTTGCCCAAGCCTTGATGTAGTTTTGAAACTGCTCACTTGCTCCGATTGAATGCGGCCAAATGATCGGGCGCGTCGTGCGAAATCGGTGTGGTGGCGTGGGGCATCGAACTCACGAAATCGATCCATTCCAACTTTCATGTGGCGCGCGTATTGGGTTCGCGCACCCGCAAGCCTGACGATGCCAGGGGCCGGCATGAACGAGGGGTTTCGATTTGGTGCATCGGTTTGGCCACGCGTTGCATGACGACGGCTATGCGCTCACTCGCAGTTGGCTGTGAGGATGTGGACAGCGACGACAGAAGCCTCCGCGTTACCGTTGACCTCTCCATCGTCGCCTCACGAGGTCCGCTACCGTAGGAAACAGCAGCGCCCAATCGTGAGCCGAGTCTGTTCCAACTGCTTCTGCCAGTAACGGCACGTCCCCAAGATCAGCACGGCGCACCAATCCGTTGTGCTCGATCACATCCCACAACGCATCCACGGCGGCGCTTTGGCCGGGGACCCAGAAGATCGCTGCGGTGTTATTGCGCAGGTTCGCGTGCTTCACCGATTGCCGCAGGCGCCATCCGCCGTGATCGAAGGCCAAACGCATTTGGATGGTAGTGGGCACTTGGGTCTCAGCACGCCAACCGATGAAGCCCCCCATCGGCAGCAGCGCACCATGGCAATGAAAGCGAGGGTGTTGCCACCGTGCTCGGATCACATTGGCGGCTTTCTCTGGGGTCCGCATGGCAGCCGGATCACGTGACAGGTGGTTCCAGGAGTCGAGGGCCAATTCGGCACGCATGCCATGCAGCCGGGTCGACGCATCGGGCTTCCAGAGCAGCAAGTCTCGTCGCCGACGCTCCTGCTTGCAGCCCTTGCACGTCAGCACCGCGGCATCGGGCCGTTGCGGCCCGCCCGCCACAGCTGGGATCAGGGCATCGACGTCCGGGGCATCCCCGGTGTCTCGACCGCAATAAGCACAGAGGCGGTCGAATCGCTTGATCGCGGTGGCGAGCCACCATGCTGGCAGCCTCGGTGACGGGTAGCGGGCGCGTTCGAGTAGCTGGACAAACGCCGTGAGTGCCTCGGGTGGGGGTGGGGTGGAATCCGCCTCCGGTGACGGGAACGCCACCCGCTCCGAGATGCTGAGGGCGTCCATGGCGCCCAACAGCCCTGCGGGTCCTGATGCTCCGCGGTTTCGCCGGGTCCTCGCCGCCCCCGCCGAGTCGTGGCCCCTTACCCGTTGCGCGCGCTGGTCCATGATCGCCTCCGTGTCCTTGGGATGGGTGGCCTGGCGTCGCGCCCGGTCGCCCTTGCGCATCTAAGCACAGTCAGCCCCCCGCGCAAGTGCGTCACCGCACGGGATCTGCGCCTTGGCTCGGTAGCGCGGTAAGCGTGGATTTCCTCGCACGTCACAGTTCAACAGCTGGCGATACACCTCACGCACCGAGGTGTCCGCCAACCACAGTCGCCAAGCGCAACCAACACCGCATCAAGGCTGCGGTTTGGTGTCAGACACCTACGTGTGCCAGGACATTGCGCATTTCCTTCGCAAGCCCTGTTGGGCACACGGAAATCATCGGCTGACATTTCGATGCGCGTCACGTTTCAACACCTTCTGGCCACCCGGCGGCGCGGCTTTGATGGAGACATGACACGACACACTTTCCGCCTCGCACCCCATCTCCATCGAGCACTCGTCACGCATGCCGAGTCCCGCCGGACGAATCTTTCTGACGTCATTCGTGATGCCCTCACCACTTATCTGTTGGTCGAAGGGAACACGCAACGCATGAACATCGAACTCGATGCATTGCGGAACGAACAGCGCGCCACCCAGATCTTGATGAAAGAGTTGATGGCACGGCTCCCACCCGAAGCCAAACCAGTCAACACGCCCATCACCACCGACCGTGTGCGGGCGAGGTTTGACCAGATCACCCACAAGGAGGACCCCCATGGAAACGGAAACCGCTGATCGGATCGCATACATGGCGAGCCGCTTTGCGATCGTGCTGGTCGTGTTCACGGGTCTCCAATCGTTGTGCGAGGCCGTCGATGCACAACTGGGTCCGGTTGCAGCCTTTGTCGCGCTTGTGTGCACAGGATTGTCCTGGCAAGCGAACTTCTTGCGCGATTGGCTATGGCGGCGCCCCAGGCTCTTTGTAGCGATCATTGCACTATGCGTCATCGCCATGACGACGATGTTCATCGCTGCCACGCCAATCCCTTCGCCCGTCATTCCCGCGCCACTCGGCTGAGGTCGCATCTCGCTCACGGAGCACTTATCGCGTGCCGTGTGCACGTCACCGCATCACTTACTTTGCACTTCAAGGAAGAACCAATATGGACATCATCACCAGCTTTGGGCCGCCCAGCGTCCCTCCCTCATCATCGCAATCGGTTCGCCGCTCGGACCATGGCTTGTTCGCCGGCGCCGCCGGTTTCGTTCTGGGGTCACTTCCCCTCGCGTGGGCGCTGTGGCGTCCGCTGCCGTGGATGCCGCTGCCGGATGGCGGCCTCTGGCGACATCTGGCGACCTATCCCGAATTGCTGGCGAACACATTGAGCCTGGGTCACCTTTGCCGAGACGTGTGGTTCGATGATCCAGCGGCGGGGCAGGTGAGTGTGGCCGCCGTGCATGTGCGGCTGCTGCCCGCGTGCATCACTGGGGCCCTCCTGGCTGTGAAGTGGGCCCGCCGTGCGCTGCAACCGCAGTCGATGTTGACGCATCTGTCCGGACCCAGACTGCTGGAAGGGCACGAAGGCGAGACGGAGGCAGTGCGCTTCGCCGTGCATGAGCGAGGTGGTGCGAAGGTGCCCGGTTTCATTCGATTGCACCCGTTGCTTGATCTCAGCAAGCGCACCTGGTGCCGTCACATGCTCGTGTCCGGCAGTGTCGGCTCGGGCAAGACGCAGATCATCTGGCCGATCGTTCAACAGATCCGCAAGCGCAAGAAGAAGCTGTTCCTGCTCGACGTCAAAGGCGATTACACCTCCGCCATCAAGAACGCGCTCATCCTGAGTCCGTGGGATCGGCGCTCGGTCTACCTCGACATCGCAGCGGACATCCGGACCAGTGCAGCGGCTTCCGCGTTTGCTTCCGCGATGATTCCGCGCGAAGAGGGCAGTAACAGCTTCTTCTCGACCGCCGCCGAATTGATCCTTACGGGATGCCTTCGCGCGCTGCAAAAGCGGGGCGGCACCCAATGGCATTGGGACGACTTGGACTTCTTGCTCAACCTGTCGGCAGCTGAGCTGGCCCCCGCCATGGCCGATTACTACGCCAAAGCCCATCCGCTGTTGAAAGCCGGTGACAGCACGGCAGCGAACATCATGGCCAGCGTGTCGAGCTACACCCAAACGATTTCGCAGTTGGCCGAAGCGTTCAAATCGGGACAAGATGAGAAGGGGCGTCCGCGCAAACGGTTGTCGCTCGTTGCCTGGGCCAAGGATGACTATGAGGGGTGTCCGACGATCATCGCGCACGCGGGTCCCGACACCGGACTGACCCAGCGCTACCTCGCCGCCGTCATCGACACAGTGGTGCCGACCATCATGCAGTTGCCCGACGATGTGTCCGAAGAGGGCCGCGCCATTTTCTTTGTGCTCGACGAACTCAGCACCATCGGCAAAGTGAAGAACTTGGCCTCGCTCATCGACAAGGGCCGGAGCAAAGGGTGTTCGGTGATCGTGGGTGTGCAGGATCGCGCCCAACTCGCCGCGACCCACGGTGAGCATTTCGCCAGAGCGCTCCCCGGCATGATCGGCACTCACGTGGTCACGCAAACCCAAATCGGCCCCACCCGGCAAGAGCTGGCGGCGATGTTGGGAGAACGACGCGTCGCCTGGACGGCGCCCTCGCCGACCAAGGAGCGCACGCCGATCACGCATGAAGAGTCACGGGTGGTGGTCTCGCCGACAGACCTGACGATGAAGTTGGGCTTTCGACGGAACAAACGCGCACCTCATGGGTTCATCATTCGGGCGCTTGCGTGTTTGGGTGAGGATTACTTGATGCTGGACTGGCCGGGTGTGCCGATGCCGAAGAAACGGCGCCCCCATGTGCCTGCGGCGTGGACGTTGCCGTCTGCCTCCGAATGGGAAGCAGCTGCTCATGCGGCGCCCGGTGACACCAACACGGACGATGGTGAGGAGAGCGAAAGTGGTCAGCCCAAGATCGCCACGGGTGGGCCCGCAGCACGGATGGCGCCGTTGGTCGCCGACGTTACCGCGCATGTGCAAGCCGGTTTGGCCTCGATGGAGATCGCCGCATGATGCGCCCAACGCGAATTGACGCGCGGGGCCAATCGCGCGACGGGACGGCGGTGCTCGCCTACCTGCAACAGAACGAATTTGTCCTGGATGCCACGCGCTCGGCGGTGGATTACTACACCACCGAGCAGGAACTCGTGGTGCGGCAAACCTCGCGGTGGTTGGGGAAGGGCGCCACATCGTTGGGCTTGGACGGTGCCGTGTGTGCGGACGCCATGGATCAGCTGGCGCACGGGTTCGACCCGATCACGGGTGACACGCTGTCGCAAACCGCCGGTCGGCCAGCGCAATGGGTGCCCAAGCTCGATGCATCGGGCCAACCGATGCTCAACAAGCAAGGCTTGCCCAAGGGCACCTGGCGCGGCGGCCATCGCGTGGGCTTTGATTGCACTTTCAGCATTGCGCCGAAGTCCGTGTCGTTGGCCTTCGCCGCAGCGACACCAGAGGAACGGGTGGCCATCTTGGACGCGATGCGTGCCGCCATCACGCAAACATTCGCCGTCATGGAACGCGAGGTCGAAACGGGGCGTGACCACGGCGGTTTTCGGAAGATCGGCGTGCGCGGGTTGGTCGCATCAGGGTTCACACATTTCAGCAGCCGGGAATTGGAGCCCCAGTTGCACGAACACGTTCTCGTCTATGCCGTTGGCCAAGGTGCGGATGGGCAGTGGGGTGGCTATGAGGCTCTGAGCTTCTTTGAACACCAGGCGATGTATGGCGCGCTCGCTCGATCGGCGTTTGCGAAAAATCTGGAAGCGTTGGGCTACGGGATCATCAAGAAAACGGAACTAGACCTATTCGGGCGTCCGACCGGTGAAACGTCTTTCGAACTGGCTGGGATCAGTGACGCAACGTGTGAAAAGTTTTCGACCCGACGCAAACAGATCATGGCTTACGTCAAAGAACACGGAACGACAAAGCAGCAGGCAGCCATGGCCACGCGAAAACAGAAGGAGGAGCCTGCGTTCGAAGAAGTGGATCAGTTGTGGCAACAGGCGTTGGATCGTGCACGCGCGGATGATCCCAGCATGTTCAAGCGCGCGGCCGATCTGAAAGGGATGGAAAGTCAACTCGCGCTCATCTCAGATCAAGAGTTGCTGGATCGGCTGCAAGCGAAAGACACGGTGTGGACGAAGCAACAGTTGATCGCGCAGCTGGCACGAGAGAATGTTGGCTTGAAAGATGTGTCGGAGATTCTGGCCGAGGCGGAGGCATTCTTGGAACGAATGATCCCGCATCTAGTGCGCATCAACCCCGAGCGCGCACCCGAAACCCTGCACAGTGGGCGACGCACCGGCAAGAAATTCGAGGCACCCAGGTATTGCGCCAAGGATTGGTTTGTGGGGGTGGAGACCCGGATGATCCAACGTGCCCGACAGCGCGCCCACGAGCCTCACCAGGCCGTTTCAAAGACAGCCTTGGCAGAGGCCATCGAACAGTTCCAAACCGAACGTGGCTTTCCCCTGAGCATGGAGCAGCGACGGGCGGTGGAACATGTGACGGGCGCAACGGGCGTGGTTGTAATGACGGGACGAGCCGGCACGGGTAAAACCACCGTCGCCGACGTCTACACGCGCGCCTTTCGAGCCGAGGGAAGGGACGTCATCGGTGTGTCCCTAAGTTGGAATGCGGCGCTCAAACTGGGCGAAGAAACGGGGCTTGATCGCGTGTATTCGGCGGCCAAGCTGCTGTCCGAGCTCGACCATGGCAAGTTGGTTTTATCGAATCGGCATGTGGTGATCCTGGACGAAGCGGCAATGGCCGACACGCTGACGGTCTCGCGGATCCTGACGCATGCTGAGAATGGTGCGAAGGTGGTGCTCCAAGGGGATGCTCAACAACTGTCGCCCGTAACCGCGGGCCAAGCTTTCAGGTTGCTTCGAGATGCATTGGGAGACACCGAGCTCACGGAGATCCGGCGACAGAAGCACGCGCAAGACGTCGAAACCTCTGATGCCTTTTATGTGCATGCAGGAAAGGAGCGGGGAACCGTATCGCAGGAAGCCCAGCAGATCCTGGGTGCGGACATCATTGCGCGCTTGGAGGCACGAAACCAGATTGAACGCACGGACACGAGGCAGGAAGCCATTGAACAACTGGTTCAAGATTATTTCGACTCTCCGCTGGACCACGCCGACAAGTTGATCATGGGTAGCACCAACGCGGATGTGGCGGAGCTCAACCGAGCTGTTCGCCAGCGATTGATCAAAGGTGGGGCTGTGTCATCCCAAGAACACGAGGTGCGATTGAAGCAAGGAAAGCGTCGGATTGAGATGTCGTTGGCGGCCGGTGATCGTCTGAGGTTTGGACGGCTAAATGACGAAATGGGGGTCACTAATGGAACCACAGGCACCATCGAAGGCATCCGGACCACGGTGAAAGGCTCGCTGATGTTGCGTGTTCGCCTCGATGGAACGAATCGCTTGATCAAGCTGGACACCGCCACCTATGGAGATCTCGACTACGCGTATGCGCGCACGGTAGATAAGGCGCAGGGAGCCACTGTCACGCAGTCGTTCTTCCTGGCATCGGCGGAGCGCATGGATGTGCACCTGGGTCTCGTGGCGGCCACGCGGCACCGGGAACAGTTCAAACTCTATGCCACAGAAGGCGACTTGGAGCTCATCAAAGAACGCTTGGGTGTCGAGCGGTTGCGCGTCAACGCACTCGAAGAAGGGCGTCACATCGAGCCATCATCGCCCAGCGTTCCGTTGATAACGTGAGCCAAAAACAAACGTGCCACCTTTCGGTGGCACGGTCCGGCATCGGTCATCCATGTGACGAGGGGCCCCTCGTCGGCGCCTGACTTCCGGGCAGCCCCATCATGGGGGTTGGCCTTCCCCAGTCCAAGCGTGTTGGATGTGCCCCCTCATCATCCACTCACAAAGGCTGCGGTCCCAACAAGAGCAACTGCTACCTCGGGCCATTTCACAACGGTCATCACACGAGGCAAGAGACAGCCCTTCGCGGCGATTTCAATGCGTTAGCATGGCGAGCGGGGATCCAGGCTGCGCATGCTTCACCACGGTTTCACGGGCGGCCCGGTGTGATGGCGGGTATTGACTGGCGACAGTGCCGGTTCGGGGAACAATCTAAGGGGTGTCGGGGATGCTGGAAGGAGCGTGGGCAAAACCCTGGGTGCGGTTCATTGCCATCGCCGTGGCTTATGGCCTGGGCATCTCGCTCTTCCGCCAAATTGTCATCCCTCACTTGTTGTTGCTCACCGGTGCGCACGTGGCGGCGCTATTGCTGGTGCGTGAGCGCGATTGGCCAGCGCTGGTGGCCGGTGAAGTGGCGTCGCTGATCCCGATGAGTGTGGATTGCGCCCCTCAGTATGGTGTGCTTTGGGCCGTGGTGAACCTCATTCCGGGCATCTTGATCATGATGCCCTTCCTGTTCTACGCGCGGAAACGTTGGCGGTTCCAACCGTCGGCCCATCGTTCGCACATGGGGCGGCTGTTGGTGTTGGCGCTGGTGGTCTCGACCATCATGACGATTTACAACATCGGCACCATGCTGATCACGAAGCTGCCGCCGGGTTACGTGCTGCATTTCGATCGGCTGTCCGCCATCTGGATTCTCGGCAACCTCATCGGGATCTTGGCGGTCGTGCCAACGGTGCTTTGCCTGCATCAATGGTGGGGCAGTGGCACATGGCGTGAGTTGCGGCATCGCCTGGTGCATGACCAGGCAGTGGTGGAAAGCACCATCCTGGTGGTGCCGCTTTTGGTGCTGATGGTGTGGATTGGCTTGGAGGCGGACCACGCCCGACCCATCATCCAAGTCGCCTTGTTCTTGCCTGTGCTGTATCTGGCGATGCGTCATGGGTGGAAAGGCGCGGCACTCGGCGGCACGGCGGCCAGCCTGGCCATCGTCGTCCTGATGCCGGAGAACTACGACCACCAGACCATGCAGGCAGAGGTCGTCGTGGCCTTTACGGTGTCCTCGATGCTGCTGTTGGGCGGCCACATCGGCATGCTCCATCAACGATCGGAACAGGACCGGGCGGATGTGCGCATGGCCTTGGCTCTGGCGCAACGCAACGTCCACATCGGGGAAGCCCAGTTGCGCATGACCGCCCAAGCTTTGGACCACCTCCGTGACACCGTCCACTCAGGCTTTGCCTTGATGCTGGGTCGCCTCCGTGTCTTGCAGCCGGCCGTGGATGACAGTGGCTACCGTCGCCATGCCAAGGGCGCCCAGGATCAACTTCATGTCTTGGCCGACGGGCTCTACCCGCGGGTCTGGCGGGAGCGCGGCCTGCCGGCCGCCCTCGGCGAAGGCGGTCTGGCCAAAATGCTGGGAGACGCCGGCCTGCGATACAGCGTGGATGTCAGGGGCCCTTTGTCGCTGCTCTCGCCGTCACTCCACCTGGCGTTGTATCGCCTCATCGTGGATGCCATCGCCGAGGCCTGCCAGAAGCGGAACATCTCAGACGTGCGGGTTCGAATCCGGTGCGGCGAGCGGCACGGGCGCCGCTGGGCGCTGGTCAGCCTTTCATTCCGGGCGCACGTGGTCCGGACCTCGGAGGTTCGATGGGACGAGTTGGTTCCGCGGATCGTTCGGGCCAGCAGCGGTCTGGGTTGGTCCGCCATCCAGGATCGGGCTGCGACTTTTGAGGGCACGGCCCGAGAGCATTTCTTGACCAACGGCCGCCGGGTGAGCCTCCTGCTCCTTGACCCGGCGTCGTCGGTCCAGCGGTTGGTTGCCGAGGGGCTGGGCCCATCGGTCTCGGATGCTTATTGAGCCGGTGCCTGAGAGGCGCCGTGCGAGTTGCAGACCACCGGGTCGCCACAGGCCAATGCTGTCGAGGCGGTGGTGGCCGTCAGTGCCGTGGTGCCATCGGTCTGAGGGGTGGCGGTGACCACCGTGCTTGCGTCCCGGTAAACGACCTCGGAAGTCGACGACGTGGTTGTGGCGGAGGTGCTGGCCGATTGCTGAGGCGTGGAGACCTGGGCGGCATTGCCAACCGGGAGCACGATGAATTGCCCACCGGCTGTTCCCACGGCACCCAACACCATTCCATCCTGCGCATTCACCTGGATGTAGTGCACGCCTCCCTGCGCAAACGAGTAGACGTGGTAGTGCGGTGAGCGACTCAGGTCTGCCGTGTTCGGCCATGCTTGACCTAGGCCAGAAGCAGGCGCACCCGCCCACGCAGCTCCGGAAAGACCAACCATAAGACCGACCGTCAGCACTGCGCGTGACATCTTCATATCAATATCCCCTCGTCATAGATGGTGGCGCCCACTCCAAAGCGGGCAATCTAACAGTTGCCCTCGACAAAAAATGGTGAGGGCGCTGCTGCGGTCCAGCACGCGCAGGGAGTGTGTGATGAAGACGTGAAGGCGCAACTGGTGTGCGCAAGTTCCTGGAAAACATCCATCCCTCAGGTAAGATCGAGACGTAAAGCGCTGACATGGATTGAGCCCTCAGGGGCCTGCAAGGGGAAGGAATGCGGGGTCGTTTGGTGATACGGATAGTTGCGTGCATCAGTTGGATGTGCGCGTGTGGCATTGCGTTTGCGCAATCCGTCCCGAACATGGCGCCACGCTCAGATACCGAAGTCGCAACGCTCAAAGCGCAGGTGGCCAGCCAGCTCGCCGCTGCCGAAAAATCGGACCCCAATCTCACGATCCTTACGCGCTTCCTCGATCAGCCGGATGATCAGATTGATTTGGCAAAGGCCGAAGTCGTGATCGAACACATGATCGATCCTTCGATTTCTGAGGCGGACACGCTGCGTCAAATCGATGAATTGACCCATGCAGTTCGCGCACGATTTCCGAATGGGGATGCGACGGACAACGAAGTCAAACTCTCGCTGTTGATTTCCACGCTCAACGACGCGGGCCCATGGAACGGGTATCACCCGTATCACTATGACCTCGACAATCCAATGGGGTCGAACCCTAACGACAAGCTGCTCTCGTATTACCTGCGATCACGCAAGGGCAATTGCGTCAGCATGCCGGTGCTGTTTGTCGTGATCGGCCAGAAGTTGGGGTTACCCGTCACGCTCTCCACTGCACCCCTGCATGTCTTTGCCAAGTTCAAGCGCAACGACGGGCAGTGGATGAATGTTGAAGTGACAAGCTACGGAACCAAATCGGATGAGCACTACGCTCAGGAGCTCAACATCACGCCGCGGGCGTTGGCGAGTGGCATCTATCTTCGAACATTGGACCATCGCAGTGATGTGTTGGTGATGGCCGATACGCTCATGCAGTATTACCGCCACCATCGGTCGGCCGATCAGCAGCTGGCCCTCACGACGCTGGTGCTGCTCCACGACAACAAAGACGTCTCCGCCTGGATCTGGCGAGGAGATGCCTACGGTCAAATGATCAACGACCGCTTCATCAAACGCTATGGCTCCGAGCAAAACATTCCACCATCGGAGCAGGCGAACTTCGCGGTGCTTGATCGGAACAATCAACAGATGTTTCATCGGGCCGAGATGCTGGGATGGATGGCCCCGACCGCAGAAGAAGACGCGACATACCTGCAAGGCATTCAGAGTTTGAAGGCACAACGGCAATAACAAGGAGGATAAAGATGTTGAAACCCATCAGTCTGGCCGTTGTCGGCCTTTCGCTGGTTGTGTTGTGCCACCCGGCGCACGCGCGCTACCTCCAATCTGATCCCATTGGATTGAAGGGTGGTCCATCCACCTACGCCTATGTTCGCAACAATCCGCTGACCTACATCGACCCCTTGGGCAAGGTGGCCTATGTCAATGTCAGCGGCAATAACATCACCATCGTGCTGCCGATTGTCTTTCACGGCGGCACGTGGGATCAGCAACAGGCCATGGCCGGGGCGATCACCGACGCTTGGAACGGCCAGTTTGGCCAATACAACGTGCAAACGACCGTCGTGGATGGCTCTACGCTGACCACGCCCGTCAATAACATTCAAATCGACCCGGGCCAGAGCGATGCCCTCGGACTTTCTCGCGTGTATGGCGATGCGATGAGTGGTAAGTGGTTCGCCAAGCCGACGCGCACGTGTGGCCTGGACTACGCCCACGAAGCTGGGCACCTGATGGGGCTGGGCGATCACTCGGGAACGCAGCAGATCATGGACGACATCACCACGACGCCCACGGTCACGGGCGATGACATCACGGCGATCATCAACTCACCCGTCAACATCATCACGCACGAACACTGATGAAAGTCGCCCTGATCACCTCACTCTTTTTCATGACGAGCGTCGCGTCGGCGGCGCCTGTTGTGCTCAACAAGACGTTTGATGTCTGTGCCAAACCCGTCCATGGCGTGCACTATCAAATGACCGAAGGACTGGACGCCGCATCGGGAACGGCCAAGCAAGATGCCGCCACGGTAAGTATCTTGATTGGCCGTCATCCAGAGCTACCGCCGGGCATCAAGAACCCGTTCGGCACGACCTTGGCGCCGTCGATCACGTTGCAGGGGCAGGCGCCCAAAAAGGATGGCACCGGCCAGGTGAGCCTGTATGCGTATGGCGTGGGCATGGTCAACATGGGACCCAAGCCTTTCCAAGACCAAATCCTCATCACGATTCAGGCCGACAACGGGGCGGCCAATCTGGCCTTGCTCGACAAGGTGGGCCACGCCCTCATGCGGTGCCACCCGCACTGACGCGATCGAGCTTGCACGTTATGCGCAAGCTCGCCAGATTTGTCGCTGGATCGGTGGTCCTGACACCCTTCCTCTACGTCGCTTCGTGCTCAATCATTTCCCACGTCCACGAACACGACTTTGCCCAAGTGAAGGAGGGCGACGTCGAGGCCCAGGTCATCACCACGATGGGCGAGCCTTCCGATGAGGAAGGGTCAGGAGGCCGAAGGGTGCCTCGATACGGTGCTTCTGAGTGTGCAGCACCATGCGTGCGGCGGCTCTGGTGGTTCAATCGGCTCAGCATCATTGGTGAGGGGTGGATGATCGAGCTGGATGGGCATGGGCGGGTGGTGCGGACTGCCTACATCGTCTCCCCTTGATACCGAAAAACACCACCGTGAAAGCCGGTCACTATACTGCGACGCATGGAAAATGAGCCGCATCTCGTTGCTTGAAGGTGGGGTGTGGCCGCGCTGCCCCTGTTTGGAAATCGCCTACCCGAGCGCATCTCGGCGGTTGAGCAACGGCAAGTGCGTGATCGAATTTCAAGAGGCATGATCGAGCGCGGCTGCCCGTCTTAGGCAGATGAGCAATGCAGATGGAGGGAGAACATTGGACGATCAACAGCTCGAAACCACTCTGGCCACCGTTCACTCCCTGCTTCAAGCTGAGGGTGTAGACGATGCAGCTCATATGGTTCGCACGTATCCGGCTCGGGCAGAGCTCACTGGATATGACAATTGGAACGGTGGCACGAATCTTTGGCAGCTCTATTTTGAAGTGCCAGCCACTGAGTATGCCCGCTTGGGCGCCAGACGAGAGCAACTGGAAACCCAGATAACAGCGCGCCTTAAAACCGTTCTTGAAGAGGAGACGGGAGACTGGTATGCAGCAAAGATTGTTCCAGCCAAAGAGCTACGCAAGGAATGGCGAGGTGAGACTTCTAATTTGCCGAAACAAGTGCGGCTCAACATTCTGGACGGTCTGCGGCTTGAAGGAGTCGCATGGTATGGAAACCTGGACGACGTTGCGTTTTTAAGCCGGCTATATGATTTGAAGAAGCTGCCGTCGCATGATGATCGCTTCAAGGACGCCGCGGGGGATATTTGGCAGCACTGCGTTAACAATGATGACTGGGATCGTGACTGGATCTATTCGGATCGACGGTTTCAGTTGGAAGACGGGCCCGCTGACATATTTTTGAGGTTTCTGTGTGAGGTGGTCCATCCTATTGTTCGCCCAAACCGAGATGAGGCTATCAGGCTAGTAGTGCATTTCAACGATCAATTGAGGCGAGTTGGCTGGGAGATTATTGAAGTAGAGCGGATCGCGGGACGTCCGCGCTTTACATATCAAGCCCTATCCAACAGCGGCCGGCGCGTAGTTTCCCGTGCACGCACGGTAGCTGATGCCTTGGATGCAGGAGCTATGGCTAAGGCCATTGAACGACTGGAACGCGCAATCGACACGGACCCGGACTTGGCCATTGGAACGGCAAAGGAACTGGTCGAGTCGTGCTGCAAGACGATACTGACCAAGCGAGGTGTTGAAGTAGGGAAGAGCGATGACCTGGGCGACTTAACGAAAAAGCTTTCCAAAGAACTTCGACTGGTTCCTGAGGGTGTCACCGAGGAAACAAAAGGGGCAGAAAACATCAAGAATATCCTCAGGAATCTTGTGCAGCTGACCAACCACTTGGCGCAACTGAGAGGCCTTTATGGCACGGGGCATGGGCGTGACGGTCGGCACCGAGGTCTGCAACCTCGCCATGCTCGTTTGGCAGTAGCGTCCGCAGTCGCGTTCATAGACTTTGTCGCCGAGACTCATAAGCACCGCGAGCAGGAGCAACAAAGAGCGAAGGATGACTAGCGATGCCAAAGGGGAAGGTAGTGTCGATGCCTGATGACGGCGCGCGTCTGATCCATCAGGCGATTGCCGAGTTGGGATGGGAAGCAGATCCGACGAGGGTCGCCGATTTCGTGAGGCGACTTGAAAGAGGACTTCCTGCCGAAGATGAGTTTTCAGTGTTATGTGGCTGGCTTGGCAAATGCCAGCTTCTGCATAAGCTTGACCAGCAACAGATTCCTGCTTCCTTTCGTCGGCAATTCCAGGTTCCAGATCTGCTGGCCATGTTCTCGACACAGACCAATGATCGCCCTGTGCTCATCGAGGTTAAGTCGAAAAAGGTAAACGTCCTCTCTTTTAAGGCGGATTATCTGAATCGCCTCAACAACTATGCTCGTTTGGTTCAAATGCCATTGCTGATAGCTTGGAAGTTCCATGGTGTATGGACCTTGTTCGAAGCCAAGCATCTGGAAAGGGCAAAGACGAACTTCAACATATCTCGTGAAACTGCTCTTAAAGAGAGCATCCTCTGCGCGTTGGCTGGCGATGTCGCTTACAAGATTGGAAAAGGTGCTGGCGTTCACTTTCGGATGCGTAAGAAGGATTTCATATCGGTTTCGGACCACGATGGGGTTCGTAACGAACGATGGAACATGGTGATTGAAGAAGTTAGTTTCACTGATCATGAGGGGCTTCACCGGTCAGATCTTTCGGGTGATGTGCAATCGCTGTTTACGACGTGGGATCTTCAAGAGCAGCAGGATCATCAAGAACCTTACATCTGGATCCGCTTTGTAGCGGGCGACGAAGGAATGCAGTTCGCGCACACGGCGCTCGTGCGTTTGCTGCAATGGGAGTCGCCGAGCGATGGGCGGCCGGATTGGCGTAGTCTGCTTTTCAAGGAACAGGTCACCAGAAACATAGCCAACTTTTCCGCTGCCTTAGATAAGGCTTTGGAGCAAAACGTCGTCTACTACATTTTTCGCGTTCGGCCACATACCCAGCCGGACTTTCTAGCATCATTGGTCCTGGCATAGTCAGCGCAAGCAATTCGATGTCCCTCAACCGCGGTTGATAACCGCCACTTTCAGAGCATCAGCGACGGGGTGAAAAAATGAATAAGCCAAGTGATAAAGACAATGTGAAAGTTACGCTCACAGACTCATTCGGTGTTTCAGCTCATCTGAGGGGCACGACCAAGATCGATGACGTCGTGGTGGGCTACTCAGAATCGAGGCACGACGGTCGTGCGGCGCACGCCTCGCTCGGGCCTGATGGAATCACCCACGGTCTCACCGGGGAGACGTCGACGAACGAAACCGGAACGCTAGAAACGTGCGGTTATCTCGTCACGGCTATGAATCGGGCCGGAGAGAGTTGGGGTCCCCCTATTCTGTTGACAGGTGACGCAGATGATGCAGACGCGATGTGCAAACCACTAGATGGTGGCAGGGAAAGGTTGCGCATTCAGGTGGTGCGCGCACACTCTGATTCTGCATTTTGGAAAGAGGTGGGGACTGAGAAAAGCGCCACGATATCCGCCACGCCTGATGATCTTGCTGAGGGGTTGCGAAAACCCATCGAGCTCAAAGCCAGGAAGATTTCACCGGTTCAGCGCGGTCAGCTAGTGCTGGCGTTAAGCGCTATACATACTCCGGGCTACGTGATTGGCAACGTCGCCAAAGTGTTTCAAGAAGAACAGGGTGAATGGGCGAGGGCAATTGGGTTTAAGGAAATATGGTTGGTCGGTCCGGGTGTGGAGCTTACGCATCGCTTGGCATGAGTCTTGGCGGTTTTGCGGTGCACGCAAGCCACTTATAACCTGGGATAGCTGTTGGTGGTCCTCAGGACCGACGCCGGCTTCGTGACATTGATCGAACATTTCGATCTATTTTGGGCGTCACACCGTTGCCCTGGGAAGCTTGGTTTAGGGCGAGCCGGGCGCGCTTTGCCGCTAGTTTCTCTGCAGCCTTCTGGTCTTCGAATTGCGACAAATAACCATCCATGATGGTCACGTATTCCGCCAGCGTCATCGTTTGATAGCAGGCACCCCGCAATTGATCCGCTGTCAACTCGGCGCATAACAGCAAATCGATGGGCCGCCGCCGTCCGTGAAAGTCCAGCAACACCATCCCAAACGTCCACACATTATCCGGTCGGCCGTTGGTGAGAAAATCGGGAAACGAAACGTGCTGAATTCTGGTAGGGCCACATCTTCCTGGCTCTTCTTCCACGTATCGCAGTAGATCAGCGGCGGTGTAGCCCTGCGAGCCTTCGACGCTTGTGAGCTGCGGCACCTCCTCTTGCCGTGCAAGCCTCACGTCGAACGTTTGTGGTGGCAAGTGCAGGAGCGCCTCAGCAATGCAGGGCGATAAGAGATGTCCGTTAGGCAAATGCCGAAGACCAGCAAGGAATGGATCGCGTCCGAGGCTGGCTGGGCTGTCCATGTTTGACCGCCTATGCGATTTCTTCTGATGCAACAGGGGCAAGTGCTTGCTTCAACGCTACGAAGTAATCGCTCAGCGTCATCCACTTGCTGCGATCACTACGCGTTGTCGGGACCTCATTGCGGAGTGCGGCAAAGAAGTCCACCGGCTTGCGGTGCGGGCCGACCAAGGTGATGGGCCAAAGCTCATCAGGTGTTCCAGTGCTGACCCATGCCGAAAAGGAGCGATGCTTCGTCGCAATAGTGCGATCTATCTCAGCGTTCTCCGCGCGCTCGCGCAGGAACCGCCTGATCTCACCGAGCGAATACCAAATCGCTGTGTGAGCCCTTTCTCGGGGCATCGGGTGAGGCGGTTGTGGTGGTCGGGTGCGCATGCGTTCTTTCAACATGCCCAAGGACAGTCCGGTCAAGATGAAAACTTGTTGCGGTAACAGCAACACGCTGTCGTCGAGGTGTCCCACCTCGCGCATCAGGAACTCGGTTGAGACCGCGGCAATGCGTCTTGGCATAACTGCATCATGCTGGCCGCGATCAAAACTTTTCAACCAGGGGCATCCGTGAGGGATCCGCAGCGGATGATGAGAGAAAGGGATATTTCGAGATTGATGCAAGTATTTGATTTACTTGGTGCCCGGAACCGGAATCGAACCGGTATGACCGTGAGGTCGAGAGATTTTAAGTCTCTTGCGTCTACCTGTTTCGCCATCCGGGCGGGAAGGGGTGCCGAATGACCGGCTGCAGGCGCGCGATCGTAACATGCAGTTGCACAGGCGGAGCAATGGATTCCGCTTGGACTTGTCTCGGTCAGGCCACGGCGCTTTCGAGCGGCTGTCCAGGGCGCGCGTACTGCGCGAGGCGGATCGTGGAGGCGGGACCTGGCATTTCCACGCACGTACTGCGGCCTGAGCGGTTGTGCTCATCACGGGCGGCTTCGCGCGCCAGTTGAATGGCAGGACCAAGGCGCAGCTGGCTGAACAGCGTGGCCGAATCCCTTCGTATGCTCCAATCTCCATCAGGCGACTGTCTGAGCGAGTAGATCACCATCGATGCACTCCGGCAGGGGTGGAAGAATGCGTGACTTACGACTGCTATTAGGCTAATCATGGCATCAAAATTAGGACGTGTATGTAGGTAATTTCCTACCTTGAATGTGGGGATCGGCTCAAGATGGAAATTCCTTTCGGAACGCGGGGTTATCGACTTGCAATGTGTCAGAGACCTGCCTACTTTGCGAAGGCACAGTTCCTAACCAAGGAGGGCGCTAGATGATCGACGTTGTACTGGTAGATGACCACGAGCTGGTAAGAACCGGCTTCAGAATGATTTTGCAGCAGCCGGATATCCGTGTTTGTGGTGAAGCGGCCACAGCCGAGGATGGGCTCAGGCTGATCCGGACCAGCAAGCCGCACATCGCACTGGTCGATGTCCATATGCCTGGCATGAGCGGCATTGAGCTGACCGAGCGTATCGTGCGTGCGAACCTGCCCACGCACGTGATCGTGGTAACGGTGGTGGAGGATGCCCGCTTCCCGAAGCGTCTGCTGGACGCCGGCGCGCATGGCTACCTCACCAAGAGCTGCGCGGCGGAGGAACTGCTCAATGCGGTGCGCCAGGTGGCCGGTGGTCGTCGCTATCTGGCGCCGGCGGTGGCGCAGCAGCTGGCGCTGGCTACGCTGGACGGCGAAGGCTCACCGTTTGATGCCTTGTCCAGCCGCGAGCTGGAAGTGGCCATGATGCTGGTGCGCGGCAAGGCGCTCACCGCTATTGGCGAACAGCTGAATCTCAGCCCGAAAACGGTCTCCACCTACAAACAGCGTTTGATGGAGAAACTGCAGGTCGATCACGTAATCAGCTTGGCGCATTTGATGACCGTGCATGGGCTGTTGGATACGCACAACAACCAGGTTGGAAACTGAGGCACGAGCTTCCGTAGCTTTAACGACATAGCAAATAAAAAAGGGCCGGACGTGATGTCCGGCCCTTTCTTTTTACTCGCGCGAGTGACGGCGTGTCAGGACTGCCTGTTATCGCGTTGCTGGCCGACGGGCAGGTGTTCTTCATCCGAGGACGGTTCCTTCGTCTCACTGACATGTTCGTCATGGCGATGCAACGGTTCGGCATGTGCCGAGTGATGCAACGGCGCGGAGAGCAGATCACCTTGTTCCGGCTGATGGATAAGCGGGGCTGGCGTTACCGTCACCGGTTCGGCGGGAGCAGGTGTGGCGACGGGTTCGACCAGTACGGGCTCGTCCGCGTGCTTGGTCTCGGTGATGACGATCGATTCGGCGGCCACGCTGGTTTCGTTGGCAGCCGGTTCCACGTCGTGCGGCACCGATACCGTCACCACTTCCGCTTGCGTTACCGCCACTTCTTCGCGCGGCTGGGCAACGGTTTCTTCAGCCGCAGCAGGAGTTTCTGCCTCTACGGCAGCTTCTTCGCGGACCGGAATGGGCGGAAGTACCGGCAGGTTGAAAGAGGATGGTACGGGTGCCGGTGCAATGATCAGCGGCGCGGGCGCATGGCTTTCTTCGGCCATCGCGGTAACAGTCTGCGGCTCGACCGCCGTTACTTTGATGGACTCCACATCGGGCACGGCTTCCCTCGCCGTTACCGGTGCGGGGCTTTCGGTGACCAACGTAGCATGCGCAACGTCTTCTGGCGCCGGTGCTGGTGTGGGAGCCGGCGCCGGCGCGGCGGTGACGTGAGTCGCGACAGGCGTGGGAGCAGGCTTTTCAGTTGATGTCGCCTCGGCTTCCAGTTCGGACGCTTCGATGTCGTCGCGATCCTCATCGTCCAGGTCCAGCGCGTGGGCCTGGTCGTTCTGTCCCGCACCCGCGACAGCACCTTCATGACGACGACGACGACGGCCACCACGGCGGCCACGACGGCGGCGCGACTGACCGGTACCCTCGGCCGATGCCTCACCCGCGGCAGGATTGTTTTCGTTGGCTACCGCAGCGACTGCCACGGCGGTTTCAGCCGCGGGCTTCGGCGCTTCCACCGGCTTGGCGGCGGCAGGCGGATTGACGGGTTGTTGTGGCGCCTGCGGCTGACGCTCGGCCTGCGGTTGGCGCGGCTGGCGCTCCTGCTGGGCTGGCTTGTTGACGTCGACGGTCTGCGGCTTGTTGCGCTGTTCGGCGGCAACCGCTTCGCCCGTTTGCGCCGGCTTCGGCTGGCGTTGCTGCTGTTCCTGCTTGCCTTGCTGCTGGCGTCCCTGCTGCGGCTCCTGGCGCTGGCGTTGCTGATTCTGGTTCTTGCCTTGCTGCTGCGCACCGCTCCGGGCTTCGCGTTGCTGCGGGTTCTGACGCTGCTGACCTTCACCGCGCGTACGCTGTTCGTTGCGGCGATTGTCCTGCTGCCGATTGCCGCGTGCAGTTTGCGGCGGCGCTGCCACCGGGGCAGGGGCCGGGGCTGGTGCAGCGGCGCCATTGCCGCGGAACAGGCCGAACAGTTTGGAGAGGAAGCCACCTTGCGGTGCGGCCGGTGCAGCGGCAGGAGCCGAGACAGGCTGACGCGGCTTAGCGACCGGGGCAGCCGGTGCTGCGACGGGCTCTTCTTCGCGCACCGGTGCCGGACTGCTGGGCACGATGCCGCTTACGGCTGGCTGCTCGCTGCTGCCCAGCATCTGGCCCATCTTGCGCACTACGTTGGCTTCTTCCGCAGTGAGGCGCTCGTAGCTGGGCTTGCTGTGCTCGCCCATGTCCGCTTCGCGGATACGCTGGATCTCGATGTGCGGCGTCTCGAGTTTCTCGTCCGCCACGATCACCACGTGCACTTTGTTGCGCAGCTCGATCTCCACCACGCTGGCGCGCTTTTCGTTGAGCATGTAGTTGGCGACGCTTTGCGGCGCCTGCACCAGCACCTGGCCGGTGTTGTCCTTCATCGCGTGCTCTTCGATCAAGCGCAGCGTGGACAGCGACAGCGACTCCACGCTGCGGATATGGCCGTGGCCTTCGCAACGCGGGCAGACGATCTGGGTGGCTTCGCCCAGCGACGGACGCAGGCGCTGGCGCGACATTTCCAGCAAACCGAAGCGCGAGATGCGGCCGATCTGGATGCGCGCGCGGTCGAGCTTGGCGGCTTCCTTCAGGCGCTCTTCGACTTCCCTCTGGTGCTTCGGGCTGTCCATGTCGATGAAGTCGATCACGATCAGGCCGCCGGCATCGCGGATGCGCAGCTGGCGGGCGATCTCGGTGGCCGCTTCAAGATTGGTGTTGAACGCCGTCTCCTCGATGTCGCCACCCTTGGTGGCCTTGGAGGAGTTGATGTCGATGGCGGTCAGCGCCTCGGTCTGGTCGATCACGATCGAGCCGCCGGAGGGCAGGCGCACGGTGCGGTCGAAGGCGCTCTCGATCTGCGTTTCGATCTGGTAGCGCGAGAACAGCGGGGTGTCGTCCTTGTACAGCTTCAGCTTGCGCAGGGCGTTGGGCATCACCTGCTGCATGAAATCGCGGGCATCCTGATACAGCGATTCCTCGTCGATCAGGATCTCGCCGATGTCGTTGCGCAGGTAGTCGCGCAGGGCGCGAATGAACAGCTTGGATTCCTGGTAGATCAGGAACGGCGCCTTCTGAGCACTGGCAGCCTGGGAGATGGCTTTCCAGGTGGCCAGCAGGTAATCCAGATCCCACTGCAATTCTTCGGCGTCGCGGCCCATGCCGGCCGTGCGCACGATCAGGCCGATGTCGTCGGGAACAGTGAGATGCTCCAGCGCTTCTTTCAGCGCCTGCCGGTCTTCGCCCTCAATGCGACGCGAGACGCCGCCCGCTTTGGGGTTGTTCGGCATCAGCACCATGTAGCGACCGGCCAGGCTGATGAAGGTGGTGAGAGCAGCGCCCTTGTTGCCGCGCTCCTCTTTTTCCACCTGCACGACCACTTCCTGGCCTTCCTTCAGCAGGTCGCGGATGTTGGACTTGTAGGGATCGAGGCCCGCCGTGAAGTACTCGCGGGCGATTTCTTTCAGCGGAAGGAAGCCGTGGCGTTCGGCGCCGTAGTCGACAAAGCAGGCTTCGAGGGAGGGTTCGACGCGAGTGATGCGGCCCTTATAGATGTTGGCTTTTTTCTGCTCGCGGGAAGGGATTTCAATATCAAGGTCGTATAGGGTCTGGCCATCCACGATGGCCACACGCAACTCTTCACGCTGAGTTGCGTTGATCAACATTCTCTTCATTGTGATTCCTCAGCTTGGCCGCGCGTCGCGCGCCGCGGTGGCGCCTGATGTGGCGGCCTCTCCGGGGATCGCGCCGCTGCGGTAAAGCGGCAAAATAACGGTAACGTTCCCGATACCGGGATGATTCTTTGCACGCACGCCGCACCATCAGGTCAACGAAACCGGACAAGCGGCTACCCGAACCGTTACGATGAATGGGTGTTTGCTACCGGCTGCCAACATGGCCGACCGGAGCAAACCTCGCCGGCGTAACAGGCGGGCGCCCGGGTCCCAACAAGATGTCGGTGGACCGGGCTGAGCGCTGTGCGAGTATCCTCTCAACCCAGGTTTTTTTCAATGCAGACGGCAACTTCCCCCGATGTACCTCAAGGGGTGCGTCAAGTAGAGATCGGTCCGGAGCGGGACGGTCAGCGTATCGACAACGCTCTTGTGACCCTGCTCAAGGGGGTGCCCAAGAGCATGATTTACCGGCTGCTGCGCACCGGCCAGGTGCGTGTGAACGGCAAGCGCGCCAAGCCGGATACACGTTTGAGCCAGGGCGATATCTTGCGCATTCCGCCGGTGCGGATGGCCGAGCGCCCCCCCGAAGAGGGCGCTCCCCAGGCGGCGCTCGCCGCGGTCGCCGACACGGTGATCTTCGAGGACAAGCATTTCCTGGTCATCGACAAGCCCTCCGGCATGGCCAGTCATGGCGGCAGCGGTGTGAGCTTCGGTGCCATCGAGCTGCTGCGCCAGGCCCGTCCCAAGGATCACCTGGAACTGGTTCATCGCCTGGACCGTGACACCAGCGGCGTGCTGGTTTTTGCCCGCACCCGCGCCGGACTTACGGGCTTGCAGGCGGCCATCCGGGCTGGCGAGGTCACCAAGCAGTACCTGTGCCTGCTGGTGGGACACCCGCAGAAGGCCAAGTTCGATGTGAACGCACCTCTCAAGAAGTTCGTGCTGCAGGGCGGCGAGCGGATGGTGCGGGTGGCGGACGACGGCAAGCCCTCGCTCACCTTCTTCCGTGAGATGGAGCAGTACACCGGTGCGCGTCTGATGCAGGCCACCCTGGGCACCGGCCGCACGCACCAGATCCGCGTGCATGCCGCGCACATCGGCCATCCGCTGGCTGGCGATACCAAGTACGGCGACAAGGAGGCGAACAAGCGCTTCCGCGAGAAGGGGTTGCACCGATTGTTTCTGCACGCCTCTAACCTGTCGTTCGAGCTTGACGGGCGCGCCTATGGGTTCTCCGCGCCCTTGCCGGATGACTTGAAAGCGTTCCTGGACGCGCTTGGCAACAAGGGGAAAAGCCACCGTCGGTGGTGATTGGCTTTCAAAGCGCTGGAATTTCACCCAACCTACAAAAAGAAGCGTGCGCTGACTTCGAGCGAGCGCAGCAGTGCCCCGCCGGCAAGGCCTGATTCCACCAGCAAAGCGCAGGTTGCGTGCGCCAGCGCGATCGGCAATACGCTGCGCGAACGCATAAAGCACCACGCCCACCACAGCTCGCCGACAAAGCACAACTGCATCAGCATGCCGTTGGGCGTGTGCAATAGCGCAAACACCAGTGCCACCGGCAGGATGGCCCAGTCGGGACGGGGCAAGATCCGCTCGAAGCGGCGCAGCAGCACAATCAGCATCAGCCATTGTTGCAACCAGGCCCAGGCGAAATAAGCAACGACGTGGCCCCACAGCAGGGGGCGTAGCGAGTGCCCATACATAAGAATAAGTAGCGCTGCGACTAGCAACATTGCCAGCGGCCACAACCAATCGCCGCTGGCTCCCGGCCAACGCCACAGCCGTGGCAGATGCCGGCGTTCGATCGCCAGCGCATAAGCGAGCCCGCCGCCGAAAGCCGCCACACCCAGCGGAGTGGGCCGCAAGCCCCAGTGCAGGCCCATGATCAGCCACAAGGGGCCGAGCAGGCAGCCGGCGATGTCGATCCATGGGCGCAGTGGACCTTGGATTGGGCGCCACGCCAGCCAAAGCAGTGCAGCGAGGTAAAGGATGCAGGCGCTCCAGGTCCATGCTGGAGAAGTGCGGGGCATCAGTTCGGGGTGTGGCGTCGCGCCGGCGGGCACGATCAAGGCGGCGGGCCAGTGGTCGCGTAGCTGGTTGCGTAGCGACAACATGGTTTCGGCGCTGCTGCCTTCAGGCAGGCGGAACAGCGGCATCGACGCGTTTTGCGCGGGTGGGATAAGGCGGTCGAGGTCCTGTTGCGCGGCACCCTTCGGCACATCGATCGCAACGTCCTGCAGGCGCGACATGGGCTCGGTGGTGAGCAGTGCGGCGGATGCAATGCGCACGCTGGCTTGGCGGGGTATCTGGATGCGCAAGCGGAGCATCTGCGCGATGCCAGGTATCGCGCAGGCAGCGGGTGCTGCGCTATGCCAGGTCAAAGCGCGCAAATCGATGCGTACGCTGGTGGTGTTTGGCGTAAGCACCTCAGCCACTGGCGCCAGGCAAGCCGGTGGCTGGCCGCCGCCTTGCCATGCCAGGCCGAGTTCGCCCGGCGTGTTGCTCTGCAGTTGCAGTTGCAGGATCGGCCAATGCTTCAGATCGAGCGACCACGCAATCGGCAAACCCAACTCAAATGGCGTGCCATCTTCGCTGGTGATGCGCAGCGCATCGTCGTCTTGCGCCACCGTGGCGTTGCCGAACGCGCGGCCTGCTATCAAGTCGCGCGGTTTGCGCAGCTGCCATTGCCACAGTGGCTGGTTGGCTTCCACTCGTGCGAGTTGCTGTTGCGCTTGATCCAGCAATTGCATGGCGGTCATGCTCGCCGCCAACCGACCAAGCGCGAGACAGACCACCAGCGCAGCCAGCGCGTAGCCGGCGCAGATCAACGCCGCTGGAAGCTGCCCGGTGGCGCTCAACGTTCGAGCAAAGCGTCGACGCGCGCGGCGCAGATGAAATCATTCAACGACAGACCGCCCACGTCATGCGTAGACCAGCGCAGCTTGCAATGCCCGTAGCCGGCCTCGATATCCGGATGGTGGTCCTCATGGTTGGCCATGAAACCCACCGCATTGATAAAACCCAGCGTGTGATGAAAGTTGTCGAAGCGGAAATCCTTCACCAGTGCATCAGCTTGCGCGCTGAGCTTCCAGCCTGGCACCAGCGGCAGCAGCGCAGCGACGGCCGCTTCGTCCAGCGCGTGTTCTTTGCCTTTGCGCGGCTGGCAATGCTGGGCCGATAGCGGTTGGGCAGTCATGGCGATCTCCGTCGTGTGCTCAAACGCGGGAACTGTACGCGAAAACCATCCGTTCGGACATTCGCTGAAAACAGGACTAAAATGGTGCGGTATCGCCGATGCGCGTAGGTTGGGTTAGCGCCGCGTAACCCAACGAAGGCGCCCACATGGTTGGGTTACGCGGCGCTAACCCAACCTACGAGCTACTCAGAATTCATTAGAGCATTCCAGGCATGATCGAGATTTCCGAACGCGCGCAGCAGCACTTCCTGCGCTTACTCGCCCAGCAAGGCACCGATGGGCTGGGCATCCGCCTGCGCGTCACCTCGCCGGGCACACCTGCCGCCGATTGCGAACTGGAATTCTGTGAACCGCAGGAGCTCACCGGCGGCGAATGGACGGTCGAGTGCCAGGGGTTCAACTTCTACATCGAAGGCGACAGCGCCTCCTGGCTGGAAAACGCCACCATCGATTACGAACCAAGCCAGACCGGCGGCCAATTGAACATCCGCGCGCCGAAGATCAAGGGCCAACTGCCGGGAATGGACGCAGGCTTGGTCGAGCGCGTGCGCTACGTGCTCGAAGCGGAAGTGAATCCGCGCATTGCCGCGCACGGCGGACGCGTGAGCCTGCTGGAGGTGGATGCCGATGGCGTGGTGGTGCTGCAATTTGGCGGCGGTTGCCACGGCTGCGGCATGGTCGATGTCACGCTCAAACACGGCGTGGAAAAGACGCTACGCGAGCGCGTGCCGGAAATCACCGCGGTACGCGATGCGACGGATCACAAGGGCGGCGCCAATCCGTATTACAGCAAGAAGGAAGGGCAGTCGGCGATGGGCTGATGTGGGTCAGATGCGCAGGTTGGGTTACGGTGCGCTAACCCAACCTACGACGACTTGCGAAAAGGCGTATCAATCGCCCTGCACGTGCCCCTTCAACGTATCCATCTTCGTCGGCAGCGACGAATAATACGTAGCGATATCGTCGATATCCTGATCCGATAGCGTCGCCGTGAAACCCTTCATGATCGGGTTGTTGCGGCGACCGTCCTTGTATTCGTGCAAGGCCTGCTGGATGTAGCCAAAGTACTGGCCGGCCAAGCGCGGATACTGCGGATCGACAGCGTTGCCGTCCGCACCATGGCAAGCAAAACAGGCAGCTGCCTTGGATTTGCCGTTTGCCGCATCACCGCCGGCCAGCAGCGGCGCCGACACCAGCGCAAGAGCCATACCGAACGAGAGCAGCGTGAGCGTGCGTTTCATGCAGATGGAATCCTTGGGCTGTTACTTGTTGGCGATGCTGGAAAGATACGCGGCAATGTCCTCGATCTCCTGATCGGAGAGGCTCTGCGCCTGCGCCATCATGGTCGGGTGCGTGCGATCGCCCGACTTGTATTCATGCAGCGCGGTGATCAGGTATTGCTCATTCTGCCCCGCGATCTTCGGCACCGGATATTGCGGATACGCGTTGTTGGTGCCGGGAACGCCATGGCAACCATTGCAGGTGTAGACGAGGGTACGGCCGTTTTTCTTGTCGCCCGTGGCATGGGCGGAGCTGGAACAAAGCAGAACAGTGGCAGCGATGGCGGCCAGGCCAAACAATTGCAATCGAATCATCAAAAGGATCCCCAAGGTTCCAGCGGATGCGTGCAACGTACTCGGCCGAGTATAGAGGCTGCTCCGGAGCCGTCACAATGGCCGACGCAAGCGCACGGGTCGCGACAAAAAGCCGCGCACCGGCGCCAATCAGAACAAGTTCTTGAGAATGTGGATGCCGGCGGTGTACTCGCCGACGATGGTGCCCAGGCACACCAGGAAGAAGTTGAGCAGCGTGCGCGCGACGCGGTTCGTCCACCAGCCGCTCCAATGCACGATGTCATCGCGCAGGCTTTCGAAATCCGCCACGCGCGGCCGGCGCACCCAGGCTTCCACCATGGCGCTGATGCCGCCGGAAGGAATGCCCGGCCGGAACGGCTTGATCGGTCCGGCTACGAAAGCCGCGATGATGCTCAACGGATGGGCGCGTGCCAGCAGGGCGCCAATCGCCGAGAAGCCGCCGGTAAACAGCACCCAGTCGCGCAAGGCTTGCGCACCCAGCGCCGTATTGCGATGGAAGGCATAGCCGATCGCTGCAAACACCAGCAGCACCAGGCCGACCGCAAGCCATTTTGGCCACTTCGCCTTGGGCGGCGTCTTGGCGAGTTCCGTCACGGTGTCGCTCGGATCGGCCTGCTGGATGCGCAAGTGTTCACCCAGGCCTTTTAAGTGCCCCGCGCCGATCACTACCAGCACCTTGCACGGATTGGCGGTGACCGAGCGCCCGGCTTCCTCGCGCAGGCGCGCCGCCATGTACGCATCACGCTCGGCGATCAGGCTGCGATACAGCGGCGCCGATTCGTTGGCAAATTCACTGAAGGCGCTTTCCAGCATGTCGCCTTGCTTGAGCTTCTCGATTTCTTTTTCGTCGATCGTCTCGCGCTCGAACACGCTGGCCAGCATGCCGCCGAGCAGGCCGAAGCGCTGCCAGAAACCCACGCTGTGCCAGGCGCGCTTGAGCGTGGTGCCCACTTCGCGATCGACCAGCCATAGCGGTACGTTGAGTTCGGCCGCGCCATCCATCGCCGCCTTCATTTCGGCGCCGGGCTGGATGCCGTACTGATCGGCAAGGCGTTTCTGGAAGGTGGACAACACCAGGCTCGCCGCGACCATGCCGGCCTTGCCCTCGCGGATCACGCGGAACAAGTCCATCTGCTTGAAGGCTTCCGGATCGCGCATGCCTTGCGCGCGGCTCTCGCACAATTCCACGGCGATGGCATTGAACGATTCGCTCGCCAGCAGCGCCTTCACGGCATCCACGCTGGCGCGCGACACGTGTGCCGTACCCAGCACCACATATTCCACCCCATCGCGATGCACGCGCTCGATCGGCTGGCCGCTGAGGTCAGGCTTGGTCGGCAGATGGGTTTCGGGGACGCTCATGCGAAGTGGTGCGGGTGGGAGGGGCACCCAGCATGGAGATTCAGGGTGCCCAGTGCAAGCTTGTCTTTGAAAAGCTGAGGATTTGGCCGCGCTCGTAGGCTGGGTCGTAGGTTGGGTTACCCCCGGATCAAGTCCGGGGTAACCCAACCTACAAATCAATCGCGGAAGCGCTTCAACAGATCGCCGTACGCATCAATCCGCCGATCGCGCAGGAACGGCCAGATCCGGCGCACATGCTCGCTGCGCGCCATATCGATCTCGACAATCAGCAACTCACGCTTGTCAGAGCACGCCTGGGCCAGAAATTCACCCTGCGGTCCGGCCACGAAGCTGTTGCCCCAAAACTGGATGCCCGCGCCCACACCAGCCGGATCGGGCTCGAGGCCGGTGCGGTTGCACGCCAGCAAGGGAATGCCGTTTGCCACCGCATGGCCGCGCTGCACGGTGATCCATGCTTCGCGCTGACGGTCCTTTTCGTCTTGCGCGTCGTTCGGGTCCCAGCCGATCGCAGTGGGATAGAGCAACAGTTCGGCGCCAGCAAGCGCCATCAGGCGTGCGGCTTCCGGATACCACTGATCCCAGCACACCAGCACGCCAAGGCGGCCCACCGAGGTATCGATCGGCTCAAAGCCCAGGTCACCCGGCGTGAAATAAAACTTCTCATAGAAAGCCGGATCGTCCGGAATATGCATCTTGCGGTACTTGCCGGCGATCGTCGCGGAACGGTCAAACACCACCGCCGTGTTGTGATACAGGCCGGCGGCGCGCTTTTCGAACAGCGATGACACCACCACCAGCTTCAGTTCCTCGGCCAGCTTGCCGATGCGCGCGGTGCTGTGGCCGGGAATGGTCTCGGCGGTGTCGAACTCGTTGACGGATTCGTGCTGGCAGAAATAAGGACCGTTGTGCAGCTCCTGCAGCAGCACGAGTTCCGCGCCGGCCGCGGCGGCTTCGCGCAGGCCGGCTTCGATGGCGTCGAGATTGGCGTCACGGCTGCCGCGGTGCGTTTCCTGCAGCAGCGCGACCTTGAGGGTCTTGCGGGTCATGGGGCGTTTCCTGATCGCTTGGCGGCGAGAAACGCATAGTGTAGGGGAATGGGGAAAGTGGAATTCGTGTAGGTGACGACCCCGCGAGAAACAGTTCCCTCCCCTGCATGCAGGGGAGGGTTAGGGTGGGGTGCGAGCGAAGCGAGCGGCGCGGGCTCGACGTCACCATAAATAATGTTTTGGAAACGTTGAGTTGCACGCTAAAGCACACGCAACCCCACCCCGGCCCTCCCCTGCTATAGCAGGGGAGGGAGTGCATCATCGCGAGTTCGACACTTAAGCAACTCCAAACCAGATTTACACTCCACGCGTATCTATCGCCCGTACGTCAGCGTCTGCTGCGCCTTGCCCAAAACATGGCCATGCACCATGAAACCCGCGAGCGCCGCGGTGGCACCGTCAGGAATATCCAGCTGCGGCACGTCCAGCGCATACACGGTAAACACATAGTGATGCGGCTTGTCGCCCACCGGCGGGCAAGGGCCGCCCCAGGTGGGGGTGCCGAAATCGTTGTGCACGCCGCGCGCGCCGGTGGGCAAGGCGCCGCCTTCGGGTAGCGAATGGGTCGATGCGGGTAGATTGATCACCACCCAGTGCCACCAGCCGCTGCCGGTGGGCGCATCGGGATCGTAAACAGTCATCGCGAAGCTGCGCGTGCCTGCGGGCTGCCCTTGCCAGTGCATGGCAGGCGCAAGGTTCTGCCCGGTGCAACCAAAACCGTTGAAGGTGTATTTCGGTGCGATATGCCCCGTGGTATCGGTCGCGTCGACCTGCAAGGAAAAGTCCCCGGCGTGAGCAGCGGCGGCGCTGAAGGCAAACAAGACAGCAAGCGTACGGAGCATGGCAGGCACTCGTGTGTGTGGACGGCGGCAGGATACGCAGGCATCCGCCGCGGACCTGCCACGCCACGCGCAATCAATCGCCCGAAACGCTCATGCTCTCCTCAACGCCAGCCTGTGCTGCCTTGCCCACCTGCGCATCCACCACCGTGGCGGCGACGATGTCGCTGCCCACGTTCACCGTCGTGCGCAGCATGTCGAGAATGCGATCCACCCCCAGCACGATGCCAATCCCTTCCGGCGGTACGCCGAACGTAGCGAGCAATCCGGCGATCAGCGGCAGCGAACCGCCAGGAATGCCAGCCACCGCCACCGCGCTGAGTACCGACAACAGCATCAGCACGAATTGCTGCATGAGCGAAAGCTCCACCCCAAAGGTCTGCGCCACGAACAACACCACGCAGCCTTCAAACAAGGCCGTGCCGCTCATGTTCATGGTGGCCCCCAGCGGCAACACGAAGCCCGATGTGCTTGGCGCCAGTTTCAATTCATCGCGCGCCATCGCCAGCGACGCCGACAACGAAGCACTGCTGGAGCTGGTGGAAAATGCCGTAACCAGCAACGGCCGTATCTGGTTGAAATAGGTCAACGGCGGCCGCTTGGTGAATATGCGCAGCCATACCGACATGGTGCCGAACAACTGCAATGCCAACGCAGCCGTGCATCCAAGCACAAACACTGAAAGCGTAAGCAGAATGCCTGGACCGACTTTCACGATCACGCTATAGATCATCGCAGGCACGGCGTACGGCGCCAGCCGCAGGGCAAAGCCGACGATGGCCGTCATGGTGTCGCTGATCAGATCCAGCGCGGCCTGCAGCTTCAATCGCTTCGCATCGTCCAACTGTGTGGCTGCAGCGCCGACCAGGATCGCGAACACAATCAGCGGTAGCACGTCGCCCAGCGCACCACGGCTGTTGCCGACAAACGCGCCAAGCAAGTTGCGCGGCATGAACATGTCCACCAGCAACGCGAAACTCATGCCGGGCTGCGCCTGCGAACGCTCCACCGTCTGCCTGGCATTGCCGCCGTATTCCTGCATCAGCAGGTCCTTGGCATTGCTAGCTAGATGATGGCCCGGCTGCAGCAGGTTCATCATCAGCAAGCCAATGGCGACACCGATCAGCATGTTGGCGGCAAACAGCGCGAACGTGCGCCACGCCAGCGGTCCAAGGCGATCGAGTCGGCCTAACTGCGCCACGCCCGACGCCAGCGAAGAGAACACCAGCGGTATCACCACGAAAAACAGCAGGCGCAGAAAAATCTGCCCGAATGGATCGAGCACGGACGTGGAAACAGTCTGTGCCGCCACCAATACACGCGGCGAGAATTCGCCTGCCCCTAACGTGATGACGCCCGCCACGACGCCGATGATCAAACCCCAAAGAATGCGCGTGGCGAGTGATTTGGAAACAGTGCTCATCCGGTGAGTCCTTCTGCCCAAGGCGAAGGCTAACCTAGCACTTTTAAAGTAAGTTGTCGGTCAGCGCAGGTCACTCGCGCAATTCGGAAGGCAGCGTGCCGAAACGCATGCGAAATCGCGTCGCAAAACGTGAAGGCGAGAGATAGCCGCAATCTTCGGCAATGCGTTTAAGCGGCTGCGACGTGGTTTGGATCAAAGTGAGCGCTCGGGCAAGACGCACTTCTTCCAGTACGGCGCGAAAACTCGTGTTCTCGGCGGCCAGTTTGCGGCGCAGCGTCGCCACGCTCATCGCCAGTTGCGCAGCCACGTCGTCCGCTGGCCACGCCTTGTTCGGCGCATCAGCCAGCAGCATGCGTACGCGTTCGGCCACGGCAGGCGCTTGCATCGGCATAGGCCGAAAACCGCTCAAGTCCAGCGCTTCCAACAGTTCACGTACACGATGCACCAGTACGGTTTGCGGCAATTGCTGCTGCAAGCCAAGTTCCGCGTGCGCGAATGACTGATCCAGGGCAGGGGAGGGCGGCAATACTGTCCACGTGACCGGCGCAACGTTCGCCGACCATTGCTTTTCCAGCAGCAGTTCGCGCGATACCGCCACGCAACTGGAAAGATAAGGGCCGTCGCTAGCCGGCAGGTTTTCGACATTCAGCAGCATGCCGGGCGTGACTACCAGGTAGTGGCCCACATCGACCGCTGCACGCCGCGTACCATCCGCCAAGCGTTTCTGGCCGGCACGGATGCGCGCCACGATGAAATCACCAAACGGCACCGCTGCCATGCGCTGTTTGCGCCGGGCATAGAAGTTGAGCAGCGCGACGCTCATGCGGCGGCGTGGATCAGCCCAGCAACCCCGCCGGCAATTGCATGGTGATGCAATGCAAGCTGCCGTTCTGCCAGATCAAGGGCCGGCAGGGCACTTGCACCACGATGCGGCCAGGATGCGCTTCGCCGATGATGCGCGCGGCCTCGTTGTCTGCGGCGTCGCCATAGGCGGGTATCAGCACCGCGCCGTTGACGATCAGGTAATTCGCGTAAGACGCCGCCAGCCGGCGGCCGTCATCGATGATCGGCTTGGCCCAGGGCAGTGGATACAGGGTGTAGGGCTTGCCATCCGGCGTGCGCAGCGCGGCCAGTTCTTCGCCCATGCGCTTGAGTTCGGCATGGTGTACGTCGCTGGTATCGTCGCAAGCCTGATAGACGATGCGATCGCCCGGCGCAAAGCGCGCCAGCGTATCGATGTGCGCGTCGGTGTCGTCACCTTCCAGATAACCGTAATCCAGCCACAGCACGCGCTTGGCGTGCAGGCTGTCGCGCAGGATGTTGCTCATCTCCTCGCGCGATTGCTCCGGATGCCGCTGCGTAAGACAGCGCCACGTGGTGAGAATGGTGCCGACGCCATCGCTCTCGATACCGCCGCCCTCCAGCGCCCAATCGATGCGTTGATGCTCGGCCGCGCCGAACACGCCGGCCTCCACCAATCCAGCGATCAGCGCATCATCCTGCTCCGCACCGAACTTGCCGCCCCAGCCGGTGAAGCGGAAATCGGTGAGCTGGAAGTGTTGGTTGTCGCCGCGCAAGGTGATCGGGCCGGAGTCGCGTAGCCAAGTGTCGTCGTAAGGAAGTTCCACGAAGCGGATGCGCGAAAGATCGGCATGGGCCGCTTGCAGCTTCGCCGTGGCGTGCGCGCGCAACGCCGCATCGGCCACCACGATGATCAGCGACTGGAAACGCGTCACTGCCGCCGCCAGCGCGACATAGGTGGATTCCACTTGTTCGAGCCGTTCGGCCCAGTCGGTGCCGTCATGCGGCCAGGCAATCAACACGGCGGCCTGCGGCTCCCATTCGGCCGGCAGGCGCAAGGTGGAATCGGTCATGGGGACGACACTCGCGCTAAGAGGGAAGCGCCTGGCGAAGCGCCAGGCAAGCAAGTGTTGAAGTTTACGATGCTGTTGCCTGTTGCGCGAGGCACTCATTTTTTTGGTGGTGCTCAATCTCGCCAAACCGTCATTCCGGCGAAGGCCCACTGCTGTCCAAGGAAAATTTGTGAACGAACTGACCGATGCTTGAATGGCAATGCTTTCGTGCGAATTCTGGCTGCAGATGACTCGCAAAAGATGCGTTCAAGGCGCGGTCGAGGTGTTCTCCGCGAACGACTCCCTCCCCTGCTTGCAGGGGAGGGCTGGGGTGGGGTGAGTGCTTGCCGGAAGCTTTCCCGCAAGGGTTCACCCCCTCCCAACCTCCCCCTGCAAGCAGGGGGAGGGGCTGGTTCCAAGCATGATTTTCGCTCTCGCGAATGTTGCGAAATTTTCTTGGACAGCAGTGGGCCTTCGCCGGAATGACGGGTGGGGGTATTACGCTCGCTCATAGCCTCCCGCATGCGCGAGAGGCCAAACATCAATTCACCGCGGCAGGATTGCGGTTATTCCCCGCCGGTGTATTCAACACCGCATGAATCACATGGCTCTTCTCGAAGTACACGATGAAATTCGAGTACTCCCAGCGATTGATGGTCGGATGATGTGCCGAATCCCCGCCACGCGGCGACAGTTTGCGCAGCGGCGCGCCGTACTGTTTCTCCACCTGCGCCATGCTCATGCCGCGGGCCGGCAGGTGCATGGTTGATTCTTCCTGCACGCGCTGGGTCAGCGTTTCCTGGGCATGGGCAGCCTGCGACGCGGCCAGCCCGGCGCCAAGGGCCATGGCTGCCAGCAAGGGCAGGGTGTGACGGTGCTTGAACATGATTCCCCTCTCCGCACAAAGCGTTGCCGCGCTGTTTTAGCAGAACCGTGAAGGTCCTGCCACGAGCAAGGCCGAAAGTTGTGATCACCGTTATCATGTGCAGCTTCGGGCGCGACGCCCGGCTTAGCCAGACCTCTCCATGATTGCGTTCCGCCACTTCGCCCTGCGCCGCGGCAGCCGGTTGCTGCTTTCCGATATCGATCTCGTCATCCAGAGCGGTTGGCGCCTGGGCGTGGTGGGCCGCAACGGCTGCGGCAAGTCCAGCCTGTTCGCGGCGCTGCAAGGGCACCTCGAAGCCGATGCGGGCGAGCTGGACATGCCGGCCAAACTGCGCCTGGCTTCGGTGGCGCAGGAAACGCCAGCCTTGCCCGACCCCGCCATCGACTACGTGATGGGTGGCGACGTCGAACTGGCCGCCGCCGTGCGCGAGGAAGCCGACGCCCAGGCGCGCGGCGACATGGAAGCGATGGCCCGCGCCCATCACCGCATCGAAGAACTGCATGGCTACGACGCGCGCGCCCGCGCCGGCCGCCTGCTGCACGGACTCGGCTTCAGCCCGGAAACGCATGAGCGCGCGGTGCAGGAGTTCTCCGGCGGCTGGCGCGTGCGTCTGAACCTGGCCCGTGCCCTGATGGCGCCATCCGACCTGCTGCTGCTCGACGAGCCCACCAACCACTTGGACCTGGATGCCGTGCTGTGGCTGGAAGAATGGCTGCGCCGCTACCAGGGCACCTTGCTGGTGATCTCGCACGATCGCGAATTCCTCGACGGCGTGATCACCCACACCCTCCACCTCAATGAAGGCAGGGCCAAGCTCTACACCGGCAACTACAGCGCCTTCGAGCGCCAGCGCGCCGAGCAATTGCGCCTGCAGCAGATCGCGCACGAGCGCGAGCAAGCCGAACGCGCGCACCTGCAATCTTTTATCGATCGCTTCAAGGCCAAGGCCAGCAAGGCCAAGCAGGCGCAGTCACGCATGAAGCGGCTGGAAAAAATGGCCGGCACGGAAGCGATCCGTGCGGAGCGTCCCTTCCGTTTCCAATTCGCGGTGCCAGATCGCTTGCCGGATTCCATGCTGCAGTTGGAAGACGTGGAAGCGGGCTATGCCGGCACGCCACCTGCCGTCATTCTTCGTGACGTGCGTTTCCGTTTGGAAGCCGGCGAACGCGTCGGCCTGCTCGGCCCTAATGGCGCGGGTAAATCCACGCTGGTGAAAACCCTGGTCGGCGAATTGCCCCCGCTGCACGGCGAGCGCAAGGTGCACAAGGATCTGAAGATCGGCTACTTCGCCCAGCACACCGTCGAAAGCCTGCGCGAAGGCGCCAGTCCCTTCGATCATCTGCAGGACAAGGCCCCCGGCGTCGGCGCGCAGGTATTGCGTGATTTTCTCGGCGGCTGGAATTTTGCCGGCGATCGCGCCTTCGAATCCGTCGATGGTTTTTCCGGTGGCGAACGTGCACGTCTCGCATTGGCCTTGATCGCCTGGGACAAACCCAACCTGTTGCTGCTCGACGAGCCCACCAACCACCTCGATCTCGACATGCGCGAGGCGCTGGCCGACGCATTGGCCGATTTCGACGGCGCACTGGTGCTCGTCTCGCACGATCGCCATCTGCTTGGCATGGTCTGCGACAGCTTCTGGCGCGTGGCCGATCACAAAGTGGAAGCGTTCGACGGCGATCTGGACGATTACGCCCGCTGGCTACGCGCACGTGGTAGTGCCCCGAAGAAAACAGAAACAGAAGCCAAGCCGATCGAATCCGCCGCCGATCGCCGCCGTGCCGCCGCCGCGCAGCGCGAAAGCGAAAAGGTTTCGCGCCAGCGCGTCAAGAAAATCGAAACGCGTGTCGCCACCATCGACGAAGAACTGGGCAAGCTGGAACAGAAACTCGCCGATCCGGAAACCTACAACGGCCCCACCGCCGAGCTGATGAAGCTCAGCCAGCGCCAGGCGGAATTGCGCAAAGAAAAAGAAACGCTCGAAGCCGAATGGCTCGAGCTGTACGAGCTGCTCGAAGCCTGAGCCATGATGGAATCCGTCCCGCGAACCCTGGAATGCTGGCTGCCTGCCTGGCAGCGTTTCGACCCCACACATCCTTTGCGCATGTGGCTGCAGCGTGCGGATCGTCTTCCTGATGGCGCGGTGGGTTATCTCGGCGGTTTGGCCGCCTATTTCCAGCGCGACGCTGGCATGCCTGCAGCGGCGCTCACCCGCGAATACCTGCACGGCGATGCTGGTGATGCCTGCTGGCTCAGCGCCGACCCGGCCTGGGTGCAACCGGATATGACCGGCGCGCGGCTGATGGCCTGCGGCCAGTTGCCGTTGAGCATGGACGAAGCCGAAACACTGGCCGAACCGTTGCAAGCCGTGTTTGCCGACGAAGGCATCAAGCTGGAAATTTCCTCCGCGCAACGCTGGCATCTGCGCTTGCCGGCACAAAGCAACTTGCCCGATTTCGCTGCACCGGAAGCCGCGCTCGGCGAAGATCTCTATGAGCACTTGCCGCAAGGCGAGGAAGCACGTCGCTGGCGTGTGCTGTTCAACGAAGTGCAAGTGCTGCTGCATCAACATCCACTCAACGCGCAGCGCCGCGAACGCGGATTGCCGCCCATCAATAGCCTTTGGTTCTGGGGCGGCGGCGTTTTGCCAGCACAAGTAAGTACAGCGCTAAGCGGCGTGATCGGTGAAGACTTGCTACTGCTGGCGTTGGCGAAACGCGCAGGCATTCCCGTGCAGCGCCGCACGCGGCTGGACTCGGCCAAGGCCGGTTGGTTGATCGATTTGCAGGACCAGTCCGTCGATGTGATCGCGTCCGAGTGGTGGCCCACGCTGCAACAACTCGGCAAGCGCGAGCCGATGCGGTTTTCATTCGCCAGCGGCGAGCGCTGGCTGCATCGTCCCTGGCATCGCCTGCGCTTCTGGCGGCGGAGCAAGCCTTGATGCGGCAGGTGTTGAAGCGACGGCCGCTGCTGGGTGAACCGGCCGGCTGGGGCGGTACCGTGCATCCGGTATTGCAGCGTATCTATGCCGCGCGCGGTGTGCTGAGTCCCGAGCAAGCCGAGCATCGTCTGAACCGTCTTTTGTCGCCGCAGCATTTGAGCGGCATGCAACAGGCCGTCGTGTTGCTGGCAGAAGCCATTCGCAACGATGTCTCGATCATGATTGCCGGCGACTACGATTGCGACGGCGCAACTGGCACGGCGGTAGCGGTGCGCGGCTTGCGCATGCTCGGTGCGCGTCGTGTCGACTACGTGGTGCCCAATCGCTTTATTCACGGCTACGGGCTGACGCCGGAACTGGTGGCCTCGCTGCCGTCGCACGCGCAGTTGATCGTCACCGTCGACAACGGCATCGCAAGCATGGCCGGCGTGGCTGCCGCACACGCGCGTGGCATGCGCGTGATCGTCACCGATCATCATCTGCCTGGTGACCATCTGCCGGAGGCGGATGCCATCGTCAATCCCAACGTGCAGGGTGATGGTTTCCCCAGCAAGGCGCTGGCGGGCGTTGGCGTGATGTTCTACGTGCTGCTGGCCTTGCGCGCGCATCTGCGCGAGCAAGACGGGTTTGCGACGAAAGCGGAGCCCGATTTATCGGTACTGCTGGATCTGGTGGCCTTGGGCACGGTGGCCGATCTGGTGCCGCTGGACTACAACAATCGCGTGCTGGTGGACGCGGGCATGAAACGCCTGCGCAGCCGCCGTGGTTGTGCCGGCATTCTGGCCTTGATCGAAGCCAGCCAACGCAGCGCGGTCTCGCTATGCGCGAGCGATTTCGCCTACGCCATCGGCCCGCGCTTGAATGCGGCGGGGCGGCTGGAAGATATGCGGCTTGGCGTCGAATGCCTGCTCACCGACGATGCCGCGCAAGCGCGACGCTATGCGGAGCTGTTGAGTTCCATCAACCAGGAACGCCGTGATCTGCAGGCGGCGATGGTGGCCGAAGCGGAAATCATGGTGGCTGCCGCTGCCAACGTGGACGTGCAGACGGTGGGCGTCACACTGTTCGAGCCTAGCTGGCATGCCGGCATCGTCGGCTTGGTCGCCTCCAAATTGAAGGAGCGCCTGCATCGCCCCGTGATCGCCTTTGCACCGGCGGGCGAGGACGATCCTGATCACCTGCGCGGCTCGGCGCGTTCCATCGCCGGTTTTCATATCCGCGATGCGCTTGCCGTAGTTGATGCACGCCACCCCGGTTTGATCGAACGTTTCGGCGGCCACGCCATGGCCGCGGGGCTCAGCCTGCCTGCGCAGCACTACCCGCGCTTCGCCGAAGCCTTCGATGCCGTCGCGCGTGAGTGGCTGAGCGAAGAACAACTGCAGGCCATTCTCTATACCGACGGCGAAATGCCCACCGGCATGTTTACCCTGGAAATGGCACGCATGCTGCGTTATGCCGGCCCGTGGGGACAGGCGTTTCCCGAGCCGGTATTCGAAAACCGCTTCGAATGTTTCAGCTGGAAACCGATGGGCGAGCGGCATCTGCGCCTCAGCCTGCGCGATCCGCGCGATGACGTCGTGCACGATGCGGTGATGTTCAATGCTTACGAAGGCAAGCCGCCGCCGAGTGTGATGCGTGCTGCTTACGAGCTCACCATCAATGACTGGCAGGGCAGGGAATCGCCCAGGTTGCTGCTGCGTTATATGGAGCCGGCGTAGGCTGGCGTCTAAGTCTGCTCTTTAAGTCGTCATTCCCGCGAAAGCGGGAATCCATTTTTAATGGATGCATCAGAGCAACATGGATGATTCGCTTCGCTCACCCCTTCGGGGCCATCCTTCGGATGTTCTCCGCGCTGCGCGCTACGTCCCGCTTTCGCGGGAATGACAGCACTTGGGGCATAAGAGACTCAAGAATTTCACACCCCTTCACTTGTACAACTGCTCAAATCGCGCTTGGATAACACCCTCGGACGAAGCACCAAGGAGCATCCTCATGATCGAGCAACTCCCTTCGCTGCCCGCCGGCATTCTCGGCTTCCGCATGCGCGGCCTCGTCACCGCGCAGGACTATGAAAACGTCATGGTGCCGGATATCGAAGCGGCCTTCGCGCTGAATCGCAAGCTGCGCCTGGTGATCCACATTGGCGATGATTTCACCGGCTTCGCGCCCGGCGCCATGTGGGATGACGTAAAGCTGGGCTTCCGCCATATCAGCGGCTGGGAGCGCACCGCACTGGTAACCGACGTGGGTTGGGTGCGCGTGATGTCGAGCATGTTCGGCTTCGCCCTGCCTACGCATTTCAAGCTTTTTTCCGATGCGGAATTGGATGAGGCGATTCGCTGGATATCGGCCGTGTAGGCTGGGATGAAATCCCAGCATCGGCAACCACAAGCAAGCTGGGATTTCATTCCAGCCTACTTAATAAAGCTGTATTGCACCGAGCCTTGCACACGCGTATCGGTGTTGTAGCGGTTGTCCTGTACTTCCAACCGCCCATGCAACACCTCCATGCCCACCGTCAGCGCTGGCGCCGGCGTCCATAGCAGGTTGGCGGCGCCGTAATCGCTGTCGTGGAAGTCGGTGGCGGTGAGCCACGGCGAACGTGGCACGCGCAATACGCCATACACCAGGTTGCTGCGCCAGCTGTCGCTCCAATAATGCGTGTAGGCAACATACGCACCGCGTTCGGTCAAGAGATGCAGCCTGCCGTCTGTGCTGACGACGGCATCCAGATTCGCGCCGCCAAGATCATTGAGATAGCGCGCCATGCCTTTGCCCCAGTTGAGGCCGAACATCAGCAGATCGTTGTAGGACGCGAAACGCCCTGCTTTGAACGAACCGCTCAGCTGCGCACCGCCGCTCATGCTTCGGCGGTTTTGCGCGTCGCTGCTGTAGCCCAGCTGGCGCACCACGCCACCCAATTGCAGATGGCCCCAGCTTTGTTCGGTGCGAGCGGCAAGGATCACGTCCGGCATATGTTGCGTGCTGTGGACATGCGCCGACGCGTCGATGGCGCTTATTTCCGACGATGGCTGCTCGGCGGCGAGCGTCAGGCTGCTGTGTTCGCCGAGGTGGAAAAATTGATGAATGCCAGCGCGCCGCGTCGCGATCACGCTGTTGGGTCCCTGGAAATCCAGCGTATCGGGAATGGCATCCACATCGGTGAGAGACGACCAGCCAAAACCGGCATACGTATTACCGAGCTGGCCATACGCCTGACGCAGCCGGAAACCATATTGGCCATTGCCGCCACCGTAGAAATCGTTCTCGAAATAAAACCGCAGCGTTTGACCGAAGAGACTCGGGTGCCGGATATCCAGGCTGAAGCGCGTCTGGCGCGCTTGCAGATTGAAATTGCCGCTGTCATGCGTTGCCGGTACCGGAATGGCCGCGGTAGCAAACGCATCCGGCGAGCCGATGCTACGTGTGTCGTAGATGGCATCCAGCTTGGCGTAGCCGCCGATGCGGGCAATGGTTTGCGTGCCGGGAATCTGGATAAAGCCTTGCAGCGCCGGATCGGTAGGTGGCGCCTCGTTGTCGATGCGCGAGGCGGAATCCTGGTCTTCCGACACACTTTGCTGAGGTGGCAGGGGCGAGCGCTCGGCATGGGTAAGCCCCAGCGCATCCACCTGGGTGCTGGGCACGGCGGTAACAGGCGCTGCCGGGCTGGTATTTGTTGCTGCGGAGGGCGGCGGTGCGGCGGCCGTTGCAGGTGCTGGCGGCGGTGTGCGTTGCGCCTTCAGTTCCTTCACGTCGGCCTGCAACGCCTGCACCGTGGCCTTCAAATCATCCACTTCCTGCTGCAGGCGTTGGGTCTGGGTCTGCTGCGCCAAAACCGGCGGCGATAGCAGGGCGACCATCAGTACAGCACTCAGGCGCTTCATCCGTTCCATCGTAAGCCCCTCGCATGGACGTGCGACGTTTCACAGCACAAAGCAGGTGCCGATTCCCCTCACAACCCTTTGATCGGCATGAAATTCGACCAAAGGAGCAGCGAAAGTGGCGTGAAAGGGCGGGGTGAGCGTGAGCGCTCGGTTATGCCGATCGGGCATTTGCACGCCGTACTGGCTTGTGGTGTAGTCGAGCTCATGCACCCCTACCTTGCCAGCCACTCCATCAAAGCGACCGCCTTCCCGGCGGATGCTGTCGTGGCTGCAACAAGCCTGAATAACAACGCCAATAACAATAACCGCAACCGCGGACGGGCCGGCGTGTAGACGAAAGCAGCAACCATACACACGCAAAAGGGCCCGCCAAAGTGCGGGCCTTTCTGTTTTCTAGTACTTCGTTTTTAGCGTTTCACCAACCCAGCGAGCCAGAGGAAATCCCATCATGTGCGCCATCTTCGGAATGTTCGATCTTCAGCCAGGCGACGACCTGACTGCGTTACGCCTGCTAGCCCTGGAGTTGTCGCAACGACAGCGCCATCGCGGACCGGACTGGAGTGGTGTGTTTGTGGATGCCGGCGTGATCCTGGTGCACGAACGCCTGGCCATCGTCGACCCGGCCAGTGGCGCACAGCCCTTGCGGTCTCGCGACGGTCACCTGGCGCTGGCGGTGAACGGCGAGATCTACAACCATCGCGAGCTGCGCGCGCACAGCAGCTACGATTTCACCACCGGCTCCGACTGCGAAGTGATCAACGCGCTTTACCGCGAGCATGGCGCGGATTTCCTCAACCAACTCAATGGCATTTTTGCGTTCGCCCTGTGGGATGGCGATGCGAAGCGCTACCTGATCGCACGCGATCCCATCGGCGTATGCCCGCTGTACTGGGGGCATGACGCGCAGGGCCGGCTGCTGGTGGCCTCGGAAATGAAGGCACTGGTTGGCGTATGCGCGGATGTCGCACCGTTTCCGCCGGGACACGTTTACGACAGCACCACCGGCGAACTGCAGCGTTATTACCAGCGTCCGTGGCGCGATTACGAAGCCACCAAAGGCCACGGCCCGGGCGAATTGCGCCAGGCATTCGAGCAGGCCGTGCATCGCCAGTTGATGACGGACGTGCCGTATGGCGTGCTGCTTTCCGGCGGCCTGGATTCGTCGCTGGTCGCTGCCTGCGCCGCGCGCTTTGCACGCGAACGCGTGGAAGATGACGACCGCAGCGAAGCCTGGTGGCCGCGTTTGCATTCCTTCGCCATTGGCCTGGAAGGCTCGCCTGATCTTGCGGCGGCGAAAGTCGTCGCCGATGCGCTCGGCACCGTGCACCACGGTTTCGTCTACAACTTCTGGGAAGGCCTGGACGCACTGCCGGAAGTGATTCGCCACATCGAAACCTACGATGTGACCACCATTCGTGCTTCCACGCCGATGTACTTGCTCGCGCGTCGCATCAAGGCGATGGGTGTGAAGATGGTGCTGTCTGGCGAGGGTTCCGATGAAATCTTCGGCGGCTATCTCTACTTCCACAAAGCGCCTTCGCCCGAGGCCTTCCACGAGGAAACCGTACGCAAGCTGGATGCACTGCACAGCTACGACTGCCTGCGCGCCAACAAGTCGATGATGGCCTGGGGCGTGGAAGCACGCGTGCCGTTCCTGGATCTGGAATTCATGGAAACGGCGATGAGCATGGATGCCGCGCACAAGATGGCCGGCAATGGACGCATCGAAAAAGCCGTGTTGCGCGAAGCGTTTGCTGGTGCATTGCCGGAATCGATCCTCTGGCGGCAGAAGGAGCAATTCAGCGATGGCGTGGGCTATGGCTGGATCGATGGCCTGAAGGCGCACGCCGAGCAGGCTGTGAGCGATCGCGAATTCGCTGCCGCGGCGTCGCGCTATCCCTTCAACACGCCAGCGACGAAAGAGGCGTATCTGTATCGCCGCATCTTCGAGAAATTCTTCCCGGGTGAAGCATGCGCCGCGACCGTGCCGGGCGGCAAATCGATCGCGTGTTCGTCGCCTGCCGCGCTGGCGTGGGATCCGGCGTTTGCGGCGATGGCCGATCCTTCCGGGCGCGCAGTGCGTGATGTGCATGCGCATGCGTTGGAAGCAACGCCGTAAGGTGCTGCGATCAGCTCCCTCCCCTACGTGCAGTAGGGGAGGGCTGGGGTGGGGTGAAGCAAATCTCGCGATAATGCTCAATCGCGCCTCAGGTCTAGTCCGGCGTAGCCGGACGCGAGCTGCGCTCGCATCACCCCACCCTGACCCTCCCCTGCACGCAGGGGAGGGAACGTGTGCTGCACCGTTTCGCTAGGCGCGCTCGCACCCGGTTTGCTACGATTGGCGTTTATCTCGCGCCCATCGGGCGCCATCCCTCCAGGGTTCAATCACCATGATCGAAACCAATCCGATCCTTGCGCAGATCGCGGACCTCACGGCCCGTATCGAGTCGCTTAGGGGGTATCTTTGACTACGACGCCAAGCGTGAGCGTCTGGAAGAAGTAAGCCGCGAACTGGAAAGCCCCACCGTCTGGGACGATCCGCCCCGCGCACAGGAACTGGGCCGCGAGCGCGCCCGCCTCGACACCATCGTCAGCGGTATCGACCGCATCAGCTCCGGCCTCGCCGATGCCGGCGAACTGCTGGAAATGGCCGCCGCCGACGGCGACGAAGCCACCGTGCAATCCGTGCAGACAGACGTCGGCAAGCTCGATGCCGAAGTGGGCAAGCTGGAATTCCAGCGCATGTTCTCCGGCAAGATGGATTCGGCCAATGCCTTCGTCGACATCCAGGCTGGCGCCGGCGGCACCGAGGCGCAGGACTGGGCCGAAATGCTGCTGCGCATGTACCTGCGCTGGTGCGAATCACGCGGCTGGAAAACCGAATTGATGGAAGTCAGTGCGGGCGACGTCGCCGGCATCAAATCCGCCACTTTCCGCGTGGAAGGCGATTACGCCTACGGCTGGCTGAAAACCGAAATCGGTGTGCACCGCCTGGTGCGCAAGAGCCCGTTTGACTCCGACAACCGCCGCCACACCAGCTTCACTTCGGTGTTCGTATCGCCGGAAGTCGATGACGACATCGACATCGAGATCAACCCGGCCGATTTGAAGACCGACGTGTACCGCTCGTCCGGCGCCGGTGGTCAGCACGTCAATAAAACCGAATCGGCCGTGCGTATCACGCACGTGCCCAGCGGCGTGGTGGTGGCCTGCCAGACCGAACGCAGCCAGCACGCCAACCGCGATCGCGCGATGAAAATGCTGGCCGCCAAGCTGTACGAACTGGAGATACAAAAGCGCAACGCCGAAAAGGACGCGCTGGAAGCGACCAAGTCCGACATCGGCTGGGGCAGCCAGATCCGCAACTACGTGCTGGACCAGAGCCGCATCAAGGATCTGCGCACCGGCGTGGAGCGCACGGATACGCAAAAGGTGCTGGATGGCGATCTCGACGATTTCATCGAGGCCAGCCTGAAAGCGGGTCTGGACGCGGGCGCCAAGCGCGTCGATGCTTGATCATCCATAGGAGTCACAGCATGAACAGCAAGACCATCTACGCAGTTCTGTTTGCATGCGCTAGCGCCGCGTTCTTCAGCCACGCCGCGAATGCCGCAGGTCAGAGCGTCAAGCAGGATGCCAAAGACGCCGGGCATGCGATTGGCAACGGCGCGCGCGATGTTGGCCATGCCACCGCACATGTCGCCAAAACCATTGGCCACGGTGCCAAAGAGGCGGGCCAAGGCATCGGGCATGGCGCGAAAGAAGTGGGCCACGGCGTCGCGCACGGTACGCGCGAAGGTTGGGATGCCACCAAACACGCCGTTAAACGTACGTTCGGCAAAGACGATTAACGCACGTCGTATTCGAGAAGAAAGCCATCCTGGCTTTGACCTATAAAAGAAACACTTGGCGCTCGATTTGAGCGCCGGCAATGGAATCTCCATGAGCGAAACGACCGACAACCTGCCCATCGACGAAAACAAGCTGATCGCCGAGCGCCGCGAAAAGCTGAAGACGCTGCGCGAGCAGGGCATCGCCTTCCCCAACGACTTCAAGGTCGACAGTTTCGCCGGCGATTTGCAGGCGGAATTCGAAGACAAGGAACGGCACACCGCCGAAGCCATCGAAGCGCTGGCACGCCACGTCAAAGTCGCCGGCCGCATCGTGCTCAAGCGCGTGCAAGGCAAGGTCAGCTTCGTGCAGATGCAGGATTTCACCGGCCGCATCCAGTTGTTCGTTCACCAGGGCACGGTGGGCGAAGCGACGTACGAAGCCTTCAAGACGTGGGACGTCGGCGATCTGGTCGGCGCCGAAGGTGTGCTGATGCGCACCAAGACCGGCGAGCTGTCGGTGAAGGTGCAAACGCTGCGCCTGCTCACCAAGAGCCTGCGCCCGCTGCCGGACAAGTGGCACGGCCTGGCCGATGTCGAACAGCGTTATCGCCAGCGCTACGTGGACTTGATCGTCACCGAAGAAGCGCGTCGCACCTTCATGCTGCGCTCGAAGATCATCGGCTACATGCGCAAGTGGCTGGAAGCCGAGCCATACCGCTTCATGGAAGTGGAAACGCCGATGATGCACGTCATTCCCGGCGGTGCGGTGGCGCGTCCGTTCATCACGCATCACAACGCGCTGGATATTGATCTGTATCTGCGCGTGGCGCCGGAGCTGTTCCTCAAGCGCCTGGTGGTGGGCGGCTTCGACCGCGTCTACGAAATCAACCGCAACTTCCGCAACGAGGGCGTGTCCACGCGGCACAACCCCGAATTCACCATGCTGGAGCTGTACCAGGCCTACGCCACTTATCACGAGATCATGGACCTCACCGAGGGGATGATCCGCGACACGGCCAGGAACGTGCTCGGCACCACCCAGCTCACCTGGGAAGGCGCCGAGATCGACGTCGGCCCCGCGTTCCGCCGCTGGCGCATGGAAGACGCCGTGCTGGAACTCAACCCCGAGATCAAGCGCGACGAACTGCGCAACCGTGACGCCATGGCCGCGCACGCCAAGCGCCTGGGCGTGCACGTGAAGCCCGGTTATGGCTGGGGCAAGCTGCTGCTGGAAATCTTCGAGAAGACGGTGGAGCACACCCTGGTGCAGCCCACCTTCATCATCGACCACCCGGTGGAAGTCTCGCCGCTCGCACGCGAGAACGACGTCGACAAGGGCATTACCGATCGCTTCGAGCTGTTCATCAACGGCAAGGAACTCGCCAACGGCTTCTCCGAATTGAACGATCCGGAAGACCAGGCCGCGCGCTTCCAGGCGCAGGTGGATGCGAAGGAATCCGGCGACGACGAAGCCATGCACTTCGATGCCGATTACATCCGCGCGTTGGAAGTGGGCTTGCCGCCGACTGGTGGGCTTGGCGTGGGCATCGATCGACTGGTGATGCTGTTTACCAACTCGTCGTCGATTCGCGATGTGTTGTTGTTCCCGTACATGCGCCCCGAAGCGTGATCCGCTTTACTCCCTCTCCCCTTCGGGGAGAGGGTTGGGGTGAGGGGCGAATCTAGCGAGAAACTACTTTTCCCTCACCGTCATTCCGGCGAAAGCCGGAATCCAGTACAAACATGTCGTGCGAAGCACTCAGCATAAAGAAGGTTATGTGTGCTTCGCACGTCGTATTTAGACTGGATGATTCGCTTCGCTCACCCCTTCGGGGCCATCCTTCGGATGTTCTCCGCGCTATGCGCTCCGTCCGGCCTTCGCCGGAATGACGATGAGGCAAGAACTTAGATGCCTTAAAACTCCAACTCCTGCGCCGCGCACAAATAATCAATCATCGGCGCCAGGCGCTTGTAACTGGCCAGCATAAACGGCAGCAACTCCGCCGAGCACGCCAGCGCTTCGTCGAACTGCTCACCCGCCGCAAAATCCTTGCGCTTCAGATCCTCGATCAACTCATGCTCCGGATCGAACCCGCGCGGCGGTCGTGTCAGCGATTCACCCCAGAAGCTGAAGTGATCGCGGAATGCCTTGCTCTGCACCGCCCGCTTCCATGCGGCCGGATTATCAGCAAGAAAAGCACGAATGCGCTTCAACGCATCCGGCTCCGGATGCCACATGCCGCCACCGACAAAACAATCGCCGGGCTGGATATGCACGTAGAACGAAGGCGCCGGAATCTCGTGCCGCCGCTCATGGAAAAAGCGCGCACTCGCCCACGGCTTGTACGGTTCCTTGTCGTTCGAGAAGCGCGTATCGCGATAGATGCGAAACAGCGAGCCGCCCATCTTGCGCGGATCGGCACGGAAGTGCGCGCTGATCTTCGCCAGCGGTGCCTGCATGTCGCCGATCAGCTCCAGGAATGGATCGCGCACGTCGCGCTCGTATTCGGCCTTGTGCTTCTGGAACCATTCGCGGTTGTTGTTGCGGGCCAGGCTTTTGAGGAAGCGGAACGTGGCGGGCGAGAAGTAGGCGCGTGGCATGAGGGTCAAATAGAGAGGTGGAGACCCGATAATGGTGACATACATGGCGGTATTCAGCTCGCTGGAGAGAATGCTCCTACCTTAAAAATCTTCAGCCACCCTCGAACCCAAATCGTCATTCCAGCGAAAGCTGGAATCCAGTGCCTTTCAGCCTCCAAAGTCGCTGGATTCCAGCTTTCGCTGGAATGACGGGCGTGAGATCTGCGGCAGCTGGAACATCCTTAAGTTCGCAGCACTGATAGGGGCAGTTAGGCAAGCACAACGCCAGCTTCAGCCGCCAGCTGCCCACCCCACGCTTGCAACTGATCCAGTACCGCTCCTTTGTCACGCCCCAATGGATCACTGCGCAGCAATTCCAGCTTGGCAAAATAATCCGCTAACGTCAGCGTAGTAAGCGGCATCGGCCGCGTCAGGCGCTGGATACGAAACACTTCCCACCGTTCGCGCTCTTCCGTCGTCAGTGTCTCCGGCCAATTGCGCGCACGATAGCGAAACAACAACTCCGGATAGCGCGCATCGCGAAACTCAAACTTGCGCGTCCCCAACTGATCCGATGGCGTCGCCCGCACCTCGCGCAGCAAGCGTTTATCGCCATCGGGTAAAAAGCCGCTATACAACGCCAGTTCCGGATCTTCCGGCGGCGGCAATTCTGCCGCACGCTGAAAAATGCGCCGCAGTTTGTCGCCCAGATTCGTTGCTGCGCGCAATTGATCCGCATAGCCCAGGCAGCGATCGACGTCCAATTGCAGCCGCGCAAGATCCACGCCCTTCAGCACCGACAACGGCGCCAGTGCCGGCGAGCGATTGGCATGCACAGTGCGTAAGGGAATGCGTTCCACGCCTTCCGGAAGATCGGCACGTGACGTAAAGATGCGGTCGATAATGTCATCAACCTCTAGCGCCAGCAGATCGCACGGATCCTGCGCAAGGTCGTACACGATGATTTCACCCGGCCGCGCCGGATGCACCGCCAACGGAATGATGACCGCCAGGCAGCCGCGGCTGGCCGGATAACGCGAGGACACATGCACCAGCGGCGTCATCGTGGTGAGGTCCAGCAGTTCGAACACGCGCTGCTTGCGGCGCAGGCCGTAATGCCAATCCCACAGCCGCGGTTGGCGCACGCGGATCAGTCGCGCCAGATCGATCAGCGCATACACATCAGATAGCGCATCGTGCGCACGCTCCTGCTTCAAATGATTCGCCGCCGCCAGGTGTTCCAGCTTGAAGCTGGGCGTGCCGTCGTCATGCGTAGGCCATACGATGCCTTCCGGCCGCAGCGCGGCGCACATGCGCACCAGGTCGATCAGATCCCAGCGCGAATTGCCGTTCTCCCATTCGCGCGCATACGGCTCGAAAAAATTGCGGTACAGCAGCTGGCGCGTGAACTCGTCGTCGAAGCGTAGCGAGTTGTAGCCCACGCCACAGGTGCCCGGCGTGGCGAGCTGTTCGTGCACCCGGGCGGCGAAATCGGCCTCGATCAAACCATCGCGTTCGGCCTGCTGCGGGGTGATGCCGGTGATCAGGCAGGACTCCGGGCTGGGCGGCATCTCGCGTGGCGGCTTGCCGAAGAACATCACCGGTTCGTCGATGATTTCCAGCTCCAGGTTGGTGCGGATGCCGGCAAACTGGATCGGCCGGTCCCGGCGCGTGTCCGTGCCAAAGGTTTCGTAGTCATGCCAAAAGAGCGTATGCATGCACGGATTCTACGGGAATCTCCATTCCCTACCGCCAGTATTTGGCGCCATATCCGCCCCCGGCTAAACTCTGCCGACAGGAGGGTGCATGAGCCAAGCGAACGAAGACAACCTTATCTGGATCGACCTGGAAATGACCGGTCTGGATACCGACAACGACTCGATCCTCGAGATCGCCACCATCGTCACCGACAAGGACCTGCTGATTCTGGCGGAAGGTCCCGTCTTCGCGATTCATCACGAAGCGGAGCGGCTGGAAGCGATGGACACCTGGAACCGCAACCAGCACCGGCGCTCGGGCCTGTGGGACCAGGTGCTGGCGTCCACCACCACGCATGCCCAAGCGGAACGCGCCACGCTGGAATTCCTCAAGCCATGGGTGCTGCCGGGCAAGTCGCCGATGTGCGGCAACTCCATCTGCCAGGATCGCCGCTTCCTGCATCGGCAAATGTCGCAGCTGGAACGCTTCTTCCATTACCGCAATCTGGACGTGTCCACGCTGAAAGAACTGGCGCGGCGCTGGGCACCCGCTGTCGGCCGCGGTTTTTCCAAGGAATCGGCGCACACGGCGCTTTCGGATATCCGCGACTCCATCGACGAGTTGCGCTACTACCGCCAATTCATGGGCGAACTCGGGGGCGCGGAGCAAAACGCATGATCACGGATATGTTCGCCACGGTGCTCGATTGCAACGGTCGCTCGTTGACGCTGGATCGTCCGCGCGTGGTGGGCATCATCAATGTCACGCCAGATTCGTTCTCCGATGGCGGGCAGTTTTCCAGCGTGGAAGCCGCGGTGGAACATGGGGTGCTGCTGGCGGAAGAGGGCGCCGACATGCTCGACGTCGGCGGCGAATCAACTCGCCCCGGCGCGGCGGACGTTTCGGTGGAAGAGGAATTGCAGCGGGTGATTCCAGTGATCGAGCAGTTGGTGGCACGCACCTCGCTGCCGATTGCCATCGATACCTCCAAGCCGGAAGTGATGCGCGCCGCGGTGGCGGCTGGCGCCGGCATGATCAACGACATCTACGCCTTGCGTCGTGAAGGCGCGTTGGATGCCGCGGCCGAACTGCGTGTGCCGATCTGCCTGATGCACATGCAAGGCGAGCCGCGCAGCATGCAGGACGAACCGCACTACGATGACGTGGTCGGCGAAGTGCACCGCTTCCTCACCGATCGCCTGTTCGCCTGCGAAATGGCCGGCATTGATCGACGCAAGGTGATGGTCGACCCCGGCTTCGGCTTCGGCAAAACGCTGGAGCACAACCTTGCCTTGCTGCGTAAACTGCAACGCTTCGCCGAGCTTGGCAGTGGTGTTTACGCTGGGCTTTCGCGCAAGTCGATGATCGGTACGCTCACCGGCCGCCAGCAACCGAGTGACCGTGCTGCCGGCTCGGTCGCGGCAGCCTTGATTGCCGTGCAGCGCGGCGCCCGCATGGTGCGTGTGCATGACGTGGCACCCACCGTGGATGCCTTGAAGGTATGGCATGCCGTGCAAGCCGGCGACACGCCCGAGCGGCACGACAAGCCCAAAATGCCCAGCTGGCCCGACGACGATTAACGTAGGCTGGGATGAAATCCCAGCACCCGGAAATCAAAAAAGCGCTGGGATTTCGTCCCAGTCTACGGGTGACAGATAACTCGCAAGACGTATGTTCGGAAGCGAGTTCGACGAGTTCACCGCAAACGGCGCCCTCCCCTGCAAGCAGGGGAGGGTTGGTGTGGGGTGAGTACTTGCCGGAAGCTGTGCCGCAAGTGTTCACCCCCTCCCGACCTCCCCCTGCAAGCAGGGGGAGGAGCGAGATAACCAATCTGAGGCCCAACTAACCACCAGGTGTAGCATTCACGCCCTGGCGACGCCCTTGTCCCTATTTCCTGACACCCTCTCTCCGAAGACAGACCTCTATGAACCAACGCAGATATTTCGGTACCGACGGCATCCGTGGCCGCGTAGGCGAGTGGCCCATCAGCGCGGATTTCATGTTGCGGCTGGGGCGGGGGCTTGGCGTGGTGCTGGGGCGGGAGAAGAAATCCTCCCGTCGCCCGTTGGTACTGATCGGCAAGGACACCCGTGCTTCCGGCTACATGTTCGAATCCGCCCTGGAAGCCGGCCTCACCGCGGCGGGCGCGGACGTTCGCCTGTTCGGCCCCATGCCCACGCCAGCCGTGGCTTATCTCACCCGCAGCCTGCGCGCCGATGCCGGCATCGTGATCAGCGCTTCGCACAATCCGCACTACGACAACGGCATCAAGTTCTTTTCCACCCACGGCGAAAAACTCTCCGACGAGATCGAAGCGGCCATCGAGCTGGAAACCGAAGCGCCATTCACCACGGTGGATTCCCAACACCTCGGCAAAGTGGTGCGCGTTACCGACGCCATCACGCGCTACGCGGAATTCTGCAAAGCCACCGTGCCGGAGGATTTCAGCCTGGCCGGCATGAAGATCGTGCTTGACTGCGCACACGGCGCTACCTATCAAGTCGCGCCGAAAGTATTCAGCGAACTGGGCGCGAACGTTTACGCCATCGGCGACAAGCCGGATGGTTTCAACATCAACGATGGCGTCGGTTCCATGCACCCCGAAGCGCTGCAGCGCGCCGTGGTGGAGCAGGGCGCCGATATCGGTTTTGCGTTCGATGGCGATGGCGATCGCGTGCAGGTGGTGGACCGTCACGGCGTGCTTGGCGACGGCGACGACATGCTCTACGTGCTGGCGCACAGCTGGCAGTCGCGCGGGCTGCTCAAAGGGCCGGTGGTCGGCACGCTGATGAGCAACTACGGCCTGCAAAAGGCGCTCGCAGGTTTGAGCGTGGACCTGATCCGCGCCAACGTCGGCGACCGCTTCGTGCTGCAAAAACTGAAAGAGCACGGCGGCATCCTGGGCGGCGAAACCTCCGGCCATCTGTTGTGTCTGGACCGCGCTACCACCGGTGACGGCATTGTTGCGGCGCTGGCCGTACTCGAAGCGCTCAAGCTGTCCGGCGAAGATTTCAGCACCGCGCGCGCAGGCCTGAAAAAAATGCCGCAGGTGATGATCAATGTACGCGCCGTCGGCGCACGCGAAGCACTCAACACCGACGCCGTACGCCAGGCGCTGGCCGATACCGAGCAGGCCCTGCTTGGCCGTGGCCGCGTAGTGCTGCGTGCTTCGGGGACTGAGCCGCTGGTGCGTGTGACGGTAGAAGCCGCTGACGAAGCGGAAGTGCGGCAGATGGCAGAACGTCTTGCAGACGTCGTAAAATCCGCCACCGAACGCTCGTGAACCAGTAGCGCTGCTTCGCCGCGGCGCTACGAACAGATGCCAGGTCGCCATGGAGTGGAGCCTGTCTGGCGTGATGCAGACATGCTCCTGAGGCCCGACGTGCACCGCCCCTGCGGTGGCGGACACAAATAGACCGTACGCCTACCTGGACAACCTGCATGGACACATCTGCCCGTACACCCGCCAAAAACGTTCCCACCCTCGACATCCGCCGCTACGACACCGATCGCGCGGCCTTCGTTGCCGAACTCGGCGCCGCCTATCGCGAATTCGGCTTCTGCTGCATCAGCGGCCACGGCATTACGCCGCAGCTGATCGACGGCGCCTACGACGCCTTCCAGCGCTTCTTTGCGCTGCCCACTGAAACCAAGATGAAGTACCACGTGCCCGGCACCGGCGGCGCGCGTGGCTACACGCCGTTCAAGATCGAAACGGCGAAGGACAGCCGCTATCCCGACCTGAAAGAGTTCTGGCATATCGGCCGGGAAATCGACCGAAATTCCCGCTTCGCCGATCTCATGCCGCCCAACCTGTGGCCCGCCGAAGTACCGGGCTTTCGCGAATACGGCTATGAGTTGTTCCAGGCATTGGACCTGCTCGGCAGCCGCGTACTGCGTGCGCTGGCCTTGCATATCGATCTGCCGGAACACTACTTCGACGACAAGATCGACCAGGGCAATTCCATCCTGCGCCCGATCCATTACCCGCCGATCACCGAAGCAAACATCCCCAACGTGCGCGCGGGCGCCCACGAAGACATCAACTTCATCACCCTGCTGGTCGGCGCCAGTGCCGAAGGTCTGGAGGTATTGACCCGCGAAGGTGAGTGGCTACCCATCACCACCGAAGGCGACGCCATCGTGGTGAACATCGGCGACATGCTGCAGCGTTTGACCAACCACGTGTATCCCTCCACGACACATCGCGTGGTCAATCCGCAAAATGCCAACGCACGCAAGCCGCGCTATTCCGTGCCGTACTTCCTGCATCCCAATCCGGATGTGGTGCTTGATCCGCTGCCGCAGTGCGTAACAGCCGATAACCCCAGTCGCTACGACACCTCGATCAATTCGCATGAATACCTCATGCAACGCTTGCGTGAGATCAAGCTGATCTAAACCACGCACCACATGTTTTGCTCCCTCCCCTGCGAAGTAGGGGAGGGTTGGGGTGGGGTTGTATGTGCTTTAGCGTGTCGTTGAATGTTTTCGAGAGATGCGGTGCGTACGACATGTGACTCGCCGCAGCTCGCTTCGCTCGCACCCCAATCCAAAACCCTCCCCTGCAAGCAGGGGAGGGCATAGTTCTTCGCGATGATGAAGATAGACACGCTTACCTTGACGAGGTAACACAGTCCACGCACCGCAAAAGCCAATGCGTGTACGTCTCATTGCCGCGCCCCGCGCACACAACCCGCTAAAGTCTCCCCGCTACCCGGGAGCCCTCGCATGTCCGCCACCCATCGCCACCCTCACACCGAGCGCCACTTCGCCGCCTCCGACACCGTCCGCGACCTTGTGCTCGGCATGGCCGATGGCCTTACCGTGCCGTTCGCACTGGCCGCAGGCCTTTCCGCCGCCAACGTCGCCAGCCGGGTGGTAGTTGTGGCGGGCGTGGCGGAAATCGCCGCCGGCGCCATCGCCATGGGCCTGGGCGGCTACCTCGCCGCGCGGGGCGAAGCCGATCACTACCATTCCGAACGCCGCCGCGAATTCCACGAAGTGCGCAACCTGCAACGCGAAGAAGAGCGCGAAATCGTCGAGATCTTCAAAGGCTACGGCCTCAACCGCACCGCCTGCGAACCCATCCTCGAACACTTCCGCAACGATCACGAAGCCTGGGTGGATTTCATGATGCGCTTCGAACTCGGCCTGGAAACCCCCGAACCCGGCCGCGCCTTGCGCAGTGCAGTCACCATCGGCGGAGCCTATGTCGTAGGCGGCCTTGTTCCGCTCGTGCCCTACATGCTGATCGCGCAATTGAAACCGGCGCTGATGGTATCCGTCGCATGCACCGGCGTCGCACTGGCGATATTCGGCTTCGCCAAGAGCCGCTTCACCGGTGTAAGCGGATGGCGCAGCGCGCTGCAAACGGTATTGATCGGCGGCCTGGCATCAGCCACCGCATTCCTGCTTGCGCATTGGATCGGTGGCGGCACGCCATAAACGAAGCAACGTAGGCTGGGATGAAATCCCAGCTTTCCAACATTTGAAGCTGGGATTCCATCCCAGCCTACGAACCCCGCCAGATCTACTCCCTCCCCTACGCGTAGTAGGGGAGGGTTGGGGTGGGGTGAAGCAACCTCGCGAAGATGCCGGCCATCGCCCCACCGTCATTCCGGCGAACGCCGGAATCCAGTTTGAATACGTCGTGCGAAGCACACAAAGTCTTTATGCCGTGTGCTGCGCACGCCATCTTTGACTGGATTCCGGCCCGCGCCGGAATGACGATCAGGAAGCGTCAATCACCCGCATCCTGCGCCCGATACCGCTTCGACTGCTTCGCCGACATCCGCAACGCCATCCGATCCGGCATCAGCTTGAACAAGCCCTTCACCGTGCGATTGAAACGCCCCGTCACGTGTACGGCTTCGCCACGCTCCACCGCCTCAATCCCTTCGCGCACCACGTCATCCGCACGCTGCCACATAAAACTCGGCATCTTGCTCACCAGCGCTCGCGTACCCGTCACGTCGTGGAACTCGGAATACGTAAACCCAGGACACAACGCGCAAACATTCACGCCGATACCCAAATTCTCCAACGCCAGCGATTGCGAAAACTTAATCATGTACGCCTTGCTCGCCGCATACAGCGTATGCCCCGCGCTGCCCGGCACATGTCCCGCCAGCGAAGCTACATTCACGATGCGCCCATAACCGCGCTCACGCATGCCGCCAATCAAACGCCACGCCAGTTCCGTGGGTGCAGTCACCAGCACGCGCAGAAAATCCGCATGCACCGGCCAATCGTTCTGATCGAAACGTCCCGGCACACCGTAGCCTGCGTTGTTGATCAACCAGTCCACTCGCAAGCCGCGCTCATCCAGCGCCGCGCAAAGTTGCTCAACGCCATGGCGATCGGCAAGGTCGTTGGTCAGCACTGTTGCATTCACGGCATGTTGACGATGCAACTCATCGGCCAACGCTTCCAGCCGATCCGTACGGCGTGCCGTCAGCACCACATCGTGGCCACGCGCAGCAAGTGCGCGGGCAAAGGCGGCGCCAATGCCGGCCGATGCACCGGTGATCAAGCTGAGCGGGCGAGCTTTTGTCATGGGGTGTATTCCTTGCTGGATCGATATAAATAAAAATGCGTTCAGCACGCGCGTTGCCGTGCCCATGGGTGCTCGTTAAGCTTGCCAGCTTTCATTTGTAACGGATGCGGACATGCGTAAAAAACTCGTCGCCGCTAACTGGAAAATGCATGGCAGCCGTTCGATGGCCGATGCCTTGATGGAAGACATCATCAAGGGCACGTCCGCTAGCGATGTCGACGTGCTGATCCTGCCGCCGTATCCCTATCTGGCTCAGCTGGTCGACAAGTACGGCACATCCGGCATCGGTTTTGGCGCACAGGACGTCAGCGAGCACCAGGGGCAGGGGCCCTATACCGGCGAGATATCCGCCCAGATGGTGGCCGACGTGGGCTGCCGCTGGGCGCTGGTCGGCCACTCCGAACGCCGCCACCATCACAGCGAAAGCAACGAGAAGGTCGCGCGCAAGTTCGCCGCCGTGCTCGCCGCCGGGCTCACCCCCGTGCTGTGCCTGGGCGAGACCCTGCACCAGCGCGAAGCGGGGGACACCATGCATGTGATCCATCAGCAACTGCATGCCGTGCTGGCGCTCAACGGCATCCAGGCGTTCGGCACTGCCCTGATCTCCTACGAACCCGTCTGGGCGATCGGCACCGGCAAGACCGCCAGCCCCGAGCAGGCGCAGGAAGTGCACGCCTTCATCCGTAGCCAATTGGCGCAGGAGGATGCTAAGATCGCCCGTCTGACGCGGCTGCTTTATGGCGGCAGCGTTAAAGCGGCCAATGCAGCAGAACTGTTTGCGCAGCCGGACGTGGATGGGGGGTTGATCGGCGGTGCCTCGCTCGTTGCCTCCGAATTCCTCGCCATCTGCAACGCCGCCCACTAAGCAACACCGAACCCTACGCGAGACCTCATGTTCGTCATCTTCAGCGTGTTCTACATCCTGATCGCTGCAGCGATGATCGTGCTGATCCTTATGCAGCGCGGTGCAGGCGCCGAAGCAGGTTCCGGCTTTGGTGCCGGCGCATCGGCCACCGTGTTCGGCGCCCGTGGCTCGGCCAACTTCCTGTCGCGCTCCACCGCCGTCCTCGCCGCGCTGTTCTTCGCGCTCAGCATCGGCATGGGCATCTACTTGAAGGCCAACGGTGGCGCCATTCGCCAGCAGCAGGCCAACAACAGCCTCGGCGTCATGGCAAGTCTTGGCAATCAGCCCGCCAAACCGCAAAATGCGCAGCCCGCGGCCCAGCCAAAGGCAGAAGTGCCGGCAGCGGCGCCAGCCGGCAACGGTGAGGTCCCCGCGGCCCAACCGGCCCCGGCCAAGGCACAGCAGGGCGAAGTCCCCGCTCCCACGGCCCCGGCAGCAGCAGCAACGAGCAAGAAGTAAAAATCGAAACACACTAGCCCAGGTGGCGGAATTGGTAGACGCACTACCTTGAGGTGGTAGCGACGCAAGTCGTGGGGGTTCGAGTCCCCCCTTGGGCACCAATCGAAGGCTACGGAATCCTCATAAAGGGTTCGGTAGCGAAAAGAAGAAACCCGCCGGTTGGCGGGTTTTTTTGTGCCTGAACGGGCTCGCGCAAGCCGACGCAGACATGCCGTGCGCATATCCAGGGCGCTTGCTGCCTATGGTTGATCGATATACGATCAAGTCCATGATTAGGAGCTTTGCAGACAAGGACACGGAAGCCCTGTTTTACGGCGAGCGGGTACGCAAGTTTGTGAACATCGAAGGGTCTGCGCGGCGCAAGCTGGAAGCATTGGACGCTGCGATCAATGTTGAAGATTTACGCGTGCCACCTGGTAATCGATTGGAAGCACTCAAGGGTGATCGAAAAGGTCAATGCAGCATCCGCGTCAATGACCAGTATCGCGTCTGCTTTCGGTGGCTAGATGGTCACGCATACGACGTTGAAATCACGGACTATCACTGAGACATCGACCATGACCAAGAAGCTACTTCCCCCCATCCATCCTGGTGAAATGCTCCGCGAAGAGTTCATGGGGCCACTCGGCTTGTCAGGTAATGCGCTTGCCTCGGCGCTTGGTGTTACTGCCGCGCGCATCAATGAAATCGTGCAGGAGAAACGCGGCATTACGGCGGATACGGCGTTGCGTCTTTCTCGCTATTTCGGCAACTCCGCCGAGTTCTGGCTCAATCTCCAGCAGCGCTACGAGTTGGAATGCGCACGTCGGGACTTGGGAGATTCGCTCAAGCATATACATCCGCGCGCGGCATGAGCAGGCATGTGGGGCAGTGACCTTGTTGAAGGTGGCGGGCCGTGGCCCGGATCGCCGACTGGAATTTGATCCTGATAAGTACGTCGCTTTCTGGAAGCAATTTGAAGGTGATTTCGATGGGCAGCCGCTTCACTGGTCGACGCGGCCAAAGCTTGTGATTCTGGAAGAAGAGGGGCGGAAAAGGCCCCTCCCGCGGGCAGACATTAGCCCGTTCACGGCGCCAGGTCTGATCATCAATGAGAAGGCTCGCAACGCATTGGGCGATCTTCTCTCGCCATTCGGGCAGTTGCTGGAAGTCGATGTGGCAGGTCAGACAGAGTATTACTACAACGTCACCAACATCCTGAATTGCGTTGATCGCGAGTGTTCCGAGATGGTGGTTAATTACATCCAGGCGCCGGTGTTTCATGAGTACCTCGTTCCCGTTGAACCAGCGATCTTTCGTGATGCAGTTGTAGCTACGCGCATCTTCGTCAACGATGCCGCGAAGGCATTGCTGGAAGAGCGTATTGCAGCAAACAAGATCGTTGGAATGAGCTTCAAGACTTGGAAGCAGATCAAATAGTGCACAAGTACACCTTGCCGCATCACTGACCGAACTTCATATCCGGAAACCCGCACGCCGAACGAGGAAGGAGATCAACAGATTGAAGATGGCGGTTTTCTGAGCGGCGGTGCGATTGGCAGTAGATACCACCAAGAAACAGCCAATAAAATCATTTTTTCACATAATCTTCACACGGTTATCCACTAAAAAAGCGCTGGGGTGATACAAACCACGTGTAAGGGGATATCCATGAAGATTGGTTCTAAGGCCACTGCGGTGGCTGCACTCCTGCTTGGGGTCGGCGTTTTCATGCATTCGACAACCACCGAGGCCATGGCGCCTTGCGGGGCCCCGGCCTGCGCGAATTGGTGGGCGGAATGCGGACAAGGCAATCAAATTGCTTGTGAGTTTTACCGTGCGGATTGCGCGGGATGCCCCCAGCACTCGACTGTAAACGGCACGCCGCCGATCAAGATCGTCAGCAAGTCAGATACGGCTTTACTGAATTCAAATCGAGCTATTTCGGTAGCAAAGTAACTCATAGACCCGTTCAACGGGCACGATCGAAAAAGCCCCGCGCGATAGTGCGGGGCTTTTTTTTTTCACGTCATTGAGTGGCAGACCTGAGTAGGCCAGCATTGACCGTAAGCGTCACCCAACATCACATGGACATGAGGACGCGGCGGTGATCAGCCAACAAGCGTGGGCTGCCACTGACCTGTTAGGGGTAAGAGGGCGTGGATATCGCGATCGTGCGTCGTGGGCAAGGGCACGGAGCTCACCTATGCGGATTGGCTGGAGGGGGCGCTGAGCGGGGAGCAAGCAAAATATGGGGTCAGATTTGAATGGCACTTACTTTAGTTTTTTTGGATGTCCATGTAGTTGAATTTGTTGGCGTTCAAGGTGGCGATGACGCATTAAAAGTGGGTACGGTTTAGGTCGTCGCTTTACCGACCGCGGCTCTATTCGG
>Ga0209258_100195_pt1 | contig 124409 bp, 97 predicted proteins | sample Araplaol_mTSA_r2_FD_184281 | JGI IMG/M metagenome (GOLD analysis project Ga0209258, IMG submission 184281) | Arabidopsis root microbial communities from North Carolina, USA - plate scrape CL_Col_mTSA_r2 (SPAdes) (version 2) | ecosystem: Host-associated > Plants > Roots > Endosphere | place: USA...
AAAAAAAACATCGGACAATCAATAACACATCGTATTTTTATCCGCGCATAAAGCTCTTACTCTTATTGCCTGCTTCGCAGGTGGGTCAACATCCCAGAGACCTGGGTCAACATGACCAGAATTTACAATAGACATCAAGATTCCAAGTTGTGTAATTAACATCAATGCTAAATGCTTTCTTTCCATTAATCAATGGATTGGTCTTTCTAAAAACAGTACCGTAATTTCCATCATTCAGATCAAAATCATTAGCTAAATGAGAAGTCCAATTAATAGCTTGCTCTAACTGATTTAAGAATAATTTAAGATTTAATACCATAATTATTTTTTCTTATTAATTGCTTTATCTACTAACTCTATTCTCCTAGTTTGCTCCTTATATGCAGATTGTTCTGGTTTATATCCTTTCCTAATCTCTACTGCTCTTTCTTTATATAGCTTTAATGTTTCCATTGATAACCCATCTATTAATGTAATACTTATCCTTTTCAAATTGTTTTATATCTTTGCATCCTCTTACACATGAAAATATATTCAGTACAACAAATCGGGGAATATCACGTAAACCATTGTGAGGACTATCTCGTTATTGAGGAAATTGGCAGTAATAAGTTATTGTGTGCAGTTATGGATGGTTGCACAATGGGCATTGACAGTTACTTTGCCTCTACTTTGGTTGGGAAAATCCTAAGGAAAATTGCGAAGACCAAAGGTTATATGGAATTGTATGGTTTTGATAGTATCTCCGTTGATATTGATACTATGCTGAAATCAATAATGAAGGAATTATTCTCCGAATTAAATGTTACCAGGCAGCAATTATTGTTAGATACCAAGGAGTTATTAACGACTCTTATCATTTTGTTAGTTGATAAAAAAAACAATACGGGATCTGTAATGGTAATCGGAGATGGTTTAATAAGCATAAATGGTCAGATTACAGAGTTTGATCAGGATAATAAACCGGATTATATAGGATTCCACTTAAGTGAGGATTTTGAAACCTGGTATGGGAATCAAACACAAAAAGTGGCTTTTGATGCTATTGCAGATATTAGTATTGCTACTGATGGAATAGGAATGTTTGAAAAACTAAATGATATACCTATAGAAGAAGTGATTGATCCTGTCGCTTTTCTGATACATGATAAAAGCGGGGCAAATAATGAGGATATGCTGGAATTGAAGTTGAAAAAACTGGAACATGTATCCGGATTTAAACCTACTGATGATTTAGCATTGATAAGATTGATTGGATAGCTTCAAAAAAAGATTAATGCTGATAAAGTGAAATAAGATCCAATTCATTATTAATTCTTGAAAAAAACTTATCCTTATCTACCGAGTTTCATAAAATCGTTCAAACTTCCAAATGATATTTTTACCAATACTTTCAGCATTGGCAAAAATTTCACCAGCACTGTAAGTACGTACTCCTAATTCATCAGTAATCCATAATCCAATTCTCCCATCTTCATCTGTGAAATAAAATTGCCCTGTAATATCTCTTTCTTCTATTGTTGATTTCTTCAACTTCTCAATGATTGAAAGTAGCTGATGTATAATATAGTCTTCTGCATATTCCTGAATGTCTCCACCAAAAAAAATATATCTAAGCCAATTCACATGCGCATCAGGAAAATGCCAACATTTCAGATATAGATTCGCTTGTTCTACAGAACAATTATATTCTTTTGCCGCATTAATGGATTCATTTATTGCCTCTTTTATGATTTCTATTTGCTCAGGAGAACATAATAAACTGCCTGACAATGAAAGATATTTACTCATTCTAATATTTTTAGTTATTACCTAATCTGCTACTTTAATCGCAGGTGAAGCGGATCCTCACCTTAGCATTTCCACATATCGCTTAACTGCGGGCAAAGATACTTTTCCTTGAATTGTTTTCATTGTAGAACCTTTTAAGGCATTATCAATATCCAGTATCACGTACTTTTAACAAATATATTCTTGCATCTAACTCCTTATCAAAGGAATGGTCATGTAACGAAAAGTCAAGTGCAGGTGCTTTATCTATGGACGAAATTTTAATTGCATCTGATGCTACTTCAATTGATAATTTCAAGTCCATTTAAATCAATATTTGAGATTGGTTCATCTTCTGCAAAGGCATAAGTACTATTCCAAGGATACGATTTATATAACGGGTCAATACTTAAAAACCTTCCCAGCCTCGGATCATACATCCTCATCCCATAATCCTGCTGGTTGCCCTCTCCCTTCACCTCATTATCATTCTCCTTCCCATTGAATCCATAACGATAACTCCCAAGCGAATAACTCCTATCAGGCTGCAACATACCAAATGGGTAATAATCCTGAGCGCTGAGCAGTTCTGCTTTGTAATGTTTCCAATACGCTGGCTTCTGCGTTAAAAAAAACGTAGAAGTCAGCGTACTTTTAGAAGGAATGGAGACTAATATTGATCAATTAAAATAAGGCCCGACTCATTTTTAACTGATACTTTATTCTTCCATTCTTCTACATCTACATTCGCTTCTGAGGCTGCTCCAACAAATTTCTAAATTCTGTTTTATAACTATAGAACTGTCATCCTTGAGGAGTAGTATCCAGGATAGATTTATCATACTCTAAAATCACCTGTTCTTCGGATCAGAAGTAATATCCGATATTTCTCCCTCTTAAATCTAAATGTAGCCAACCGAAGGTCAGGTTATTGCTTTCCTCACGGCTTACTTTTATTGACACGAAACTATAGTTCTATTTTCTAATTAATGATAACATAGTCTCCATCTAAAAACAACGGTATATCGATAGCCTTAAGTACCAGAGACGCAGAAACTATTATATTATCATCAACAAAAATCCTTGCATAAATTTCATTGTGACAATTTGAGCAACCTTCTTCTGCTATTCCTTCAACAAGAACTATTGAAGCTGAAGGATCTCCTACGTCGTTTCCTCCCCACTTTAGTTTGTCATATAAATCATATCTATCCAACCAACAATCACCATATTTAAATTGAATAGTCCAATCCCGTATTTGTTTACAATAAGGACATGCAGTATCTCTAAGTGAAATATAATTAAATACACCCATGTTAATATTTTTTTTCCTTTATATTTTTCACTTCTAAAAAGTTATACATCATTCTTCTTCAGAAAAAAGAATATCATTTTTACTCAATGGCAAATTCTGTTGGAGCTCTTTCAAATTACAATTCCATAAATTACCATTACCCATATATGTTTTATATGATTCTGATAGTGTTGTTCCATTATGAAAGCCTATTTGACACACTTCCCAAATTTCATCTTGCGCTTTATGAATTTTTAGCCCTATGAATGGGCTTTTCCCAACAGGAAATTCCAAAATAGCAATAATACCTACACTTGTATTAAAAAGCTCAAATAATTTTAATTTTGTAATTATTCTGTACTTTAACATTTGTTGGAACTTTTGATACAGGAGTAGAAACAAAACTTGGTTGATTATTTATTCGATTTGTTTCTACATCATGCTGAAGTTCCATTTTAGCTTTAATCTGTTCTGGAATAATTCCGATATGCCATTCTTTACCATCAAGATCAATACCATCAATAGGTCTATTACTTGCAAACTGATATGGTGTTAATTCTGGATAGCTCTTGGATATTGGATCCATACTCAAAAATCTTCCTATTCTTCGATCAGATACTCTCGCCCCATAATCCTGCTGATTTCCCTCTCCCTTCACCTCATTGTCATTCTCCTTTCCATTGAAGCCATATCGATAACTTCCAAGCGAATAACTCCTATCCGGCTGCAACATACCAAATGGGTAATAATCCTGAGCGCTGAGCAGTTCTGCTTTGTAATGATCACCTTCCAAAACAGGTTTATCACTAATCGTGGCTAACACGTTGCCAAGGTGATTACTTAACTCATAGCGTTTAACCCCCAGGTTATTCCAGATGGAGTTAACATCAGCACCTACCGCAACATCAGGCGTCCAGATACCTAAACGGCTGGAACCATATAATTCCTGCTCTTTCCAGTACAGGGTAGAACCGCCGTCTTTATTGCCGTAGATCGCTAATGCATTGCCCCGCGCATCACGTACGTACCAGGTTCTATCAGTTACGTAGCCATGAGTATACGCTTTGTAGACCCTGTTACCACCTGCATCATAACGATATTCCAAAGAACTTCCATCGGACTTAGTGATACTTTTGATCTTTCCGTACACGGTCCATTGGATGTTACTTGCATGTAAAAATATTGTATAGGTATTATCTTCATATATCCCAATGGACAGAGTTTTATTTTATTATTCATACCAGATGAATATTACAGGCGAAGAAGGCAGAAGTTTCTTGTACTATCATTAACGGCTATGAGCACAGTGCTAATACTCCTTTCATTGAAGTGCGGCTAAAACTCGCAAAGGTCTTACCCATTGCTTGAAGAACCATGTCCTCAAAGTTGCTTCTCTATGAAAGAAATATAATGTTTAGAACAGCAGATCGAACAGTTAGAAGGTAAAACCGATAGCCTGAAAAACCCATATATCTTCAGATTTGAAAGATCTATATGGGCTATAGCCAGATTAGGTGCCTAGAAACCTATTTCTCCAAACGAAAACCTAGCATCACTACCTTTTGGATGGGGCTGCAAAAATTTACAGCCCTCATCCAAGGCTGGATTCTTTTTTAGAAATGTGTCCAGACGGTAGGTCTTCGACCGGGTTTTATTATCTATCAAGATTTCAGAAAATTATGCTGGACTCACTTGGCATCATCTAATTAACCCATCTTAATAAATCCGATTCTTTTACAGTCAAAACATCCAAGGTTTCTCCTGCTAAAACAAACTCAACTTCATATTCATTACTTTCCCCTGGATATACAATTAAGATAGTCCCTATACTTCCTTTAGGCACTTTCTCATTTAGTTGCTTATTAGCCACTACAACATCATATTCATTAAACATTATTTTTATTTTTTAGGTTTGTCAGCTGGTATGCCAGTAACTAATCGGAAAACCCCGTCATTATTTCTAATCCAAGCAAAATTGACATCTATTACTTTCCCGTTTGCACCTCTTATCGTTATTGTTTGATTATACTTAGTCCCGTGTGGAGTTTCTTCCGTTTCTACAGCCTTACTGGGATCAAAAACAATTTGTGATGCCAATTGATCTAAGTTACTTTTATCGAATCCTAAGGCGGATTTAAACCACTTTGCTTTGGATCCACCTACAGGATGACTTTCTTCTAGTAGATACCTGTCAAGTTTATCAATTACACTCGCGGCTGACTTTGGATTTTCTTCTTGATTAGCAGCATACCACGCTTTCTGGTTTATAGGCCCATACAAAGCAATATTTGTCTGCACTTCAACAGCCATTGCAAAACGCCCTACACTTTTAGACTGATCTTCATTGAAAAAGTTTTCAACAAAAAACTTAGCATCGGGATGTTTTCTAAAAAGTTTAAATAAATCCATCCCCGTCTCATTTCCCCTACCTTTAGAACCTGAAAAACCAATATAGTAATCCCGATTTTGGAAATGTACAACAGCACGCTCAGGAATCAACAGTTCTTCTTTTCTAATATTAAATACTCCAAAAATTCTCGAAAATAGATTATTTTCAAATTTATACTTGATATCTGTCAATTTAAGACTTGTTGTTCCGTTTGTATTTAAGGTCATTGTATAATGCAACTCCTCTCCTCCGTCCAAATCTATAGCCTGTATAGGCGTATTTCCTGCGAATTGATATGGTGTATAATAAGGAAACCCTTTCGTCAACGGATCTACACTCAAGAATCTTCCCAGCCTTGGATCATAAATCCTCATCCCATAATCCTGCTGATTTCCGGCTCCCTTCGCCTCATTATCATCCTCCTTCCCATTGAAACCGTAGCGATAAGAGCCAAGAGAATAACTCCTATCCGGCTGCAACATACCAAATGGGTAATAATCCTGCGCGCTGAGTAACTCTGCTTTGTAATGATCACCTTCCAAAACAGGTTTATCACTAATCGTGGCTAACACGTTGCCAAGGTGATTACTTAACTCATAGCGTTTAAGCCCCAGGTTATCCCAAATGGTACTGGCGTCAGTGCCGACTGCAAGGTTGGGCTCCCAGATACCTAGACGGCTGGAGCCATAGAGTTGCTGCTCTTTCCAGTAAAGTGTAGTACCACCGTCTTTGTTGCCATAGATAGCGAGTGTGTTGCCTTGTGCATCACGTACATACCATGTTTTGTCGGTGATACCTGTATGGGTGTATGCTTTGTAGATACGATTACCGGAAGCATCATAGCGATATTCCAAAGAACTGCCATCGGCTTTCGCGATGGTTTTGATTTTACCATAGACGGTCCATTGGATGTTAGTAATACCTCCTTCGGTGTCTTTGATCAGGTTGCCGATGTTATCGTAAAGATAATTGTTTGATGATTGATTTGAAATATCTTCTGTGTAAGCATCATTAACAACAGAATCCTGCACTTGGGTGAGGCGGTTGCTGGTAAGATAACCAGAGACATCACGGGGATAGACATACTTCATGCTATCCATAGGGAGCCCTTTACCACTCGCTCCACTGCCATAACGTACATAACTGAGAATGTTACCGTTACCATCGTAGCTGACATCCTCTTTGTAAGGGAGGCCGGTTGAGATGGTATTCCAGGTGATGGCATTATTGGCAAGAGAATGCTGACGCATTGCCGTTAAGCGGTTCAGTTGGTCGTAGCGGTAGGTGTAACCTACGGCAGCACCGTTGTTGATGTTAGAGAGCGCCAACGTACTACGGCTGATGTTGCCGTTGTAAAGGTTGCGGCCCATTACATCTCCCTGCCGGGGAGTCCAGCTCAGCGTAACGGCTGTTTGAGATGTATCAACAGGTTGGTAGTCATCGTTAAAGTAATCAAGCGTGTAGGCATAAGCATCGCGGGCAACAACAGCCCTTGTGCCACCCACAACACCATCCTTACCCATGTCATCGGCAGCGGATAAATAGTTGCCATTTACGCCCTTTAACCAGCCTTGTAGGGTATAAGCATAGTCGAGGCCCTGAACGAGCGCTGTGTTGCCTAATTCCATTCGGGAAAGAGGACCATGCAGATAGTAACGGTAGGCCGCATCTGTTTTGGCATTCTCTATTTCCCAGCCGTCGGAAGAAGTACTGTTGATACCTGTACCGGCTTTGATTAAACGGTTCTCTGCATCATATTCATAATTGTAGTAGAAACGGTCTGCGGAACCCTGTTGGTAGCGTACCTTGTTTACTTTCCCACTCACAAGGTCGTATTGATAATCAATACGTTTGGTGCCGAAGTCCTGTATTTGCTGCCAGAGCGTTTTTACATTACCGATCTGGTCATAACTATAATAAGTAGCCTGTTGGGGAGTACCAGAAGATGTTTCCTGGAAAGTAACCGCTGAAACACGCTTACGCAGGTTATCCTGAGAAAGGCCCGCGTCTGCATAAGGCTCATCGTAATAAGTGCGGGTGATCTGTGCACTGTCTCCACCTGAGTACAGGAATGAATACACATCATTTGAACTAAGGAAAGGTGTATCTGCCAATGGCACAACAGCTAACTTCTCCCCTACTTCATTAATTCGTCCCTGACCATCATAGATGGTATAACTATAGCGGTTACTGTTATTGCCATTTACAGGTGACAACTGCTCCGCATTCTGAGAATAGATTACTCGTCCAAGTCTGTCGTACCAGAAGCGGCTAAGCCCCTGCACGTCCGGAGAAGATTGCGTTTCCACGCCGTTCAATGAATGATACGCATAAGAAGTAGGCAAAGTATGAGATGGATATACCCCGGTGAACTGTGTTTCTGTAGTACTGCCGCTTCCGATAGTAGTAGTGCTTCCTGCCTCAGGAGTATTATACCTTCCCCAATATAACAAAGACGGGGTAAGATTGAAAGAATACGCAGGACTCAGTCCCAGACAACTCACGCCCGCATTAGCGGCTATTTCATCTGCACTAAGTAATCTACCGTATAAACGCAGGTGCTTAAGGGTAGTCAGGTTTTCCGGATATACTATTTCAGGATCAGCAGACACTTCCCATCCACAAGATCCATTAGGTGGATTAACCGCCTGCGGACATGCCTTTCCATTTACATATACAGACAAATTATCCTTATTCAGACCAGCTCCTTGTATGACCACATGCGTCCATTGCTTTAATGGGAATGATCCCTGAATATCTGCTACGGTATGGGTTGATAAGATAAAATCGATGGACGTCCCATCGGCAGCAGGAACTATCGTATAAGTGGTGAAATACAGATAATGATCATTGATACAGGTATTGATCAGATACTTTTTGCCTCCTGTTGAAGTAAGTACCTGGTTGCTGCCTACAACAGCATTATACAACCACATCTCCATCGAAGTATTCGTAGTTACATCCAGCACTGTGGAAAGACGATTTAAAATGCTGTCTTTAGGAGTGTCTGTAGCTGAACCGGTATAAGTACAGTTTTGATCTTTGTTGTCACGTGTGGCATCTATCTGCCCCTGTAAAGAAGCATCCAGCAGATGCACTCCTTCAGGAGGTATAGTACGCACCAGATTACCTGCCTGATCATAGTAATATAATGTAAAATGATATAACTGCTGACCAGCCGTCATCAACACATTAGGTTTCGCATTACTGCAATAAGCAATGTAACCTTTGCGAAAAACTCTGCGTATCTCTTTTATGTAATCATTATATAAAAACAGCCCTTTAGCAGTAGCATCATCCAGCTGCTGCATTAAACAACTGTATGGATCTGCCTTTACAGCAGCATACGCAGGATGATTACATAAAGAATTTGCAGGATGAACACTTAATGAATCAGCATAACTTTTATAATCAGCATAAGATAATGTAAAACCCCAGCGTTGATTCAGATAAGTGGAATAGATCCCTTCATAATTTACTCCATCGCTATTTAACCAGGTTTCCTGCTGTAAGGCTGTAATTCCATCCTGGAATTCCTGTGGAGTAATATAACCCTTCGCATTCCCATCCAGGAATACGGGGATCTGTATACTTTTCTCCAGTAAATAACGGCAATTAGTACATCCTTTCTGCAAAATGGCCAGTTCTGCTTCTGAGAGATTCATCGCAGCTCCAAATCTTGCAGTCAGGTATTGATAGAAGGAGCCACTACTACCAGCGCCGTTATAATCCTGCATGAGCGATGTTAAACGTGCACAGATTGTGTTATTGGTACGTTGAATAACATGGCTGGCGGATTGCTCTGCGACATTATACGGATAAGGAGCATCCAGTAACCAGGGGTTACAGATATTGTTAAATGCAGTAAGGCCTAATATGTTTTTTATTGCATCTTTAAATGAGTTGTTACCTGTTGGTGTTGTGCTGGAACCATTAGGATGATTTACATCACCTCCCAGTTTACAGATCTCTATTAATTTTGCACGTAACTCATCTCTTTTAGGCCGGTAATGAATAGTATCACTTTGTAAACAATCATCCAGTTGCTGCATCCAGTTATCTGCCTGTGCTTCACAGTTTGCACTGATTAACGCAGTTATCTGTGTATCAGCGTATGCTTTCAGCGCTACCGTGTCGGAAGTGATGGCTGGTATTGCATAGGATATTTTATCAATGCGCGATATTTTGCTCTTATAGGCAGGGTCACAGGAAGATACAGGTGGCACAACTGTATTTGCACTACAGAGAACATTATCATCAACAAACTCATAGGTATATGGAATACTACCATCTCCTTGTAATGTAATAGTAACAGAAGTAGTATTCTTGTCGAAATGAAAACGCTTGATAAACGCGTTGGGAGAGACCGTTGTATGATCAAATTCCAGAATTACGTTAAGAGATGTACCATCAGGAATAGGGGTATCCGCTGTGTAGGTCAGTTTATATATCCAGTTATTCCCAGTGTTATTGACACCATTCCAATCGTGGAAAGAAGTCATATTAAAACTCGAGCTCTTCTTATATAATGCACAAAAGTTACTACTTGTAATACCACAGTTTACTTCTGCAATCAATATTGAATTTACTTTAATACTCGTATCCATATTAGCCCATACTTCTGTCTGCCCTGGAGCAAACACAACACTGGTATCTTTATATACCTTATTGTAATCTACAGGATAATATAGTTTTACTGTAGTGGACTTTGTGAGAGGGGTAATACCTATATAGGTAACCTTTACTCTTTGTATGTTTGTTACAAATTTTATCCCTTCAGGCTGAAAGGTAAAGCTGGAAACAGAAGGACAGTCACTCATGGTATAAGAGATAGTATCTCCTACCGGACAGGAAGAACTACCACAATAAGCGCTATCCCTATATCGTTGATAATATTTCTGCTTCAGTTCCATGTACTTATCGCGGTACATCGTCCACTCCATATCCCGGATACGACAAGCTGTATCTGGAACACAGTTTACCCACTTGTTAGCATTTGCGGATGTATTTGTAGTAGCGGTTATATCACTGCAATACAACAGGTAATCTATATAAGATATCAATCCTTTTGCAGGAAGTGAAGCAATACCCGCTACGCTGGATGAATAGTTGTTTAATTCAGCTGTAAATAATGCTTTATACCCAATACCTTTGCCACCGGCCATAAAGAAAGGATCTCCGGCTACCAGCCATGCAGGGTCAGTGCTGTTATAAGTAATATTTCCCTTTGTTAAGGAGGCAATGTCTGCAGTGGTTTCTCCTAATTGCTGCAGCCTCTGATCCCATTGTATGAAAGAACTATTTTCATTGCAGAATTGCAAAGCACAATACTCCGGATGGTAGGTTAGAAAACGGGAAGCCCATTCGCTTCTCCAGTATGTCACTAATTTTCCTAAAGTAAAATTCTGATCATATGGAGAGGTAACAACTCCATCTATCTCAAACTGTTCTTTTATATAATCTGAGTCTGTATTAGTCTTTACAGGAAACGCATCCCGCCAGTGCAGGTACAGTACATTTATCCCCACTTCCAGCGGAGTAGTGTCGGAAAAGAGTGCATACTGCCCTCCGGGGCTCAAATCCAGCTTCATAGAGTTTTCAAGATCCTGGCAGGGAGCAGGTAAACAGCTTTGACGTAAAAGAAGACAATTATTATACAGTACAGAATATATTCCTGTTGCCCAGTTTTTAAGTTCTGACCTGTTAGTAACAGTATCTATTCCTGTTTGAGCCAAACGCGTTAAGACCCTGGATATATAATATGCTTGTGTTCCTAAAGAAGCTTTACAGGTAGCGCAATCATCAAAACAAGAAAAATTATTCATTGCAAAAAGTGCAGAACGTGCAAATGAATATGGAGTTGATAGTTTCGTATTCCTTTTTACATAATCCTCTGTATAAGCAGTCAGCGCATCTTCAGACAATCCTAATTCAAAATCTATATAGTACTCTCCTATCTGATCAAAATTCACATCAACAGAACCTTTTGTGGCAGCAGTATCCAGGCAGTCTGATACTTTTCCACTCACCGGAACCGAAGTATTGTAAACAGTATGGTTACGATCATCTGTTACACGGATTTTCAAATCATAGTAACAGTTGCTACAGATCTTAACTGAACCATTTACATAAGTAAGGATCAGCTTATTTATATTATAGGCCAGTGTTACTTTACCAGGCACAGGAGCCAGATAAGTGGTAGTAGCACTCAGCTTTAGTTTTGATGAATCAAATTTAAACTGATCTGGTGTTAATGCCAGGAAAGTATCATATTTAACCGGTGGCTTTGAGATCAATCCGTCCATATTTCCAGGCGTTTCTCCTGCCAGTGCAGTAGCAATTGTTTTACCGGATGCATTCTGGTAATTGATACTTACCTGTCCATTGCCATCTACCACCATGTTTTTGAGGTAATGTGTTTCATAACCTACATCATTACCAAATAACCTGTCCAGCTCCCACTGTTGCGGTTTTGCATAATAATAACGGGTAGCCTTGCTGACAATCGAATCTGGCCCCGGCTGGAATAATGCACCTACTCCACCCTGTACACGAGGACGGTTCGTATTATCAGCGGTATAGAGTGTTACCGCAAAAGGATACCCTCCTGCATCAGGGATGTATTTATTCTGTTCATCATTCAAAAATTTATTCTTAGATGAATAATACATACCGGCACCACTACTGTCTGAAAGCGGTTGAGGTGTATTGGCATAACTTGTATCTGCACCATATGCATTGCTAAAGTTATAATTAGTATAACTGTTATTGAGATGCTGACCAGGATAATAAGTCAGTTTATTATCTGTTAGCGGCACAGGCAGAATGCTTACCAGCGGACGTCCGAATTCATCATACAAGGATTCCTGTACTATTGCCTTCTGGTCGGAGTTATTCACGGTTACTGTCTGACGGCTGCGCAGGCTACCATCGAAATAACTTATTATCTCTTTCTTCTTTCCATCCTCTGCGTACACTGCACTATATTGCCAGTTCATTCCCGGTTGATGCCAGGCAATTGTTGAATCCAGGGTGATAATACCAATACCTGCTATTCCATTCCCACCCTGATCAAGATCATAATTCCACGCACCTTCACTCCTGAAACCGTCAGCAGTATATTGCACTGTACGTATCCGTATCAATAGATATTTAGAAAAATTCACGAGGGAGATATCGTAATACTCATGAGGTACTGTTACGCGTGTTGCATTGTTGCGGAACATTATTGCAAGCGTATCAGCAGGTACACCTGTACCCAACCGCACCAGGGTACGGCCATTATCAGATAATTCATCTATGAATGTCCATTCCAGATCGTATTCTTCGGCACCGGTGATTTTATTCCAGGTGAGGGAGGCATTACGAGGTGCATTAGTGTTAACACCTGTAATCGTCGCGACTGGTACGATAGTACTTTCTTCCGGGATGTCATAGGAACGCTCTATTACTACCTGTCCCGCAAGACTGAATGCTGCCGGTAATGATGATCCCAGTTCAGCACTGCTGATATCATTTACCGTGATCTTCACCCGGTAACCGTTCATGAAACGGTAAGTAGCAGCAGCCTGGTAGGCTGCACCTGCAGTGGAATCATATCCTATATCCAGTTTCACATGATCTACAATGACAGGATCTGCCTGATCAGGTTGCGACCAATACTCTATTTTGAGCTCTACCTGGCATTTAAATGATTTGGTAAATACATAACCAGAATCGCGGAATAAACCGAAAGTGATAATGTTATTCACGGAACGGTTATGGATCTTTGTCCAGTCAAATGCATTGTTCAGGAATTTCTCATCTTTAATGATAAGTGTATCGCCCTTTTTAATTCTTCCCTGTAACTGGTTCTGGTAAGATTCTATGGCATTGAATGCATTTGCCTGCAGTGTACAGCTCAACAGCCAGATGATGATAATACCTATTATGTTAGAACGCATAAATTTCTTGATTAACATTAATGTTCCCTGATCAATTCGTAGCCCTTCAATGAGGCAGCAGGTGCAGGCTCACCATCTGTAATTCTGATATAACGGTCCATACGTAACAGATCTGTCCTCACTTTACCTAACTCCCAACTGCTGATGGTCAGTTGCATCTGCTTATCCCTTGTTTTATCTGTAGGTCTGTAAGGGTCTGTCAGCCGCATGAATGTTTGCCGGATAAATCCGGTACTGTCAAATGATACCCGATATTCACGGCAGGATATATGCGTATTATTCAGCAGGGATATTTCTGTGAGATTACCCTTGCCAATGCGGGAGACCTTATATCCTTCTTTACTTAACAGTTCCACTTCTTTACTGGTAGGCATCTTTACAGGATTTACCACCTCTTTTGGATCCGAGAAAAAGATCTTCCTTACATCATGTGCAATGGTGATATACGCATTACTTAAAGAGATCATTTCGTTTTGACCTATGCGGTAGTAAGCAATGTTCCCCTGCCTCGAATAACAGAAATCCGCCTGCATCGTATTGCTACTGTCTGCGAAGTCCTCCACACTGATACGCCCGGTGATGGTCATTACAGTTAAAGTATCTGTATGATGTAACAGCGTAGACAACTCCTTTAAAATGAGTTGTTCTTCTTTGTCAGCTACCGGAATAGTAATAGTTGGTACTACAGGAGCATCAATGGTTGGCTTACGCAGTGTCGCATAAGCACCTGCCCCGATCAATACTACCAGGGCAGGTATGAATATTTTCTTTGTGCTTACTCTCATGGTGCAATATTTTTACGATAAGCGGAACGGTTCTCTTTAATAGTCATGATACCTCTTTCCGTCTCTTTCTTTACACGGACTAACGATCCTTCATCATCATATTCATAGAAAGTGGCATAATTGTTCTCATCCATTTCTGCCATCAGTCGTAATGTTTTCTCATCGTAAGTGAACGTTTTGAGTTGTCCGTCATAAGGGAAAATGCGGATATCATCTATCAGTATATTTCCTCCTCCAGACAGAATAACACTCAAAGGCACCATATCAGTATTACCAGTTGCCAGCGTTGGAATATCAAGTATTCCTTCTACCAGTTTCCAACCTTCTACTGTAGCCTTTTTAGTCAGGGTGGCGATATCGGTCCCATTGATGTTTAATGTAATGCCTACATTTGTAGATGCAGGTTGCCCATCTTTTACCCAGGCGGAGAAGACATACTGTCTGCCTTTTACCGGGCAGAAGCCACGCAGACCTAACCATCCATTCGGCTTACGATAGTATTCACCATTCCCGTTATTGGAGAGATAGATGCCTGGCCCATGCTCATAAGGAAATACATATGTATTCAGTACAAGCTGATCTTCCAGCTTCAGGCTGTAATTACCACTGTGAGCATCTGTAGCATTGAGATGGGAAGCGTAATCCGAACCCAGGATTTTATAAATATTAAATGCATCGGGCTGGCAAGGGAGTGAATCCATGCACAGGTTATTGAATTTGTAGTCATCGAAGCCATCGTAGAAGATCTCACGTTGACGCATATTGGCACCTACGGCTATCGGCAGGGTAGATTTATAACCATAACGGGCACTGCTATACCTCCCCAATGCATCTTTAGTTTCCTGTTCCTGTGAGAACTGGTCGTAAATGGTAGTAGTAGTGGAAGTAACCCAATTTGTATTGGTGGAGATATTCCAGCCATTATTATAGATCCAGTAAGCTGTGAATGTAGTTAAATGACCATTATTTCTGATATCAGGGCTAGCTGCAGGTGTAGATGTTAATGACTGTCCGGAGCGGTCTGACAGCCACACCATTTGTTTCCATGGCAGCCAGTTACCAAGATAACCTGTTATATAAGGATTTAATACCGTACCGTTAGGAATTACAGGACATCCCAGTGTATCACTACATACATTGAAATTTATGGGGCAGGTAAAGCGTCTTTTTATTATGTTACCGCTCCGGTCTTTTACATAAGTATCATAGGCTCTGCCATCCATCAGATTGACTGTTGAATAAATTGTATTCACGGTACCATTTTGCAACTCTGCAGGCGTATTGTTATATACTTCTACTCCCACTGCCTTCGGACCGTCAACATTGATCGCTTCTATGGTGAGTATATGATTACCAGCACTCAAATATTGAGGATATAATTTCCAGTCGAGGAAAATTTCCGATGCAACCCCAGTGTGACTATGAGCCAGCGAATATGGCAAAAGATTACCATCAAGATAAAGTTTGATATCATTATCTGCCCCAAAACCAATATAATACACTTTGCTTTCCGGAACTTTCAGGCAGGTATTTACACCGATCCATTTACCATTAAAAGCACCCAATAACCAGATCCCGCAAGCATTCAATCTGCCGCAATATGAATTTGAACTCATAACGGAAAGTGATCTTGATCTGGCTGTAGATACAGGAATCGTATCTGTACTTGTAGATGAAGTATCCGAACTTTCAGATGAAGCCTCTGTTACTGAAACGGCTGAAGCTCTGACAACTTTTGCACTTACGCGGCTATTAATGATACTGCAATTGAGCGCTCCCCAAAAAGGACTGGTAAAACGGGTACCTTCAACACCATTTGCATCGTGAAGGATAGCTCCCTGTGATGAGTATTCAGGCATATGGTCTGCCTCCGCAATGTTCAGTGATTCATCTTTATCTTCTCCACCTATGGGTGCACATCCCATTCCATCTGCACTTGGTTCATATCCATCCGGACATGCACCTTTAGGTTTGAAACCACAGTTAGGTGACCCATCACATATACCCAATGTTTTTCCTGCTTCGCAGTGATAATTTTGTGCTCCTATTACACCATCAGCGTCCGTATCAAAAACACGTACGTTATGGTCTCCATTTTTAAGATCGAATGTAGAAAAGATCGTTCCCTTGCGGATGGCAGCTTCATCGCCAGCTAGTAAAGTTGCCAGTGGACTACTATATACCTCCAGGGCGACTGCTTTATCTGCAACAGCATTCATCGCGCCTACCTGTATAATATGCTTGCCTTTAGTGAATGTTACTCTTCTTACACGCCAGTATTGAAAGCGCAATTCATCATGACTCAAATCGCTTAATTTATCCAGTGGCACTCCATCCACATATACATTCATCAGGTCATCCACACCATAGCCTATATAATAATCTCCATCAGCAAGTATATTAATACATTTCTCAAAGCCCCACCATTCTCCATCTACGTTGCCCTTCATCCAGATACCAGCTTCTACCAGACGCCCACAACTATGACTACAATCGTGTAACCAAAAAGGTGCCTGACTGCTATTATCAGATGGCTGACCAGACCCTGACTGGCTAAAGAATAACGCACCCAGTGTAGAATAATCCGCCTGTTGGCTTCCAGCAATAATATCAAAATGATCCGTAGCATCTGGTATTGCCGGTAAATAACAATTACCATTCACATCCTCTACATAACCTTCCGGACAGCTCTTAAGATTACAATCAGCGGGTTGCCCCCAGGCTTCATGATATTCTATAGCAGAACCATTCAGGATTTTAAATGATGCCAGCTCTTCATTACTGAATACTTTCAGCAAGTTATTGCTTACCGGGTTTTTCAAACTGGTAATAGCTGTAGCTCCGGCAGTGAGCAGGTTACGATAACCCGAGCGGCGAACTATCATATCTGTACTTTCGTTATTTACGACCCTTCCTGATTTGTCTATAACATGTAATACATTTGCACCAGAAGTGCCTGAGGGAGAATTGATCACCCAACGCGGAGTACTCGTCCCCAGATCTATCAACTCATCACCTGCTGTGAGGTAACGTGCATATACAGGAGAAATCACACCATCCACGATCTTAAAATCCTTCATCAACAGACCTTGTGTCTGATAAGCAGGCCCCATTTGTTTATACATCCAGTAAGCGGGTACATTAACACTGTATACAGGATCATCAAATTCATTATTCGACTGTGTTAATATAGGTTCTCCGGTAAGTTTATCATATAAAAGGTTAGCCGCCGTTACAGTGGAACCATTTATATTTTTAACTACTTTAGATACCACACCATAATACTGTATTGTTTTTAATACTGAGGCAGAACGGAATAACCTGTAATCATCATTGCTTGCCCAGGGAAAATGCGGAATAGGACCTATGAAGGGACCTATGGGAATTACATCTGCTCCCAGGTTGATAGATTTTCCGGTGTTACTCGTCTCAGACTGTCGCATGTCTGCAAACATTTCTATCTCCCTTCCTATCACCTGGTTTTTGGTAATAGCACCTGTATTATCCACCACATCCACAACATTTTTCAGACGCTGAATACCCCCTTCTTCTGTAGCATTATAAAAGTATTCTGAAGATGATATTTCATGTCCCGACTGATTAAAGACCCTTTCTGCTTTGGGTTTGCCATGCATATCATTCAGGAATATAACATAACCCTGGGACATGGCCAGTTCGTAGATTGATTTACCACCAAAGAATGACGACCAGGAATGAGGATTATGATTGTATTTATCAATGGCCGTTCGTTGTACTATAACAGGGAATTCTTTTGATGTATAGAACTCATACGTATTCCAACCGGTTTTATATTTATTATCAACATTTCCGGTAGCATCCAGGTTACGTACTCTTACTTCCCTGTAACAGACTTCCGGGGAAGGGAAAAGGGATTCTCCCATGGGCTCTTCCAGGTAAAAATAATTGTTCAATCCCCATTTAACATCCTGTGTATAAGTTACAGGTAAACGCATGGGATTTTCATCTCCACCAACAGAAGGTTCATATGCGGCAACACCACTGCTGATGCGTTTACCATCCTGAATGGTATTATATTCATATTCCTGTCCGTAAAAAGCTGTTGACTGATCCGTTGCCATACTGTTCCATTCATCAGACAACTTTATTCTTTTTACACGGAGTCCGCCACCAAGTTTTACGCCATCCCTTTTTACGATACGGGTAAAGCTTTTATCCATCATTACATTCGCAGCAAACTTTTTACGGTAAGCACGCTTGTTAAAGTTCTCCCACAATTCGGAGATGTTTTTAATAGAATTTGCCAGTGCAATTACAACAGCTGATACCGGCCGGTCGTCATCTATTTTATTCTTGTAGCCAGGATATGCATAACGTGGATAATCAAATCGCATTCGCTGCCATGCTACACTTATAAATGGATTCACATCTACGCCGCCATCTTTCTCTGCTTTAAAGGAGATAACAGCATCTGTCCCCTGCAGGTACACACTGTCGACCAAACCATAACCCGGAACAAAATCATATTTAGCCGTATCAGTAGAAGCAGGATCATCCGTTACATTCACAAAGAACCTGGAATACATGTACGATTCCCCGTTAAGGTATTTATCCTTAAACCAGGAGGTAATACTGGTAGTACCAACAGGTGGAGATTCTGTAAGAGGCAGTTTAAATTTCTTCGCATCTCTCAGGCTGGTAGTTGCGTTTCCGTCACCATCCAGCATACCGGCAAACTTGACCATTTGCATGGCCCGTTTATTTTGTACATAGGCATAATCGTCTGCTTCATATGTTACATTGATAACACCCCCTGTAGGCATTGTTATATTCGACAATTGCCAGGCGCTTACATTTGCAGCAGCAGTAGCAGAGTCTCTGGTGGCATAAGGAAACTCATCATTCTTATATCCGGGAAAATTGTCCGCGGCATTATTTCCCACAGGTTTATATGTTCCCCAACGATCTGAAGAAAGATAGGCGTATGAGGGATTGTTATCGTAAGTAAATGTATAAGGATTGTTCTGTCCTCTTGAAGAACTGGCGTATTTGAAATATACTTTTTTAAGGGTGAGCTTTCCCCCACCGTTTAAGCTGTTAGGTATGCCAGGGCACAATTCATAGTTATACTCAAATACAACTGTTTTTATGGGCGTAGTAAGATCTCCTTTTGAGTATAGTCTTATTTCTTTCAGGCGCCTCAGCTTTGAGCCCTTTCCTGCAGAAGGTCCTCCAGGTGAGTTAGATCCTGCTAAGCGTGTTCCCAGCCAGTCATATCCGAGACCATCCTCTCTATCCTCTGTTATGAAATAAGCTATTTTTGTTCTGGACTCTATAGAGGCCGGATACCATAATTCTTTTTCTCCATATACAAAGGAAGCTTTATCATCATCTGGATCGGCATTCAATCCACGATTATAATTTGCTGTTTTTTCTCCATAAGGGGTTCGCCATTTATAGAGATTATACATCTTCGTGTAATTAAATTTTATGGCAGTCCCCCTGTCATCTTCTGTAATCCCGTCTCCTGTAATATCTACATAATCAGGTGATAAAATACCTGTTAGCAGGAATGATGTAGCATATGATGGTTGTAATTCTTTATGATAATATTCGTCTGTCGTTGACTTGTTATTCCTAAGCGGTTTATGATTAATAGTACCATCTGCATTCAGTGTGAATGTTGTCAGATTATGTACTTTATCAGCCGTTGTACCATCTACAGCAAAAGAGTATTCTTCCTGGCGTGTATTATATACTGGTATGCCATACACCATTCTCTTTCCATCATCGCCTGTCACTGTTAACTCTGAAATATGATTAGGCTTTCTGAGAATACCATCTGCTCTGTTAATGACCTGGAGCAGATTTCCAAACTTGTTACAAGCTGGTGGAGTGAAAGTGTTGGACGTACTTAACGCATTTAGAGGATAACTCAATATTGTTTTATCCAGCCCCGCTTTGCTTGCCTGATCTGCTGTCAACGCCATCACCGGGGAACGTTTCACCTGCCTTCCTTTTTTCTTATAAGCAGATCCTGGTGTTACTCCAACAGAGGCAGTGGACACTTTAAGCTGGCCCAATGCCTTTTTTGCATCCAGGGGAATATTAACTATTTTCTCTCCCTGGAGCAGATCTACGAATGACTGATCTTCTACATTCTTTTCTCCTACCTGTTTAAAATAGACATCGTCTTCTGTTACAGAATCCTTCCCAATGAAATCACCCTTTGCAAGGAAATCATTATCTGTTTTCCATTTACCATTGGTGGTTTTTATATCCTGAAGAAAGATAGATTGCCCTCCATGGAAATAACCGCCTATTCCAATCTCTACACTTAAAGATTTATTATTAGATACGTCATTCGTTTCATTATCAAAGATTACGCCGGTACCATTTCTAAAAAGCTTAAACTGACCGCTACCAGCCTGACTAGTATAAGAAAAAACATCCGGTGTAACGACAGGTAAAGCAAGATTATTTAATTCCGGAATAATAGGGTTATCCTTTTCCCGCATAAAATCCATCATAGCATCCGGCACGTTTTTCCCCTTCTCCGCATACATAAAACCATAGGTTTTATTTTGTTGTATGGGATTTTTCACTTCCCTCTTTGTTTTATAGCCAGTAGCGCCAATCGACTCAAAAGCACCGGCTGCCTCACCTCCAAGTTCTAATCTGGCAGTAAAGTTGGAAGATGTATAAGCAATGTTTGTTTTAGGATAAAAAGGAGGCGTGTTATAGTTAACAGTCTCTGTATAATCAGCATTAAATCCCAGGTTAAGAGACTTACCGTAACTGAATGTTTTTAAGCCTTCGCGGGTATTATATCCCAGGCTGGAAGAGAGTCCCATCATGGAAGCCCCGCTATTATCCAGAGTGTTAGTCAGGGATAAAGAAATAGATGACGTTACCGATACGCCGCTTGCGGTGCTGGAGCTAAGCCCAACATTAATACCGGATGTTAATCCACCCGAATTGGATTTTGTAAGAGAAAGCCCCGCGTTTACACCAATTTCAGCGCCAATACCTGTATAGTTATCGCTGAAGATACCAACCGATAAAGTGCCGCTGATACCTGAGCCGAATAGTTCCCCTCTCACAGATCCGCTACCACCGGAAGTAATCTTGGGCTTCATGTAACTTTCCGTTGTCACTACATCCCCGTTACTATCATCCGCTATACCTCTCAGCTGGCGGTTGATAGCTCCCGGATTGAGATTCCAGCCTAAACCCACCCAACTGGCTTCATCCTCAATACCCGACCCCGATTGATAATTCAGGTTCAAGGGATATCCGTCCACATCCAGCAATGGGATATTGTATTTGAAATTACCGGTTGCCAGGTCTACCATATCACTGGTGCCTGCCTGTGCAAACTGTTTCGTTTCCGGTTGGGACGGACCGGAAGTCAATGCCCATGCCACAGAGGGCGTTAATCCCTGAATAATAAGTAGTGTCAGGAAAAAACAGGCAATCCCTTTTCGGGTTGAAGTTCTTTTAATTATCATCTTTCAATCTTAAAGAGTCAATGTGGGTGATTGCACTTCCTTTTAAAGGGAAAGTGATTATCTGCCGGGTAAACAATTCGTCTTTGAAATACAACATCAGGTTTGCCCTGGAAAAAGCATTCGGTTTGTTGAACAGTAACATGTACTGTACACCGCCGATATTGCCATTGGCCACTCTTACTACATCCACAGGATGAATGGTGTCTGTTACATTAATAAGACCAAACAATGAATCCAGTCCGTAACTGAACTTATTACCATCTGCCGCTTTCATAGAGGCGCCGTTACTTTCTTTTACATTCAGTACAAAGTGTAACAGGTTAACATCTGCTGATGGCATATATTCCATCCTCATCACAAATCCATTTACCGTTTTCTCCTGTACCAACCCACTATCCTTTACTGCTTTTCTGAGGTCTGTTTTACAGGCGCACAAAGCCAGTAAAACAGCTATAGACAGATATCTTTTCATCATTCTGCAAGTTTGTATATGAACCTTAATTGTTTCTGCTGACCATCAGGTAGTTTTACATCCATGATATAGAAGTAACCATCTGTTAAACTTTTATTCTCAGACAAGTCTATTATTACCTGGTTCAGTCCTCTTCCCACTTTTACTTTCGGCAGTTTTTTCACTTCCTGTTCCGGCTTGGTCAGACACCTGATACTGTATTGTAAAGCAGTCGCCTCATAGGTGTTGTTGAAAGCGAACAGCAATTGCCCTCTGGCGATATAGAAATTGCCCTTAGAGAGATCTTCCAGGCTTCTGAAAGCCTCTGCTGGCAGCTTGGTTGAATCCTTCTCACAATCCACCTTAAAATCCCATATTTCTGATTCTACCAGTAACAGGTCATTTCTGTAAGCTGATACCTGCCATGCATACTGTTTACCTTCCTGCAATTCATTTGCAAGAGAAGGATATAATAACACCGGCAGAGGGATCTGTTGCTGATTGATAATAGCGAGGTTCATGCGGATCGCTTCTGCACGTTGCTGCCCTTCTTTCACTTCTACCAGTAGCATGCGGTACATTACTCCGTTAACAGCTGGTATTAAAGGCTGCCAGGAGAAAACAGGCCGTTTGTCGCAGATCTTATCCCCATCATAAGGCTGGATCAACTGCATGGTACTGAATGGCTGCAGATTATAACTGAAGCACTGTTCTGCCAGTAAATTGCTGCTATGTCCCGTACCATCATATAATTCGAAACAATAATCATAATCTCCTTCCGGGAAAAAGCTGCTTTGTTTTACAATGGTTGCCAGTTTACTGCCACCAAATGCAACCACCGCATTATATGCTGCTGCAGGAGATACAAAGTTCATCCCCGGCATTAATTCAAAAGCCGGTGTTTTCATTGTCACTACAGCTCCCGACTTTGCTTCGGTAACTGTTATAGTAAGGCTTACGCTCTGCCGGACGCCGTTATTCCCTATACGTACTTTATAAATGCCATCCATAGTACGGCCCTGTATTTCCGGCATAAAGGAAAAGGTATACTGTGCTTTCAGCTGGGTGAACAAACACAGGAACAAACCTGTTAATAATATTCTCATAATGCACTTAGTTTATCTGGTAATGCAAAGACATTGCGGTGTTAAATCTGCCATAATAATAGTTGGCAGCTGTATTCTTCAGGTTCTTCCTACCATCGGCAGAGATAGCGAGGCTCCAGCGTTTAAGGAACTGTGCAGATACCTGCTGACGCAAACCTATCTGTGTCACCACATCTTTACTATCCATATAGATGAGTGAACTGCCACAGGATAATATCTTACATAAAACGTACTGATATCCTCCATCAACATTCAGCATGTTATTATAAACAGCCGCATTTTTAATATCGCGGTTATAGAAAGCGTTTAACACTACCATGCCTGGTCCTGCCATAAAAGTGTGCATGCTGCCTATATTCACAAATAAGCTGTGCAGGTCCACATAGTTTAACTGCTGAATACCTATCGTAGAATTATTGCTGAAGGGCAATCCATACATTTTCCCATTTGCCTGCGACATAAAAGATATCTTCCTGTTGAGGAAAGCAGTATTACCATTTTCATGTAATGTATTCTGCAGCATATTCATACTAAAGGTGAGCTTACGCGTAAGCCGGTAACGGCCATCTAATGAGAACTGCAGGCTTTTCCTCTTATCGTCTGTCAGCGGGGATACTGCCAGGTTCCTGATATCCGTACGCAAACTTACCACCGCTTTATTACGCAGCCAGCTGCGCTTAACCATGAAGCCATATTGTAAACTACCCCTGCTGCCAAAAGGACTACCCGGGTTGGTATACCCTAATCCGGAGTAGTTCATGTATACCTTTTGGGTTAAACCATATTTTTTAATATCACCATTATATGCAAGTCCGACGGAGGCGGTTGCCCAGATATCATCCATAAAATGAGATACTGCAGATTTAGATACTGCTGCAGCCTCGTTACTGAACTGGCTGTTGGATTTAGACAGTTCTATATCGAGGGTACCTAAGCTTCCCAGGCTGCATTGCTGTGATACAGATCCTACAAATATATTTTTGCTGATAGCTGCTGTACTAAAACCATTACCTGTTTGAGGTTTTGCATTGGCATTCAGAGCAGAGAAATGTGTTTGTCCACTACCGATATCTCCACGGCCCATGCGCAGAAACTGCATGCTGTATGACGTTGCAGTAGATTGTAGTCCAACATCCTGCACACCCAGCTCATTGCTTTTACCCATGGCCAGCATAATGAATTTATTATTCTTCAGGTAAGAGCCTGTAGCACCGGTCATGAATAAATCAGATACCGTTCCCTTGCTGGCATTTGCTCCAATGCTCCCTACTTTCAGCTCTTTCACATTCATCATCAGACTTTGCAGCGCACTCAGATGAAGAAGGTTGCCAGCTATACGACCCGTATTCTCCGGCTGACTTGCCAGCGACTGTATATTATGCTGTGCATCTTTTTGAGCACCCAATAACTGATTCATCTCTTTCACACCTCCGAGTTGCTGCTTCAGCGACATTACTTTTTCGTTGTAATCTGCCGGTGCATCCTTCATCACATTACGCAACTGGGTACTATCCAGGTAGATCAGCTGATCTGCAGATACCTTTCCTTTCACGCTGTCCATGGCGGCTAACTGAGAAGTTGCATAGGATTTGATACTGCTTTTGATATCAATATCATCCAGGAAGTATTTGTTGAGGTTATAGGTCTTTTGTAACTGTTGGTTCACCTTTTGCATATAGGCTTCCTTATCAAAAGAAAGTTTAAGGAAGTGTGCATTCTTTAACCCTGCATCATAACCGGATAAAGTGGAATAATTCAGTTGTACAGGAATACTCCCAACAGTCAGCTGATCCTGGATCACTCCTTCATTCCACCAACCGGACATCATTGCAGTGGTATCACTGTAAATGGTTTGCCAGGAGATGCCCCTTAACTTGTTCTCCGGTAAACCGGGCAATGTTAAAGAGGCTTGTGGCTTAAGGGCGTAAAATCCTCTCAGTTTGTTGTCAATGAACCGGGCTCCCCTCGCGCTGTCCTGCAATCCATGAAACATGGTCTGCATCTTAGCGATACCGGCAGTACTATTGCCCGCACGTACATACTGCATAAATTCCTGACGGGCTCCCTGCTGCATCCCATCCAGCCCAAAACGGCTGAAAGGCAGGGAATCGGGTAACAATTGCCTGGGGACGTTCGCATATTTTCTATTCAGCGAATCCATCACCGCATTCTTCAAAGGTACTGGCAGGCTATCGGTCGTGATAGCATAGGCACTCATAATGGAAAGCAGGCAAAATAATAGCAGGCCCACCGCTTTACAATTCTTATACATAGTGTAGGGTTAATTCATTTATTAGTTCTCCTGAACCTCTAAAGTATTGATGTAAGAAAAACTTCCGTTAGATGCACTGGTCGGTGCATGTACAGACACTGAATGCTGCATTCGCAGACAGTGAACTGCTGGCAGATGCTTCGTTTAGTGAAAGGTCCATGTCACTAAGCGCCTTCAACTGATGGCATGAAACTAACAGGAACGAGCATATAAAGCATCGTCCCATGCTGATTTTTTTAAACAGAAAATTGTCCCTGAATGTCGCTTGCAGAACAGGTCTTTGATCCCGCTGGTTATTTACAAATCATAAAAAATGATTAATTATTGGTATAAGGAAACTGGTATAAAACAAACACGTCTCAAATTCACATATATAGGAGGATTATATCTCTATAGATTCGCAATGCTTCAGATAAATGGTATGGATCTTTCTGCGTTTAGTCACATATGTAGTCCATTGCACGTAACAGTACATTTCACAATAATATAAACGCAAATGTATTAAAATTTGTCATGTAAAAATTATCACACATTCATGGTATAAGTTATTAGTTCTAATAATTTAATGTAATAATCATATTAAATATAATCAGCCATTCAGTATATAGATGCACGTAGGATTGCTTTTCCATAAACATATTTCAAAACTAGATCTTACATGCGCAGTCTATGTGCGTGGCAATAATTTCTACTGAAAAGAGGAAAAACCTGATGACGGTAAAAATGATAACATAATGAACTGCAACTGCTTAGAAAATCACATAAAACACAACGCAATGAGCAGCAGTTCACTACGCAAAAAAGCAAAAAACAGACCGGCCAAAAGACCCGCTCATGGCTGGTTTTTAACATTTTCATAACGCAACAAACTGTCTTTCAATACAATCAAATTATATTTTTTTATATACTTACATTCCGTTATGTTTGTATTGAAAATTTGATGGCCCTAAGTGCCCGTGTGGATATCTCGTAATACAGCATATTCAGATCCTATGAACTTCCGTATCTATCATCCAGCCGCTACGCTGGTACCCTATGTGAAACATTATTACCATTTGCAGAATGCGCAAAGTGGTTTGATTAATCTGCCTCAGAACCTTTTTTCTCTTGGAGACCTCTATATGGTATTCCTGCAGGAGGGAGAAGTGACATTTCAACCAAGCCAGCATGCTTCCTTTACCTTACCTGCTGCTTCAGTAATCGGACATTTTACCTGCCATCACCAGATAAGGGTGAAAGGACCGGTAAAGATGACTGTTGTACAACTGAATGCCTATGGCTGTTATAAGCTGGCGGGTCTGGACATGTCTGCATTCAACAACTACTACCGCGATCTGCAGAAACACAATAATACCAGCTGGCATCAACTGTCGCAGGAATTAGCAGCGAATACAGATCCTATCAGTCTGGATGTTACACTGAACAAAGCTTTCACTGCTATGATCGCAGAGAATGATCATTCTCTGAAACAGGTAGATGAAGTGGCCGATTACATGGTCCGCCATCAGGGTTATATCAATATAGACCGGCTGACAAGGAAATTCAAGACTTCCCGCCCTACCCTGGAAAGGAAGTTTATGGAAGTGATTGGCATTACCCCACAACTGTATGCACGTATGCTCCGCTTCAGGGATGCTATGCGTAACATGCAGAAAATGAATGTGGAACAATGGCAGTCATTCATTACTACCAACGATTATTACAATCATGCACAGTTCATCCAGGATTTCCAGTTCTTTAAAGGAGAAACACCTGTAACGGAAAACATGCCGATTATAACGCAAATGCGTCCTATGGCTGTCGCCTGATCACCTTACATACATATTATTAAGCAGTCTGCCGTATAGCAGACTGCTTTTTTATTTATCTTCGGGATATGTCCACTTCTTCCAACGCTGCCTATTGGCGGGAACATCTGCAGTTACAGCCCCATGTTGAAGGGGGCTTTTACAGGGAAACTTATCGTTCTCCTGCAATGTCGGGTAACAGGAACGCCTCTACCGGTATTTACTTTTTACTGGAGGATCATGTGTTCTCCGCTTTTCATCGTATAGCTTCTGATGAGATGTGGCATTTTTATGACGGAAACCCGTTACACATCTATGAGATAGACCCTTCCGGAAGCCTGACCATACATAAACTGGGACTTAATATTCACCTGGGAGAATATCCCCAGCTGGTCATTACGGCCGGTAACTGGTTTGCGTCACGTGTAGCAGGAGAACAGGGCTTCTCCCTGGTAGGATGCACCGTGGCACCGGGATTCGATTTCGCTGACTTTGAGATGGGTAGCCGTAAAACCTTGCTGGAAACCTATCCTCAACATGCAGAACTGATACAACAACTTACAAGAGAAGAATAACTTCAGCTATTTTTAATATTTTGCAGTCATCGCAGGGCATTCATCACTTTCTTAGTTTTTTTCCGTTATGAAAAGATTTTTTCGATTCATTTTCTTTACGTCACTCGTAATACTGATCTTCTGGCTGGGTAAACAATACGGCAGCAAGAACGTCAATCAAAGCATACTGTCCAATAGCCTGATCGTTAAAGAAATAGCGGAACTGGCCAGCCTGGACGTACAGGGGGTAGCTAATATAAAACGCAGTAATATTGAGGAAGATGGTTCCTGGACAAGCAATATGAAAAAGGCTTTCCTAGAGAATACCATTTGGGTATCTGTACCTTATGAGGCCAAATATGGAGTGGATGTGAGTGAAAAAAATTTCCACATCACGTTATCTGATAAAAAGATCCTGGTAAAACTGCCGGCTCCTCACCTGCTGAGTTATGAACTGAAAGTAGACAAAATGGAGACAGCCAACCGCAAGGGATGGTTTTTGTTCCAGGATGATGAAACCTATACGGACGTACAAAAGAAACTATACCAGACTTCCAGGGAGCAACTGGAAAACAACCAACTATACCTCACCCAGTCGAAGGACAAGATCACTAAGATAATTACGCAATATTACCAGCCATTTCTCGCCGATCATCAGCTGGAGATTACCTTTGATAACACCGCATATAAAACCCTGAAATAAGCCCGTTTAAGCCGCATTTTGAGCTATGTATTTCACCAGGCAGCGCTTGGCGATCGGCAATAACGTTTCTTCTACCGGGAACACCAGTTTTGTATCTACACGGTACACTGCAGGATTGGGCAGTTTTTTACGCTGCCGGATCAGGCTGGTTTTGATATGTTCGCAGGAATGTACCAGGTCCTTGATGTAGGTATCGATGTATTGCGTATGAATGCCCCTGTACTTCTCGTCATGGCGCTCAAAGATGCTCAGGCGATATTCATACACCAGCGTCTGGCGGTGGCTGCCATCGCACAGAAAGAGGTAGCCTTCCTGGGTATCCAGCGGGATGAGACCTACGGGAGAGATATTGAGGCTGTCCTCTACGAATTCATAGATCTCTGCCCCTTCTTTGATGGTGAAGTTCAGTTTGTGGATAGCATATTGGATAATGCTTTCCAGTTCCTGCATCAGTTCGTCGTCTGCGATCATCTGTTCGTAAAGGAGTTGCAGACGTTCCATGTTGATAGCTGTCAGCCGTTTAGGGAACTGCTGCTGCAGGAATTGTTTGTTCTCTTTGAAGGCCACGAGGTTGTTGTAATGGAAGACAACGTCTGCCAGCTGGGGGTACAACTTATTTTCATTGAAATAACGGTTAATTTGTTGCAGGTAGGCCAGTAAGGCATATTTTTTCTGCTCAAAGTCGATATAACCGTCTGCAAACCAGGTTTCGCTCAGACTACTCATAGTAATAAAATTTAATAGATCGGTACTATTAATTTACGAAAAATGATGCAATTATCTATATAACATATGTGTTAATTTAGGCTTAAAGAAAACTTTAAAAGAGGGTAAAACTCTTGCTATATAGGGGATTGCCACTATAAATATGACTTGTTTGAGGGCATTGTTAAATTATTTCTACGTGCTATGTATTTATTGAACTTATTTCTTTATCTTCAATATTATTTTTCATTTTTTTAATTTTTTAGTCATGAACATTTACGTAGCCAACCTGCACTACAGGTTGAACGATGAGGACCTTCACCAGATATTCAGCGAATTTGGCGAAGTGACTTCCGCTAAAATTATCAAGGACCATGAAACAGGCCGTTCACGCGGTTTCGGTTTCGTCGAGATGGCCAACCAGGAAGAAGGTAGCAAGGCTATGGACAGTTTGAACGGAACTGAAATTGAAGGCAAACAGCTGATGGTAAACGAAGCAAGACCTAAACAACCGAATAATAACTCTAGAGGTGGTGGATTTGGTGGTAACCGTGGCGGCGGCGGTGGATACGGCGGCGGCGGCGGTCGTGGTCGTTATTAATTCTGTTGACCAAAGCTCATTCGGTCAAGAAATTTATTAAGAAAGCCCCGGGCATTTGCTTTGGGGCTTTTTTAATGTTGTTTTGTTTGTTAGTCTCCAATGTTTGTTCCTGTCAATAACATGATGTTATGATAGTGGAAATTCTTACTCCTGAAGGTCCCCAATAGCAGTCCTGATTAACCATTAAGCCGGACTTCTGACAGCGCTATATAACCTGCACGTTTATACTAAACCATGATGCACAATGACCTGATTGCATAGTAATACCTTATTTATCCGGAAGAAAGTATGATATAAAACAAAACAGGCTCTACCCATCAGTCTTGCTTACCAACGTAGCATAAAAAGCCCGGCTCCTTACAAACAGAAGCCGGGTTAAAAAAGTGTTTTATTAATACTCTCTGTGAGAATCAAAATGTTCCAGCTCATGTGCTATAGCACTCAGGAAGGTAGAACCTAATGCGCCATCTACAATACGGTGATCATAAGAAAGAGAGAGGTACATCATATGACGGATCGCAATCGTGTCACCATGTTCTGTTTCTATTACAACAGGACGCTTCTTGATAGCACCCACCGCCAGGATAGCTACCTGTGGCTGGTTAATGATAGGCGTTCCTGCCAGGCTACCGAAGGTTCCTACATTGGTTAAGGTGATAGTACCATTCTGCGTCGCATCTGGTTTCAGGCGGTTCTGACGGGCAGCAGTTGCCAGGTTGTTCACCTGTTTGGTAAGACCCACCAGGTTCAGCATGTCCGCATTACGGATCACCGGAACGATCAGGTTACCCGTTGGCAATGCTGTAGCCATTCCCACATTGATATCCTTCTTGATAATGATCTTATCACCATCCAGTGAGCTGTTCACCAGCGGATACTTTTTAATACATTTTACCAGTGCTTCAATAAACAGTGGAGTAAAGGTGATCTTTTCTCCTTCCCTCTTTTCAAAGTCTTTCTTTACCTGATCGCGCCAACGGACCATATTGGTCACATCAGCTTCGGCAAAGCTGGTTACATGCGGACTGGTATGTTTGCTGCGCACCATGTGATCTGCGATCATCTTACGCATACGGTCCATCTCTATGATCTCTACATTACCGCCGTAGTTATGGCTGCTGCCATTACTGCTTACAGGATGCTGTACCGTTACAGATGGGGTAGTAGTATGCGTCACAGCAGCTTCTGCCGGTTTAGGCGGAGCTACATGCGGAGTGCTGGCAGGAGCAGCAGGAGCGTTAACTGCACCTTTACCCTTGTTCTCAACATACTGCAGAATGTCTTTTTTAGTCACACGGCCTTCATTGCCGGTGCCTGCGATCTTTTCCAGTTCTGCAAAGTTGATTCCTTCCTGCTGTGCGATCGTCAGCACCAGCGGGGAATAGAAACGGGCCCCCCCGGTCACGAACTGCGGTTCAGAGTGCTCAGTTACCTGCGGAACGTCCTCTTCCGGCACTTCACCTACCGGTTCAGTAGTCTCAGGTTCCGGCTCAGCCGCAGGCTCCTCTGCGCTGGTATTAATACGTGCAATGACGGCACCCACAGGTACTACATCATTTTCTGCATAAAGTAGTTCGGTAATTTCTCCATCTGCGATAGAAGGTACTTCACTGTCCACCTTATCGGTAGCAATTTCAAGCAGGGTTTCCTCAGCTTTTACCTGATCTCCCGGCTTTTTGTGCCAACGTAATATGGTGGCTTCCATAATACTTTCCCCCATTTTGGGCATTACCAGTTCTACAATGGCCATAAGATTGTTGTTTTGCTTTTTGGTATGGAAACAAAAGTAAGTTAAACTATCAACTTCCTCAATTCATTCATTGCATAGGCGGCTGTCATCTGAATATTATTGTAGCGGTCGTACCGGAACTGATACTTTACCGCAACCAGATTTCCTATACTGCCAGCTGCTATCCATACAGTCCCAACGGGCTTTTCAGGGGTACCGCCATCTGGCCCCATGATGCCCGAAACGGCTATTATATAATCTGTTTTTAATCTATGTAAGGCCCCTGCTGCCATTTCCAGTACTACCTGTTCACTCACTGCACCATATGCATTCAGGGTGGCCGCTTGTACCCCCAGCAGTTGCATCTTTATCTCATTAGAATAACTTATAATGCTTCCGGAATACCAGGCGGAACTACCCGGAATAAGGGTCATACAGTGGGAAATGTATCCACCGGTACAGCTTTCTGCAGTTCCTACTGTTTTACGGGAATCCGTTAAGATACGCCCTATTACCTCTGCCATAGACAGGTCCTGGTCTGCCACCGTAATGTCGGCCACCAGGGCTTTCATCTGGTGGAAAAAGACGGACAACTCAGCAGCTGTAGAAACCTTATCCTCTCCTAGTGCAGTCAGACGCAGCTTCAGTAGGCCGTAAGATGGCAGGTAGGCCAGTTTGATATGAGAAGGAAGGCCGGATTCGAAGTCTACCAGCCGTTCAGCCACGAAAGATTCTCCCATGCCTGAAGTGATTAAAGTCTGGTGGATGACGGCAGGCGTGTGAAAATATTCCCGCAGCCTTGGTAGTACATGATCTTCCATCAATCCCTTCATTTCATGGGGTACGCCCGGCATGGAAACATAAATCTTACCATTTTTTTCGAACCACATGCCCGGTGCAGTGCCCCGGGTATTGTGCAATACAGTGCAAACGTCCGGTACCAGCGACTGATCTACGTTCCTTTGTAGTGTGGGCAATCCCCTGCTTTCAAAGAACTGCATCACCTGCCGGTAGGTAATCTCGTCCCTTACCAGCTTTCCTCCGAAGTATTCCGTCAGCACCGGTTTGGTAATATCATCAGCTGTAGGGCCCAATCCACCCGTAATCAGTACAATATCAGATACAGCCCCCTCTTCTTCCAGGGCCTTCAGAATGGCTTCTTTTACATCCCCGATCGCTACCCGGCGATGTACCCATATTCCCATTGCATTCAGCTGCTGTGCCATCCAGGCAGAATTGGTATCTATCGTTTGTCCTATCAGCAGTTCGTCACCAATAGTGATAATGCTAACCGTTACCTTTACCAGTTCCTCATCCATAATTCAATGCTGTTATTTTTCAAAAAAGGGAGCCAGTCGCTCCATCATTACCTCAGGCATTCCATATTTCTGTTTGGTGTCTGCATGCAGGAACACCAGCGTAGTAACTCCTATATTCAGTAATTCTCCTTTTTCATTGTACAGTTCTGAATGGAACTGTATCTTATGACTAACGGGTAATTCTTTGAGTATAGTCTTTACTGTTATTAGATCATCGTAATAAGCTGGTCGCAGGTACTTCACATTCAGCTCTGCCACTGGCATAATAATACCTTGTTTTTCCAGTTCCGCGTAAGTGAATCCCAGTGTACGGATCGCTTCTGCCCTTCCTACTTCATAATACAGTGCGTAATTTCCATAATACAGATATCCCATCTGATCAGTTTCTCCGTAGCGCACACGGATGTCTGTTGTTGATATAAACATAAAGATCTTTAGTATCAGGTAATATTAAATTTCCGGACGCATAAAATTATAAAAAATGACCCGATCAATTAGTTTGAATCAAAGATCCTCTTTCTGACCATCTCACAATGGCAAAGTATAGAAAAAATACTAACAGGCAAAAGAAAGCGTAAATATTGTCTTTGCAGCATATTAAACGGGGCCTTATTCTGTAGAACGGTAATCTATCCAGTTGTTACATGGGAAATAACTTCTGAGGGGTTACATTCTCTTAAACTGAATCCTGATTATTGGTCAGTTATGTGTTTATAGAAAACCTGTTGCATCATCACTTAAACGACGGATGGTCTCCATCAGGTATCCGAATAAAAAGGAGGTTATAGCAAAATAAATAAAGGGGGCTGAGAATTGTTTAAATACGATAAGTCCCCATCAGGTATCCGAATAAAAGAGGAGATATCAAAAATAAAATCCAGGCTTCTGCCGGAGGTCAGGTAGTTATAATTGATACTATTGGGGATAAATACGATTGCAATAGCAGGGAGCTCCCAACGGAATTCGTTGGTCACCCCCCGATTGCAGCTTGCCATCATTTATCCAATATTGTAAATTCTGTTCTGCGATTGGCCAGATGTTCTTCTTCAGAACAACGTACCCCATTAGCACAACGATTCAGTAACCGGGTTTCTCCATATCCTTTTGCCACCAGGCGATTACTGGCAATTCCCTTTCCAATCAGGTATGCCACAATCGATTCTGCTCTACGTTGAGACAACTTCAGATTATAGCTGTCACTTGCGCGGGAGTCGGTATGCGTAGCTATTTCCACGTTCCAGGCAGGATTATCCTGCAGCAATTTTACCAGCTTATTCAATTCCGTTGCAGTACCTGGCTTGATATCTGCTTTAGCTACATCAAAATAGACGTTTTCAAGTTTATATGTTTTATTAGGGACAGGCTGAGGTGCAGGAACTTTTTCAGGCGTTTTTTCAGGGGCCTCCAGCATGGCATCATAGCGCAGATCAGCGGATACAGACAATCCCTTTGTTGTTACTCCTCCTCCGGCGACTGAATTATAGTCCGTTTTTGCCACGCTTAATTCATATGATGATATACTATCCAGCATAGCATGATAGCTACCTTCTCCATCTGTAACAGTTTTCAGTGATATGCCTGTTTCTTTGTTATTGATCGTTACCTCTGCATTGGACAATGGTTTATTTGTTTTTTTGTCCAGTATATGACCGGATAAACTAAACAGCAATATTCTTGCAGGAATAAAACGGTAAATATCATCATTCCCTTTTCCACCAGCTCTGTTAGAAGAGAAATATACAGTAGTACTGTCTAAAGCCGGCGCAAAATCATCCTGAGGACTATTCACGGGGATACCCATATTCTTTGTTACCCATTGACCACTTGTTTTAATGGCTTTATAGATATCCAGTCCACCGATTCCGGGCTGTCCGTCAGAAGCAAAATAAAATGTACCGGCTTTATCAAATGCAGGTGTACGTTCATTACCTGCTGTATTGATCTCCGGTCCCATATTTACCGGCGCTTGCCATTTACCATTTTCATCTATGCGGCTATAATAAATATCTGTGCCACCATATCCTTTATCTCCATAGTCAGCCACAAAATAAAGTACCTGGCCATCCGGACTTATAAAAGGATCGCCTACCGGATAACTAAAGATGCCATTATAAGGGAATGGGGAAGACTGCTGCCATTTTCCTTTGGCCGGGTCCCATTGCTGTTCCATAATCTCTACATTCAATGTATAAGGATCATCCTTCCCCAGCAGGGTGCGTCCTTTCTTTTTCAGATCGGTTACTGCGTAATAAAGCTTTTTGCCATCAGCCGTATAACTGGCATTTGCGCTATGATAGTCTCCATTGATATTGCGTGCAAGTAACTTTGTACTGCTGCTATCGCGCCCATTGCTTTCGTACAGGTGCAGATAACTGTTGCCCGTCCATCCGTAGTATTTCTTCCTGATGTTAGTTGTACTAAAAACAGGGCTACGCTGCAGGGAATCATATGGACGATCAGAGGCAAAAATAATTACTCCACTGTTAAACGCTGTCCCCCAATCGGACCACTGGCTATTCAATGCTTTTAAATTATCCAGCGTTCCTTTAGCGGGTGCTGATAACCATTTAGCTGCGCTGTCACATCCCTTGCGCATATTCTCTGCTGTTTTATCACCATTCTTTTTATTTAAGTAACTATCCAGCATCTCTTTGGCCGCAGCATATTTACTGTTGTTCATCAGCATGGCGGCATAATGTATTTCATCAGCAGCAGTATGGTCCGGCATTGCCACTAATTTTGCATACCACGGTTCTGCAAGGGCATAGGCGTTCATCAGGCGGTAACTATCAGCCATTCCACGAGCCGCTGCCGAAGTTGCTTTTTTCTTATATGCTTTTTCATACAGCGGTATGGCCTCCGCATAGTTATACAACCTGGCCTGGCTGTCAGCCTGTTTTTTGATATATTGTCCCTGTGTTGTTTTAAACAGCAGCATTGCCACCATTATGCTTAACAATGCGGGAAGATTATAGTTTCTTTTATCCATAATGACTTCTAGTATTTTATAAAAACCGTATTGTTTTCTGTTAAAAATATCTCGGAGATAACATTCTTGCTTTCGGAGATGCGAAAAAATAACTCAGGGAGAGTTCATGAGTTGTATAGCTGGTTGCACCCGTTCCATTTAAGGTTTGATCATAAGCATAGCCTATCCTCAGCTTACTGTTGACGAACACTTCAATCATCCCCACTACAGCCCCCGCCTTGGTAACTGAATTATCTATATTGCTTCTATTGAATAAAGCGGTACGATAACCAGCACCTATCCATAGTTTCTGATCCAACAGAAAAAAGGTGTTCAGGTCCATACTGGTGGGACCTGCAAAATCTTCTTTCACCAGGATGGAAGGTTTCATTAAAACCTGATCGGACAATGCTAATAATCCACCCACTGTAAAATACAGGTGAGGTTTTAACGGCACATAATTTTTCAATCCTCCGGATTTCTGAAACGACCCTGTTATCAGATTATCCGCTGATAATCCACCGTAGAACCGTTCACTGTTATAAAAAATACCCACACGTACATCCGGCATAGAAGCCGTTTTCTTCGCATTCATTAGTATAGCGTCTGTCTGGGAGGACGGACTCAATGCTGCCATGTTCAGGTTCTGCTGCATAAACCCTGCACCTATACCAATAGCCAGGGTTTTCTCTCCGGTTACATCCACAGGAATACGGTAAGCATAACTTCCATATAAAGCAGTATTTTTCTGTGCCCCTAACTGGTCGTTCATTACCTGCAGCCCTAATCCCACGCGGTTATTACTCACAGTACCATCTGCTGCCGCGGAAAAGGTTTTGGGTGCACCGGGAAATCCGGCCCATTGTGTACGGTAAAATACATTTACATTCCACTGTTCCCGGTAGCCTGCATAAGCAGGGTTGATATATAATCCATTGAACATATACTGGCTAAACTGTACATCCTGTTGGCTATGCGCCGGAAGGTATGACAACGCACCTATTATCAGGAGAATAATCTTCGTAAAGTTTTTATTCATGATTTCTTTTTTTCTGTTAAAGGTCCTTTCAGGCAGGACCGCCGGTTTACACAGGCAGCCCTGACAGTAAATTTTTATCGCATCAGCATCAAATAACCATTTATCGTATGCCATTGCCCATTAGATTCCTGTACCTTCAGTGTATAGTAATAGGTACCTGCATTCAGTCCCTGACCATCCCAATCTCCCTGGTAATTCCTGCTTTTGTAGAGCACATTATTCCAACGGTTGAAAATGATGATCTCATTCTGTGAATATTTTTCCAATCCTTTAATCACTAATTTATCATTGTTACCATCACCATTAGGTGTAATCACATTAGGAACATCCAAATTATTTGGCATTACCGTTACCGTTACTACAGCTGCATTGCTCAGGTTCCCCAATTCATCCTTAACACTGTAAGTAAATGCATCTGGTCCGGAATAACCGGCAGCAGGCGTGTACACAACTGTTCCATCTGCATTCACTTTTACGGTACCATGTTTAGGCTGATCTACTATTTCCAGTGTTGAAGGCACGATCGGACTTGCACCTTCGCCTGGTGTATCATTGTCAAGCACTGGTACTGTAACATTCTCTCCTGCTTTAAGTGTTATTGCATCATCTGCGACTACAGGCGGTGTTGTTGCAGGCGCTGTCACTGTTACATTTACCGTTCCCACATTGCTCCAATTGCCTGCATTATCCTGCACCTTATATGTAAACGCATCCGGTCCTGAATAACCTTTAGCAGGTGTATACACCACTGTTCCATCTGCATTCACATTTACTGTTCCATGTGCGGGCTGGCCCACTATTGTCAGCGAAGAAGGTACTATCGGATTTGTTCCGGCATTGTCATTGTTAAGCACCGGAATAGCTACATTGCTATTTGCAGTAAGCGTGGCCGCATCATTCGTGACTACAGGCGGCGTCGCTGCAGGTGCTGTCACTGTTACGTTTACTGTTCCCACATTGCTCCAATTGCCCGCATTATCCTGCACCTTATAGGTAAACGCATCCGGTCCTGAATAACCTTTAGCAGGTGTATACACCACTGTTCCATCTGCATTCACATTTACTGTTCCATGTGCGGGCTGGCCCACTATTGTCAGTGAAGAAGGTACTATCGGATTTGTTCCTGCATTATCATTGTTAAGCACAGGGATAGTAACATTACTATTTGAAGTAAGATTCATCACATCATCTGCGACTACAGGCGGCGTTGTTGCAGGTGCTGTCACTGTTACATTTACCGTTCCCACATTGCTCCAATTGCCTGCACCATCCTGCACCTTATAAGTAAATGCATCCGGTCCGGAATAACCTGCAGCAGGTATGTACACTACTGTTCCATCTGCGTTCACTGTTACGATTCCATGTGCGGGTTGAGTTACTATTGCCAACGAAGAAGGTACTATCGGATTTGTTCCCGCATTGTCATTGTTCAACACAGGGATAGTTACATTGCCATTTGCATTAAGCGTAGTTGCATCATCTGTGACTGCTGGGGGAATCGTTGTTACTGTTACATTTACCGTTCCCACATTGCTCCAATTGCCTGCATTATCCTGCACCTTATAAGTAAACGCATCCGGTCCTGAATAACCTTTAGCAGGTGTATACACCACTGTTCCATCTGCATTCACATTTACTGTTCCATGTGCGGGCTGGCCCACTATTGTCAGTGAAGAAGGTACTATCGGATTTGTTCCTGCATTATCATTGTTCAACACAGGGATAGTAACATTACTATTTGCATTAAGCGTGGTTACATCATCTGTGACTACTGGCGGAATCGCTGTTACTGTTACATTTACCGTTCCTACATTACTCCAATTGCCCAAACCATCCTGCACCTTATAAGTAAATGCATCCGGTCCGGAATAACCTGCAGCAGGTGTGTACACAACTGTTCCATCTGCATTCACTGTTACGATTCCATGTGCGGGTTGAGTCACTATTGTCAACGAAGAAGGCTCTATCGGATTTGTTCCCGCATTGTCATTGTTCAACACAGGGATAGTTACATTGCCATTTGCATTAAGCGTGGTTGCATCATCCGTTGTTGCCGGAGGTATAGGAACCGCTACAATAGATGGTGCAGTACAAGCAGCACAAGTCGCATCCGGATCGGGAGTATTGCTCGTTACAGCGGTGGTGTTGCTTAAGTTGCCACTGAACGAAGATGGTGTCTGTACTGTTATTGTATAAGTGACAACCGCACCATTGGGCAAGGTTCCAATTATTTCATTCAGGTCACCGGTACCACTGGCGTTTGGAAGCGCGACCGTTCCGGTAGTTACACTGGCCGTCCATGAACTGATGGTAGTCCCGGAAGGAGCTACATCGGTAATGTTTACATTTGTTGCATCACTGGGGCCGTTGTTAGTTACAACTATTGTATATACTACCGCATCGCCGGGAGTGAAACTTGTCTGGCTACCATTCTTCAAACTTTTCACCGTAACAATATCTGCACTGGGAGTTACTGTTACTGAATGATTGTATTTAATATTATTACAGGACTCTGAACTGGTACCATTCAAACATTCTACATGAGGATCTGTTGGTGGAACGGATGCATCAGGGTTTGTTGCATCAGGATCTGTTACATCATGTGGCCGCATGATACTGGCTTCCATATTTATAGTACTTCCACCCAGCACTGCACCAGCTTTACCAGTAACAGTAAAGGTTATAAAACAACCATTGGGTAAATCCAATAATGCTGTATAGTTACCCGTACCATCTATCGCCGGACTATTCACAGTACCACAGCTGCTGGTGAAAGTTACGTCTGATATATCACCGATCGTAAAACCTGCAGGCACTTTAAATACAAATGGTGCACTACTCACATCACTGGGTCCATTATTAATAACTGAAACTGTATAGGAAATTGGTTGTCCTGCCGCCACTGTTGTTACGGAAGCTGAAGGGGCGATGCTCTGCACTGCCAGATCAGATTGCCTGATACTAAGCGTAGTATTCTGACTGACCATATCTCCCAGGATGTAGGTCCAGGTATCCATGGTCCTGTTATTCCCGTAGTTATTACTCCATTTATGGCCGTTAGTGTTACTGGAAATACCACTGCCACTATTACCATTAAACTGTGGGGAAGATGCCCCTGTACCACCCGCAAAACCACTATCATCCCAGTAAACAACATCACTTTTTACTGATCCGTCATCATTTAACTGTTCAAGGATAGTACCATTGGGATTGTACTCCACATCAATAAAAGGGAAATGGACCTCTGCTCCCTGCAGCTGTATCTTTGCGGTAACAGATGCAGTACCCAGAGAAGGAGCTGTTCCTGCACCGTCCTTACCATCCCAGAACACAGAATTGCTACCCGCTGATGCAGATCCGATGATTGTCCGCGTTACAAAACTGCCGGAGCCCGTTAAAATGATCCGGAAGGTACCTGCCTGATTGGCATCAAACTTAATATAAGCACCCTTGTTGCTCACCTGCCCGGAAGTTCCTTCCACCCCATCAATACTGATACCACTTACAGTAGGTATTACTTTAGGTACTTTGAGCCAGGTGCTGCCTCCCCCTGGTAAAGAAGCTGATTGTGGCAGATCGGCGGCCGGCATTGTGTAAAATATTTTCTGGGTAACGCTCTGGGTTCCATCCGCAGTTCTGGGGTCTTTGGTGGGAATGCTGGCAGTAGCATTTAAACTTTTATAAGATGGAGGGGCTGCATCACCGGTACCAGTGGTAATCCCCTTGTTGTTTACGAAAAAGACAAACCCAATACCGGCCTGCCCGTTATTGTTCACTTTATAGGTATAACCATCACTTGTTTGTACAAATAATTTACCGTAATAACTTCCATTGGTTACATACATATTCATTACAGTAGCGTATACACGACCCGGAATAAGTGCACTGGCAGCATTTATTACCGAAATGTCCCAGGCAGCAATAGCATTGGTGCTGTTTTGTGTCCAGTTTGCATTGGCTGCAACGGTGGCTCCATTGGAAGTGTTCTGCGTAAGATCTCCAGAGGGTAGTAATTCTACTTTCCATAAACCACCCTGACTGCTACCCGCTACTTGTGTAAAAGGCGTATACCCTACCACAGGGCCTAGAAGTTCCTGAGAACGATTAACGATCTGTCCGGTAGCAGATCCTATTGCAGAAGAATATACGGTACCATCCGGTGCTGTAAATCTGATCTGTCCCTGACCTATACCCTGTGCGCTGGAAGCAGCCACCACTGTTTCACCAGGATTAACAAATACATAGTGTGTACCCAATGATGTAAAAGGCCAGCCGGCAGAAGCAGTGCTGGTCGAGCTCATTAAGAAAGCCCTGTCTCCTGTTGCACCACTGGGATAAAGGTCCTTTGAGCCATCTGCATAACTGTTAAGACATGCGAATAAACATAACAGTGTTAAAGCTGTTTTGTAAAATTTGTTCATAGATATCAAGTAGTTTTTGAAAATAGACCTACCAGGCAATTGCATGGTATTTAAGGGATTTTCACATTCAGCCCCGCCCGCTTAAACGGTAGCAATAGGATTATCAATAAGCGTATCGTTTAATTTTTTAACAGTACATTGCCCTTTAAAGGAGTGCGTAAACAAACTATATTATTTAACGGGGCAAAGGTAGATTTGGACCAATTATGTACAAGTAGTAAGACCCTACTACCCGTGTAGTAATAATACTACGTTTAAATGGCTGGTTATAAGGAATACTGTCTATCTTTGCAGCGCATTATGTCTGACTATCTGATGATCAATATCTTAATTGCCGATGACCATTCAATTGTCCGTTATGGCCTTAAGAAGATAATTGCCAACTTACCCGTATCTGCCACTGTAACAACTGTTGAAGCATTTGACGATGTAATTGTTACGATGGCTAAACAATCATTTGACTTACTGATATTAGATATCAATCTGCCGGGAGGCAACAGTATTCAAATGCTGGATGCTGTAAAGCGTCAGCAACCCCATACGATGGTGCTTATCTTTTCTGCATACGATGAGAAAATATATGCTATTGATTACCTGCTGGCAGGGGCGGACGGCTATCTTAGTAAAAACTCTACAGAGGAAGAAACGAAACTGGCTATCCAAACTCTTTTAAACCGGGAAAAGTACATGAGCCCATCCACACGGCGGATGATGCTTAACCGGCTGGACCTGCAGAAAGATTCACAGACAAATCCTTTTGAAACACTCTCGATACGGGAAGTTGAAGTAATGAGCCTGTTGACGAAAGGTATTCCGTTATTTAAAATAGCAGAAATGCTGCATTTACAGATCTCTACCGTGAGTACCTATAAAACACGCATTTTTACAAAACTGGAAATCAACTCTATCATAGAATTACTGGAAAAAATCAGACTGTACAATATTTCTATCTGATAACAACCAATGTAATATCTACCACTGTTCCATGACCGTTATTGAGGTTTACACTCATATTGCCATTGATCAGTTGCAGAAGCTCCATTACCATTATCAACCCAATACCATCATGGGAAGCCGGCTTGCCCTCCATAATGGGAACTCCCATTCTATATTGATCGATCCAGTTAATTATAGCTGGCGACATCCCTACTCCTGTATCAATGAACCGGATAAGTATCTCTTCCTCATTACAGAATGCTTCTAATTGTATAGACCCTTTCCGGGTATATTTTACAGCATTATCAAGGAGATTATGTATTACTATCGCCAGCAGCTGCCTGTTTACCAGCGCTACTGTATGAGGTTGTGTAGTATTGATAATAGTGATTTCCTTTGCACGGGAAACTACCCTGAAAATATTTGCTTTCTCTTCCAGCAGCTGTCCCAGGTCTACTATTTCCAGAGAGGAAACGTCGTTCATGAATTGTGACTTCAGATACTGGATCAGGTTCTCGACAAGATGGAACATGCTGTACAGGCTTTCATAAATAACATTCCGTTCATCTTTCCCGATCCCATTTTTCTGTTCATTACCTTTACCAATTACCTGCATCATGTATTTCAACGGCGTTTTCAGATCATGTGAAATAGCCGCAATTAATCTTTGCTGGATAAATCCCTGCCTGCGCAATTGTTGTTCAGAAAGCTGCAGATTGTCCAGTGTTTCTTTTAATTCACGCGTGCGCTCTGTTACCCGCAACGCCAGTACCTGGTTTTTGCTTTCCACCCTCCTCACCCGTAACCAGGAGAATACAAACCCAGCCATCAGCACCGCAATCCCCATCAGTATCCTGAACCAGATGGTTTCATAAAATGCTTTGTCCACCAGAATAGTAAATACTTTTTCCGTTGTATTATTCTTGCCAAAACCATTCAATTTACGGATCCGGAGAATATATTTCCCTGAATGCATAGATGAGAACTCTATGATCCTGTTATTACTCATCTCCAGCCATAGTTCCTTGTCATGTTTCCCTTCCTCTTCCAGCGAGTAATGCAGATGTAAATTTTTAGGATCTCCGAAATAAGGTGTACTAACGGAAAGCCTTACATTCCGGAAATTGTCAGGCAGGTTAATGACTGCCTTCGCATCTATTATTTTTGTATCCAGCTCTACCTGGTCTATAAATATATCCTTCTCCGGAAGTTCAGTGTATATTTTTGCAGGGTTGAAATATACCAGGCCATCCAAAGAAGGCAGGGAAATATCTCCATTCTGCAATTGCAGGGCGCAGGGTTGACAGCCACCATTGAATTCATTTGTATTAAAGCCCTGTTCTTTTCCATAATAGAGATAGAATAAGTCCTTCAGTTTCCCTGCTGCAAAATCCAATGCATCCCGATAGCTTGTCTGAAAGAGCCCGTTGTTGGTAGTGATCCAGAGATATCCCTGATCATCTTTCACAATGCAATGGGCCGTTTCTATATATTTTTTCTGATCCACCGGGAGATTTGTAAGATGCCCATCTTTATACAGAAAAACGCCGTGATCATAAGTTGTAATCCATACTTCCTTATCTGAAGGCGCATAAAGACTTCGTATATAAAGATTGTTAAGTCCTGGCACAGTATCAATCTTATGCGTTGATAAATCAATATGTAACAATCCCTTTTCAGTAGCAACCCATAACATATGCTGATCTCCCCTGACGACATAAGTAATATTTTTCACGACTGCCGTATATAATTGCAGTTGGGGACTGGCAGCTGCTGTTTCCAGAAAATACAATCCACTCTTTCTCATTCCTACCCACAAACGGCCATTCTTATCAATATACAGCTGGTTAATTATATCATTTATTTTTTGTTTCCATAACACAACCGTAAAATCGCCGTTAAACTTTAATAATTCATTATGATTTTTGAACCAGTAGTTCCCGTTAAAATCACGGGTGATACTATATCTATCAGGGAACTCTACTTTACTCAGCATTGGCGCCAGGGTCTTTTTCCCTGTGATGGGGTCCAGTACCATTCCCAGCGGTGTTACAATACTATGTTCACCGAAGGGAGCCTGTGCATAATATACTTCATCTTCTTCCCTTCCGGCTTTTAAGCACCGGAACTGCTGTTGGCTGCATATATACAACCCCCTGGTAACACTACCCAGGAAAACCCTGTGATGTATTTCATCCTGATAAACAGACAAAATCCTGTTCTTCTTAAAATCCAATCCTTTCATCACCAATGTGGACCGTATAGTAGAAGAATCAGATAATTCCAATCTGTAAAAGGACTCATCTAAATAAAGGAACAATTGTCCTGCCCCAAAATTCCAATATATTTCCGGTTGTTTTTTAAGAGAGTGCCATCGTGGATCCTGCATCAGATCTCCTGTGAGGTTGAGCGTATAAGCCCCTTGCCGTTTAAGCAGGATAAATTGCCCGTTCTTTTCAAAATAACAAAGCTGGTCCTTCAGGGTAAATAAGCGACCCGGATAGGGATGCGGGTATTTCATGCTGTAAAGTTCCCTCCCTCCTTTCACAAACCTGATGGTTTCCCCGTCGGTATCAAAATATGCATCCGATTCCGCAGGTATCAGATAGTGGGCTGCACGGGCCTCATTTAAAAACACATTGGGCAAACCATTAACAGGATAAATATTTGATACATCATTGAACCACAGGTAATCAAAATCTCCCGGAGCAGTAGCAAGTAAATCAGCCCTTCCATTGTGAACAACCATCACCTCATTCCTTATCGTCCTTGCCAGGATACCATTTTTCTTTGCGTTGGGATAAATATAATAAATACGGCTGCCTTGTATGCCGGTATTGCTGGTGCTGAAATTCAAAAAACGGTTCCCGTCAAATCTTACCAGTCCATTTTCAGTAGCCATCCATATAAACCCATTTTCATCCGGCATAATGTATTTTACACTGTTCTGCGGTAATCCGTCCTGGTCTGTAAGGTGGTGTATGGTATATGGCTCCTGTTGCTGATTAGCAAAACACGGGTTTATCTGTATCAGGATAAAGGAAAGAGATAAAATAAATTTCATTCAAACGTCCTTGTTTATCGCCGGGCTCTTAATATTCAACCGGGATACAATAAAAGTAGCAGTATCCTTAGAGAATTATTTGCCCAATAATTTATCTACGCTCGCTTTTCCTGGTCCTGCAAAGAGGATGACTAAAAACGCACAGAGGTACATGATAGGTAATTCCCTATCTCCTATTGAGGCATGTTGTTTTATCATGAAAACAACTACGCCCATGGTAATTACCAGTGGGATAGCTGCCAGACGGGTCAGCAATCCTAATACCAATAAGATAGAACAGATACCTTCTGCAAAGGCTACCAATGAGAAAGATATTGTTGAGCCTATCTTAAAAGGATCAGGGAAACCATATCGCAAGGTGGAATATTTCATCAGCTTCTCATAACCATGCTGAAAGAAAATCAGTCCGCCGAATACTACGCGGAGCAGGAAAAGAGAAAGGTTTACTGATCCGTTTGTAAAGCCTGTGGAAAATAGTTTTCTCATATAGACAGAATTGATTGGATTCACGAAATTAATTATCCCTTAAAATATGCCACCAAAAATAGGAAAGAATAGTTGCACTTGACAATAATATCCGGAATAATATAAGTAAATATTTGAATAGAATGTATATACTTCTGGCATATCTGCTACTTTATCCTTCTCCGTAACAGGAATTCCAGCTGCAGGCGCCGGCCTGTATACAGAGATGAATTACTGGTATACTTATTCAACGGGGCAGCAGTACGTAGTCCTATTTGCCATTTAGGAGTATTATAATACAATTCAAGAGTACCGGTAAACATAAAACGGGAATATCCTTTCCAGTCGTCCTTTGTAGCCGCAAGAACGGTAGTAGTATCGTTCTTCGTTTTCGTAATAATAGCCTTCTGCCACCAGGAGCCTCCTATCCCGGCACTTATTGTCCAGTTTCTATAAAGTGGATAATGGTATTCTAATGTGATCCCTGATCCAAATTCTTTAACCATCTTTCTTTTAACAGCGATATTCAGGGTATCTCCAGGTGTCGTGCTATCTGGTTTCGAAGGTGAAACAGATACAGGTAACAGCATGCTGGAAAATGGTTGCAGATCTGCGGATATGGATGATTTTCCGATCTTCTTTTCTATCCGTATTGAGGGGATTAAATTCCTGTAAAGCTGGTTATTCCCTTTAGGGCCAGCGGAATAGTATTTACTGTCATACAATGGTACAGGTGTATTTAACTGACCAAAAAAACTCCATGTTCTTACCTTTGAATGATCTTTTTTCTCAACTGTCTGAAGAGCTGATATCTGCATATCTTTATGCATTAATCTTTTTGGATCTTCTTTGAATAAAGGAAGAGCAGACAGATTTAATAGTGCGGGAGAAAATCCGGCGGAGGAGCTGTAGATATAAGGGCTTCCGGAAGAAGAAGATGTTCCTGCAAATGAGTTTTGATTATCATCTGTAATAAGGTCCTCTTTCCGTTTCTTTCCTTTATTCTTTGTACCTGTTATCCCTTTTTTATCCCTGTTATCTGTATTTAATCTTCCTGTTTTATGCTTATTACTTTTTATACTTGTTATCGCTGTTTTATTCCTGTTATCTGTATTTAGTATCTCTGTTTTATTCGTATTGTTTTTGGCAATAGTTATCTCTTTTTTACCCGTATTTGTTGTACCTGTTATCTCTCCTTTATTCCTGTTATCTGTATTTAATATCTCCTTTTTATTCGTATTGTTCCTGATATCTGGTATCTCTCTATTCTTTATATCTGACAGATGATTTCCATTGATTTCTGATATAGTGTCTGTATGGATCAAAGAAGGCACTGGCTTATTATCGGCTGATATATTATGAGTAATTTTATCTTGTTTATTATTTACATATTGAATAACATCCTTCTGTTCTTTCAAAGAAACCTTTGAAACATTTCCTCCTTTCAAAGAAAACATCACTACCAGTATAGTAACCAACTTCACTCCCAGCAACCTGCCATATCTAACAGACGTTACGGGTAGCTCAGCATCCAGCAATTGCGCCATGCCTGCCCAGGCCCGATCCACAGATGGGACCGGGATAGGCGGCTCGCCCCCCTCTGACATTTCTTTATTTAAATAATGCTCATCCACTATACTGGAATTATTTTTTAGAATGATATTTCAGCAACACAGGTTTCATCTTCAGCCTGGTTTCACTCAGGTGCCATTTCACAGTTCCTGCACTTAATTGTAATTGTCCACAAATCTCACTAACCGAAAAGCCTTCTAAATAATATAATACACATACTGCTCTTGTCCCTGGTGGCAATACCTGTAATAACTGGTAGATATCCTTCCATTCCAGGTCTGAAAGAGGATTATCAGCACCGGCAATAACGAGGTCTGTCGTATCTGAAGAAGTAAATGTATGGGTGTTATCCTTTTTCAGCTTGTCACAGGCGGCATTGCGCACAATAGTATACACCCAGTTAAAAAATGCTCCCTTCTCTTCATTATACTGTCCGATATTTTTAAAAACTTTCAACATTCCATCATTCAAAGCTTCCAGTGCGTCATTTTCATCTCTAAAGAATTTTTTGCATAAGAAGTACAGGGCCGGGTAAAACTTACGATAAAGTTTTTCCTGACCACCACGATCATTAATCAAACACTTACTAATCAATTCCTGTATGTCTTCCAACGGATGCCTTACATATAAGCGGTACAGAACTAGGTGGGTAATATTATCAAGCACTAAAACCGGCCACATAAGTGACCGGCAATATTTAAATGCTTACATAAATATTGACCCAAATTTAATCAGGTCTAAAACGGAACACCTTTCCATTAGTTACATTATCCATGTATCACAGATAATGAATCATGGGAAGGAATGCTGTCTATAGGAGGATAAGGTGGATAAGTTGTTGAATCGTATGGCGGATTATATGGTATTGTATCATGCGGCCAATGCGGAATCGTGTCATGCGGATGACCCGGAATGGAATCATGGTGATGACATGGCAGGGAATCATTTGGTAATGAATCAGTTGGATGATGAGGTACAGTATCTGTTAAGGTATCTCTCAGACCTAATGCATTTAAAGTTGGGCTGATGGAACTTTCCTTTTTACAGGATGTGAGATAAGCCATAGCTGCTGTGATAACTAATAAGAAACAAAACATTTTATTCATAGAATTATGATTTACCTGTATAAACTGGTAGCAAAAGGCTGAAGGTTGGGTAGGCGGAGAAAAAAAATACTTTTAGCCCTACCACAGGCGTTATCATTGAAATTCAGGTTCATAGTGAGAAATTGGTTTGATTCTTGAGAAGTTAAACCTTTCCCGAAATAGCTATATTTGCTCCTGTTTATGTTACCCTGAAGGCATTACGTATTGATTCTGAATGGAAAATAAATCCGTTCAGGATTCGTTTAAAACGCATATTTAAGTTTATAACAGGTTAAAAGCATGCAATTAATAAGAAAGTTTCTTGTTCCAGGACATTTGTTTTTATTCATGATTACCCTGGGTATACTGACTGTACCTGCGGCAAAAGCCCAGCAAACAAGGATCTACACAGATCCTGATAAAGTATTTAAAGATGCCCAGCAGCTTTTCCAACAGGAGAAGTATGCAGTTGCCCTGCAACTGTTTAAGCAAACCATCGATAATATCGGCTACTTCCAGGAAACCAGCCGTAGCCTGGTGAAAACAGACGCTATATATTATTATACCGTTTGTTCCCTGAAACTGGGACAGCCTAATGCTGAAAAACTGGCTCTCGACTTTCTGGCTCTTTACAACAACAACGCCAGAGAACAACTCGTTAGTTATCAACTGGCTAAATACTATTTCCACCAGAATAAGCTGAAAGAGGCCATTCCATTGTATGAAAAGGCCAACATCGAAAATCTTTCAAACAGCGAAATCGCAGAGGCCAAATTCGAACTGGCCTATTGCTATTTCAATGTGAAAGACTTTCAGAAAGCACAGCCTCTCTTCGGGTCTATCAAGGAAATTCCTGGTAAATATTATATACCGGCCAATTACTACTACGGTTTCATTGCCTATTATAATCACCAGTACATAGATGCATTGACCAGCTTCCAGCGCGTGGTGAATGATCCTAAATACAGCAATATCGTTCCTTACTATATTGCTGAAATCTATTACTTCGAGGGTAAACGCGATCAGTTAATCAACTATGCAGAACCCCTCGTAAAAAAAGGCGGCCTGTATTATGAAGCTGAAATGAAACAACTGCTGGGACAGGCTTACTTCGAAAGAAAAGAGTACCAGAAAGCACTGAACTATCTCCAGGAATATCAGGATAATGCAGAATCAGTAAGGAAAGAAGATATTTATCAGTTGTCTTATAGCTACTACCAGACCGGCAACTTCGCTAAAGCCATCAGCGGATTCAAACAACTGAGCAGCGAAAAAGACTCCCTGGGACAAAACTCTATGTACCTGCTGGGCGATTGTTACCTGCGTACCGGCCAGAAAGCCAATGCACGTAACGCTTTCGCCTTCTGCGCCCGTAACAGCGCCAATGCACAGCAACAGGAGATTTCCCGCTTCAACTATGGAAAACTCTCTTATGAACTGGGCTACCAGGATGCAGCAATCACGGAACTGACCAGTTTCGTAAGCACCTATCCACAGTCCGCCTATAATAAGGAAGCCCGCGAGATACTCGTTAACCTGCTGGTAAATACCAACAACTATAAGGATGCTTTGTCTATCATAGAGAACATCCCCGATAAGACACCTGCTGTGCAGAAAGCCTATCAGAAAGTGGCCTACGGACGCGCTACAGAACTGATCAACGATCAGCAACTGGCAGAAGCAGACCGCCTGCTGGATATTGCACTCAAAAATCCTTATGATAATAATATAACGCAACTGGCCCATTTCTGGAAAGCGGAAATAGCTATGCGTCAGAATAATACAGATGCCGCTATCTCCCACCTGAACACCTACCTTACCGGCGCTGTTCCGGCTTCCGGAGAAGCCAATGCACAAACGGCCAGTTATAACATGGGCTATAACCTGCTGAAAAAAGAAGACTATACAAGGGCATTACAGCATTTCGAAGCGGCACAAAGGACTACCGGTCCGAATGCGGCCCGTATCGCCAATGATGCTATCATCCGGAGTGCAGACTGTTACTATATGCTGAAAGACTATCCAAAGGCGACTGCATTGTACGACAAGATCATCAGTGGTAACCTGCCGGGGTCCGATTATGCTACCTATCAGAAAAGTATCATCCTCGGTATACAGGGTAAACAAACAGAGAAACTGAGCATGCTGAAACAACTGGGAGATAAATTCCCTGCGTCTAACTTCAGCAATGATGCAGACCTGGAAATTGCCAATACTTATCTTGCCCAGGAAAAATATACAGAAGCGATCCCTTATCTGGATAAGGTACTGCAGAAACAACCTAATGGTCCGAATGCACCAAGAGCCTTACTGAAACTGGGATTGTGCTATTTCAACAAAGATAATGAAGATAAAGCGCTGACCTATTATCGCCAGGTAGTAGAGAAGTTCCCTAACTCTCCCGAAGCAAATGAAGCCCTGAGCAGTGTGAAAGATATTTATGTAGGACAGGGAAAAACAGATGCTTATATAGCTTTACTGAAATCAACCGGCAGAACAGTAAGTACCTCCGTAGAGGATTCCCTTACCTATGCTACGGCTGAAAGTAAGTTCATGAGCAATGACTGCGCCGGCGCTACCGTTGCCTTCAACAACTACTTACAGAAATATCCTAACGGACAATTTGTGTTACCGGCCCAATTCTATAAATCAGAATGTGCCTATAACAATAAGGATTACACGAATGCGTTACGGGGTTATGAATTCGTGTTATCAAAGAATAACAGTCTGTATGCAGAACGCTCTGCCTTACAGGCGGCCAACATTAACTTCTTCCAGCAGAAGAACTATGAAAAGGCCCGTGCTTACTACCTGCAGTTACAGGACCTTTCCACTACCAAAGAGAATACCTTCACCGCTACCCGTGGCCTGCTGCGCAGTAACTACCAGCTGAAACACTGGGATGAGGTGAGCAATTATGCTGAGATCCTGTTGTCCAGCTCCAACATCAGTACAGATGACCAGATTACCGGCCATTTTTACCTGGGCCGTGCAGAACAGGAACAGGGGCAGTATGACGAAGCGATCAAAGAATACAAAGTGGCTGCCGGTATGACCAAATCCGAGATTGGCGCCGAAGCCCGTTATAATATTGCCTGGTGCCTGTTCCAGAAAAATGACCTGACCAATGCCGAGAAAGCCGGCTTTGATGTGATCAAGAATACACCGGGCTATGAGCAGTGGGTAGCTAAATCCTATATTCTGTTAGGAGACATCTATGCACAGCAAAAGGACTATTTCAATGCGAAAGCCACTTATCAGAGTATTGCTGAGAATTGCACCATCCCTGCGTTGAAAGAGGAAGCAAAAGATAAACTGGCCAAAGCAGAAGCTGACGAAAAATCAGCATCTAAAATGAAATCCAATAAATAATTTACCGAATTACGATCAGCATGAACGTGTATATCAAACATATAAACCGTTTTTTGACAGTGGCAGGATGCATTTTCCTGCAGCAACAGGCACATGCCCAGGAAACGCTCAAGCAGGAAACCATCGACATCATTTCCAATTACAGGCCCAAACTGCGGGATGCGGCTAAACTGAACCTGACAGCGTCCCTGCCGGGTTTTGATACTACCCGCCCCAAGTTGCAGTACCAGGTGCCCGCGCTGAACCTGTACTTTATGTACCAGCCGGTTCCACTGAAGCCACTGGCACTGGGAAAGGATTCGCTGGATAAATTACAGAACAACTTTATAAAAGCGGGCTTTGGTAATCTCAGCACGCCATTGATACAGGCGGGCTTTGGCAGTGGCAGGAACGATAAATACAACTTCGGGATCTATGGTAATTATACCAGTTCCAAAGGAGATATCAAGAATCAGGACTACAGTGCGCTGAATATACTGGCCTCCGGCACCTACTTCACTCCTATCCTGGAAGTAAACGGGGCTATTGGTTTTGACCGTAACGAAGTACATTATTATGGATATGATCATAATTTGTATACTTTCAGTAAAGGTGATGTGAAACAGGCATTCAGCCAGTTCACGGCACAGGCAGGCGTGAAAAACCGGCCTTTGAACGACTGGGCCTTCAAGTTTGAACCATCTGCCAGATTCATCTACTTCTCCGACTCCTACAAACGCAAGGAGCCTACCGTGATCATTAAAGTACCGGTGAGCAAACAGCTGTTTGAGGACATCTATATCCGTGCGGAGGGTATGTTCGACCTTTCTTCATATAAACAGGATGATCAGCCTCAGTTCAATAACAATGTAGTGGCCATACACCCTGCCCTGGAGATCATCAAACCAAGGTTTGTATTACATGCAGGTGTAAATCCTACCTGGACCAACAAGAAGTTCTATCTCCTGCCGGATATCGTGAACGAGTCGCATATCATCTATAAAAAAGTAATCCTGAGCAGCGGATGGACCTCCTACATCAATAAGAACAGCTATCGCAACCTGGTAAACCAGAACCCGTTCCTGGCCTCTTATGGTGCCGGTATTCTCAATACCCGTGTAGAAGAAAAGTACACCGGTATCAAAGGAACGCTGGGCAGTCACTTTAATTATAATACCAAGTTTGCCGCCGTTACTTATTATAATATGCCGTTATTCGTGAATGATAGCCTGGATGGCAAAACTTTTTATACAAAAAATGAAGAAGAGCTGAAAGCATTTAATTTGCATGCTGAGGTTGGTTATATCCAGGAAGAAAAATTCCAGGTACGTGTGAGCCTTGACTGGTTCAATTATACCAAGCAGAAAACGGAAGTAAAGCCATGGGGACTGGTGCCTTTCCGTACAGATGCCTTTGCGCAATACTCTATTGCAAAGAAGCTGCATCTCAATGCCAACCTGTATTTCCTGGGTAGCAGCTATTACCAGTTACCTAATAAGGACTTTGCCAAAAACAAAAGTGCATGGGACCTGAATGCAGGGGCTAATTACGATATCGGAAAAAATATTAACCTCTGGATAAATGCAAATAATCTCTTTAATTCGCATTATCAAAGGTGGAATGGATATCAATCTTATGGGTTGAATGTGGTAGGCGGAGTAATGATTAAGTTTTAAAGTAAATTTTAAAGTCGTAAAATTGCGCTCTGAATGGCTAATTGGGTATATTAGATAACCCAATTAGCCATTTATACGTTTGAGTCATTTCATAATAGGAATATTTACTATACTTGGTACTAGAACAATACATACAGGAAGTTTTATATAGACAGCATAGTTGCAGTCTCCCAAAAATCGGAACGTTTACGCTTCAGTATACGTCTGCACGTTTCGACGTAACAGATAATACCATTGAGCCTCCGGGCGAGAAGGTCGTGTTCGAAGAGACCTGGACAGACGATGGCAGGTGTGCCGAATGGATAGCGCAGCGGGAAAACCTGGTACTGCCTATTGCGCGGCTCAAGATGGACAAATACATTGATGAGCTGAAGGCTACCCTGCAAACGGGGAGACCGGTGATAATAGCCGGCGTAGGGAAATTACAGGCAAATACCATTGGCATTATTTCCTTTGAACCGGAAGAGATGCCTGTTACTATGGAGACGCTGCATGTGAAACCCGTTATACGCACGGATGTAAGTCATAAGATAACGGTAGGCAATACTGAAATGGTGGGCACTACGGTGATGAACCACTTAACGGCATCTCCTGATCATACTTCTTCTACTACAGAATACCCGGATTTTCCGGAGAGCGAATCGCGCTTCCGTTGGTGGTGGATAGCAGCGCCTGTAGCGACTTTGCTCTTTGCCTGGCTCATCTGGTGGCTGGCGGACCGCCAGGATGCCAATGCCAACAGAGAAGCAGAAGTAGCCAGCGCAGCAGTGGATACGATGAAGATGAAGGAAGAGGTGAAACAGGTAGATACATTACCACCGGCACCTCCTGTGTCTGATACCATCGCTTATTACGCGGTGGTGGAGACTTTCAAAAACAGGACCCTGGCAGAGACAAAGTATGCTAAACGGAAGAAAAACAGACCTGATATACCTTATCAGTTACAATATACTTCTTCGGATTCTACCATATGGGAGATCGTAATACCACTCCGCAGTGTTCCGGCAGATACTACAAAAATGAAAGATTCGATCAGATCATTGCTTGTTCAAAAAGTAAGTTTGCAGTTTTAAGGGGTAGAGGGAAAATAGATTGTCAAAGCCTGAGGAAATTATATTTCCCGGGCAACGATATCCAGTCCTTCTTCAAAACTGTGGGGTTTATAACCTAATTCCTTTACTGCTTTATCTATTACAAAGCCTGTTTTAGCAGGGCGTTTCGCCGGCTGGGTAAAGGTTTTTGCATCTACCTTTTCCAGCATCTGGGGATTTAATTTGAAATATCCGGCTGTTTGCACCGCCATTTCGTATGGGGTGAGTGTTTCACTTCCTGAGATATGATAGATACCAGTGGCTTTCTTATCAGCCACCAGCTTACATCCTGCCGCCAGGTCCTGTACCAGCGTGGGGGTACGCCACTGGTCGGTCACAACCTTTAGTTTCTTGCCCTGTTCCAGGTTATTCTTTACCCAGGTGATAATGTTACTGCGTTTAGGATCTGCGGCCACGCCATATACAAGTACTGTACGAACGATAGACCAGGCCAGTTTGCTATTTTTCACCAGACGCTCTGCCGCTACTTTACTGGCTCCGTAATAACTGAGCGGATTTACAGCATCTTCTTCCGTATAAGGGCCCTGCAGACCATCAAATACAAAGTCGGTAGATAAGAACACAAAAAAAGTATTCATCTTTTCTGCCGCCTGTATGAGGTAACGTGTAGCGCTGACATTGATGTCCCAGCAGGCATCTTTGTTCCGCTCACAATCATCTACCTGGGTCATCGCCGCAGCATGGATCAATACATCCGGCTTGTGTTTTTCCAGCAGATGCTGAACACTTGTAGCGTCCCTCAGGTTAGTGGCTTCATAAATGTATCCATCCTGAACTGGCAGGCGGTTGGGGCCTCTTCCGGTGGCGATGACTGTATACCGGCTGTCCTGTAAAAAAACCGGTATCAGGTGTTGGCCCAGTAATCCATTGCTTCCTGTTATTAATACCTTCATAACAGTAAATTACTGATTTTATCAATCACAAAGAAAAAGGCATAGTGACTCCGTTTGATTTATTTTAATCAAAGAGCAATTTTTTTTGTGACGGTGCCAGGCACCACGGTTCATACGGCATTCACTACTTCACGGTCATCCCCAAATTGTACATGGTAAAAGCCCAGATATCTGTTGCTTCATCAATCAGTTTGGATGTAGGTTTACCTGCACCATGACCCGCTTGTGTGTCGATACGTATAAGCGTTGGGTTGGGGCCGGCATTGCAAGCCTGTAAAGTAGCTGCAAACTTAAAAGAGTGAGCAGGCACCACACGGTCGTCATGATCGGCAGTGGTAACCAGCGTAGCAGGGTAAGTCGTACCTGGCTTCAGGTTATGCAGCGGGGAATATTTAAGCAGGTACGGGAACTGCTCTGCTTTCTCGCTACTCCCATATTCCACTACCCATGCCCAGCCAATGGTGAATAACTGGAAGCGCAGCATGTCCATCACGCCTACGGCCGGCAGGGCTACTTTAAAGAGTTCAGGGCGTTGTGTCATACAGGCACCCACCAGCAGGCCCCCGTTAGAACCTCCGCGGATGGCGAGATGCGCAGAACTGGTATACTTCTCTCTGATCAGGTATTCTGCCGCACCGATAAAGTCGTCGAACACATTCTGTTTATGTTCCATCATCCCGGCCTTATGCCAGGCCTCTCCATATTCGCTGCCACCGCGCAGGCAAACCACTGCAAGTATCCCTCCCTGTTCCATAAAGAACAGGTTAGATACACCAAATGCCGGCGTCTGCGGGATATTAAATCCACCATAACCATACAGTAATACAGGATTATCCCCCATATTCTTTATTCCTTTTTTATAAGACAAAAAGATAGGTACACGGGTACCATCTTTACTGTTAAAGAATACCTGTCTGGTTTCGTAATCATCCGGATTAAACTTCACTTCCGGTTTACTGAAGAAATCAGATTTACCGGTTTTGATATCATATTTATAGATCAAACCCGGAGATACATAGGAAGTAAAGCTATAGAAAAATGCTGCATCCGTCTTTTCTCCGCCGAAGCCGGAAGCGGTACCTATACCTGGCAGGATGATCTCCCGTTCCTGCTTGCCAGCATAACTGTACTGGTATACTTTCGTAGAAGCATCTTTCAGATAACTGGGGAATAACCAGCCACCGGCAGTGCCTACACCCTGCAACACTTCTTTCCTTTCAGGAATGATCTCTTTCCAGTTTTCCTTTTCAGGATGTTTGGGGTCTACCAGTACTACTTTATAATTAGGTGCATCCTGATTGGTATGCATCAGTAGTTTATCCCCATCATTATCTATTACAGAAGGTTCAAAATCGAAGCCTTTCACCAGCAGTTTGAAGTCCGTTTGGGCAGGATCTTTCATATCCCGGTACCAGAGTTCTGTACCGGAAGTACCTTCTGAGGTATGTAATATTAAGAAGCGTTCATCTTCGGTCACTCCCAGTCCGGCAGTGCGCAGGGGATGTTCTTTATCCTGGTGGATCAGTTCGTCCTTTTCCTGAGTAGTACCTATTATATGATAATACACTTTGTGGAACTCGTTCTTTTTGGACAGTTTGCTGGATTCATCGGGTTTATCGTAACGGCTGTAATAGAAGCCATAGCCACGCCAGGAGATGCCACTGAACTTGATCCAGTCAAGGGTATCTGCCAGTAATGCTTTGGTTTCCACGTCCATCACGAAAGCCTGTTGCCAGTCGGACCCCGCTTTTGCCAACAGGTAAGCCACATATTTCCCGTCTTTTGAAAAGGAGACAGCACCAAGGGCCACCGTTCCGCTCTCAGAGAGTTTATTGGGATCTATAAAGACTTCCGGCGTAGCGTCCAGGGTTTTATGGCGGTATAATATAGCCTGGTTCTGCAGGCCATCGTTCTTGTAGAAGTAATAATAATCCCCTTTTTTGAAGGGAGCGCCTATGCGAGGATAGTTCCAGAGCACTTCAAGGCGTTTCTTAATTGCATCGCGAAAGGGTATTTTTGTAAGATAAGACTGCGTAACTGCGTTCTCTTCCTGTACCCAGGCCTTTGTATCGGCACTGTTATCATCTTCGAGCCAGCGGTATGGGTCCGCTATAGTAGTACCGTGATAATTATCCGTCACATCCGATTTACGGGTTTGGGGATAGGTGATGCCTGATTGTTGAGCCATTACTGTTCCGGTTGTTGTAAAAAAGTATAAAATAGAAAAGAAGAATAAACTTTTTAATTTTCTTTCTGTATTTAAATTATACATATGTGTATTTTTAAAAAATTTAAGGCAGTTGGTTAACTAAATTTGAAATTTTTGCGTAATTCATCAGAATACTATTAGAAACAAAAGGCAAAATGTTATTTTTGTGCGCCCGTTTGATATTTTTTAGCAATTTATGCATAAGCAGCGTGATTCTCAGGAAAAAACGAGCGGATGGTAAAATTCGGGAAAGTGTGAGTGATGAATGCGTTTTATGACACGTTCGGGGGATATCGGGGTAAAACAGGTTCAAATCAACGTAGGGGTTCCCTGAATCCATAGACAAAAACGTAGAGAGGGAAATAAACATAACTATGAAAAAAGTTAATAACATTGCAGTCCTAACTTCGGGCGGAGATGCCCCAGGCATGAATGCTGCTGTTCGTGCCGTTGTGAGGACGGGAATTTACCATCAGCTGAATGTGTATGGTGTTATGTATGGTTACAGGGGAATGCTGAAAAATGAGATTATCCCTTTGGAGTCCAAGTCTGTAGCCAACATTATTCAAAGAGGCGGCACTATTCTCAAAACAGCCCGCTGTAAAGAGTTCCACGAGTACGAAGGACGTAAAAAAGCCTACGAAAATTTAAAGAAACACAATATTGACGGCCTGGTGGTGATTGGCGGGGATGGTTCCTTTAACGGAGCATACAAGCTGAGCCAGGAATTCGATATTCCGTGCATAGGTTTACCCGGTACCATTGATAAGGACATTGCAGGAACAGATTTTACTATTGGTTTTGACACGGCAGTGAATACTGCTGTAGAAGCGATTGACAAGATCCGTGACACAGCCGATGCACATGACCGTTTATTTATAATAGAGGTAATGGGCCGTGATGCCGGTTATATAGCCCTTCACAGTGGTATCTCTACTGGTGCGGAGCATATTATGACCCCCGAGCACCTGATTGACGTACAGGATATTATTGAAGACCTGCAGGCGAATGAACGCCGCCGTAAGATGGTAAACATCATTGTAGTAGCAGAAGGTTCTACTGCCGGTGGTGCAGAGGAAGTGGCCAGGCAGATCAAGGCACAATGTCTTCAGCTGGATACCCGCGTGACCATCTTAGGTCATATACAGCGTGGTGGTTCGCCTACCTGCCAGGACCGTATCCTGGCCAGCCGTATGGGTTACGCTGCGGTAGAGGCATTGCTGGAAGGTACATCCAATGTGATGGTAGGTATCGTAAACAACAAAATTCACTATACTCCGCTGGAACAGGCCATTAAGGCAAAAGAACACATCGATCCTGAATGGTTAAAGATCACTAAAATACTTGCGAGTTAAAAAATAGAGCTATGAGTACAAACGATTTATCGAAATACGTAAACAAACAGATGGACCATAAGGCTTCCAGAGCACATTCTCAACACAAAACAAAAATCGTTGCTACCGTTGGACCGGCATGCGATACCTACGAAGGATTACTGGCACTGGTAAGGGCCGGCGTTAATGTGTTCCGTCTGAATTTTTCACATGGCTCTCACGAGGATAAGCTGCGTATTATAAAGCTCATCCGCCAGATCAACGCTACAGAACCTTATAATGTAGCCATCCTGGCCGACTTACAAGGTCCTAAACTGCGCGTTGGTGAAATTGAAAATAATGCACTGCCACTGGTTCCCGGACAGATACTCACGTTCGTGAACGAAAAAGTGGTAGGTAATGCAACAAAAATATATGTTTCTTACCCTGATCTCCACAAGGATATCAAACCTGGTCAGAAAATCCTGCTGGATGACGGTAAGATCGAAACGATCGTAAAAGAAGTTACTGCTGCCGGCGAAATCAAAGCAGTAGTATCTTTCCCTGGCGTACTTTCTTCCAAGAAAGGCTTCAACCTGCCAGATACCCAGGTTTCCCTGCCTGCACTGACAGAAAAGGATGAAATTGACTTACAGTTCATCATCGATCACGAATGTGACTGGGTTGCCCTGTCTTTTGTCAGACACGTAGATGACCTGCTGTTACTCCGCAAACGCCTGAAAGAACGCGATTCTAAAATAAAGGTGATCTCCAAGATCGAGAAACCGGAAGCAATCGCTAACCTGAAAGAAATTATCTGGGAAAGCGATGGTGTAATGATCGCCCGTGGTGACCTGGGTGTGGAACTGCCGGTAGAGCAGATCCCAATGATCCAGAAAGATATCATCCGTAAATGTATTCACCGTGCGAAACCGGTAATCGTTGCTACCCAGATGATGGAAAGCATGATCGACCGTACCCGTCCAAACCGTAGCGAAATCACCGACGTAGCGAACGCTGTACTGGAAGGTGCTGATGCCGTGATGCTGAGTGGTGAAACGGCTACCGGTCAATTCCCTGAGCTGGTTATCCAGACCATGAAGAAGATCATTGACGAAGTGGAAAAAGAGGACATCGTTTACAACCGTAACCTGATCCCTCACCGTCACTCCCCTTCCTTCCTGAGCGATGCATTGTGTTACAATGCCTGTAAAATGGCAGAAGACCTGGATGCTGATGCCCTGATCGGTATGACACAGAGCGGTTACACCGGCTTTATGCTTAGCAGCTACCGTCCACGCTCTCCGCTGTATGTATTTACCAAAGAGAAATCCCTGGTAAATCAGCTGAGCCTTAGCTGGGGTGTACGCGCTTTCTATTATGGAGAAGAGGAAAGCCTTGATAATATCATCGCTGACCAGATCGGTATCCTGAAAGAAAGAGGTTTCCTCAAAGTGGATGACGTGGTGGTTAATACAGGCAGTACACCGGTTAAACAACACCTGCCAACCAATACTATCAAGATTACAAAGGTGACTGAGTAATTGATGTTATATTATAACAAAAAAGCCTTTCCGGATGGAAAGGCTTTTTTGTTATAATACGTTGAAGCTCCTGAAGAACTTCAACGTATTTAGAGAGGTCTCCCTTGCAGGAGACAGCAGTTTTAAAAGTTAAGCACAACTCTTGTAAATAAGCGCATACCATTGAAACCCATCTGAACAGGGTCCCAGGCACCACCGGCTTCACCGTCAAAAGCAGAGTTTTTAGCTCCGGGAACAACCCCTAAATCAGGATGTACATTGAAGACATTATCCGCGCCAATGAACCAGCTGATATGGGAAGAGAATTTATAACTGGCATATAGATCAGTCACCATCTTACCCTTGTAATTGAATTTCTCCGGTAACAGGGTACCGTTAGCATCACTTTCAACCTGAGGATTGATACCAGTACCGGCCAGGTCTCCTGCAAAACCATAGCCCAGCAGTTCTATTTTACCAAAGTAAGTAAGATGTGTACCCACACTCAGTTTGTTTACACCATATTCCAGGTTTACACCCAGTTTTACCGGTGGTGCAGATGCTAATACAAACTTCTCTTCACGATCACTGAAAAACTCTTTCTGGTGCAGCGGGCTGTCGTTCAGAGAACCTGGTACATTCACTTTATCGATATTCATATGCTGAATATTACCGGTAAATAATCCCCTGAAATGCTGATTACCCCAGCGCTTATTATAATCTATCACGATATCTACCCCTGTATTGGTTGTATTTACTGCATTCGCAAAGAACTGTGCATTATCAATATGTAAACTGTTCAATGCATTATAGAATGCAGGTGATAAAGTAGTATCTCCCTTATTAAATTGTCCGGATAAAACGATCCTGTCTTTTACTTTCACGAGATAACCATCAATAGTGATCGTTAATTCGCTCAGTGGTTTCCAGGAGAAACCAAGGCTTGCATTCACAGATTTTTCCTGTTTCAGCGCAGGAATACCGGCTGCTTTGGTAATAGGATCATAGTTAGGAGCAATCTTTACTTCAGAGATAGTACCCCCCTGCACATTCGTAAACTGAGAGCTGTAATTGATCTGTTGTAAGGATGGCGCACGGAAACCAGTACTTACAGAACCCCTGATATTGAAGTTATGTGTGAGCTTATAACGGGAAGCCAGTTTGTACGTGCTGGTAAATCCGAAGTCACTGTAATTCTCTGCACGGATAGCAGCGCCTATTAACCATTTTTTGGTAACATCCAGTTCTGCATCAACAAAACCGGCAATATTGGAACGGTCTGCACTCACTACGTCTGTAGGCCTGTAACCAGGGAATCCCTGGGAACCGGTGGCTTTGAAAAAAGTAGGATCGTAGTTAGTGTACGATGCCGCTTCTCCTGCATAAATCTTATAATTCTCATAACGGTATTCCGCACCAAAAGCCAGATTAAGCCCTGCTCCTACTGTGGGAATCAATTTATCGAAAGTAAGGTTGGCCGTATTCTGTAAGAAAGAGAAACCACCATCATCAAAATGTGTCTGATTCGGGCCGAGAGAGGTGTTAAATGTTTTATCTCCGTAGAAATGGAAGTTGTTTTTACCAAGTGTATTACTCAGGTCCCAGTTCCAGCCGTTCCCCAGTTCTCCTTTGATACCTACGGCTCCGGAAGCATCGCTGATGTGCGTTTGAATATGCGGATCGTATACCGTGTCTAATGGTCCGCCGCCGGGAGTAGGTACGACATACATGATATCCTTATTGAAGATCACATTACCATTGGCGTCTGTAGGGAAACGGTCAGGGTGTGCGCTTGCAAAAGGATTGTATGCATGTAATGTTCTTGTGTAAGCATATGCATCAGAGGATTTATAATTATATCCGCCAAAGGCATAAAAAGTAGTGCGGCCATTTGCAAAAGGCACTTCCATGTTGATCATTCCACCACCTGTGGTTTTGGAAGCATCGCCATTGGAACGTCTCACCGCATTCACAGGCATGCCATTTTTATTTGCCAGATTGGTATCCAGCGCCTGACGGTATGTTTTACCCTGTACAAGGAAGTTACCGGAGAAGTTCAGGAAACCGCCCTGTTTACCTAAGGGAACACCATAACTGATACCAAATGTACCTGCATTACCATCGATAGGGTTGCTGTATTTATACTGATGTTGATCACGACCAAAATAAGTATTGTACTTATGATCATAATAACCTGCATAACCTGCATTGATATAAAGATGATTTACATCTTTTTTGAGGATCAGATTGATAACACCTGCAATGGCATCAGAACCATATTGAGCAGAAGCACCATCGCGTAATATTTCAACACGGTCTATCGCAGCTTCAGGAATAGCATTCAGGTCGGTTCCTGAGTTACCACGGCCACGCGTACCAAATACGGCCACAAAGGCTGTCTGGTGTCTCCTTTTACCATTAATCAGGACCAGTGTCTGGTCAGGACCAAGACCTCTGAGCGTTGCCAGGTCTATCTGATCGGCACCATCACTGCCACTTTGTTTGTTATAGTTGAAGGAGGGAGCAGCCATATTCAATACAGCGGTAAGGTCCATTTTTGCAGTAGGCAAGGAGGACTGGGAAAGGTTGATAATATCTACGGGTACAGGCGTTTCCGTTTTCGCCCGTCCACCTCCACGTGTACCTACCAGTACTACCTGGTTCAGTTCAGACACGTTGGATATAAGCTGGATATCGATGTTTGTGCGGCCATTCACCGACAGTGACTGTGCAATGAAACCGATAGCGCTTACTTCCAGCACATCATTGCTTTTTGCTTCAATAGAAAAAGTACCTTCTTTACCTGTAAGCGTTCCCGTACTGGTTAATTTAACCCTTACTGTAATACCTTCCAGCGGAACCCCTGTAGTGGCATCTGTAATTTTACCAGTAACCTTTAGCTTCTGGGCATAAGACATTGAAAAGAAAAACGATAGCATAACTATCAAACCTAGACTTCTGGTTGACATCATATATGTTAATTTGGGTTATGTCTAAATATAAACATTTTCCGTAGGTTCAACAACGCAAGAGTCTGAAATGTTCAGATGTCTTACATTTACAATCCACGTAGCGGCATGTATGTTGCCGTAAAAAATAAAACCGGTTTTATGAATACTTTCAGGAGTATTAATCCATACACACAGGAAACCATCGCTGAGTATGCCGCACATACGGAAGCTGAGATAGAACAATTGCTGGCATGGGGCCAGCAGACCTTCCGCCAGGCAAGGCAAATACCTTTACAGCAACGCTGTGACCAGATGTTGAAACTGGCCGCCTTTTTAAAAGAACAGGCAGATGAACATGCTGCGATCATTACGCGGGAGATGGGAAAAACCCTGAAAGAGGCAAAAGCGGAAGTGTTGAAATGTGCCGTTTCTGCGGAATATTATGCACAACATATCGCAGAGATGTTGCAATACAAACCGGTGGGTTCCGATGGGCAGCAGAGTTATATTGCCTATGAACCGAAAGGGATCATACTGGCCATTATGCCCTGGAATTTCCCTTACTGGCAGGTATTCCGTTTTGCCATCCCCAATATATTAGCGGGTAATACCGGTTTACTGAAACATGCCAGTAATGTAAGCGGCTGTGCCCTGGCTATAGAAAAGCTGTTCCTGGAAGCGGGTTTCCCCGAAGGGTCTTTTCAGACGGTGTTAATTAACGCCAAAAATATTGAACCGCTGATTGCAGATACACGTGTACAGGGAGTAACGCTTACAGGCAGTACAGGTGCGGGCATGAGCGTAGCTGCATTAGCCGGGAAATACATTAAAAAGACGGTGCTGGAACTGGGTGGCAGTGACCCTTTTATTGTGCTGAAAGATGCTAACATAGAAGAAGCAGCGAAAGTTGCGGTGAAAGCCCGTATGCAGAATGCGGGGCAGTCCTGCATTGCGGCCAAGCGCTGGATAGTGGAGCAGTCTGTATTGGGCGATTTTACAGACAGGGTGAGCGCTATACTTGGGCAGATGAAACAGGGAGACCCTTTCCATGCAGATACGGATATGGGGCCTATGGCAAGGCCTGACCTTGCTGCTGAGTTGTTCCAGCAGATGCGTAAAACGATTGCCCAGGGGGCTTCCCTTGTGCTGGGCGGTAAACAGGATGAAGCGAACTTCCAGCCTACCCTGCTAACAGGCGTACAGCCCCGGATGACTGCTTTTGATGAGGAGACTTTCGGGCCGCTGGCCGTGATTATCAGTGCAAATGATGAGCAGCACGCTATTCAGCTGGCTAACCAGACGCCTTTCGGACTGGGATCTGCCTTGTGGACCACCGACCTTGATAAAGCGAAGAAACTGGCTACCCAGATCGACAGCGGGAATGTGTTCATCAATGCGATGGTACGGTCTGATGCCCGTTTACCATTCGGAGGTGTTAAGCAATCGGGGTATGGAAGAGAGCTGTCCGTAGAGGGAACGCACGAGTTTTTAAATGTGAAAACGGTTTATATAGCTTAATACCTGCTATCCGGAGATCGCATATCAATTTTTGAATGTTTGAAGGGTTTATATAGCTTGCAGCTGTATTTACCGCAAACGGCAACAAAATCGGCATGACCAGGAATAATTACGCTCCCTATATTACTATTACGCGGGAAGAATGGGCAAAGAGAAGCGATGACCCAATGTTACATCTGTTAAAGGATATAGATGCGCTACATGGGTTAAATGAGCCGCTGACAACAGAAGAAATTACACAGATCTACGTTCCGCTGTCGCGGTTATTAAACCTGTATGTAACAGCAGCACAGGGTTTACATACCGCTACCAACAGTTTCCTGGGCAGCCAGATACATAAAGTACCCTACATTATTGGCATTGCCGGTAGTGTAGCCGTAGGGAAAAGTACGACAGCCCGTGTATTGCAACGGTTGCTGGCCGCCTGGCCCAATCATCCGCGGATAGCGCTGGTCACCACAGATGGGTTCCTTTATCCTAACAGGGTACTGGAACAGAAAGGCATCATGAACCGTAAAGGTTTTCCTGAGAGTTATGATATCCGCCGGTTAATCCAGTTCCTGGCCAGTGTGAAATCGGGCAAAGGGAAGGTAGTCGCACCTGTTTACAGTCATCTTGAGTATGATATACTTCCCAATGAATTACAGACGATAGAATCGCCCGATATTGTGATCGTAGAGGGCGTGAACGTATTACAGGTGAGACCCCGTCAGCCACAGGTACAGCGGGAACCGGCCATCTTCGTATCCGATTTCTTCGACTTCTCCATTTATGTGGACGCGGAAGAAAAAGATTTACAGGAATGGTATGTAGAACGTTTCAAATCCTTACGCCGGACCGCCTTCCAGAATCCTGATTCATATTTCCACCGGTATGCTCATCTTTCTGATGAAGAATCTGAGTTCTTTGCCAGGGGCATCTGGAATGAGATCAATAAGCCTAATCTTGAATTAAATATTATGCCTACCCGTTTCAGGGCAAGCTTAATCCTTGAAAAAGGCAGTCATCACTTTGTTCAGTCACTCAAACTGAGAAAAACCTGATGCCTGATATCACTGTTGTGAAAAACGCCTTACTGCAACTTGATCCCGGAGCTGGCGATAACTGGCATTTATTCGAACCATTACTGCAGGAAGTACATTTCAATACCGGTGAATATCTTGCACGTGCCGGGAGAATATCAACAGCTATTTATTTTATTTCCGAAGGAGTTGTAAGGGTGTGTACAGAAGATATATCCCTTGATTTCGCCTTTCCAGGAATGTTTTCCACGGCTTATGCTTCTTTCATTACACAAACCCCTTCTGCTGTTAATATAGAGGCAATAACGCCTGTAACCGGCTTCGTTTTTTATTATGATGATTTGCAGGCGTTATATCGTCAAAGTCATGCTGCGGAACGGACCGGCAGGTTATTAGCAGAGTACCAGTACTTAAGAAAATATCAGCGTGAGTTATCCTTTCTTCAACATTCTGCACAGGAAAGATACTTACAGTTGCTGGAAGAATATCCTCAGATAGTACAACAGGTCCCTGTAAAATATGTAGCTTCTTTCCTGGGTATTCAACCAGAGAGCTTAAGCAGGATCAGAAAGAATTTAAAAGATAGCTGATTAACTATTCAGGAGAGACTGTACCAGATCCATGCTATATACACCGGCTGAAAAGCCAGCCTGCTCCAGGTGTACCATGGTTTTGCGGGCAATCCTCCCGGTGCGGGTAACTGCTTTACCGCTACATAAATATTTGCAGGGAACATTAATATCAGCAGGAACGTTAATCCGCAGGCTGCATACCACTGTGTGGCAGGAAATAATAAACCGGTACCAAGGACGATCTCCCCTATTCCGCTAAGGATAACGAGTTGTAAAGCATAGGGCAACCAGGGTTCAATCATGTAAGTGAGTTTCCCAGGATTCAGGAGGTGCATACATCCTATCATTATGAACATACTGGCTGCTGCAATACCTGCATCATGTGGAAAATGTAACAGGTAAGGCAGTTGAAAAACGAAGCCTGCCAAGAGCGATAACAGGCTGATTGATAATAAGCCAGAGAAGAATGCCATTGTATTTTGTTTATGTAAAGGTCCGGATTACGACTATTACCCGGACTAACATATGTTAGTTTCCGGTATTAACAATTATTTATAGGTATCATTATTGCAGTGAAGATGTATAACAAATACATTTGTTTCAAATCTAAAAAGAGTACACATGAAAAAAGCCCTGTATCCAATAGCGGCATTATTGATTGTCATTGCATCAGCATTTACATTTCTTCCTGCACAGAATTATAAAATAGCAGATGGTTATTCCGTTAAATTTTCTGCCTCCGGAGCATCAGGAATATTCAGAACATTAAAAGGAGATATTTCTTTTGATGAAAAAAATCTTGCTGCTTCAAAGTTTAATGTTACGATTGATGTTACATCTATCAATACAGGAAATGGTTTAAAAAATACACATGCCAAGGGTGGTAACTGGTTTGATGCGAAGAAATATCCTGAGATTAAATTTATATCCAAAGAGATCGTAAAATCCGGCAGTGGTTATACGGCGAAAGGAGAATTGGAAATGCATGGTGTGAAAAAAGAATTCAATCTTCCTTTTACATTTATAAAGAACGGGAACGGCGGTACGTTTAATGGTAAATTTGATGTAAACCGTACTGACTTTGGCATTGGTAGCCCAGGTGGTAAAGTAGATGATATAATAAAACTGGAAGTATCTGTACCCGTAAACTAATTTTATAAAAAACCCGGACAAGTCGTCCGGGTTTTTCAGGCATAATTTTGATTAACAAATCATACCATTACTTAACCCATTCATTGACATGGGTTGCGTTGCCCATACTCAACTCACGGGCAGAAATGGTGAAAGCAACAGTCATCGGATTCTGATTGTCAGCGTCAAAAGACTCTTCAAATTTTACCAGATAACCTTCTTTAAAAGAAAGCTTTTTCGATACTGCGTCTGTGTCCCTTTTGTAGAAAGTAACGGTGCCATCTTTGCGTTCAAAGCTGTTCACCATCCACTCAAAAAGATCAGTTTCACCAGTTGATTCGACAACTAAACGGATGCGGCCTCCACGGGTTATGGCAGATGGACGGCCTGTGGCATCAACTTCCTGGGTCAGGTCGTAGCTGCAATGTTTTACGTTTAATTTTTTGCCGGCTACTTCAAACACTGATTTGAAAGACATGGGTTAAATGTTTAAGGTTTACAATAAAAAATAATAGTTAGCGAGTTATTTATTTATCTATTTATTTATATGCTTCAAAAATAAAATAAATCCCTGTATAGACAAGATTAACAATGGTGTAAAAGCATACTTTAACACATGAACATTAATATAATTTGTTTATTATTTAATATGAACAAGAGCCAGCAGCCGGGGGTGTAGCCGTTGGCCCTCATAAGTAATTCATCTTTAACGAGATCTCATGAGTTGCCTGTTATAGTCCAGTTCGTTTCTCGCATTTTCCAATTCTTTATTGATATCATTGATTTTTTCCTTCAGTTCAGCAATCGTTTGCTGTGCGTTCTGCAAACCACGCAACTGCTGTTTGCTTTGTTGCAACAACAGACAATTCTGAATGATATTTGCATATAGTCCATAATGGCTCACCACATCTTTAGGGATAGAATTACGCATGTTTACGAGATCCTGTGCAATCACCTGATCAATATAATTCGCATTCTGATTAGGCAGGTTTATCGAATCAAGGTTGTTCCTTACCTTCTCCAGCTTTTGCAGAAAATCGGCCTGGAAAGCCTGCTCCTGGCGAAATGTGCTTAACTGTTTGCGCAGTTCTGCATTCTCCCTGGCAGGCACCTGGAAATTGAAGAAGATGGCCAGTACGAAAAGGCCCACTGTGATAACAAAAAATAATAAGAACCATAAGAATGCAGAGGTCCTCTCACGTTTATTAAGTACGCGCATGTATTTATCGTGTTATTAAATTAATATATTGAGTTAATCTGTGAAGAACCAGCGTTTGGTTTTATGCTTGCGTATATATTCAGCATCTTCTGCAGATTCTTCTTTTACAAATATTCCACTATCCATTTTACGACCGATGTAATCCAGTCTGCTCAGGCTTTCAAACAGCTTATTCATTGCACGTACGAACGGTATCATAGGTTGCAGGCATTCTCTTACATCAATATGCTTATAACGGATATTAGCGCAGTTCACCATCAATGTTTCCAGTTCTCCCTGTCTCAGTTCACACCATTCTGATAAATAATTCAGCAGTTCTTCTTTACCTGCGCTTGCCCTCTGATCGATGGCATTCTTCATCGTGCGTGCCAGTCCGGCCACTACTTCCAGCATAGCAGCGGGCGACTGGTAAAGGCCCAGCCAGCGAAACTGAGAGATGCGTGTACTGAGGTATTGCGTAATCCTTTCCGTGATGTATAACACTACCTGTGCAAGATCGTTGTTCTGATTACGTGCATATATTTTTTGCACGATGTTCACACCATACAATTCCAGTTGTCCGAGGAACTGGTCCAGTTCCTGGTGCAGGTCTGCCAATGCAGGATGTGAAGAAACCATTGAACAGGGCGGGATGTAATCATCGTCCAGCTGCGGACGGCCATCTGTGACTGAGATACGTCCCAGCACCATCTGGTAACTGCCCAGTTGTCCGTTTGGCAACTGAGACACAGGGGCTACGTATAAATTGTATTCCGGCGTAGCGTATGGCAATCTTGGCGGATCTTCTGTGAGCAGAGGTTCTCCGCTGGGTTGTCTGTTAAAAGGATTTACCTGTATCAGAATATAATATACATTTTCTGTATGCTGAGGGTCCCAGTTGTATACTGCTTCAGGAAAAGTGGTGGCATATTTCAATGAATGAACGGTATGCTCGGGTATTTCAATTCGGGCACCACCGGGCGTCACAGCACGGCATTCGGTTAATTTGATACGCCATTGCTGCTGATTATCTGCGATGAACCAGCAACGCAAAGATTCTTTGCTTTCTGCCTTAGCCGGTAACAGTCCGTAATTCTGTGCATGCAACCCGCCGGAAATAGCATCTCTTATCTGATCCAGCATTGCATTTTCTGTATCGATAAAATGCTGCTTTTTTATTTTCATGCCATCTACCCAGTTAACGGGGAAATGTTTAAGCGGCTCTGCCATTTTTAAATATTTAATTGATTACTACTCTGCTGCATATAATAACGCTGTTCTCCCTCATGCCATTCATGAATACCGGCTTTTCGGGGTCCAGTGTACTGGCAATGCCCAGCCATCTCGATTTGAGGTGAAATACCCAGCCATAGGGCTGTCCGTTGGCGTCCATGATATCGATAGGCGTATTTGGGTATTTGTCGTTGTAATCTGCTACGAAATGATAGAACAGGTCTCCCAGGTCCATCTTGATGGGCGTACGTGCCCTGAAATAGGTACGGTCCTGGTCCACGCTTTTCTTTTCCAGTTCAAAACCTACTACGATGATATCCCGCATATCATCTTCATTCACTTCCGGTTGATCCTGATAAGCGGGATATTGCCACCATTTGTGGAGCTTCACCGGTATAGCCATCATCCTTTCGAAAGTCTTGTATACAAATGTGGGCAATGCAAAAACCAACAGGCAGGTGAGCATGGGATAATAGAGGAAATCTCCCTGTGTGAAAAGGTATTGTACCAGCAGGAATCCTACCCCGCCAAATAACCAGATGGCTACAATAAAGGCCAGTTCGGAGCCAAGGGTGTTTTCATTTGCCCAGAAACGGGTGTACATGAGATGACAATGCACTACGCCAAGTCCCATGAACCATATCTGGTAAAACAGGTATTGGTTCATCAGGTTCTGATGCGTAAAAAGAAAAGGAATGGAACTGATCACTGCGTATGCAAGGGTCATACCTGCGAGATACCACAATGCCTTTTTCTTATATAACGTAAAGTTCTTAATATAACGTCCCAGCAGTCCCACTATCAATGCGCCGATAGCGATCACTAACGCCAGTACAAAGTAGATTTTACCTCTGATCATCATAGTTATTCCAATAGGGTTAAACTGAGTTAAGTATTGTTTAAATGCAAAAATAGTTCCATTTAATACCTACAGGTAAAAATTGTAGCCCATAATACCTTCTTTAGGCTGGTTATCAGCTACAACAATTTTTTTCTCCTCAGGATGGGGCTCCAGCACTGTTTCCACTTCCACGTCTGCCGGCAATAAAAAGCCAAGGCACACTTCCAGTAATTTACCATAGGGTTGCCAGGGCAGGAAATCGTATATACGCCGCTGTTGCAGGGGGCCTATTGTTACTTCCACTCGGGGCATATCTGTGTAGAAAAGATTGCCGGTCATGGTATCTATTCCAAGACGGCATTCTCCCAATCCGGCCTGTATGCCCGCCGGTACAGCGCTTGCCCCGTTTTCTGCTGTGACATGAACAGGTTCATCCAGAATAGACTGTAGGTATAATTGAACAAGGGGCAGGTTGCCTGCTATACGATGAATATACGGTAGTAGTTTTACAAGTTTGTTCACAGCTGTTGAAGGCAAACCGGTGGGTATGCCCCAGAAGGACAGGAACAGCTGATCAGCCTCTTTCCCGAAAGCATCAAACAGTAAATGTTTTTCACGTTGTTCCAGGAAGACACGTTGTAAAAAAAACTCATGTTCTATGGGGCGGAAAAACCTGCGTGCTTCCTGTTGTTCTTTCTGCTGTTTTTTATAGTTGGCAACCATGTCGCTGACAGCACGCTGTTGTTTCTGCGGCGTAAACTCATGGAAAAGTCCTTCAGGAAGCCGGTCATAAATCCCGTCGCGGGATAATGTTAATGTAATAAAAGGACGATAGGGTTGTGAATCATCCAATTGTGCATCCAAAATATCTTTATTGAAAGCACGTGTAAAGACATTCTGCATTTGCACGGCCACTTCATCTTCCTGCACATGATTATCCAGTAGTTCGCCTACAACTACTTCTGCACGTACATCATAATGTAAGCGCCTGATATGGTCTATCACTTCTTCCAGCACATTGGCTTTTTGGGCATTGTTTAACATCAACTGGTTAATTTAGGTTTTCCTTACATTGGGCTTTGGGTCACATTCCGCTTTTCAAATGTTAAAATTTCAATAGCGAATGTAGGTTGTTTAGCAATTTATCTAAAAAAATATTTAAAATTGCATAAATACGAAAAACCCAACGACCCATGGCCCCACGCAAGTCAACAAACGAGCGAAAAGTAAATACGTATACGCCATTTCGAAAGATCACAAGCCATATCGACCCGATGGTACTGTATACATTCCTTTCTTTACTGGCAATCAGTATTGTCATACTTGCCTTCCAGGTTTCAGGCAGGGAAGATTGCAGCAAGGCCAGTATATTACTGTCCAGCCAGCAGGATGCAAAAAAACATAATTCCTTTACTACAGGAGAGGTGATTACTTTCAAAGCAGATAATACCGGTAAAACCCGTGGGGACATTTCCTGGGATTTCGGCGATTCTACCGACCAGGCACAGGGTTTGCAGGTATACCACGCTTTTAATAAAGCGGGTAGTTACACGGTAACAGTGCAGGGCGGAAAATGCAGCTGGCATCAGGAAGTGGTAATAGTGAATGCTATGCAGGATAATGTTCCTCTCCCATCGTCCGACCTGTTCCCTGTGATAGAAGGCCCTTCTGAGACCCTTGCCGGACGTCCGGTGACCTTTACCAACAATTCTTCCAATGCTACCAAATGGCAATGGCGTTTGTTGCAGAACGGTGCTGAAACGCATGGTGGAAAATCAGTTGTGTATACATTCTCTTCACCAGGTGAACGCATTTTAACACTGATCGTGAACGGAGATACCAGCAAAATGGTGACAAAACATATACAGGTGTTTGCTTCACAGCCAGCACGCCGTAATGAGCATTTTGAGCCCATGCCTTTCCCTGAAGCTCCCAAGCCGGCAGATAATGCTGCTGCGGCACAACCGGTGCCGGAAAAGCCTAAAACACCGGCTATTTCAGATGATGAGTTTAAGTTTATGCTCACCCAGGTGATAGAAAAGCAAAAGAGTGCAGGCGACTTCACTCCTTTCCTCTGTAATAATCTTAACACAAATGTATTACTGAATGATAAGGATACCGATTCGTTCTCTCATTTCTGCTCCCGCATCCGTGGTAAGAAACGCTTTAAGATAGAACTCGTGAACCTGATCAAAGATCAGAATGGTTGCGTGAAAGAGATCCGTATCAGATATGATAAGAAATTCCTGGGTATATTTTAATCATCATGAAACAATATTATAAACTGCCACTGGATTTTTCCCGCATCCTGCAAAAGAAGGACCTTCCTGATTGCAACCTGGAAGAGTCTGTGGCCCAGCATATACAATTGCTCATTACAACCATATTGGGGGAGAATAAAGATGATCCCCAGTATGGTTGTAAGCTATGGGATTCTGATTTTGATATCCGCGCTTCCAATAACGAAGTAAAAGAGTCTGTAGAGCTGGCTATCAAAGCCTCTATCGTGCGATATGAGAAAAGATTATCACAGATAAGAGTGATAGCTATGGTGAGCCAGGAAGAATTTCCTTCGGCTACTTCCCGCAAAGTGAAGAAGAAAATAAAAGTAACCGTAACGGGCGTACTGGCCCGGAATAAAAGCCCTTTTCACTATAATAGTTTCTTTTATGTAAGTCCGTTGTCTTACGATTAAACCCATTGTCATGGCGAAAGAACAAAAAGAAAGAATAAAAGACAGGATGCTCAAAACTGCTGCCAGACTATGGGGATACCCGGATGCTGAAGTAGAAACCTCTTTTGACCCTATCGTACAGTTGCTATTAGAGGCTTGTGCAAGTGAGCTGGAAAAGATTTCCGGAGAGGTGGACGTATCACATGCAAGACTGGTGGAAAGACTGGCGCAGATCATGATGCCGGAGCCTGTTACCAGCAGTCAGCCTGCATATGGTATTCTACATGCCAGCAGTAATGAAATAACAACCAGGCTTACACCTGATCACCAGTTTTTTTATACACTGCGGAACGGGTTTAACAGTCAGGATTTGTTTTTCATGCCGGTGGCGCAACACAAGTTGTTCCGCGGGCAGGTGAAATATATGGCCATAGGGAATAAACTCTATGAAAGCAAAGATCAGTGGTTTAAGGAACAGGTGTTACAGGGGGCTTTGCAGACAAATACCCCACCGAATCATCTGTGGCTGGGATTGAATATGGAAGGCACTCCTTCTTCACTAGAGGGATTGTCTTTGTTTTTCGATCTCAGGAATGTACATCAGCAGGAGATGTTTTATTATTATCTGCCTTTGTCGCGCCTTTTTATCGGTAATACGGAACTGACTTTCAAAAGCGGGTACAGTCATAGCCGTGCTTCTGCAGAAGAAGACCTGGATGCGATCATGCAACCTGCTTTTGATACAAACAGTAAGTATAGCCAGCAGGTGTTACAGCGTTTTCGCAGACAGTTTTTAACAGTCACCAGCAATATAGGCTTACCGCCTCAGCAAGCTGCCCCGGCTGCTTTACAGGAGATATTCGGGAATGGCTTTGCCGCTTACAATAATGAGATCTGCTGGATACGGGTGGAGTTTCCGGAGACTATCCGTCATTCCCTGTTAGAAGACCTGTTTTGTTCGATTAACTGTTTTCCGGTGATTAACAAAAAGGTGAATGAGCAGTCGCAACGCCTGAATAAATACCTCAATATTATGCCCCTGCATACGGCGGATATTTATTTCGATGTGAAGCGGGTGTATGATACCAGCGGATTCAACTATCATGTACGAAACTTTACTACTGCCGGAGAAATGCAGGAAGGGGAACTGGTGATCCGGAGCAGTGGTATAGGCAGGTTTGATTCCAGGGAAGCTAAGGAGATCATCGCTTACCTGATAGAAGTCATCAGGGATGAGAGTGCAATGTTTGAAGAAGTACGGAATGATTATGTGGCCAACAGGATGAGGGAACTGCATCAGTTAATTGCTTCTCTGGAAGAACAGTTGCAACCTGGTACCAACAGGGGGAATATTCCTTACCTGATGATCAAACCAAGGGAAAATGCGGACTATCTGTTCCTGGAGTTTTATACAACCAATGGCAGTATTGCCAATAACATCCGCATGGGTAGTCACTTGCAGGAGTATGGCAGTATACAGGTAAAGCCAGGCGCTATCACCCTGCTGTCTAACACCCAGGGTGGAAAAGACAGGTTGAGTATAGACGAGAAGATCAATCTTTACCGGTATCATTTGTTAAGCCGTAACCGGGTGGTGACACCGGAAGATATTAAAGCATTGTGCAGGGCTGTGTTAGGAAAGGAAGTACGTGAGGTCACCATTTCAAAAGGGGTGATGGTGAAGCAGGGTACTACGGAAGGTTATAGCAGAACAGTGGACATCAGGATCCAACTGTCAAAGCCTGCGGAACATTATGCTCCGGGAAATCTTGTTTATCTGAAAGATGAGTTGTTAACACAGTTGCAGGAGCATTCTGCGAATAATTATCCTTACAGGATCTTTATGAATGAAGCACTGATGTAAATTATATTTGTTTTAAACGGACATCACCGCCTGATTTAAGCACGTCAGGCGGTACTCCTTTGTTTCCCGTTTTATCACAAAGGATGATGGTATTTCCAAAACCCAGATCCACATAAATACGGTTGCTGACCAGCCATCCTCTTCCCGATAACTTTGTATTCTTCTTTATATATACTCCGTTTGACTGTAAATCGTCCAACAGCAAAATACTTACCAATTGGCCATCCTGGAAACCTATATTGCTTTGCAGACGGGCTGCATATGCAATGTAGGTAGTTTTGCTGCTGCTTTGTTTGCCCATGTTGATACGGATACTTTTGAACTGTCCGTCTTTATAGGAAACCGCCGGGACCGAAGAGAATACTGATCCATTGACGGTACTCTTATCAAATACATTGTATCCGAAACCAGGCATATACAGTTCCGGGCTTTCAAAGAGTTGTTTAATAGCAATGATCTTATAGAGATATTGAGCGGTTTCACTATTCAGCATCAGCTGATAATAATCCTTGCTTCCCTGTCTTTTTACATTACGGGAAATATTACCTGCACCTGCATTATAAGCAGCAGCAGCTAATGTCCAGGAATGTAATTGTTCGTGTAGTTGTTGTAAATAGCGGCAGGCAGCATGGGTAGATTTGAGTAAGTGATTGCGTTCATCATTATTATAACTCACATCCAATCCTAATGCCGCAGCTGTTGCCGGCATAAACTGCCATACGCCCTGGGCTCCCACAGGAGAAGTGGCATTTGTAAAGCCACTTTCAACTACGGGCAGGTATTTAAAATCTTCAGGTATATTGTATTGCTGTAAAATGGGAATAATGAGGGGGAAGTATATATCTGTTTTTGCTTTCAGGAAAGGCAGGAAGTTACGGTGACGTAAGTTGCCTTTTATTACATCCATCAAACGGTAAGAGACAAATTCTTTTTCCAGAGGAACGGACTCACCACAGAAATTTACCTGTTGGGCATTGACTGTCACTACTGCAAAGCAGCAGATTACAAACAATATATGGCGGATATAATAACGCATATTTTATTTACTGATCATGTACCTCGGGAAAGCACTTACCGGTGTGTATAGTACTACCTGATCTTTATTCAGTCCATTATAAATCACCATAACCACTTCATCATTCTTTTTAAAAGCCACAGCTGATGTTACGTACACCAGTTGTTGTTCACCTCTGCCAGCCAATGTAGTATTAGCCTTCCTATAAAGTATCCGCAATGGATTAAGTACCGCAGAATCCTTTACTGTTTTATGCATCAGCATTGTTTTGCCAATAACGTAAGGATCGTTTGTCCGGTTTTTAATGTGGAAGCTGAAGTATACCAGGCTATCCAGTTTCATTGCCTGTGAGAAATTGAGTGTGATGCCATCCGCAGTTGTTTCGTACTGATGGCCGCCCCTTTTCTGTTGCATAAAGTCGCTGGCAATACGGCCTACCGTCACAGTATCAATATTTGATGTAACTGCCGGCTCTTCTTCCCCTTCCTGTGTTCCGGATTGCTGCGGTTCTTCCGTACTTTTTGCCGCGCCACCTTTCGAAGGAGACAGTGTATACTTTAAGCGGGAAAGGTCTACCTTATCCCGGAATGTGAGAATCATGTAATGGATGTTCTCTCCTTCCCGAATGACCAGGTTCGTTGTTCCTGGTCTGGCAACGATAGGTCTTATGAAAACGATCGTTCCATCTACAATCCGGTAATCGTAATCTGAATTTTTACCGTCCCCGATTTGAAATGTGCTAATCGCAGCTCCACAGGTGATAAGGGTGACAGCGCCTTTAGTTGTAATAATGCTATCTATCTGTTTTTGTCCAAGCACGCTATTCCAAAACAATAAACAGCAGAAGACTGTTAACGCATGCTTCATCTGATAATTCTTTTCCATTCTATTTAACTACAAGATAATTGCAATCAAAGCTCTGTCAGGAGCTTCGTGTTTGTAGCAAATAAATTGTGATATTTAATTCAGACTCCATAGAAGTTCCCTATTCAATGTTTTAACAAGGGATTCCTACGGAGTCTGTTTTACTTAATGTGTCATATTCTACAAATACAGGACTCCTAAAGGAGCCAAATTCCTGAATAGCCATTTTTTACAAGCAGTAACCTTTTGATGGACCCTGCTACTTAAAATCATGATTTATCCTGTTCATATTCAGTATCCCACTCATTGTTCATATCTTCTCCCTTATGTCCTTCCATTTTAATCAGGAAGTTCTTTGCAGGAAAATATGGTTTAAGGTGAATATCCAGGTGAATTAAGTCCTTTTGTATAGTATCCTGTTCAAAGCGGCGGATGTTGAAATCCTCTATCAGTTTTTCCGGACCGGTTATACTATCCAGGAAACGGATGATCTGCTTCATCAGGTCTTTACGGGTATTGGCATTGAAGTTTTCGAAAGCACGACGGTTAAGGAAGTCCATCAGGACTTTTGTAACATAGTCAAATACACGTACAACGGAGTAAGTCTGTAACCCCAGGTTATCTCCATTGAATAATGTCTTCGCACTGAAGGCCATTACCTTCCCATACTCCTTTACCATAGGGATCAATCCCAGTTTTTCCAGGCTGGCAATTTCACTTTTCTTCAGTTCGAATTTCACACCATCCACCTCATTGATACCACCGAATTTCTTACCCGCAGTAACCTGAGACATCAGTGTTTTATAGATCTTACCTGCCAGGGCGCCGGAAGGTGGAATATAAAGATTATCCTCTTCATGAATTTCATCAAACTTACCACGACCCACCAGCCAGTTACAGGACATGATCACATTCGAACGATGTACTTCACCACCGGTAAGATTGGCGAGTTCAAACATTTCCATCACATCATCCGGTGCATCCAGGTGAGAGAAATCTGTTACCAGCATTGCTTTATTCTCATACGCGATCTTAGCCCATTTTTCCAGCACTTTATTAGAGCCCAGATAACCCGGCAATATTAACAGGCTATAGTTGCCCCGCAGATCTAAGCGGTCGAAGTTCGCTACCAGTTCCTGTTGTACAGCATCGATGAAACGTGTATTATCCAGGTCTTTTAACTGATCCGGATCAGCATTGATGAAGGCAACGTTCTTTACTTTATCTGACTCTGTATTTTTGAAGAACAGGGCAACATTACGATAGGACCGTTCCAGCTCGCGGGTGCTTTCCACTGCTTCTGACAGATTATTGGTAAGGACTCTGTCTGCCTGTTCAGAATGTTCAGTACAGTAGCTGATCATATCGGGCAGGTCCTGTGCTTCTGTCAGCACTTTCTCCCATAGTTCCAGAGTTTTTCTGAGTTTTTCCCTTTCACCCTTTTTGGAGCTTTCAGTTAAAAATATATTACGACGTGCCTTACGTTCCGGGTTGATATTCTGTATGCCTTCGATCGTACCTTCCAGCAGATCGAACCCGCCGTATTTTGCCAATGTATCCAAACTTTGATCAAGGGATGCAGATTGCTGACCGGGAGTGACCTGGAGTTGTTCCTGTGACTCCGGTTGTTTCTGTAATTCTGCCATATGATAATGAATTATGGGTTATTTGTTGTTGTTCAGATCGGCCAGTAATGCCTTTACAGAAGTTAGTAATGCCTGTCTTGCTGCAGGATCTGCCAGTGCGCTTTTCAACACCTTGTTTGTTTTAAGGTGTTTCATGATTTTGAGATACTGTTCCTTTTCGGTAGACAGGTTATTCAGGAAATTGCTTTGGGCAGTGATACCTTTCACACCGAAGTCTCCAAGGTTATGGAACTCCAGGTTTTCTGGCACCGTACGGCCTTCTGCATCATGAAAAAGCATGTTAACGGAAGGTTTGTAGTTTTCAAACACCTCCTCTACAGTGGTTAGTCCCTGTACTATTTCCGGTTTAACAGGTGTTTGCTGGGTTAACTTTTCAGCAAACAATGTCCGGTTATGAGAGATTTCAATAATGGCCTCATTAGCGTCGAGTTTTACTTCGTTACCGCCAATTCCGTAGTTATCATTCATATTAAGTGGTTTTTACAACAATAAATGCGCTATGGTATCTTACAATTCTGATGCTACTATGTCCCATTGCAGCTCCCCTTTTTTATCTATGTCCAGTTTAACAACCGTATGGGGTTGCAGGCTGCCTTCAATAATCATCCTTGACAATGGTTTTCGCAGGCGGCTGCGGATAACTTCTTTTAACGGTCTGGCCCCGTATAGCGGGGAATAACCTTCTGCAGCCAGTCGCTGCCTTGCTGCCAGCGAAACCTCTAAGGAGATCTGCTGCTGTTTCAGCAATTGCAGTAAATGTTGCAGATGAATGTCGAATATCTTCACCACATTTTCCTGCTGAATAGGCCCAAACGGAACGATCTCTGTTAAGCGACCCAGGAATTCAGGTCTGAAGTGACGCGTCATCAGTTCCATTAACTGTTGCGAAGGTGGAATAACACCCTGGCGGAATGACTGCGTGATCACATCGCTACCTATATTGGAAGTGAACAGGATAAGGGCATTGGAAAAATCACCTGTTTTACCAAGACGGTCGTGTAATTTACCTTCATCCATTATCTGCAGAAAAATGTCGAATACGGAAGGGTGTGCTTTTTCAATCTCATCGAACAATACAACGGCATAGGGTTGCTGGCGGATCTTGTTTACCAGTAAACCTCCCTCCTCATAACCTACATAACCCGGGGGCGCACCATACAGGAGAGCGGCAGAATGTTCTTCCTTAAACTCAGACATATCGAACCGGATCATGGACCGCTCATCCTGGAACAAGAAGTCTGCCAAAGATTTGGCCAGTTCCGTCTTACCGGTACCGGTTGGCCCCAGGAAAAAGAATGAACCTATTGGCTGCCCCGGCCGGCTCAATCCTGAACGGGATTCCAGGATAGCTTCGGCCACTGTTTTAAGGGCATGGTCCTGTCCTACTACGCGCTTTTGCAGTTCTTTGTCCATATTTACCAGTCGCTCCCTTTCCCCGGATTGGATCTTACCCAGGGGAATACCGGTGCTTTCTGCAATCATGGTAGCCAGGTCTGTTGTTGTTATAGCTATGGCATTATGCTGCACCATGGGTTCCAACTGTTCTGTCAGATTGAGCAGAATGGCCTTTAAGGTGCTTATATCTTCGATTTTAGAGATCTCCTGGTCTATCTGTAGCCTTGTGATCAATAAGGCGCTTAAACGCTGTCTTAATTGCTGGTACCACCAGAGTAATTCGGAGCGGCTGTCCCCTGCAACTTCCAGCTTTGCTTTCAGGTCGGCAAGTATTTGTTCACCGGTATCCTGTGTAGTGCGGACAGCAGCCAGGGTGCGGTCCATTAAATTAATGGCGCTGTCCGGCAGGCTGCGTTCTTTCAGATAACGGCGGGCAAGACGGATAGCCTCAGCTATCACTTCCTGACCGGCAGTCAGCCCGTAGTAACTTTCGTAATCAGGTACTACCGCCTGGATCATACGGGCAGCGAGCGCCTCATCAGGTTCTGATAAAGTGATTGTTTCAAAGCAGTGACGCAGCAGGCTGTCCGGTTCTATCAGCTTGCGGAAGCCTTCGGGGGTGCTGGTACCAACAACAGTGATCTCACCTTTGCCAAGTGCCGCCTTTAACACATTGGCGATTCCTCCGGCTGTATTGGGCTGTTTATCCAGTAAGGTATGCAGATTGTCTATGAATAATATGTGACGGCCGGCAGTTTGCAATTGCTGAATGATTTGTTGCAGGCGGTCTTCCAGTTCGTTCTTATAAGCAGCACCGGCTATGAACGTGCCATAGTCCAGTGTGTATACATCAGTACTATGTAATTGGGACGGCGCCTGTTTGTTGACGATAGCGCGTGCCAGTGCAGTAGCCATAGATGTTTTGCCTATGCCGCCCTCTCCTATCAGGAGAATGCTGGAACGCACTTTACGGGTAAGGATCTCTATCATGGTACGCACTTCTGCGTCCCGGCCGGCGAGTGCATGTTCTGATTGCAGACGCTGAGGATCGGTGAGGCGATAAATATATCTGAGTGCGGTCGTTTTACCAGTACCGTTAGACTTTGATGCGGGTTGTGTGGCAGTCTTACTGAAATGAGTAAGTAACTGCTCCCGTTGCAACGGGAATGTCTTCAATTGCTCATATGAAAATCCTACTCCGGGTGTACTTAATGCTATCAGTACGCACCAGGCATCTGCTGCGTCGAGATCATATTCAAGTCTTACTGCATCTGCTTCCTGTAGTACATTAGCAGCGTGTTCATCCGGTTCAGGCTCATCTGATGGCCTTGTTGCTTTTGGCAAACTATCCAGTCGTACTTCTGCCCATTCTTCCAGGTAATAAATATCAATATCCATGGCCTGTAAAGAAGCAGTTAAACTTATTTCTCTATGTAAACATGCGAGTAACAGGTGCGCAGGAGTATAATGCACATGATGATGTTCTTTTGCGATGGCTTGTGCAATGCGAATGGTGGCTTGCACTTCCGGAGCATATATTGTATAAGTAGCCAGGGTCATCAGTTAACTTATAGGTTTTTCCGTTTAATTATTTAAAAGGGTTACGATTATATGGGCATTATTAACAGGGATAAAGATACAGCTAAAATGTATATGAATTATTTATTACGCTGTTGAAATGCGCTATAGGGGCTTATTTGACGGCTGTAAATATAGCAATGTAGTGTAATCACTTTTTATACACTGCTGCGGGCATTACAGTTAAGCAATTCTCAATCAATTATCTTCATCAGAGTTAACCACTTTAAACAAATATTAATTAGTAATAATTTTAGATAAAAATAACATATTATGCTATTATAAATTACTCCCTGTTATCAGTTAATTTTTTTACAATGATGCTGAATATCTGGCAGAATAATTTATTTTCGTACCGACCATTTGTCTTTATTTGTAGTTATAGTTAATCCAAAAACCTAACAGGTATGTCATTCAAAGCAGTAATGCGATTAGACGGAGAAGAAATCAACGTACTGGATTGCCAATTTTCTTTTTCGCAACATACAGATCATAACGGAAAACCCGCTGCACGCCCTACAGGAGGCTCACTCACAGTATTACTTGAATCAGATGGTAATACGGCATTGTTCGACTGGATGATATCCAACACACAGACTAAAAGCGGCAGTATTGTTTTCTTCCGCCGTGATGCGATGTCTAAAATGAAAGAGCTGAAATTTACTGATGCTTATTGCGTGGAATACTTTGAGCATTTTCACGCAAGTGGTGAAATACCTATGCAGATAAAACTGGTACTCTCTGCAAGAGAAGTACAACTGGGCAGCTCCACGTTTCAGAACCCCTGGCCTCAGGCTTAATCTTTACATTTAACAGTAGTGCTTATGGGACTTAAGAAACTACCGTCTTTCAGTACATTATGGAGCAGCTATCCGCATGATAAGGATGCTCCTCCCGGCAGTAGCCATGCAATGCCATGTGATGAGAAAGACCGCAATGGAATGTATCAGTACGAGAACCAGTGCGCTATCAGGATGTCGTACTGTCTTATTAAATCAGGAGTAAGCCTGGCCAATTATACAGACCCCAAATGTACACATGGATATGCCAGGGGCGCTGAAAGCCTGGCTACCTGGATATGGCGGAACTATGGTAAACCAGTGATTATTGATTGTAGTAATGCTGCACAGAAAAATGATTTTATCAGTAACCAGTATTGGTCTAAGAACGGCATTATCTTCTTTAAAGATTTCTACGGGACAAATAATTCAGGAGATCATATAGATCTGTTATATCACGTAAACGCACAGATACAGACAGCCACCGGAGATTATACGAATGATAATCGTGTGAAACAGATCTGGTTCTGGGAAGTAAATTAAAGTGTATGAAAAAATCCATTTTGTATATAACCCTTTTACTGGCATCTGCTACTTCTGCTATTGCACAAACAGTGACGGTAGACAACGCAGTATGGATGCCTAAAAGTTATTTAGATGCACGCAAGCAGCATCCCCCGGAAGACTCCTTCTGGAAAGCCGTAGACTTTTCCAAATACCTCAGCCCTGTCTCTTCTCTCCGTATTCTTTCTAATAATGTCAGTATCTATACATACGGTGCAGAATATTTCCCGATACATGTCAGCAGGGAAAAAGTATTACCAGACAGAAAGATATGGAAGCTGGATAAACCCGTCTTTAATGGCGGGCAATCTTCTTTGTTTGAAGATGCGTCCTTTACATTGATCAGTCACAATAACAAAGAAGATCTGTGGCTGGGTATTGATCGTAAAGATGGAAGAACAGATTCTGTGCAATTTGCAAAAGTACCTAAAGAAAAGGCAGGCACTCCTTTATGGATGCATACCAGTAATTATCTCGCTTACTATTTCAGAGGTAAAAAGTTTGACGTGTATGATAGCAATGGTAAGCTCTTATATAATAACGTGAAGACCGATGCAAACGGGAACCTTAGCGGGATACCGGGATACAATGCCTGGACCATCACATCCGGCAGCACTTTTCAGTTAACTTCCAACAAACAGGGAGTAATTACTTTCTCTGGCTTTAATGTAGCATTCAATGGTACAGATGTTCTACTGCATCCCCAACAAAAGGACGGACTTCTCAGCAGGCCTCTTATTCTGAAAGAAAAGAATTAAAACATTAACATCATGGCGCTTAATACAAAAACTTCTTTTTCCATTGCCGGGCAACAGTTCGAAACATTTCATACAATAGAACTGCGGCAATATATTAACGGTCATCACGATTTTGAGATATATGTCAGCTATGACTGGTTCGAAAAACTGGGTGGAGGTATTTCAGGGGCCGCTACCAAATTCCTGGGGGAAGAAGTAGAGATCAATGTGGCACCGGCAGAACAACTGTCTGGTGTAAAAAACCTGATCTTCAAAGGAATTGTGATGAACATCACTACCGGTAAACAGGGTGATGGTACACATGGCCATTGCATCATCAAAGGGCAAAGCCCAAGTATACTCCTGGAAGATGATCCGCATATTGCAGCATTTGAAAATAAATCATTATCGGATATTGTTGCTGCTACCGTGAAGAGCTATCCTCCTAATGTACTCAGAACGAGTATTAGTCCGGAGACAAAAGAAACACAGAAGTATATTGTTCAGTATAAAGAAACTTCTTATTCTTTTATCAGAAGATTGTCTGAAAGATATGGGGAGTGGTTTTTCTATGATGGACAACAACAGATCTTTGGCAAATATACGCCTCAGAAAACAGTACTTACTCACCAGATAGATTTACTTGATTTTAATATTGAACTATCCGTACGGCCGAATAATGCGCGCCTTAACGGATACGACTATCGCCAGGATACAGTGGTGGAAGATAATACACAGGCGAAAGAAGTAGGCAAGATGAATGCCTATTCACAACATGCACATGAAATAAGCACGAAGTTATACAGCCGCGAAGGTTTATACAAAATGAACTATGCCTTTAACAGCAGCGCCAAAGCCCAGATAGACAAGATGACCATGCTGAAGAAAAAGGGACAGCTGGCGAAAATGGTTACATTAAAGGGCAGCAGTACCAATCCTTCTTTCCGAATCGGCGATACTGTTAGTATCAATGAATCTGCTTTTTCACAGGAGCAGCACCACGGGGAATTTATGGTAACCGGCATACGTCATTACTGCAGCGCCAACGGCAGCTATCATAATCTGTTTGAAGGTATACCCGCAGATGTTGCTACCCCACATGTAGACCTTGGCAACATCCCCTACTGCGAGCCTCAGTCAGCTACTGTAGTAGAGAATAATGACCCTAAAGGATTAGGTCGTATTAGGGTGAAGTTCCGTTGGATGCAACAGGGACAAACACCCTGGATACGGGTGGTGTCTTCTTCCGGTGGAGGAGATAAAGGGTTGTTCATTATGCCCGAAGTAGGAGAAGAAATCATAGCGGAGTTTGAAGGAGGCAATCCGGAACAACCGTTTGTAATAGGCAGTACCTATAATGGTAAGGCCAAGAGCAGTTATGGCAATGCAGGCAATGATGTGAAAGCGCTTAAAACACGCAGTGGTAATATGATTGTGCTGAATGATGCAGCAGGCAGTGTAACCGTTACTGATAAAAACGGCAGCTCTATGGCGATGGATGGCGCCGGCAATATTACTATCAATTCACAGACGCTGGTAACCGTGAAAACGGATGATCATATTATAGTAGATGCGCCTAATAAAATAGAGTTTATCTCCAAAGAAATCCATATTAAAGGATCCGAACTGGTGGTGATAGGAGAAGGCCCTGCGCAGATTACAATAGACAATAAAGCGAATAAAATAGATACGGCAGCAGATAAAGTCACCACTACAGCAGATACCCTGCATGAGATGATCAGTACTGCCAATATGAAGCTGAATGCAGAACATTATGAAGTGATAGGAAAAACTAAAGTAGATATCAGCAGTCTGAGTATTAAAATGAATGGCAATACCACTACTGATATAGTGGGCGGAATGGTGAACATTAATTGTTAAGCTGTATCATGAATGAACATAACCCAATAGCCCAACTGGTCAATAATATACAACGTGCCTGGCTGGAAAAAACGAGTGGCAAACCTGCCCTGAAGCTGGTGAGAATGGTAATTAAACCAGAAGAGTCGCGTGTATATGAAGGTTTCGTTAAACTGGAATCTTCTGCACATGGCAGTTTGCCGGAAGTATTCGTTACCCACCTTACTGATTTCGAAGATGAAGATACTTACAGTGCAGCGCTGATAAAAGACTGGCTGGAGACTTACCATAATAGTACTGCCCTGCTACAGGAAATGGAGCAGCGCAATGCTGGTTTTGCATGGGACCCTGCTCCTTTTACTCAAGGTAAAAGTGATGAAGACCTGTTGCGGATGCTGGCTTCTTTCCAACGGGCTTTGCCTGCGAAGCAGCAGCTGGTATTAGTGCTTCTACCCCGGCAGGTCAGCAATACCCGTGACATGAAGAACTGGCTGACCACCATCCTTAAAAAGGGTATTCCTGCCAATGTGAAATTACTGGTACTGGACCATCTGAATAATGAACAGTTTGCGATACACGACCGGCAATTCCCGGATATGTTATGTACTATTCATGTGCCTATCGATCTCCATGCAGCTATCCGTAAACTAGGTGGCAGCGGTGATCCTAATAACCCAGAGATCATGATGCGTAAGTGCGTGTTTGAAATGGGGGAAGCACTCAAAGATAAAGATGTTAAACGTCTGCACCGCTGGGGACAGGCAGCGCTGGACTGCACACAGAAAAGTGGTAATAAGGGATTGTTTGCTACTGCGCATATTATGTATGCAGGTATGCTGTTCCATTTTAAAAGGGATCCGCAGATCCCCTTGTTGCTGGAACGCGGACAACGTATCTCCAAACAGGGTGTACAACAGGGCGATACGGCCTGCCTGCCATTGCTGGTACAGTTCTATGGCTACCAGGGCGCTTATGCGCAGATACGCCGGCGCTTCGCAGAAGCCATTAACTGGTTTATACAGCAGGCAGAGATGGCACAGCTGCACAACTTCTCCCAGCAGGCTTTAAATGCGTGGTACCAGGCAGCAGAGTTATGCCGCCGCAAAGATGCCGGCCGTTATTATGATATCCTTGAAAAGGGTTATCTGGCCGGATTACCATTATCCGATGAAGAAGTAAGTGCCTCAATATATATCTATCTGTTACGTGATTATTATGATTATGCCCATTCGAAAAAAATGACTGACATAATCAATGGCATTGATGAAAAGATGGGGCGTTTATTTGGACCCGACTGGAAAACTGATGTCGACACCATCCGGAAAAACCGGATGCCTATGAACCTGCCTCTGGAAATGGAGAACCTTTAAAAAAACAAGTATGCTGGTTAGTAATAAGCACTTTATTCCTGTTATAGGGCTGGATATACATATTGTTATATTATTCGGCTTTCCTATCCCACTGCCGCATCCTTATATAGGATTTGTGCTGGACCCCATGGATTATATTCCGTTCATTGGCGCTACTACCAAAGTGAATCATGTACCCAGAGGGGTGAGTGATACCAGTGGTATCATTGTCATTCTCTTTCATATTCCTATGGGTGGCCCATGGTTGCTGGCTCCTATGATAGGCCATGATTCCGTGAACTTCTTCGGCAGTAAAAAAGTAATGGTGGAAGGAAGAATGATGAGCCCTTCCGGACATATGCTGATGACCTGCAATGATATCGGTTTGCCGCTTTCTTTAAAGCCGGGTAAGAAGCTGAAACCTATCCCCAGTATGTACCTGCCTACCTCCTTCTCAATTCCCCTTTCCTTTGGTAAACCCGTAATGGTTGGCGGTCCTTTTGTGCCTGACTGGGCAGGTGTGTTAATGAACCTGGTAATGTCCTTTGGCTTTGGCGCACTAATGAAAGGATTAGGTAAAATCGGACGCAAGCTGACAAGCAAATTCAACCATGCACTGAAAGGGAAATTAGGCAGTAATAAACTGAGTAAGTTCCTGTGTAAAAAAGGCTTTGAACCGGTAGACCTGGTGCAGGGTATCGTGATATATGATGGTCTTGATTTTGAATTGCCCGGGCCTATCACATTAATATGGAAACGTTCGTGGAACAGCGACAGTTCTCATGAAGGGTTATTGGGCCATGGCACACATCTGTCTTATGATATGCGTGTGCATGAATTTGCAGAAGAAAGCGCTACTGCAGTATTATTAGAAGACGGACGCAGTGCAATGTTTGATCTGCTTCCTTTTACCGGTGACAATGAATATAACCGTCATGAGAAGCTGACATTAACACGGAGTGACATTGATGAGTACCAGTTGTATAATCATGAAGAACAACGGTATTATACATTCCGAAAAACACATCCCGCGGAAAAACAATTCAGGCTGTCTTCGATACATAACAAAACAGGCTTTATTATCACCCTGCATTATAATAGTAAGGGTTATCTGCTGCGTGTAACAGATAGCGTTGGCAGACATTTACATATTGAGAATGATAAAGCAGGACGTATTACCAGTGTAACTGCACGCCATCGCGGAGAGGAACAGCTGATGGTATCTTATGCTTATAATGAAGAAGGAGATCTGACCACTATTACAGATGCACTGGAACAATCCAATCACATCGTTTTTCATAAGCATCTGATGGTGGAGAAACAGGACCGCAACGGCCAGCGTTTTTACTGGGAGTATGATGCGAAAAAACGTTGTGTACATACCTGGGGCGACGGTGGGTTATTGGAAGGTTTCATTGAATATTATCCGAAGGAAGGATATAATCTTGTTACTAATTCACTGGGACAAACGACTACTTATTATTACACGCCTGACTTTGTTGTTCATCAGATAAAAGATCCGTTACTAAATTCTCAATTCTTCGAATACACTGATGAATTTGAAATTTACCGTGTGATTGACGAAGAAGGACAAACAACCGGATACAGTTATAATGATCATGGATATCGGACTTCTATTGTAAAACCAGATGGTTCTATGTTCAGCTTTATCTATGATGAGGGAGGCAATCTGTTACTTGCTGGCGATGCACAGGGGAACAGCCGTACTTATATTTACCATAAGGAAAATGGTCTGTTAAAAACATTCACTGATACAGATGGGAGTATTCAGATATATCGTTATAATAAAAACTTTCTCCTAAGTAAAATAGAGTATGCCAATGAAGCGGAAACCATATTTGAATATGATGAAGATTTCAATCTTTCAACCGTAACATTACCAGACGGAGGTAGCGCCTCCTGGCGATATAATGTATGGGGCAAATGTATAAGTACTCTTAATCCTCTCAAACAACAACAGGTATTTAACTACGATAAACTTGGCAGGATAACTGATATATTTCTGGCAGATGGTAATCATGTCAGATTTGAGTATAATGCATATTATGAAATAATCAGAGCAATAGACAAACATCATGATGTAAAGTTTACTTATACTCCATTAGGCAGTCTTAAAATGAGGGAAGAAAATGGAGTTAAACTTCACTTTATATACAATACAGAAGAACAATTAAATGTATTGGTAAATGAAAATGGTGAAAGCTATTATTTTAAGCGTAACCAGCGTGGGGAAATTATACAGGAAACCGGCTTTGATGGTATCACTATTAATTATCAGCGGGATACGAGCGGTAAACTTATAAAAGTGGACCGGCCTGATGGTAAAAACACGATCTATGAATATGACTATAATGGGCAACTGACCCGTTGTGAGCATAACGACGGTAGCTGGGAAACATTCAGTTATGATAGAAATGGGCAATTAATTGAGGCCATTAATGAATATACGACCGTAAAGCTTATCCGTAACAATGCAGGCCGTGTTATAGAAGAAATACAGAATGGCCATAGCGTTACTACAGTTTATGATGTAAACGGGAGACCTAAAAATATAAAAAGCAGCCTGGGTGCTGATATAACATTACAACGCAATAATTGCGGGAATATTACCGGCATGCAGGCGCTGGCTGCTGGCTTAGAGAATCCATGGACTACTCAAATATTCAGGAATTTGCTGGGATTGGAAATTGAACGCACATTACCCGGAGGACTTAAAAGTAACAGAACTTATGACCAGGCAGGGTTTCCTAACTCGCATACAGTGTTAAGTGGATACAATACCACATTAAACTGTCATTATCGCTGGGATGTTAATCAACAACTTAAGCAAATAGTAGACGTTATAAAAAACAGGACCGTAAAATATGGACATGATGAGCTTGGGAATCTTATCTGGACGCAATATGAAGATGGGCAGTACGACTACAGATTACCAGATAAGGCAGGTAATTTATTCCGCACCAACAATCGTAAAGACTGTGAGTATTCGAAGGGTGGACAATTAACAGAAACACAGAACATAAAATTTGAGTACGATGGAGAAGGTAATCTTATAAAGAAAATCACCTCCGGATTTAATATATGGGAATATCGCTGGTATGCGAATGGGATGCTTAAAACAGTAATAAGGCCAGATAAAAGAACTGTTCACTTTGAATATGATGCCTTGGGAAGAAGGACGGCTAAAATTTACCAGCAGAAAATTACCCGTTGGGTATGGGATAAAAATACTCCATTACATGAATGGGTATATGAAAATGAGAATAGACCAATAACGGTTATTGACGAAAACGGAACAATTAATACTTCTGAGGAACCGGTACCGGATTCTTTAATTACATGGATCTTTGACGGAGACTCCTTCACACCTGCTGCTAAAATTCTTAACGGAAAGTATTATTCTATAATAAGTAATTATCTCGGTACTCCCTGCCAGGCATATAATGACCTGGGAAGCAAAATATGGGAAATGGAATTGGATATTTATGGGAAGATACGTAAGTTAGAGGGAGACAACACATTTATTCCATTCAGGTACCAGGGACAATATGAAGATGTTGAAACAGGACTCTATTATAACAGATTCAGATATTATAGTCCGGATGAAGGACGTTATATATCTAAGGATCCGGCAGGATTAAAAGGTGGTATTCATTTATACTCCTATGTATTTGATCCTAACGCTTTACTTGATATATTCGGTCTTAATCCTACCTATTATCCGCTGGATCAACTGAACCGTGCTACAGGAGGCTTTGCTGAAGTTACTCCTTCTTCTTTAGGGACCGGTACAGGAGCTACTGTTGATCCGGTAGGTTTTATAAGCGGAAATCATCCTACACATCATCAGAGAAGCCATTTAATAGCGGCGAACCATGGTGGTGACGGAGGAGTAAAAGAAAATCTTGTAACATTAACCAGCGGATCAAACCATCCGGGAATGAGGCGGGTGGAAGATACAATTACAGCACACGTACGGCAGGGCAATACGGTGTTAGTCGAAGTTAAACCTACGTATACGGGTAGAAACCTGTTACCTGACAGTGTTCATATTTATGCAATTGATCAGAATGCAAATGTGATAGCAGACGATACTATTCATAACGGACTTTTCCAACACCACAAGGCTTGTGGCTGCCGCTAATAAAAAAACAGTTATGTTCGAGAAGATTATTAATATTAAAACCCAACCTGTTATATTTGGAGACGAGATATCGCTTGCAACATTCCGATTTGAGAATGGAGCACCCTTTCCTCCTTCTTACCTGTCCTTTTGCCGGGAACTAGGTTATGGCAGATTATGCGATCTTTTTCTTATTTATATCCCATTGGGAGAGCATCCCGATTCTTTCCTGCTACAAAGTGAAGAGATGAAAGACTTATTTATTTCTTATATTGATCCTCCGTTATATGCTATTCAGGAAGTACCGGGGGGAGTTGAATTGATAAAGAATGCTGTTCCTTTTGCCAGGAGTGAGAATGGGGAATTCTTATTCTGGGATATACGTAACCAGCTTCCGGATGGTGAATTCCCTATTTATTTCACTGATTTTTCGAATGGAATTTCTCTTGCAGGCAATTCAATTCCTGAATTTATAAAGAATGTTACAAGTCCGGACAGGTTTAAATCAATTTTAAAATTCTACCCTAAACCGCTGAATAACACGTTTGAAGGCTTTAAAGAATTAGTGTGGTAATTAAATGATAATAATCTACTAACATGCAATTAACTTATACCTCGTTTGACAAAACGATTACAGAAGATTTTAAACAGCTTCCATTTGAAAAGTTATTGTTCTTTGGTACCTGGTGCAGCCAGTACCTGTATTCCAAATATGCAAAATATCTGAAAGAGAAAGATGATATTGAAGGGTATGAAATATTAACCAATGCATTGTCTTACCTCTGGACTGTGGTTGATAATCCTTCTGCTATTGATGAATCGATTGTGGATTCTCACATTGATAATCTGCATACGATTGACATAGATGATTTTGAGCTGGAAGAGACCAACGATACAGGTATCATGAAAGTGATGGAATGCCTGGAAAGTGCACTGGTATATATTGAAGAGCAAAATCATGAGTTCATTTCAGCCTGTGCGTACTTTCCGCTGGATGTAGTGGATATTATCCTGACCAATGACTTTGGACTGGATACGAATGATCCGAATAAACACATTGATCATCCGGTATCGAAAGAAGAGTTTGATGCGCAATTTAAAATGATAGCGTATTTAAAGAAAAATGAGGTAACGAGTAGTGATAAACATCTTTTCAGATAAGAACAATTTATTAGTGATGATGCTTCGCATCATCACTAATAAATTAAAGAGGTTTTGCAGGGCGAAGCCCTGCACCCTAAAACTTTCTTTTAGTTTATAGACATATATTTATAGATACTGTAATCTCCTCTCATCATATCCGCTACATCTTTTGCGTATTGCGGAGTATCGGTTTCTCCCCCACCCCAGAATGCACGACCCAGTAAGAAGTCTTTATAATATGCCTGCCAGCTGGTATAATTCTGCTGTGCTGCAAGGCTTACCTTTTTCAGCCATGCGGTGGCTTCGTCTCTTGTCAGATAACCGGCCTGATAACCTATACAGATATTGTTTACATAACGGGCATAGTCCCATGCTTTGATGCCAGCTTTGCTGAAGTCACTGTAGTTCGCTTTGATGAATGCAAGTCCGAGTACAGATGCTTTATCCAGATCATATTTTTTAAGATCGATCTTTTCTACGTCGGCATTAGCGCCGCCGTTTTCATCCAGTATTTTACGCAGGAAGGCATATTGGACCTGATGCCCTTCATCCAGTAACCAGTTGAGATCTGTTTCCAGCTCAGCTTTACTATTTACTTCCCAGTATTTGGATAATGTACTCTTCGCATCTGCACCTCCGGGATCATTCTGCGGTTTGAAAGGGAAGATAAAGTATTGACTGTAGGCTTTCTGGATGCTTTTGGTAAATGTAGCAGTACCTGGTACACCCTGCGTTACCGGCCTGATCATGTTGTTAAATACATTGTCGGCACCACCATAACCGTGAAAGAAATATACGCCGGCCAGCATAAATGGGTATAACTCATTGTCTTTAATAGTAGTAACTTCCTTTGTACTATCTATGCTCTGCTGTGTTCCCTTTTTACCCGAAGAATTACAGGCCGCAATGCTGACAGACAATAAAATCAATGTAACTAACTTTTTTCCCGTCATTTTTAGATTTTTTCTATTTCCTCTTTTATATATGTCTAATAATCAATTATATAATAATTACCCTACAAAACTTGTAGGGTATTGAATAATTATCCCTATCTTTGGCATGTTAATAAGAGGCAACTAACAAAATTAATTTAATATGCCTAACCGTACAACTCAAACACTGAATAATAAGATCGTTACTTTATATGCCGTCCATGGCTGTTGTTGTTGTTGTTGATAATCGTTTCCTAAAAATCAATACAACCATTCTCATTTTCATCAACCTGTTAAATTTAATTTTATGCTGAACAACAACAGATATGCGGACTTTTTACCTGAATTTGAACTGGATATAGTACGTAAGGCGCCCCAGGAAAAAACACCGATCAACCCTTTAGTTGCAGGAGATACACTCCCTTCCTTTCATATACATAAGAAAAATATTATTTCCCGTGCGGATATCTTAAAAACCGTAAATGGTTCATTACCTATAGCACAATTGCTGGAACGTCCGCTGGTGATCGCTTTCCATTCTGTACATTGGAATGGGTATGGTCAGCATCGCCTGGAAGCGTTAAGGGATATCTTTGCAGATATCCATGTAATGGGTGGTAACCTGCTGGTAGCTACTGCAGAGGACAAAGCCATTTTTGACTATACTACACGGGAACTGCAGTTACCATTTGCGACGATCTTTGACCAGCATAACCATATTGCCAGGAAAGCAGGTATTTATTCTTCTACAGACCCTATCTGGGACAGGGTAGCAGGTATTGAAGAAGATGTTGCGATCCCTGCTGTATATGTAATAACACCTTCTTTGAAAATTACTTATGCTGCCACAGATGCATGGTTTGAAAAAGAATTGCCGGCAAGAGAACTGCTTTCTGCAGTATATGAAGCCAGTCAGGAAGAAGCGCACAGGATTGCCATTTAATAACCATCATCATATAACTGAATAAATAAAGGGTCTGGGAAGCGGCTGAATGACGATAAGCCTGCATCAGTACCCGAATGAAAAGAGATTGTATCAGAGTCTGATACAATCTCTTTTTTGTGTATATTGATATATGGCTGAAAAAGAAAAATCAACATGGCTTTCCGTAATCATGAGTATTGTCGTTATCATGATAGGTATCGGATTTGCCATTGTCCGTTATATCCAGTTTTTTAAGAAAGGAGATATCGGATTTAGCCCCCGTATTACACGTATAGAGCTGTATATCTACCGGGCTGTTGGTCCTTCGGGCCTTATTACTGCATTTATCTTAATGGCCATTGCAGGGCTTTATTATACGATTTATCATATAAGAGCCATCAGAAAACAGCAGTAACCTTTACTACCGGTGGATGGGCAAATGCCTGCCATGCGTTTTCTGCTTCTGCTGCGGTGATATCGTTTTCATAGACCATAATGCGATAGCGCTGCCTGTATTCTTTCCCATATTCCAGGTCCCAGGGTTTCATTTTTGTGGGACTATAATTCAGCATGATCTCTCCTCTTTCAGAACTCTCCGGCCACACACGTAAAGGCTGAGGAAAATCGTAATTATCCGGAGCACAAAGCACCAGGATACCCGCTTTTTTGTTGCCGGTGATCTTTATCCAGCGGGCGCGGGTACTGTCTGCATTGATGCGGGTCTTTCCTTCTGAGGTAAGGACTTTGCTGTTGGTAGCATTCCATTCGGCAGTAGCTCTAAATCCAAAACCTCCGCCGTAGCGGTATTGCAACAACGATATCGGACTGGAAGCACAGGAGAGCGTAGAGGTGAAGTCCCATATGCGACGGGTAGTATCTGAGCCACAGTTATAAGCGCGGATATCCCAGATTTCGTGTAAGGCCGTTTTCTCATTGGTAACATCCTCTTTCACGGTTTTAGCAATGTGGTTTTGCAGCGCTTTGAAACCACACCAGATATCACCCTGTGTCTGGCTGAGGAAACTGATAAAGCGTACAGTGCCTTCTTTCTTCTGCAGATTCCAGAAGTCGGTTTCTTTCCCTTCGAATTCGGTGTGCGTCCAGGGATTCCAGATACCGACATGGTGCCAGTGACCCTTTGGATGTATGTTGGTGAGGACCTGCCCATTGGGCGACCAGAGAGGGTGAATAAAGCCACTTCTTCTATAGATGGTGTCTACACCGGCAGGTGGATTTACAACCGCATAGTTGTATTGTAACAAGTGATGGCGATGGTCCTGTAGTATCAGAGAACCGGAACTGTCTATCGCCAGCATGGCAGGCGGTATTTTTACTTGTTGTACTGCTGCCAGTTTTTGGGGATCGATCTTTATCAGTTCGAAGATGCGTTGAGAGCCGGGTTTGTTGATGCCGTCCAATAACCAGGAGATCTGGTGCGGACCTGTCTGAAAAGCAACAGGGATATGCCGGGTACCTTTTACCTCCTGTAATTGCAGGATATCGCTTTCCGGGAAAGTGACCTCACAACTTACGGGAATATTTGTACGGCTGTATTTGCCGGATTCAACAACGAAACGGGCAATTGTTTGTGCATGCAGTACATGTGCTGCCAGGCAACAGGTTAATAACAAGGTGAGTTTTCTCATAACGGGTTATATAGGTTTGTTTTATTATTTTATCAGTATGGCCCCTGTACCGGGCCTGTTTGCATAGCAGATCTTTCCATCAATAATCGTTACACCATCTGCGATATCTTCTGCCAGTAATAAAGGGCCGTCCATATCTACATAATCCAGGTAAGGAAGTAAGTGCGCAACAGCAGAAGTACCTACCGTACTTTCATTCATGCTGCCGGTCATTACCTGCATACCCAATTGTTTCGCCCGGGCGATCATTCTGCGGGCAGGGGTAATACCACCACATTTGGTGAGCTTTATGTTGATACCGTGGAAGTAGCCTTTACATTTCTCCACGTCCGATTCTATGATACAGCTTTCGTCTGCCATCAACGGCAAGGCTGATTCCTCAAATACTCTTTTCATGCCATCCAGGTCGGCAGCAGGCATAGGCTGTTCAATGAACTCTACTCCCTGTGATACGAATGCAGCAGCATTACGCAACGTTTCATCTACGCTCCAGGCACAGTTGGCATCTACGCGGAATACGGCATCTGTATGCCGGCGCAGTTCTTTTATAATTGCAATATCGTCTTTTGTTCCAAGTTTAATTTTATAAATGGGCCAGGGGAATTCGTTTAGTTTACTGACCATATTTTGTATGGTATCTATCCCTATCGTATAGTCTGTTAAGGGATTATGAGAGATATCCAGCCCCCATACCTCGTATAGTTTTTTGTTCAGCCGTTTTGCGTGCAGATCATGTGCAGCAAGGTCTAAGGCGCACAGTGCAAACATGTTGTCCTTAAAGAGCGGATATAGCAATTCCCATAATTCTTCCGGAGTAGTGAAGGAGAGGCTTTCGATGAATGAGCGGTGCATGTTGATATCTTCCATCAGGCGCGGCACGGTCATGTTATAGTAGGAGTTATCTGCGGTTTCGCCTAATCCGGTGAGACCATCCTGTTCCAGTGCAACAACGAGTAAGGGCTGTACATCTTTGGATTTACGGGAGATGGTAAAAGTGTGTTTAAACTTTAATTCAAATGGATGTAATGTCAGTTGCATATTACAAAATAAGAAGAAAAGCGGGATTGTATAATGCAAAAATGCCGCGAAGGTCATTCGCGGCATTTTGTTTTATACTGTATGTATACTATTTCACTTCTTCAAACTCAGCGTCCGTTACACCTTCACTTCCACCGGCATTCCCCTGTGGTTGTTCCTGATGGCCGCCGCCACCGTTTGCCTGACCGTCCTGAGTAGCTTTGTACAGCTCTTCAGAAGCAGCGGTCCATGCGGTGTTCATTTCTGCCATAGCAGTATCTACCTGAGCACTATCTCCTGCTTTATGCGCATTTCTCAACTTTTCCAGTGCCGCTTCGATAGGTGCTTTTTTATCAGCAGGGATCTTATCGCCATATTCCTTTAACTGTTTTTCAGTCTGGAAGATCAGGCTGTCAGCCTGGTTCATTTTTTCGATCTGCTCACGTTGTGCCTTATCTGCAGATTCGTTCGCTTTAGCTTCGGCTTTCATCTTTTCGATTTCTTCCTTGCTAAGACCACTACCTGCTTCGATACGGATATTCTGCGTTTTTCCGGTGCCTTTATCCTTTGCAGTTACGTGCAGGATACCATTGGCATCGATATCGAAGGTTACTTCGATCTGCGGTACACCACGTGGTGCAGGCGGGATATCGTTCAGAATGAAGCGACCGAGTGTACGGTTCTGAGAAGCTAAAGGACGTTCGCCCTGCAGTACGTGAATTTCAACGCTAGGCTGGCTATCAGCAGCAGTAGAGAATGTTTCAGACTTCTTGCTTGGAATAGTAGTGTTGGACTCGATCAGTTTGGTGAATACACCGCCCATTGTTTCGATACCGAGAGACAGTGGAGTAACGTCCAGTAACAGTACGTCTTTTACTTCACCTGTCAGTACACCACCCTGGATAGCAGCACCAACAGCCACTACTTCATCAGGATTTACGCTTCTGTTGGCTTTTTTGCCAAAGAACTTTTCAACTACTTCCTGGATCTTAGGAATACGGGTAGATCCACCTACCAATATTACTTCATCGATATCAGAAGTATTTAAACCGGCATCCTTCAGCGCTTTTTTACAAGGCTCCAGGGTCCTTTCAACCAGCACATCGCTCAGTTGTTCGAATTTAGCACGGGTCAATTTTTTCACTAAGTGTTTAGGAACACCGTCAACAGCAGTGATGTAAGGCAGGTTGATTTCTGTTTCCTGAGAAGAGGACAGCTCAACTTTTGCTTTTTCAGATGCTTCCTTTAAACGCTGCCAGGACATTGGGTCTTTGTGCAGGTCTACCGCTTCATCTTTCTTAAACTCATCTGCCAACCAGTCCATGATCACTTTATCAAAGTCATCACCACCTAAGTGAGTATCACCATTGGTAGATTTTACTTCAAATACGCCTTCTCCGAGTTCCAGGATAGAGATATCGAATGTACCACCACCTAAGTCGAATACAGCTATTTTGCTGTCATGATGTTTTTTATCCAGTCCATAAGCCAGTGCAGCTGCAGTTGGCTCATTGATTATACGACGTACTGTAAGGCCTGCGATCTCACCGGCTTCTTTGGTAGCCTGGCGCTGAGCGTCATTGAAATAAGCCGGAACAGTGATAACTGCTTCAGTAACTTCCTGGCCCAGGTAATCTTCAGCTGTTTTTTTCATTTTCTGCAGGATCATCGCAGAAATTTCCTGCGGTGTATAGAACCTGCCATCGATATCAATACGCGTGGTATTGTTATCTCCACGAACTACTTTATAGCTAACGTGGCTGATTTCACCGGCAACTTCGTCGAAGTGACGACCCATGAAACGCTTCACGGACTGAATGGTGTTCACCGGGTTAGTGATCGCCTGTCTTTTAGCAGGATCACCTACTTTTCTTTCCCCGTTCTTTAAGAACGCCACTACGGAAGGCGTAGTTCTACGGCCTTCGTCATTTGCAATTACTACTGGTTCATTGCCTTCCATAACGGATACGCATGAGTTGGTAGTTCCTAAGTCAATGCCTATTATTTTTCCCATAATGATTAATATTCTCGATTGTAGTTGTAGATAGATTTGTCTTCCAATGACCAAATGTCAATGATTATGCCAACGGAGATAGTTATGCAAATATGTCAGTTACGTCTGACAATTCGAACAAATGGCCGGCTACGGAGGTTGTGCATACAATAGTAATGCAAACTAAGCCTCATTTATAATGAAAAAGTATGCTATTTTTCACGTTACCATTGTGCTTAGTCTCTTTATCTCCTTGTTAACTAAAGCCTAAACAGGCATTTTCACGGATGGCCCTGGTTACCACAAATGGTCAGCAGGTATCAATGGCGCTGTTTTGGTACCAGCCACTGCCACAGGCGGCAGTAATGATTTTACCAAATGGAAAGCTTCTGCCGGTTACGGCGCATACATAAAGTGGCAGTTGCTCCATACATTAGGCATCCGGGCGGGCTATACAGGTGGCAGGCTGGCAGGCAATAATGACCGCAAACTGGGGGACGGGAGTATTCCCGACCGCGACTTTAATCCTTTGAAACCAAATTGAAGTATACTGCAAACCTCGGTGCTGCAGTGAATGTAACCACTATCAACTGGCTGTACCCCACAATTTTGTGCTTTACGTTGTATTCATTGCCATATAGATAAATAAGCGGGCGGCTAACCAGGAATCATTCCCGCCTTCTTTCATTATCACATGATTAATTTACATAATGCCTGGTATGGAATTTGATAATACTCGAAAAAAATTATTACCCTATCATGAAGAGAATCTTACTTACTGTTGTTATTGCCTCCGGCGCATTATTTACCGTTAAAGCACAAGATGTAACATTTGGTGTAAAAGGTGGCTTGAATATCGCGAAGCTGACCAATGTTGATCATTCCAAAGTTCGCCCTTCTGTATATATCGGAGGTCTGGTAAACATCGCGTTTAATGAAAGTTTATCTATCCAGCCTGAATTACTGTATTCAGGACAAGGTGATAAGTATGATGTAAATAACGTTACGGTTACTGATAAAGTGAACTATATTAATCTGCCAGTGATGGTGCAGTACCGTATTGTTCCCGAGTTTTATCTGGAAGCAGGTGGCCAGTTGGGTCTCCTGGTAGCTTCAAAAACAAAAATGGGTAAGGTAACAGTAGATGTAAAAGATCAGACCAGCTCTGCGGATTTTGGTCTTGGTTTTGGTGTAGGCTACCAGTTCCCTGTTGGATTAGGTATTGGCGCCAGGTACATGTTTGGCCTTACCGATACTTATAAAGATAATAACGGCACCTTTAATGGTACTAATGCGAAGAACTCTGTTGCACAAATAGGAGTGTTCTATACATTTGGCAAAGCTTTCAGTCACAAGCCAGCAAAGAAGCATCATAATAAATAATTGAACAGGCTGACTAAAAAGCAGTGTGATCACCGTTTTGAGTGACAGTATGACTTTTTAGTCGGCCTTTTTGTATACCTTTGCTGTTACTTTTCGCATTAACAGTTATTCAGCATGAGTGTTGTACAAAACATCAGAACGGCTGCAGCCGCAGCCATCAAGGCGCTTTACGAACAGGCAATCCCGGTAAAGGACATTGCGATCAATACCACAAAACCCGAATTTGCAGGTGAATATACCATCCTGGTATTTCCTTTCACCAAATTCAGCAAACTGAAACCCGAAGAAACCGGAGAACAGCTGGGAGCCTATCTTACCTCACATTACCCCGACCTGGTAGCGGGCTTTAACGTGATCAAAGGTTTCCTTAACCTGGAAATCCGTGAGCAATACTGGGCTCAATATTTACAACAGCATTTTAATAATCGCAATATTGGTAAGAAACCAGCTAATGGTAAAAAGATAATGGTAGAGTACTCCTCTCCCAATACTAATAAACCATTACACCTGGGTCACCTGCGTAATAATTTTCTGGGTTATGCTATTGCAGAGATACTCAAAGCCAATGGTTATGAGGTAATCAAAGCGAATCTTGTGAATGACAGGGGTATTCATATCTGTAAGTCCATGCTGGCCTGGCAGTTGTTCGCTCATGGAGATACGCCAAAATCAACTGGTATAAAAGGAGATCACCTGGTAGGTGATTATTACGTGAAATTCGAAGGTATCCTGAAAGAACAGGCAGAACCTATCATTGCCCGCATTCTTAAAAATGACTTTAAGGATATTGAAGGAGCTGATTTGCTGAAGGCAGAGAAACTGGTGAATGCTTTTCATAAACCAGAGGTGCAACAAGATAAGGAGAAGAGTGCCAAACTGCTGGATGATATCAAAGAGCTCGCGCGAAAGAATACGGAGATCATGCAACAGGCCAAGATCATGTTGCAGCAGTGGGAAGCCGGTAATCCGGAAGTAAGGGCTTTGTGGAATACGATGAACAGCTGGGTATATGAAGGTTTTGAACAAACCTATAAACGCCTGGGCATCAACTTCGACAAGATGTATTATGAGAGTAATACTTACCTGCTTGGAAAAGACCTGGTAGAAGAAGGCTTACGTAAAGGTGTATTATTCAAAAAAGAAGATAACTCCGTATGGATTGATCTGGCAGCTGAAGGGCTGGATGAGAAATTACTGCTTCGCGGTGACGGTACTTCTGTATATATGACCCAGGACCTGGGTACTGCGCGTCTTAAATACGATGATTACAAAATGGATCAGAGTATTTATGTAGTGGCCGATGAACAGAATCATCACTTTAAAGTGTTGAAGCTTATCATGAAGAAACTGCAGGAGCCCAGTGCTGATGGCATTTTCCACCTGTCTTATGGTATGGTGGAATTACCACATGGACGGATGAAGAGCCGTGAAGGAACTGTTGTTGATGCGGATGACCTGATAGATGAGATGATCTCAGCTTCAGAGCGGCAGACACTGGCTGCAGGAAAAGCCAAAGACTTTAGTGGGGATGAACTGCAAAGGTTGTACGAAATGATTGGTATAGGGGCCATGAAGTTCTTCTTATTGAGGGTAGACCCTAAAAAGAAAATGGTATTTAACCCTGAAGAGTCTATAGATCTGCATGGTTTTACCAGTACGTTTGTACAGTATGCGCATGCACGTATCAAATCTATTTTGCGTGAAGTGGAACTGAATGCAGATAAACTGGAAGGGTTCTGTCATAAGGGCAGCCTGCTGCCATTAGAGAAAGCACTGATCGTTTTAACCGAGCAGTTTGATACCGTGCTGGAAGATGCAGAGAAAGAGATGAGCCCTTCGGTGATCGCGAATTATGCGTTTCAGTTAGCGCAGCAGTTTAATTCTTTTTATGCAGAGAAGGTAGAAGGAAAGTATATCTATTCTATACGTGAAGCGGAGTCTCCGGAGAAACAGAAATTACGTACGCAATTAGCGATGCTGACTGCAAGGACGATTGAACGGAGTATGAAGTTACTGGGGATTGATGTTCCCGAGAAGATGTAAGAGATTTCATAAAGCATCTTCAGCGCTTTGTAATTAAATAAAGGACCTGAGAATTGTCTAAATGGAGATAAGCCTCCCGAATGAAAAGAGTTTTGTTATACTGAAATGCCCCTAAAGCCAGACACTTTAGGGGCATTTCAGTATAACAAAACTTTTCTAGTCAGATATAACCGCGTTATCACAAAGTACTTCTCCTTTAGCAGGTTCGCCGTTACCGATATATGATTTCCCCAACATGAAGCGCGCGAATGCATTCGCGGGTTGCAATGACAGTAACCTGTTCCAGTAAGTAATAGCTTTATCGTAGTTGCTGTTGCTGTAATAATTATGTGCGAGGGCTTGTAAGGCCAGTGTATCATCAGGACGCAATGCAAGGCATGCTTCCAGGTGACGGATACCTATCTCTGTTTGTTTGATTTGTAAGTAGGATGTACCTGTGTGCAGGTGAAAATCTGCATTGGCCGGATATCCTTTAGTGGCTGCCAGCTCAAAGGTGGTTACCGCTGCCGGGAAGTTTTTAGCATTGAAATAAAAACCTGCCAGTGTATAGGTGATATCAGCATCGGCGGGTGCTTTTTTTTGTGCTTCCAGCAACAGGGAGATCGCTTTCTTCTGTTGTCCCTGTTTGTAATAGCACAGTGCTTTCAGGCATGTCATCTGCGCAGCCCCTGCCTGGCAGGCCTGTTCTGCATAGTTGAGCGCATCCTCATAGTCCTGCTGTTCGAAGAAGATGTTTGCCAGTGAGCTAAGGGCCTCCTGTTGTGTGGGTTCCTGTTGCAGTACCTGCCGGAATTGTTGTTTAGCGGCAGGTAAATCGTGCATTAATACGTATACATTACCCAGTTGCAGATAGGCAGCTGTAAACCCGCTATCCTTCCGGATTGCAGCGCTGAAACATTGTTGTGCGGCACTGAGACGGCCGGACCTGATGCAAAGCATCCCTTCTTTATATAGTGCTTTAGCTTTATTGTCAGGAGAGACAATAACAGATGGCGTAATAAAAAATGCCTGGAATATCAGACATACAAAAGAAACTTTTAGCATAGCGGGTTGTCAAGACGGCACAATGTAGTTAAATTTTATGTAATATATCACTTCATATCTTCAGAAGAAAATCCGAAGGGCAGTAAGTGTTTGGTTGTCTGGATGATATATACGGGGCCTGTCAGGCCACCCATGATCAGGCGAATAGGCTGATGTTGTCTGTTTTCCTGTTCGGCGAGCGACTGACGGCAGATACCACATGGTGAAATGGGGGTATCGCTGCTACCGTTCAGGTTATGGTAACTGATAGCGATGGTATCTACGGCCACTCCCGGCTGAAGGGAAGAAGCGGTGGACAAGGCTACGCGTTCGGCGCAGATACCGGCAGGAAAAGAAGCATTTTCCTGGTTGGTGCCACGTACAAGTAAACCGTTGGAAAGTTTGATTGCGGCGCCTACATTAAACTTTGAATACGGTGCATATGCCTGCGCAGTCACCTCTCTTGCTTCCTGTAATAAATGCAGGTCTTCTGAAGAAAGGGCCGAGCTGTCCGGGTAAGAGAGGTATTCGAATGAAGAGTATTTGCGTGGGTCCATAAAATAAAAATACGAATTACAAATGATGATGTAATTCATCATTTGTAATTCGTACATAGTATTTGTGCAGTTATTTAATTGCTTTAAAGAGGCGGCTCCAGCGGATGCTGCCTTTACCGTAGCTCATCCAGATCAGCCAGGCTTTACCTACTATATGATCTTCAGGAACGAAGCCCCAGTAACGGGAATCCAGAGAATTATCGCGGTTATCCCCCATCATCCAGTAGTAATTCATTTTGAAAGTATATGAATCTGCCGGTTTGTTGTTGATGTAGATCTGACCGTTTTTAATTTCCATTGTATTGCCTTCGTATACACGGATAATGCGGTCGTAGATAGCAATATTGTTGCTGTCTATTTTTACGGTCACCCCTTTCTTAGGGATCCAGAGAGGCCCAAAATTATGTTCTGTCCATTTATAACGGGCAGTATCGTGCGGAAATACGTCTACCAGTTGGGTAGCCTGATTTACGTAAGGTTTGAGTTCTGTAACGACCGGCCACGATTTAAGGGTAGCCGCTGCTTCTGCAGTAAGGTTGTATTTGAATTTACTTGAATCGTAGCGTCCTTCCGGAGAGGGATCTATATCCAGTTCATCCAGCCTGGAAGAGTTTAACTCGTCCCCATTGGTCCTTACCCAGTATTTACGCTCACTTCCCGGCGGAATAGGCGCCTGTTTCCCATTGATAAATACTACGCCCTCCCGGATGCTGATAGTATCTCCGGCAACAGCCATACAGCGTTTTATATAGTTTTCTCTTTTATCTACAGGACGGGATACCACATGGTTCTGCTCCCAAACGGTTTCCCTGGTCTGGTAACGTACCAACTGGTAGTAGCTTTGTTCCTGTTGTTCCAGGGCTACGGTATCGCCTTCGGGGAAGTTGAACACCACTACATCATAGCGTTGTACATCTGAAAACCCTGGTAAACGGCGGTATTTCCATTTAACAGCTTCTGAATAGGCTTTTGAATATTTGGTGAAAGGCAGTGTATGGTGCGTAAAAGGAACTGCCAGGGGTGTCATCGGAACACGGGGTCCGTAACTGATCTTGCTAACAAACAGGAAATCGTTCACCAACAACGTTTTTTCCATAGATGGGGTAGGAATTGTGTACGCCTCAAAAATAAAAGTGCGTATCAAGGTAGCAGCGATGATTGCGAATATGGCAGCATCAAACCACTCTCTTACGGCAGATTTCTTCTTCTTTGGCTGACCCTCTTTGTTTCTCTTCCAAAAAGCCAGGTTCATTAAGATTTATTTAAGATATTTTAAAAGAACAAATATAATATTCTACTGTCTACAAGCACATTAATGCCTTGCAAAAGTTTTGCTAAAATAAGTGGATTATATTGATTTAGTCATTTTTTTTGCATCCGAAATAATGGGTAATTGCCCATTTAAGATGCATGAGTAACTGATTATCCAGGGTGGGCGGTACTGAAAGTGGTTCTACTACGCCTTCTTTGATTATAAATGGTATCTGATCATTTTTTAGTTGAGCGATGATCAGGTCTTTACCGCTTTTCTTTATAGAAACGCCTATGTTTCCCAGTCTTAGGCGAATTACTCTCATCGTATAGGTTTTAATGGTTAACAATGCGGCAACTAAATTAAGGTTAATTAGTAAAATATATGGTAATTATTAATGTGATTATCATTCTGATAATCAGGGAAGCAATTCTTTACTTAGGATCTCATTAATCTGGGCGGCACGGTTATGGACCATAAAATGGCCTCCACCGGCGATGATATGTGTAGGTTTCACATTACGGATGGGAAAAGGTACGTCCTTGTTACCATGGATATGAATGAGAGAGGATGGGATGAAATCGTTCTTCCAGTTGATGACAGCGGGAATAGCCCAGCGGAGATAGTCGTAGGAAGTTTTTTGCATATAGTCGTTGATCAACTGCCTGTCTTCCGTTGTTTCTATATTGAGGAAGCGTTTTACGATGAAGGTCCTGCGCTGGACAAGGAGTTTATCGGGGAGTTTAAGAAGGGCGAGCAGGCCCAGTCGCTTTACCCAGCCAAAATAACCGGGTTTTTCGCTGGTATGTTTGATACTGCTGACGATAATTACTTTCTCTACCGGCAGCTGCCGGGCAATTTCGAGGCTTATCATACCTCCGAAAGAGACGCCCAGCAGGGACGGGGTATCATGTTTAATACCTGCTGCCATCCGGGCGGCATAATCTGTAAAAGACTCGCCCGGAATGGTAGATAACCAGGGGAGATGGTGTACGGTGTACCCTTCGGGGAAACGCAGATATCTGAAAATGCGTTCATCCGACCCCATCCCGCTGATAAGGTAAATATGCTTATGCACCTACTCCTTTTTTATCTCTTACCGGAACCACATAGTCGTATACATCTTCAGCGGTAATCGTTTTGCCGGACAGGATCACCAGTCGCGCTACCACGTTCCCCAGTTCACGGATGTTACCCGACCAGTTATGCTGTTGTAGTCCTTTCATCGCATCTTTCTCGATGGTTTTGCGTGCCATCCCGTATTCCTGGCAGCAGCTTTCCAGGAAATGTTCCACCAGCAGGGGAATATCATCGCGACGATCATTCAGTGAAGGAACGTGGATCAATATTACGCTGAGCCGATGGTATAAGTCGAGGCGGAAGTTCTTCTCCTCTACCTCTTTCAGCAGGTCTTTGTTAGTAGCAGCTACTACGCGAACATCCACGCTGATCTCCTTATCCCCACCTACACGGGTGATCTTACCTTCCTGTAAAGCCCTGAGTACTTTAGCCTGGGCGCTGAGGCTCATATCGCCGATTTCATCCAGGAACAGTGTACCACCGCTGGCCTGTTCGAATTTACCGATACGTTGTTTTACCGCAGAGGTAAAGGAACCTTTCTCATGGCCAAACAGTTCGCTTTCAATCAGTTCACTTGGAATAGCAGCGCAGTTCACCTCTACGATAGGACCACTGGCACGATTGCTGCGTTCGTGCAGCCAGCGGGCTACCAGCTCCTTCCCTACCCCGTTCTCACCGGTTACCAGTACACGGGCGTCGGTAGGCGCTACCTTTTCTATGGTTTCTTTTATTTTGAGAATAGGTGCAGAAACACCTATCATTTCCTGCGTTTTGTTCACCTTACGGCGCAGTGTTTTGGTTTCTGTTACCAGCGTACTCTTATCCATTGCATTCCGCAATGTGATGAGCAGGCGGTTCAGGTCCGGAGGTTTGGAGATATAATCGTAAGCCCCTTTCTTTACTGCATCAACGGCGGTATCAATATTACCGTGGCCGGATACCATGATGATGGGAATATCCGGGTTTGTATCCTTTGCTTTTTCAAGGAATTCAAGTCCGTCCATTTTAGGCATCTTGATATCGCACAGAATAGCATCGTACTGCTTTTCCTTGAACATCTTAAATCCTTCTGCACCATCCGCCGCCTCATCTACCTTATAGCCTTCATAGCTAAGGATCTCGGATAAAGTTTTACGGATACTTTTTTCATCATCAATTATCAGAATGTTGGCCATATCGTTATTTTAGTAAGCAACAGGCAAATTTAGGAGATTTAGTTGATTAGTTTCACATCGATTATTCCATCAAACTGATGAACTAAAGCTACTTTATCACAGTTAATCCGTAATTTCAATATCTGAAAGAAGATATCCTGTAATTTCTTGCATATGCAACAACTTTTAGAAGAATTAAAGAGGAGGCATTTGCTTGCCATGGCAACTGCATACCCTCCTACGGCGGCGGTGAACGAATTTGCGAACAATTTCATTAACTGGTTATTTCCTGAATATATGGGCAAAGTGATGCCCGATATTGTATTGGTAGAGGAATATGCGCATATGCTACAGGTAGAACTGCAACACCTGCTGGAACCGATGCAGTCACAATTGCCTGCTGATGCCATACAACTGAGCGTGGAATTCATGTCTCATGCTCCCGCTATTTATGATGCCCTTACAAAAGATGCGGAAGCCCTTTACCAGGGAGACCCGGCGGCGACCTGCCTGTATGAGGTGATACGCGCTTATCCTGGTTTTGCGGCCATTGCCTTTTACCGTATCGCACATACCCTGCATAAGCTGCACATTCCGTTACTGCCCCGTATGATTACGGAGCAGGCCCATAGCCGTACCGGCATTGATATTCATCCGGCAGCAGTGATAGCGCCTTATTTCTGCATGGACCATGGTACGGGTATCGTGATAGGCGAAACCACCATTATCGGGTCTCATGTAAAGATCTACCAGGGCGTTACCCTGGGGGCGCTGAGTGTGGACAAGGATATGGCACGCAGTAAACGACATCCTACCATAGAGGACCATGTAGTGATCTATGCCGGGGCTACTATCCTGGGCGGAGATACCACTGTAGGTCATCACAGTGTGATAGGTGGTAATGTATGGTTAATTAAAAGCACTGCCCCGTTCAGTCGGATTTATTACAAGGCGGACGGCAGTATGAATTTCATTGAAAACAGTTATTAATTTGTGATGGCCAGAATATTAGATCTTGTGGGCAATACGCCCATGGTGGTGCTGCAACATATCAGCGCAAACCCCAACGTAACGATTTACGCTAAGTTAGAAGGAAACAACCCCGGAGGCAGTGTGAAGGACAGGGCCGCCTATGGCATGATCAAAGGAGCGCTGGACCGTGGTGAGATTACCCCGGGGATTAAGCTGATAGAAGCTACCAGCGGGAATACAGGCATTGCGCTGGCTATGATCGCCAGCCTGTTTGGTGTAGAGATAGAACTGGTGATGCCCGAAGATTCTACCCGCGAGCGGGTACTGACCATGGAAGCCTTTGGTGCTAAAGTGATACTGACCCCTAAAGAAGCATCGATAGAAGGATCTATTGACTATGCCAATCAGCAGGTAGCAAAAGGTGGTTACCTGATGCTGAACCAGTTTGCCAATCCGGATAACTACAACATGCACTATAAGACCACCGGTCCTGAAATATGGCGGGATACACAGGGTACTATTACCCATTTTGTGAGTGCGATGGGTACTACCGGTACGATTATGGGTGTGTCAAAGTTCCTGAAAGAACAGAGTGAGAAAGTGCAGATTGTTGGTTGCCAGCCTACTGAAGGGTCTAAAATCCCGGGAATCAGGAAATGGCCGGAAGCCTATCTTCCTAAAATCTTTGATAAATCGAGGGTAGACAGAACGATGGATATATCTGAGGAAGAAGCACGTAATATGACCCGGCGCCTGGCACGTGAGGAAGGCGTATTCTGCGGAATGAGCAGTGGTGGTTCTGTATCGGCCGCTCAAAGGCTGTCCAAAGAGCTGGATAAAGGGATTATTGTTTGTATTATCTGCGACCGGGGAGACCGGTATTTATCTTCTGACCTGTTCGGATGATGTAAAAGTACGCGGTTAATATGCTTCAGGTATGAAGGAGACATGAAGGAGGTATGTATTAACATATAAAAAGGAAGGCCCGCTGATATCAGCGGGCCTTCCTTTTTATATAGTGTGTTACACTTATTTCTTCATGTACATCACTTCCTTTACCAGTTTCACAGTACGCTCGATATCGGGCAGGTACAGTTTTACCAGGTTAGGCGCGTAGTGCATAGGAGCATCTACAGCAGTGATACGACGGATCGGAGCATCCAGGTAGTCGAAACCTTCTTTCTGGATACGGTAAGAGATCTCGGAAGAGATGCTGGCAAATGGCCATTGTTCTTCCACGATCACCAGGCGGTTGGTTTTCTTTACTGATTCCAGGATAGTGAACCAGTCCAGCGGGCGGATAGTACGTAAGTCAATTACTTCTGCTTCAATACCTTCCTTAGCCAGTTCTTCTGCTGCACCCAGGGCTACTTTCATCATTTTGTTGAAAGAAACGATGGTTACGTCTTTACCGGCGCGTTTGATATCGGCCTTACCGATAGGGATCAGGTATTCTTCTTCAGGTACATCACCTAATTCACCATACATCTGCTCGCTTTCCATGAAAACAACCGGGTCGTTATCGCGGATAGCTGATTTCAGCAAACCTTTGGCATCGTATGGGTTAGAAACTGATATTACTTTTAAACCGGGGATATTTGCATAATAGCTTTCAAAAGCGGTAGAGTGCTGCGCACCCAGCTGACCGGCAGAACCGTTGGGTCCGCGGAAAACGATAGGGCAACCTACCTGTCCACCACTCATTGCCAGCATTTTAGAGGCTGTATTCAGGATCTGGTCCAGCGCTAATACCGCAAAGTTCCAGGTCATGAATTCCAGTACCGGGCGAAGACCGTTCTGTGCGGCGCCAACGCCGATAGCAGTGAATCCCAGCTCGGCAATAGGTGTGTCTATTACTCTCTTTGCCCCAAATTCGTCCAGCATTCCCTGGCTAACTTTATAGGCCCCATTGTATTCGGCTACTTCCTCTCCCATCAGGAAAACCCGCTCGTCACGGCGCATTTCTTCCTGCAGGGCTTCTCGTAATGCTTGTCTGAAAGCTATCTGACGCATGCTGTTACTCTTAAAGTTTGAAAGTTTAAAAACACCTTTCTATAAAGGCAGGGGCAAAATTATCGTTTGTTGGTGAAAAAGCAAAGGAAAAGTTACCGTAGCGATTACAATCCCCATTATTAAAAATTTAGACTTCCCATCTTGTATATTTAAAATATAATATATATTAGCAGTAATATCCTGTCCTATGTTTACCATTACTGTTCTGTCAGGTTGTTTCCTGGCAGCCATTTCCTGCAAGATAAAAAAGGTGAAAGTACCTATGGTCACCGGTTTACTCTGGTATTTCCATTTTGTATTCCTCTTCTTTGCCGCTTTATGCCTGTTGCTCCTGATCAGCGGATATGGGTTTAAGGGTAGTTATACCGAGCGGGTATTCTTTACTTTCTATGCGGGTTCGGGGATTGTACTGTACGGGTTAACACCACAGGATACCTCCGGGAAATTTGCGTATCTCGCCTGTTTCTTTGGCTTCCCTTTCCTGCTGATATTTGGGTTACTGCTGCCACCACTGCGTCTTTTTACCGTAGTAATGGGACTGGGGCTGCTGGCAGATGGCCATGTGGAATCTTATAAAATAGATGATGATTATGCCTTGCAGGCTAAAACCGTGGAGATTATAAACAAGGAACCTGATTATAGCCTGGTGGAAGATAAATACTGGTTATTTGAAAAAAACACCCGCTTTGATGTGCCTTACGGCATCCGCGGGCTTAAAATGGAGAAAACCGGTAAGGACAGTGTTCGTATGCAGTTCAGGGCAATGGAAGATGCAGGCAGACTGGGAAACCGGATCGATACCGTCGTCAGCCTGCATCAATAATTATTTATATTCTTTCAATAATGATAGCGCTGGCCCCGCCTCCGCCATTACAGATACCGGCAACACCGTAACGGGCCTTGTTGTGATGTAATATGGAGTTGAGCGTCACTACGATACGGGCTCCGCTGCAGCCAATAGGATGCCCCATTGCTACTGCTCCGCCCCATACATTCACTTTACCCGGTTCCATCCCTAAATCGCGTTCATTGGCGATAGGTACACAGGAAAATGCTTCGTTGATCTCTGCAAAATCCATATCGGCTACTGTCAGTTTAGCCTTTACCAATGCTTTATTGATGGCTTTTACGGGAGTGGTGGTAAACCATTCCGGTGCCTGTGAAGCATCTGCAAAGCTGATGATCTTTGCCAGTGGTTTTAATCCCAGTTCCTTTAGTTTTTCACCGCTTACCAGCACCACTGCTGCTGCTCCATCATTCAGATTGGAAGCATTAGCGGCGGTAATGGTACCGTCTTTCTGGAAAGTAGGTTTAAGGGTTGGGATCTTATCGAAATTGACTTTCCTGTAATCTTCATCTTCGGTAACGGTCACCACTTGTTTTCCGGGCACTTCTACCGGAATGATCTCATTTTTAAAGTAACCGCTTTCTGTGGCAGTGGCTGCCCGGCGATAGCTTTGAATAGCGTATTCGTCCTGGTCCTGGCGGGAGATCTTGTATTCTGCGGCACAAAGCTCTGCGGCATTGCCCATGTGAAAGTCCTTGTAAGGGTCCCAGAGGCCATCGCGGATGATACCGTCTGTAACGGCACCATGTCCCAGTCGATAGCCATTACGGGCCTTATCCAGGTAATAAGGAACATTACTCATACTTTCCATGCCACCAGCCACTACCAGGTCGTTATCACCCAACAGGATGCTCTGAGCTGCCAGCATGATCGCTTTCATACCGGAGGCACATACTTTATTAACGGTTGTGCAGGGTACGTTTACGGGCACGCCTGCGTAAATGCTGGCCTGGTTGGCCGGCGCCTGCCCCAGGTTTGCACCGAGTACATTGCCCATATAAATTTCGTTGACTTCTGAGGCTGCCACTCCTGCCCTTTCCAGTGCATTTTTAATGACGATAGCTCCTAATTGTGTGGCGGGTAAGGCGGCCAGTGCGCCGTTAAAAGACCCTATAGGTGTGCGTACTGCTGATACTATAAATACTTCTTTCATCCGTGAGACTTTTTGTAAGATTGAGTTGGTATACTTCAAATATAAAGGAAAAGGGGGTAAAAATTTCAGGTAGTACCTTATGACAGGATAGATTGCCAGCTGTTATGCTTATGATTGGGTAGATTGTCAGCTGTTATGCTTATGATTGGATAGATTGTCAGCTGTTATGCTTATAAATACACTGAATCTGACTGTTTAGTTCCCTGATGTAGCTTTTGAATATGGGTTCAGGATTGTTTTCCAATTTAACTTCGCCTGATATTCACGTCAGATAAGGTACTATTTATAAGCATAACAGCTGGCTCGAAGATGATGTAATCAAAGTGAGATACTACCAAAATTCAATGCATGCAGCCATGCTTGGTAGTGACCTTCTATGATTAATATAAAAGTATAAAAAAAGGGAGTGACCTTTTGAGTCACTCCCCGCAAACAGGATTATCTTTTATTATGCACTATAGTATTATGTATTACAGCTGAACTATTTTCCATTGCTGATTATTACTTGAACCACTAGTCCATTGTTGCATAGACGAGCCATTAGTAGTTTGGCCACCCGTATCAAGACATTTACCGGTAGTGAGGTTAACTATTTTATAATAACCGCTTCCAACAGAAACAAGAGACCAACGCTGGGTGTTATTACTAAAGCTTAACGCCTTCTGTTGAACAACAGAGCCATCGGTAGTATTACTGCCAACATCGAGACAGTTTTTTCCTGTAACACAACTCAATGTATAATAGCCGGCTGAGTAGCTTATATTCCATTGCTGATTCGCGCTGGAACCATCCGCCCATTGTGCCACAGCTGCACCGTCTGTTGTACTGCCCAGGTTATCCAGCATAAGGCCGCTGGCCCGGTTCTGTAATTTAATCCTTCCATCAGCAATTGGCCCCTGCCATTTGGGTGCGGTAGTAAGCCCCCATGCCCATCTGAACATGTTAGCACAACCGGGGTTAATTTCCACAGGATTTGTATTTGATACATACCAACGATAGGTATCAACATCGTTTACGCCCGACCAGGCGATCGTTCCCATCTGATTGTCTTTTGAATATGCCAAACCTCCTGTTAAGAATGCCTGGTCTTCATATACTCCTGTATCCCATTGCCACCAGAAACTAACATGACGAAATGTTTCAACACCGATTTCCGTAATAACAGTTCTTGCTGCATATGAACCTACTTTACCTGATACTATGTTATAGTAACTTGACCATACATTATATGATCCATAAAACCACCAATAGCAATGAAGCCCCAGATAATGACTGCTTAACCGGCTATCATTTCCTACTGTGATCACTTCTCCGGCATATCCGGTGCCATCCAGAATACATTTCCAGGAAACGGGATGAAGCGTATTTATGAAATTGGCATACAGATTACATAAATCAGTGCCTGAATAATCTACGGGTTCGTTGATGGGTTCATAATATACAGATCCATTGTTTTTATAAGCAGTATCTACCTGCTTCCACATCGTGTACCATTGCGTAGTGTCCGGTACATGATGCACACCGTCCGGCCAGTAACAAAGTACCACATTGCAGCCGTTTGCTACAATTGCATTAATGGCCGCCTGGTATACAGGCCAATAAGTGGTGTTGCTGGTGGTTAAAGGAGTAATCGGCATCCGGATCGTTGCACCACCGCTTGCCTTTAAAGAATCAGAAATGCGCTTCCCGACAATAGCCGCATTTGTTGCAGATATTGTAGATGTGAGACCACTGGGTGTAACTACCCTTGAGGAGGCTTCGTTACCGTTAGGGTCTGCCCAGTTTATGCCCCGGAAACCATTCGTATTTACAGTAGCGGTGCCGGCCACTGCAACGGCAGAGGAAAGTGGTTTTTGTAAAACCGCTTCTTTCTTTGAACAACCAGCCAAAACGGCCAGTAAACAAAGTAGCAGAACAAAGATGTTGTTTTTCATAACGATTATATTTTGGGTGACTAAATACATGGAATACGATTCGTGGAAAATCTATGCACTCCCTGATTTCTCTCTGACCACAACCGGTGGTAACGGGCCAGCTAAATAACCGGAGGTTTATATAAGGGTCTTGCCTGGAATTTGATTTATTTTGATGACGGATATTTTTTTCAGCTGCTGACAGCAGAACTGATCTCCTATGGATGTCCGCTGGTACATGTTCACCAGTCAAAGGATATTTTTTTGAGGCTGACTAAAAAGTACTTCCTTCTGGATAGGTATAGGTGGTGGAGATAAAACTGCTTTTACGCAATTCTCAGCGCCTTTACTTTACTTTTTAGTCAGCCCCAAAAAAATGGAAGAAGTTTTGCAGGGCTAAGCCCTGCTCAAACATTCAACTGAAAAATTAATAACCTGGATTATTGGGAAGCAGTTTTTTATTTATATCAATATCTCCCTGGGGAACTGGCCACAACCATCCTTTTGTTCCATCGAAAGTCCTGGTTTCCATTTTAACCTGTTTAAAGGTCCATGTTGCCGGAGAGGAAGGATTTGAAAGCAACGATTTATCATAGCCATACACATCATGCACCAGGGAAGCATCCTGCCATCTCAACATATCTGCATAGCGAGTTCCTTCATTATAGAATTCCACCCTTCTTTCATGGCGTACGATAGCCCTTAACTGCGTCTGGTTCAAGCCTGTTCCTTCAACAGCTTCTACTGTTGGCATATTTACCCTGGCCCTTACTTTATCAATCAAAGTATAAATTTCCTGATCCGTACTTCCGGATTCGATCAACGCTTCCGCGCGCATCAGGTATATATCAGCATAACGCATTAAGATCGTGTTCAGTGAACAATTATTAACATCTGCAATACCAATGCTGGCATTTTTACGTGGCCTTGCACCACAAGGCACCTGGTCCAGTGAAGGTATAAATGTGCCTGAACCGAACGATGAACCTGGTAATACCACTGATGCTGCTAATCGTGGGTCGCGATTCACAAAAGGGTTTTGCGGATCATAACCGGAAGCAGCATTCGTAATAGGCAATCCATTCTGCATGTAATACGCATTAATCATGTCCGCAGTAACATTTGCTGTAGGCCAGCTGGTAAGTGATAATGCTGCCGACGGCCACGGTTGGGACTGCGTTGTAGGGATATATTGGATATCAAAAATCACCTCTATATTATTTTCATGGGCTTCGGTGAAGGTACCTGCATAGTCGGGGTATAAATTATACGTTCCCAGGTTTATCACGTCCAGGGCTGCCTGTGCAGCATCGGCCCATTTTTGATTGGCAAGCAAAGTTCTTGCTTTATAAGCAAGTGCAGCTCCTTTCGTAGCGCGACCAACATCTGTTCCTGAATAGGAAGCAGGAAGCGCTGCTGCTGCGTCGTTAAAGTCCGAAACAACCTGAGTAAGCACATCCGCTTTGGCTGTCCTTGACACATAAGCGTCTGATAATGCCAATACTTTTGTAATAAGCGGAACATCCCCGAAATAAGCGATAAGGTCTGCATAAGCATAGCCTCTCAGAAATTTAGCTTCAGCAGACATTGCCTTTTTTACATCATCACTTACCGTTGCAGTGGTCATGTCCTGAAGAAATTCGTTGGCCCTTGATATAATGTTATAATCCTGTGTCCATTTAGCATAGGGTGCCCAGCTGGAGGAGTTCGTCAGCCACTCCCCTATTTCCTTCGATCCCTGCCATGAATCCTGGCAATAACCATTATCCGACATAAAGTCCAACTGATAAAAATGTGCAGGTGTGGCATTGGGCTGAATAGCATTATAAATCCCTATCAGGGCCATTTTGCACTGCGTTTCATTCTGAAAGAATGTAGAAGGAGACAGCTGGTCCTTTGGCGTTTTATCCAAAAGGTCCTTTGAGCAACCTGCAAAAAACAATACTGAAAGGAAAAGAGTGATTTTATGTATGTTTCTCATAACCTGTTCTATTAAAAATTAACATTTACACCCATCGTCATTACGCGAACCTGTGGGAAAGCCTGCGCCCGGGTTTGATTAACTGTCTGCTCCGGATCAAAACCTTTGAATTTTGTAATGGTAAAGGCGTTTTGCACATTTCCATAAAGTCTGAGGGATCTGATGCCTGCACGGGAAAGAATCCTGGGACTGATGGAATAGCCCAGTTCAATATTCTTCATGCGTAAATACGAAGCATTCTCCATATAAAAGGACGAATGAATACCATTGCGAACACCGTCCAGGGTGAGCCTTGGTAAAGTATTGGATGGATTTTGCGGCGTCCATCTGTTCAGCCACCACGAGCCCATATTTGCAAAACCGCTGAATGGAGTAGCTATTTCATAGTAAGTATATCCCTGAATACCTTTAACTCCCTGTAAGAACATAGATATATCAAATCCTTTCCATTCCGCACTGAAATTGAAAGCGTACGTGAGATCAGGGAACTGGCTTCCTATTATTTGCCTGTCGTTATTCATGTCAACCACGTTATCCTTATTCAGGTCCTTATACTTGATATCGCCAGGTTGCGCAGTATAGTTAGAGACCTTTACGACTCCTGGCTTCAGTGTATAAGTACGATCGGCATATGCTACTGTAGGATCGCTGTTATTCTGCCAGGTAAAATCGGAGATCTGGTAAATGCCGTCCATTTTATATCCGTAAAACGAATTGATAGCTGAACCTACTTTAATTGCTTTGGGAGAAGTAAGCTGCTCCGCAACGTTCATACTGGTTATTTTATTCACTATATGAGAGACATTGATCGTTCCTCTCAATTTAAGGCCATTCGAGAATTCTTTTCTGTAGGTCAGGGATGCTTCGATACCCTTGTTCTGTACTTCGCCGGCATTTGCATAAGGTGCAGATAATGCCATTGTAAGCGGTATAGGTTGGATCAGCAATAAGTTCTTCGTTCTCTTGTCGAAATAATCCGCAGTAAATTCAAAATTATTCTTTGTAACCAGGTCTACACCAAAGTCGAGCTGCTGTGCTGTTTCCCAGGTCAGCTGTTTATTGGTCATTGCAGTAACCGCTACTCCTGAATATAAGGTACCACCGAGAGAATAATTCTGTCCTGAACTTAAAATATCGCTTCCATTGTAATAAGTATTTATATTCTGATTGCCCAATCTACCCCATGAAGCACGCAATTTAAGATGGCTGAGCCAGTCCACCTTCTCCATGAATCTCTCCTTTGATATCACCCAGCCTCCGGAAAAGGAAGGGAATGTACCCCACTGGTTTCCCTGCGCAAACCGGGACGAACCGTCTCTTCTCACATTTGCTTCGAACAGGTATTTACCATCGAAGTTATAATTGATACGTCCAAAATAGGAACGCAATCCAAGATCGTAACTACCTGCATTATTGGTTTGCGTAGAAGCATCCCCCAGGGCAAGCACCCGTTGCGTATTATTCACAAAGTTGGCACGATAGCCGCTTTCCCAATCATAAGTGAATTCCTCTTCGGAATAACCACCGAGAACAGTGAACTCATGTCTTCCAATAGTTTTGTTATACTTTAAGAGAGAGGTCAGCAACGTCTGAACATCTGTCTCATCGGTCACTGTTAAATTTGAAGCTAAATTATTGATACTGCCACTTTCATTATACAATGTCACATTTGCATGAAAAGCATTCGCCTTTGAAGAGGTTACGTTATATCCATAGGTAACCTGGGCGCTTAAACCATTCAAGATCTTGTATTCACCTTCTATCTGTCCGCTGAAGTTGTAACGTTTTGTCTGCGCGGTACTTCCTTCTTTAATTTCACCATAGAAGTTTCTTTCCCCATTAACAGACACCCATTTTCCATTCGCATTCTGTAAGGGATGAATAGGCGCAAGTGTTGCGTACCATTCAGCACTCCACAGGTCTGTAGGTTCATTTTTAACGCCAAGATTACCGGCTAATTTTGATGAAATTCTCAGCCTTTTATCTTTTAAGAAATAAGCATCAATATTTGAGCGGAAGTCTGTCTTCTTATAATTAGTTCCTACAAGTACCCCATTCTGATTCAACTGACCAACCATTAATGCGTAGTTAATATTATCAGTTCCGCCGGAGAGGCTTAACCGGTGATTGCGGGTGGATGCATCTCCATAGTATACCTTAAAATAATCGATGTCCGGGAACATCGGATCGTTATGCGCTGCATATTTCTGAATGACTGCATCTGAATAGATGATTGCACCGCCTGAATTTAAAGATGCCTCATTATAAAGTGTTGTATAGTCAACGGAGTTTAAGACATGTGGCAATCTGGTTGGGCTTTGCGTGCCGATATAAGCGTTGTAATTAATCTTTAATTTTCCAATAGTACCTTTTTTGGTAGTAACCAGAATGACGCCGTTAGCAGCCCTGCTACCATAAATGGAAGAAGAAGCTGCATCTTTCAACACAGATATGGATTGGATGTCATTTGCACTAACATCATTTATATTACCGGGAACGCCATCAATTAATACCAGCGGAGAATTATCACCAAATGTACCTACACCACGTATGTCAATTACAGCACCATCATCTCCCGGCTTTCCTGAGTTTTGCAGCGCATATACACCGGAAACGGTACCCTGCAAAGCCATGCCGGCATTTGTTAATGGCCGGGTTTCCATATCTTCCATTTTAACTACTCCAACAGCGCCGGTTAAATTTGTTTTCTTTTGCGTACCATAGCCCACCACTACAACATCGTTCAATATTACTTTACTTTCCTCCAGCACTACTGTGATGTCTGAGGTATTGGTAACCTTTATTTCAACGGATTGGTAGCCAACATACCTGATTTCTAATACATCGCCCGGCTTCGCATTAATACTGAATTTGCCATTCTCATCCGTCATTGTACCGGTTCCGGTCCCTTTCACTAGAACGACTGCCTTAAAAACTGGATGTCCGGCTTTATCGACTACTTTCCCGCTCACTTCTGCGCGGGTTTGAGCTGCGGTGGTATTCTTCGGATTATTCTGATTTTTCCGGGGCGGTATTACTGTAACAATATTTTTCGACCATTCAAAAGAGGCCCCCGATTGTTTATTTATTTCGGAAAGAAGTTCTTTTAATCTCAGTTTCTTAGCTGATACTTCTACGGACTCATTTACATTCAGCTCCAAAGCATCATAGGCAAACCTCACACCGGTCTGCGTTTCCGCAATAGTAAAAAGTTCAGCTAATGAAAACTTCTTTTTATTCAGTTTAACGATAGTACTGATATAATCCTGATCCCGGTTGGCAGGTCCGGCTTTTGCATTGTAATACAGGGAAATCGCTATCATTAGGAAAAGTACATGCAATACTTTCCCTCTGAGTATAGCTAGTCTACTCATGGCATTGTTCATTTAGTGTTAGGAATATTTAGTGAATCGTTATTACATTTCCGTTGGTTGTAAATGAAAGTTGTTTTGACAGGCAAATACTTTTTACCAGTTCTTGTGCTGAGATCCTGGTAAATGATCCATTAAATCTGAACGCTGTTTTATGGCTTAGATTTATTAACCGGATATTATACATCTTATCAAAGCGGTCGGCTATTTCCTTAAAGTCTGCATTCTTAAATACAACAATGCCCTGTCGCCATCCTATTTCTTCATTTATATCGAAATTCGTTTTCCGGAGCGATAAATCTGACATATTTAAAACGCCCATTTCGGAAGGTGCTAATTCTATTGTTTTTTTATCTACGCTATTTAATCCAACCCTGCCTGTAACCAATGCCACTCTGGCCTGGCCTTTACCCGGATAGCACTGCAAATTGAAAGAAGTGCCAAGTACTGTGATAGTGAGATTCCTGGTGATTACATGGAAAGGATGCCGTGCATCCTGTTGCACGTTAAAGAACGCTTCGCCGGTTAGTTGCACTTCTCTTGAGGCGCCGGTAAACTTGGAAGGATATGTCAACTTACTATCTGCATTCAGTTCTACTACCGAACTATCGGGCAGCGTAATTTTTGCAAGCTGACCATTAGGAACGTATTTTTCTATCATTGTCACCTTTTCCGGCTCCTGATTAGTTTCTGGTAAGGCCAGATATACAATGGCACCTGCTGCTATAAAGGCCAGGGCCAGCTTTCTGCCGAATTTCCGTGGTTTGGCAGGTTCTTCATTGTGACATAAATCGCTATCGAGTGAAAGGGTATTTAATGCCTCAGCAAAACGTTGTTGTTCTTTCTGAAATTCAGATTCGGAAATGCGTACGGAGAAAGCGTCAATATAATTGTTGGCTGATATAACAATGTCCAGCTTTTCAGGATGAAGTATGATCCATTCTGTCCAAAACTTAATATCTTCTTCGTTTTCCTTATAATAATAACGTAGATACGACTCATCTGTGATGAAATCCACAACGTGGTACGATAAATAGTCCTTCATTCCGTGGTTTACTTAATAGTATGACGGAAGAACTGCCATTTTTTACCGTAAAAATTTCAAGATTTTTTAAGAAATATGTTTGGTGGAGAAGTGATGCCTTAGGCGTTTAACGGCTTCATAGATGCAGTTGTAAATCGTACGCTGCTCACAACCAATCAGTTGTGCTATTTCTTCGTAGTTTTTATTCTCAAAAAAACGTAACCGGATTACCTCTTTTTGTTTACTGGTTAAATAAGAAAGTGCTTCTTTAAGGGTTTTACGGGTGGCTTCCTGTTCCTGAAAAGCAATCATAACTTCCTCGTATGACAATTCATGCCCGGTATCTGTTCTTAAAAAGGCCGTTTCAAGCTGGGCTTCTTTCTTTTGTGCATCAATCACCTTTCTACGTACACAGGTGTTGAGGTAGCCGCCCACAGAAGTCACAGGCGGGAGCTTGTCGCGATTAACCCAAACACTCATGAAGGCTTCATGAATGCTGTCTTTTACCATATCCCGGTTTGTACAGATAGAGAAATTTGCAGAAAAAAGGCTGTTATAAAATGAATTATACAACTCCTTTAATGCATTTACATCTCCCGACCGCATGCAGTCCCAAAGCTCGGTGATCTTAAATGTTTGCAATTTAGTAGTATGGCACGTGGATAATAAGTGTCAAATTACCACTTATTTTATTTTAAGCAAATTTTTTTTGTGTGGTGAGGGATTAGGCCAGAAATGAGGTATTAATAGCCTTTCTGTATATAGACTATTCAGTTGCTGATATAATCATCATCGGTTTTGCCTTTCATAGCCATAAAAACATATTGCAATCAAGCTTAATCGGCCGCAAATAAGCTAAGTACCTGTAAATAAAGAAAGCCCCTAAAGGGCTTTCCGTCGGTGGTTTCTCGCTATTGCTTAGTTTCAATTATAATTTAGTATAGATCTCGTCATTGACTGGTTCCAGCCATTCGGGGGTACCGGCAGTTATTGCAATGTGCTCAAACCAACTGTCCTTTGCAGCGCCATGCCAGTGTTTTACACCATCATGGATAACAATCACATCACCTGCTTTCAATGATTGAGCCGGTTTTCCTTCTTCCTGATACCAACCTTCGCCACCTGTTACCAACAAAATCTGAAATCCATCACGGTGAATATGCCAGTTGTTTCTGCATCCCGGCTCAAAGGTTACATTGCCAACGCCAACATTTACTTTAGGGTCACTAACTAATCCTTTAAGATAACTCTGCCCAATAAAATATTGTGCGTAGGCCTCATTTTTCTCACCTATTGGAAAGATAATACCGTTTTTCACTTCTTCATGTTTTGCCATTTAAAACCTCCTTCGTTTTAATAAGATAAAGTTCTATTCGATTGATTTTCTAACCTGGTTATTTTAAAGCTCCTGTGACATTTCACTACATCCCCTTTCCTGATTGACTGTTAGCCTTCCCTAACATTAAAGGCTGCTATGATTGTTATTAATCATTTCATTCTATTTTGATTTATATGTTTACTGTAATTCAAACTTGACAGTTACATTTCCTGCCCTCAAAGCAGTAGCTAATCCTGAAGGATTATCAACCCGGGCAATTCTTGTATAGTTATACGATGTTGAAAAAGTTTTATAAAAAAGCACCAATGTGTTAGCGCCATACAACATCAGGTCTCCTGCTTGTACCGTACCCGGATTTGAAGCGTTAGCCGGTAGATTATCCGGCAGGTCAAAATACTTTTCATTACCGTTCAACTCGCTCATGTTGATAGTTAAAGGCAGCTTTGCTTTAAATGCAGTTGCTGTTGTATTGTTATAAACTGTTGCATTGAATGTATTGCTGCCGATAGTAATTTTTAGTTTCGCACTGTCGGTATCCGGAACATTATCAGAAGTGCTGGTCATATCATTATTTTTATTGCAATGAGCAAAAAGCTGGATACAGATTAAACAGGATAAGAAGGTTATTACGAGTTTCATAGTATCACTTAATTAGATGTTTTTAATATGCTTAGCAGGAATACCGCCCACAACAGTATTGGCAGGAACATCTTTCGATACTACCGCACCTGCCGCAACCACCGCATTTTCACCTACCGTAACACCAGGCAGTATCGTTGCGCCTGCACCAATCCATGCATTTTTCCTGATATGAATATGTCCGGGAACAAGCGATTGTCTTTCATTAGGTGAAACAGGATGACCTTCGGATAACAGGCTGACTTTAGGTGCTATCAATACACCGTCTTCAATAGTAATTCCACCAAGGTCAAGGAAAACACAATCAAAGTTTATAAAGACGTTTTTACCAATCCTGGTATTCTTTCCATAATTGATATACAAGGGTGTAAAGACAGCAACGCTCTCATCAATTTCTGAAGCTGTTATTTGACTTAGTAATTCCCTTATTTCGGCAGGGTCAGAAGAGTTATTTAGCCGAACCAATAACTTCTTAGTGGCAAATGAAGCCTCCCGTAGTTTATAGGCTTCCGGGTCTTTGGATGAGATGGCTTCCCCCTTTCGCAGGCGTTCAAAAATGTTGTTACTATGCTGATTTGATACCATACCACAAAGGTCTTTCAATAATTAGCCCCCTGGTAACGATTATCAAACCAATAATTAAGAATTTCAAACTTCTTGCATCCTTTTCTATTAGTCTCTTTTACCATCTTCATAATGAAAATGTTCCTGGCTAGCAGAACTAAACTTACCTATGAATTCGGAATTTGACGTTCTTATAATATTAGTATTTTAAGGATAAGCGGTACCCATGAAGCCATTCCATCTGAAAATCTTAAGGAATTATCAAATACATAGCTATAAGGAGAATACCTTCGCATCTGATGCAATTTGGGAGCAAGTGTATGCCATCTTACATTACTACCGCAATGAGTACTTACGACTTCTATCAGTAGAAATTACCTCTTTCTAACTAGTCGAAACGTATGGCTCGGAGAATCTAATTTATAAACATATTTCCCCCCCTGATTTGTTAACCGTAAATTGTTTCTGATACTTGTAAAAACTGAGTTACAACCTTCATTCTTTGCAGAAACGCCAGTTGCTTTTCAGACAGCGGTTTATTACTCTTTTGACGACAGGAACGGAGAATATACTGGCCTCTGAGCATATAACCCCGTTAAGGGAACCTAATACGCCCGTTACACCCCCTAAAATGCCATTTTTTAAACGTGATTATTGTGGGTGTTACAACTACACAAACCGGGTTAAAAACAAGGTAAATTTAATGAATAACTATAGGGTTCCTTTATCTAAAACAGTTATTAAAAAGGTATTAAGTAGCAGATAAGCAGGTGTTAATTGGGTCTGAACCCAACTAACACCCAACTAACCCCTGTTTACCTGCTGTTTAACCCCTGTGTACCATACTTTGTCTCGTCCTGTCTCGTCCTGATATAGGTTTACACCTGTGAGAGATAATCCTGGTTTTGGTTTACACCAGGTTTTGTTAATCCTGAATCTGGTTTACAGGTCAATTTGATAATCCTGTTATTAGTTTACAGTTAAA
>Ga0209258_100202_pt1 | contig 121896 bp, 113 predicted proteins | sample Araplaol_mTSA_r2_FD_184281 | JGI IMG/M metagenome (GOLD analysis project Ga0209258, IMG submission 184281) | Arabidopsis root microbial communities from North Carolina, USA - plate scrape CL_Col_mTSA_r2 (SPAdes) (version 2) | ecosystem: Host-associated > Plants > Roots > Endosphere | place...
CGCACGCGGCTTGAAGACGACCGAGGCGCTTGTCGTCCTGGCGCGCAAGCTACTGCGCATCGCCTACGCGGTCTGGCGACAGGATGTCCCCTTCGATCCGACTCGGTTCACGGTTCCGGCTTGACTGAAACCATAGAACCTCCGCTGGGCCGCTCGCGGAGCGCCCCCTCGGGGGGCAGCGAGCGCCAGCGAGCGTGGGGGCTAAATGTCCCCGCCCTCGAGCTTCACGAACGGCCCGAAGCACTGCTTGCCGTCCTCGGCCGTGCACACGATGAAGCGGTCCTGCGCCGGGTTCATCAGCACGTAACGCGTGGTGGTCTTGCCGGGCTTGGTGATCTGGCCCCAGCAGTCCTTCTTGCCGTTGTCCTTGACCAGCGTGTCCACCCACTTGTAGTAGCCCTTGGCGCTGGGCTGGTCGGACATCGTGAACGTGGACTGCGCCACCTCGTCGGCGCTGGTGATGAGCGTGCGGCCGCTGCGGTCGATGCGGTAGACCTCCGCGCAATCGTCGTCGCGGCGCGTGATCTGCCAGGCGCCCAGGAACGGGTGGTCGGCGCGCAGGGGCCGGGAGGGCGCGTCGGCGGCGGGCGGCGCGGCGGTGGCGGCGATCGAGGCCAGCGCCAGGGCGAGCAGCAGCGGGGTCTTCATGCAAGAGCCTTGTCGTTGGCACGGCGGCGCCAGGAGGCTCCCGGCGCCGGCGGCGAATCCATTGCCGACCGATTCTGCCTGAGCGTCGCGCGCGCTGTGGAAGAATCGCCCATCGCCAGAGGGGAAGGCGGCGCGTTGATTGCCGCGAAGGGAACTCCGCAGTTGCCTTTTCCATCCGACACGGGAGACCCCATGACCCGCCAACGCCTGCCCGCCCTCGCCGCGCTCTGCGCCGCCGCCCTCCTCGCCACCGCGGCGCACGACGCCGCGGCCGTCACCGCCGCGGCGGGCGGCGCCTCCGCGCCGCGCACCGGCGGCTACAAGATCGTCAAGCGCGGCCCCCACCTGATCCGCGCGCGCTGCCTCGAGGGCGGCAACGTGGTGGTGCCCACCCACGAGAAGGCCACGGCCGCCCAGCGCGACCGCGACATCCACGACGCCTGCAAGACGGTCGACTACACGAAATGATGAAACGCTTCCTGCCGCTGGCATTGCTCGCCCTCGCCGCCTCGTCGTGGGCCCAGCGGGCGGCCTCGTCGGCCGAATGGGGCACGCCCGTGGGCGGCCCCCCCGCCGCGTCGGCGCCAGCGCCGGCATCGGCCGCCAGCGCGTCCACCACCATCTCGCTGCCCAGGCCGTCGCCCAGTGCCTTCGCGACCGCGCGCGCGAGCACGCAGGCCACCGGCGACTACTTCCACGACTTCGCCGAGCTCATCGTGCGCGTGCGCAGCGTCAAGTGGATCGAGGAGATCTGCAGCGAGACCTTCCCCGCCACCGCCGAGGCGAATCGCCACGCCTACGAGGTCTGGCTGGTGGACCACGGCTCGTTCGTCGACGAGATCGAGGGCCAGTTCCTCATCATCGACAAGTACTGGGGCGAGGCGTCGCAGCAGGCCCGCAAGGAGGGGCTCACCGTGGATCAGCTCAAGGCGCGGGTCGACGCGAATCGCGCCGGACTGCGCCAGGATTTCCAGGCGCGCGGCACGCGCTCGTTCCAGACGCGCTGCGAGGCGTATCCCGAGATCATGCTGTCGCCCCAGCTGGACCTGGAGCACTCGCAGGCCGAGCTCGTGCGCTCGGTGCGCCTCGGGCCGGGCACTCAATGAGCACCGCGCGGCCGCCCGAAGGTGCTCGCACCGCAGCCGTCAGGCGGAGGGTAGCCTCATGAACGCCGCGGCGCGCTAACCCGCCACGATCGAGTACGCGTCGCGCTGCGTGCGCAGCCATTCCGCCATCTCGTCGGCATCGCCCAGGTCGTCCGGATGGAAGCCGCGGCGCAGGTACTGGAGCAGCGGGAAGAAGCTGGTGGCCCACACGCCGCGCGGCCCGAACAGGTAACGCGCCGCCTGCCACCAGGTGCGCGGCTGCCACCACAGTCCGGCGCGCCACAGGTTGATGAAGGTCTGCAGGCTGGACTCGAACAGGAACTGCGCCGAGATGTAGACGAACCAGAGCCGGCGCCGGCGCTCGCTGCCGCCCATCGCGCGGTAGAGGTCGAACGCCACCGTCTTGTGCTCGCTTTCCTCCACCGCGTGCCAGCGCCACATCAGCGCGAGATCGGGCGCCGCGCCCGCCAGCATGTGCGGATTGCGCAGCAGTCCGGTGGCCATCACCGCGGTGAAGTGCTCGTACGCCGCCGTGACCGCCACGTGGTTGACGGGATGCATCCTCTCGCCTCTCTTGATGCGCCAGGCGGCCCAGTGCTGCCAGTGGTTCCTCAGGCCCTGGCGCTCGAGTTCGGCGTTGAACTGGCCGTGCAGGAAGCGATGCGTGGCCTCCTGCCCGACGAAGCCGCGGATGTCGTCGGCCCAGGCGGCCTGCTGGTCGGGCGGCAGCATCGCGACGCCCTTCTTCACCGAGTCGATGAAGAACTGCTCGCCGATCGGGAAGCTCATCGACAGCGCGTTCAGGTAGTGCGTGCGGAAGGCCTCGCCGCCGTTCCACAGCCTCGGAAAGCCTTTCGACAGGTCGATGCGCAGCCGGCGGATCGGCAGGCGGCGGGCGGCCTCGGGGACGTCCTGGAGCTCGAGCGGTGCGTTCATTGTCGGGATCGTGTGATGTCTCTGCCCCGCAGGTTAAGCGGCGGGGGCGGACGGGTCTACTCGCATTTGCGTTCCCAGGGGCGGGACGCCGGGCGTGCCCCGGCCGGCTCAGTTCCCGACGGCGCCCCGCGAAGCCGGTAGAGTGCGCGCATGGCCCCGCCCCGCGACTCCGTCGAGAACCCGCTGCGCAAGACCCCGTCGCAGACGCGCGCGCTGCGCACCGTTGACACGCTGTTCGAGGCCGCCACCCGGATCCTGGCCAGCGAGGGCGAGGCCGGCTTCACCACCAACCGCATCGCCGAGCGCGCGGGCTTCTCCATCGGCACGCTGTACCAGTACTTCCCCAGCAAGGAGGCGATCGTCGTCGCGCTGGTGCGGCGCCACCGCGAGCGCGTGATGCGCGAGCTCGACGTGATGCTGGACCGCTGCGTGGCCGGCGAGTACGGCGCCGAGCACGCGCTGCGCATCTACCTGCGCACCATCGTCGACGCCTTCGGCCGCGGCCAGAAGGCGCAGCGCCTGCTCGCCCGCCTGGGCTGGCAGCTCGATGCGCCCGCCGCCATCGTCGCGGCGATGGACGACGGCGCCGAGCGGATCCGTTCCGCGCTCGAGCGCCTGGACGACCCCGAGCTGCCGGTGCCCGACGCGCCGACCCTGTACATGCTCACCCGGGCCGTGATCGGCGCCGTGCGCTCGGCCGCGGTCGAGGAGAGCGCCATGCTGGACGATCCGCGCTTCGAGGACGCGCTGTTCCGCATGGTCTGGGGCCTGCTGCACCGGCCCGCCGCGAACGGTTGACCGGGTTTCCTCAGGGCGCCCCGTTGAGTTCGCGGTCAGCTTGGGCGGCTACAAACCCGTTGTCAGGTTGCACATACCCCCAACGGAGTTCCCCATGAAGTTCACCCCGCGCCTTGTCGCGCTCGTCGCCGCCCCCATCGTCCTCGCCACGGCCGGCTGCGTCGTCGCCCCGCCGCCCCCGCCGCCGGCCCCGGCGCACCACCCCGCCTACCTGCACGCGCTCACCGACCTGCGCGACGCCCGCTGGAACCTGGAACACCGTCCGGGCGACGCCGCCGTCAGCACGCAGGAAGACGTGGCCATCGTCGAGATCGACCGCGCCATCAACGACGCCAAGGTCGCCGCCATGGAAGACGGCAAGAACATCTACCAGCACCCGCCGGAAGACGCGCGCCTGGACTTCCGCGGCCGCCTGCACCACGCCGACGAGCTGCTGCACAAGGCGCACAACGACGTCGCCCAGGCCGAGACCAACGGCGGCACCGTGGAGCTGCGCAACCGCGTGATCGGCCACATCGACCTGGCCATCCAGGCCACCGAGCGCGCGATCCGCATCATCGAGAACGGCGCCTGACCGCGCGCCATGCGGTCCGCGCGCCGGCGCGGGCCGCCGCGCAACACCGGCGACGCGGACATCGGCCCACGCGGCGATAATTGGCCGATGCTGCCCACCCCGACCCGCGTTCGCTTCACCAAGATGCAAGGCGCCGGCAACGATTTCGTCGTGCTCGACGCCACGCGCGAGCCGCTGGCGCTCGGCGCCGAGGAGATGCGCCGCCTGGGCGACCGCCGCTTCGGCGTCGGGGCCGACCAGATCCTCATCGTCGAGCGCCCCACGGCGCCCGGCATGGACTTCGCCTACCGCATCTTCAACAACACCGGCGACGAGGTGGAGCACTGCGGCAACGGCGCGCGCTGCTTCGCCCGCTATGTGCGCGACCGTGGCCTGATCGGGCGCGACACCATCCGCGTGCAGACCGTCAACAACGAGCTCGAGCTGCACATCCAGGCCGACGGCCGCGTGCGCGTCGACATGAACGCGCCGCGCTTCGAGCACGTCGACCTGCCCTTCGATTCGATGGGCCTCGTGCCCACGCGCGTCGGCGACTTCGAGACCTGGCCGCTGGGGCTGGGCGACGACCGCCGCGTCGACGTCGCGGTGCTGTCCATGGGCAACCCGCACGCGGTCACGCGCGTCGCCGACGTCGAGCACCATCCCATCGCCGAGATCGGCCCGCGGGTGGAGCTGCATCCCCGCTTCCCGCGCCGCGTCAACGCCGGCTTCATGCAGGTGCTCTCGCGCACGCAGATCCGCCTGCGCGTGCACGAGCGCGACGCCGGCGAGACGCTGGCCTGCGGCACCGGCGCCTGCGCCGCGGTCGTGGCCGGCATCCGCCTGGGCTGGCTCGCCAACCAGGTCGACGTCGACATGCACGGCGGCAAGCTCACCGTCGAATGGGCCGGCGGCCCCGGCGACAGCGTGTTCCTCACCGGCCCGGCCACCACCGTCTTCGAAGGAGAGATTGAACTGTGAACAGCAACAGCGGTACCGAGGGCATCACCGAGGACGACATCGCGGGCTACCTCGCGAACACGCCCGGCTTCTTCGAGCGCCACGCCGAACTGCTCGCCAGCGTGCAGCTGTCCAGCCCGCACGGCGCCCGCGCGGTGTCGCTGCAGGAGCGCCAGATGGAGATGCTGCGCGAGCGCATCAAGAACCTCGAGCGCAAGATCATGGAGATGATCCGCTACGGCCAGGACAACATGGCCATCGCCGATCGCCTGCATCGCTGGACGCGCTCGGTGATGCTCACGCACGACCCCGAGCGCCTCGCGCCGGTGCTGGTCAACGACCTGCAGCACCAGTTCATGATCCCGCAGGCCGCCGTGCGCGTGTGGGGCGTGGCCCCGGAACTCGCGCACCTGCCGTGCGCCGCCGAGGTCAGCGACGACGTGAAGATCTTCGCCACCAGCCTGGTCGCGCCCTACTGCGGCGCGAACTCCGGCTTCGAGGCTGCCAGCTGGTTCGAGAACGCCGAGTCGGTGATGTCGCTGGCGCTGATCCCGCTGCGCCCCGATCGCCAGCACACGGCCTTCGGCATGCTGGCGCTCGGCTCGCCCGATCCCACGCGCTACACGCCGGACATGGGCATCGAGTTCCTGGCGCAGGTGGGCGACATCGCCGGTGCGGCGCTGACCCGCTTGCTGGTCCAGCAATAACGGGTTCGCTGCGATGCCCGATACGGTCGTCCAGCGCTACCTCGAGCACCTGCGCGTGGAGCGCCGCGTGTCGGCGCACACGCTCGCGGCCTATGGCGACGCGCTGGCGCGCCTCGTGAAGCTCGCCGACGCGGCGCAGCGGCCCCTTTCGGCGCTGCAGAGCGCGCACATCCAGCGCTTCGCGGCGCAGTTGCACGGCGCCGGCCTGGGCGCGCGCTCGATCGCGCTGACGCTGTCGGGCTGGCGCGGCTTCTACCGCTGGTGGAGCCTGCAGGCCGACTCTGCCGGCCTCGCCAACAACCCGGTCGACGGCGTGCGCGCCCCGCGCGCGGCACGCCCGCTTCCCAAGGCGCTGGCCGTGGACGAGGCCGTGGCGCTCGCGATGGCCGAGACACCCGCCGGCGGCGACGGCGCCGCGTCGCCGGAGGCCGATGCGCTGGCCGCGCGCGACCACGCCATCGCCGAACTGCTGTACGGCTGCGGCCTGCGCCTGGGCGAGCTGCTGGGCCTCGACGTCGTCGCGGGCGCCGAGTCGGCCGGCTGGATCGACGTGGACGACGCCACCGCGCACGTCTTCGGCAAGGGCTCGAAGCGGCGCAGCGTGCCCGTGGGCGGGCCCGCCCTGGCGGCCTTGAACGACTGGCTGCTGCATCGTCCCAGCCTCGTCGGCGGCCACGCCGGCGGCGCGCTGTTTGTCAGCCGCCTGGGCAACCGGCTGTCGCCCAACCAGCTGCGCTCGCGCCTGAAGGCCCAGGGCGACCGCGCCGGCGTCGCCACGCCCGTGCACCCGCACATGCTGCGCCACAGCTACGCCTCGCACCTGCTGCAGTCCAGCGGCGACCTGCGCGGCGTGCAGGAGCTGCTGGGGCACGCGAGCATCGCCACCACGCAGGTGTACACGCGGCTCGATTTCCAGCACCTGGCCAAGGTGTACGACGCGGCGCATCCGCGCGCCAGACGCAAGTGACGCGTTGAAATGCACACCCGTTACGCAAGGTAATCGCCAGCCACCGTCGCGCGCCGATGGCGCAAAATGCGCCATCCTTCCCACCCGCCCCGGAGCCACGATGCGTCCCCTCAAGAAGAGCCTCGCCACCCTCGCGCTGCTGGCCTGCGCCGTCCCGCTCACGTGCCTGGCCGCCAGTTCGGTCGGTTCGTCGGTCTCCGACAGCCTGGCGGACTCGTCCGGCAGCGTGTCCGACTCCCTCAAGGGCTCCAGCCACTCGAGCTCGCCGGACAACAAGCAGGTCAAGGGCGACTACAAGGTCATCGACATGGCCGCGGTCGACGGGCAGCCCGGCTTCGTCGAACTGCATCTCATGCGCGTCGTCGCCGGCGCGGACACCGGCGCGGAGATCTACCTGAAGCTGCCGCGCGAGGCCGCCGCCAAGGGCCATGTGGCCACCGGCGCCACCGTCACCGCGCTGCAGCGCCCGTACGGCATCGAGTTCGCCACGGCGCAGCCGCGTGCCGCGTTCTTCCTGGCACTCGCGGACGACGTGGTCCGCGACACGAAGATGGCGCCCGTGGCGCTCTGATGCGCCTGCTGCGCCGCTGGGCGCGTGGCCTGGCGCTCACCGGGTGGCTGGCGCTGACCGCGGCCGCGCACGCGTCTTCCCTCGAGGTGTGCGACCGCCCGCGAGAGCCCGGCGTCGACCAGCGCGACGTGATGTTGCGCTTCGCGGCCATCGCGCGCGACCAGCTGGTCGCTTCCGGCCAGGACGTGGCGCTGGTGGCGCGCTCCGGCCTCGACCTGCATCGCCTGGACGTGCGCTACTCGCACGCGGCCGTCGTGCTCGCGGACAACGGCGACCGGCCGTGGTCGGTGCGCGAGCTGTACTACTCCTGCGACGAAAAGAAGCCGCGCGTCTACGACGAAGGCCTGACCGGTTTCCTGCTGGGCACCGACGACCCCGAGGTCGGCTACGTCTCGCTGGTCTTCCTGCCGCCGGAGCACGCCGCATCGCTGCGCGCCACGGCCGTCGACAAGCACCACGCGCTGGGCGTGCTGGGCGCCAGCTACAGCGCCAACGCCTACCCGTTCAGCACGCTTCACCAGAACTGCAACCAGTGGGTGATGGAGCTGCTCGCGGACGCGTGGGGCGCGCGCGACGCGGCTTCGGACACGGACGCGGACGCCCGCGCGCATGCGCAGGCCTGGATGCGCGCGCAAGGCTACCTGCCCACCGTCTTCACCGCCAGCGCGCACCCGATGATGTGGCTGGCCGACCTCGTGCCCTGGCTCTCCAACGACGACCATCCGCCCGAGGAGCTGGCGCACAACCGCTACAACGTGAGCATGCCCGCGTCGATCGAGACCTTCGTGCAGGCCAGGGTGCCCGGCGCCACGCGCGTGGAGCTGTGCCACGCGGGGCGGCGCGTGGTGATCCACCGCGGCTGGGACGACATCGCCGAAGGCTGCGTGCCGGGCACGGGCGACCGGGTCGTCGACTTGTCACCGGACTGAATCGCGCGCGGTTGCAGCTGCTACGATTCCCGCGTTGCAAGGAGCACGGCGATGGCGAATCGAGCGATGTGGGCATTCGGACTGTGTGGCCTGGCGCTGGCGGTCCCAGCTTGGTGCGCGCCCGCCGCCGCCGCCTCCGAGCCCGCCGGCCACATCACCGGCGTGGGCGGCGTGTTCATCAAGGCCCAGGATCGCAAGGCCCTCGTCGCCTGGTACCGCGACGTGCTGGGCCTGCCGATCCAGCCCTGGGGCGGCGCCGTGCTGCACACCGACGCGCCGCTGCATCCGCCGGTGGTGGCCTGGACGGCGATGGCCGCCTCGTCGAGCTACTTCGCGCCGTCCGCCAGCCCGTACATGATCGACTACGCGGTCGACGACATGGACGCGTTCGTCGCGCGGCTGACGGCCAAGGGCGTCGCGATCATCAAGCGCACCGACGACGAGACCGGCCGCTTCGCGTGGATCATGGATCCCGAGGGCAACAAGATCGAGCTGTGGGAGCCGAAGCGGGCGCCCTAGATCTCGCGCAGCGCCGACAGCACGTCCCAGCACGCGCCCATGTCGTGGTAATCGACCTTGCCGGCCGGGCTCTTCTCGTCGGTGACCTTGGCGTTGTCGGCCGCCAGCACCCGATACCAGGCGCCGTATCGGTGATCGACGAAGTTCGCCCACGCGTAGTTCCAGATGCGGTCGTACCAGCCCCAGTAATGCGCCACCTCCGCGGACGGCGCGCCGGACTCCTGCAGCGCCGTGGCCAGCCAGGCCACGGCGGCCAGGCTCTCGGCCTGGACCCAGTGGTACTTGTCGCCGTCGTACAGCGAGCCGTCCGGCGCGAAGCCGTAGACGAGGCCGCCGTGCCGCTCGTCCCAGCCGAAGCGCATCGCCGCGTCGAACAACGCGCGCGCGCGGGCGAGACGCGCGGGCGCGGGCGCCATGCCTGCCTGCGCGCACAGGCGGTCGAGTTGCAGCAGCAGCTTCGTCCATTCGGTCTGGTGGCCGGTCTGGAAGCCCCAGGGGCGGAAGATGTTGGTGCGGTCGCCGCGGTTGTAGTCGGGGTCGATGGACCAGTCGGCGCGGAAGTGTTCCCACACCAGGCCGGCGCACTCGGGGACGACGCCGGGCAGGCCGGCCGCCTTCGCGCCCAGCGTGGCCGTGACGGCCTCGGACAGCGCGATCGCGCGATCGAGGTACTTGCGATCCTGCGTCGCGCGCCAGGCCGCCTGCATCGCCTCACAGGCGTGCATGTTGGCGTTCTGGCCGCGGTAGTCGCCCACCACCCAGTCGGGCGTGGCCTCGTCGGCGTACAGCGAATGCCCGGGGCGCCAGAAGCGCTGCTCCATCAGCTGCCAGCAACGCTCGAGGCCGTCGGCGGCGTCGGCCTGCCCGGCCATCAGCGCGTGCGCGTGGGCCAGCAGCACGAACGCGAGGCCGTAGCAGTGGTTGGTGCCGTCGGTGACCGTGGCCCGGCCGTCGTGCCAGGCCAGCACCCAGGCGAAGCCGCCCTGCGGCCGGGCGTGGGCCTCGTTCACGAACGCGAGCGCGTGGCGCGCGACCTCGCGCCACGGCGCGTGGCCGAGATGGCGCGCGCCCATCGCGTGCGTGAACACGTAGCGCGTGCTGCTGACGAGGTGGCGCGTGCGGGCGTCGTACACGCTGCCGTCGTCCTTGAAGAACTGGTAGAGCCCGCCGGTGGGGTCGACGCAGCGGCCCTCGTAGAACGCCATCGTGTCGGCGATGTGGGCACGCAGGAACGCGGGGGAACGGAAGTCGGGGATCGGGGCGGCGGCAAGCATGGCCACGATCATAAGGGGCTCGCCGTGAACTAGTGCCGCGTGAACTGCGCCTCATTTTCCGGCCATCAGCATGCACCGGGCGGCCGCCCCGCCGTTAACCTGTCGGGCATGGGCATCGCACAGGCCGGCATCGCATTCCGCATCTCCGAATCCGTCTCGGACCTGGAGGCGTACATGAGCGCCGTGTTCGCCGAACCGGCCACCGAGATCCCGCTGCCCGTGTCGGAGCGCTTCGACATCCGCAACCATTCCGACGTGATGGTGCAGAGCTTCGGCGAGGTCTGCTTCATCAGCAACGACGACCTCGCCTGGCCGCTGATCAAGGACGACGCGTTCGACGTGGCGCGCCTGCACGCGGCGCTCGGCGCGCCCGACCTGCTCATGGCCTTCTGCCACTACGACAGCGGCGGCAGCCACGGCTACGCCCTCTTCGAGAGCGGCCGCCGCACGCGCACCCGCCTGCAGACCCGCGGCCTGCCCGACGTGCCCGCGCTGCGCGAAAGCGGCACGCCGCGGCCCTTCGAGCGACGCTGGCTGGGCGCGCGCCATGACGTGGAGACCGAGGCCGCCGCCTCCGACGACGCGCGCCGCATGGTCTTCCTGGGCGAGCGCGAGGTGGTGGTGCCCGCGCGCGACCTCACCGGCCGCATGCTGCAGGACGGCCTCGACGCGCTGTTCGGCGTGTGCCCGTGGGAGACCCTGCTCACGCCCACCTACCGCTTCTTCCGGCTGGGCCCCGAGCGCCCCGCCGAGGGCGAGCCGGCCATCTCGCGGGCGCGCAGCATCGCGGCCAGCAAGCGCCCCTGGTGGCAATTCCTCTGAATCGCGTTCCCGGCGACTACGCCGGCTGAGCGCCCTTCAGGCGGGCGCGCATCCGGCGCCGCAGCGCCTTGAATCGCTGCCCCAACGTGGGCTCTTCGGTGAAGCGGCAGACGAAGGCATTGATGCACTTCTCCGATTCGGTCATCTGCAGGAGGAACTGGCGCCACTGCGTCACCGCGACCCGATGGTCGTAGCCGCGGGACCGCGGATGGTGGACATGACCGCCGTCGTCGCGCACCACCATCAGCCCGTTGGCGAAGCTGTAGGCGATGGCGACGCAGTCGATGCCCCAGCCCATGTTGTTGGCGCCGTAGTCGAGCTGCCGAAGGCGCTCGAGAACCGGCCGCGCCAGCGCCAGCACGATCCCGTCGGTGCGTGCCACCTGCATCAGGTCGGTGCCCGCGACGCGCGCGATGTCGACGCGTTTCGGGATCCACGGCGTATAGGTGACGTGCGGCGTCCAGAGGCCCAGCCTGGGCATCGCCTCGAAGCGCTCGACGCAGCGTGCCAGGAGCGCCGGCCAGTCGGCGGCGCGCGCGTCGGCCTGGATGATGACCATCGCACGCGCGTCGGCCCGCACGCCGTCCAGCGCGCGCTTGAATTTCCAGCCGAAGAAGTGCGCGTTGGGAACCTGGATCCATTCGCCCGCGCCCGTCTCCGGCGTCTCCGCCGCGTTCGAATAGATCACGACGACGCGCAGGTCGGCCGATTCGCTCAACGCGCGGGCGATGTGGGCGGCGTTCTCGTGCTGGCCCTGCCAGCTGATGATCACGACATCCAGCGGCTGCGATGCGCGGGGCGCGACGGCATGGGAATCGGCGGCACCGTGCGGCGCCTGCTGGCTGGAAAGCGGGATGGAGCTCATGGCTGCCTCATTGGCGCCTCTTGAAGAGGTCTTCTTCCGAGGTCTGGTCATCGTTGGCCATGTCCGGCGGGGCACGCAGCTGAAGTGCGCCCATGGTGGTTCGCCAGCGTCACGGGTATGTTCCCATTTTGCGTCAGCTTTGACATTCGACGAGGATCAGTCAGCCTGTCGAAAGATGGAGTTACAACACGTAACACGCGCCGGCTCCTGCCTTTCTCCACCTGGCCGGCTCGTTGCGGCGCCGGGGGACAATCGTCCCCATGAAAATCATCAAGCTCCGCGAAGGCAAGGAACGGTCGCTGCTGCGCCGCCACCCCTGGGTGTTCCAGGGCAGCGTCGAGAAGGGCAAGGCCGACAGCGGCGAGACCGTGCGCGTGGAGAGCCACGACGGCACGTTCCTGGCCTGGGGCGCCTACAGCCCCGAGTCGCAGATCCGCGTGCGGGCATGGAGCTTCGAGGCGTCCGAGCGCATCGACGCCGCGTTCTTCGAGCGGCGCCTCGCCACCGCGCTGGCGCTGCGCGAGCGCCTGGCGGTGGCCAGCGACGGCGTGCGCCTGGTGCACGGCGAGGCCGACGGCCTGCCGGGACTGGTGGTGGATCGCTACGGCGACATCCTGTCGGTGCAGTTCCTGGCCTCGGGCGTGGAGCGCTGGAAGGCGACCATCGCCGACGCGCTGCTGCGCCTGACCGGCTGCACGCGCCTGTACGAGCGCAGCGACGCCAGCGTGCGCGCGCTGGAGGGCCTGCCCCCGGTGCGCGCCTGGCTGCGCGGCGGCAGCGACGACCCGGCGGCCTCGGTGGCGACCATCCACGAGAGCGGCTGGAAGCTCACCGTGGACGTGGCCGAGGGCCACAAGACCGGCTACTACCTCGACCAGCGCGAGAACCGCGCGCGCTTCGCGCAACTGGTCAGGCAGTACGGCTGCAAGTCCGTCCTCAACTGCTTCAGCTACACCGGCGGCTTCTCGGTGGCCGCGCTCGCGGGCGGCGCGACGCGGGTGATCAGCGTCGACTCGTCGGCGCCCGCGCTGGCGCTGGCCGCCGAGCACGTGAAGCTCAACGGCTTCAACCCGCGCCATCACGAGGCGCGCGACGCCGACGTCAACGCGCTGCTGCGCGAGCTGCTCAAGACCGACGAGCGCTTCGACGCGATCGTGCTCGACCCGCCGAAGTTCGCCCCCACGGCGGCGCACGCCGACAAGGCCTCGCGCGCCTACAAGGACATCAACCGCCTGGCGCTGAAGCTGCTCAAGCCCGGCGGCCTGCTGCTGACCTTCTCGTGCTCGGGCGGCATCAGCGCCGACCTGTTCCACAAGATCGTGGCCGGCGCGGCGATGGACGCCGAGGTGGACGGCGCGTTGCTGCAACGCCTGGAGGGCGCGCCGGATCACCCGACCACGCTGTTCTTTCCCGAAGGCGAGTACCTCAAGGGACTGGCGATCCTGAAGGCAAGCTGAGAGTGGCGAAGTAGTTCACGGCGCCGGCCCGGGGCACGCCGATCCGCCCGCTTCCATCTGATTTAATCCAACCTGCACCCCAGGGAGGGGTCGGAGGAAAAATGATCTTGCGCCACGCCGCCGTCATCGCCGCGCTTGCCGGCTCGCTGTCGTTGCCCGTCGCCGCGCAGGCGGCCGAAATCAGCGCGTTCGATCCGCCCGCGTCGGCATCCGCTCCGGCGGCGACCCGCTTCGAATTCGCGCGTGTGCGGTCGACCATCGCCATCGGCGACAAGGTGGGCTACACGGCGGCCGGCATGTTCTGCATGGGCCGCCACGAGGTGCGCGCCACGAATCGCCTCGAGGAGATCAACACCGCGCAGGCCGCCTTCGCCTTCAAGGCCGAGCTCGCCGCGCAAGGCCTGGCGCCGGCCGCGGCCGAGGTCTCCGCGTTCGACAGCCCCACGACCAAGGTGGAGGCCGACTACCGCGTGGGCGGCGTGCTGCAGGCACTGTCGTTCGACGAATGCACCAGCGGCACCGACCGCAAGGGCAGCATCAGCGTCACGGTGAAATGGGAGGTCTTCGCGCCCAAGCTGCAGAAGGTGGTCTTCACCAAGGTCACGTCGGGCTCCGTCAGCGCCGAGAGCTGGGAAGCGGTCAACGGCCGCGACTTCGAGAGCCGGGCCTACACGGCGGCGCTGCGCCAGCTCATGTCGGACCCCGAGTTCAGGGCGTTGCGCCCCGTCGACGGCCCGTCCGTTGCGCTCGCGACCACCGCCGCCACCACCGCGGCGCAGCCCGCGCTGCACCTGAAGTCGGCACCGCCCATGTCCGGCGGCTCGCAGGCCAATGCCGCGGCGCTGCGGCAGGCCGTGGTCACCGTCCTGCACGACAACATCTCCGGCTCCGGCTTCTACATCGCCGACGGCTACCTGCTGACCAACCGCCACGTGGTGGGCACCACGCACTACGTGAAGGTGAAGCTGGCCAGCGGCCGCACCGTGGTGGGCGAGGTGGTGCGCGACGACGCGCGGCGCGACGTGGCGCTCATCAAGACCGAGACGATCAACGACGTGAGGCCGCTGCACGTGAGCATGGCCGAGCCGCCGGTGGGCGAGGACGTCTACGCCATCGGCTCGCCGCTGGGGCAGGAACTCGCCGGAACCTTCACGCGCGGCGTGATGAGCGGCACGCGCGAGAACAACGGCCTGGAGTACCTGCAGAGCGACGTGTCCATCAACCCGGGCAACAGCGGCGGCCCGCTGCTGGACGGCACTTCCACCGTGATCGGCATGGCGGTGGCCAAGATCGACAAGGCCGCCGGCCTGTCGTTCTTCATCCCGATCCGCGAAGCCGCCAACTCGCTGCAACTGGTCTTCGACTGACCGCTCCGGTCAGCCGCCCTTGCGCGCGGCCATCAGCAGCTTCGGGATCTCGCCCTTGCAGGCCGTGAGGTTGCCTGCGTATTCCTCGGGGCTGTCGAACAGCCGCTGCGACTCCTGCAGCTGCGCGAGCTGCTGCTTCGCGTAACGCAGCACGTCCTCCGGCGTGGCCGCATCCGGGAACGGGTAGACGAGCTCGCGGAACCGGCGCGCCATCTCGCGGTAGATGCGCACGTGCGTGTACTCGTGGCGCAGCACGTGCTCGCGCGCGCAGGTGCCCGGCGGCAGGTCGCGGATCACGCGCAGCACCGGGCGCACGAAGCGCAGTTGCACCCTGAGGCCGCGACACGTCTTCTCGGGCACCACCGAGATCGCGTTCTCCACCGTCACCAGCCCCAGCGCCGTGGCGCCCTCGCCGGCCGGCGCGCCTTGCTTGACGAGGAAGTCGGAGGTCTTGTCGAACTCCTGCGGCGGGTCGGCGAACCAGTCGGCCATGAAGCGCACGGCCTGCGCGCACGGCGGCGGCGCCGCGTCGGCGGCGTGCGCGAACGGGCTGGCGGCGAGCAGGAAGAGAGTGGCGGCTAGACGCATCCTCCGCGGGATATCGGCGCGTCAGCCCGTCGTCTTGAGGGCGATGCGCGGCTCGAACTTGGCGCGCTTCACGCTGAAGAAGGTCTTCACGTTGCGCACGTTGGCGTCCTGCGTGAACAGGCGCTGCACCACGGCGGCCCAGGCGTTCATGTCGGGCACCCAGGCCACCAGGATGAAATCGGGGCCGGGCGAGACGCGGTAGCACTGCTGCACGGCGGCGTCGGCCAGCGCGCGCGCCTCGAAGGCATCGAGCAGCTCGGCGCCCTGGCGGTCCAGCGACACCTCGGTGATGGCGCTGAGGCCCTCGTCGAACAGGCGCGGCGCGAGCAACGCCACCTGGCGCTCGATGACGCCGCCGTCGACGAGCCGGCGCACGCGGCGCAGGGCCGTGGCGGGCGACACGCCGGCGGCCTCGGCCAGGGCCTGGTTGGTGCGGGCCGCGTCGGCCTGGAGCAGGTCGAGGAGGCGGCGGTCGATGTCGTCGAGGGCCGCGTTGCCGGCAGCATCGAGATGTCTTCTTTCATCCATCAGAATATTTTGCACTATTCCATCAATCAATGTCGTCGCAGCAATTTCCTTTCCATTAACCAATAATTTTGCAAGCATCTATCCCGAAACGACGCCTAGGATCGGTGCCATCGCGCAACCGCAACCGTTCCCAGGAGACCTCCCATGTGTGGCATCGTCGCCGGCGTCAGTACCCGCAACATCGTCCCCATCCTCGTCGAGGGCCTGAAGCGCCTCGAGTACCGAGGCTATGACTCCTGCGGCGTCGCGGTCCACCAGGACGGCGCGCTGCGCCGCACCCGCAGCACCGCGCGGGTGGCCGAGCTGCAGGAGCAGATCAACGCCGACCACGTGCAGTCGGGCACCGGCATCGCCCACACCCGCTGGGCCACGCACGGCGTGCCCGCCGTGCACAACGCGCACCCGCACTTCTCGGGCCCGCTGGGCGCCGAGGCCGCCGCCAGCCCGTCGGGCGCGGCGCGCGGCGCGCGCGTCGCGCTCGTGCACAACGGCATCATCGAGAACCACGACGAGCTGCGCGCGGAGCTCAAGGCCAAGGGCTTCCACTTCGAGAGCCAGACCGACACCGAGGTCATCGCCCACCTGGTCAACCACCTCTACGACGGCGACCTGTTCGACGCCGTGCAGCGCACCGTCGTCCGGTTGAAGGGTGCGTACGCGATCGCCGTGTTCTGCCGCGACGAGCCGCACCGCGTGGTCGGCGCGCGCGCCGGCTCGCCCCTGGTGCTGGGCATCGGCAACGGCGAGAACTTCCTCGCCTCCGACGCGATGGCGCTGGCCGGCGTCACCGACCAGATCGTCTACCTGGAGGAAGGCGACGTCGTCGACGTGCAGCTGGGCAAGCACTGGATCAACGGCCTGCACGCCGACGGCTCGCACAAGACCGTGCTGCGCGAGGTGCGCACCGTTCACGCCCACACCGGCGCCGCCGAACTGGGCCCGTACCGCCACTACATGCAGAAGGAGATCTTCGAGCAGCCGCGCGCCATCGGCGATACCCTGGACGGTATCAACGGCATCAGCCCCGAGCTGTTCGGCGACGGCGCGTACGGCGCGTTCAAGGACGTCGACCAGGTGCTGATCCTCGCCTGCGGCACCAGCTTCTACGCGGGCAGCGTGGCTCGCTACTGGCTTGAGAGCATCGCGAAGATCCCCACCAGCATCGAGGTGGCCAGCGAATACCGCTACCGCGACAGCGTGCCCAACCCGCGCACGCTGGTCGTCACCATCAGCCAGAGCGGCGAGACGGCCGATACGCTGTCCGCGCTGAAGCACGCGCGCGGCCTGGGCATGACGCACACGCTCACGATCTGCAACGTGCAGACCAGCGCGATGGTGCGCGAGTGCAAATTCAACTTCATCACCCGCGCCGGCGCCGAGATCGGCGTTGCATCCACCAAGGCGTTCACGACGCAGCTGGTGGGCCTGTTCACCCTCACGCTCGCGCTCGCGCAGGTGCGCGGCCACCTCGACGACGCCACCGAGGCCCTTCACCTCAAGGCGCTGCGCCACCTGCCCGCCGCCGTCCAGGCCGTGCTGGCGCTGGAGCCGCAGATCATGGCCTGGAGCGACGAGTTCGCCACCAAGGAAAACGCCCTCTTCCTCGGCCGCGGCCTCCACTACCCGATCGCCCTCGAGGGCGCGCTGAAGCTCAAGGAGATCAGCTACATCCACGCGGAGGCCTACCCCGCCGGCGAGCTGAAGCACGGCCCGCTCGCGCTCGTCACCAGCGCGATGCCCGTGGTGACGGTCGCGCCGAACGACGCGTTGCTGGAGAAGCTCAAGAGCAACATGCAGGAAGTGCGCGCGCGGGGCGGCGAGCTGTTCGTGTTCGCCGATGCGGACTCACGCATCGAGAGCGACTCGGGACTGCATGTGATCCGGATGCCGGAGCACTACGGCGTGCTGTCGCCGATCCTGCATGTGGTGACGTTGCAGTTGCTGGCGTATCACACGGCGTGTGCGCGGGGGACCGACGTTGACAAGCCGAGGAATTTGGCGAAGTCGGTGACGGTGGAGTGAGTTGTGCTTGCTTGGGTCTCTAGGTGTTCAGTGCCAATAGAGTCTGAGACAACCGCCTGCATCACGATAGGAAGCGTGCGCGGGACGGTCGTGAAACCATCGTTCGTCTTGCGGCGCAAAATCATCGCGTCAGGCATGTTCGGAAAATGAACGTCCATCTGCTGCTGCGCCCGTTCGGCCATCTTCAGTCGTTTGACTGAGGCCTGCCTTCCATTCGCCATCATCAACCTCCTCGTTTGCTTGCTAACCGCGAGAGTTGCCAGATTTTGATTTGGAGAGCCGAGATTTTAAGCTGCCTCGAAGGGCCTAAGAAGCTGCTGCGCAAGCAGATTCGATACGCGTCAGGACTTCGGAATTGGCACCGTAGTCTTGGTCCCAAGAGGGGGGTAACTCAAGATGATCGCCTCTAGGGTGAGGGACTCAACCACGTAGCCGTTGTCCAAGACGGTTCCCGCCTTGACTGGAACCGCCGCGTCGCCGTGCCCAAGGAGTACTTGCTCGACGCCATCCGGACCTGTCACGCGGCCCAGGAATCGATAATCCTGCGGCGGCGGGGCCGGAGGAGGTGCCACGATCGTCAGAACAGGCGCGACAGGTGGCTGAGCAGGCGGTGGCGGTGGCACCACCCCAACGAAAGGATCAAACGCACCGGGCGCAGATGCGGCGTTGCGCTCGATCAGGGGCTCCAGGCGCACCAGACCACCTGCTCTCACGTCGGGCACCGGAGGCACGGACGCAACTTGCCGCGTAGGCGCCGCGGCATCGATCGTCTTGCCTTCGCGATCCTGCACGGCAACCAAGTCATGCGTCGGCCAGAGCAGAGATGCCATTGTTGCCAGCGCAGTCCCGGCAAGACCCCACTTCAATGGCGTGCTCATGCGGGCCGGTTGATCTTGATTCATCGTGCTTTCCCATCGTCGACATCGACCGGCGGCATGCGGCAGTCGCTCGATCCGAGCGCCTTCGGACGCAGCACGAAAGCGATTTGCACGTTGGCATCCTCGACGGCCAGTTGCGAGGCACCAGCTCGCTTGAGATTCATCTGCTGCAGGGCGGCGCTCGGAAATCGCGACAGGCTCTCCGCCAGCGTGGATTTGATGCCCGCATAGCCGCCATGGAGGGCAATGCTGACCACCAGACTCTCGAGCGTCGTTTCGTTGGCAGGATGGGGCTCACCGCTGACGCTGAGCACCGTGACGCCGAACGCCTTCGCGCTGTCCTGCAAGGACTGTACGAGCTTGTCCAGGGATACCGAGGCCGGCAGCGACTGCGCATAGGCAAACTCCGGTCCGCAGGACGGCGCCTTCGTACCCTCCGTTTGGTCGATCATCGTGCGCGTTGTCTTCTGCGCCGCCAGTTCGGAGCGCACGGCAGCGGCGGGCCAGCTATGCGCCAGCAGCATCGCCGCCAGTGCCACGACGGCGATTAGGAGAGCGATCGACGGAAACAGCCATCGACCCTTCGACCTCAAGATTGATGTGTGCATCGGCATGTCGTCATTCGATCTGCCCGTGAATAAGCGCCACCTCGGTGCCACCTTGTATCTGCAGCCGGGACAGCGCCCACACCGGACGTTCGGTGCCGGCGTTCAGGGCTTGCAGAAAGCTCGATGCGACATCAGCGCTGGTTACTTCGACCTCGAGCTCGGCACGTTGACTGTCACCGTCGATCTCGATCGAGACCACCTTGGCGCCGGCAACCTGGGCCGATTCGATGCTGCGCAGCACGCCGCTGCCGTCGAATGCCGAAAGCTTCATCCAGCGCCTGGCGTCGAGCGCGAAAGAAGGCGGCTTTGCCGCGGATGCCGCCAGCGCTGACTGCACCGCTTGCGCCGCGTCCAGCTGTGCACCGAGCTCGGCGGTCTTAATACGTTCGGCGGAAAGCGCGCGCCACACTTGCACGTCGCGCGCCCCGGCCCAGGCTGTCAGGGTGAGAATGGCAACGCACAGCCCCCAGAGCGCGACCACGGGCCACTGCGCTGGTCGGGCGAAATCGGCATGCAACGCCCTCATGATGCTGCTCCCAGTCGCCGAACCCAGGGCGTGAACACGGCGCCCTTGTCCTCCTGCAAACCTTGACTGGCATCCGGACTGGAAGACCAGTCGAGCGCAACGGCCAGCGCATCGTCCGGCGAAATCATCCCGGAGACGAGGGCACGAGCAAAGGCAGCCGAGGCCGACTCGGCGGTCTCGACGGGATACAGGGTCTGCGCCGAGGCGACGTGGCGCCCGTCACCCGTCATGAATGTCAACGCGCGGCCTTCCCAGACGCCCAAAGCACGCAGCGTCGGGTTGGACTTCAATGCGGCGCCCAGCGCCTGAGCCCACCAGGGCTGGATGCTGGCCGCACGGGATTTCACAGAAGCCAAGGCTTGTTCGATCGCGGACAAAACCCGCTCCTCCACCACGACCGCGACCGCATCGTCTGACCCGCCCGCGCCATCGATCGACACGCGGCATGGTGCCTGCAGACCACTCTGGGTCACAGCCGCCAGCTCAGCCAGCTTCAGTCGCTCCGAACGCGTGCGCGCTCCGGCAATCGGCGCCAGCCGAACGGGGCGGCACAGCGCCGCACCGAGCCATATGCGCAAGCCTCGCGACCCATCGTCTTCGCGCAAGCGGTCGACCAGGGCGGCGAGGCATGCAGCCAGCGCACCGTCCTCGTGTCGCCACAGCGAGCCCGACACACTCACCATCGAGACCTCGCGCTCGGAGAGGTAGACGTCAGCCGCGCTGCGCTTATTGCCAACCGACAACACGCTTAACCTCCTCCGACGTTGTCCGGCCCGCCACGATCCACTGCGCGGCTTGCTGGGCCAACGTAGCCACTCCAGTCGCGGCAATGTGGGCACGCAACTGGCCCACGGTGCCGTTGGACGTCACGAGATCCCGAAAACCGTCGTCGATGGCATACACCTCGGCGATGACACGACGGCCTTTGTAGCCGGTGCCGCGACACGCGCCGCATCCGACTGCGTGCGGCACCAGGATCGGCGAAGCATCAACGCTCGCGAGCCAACGCGCCTCGCGCTCGCTCGGTGCACGTTTGCCGACGCAGTCGGGACAGACCGTGCGCACCAGTCGCTGCACCACGACCCCGTTCAGCGCCGCTATGAACCCGAACATGTCGAGACCGAAGTGCCGAAAGCGTCCTGTCACGTCGAAGATGCTGTTCGCATGCACCGTCGTGAAGACCTGGTGCCCGGTCAGGGCCGACTGCACCGCAATCTCGGCAGTCTCCGCGTCTCGGATTTCGCCCACCAGGATCCGGTCGGGATCGTGTCGCAAGATCGAGCGCAACCCTTTCGCAAAGGTCAGTCCCTTGCGCTCGTTGACGGGAATCTGAAGAACGCCCGGGAGTTCGTATTCGACCGGGTCTTCGATCGTGATGATCTTCTCCAGGTCGTTGTTGATCTCCGAGAGCACCGCATAGACCGTGGTCGTTTTGCCGCTGCCCGTGGGCCCCGTCACCAGCAACATGCCGTGCGGCAACTGCGCCAGTTCGCGAATGCAGTCGATGCTGGCAGCGTCGAAACCGAGCAGGTCCAACGAGATCGCTTCCTCGGTGGACCGCAAGCGAGACTTGTCCAGCAGTCGCAGCACGGCGTCCTCGCCGAAGACACTCGGCATGATCGACACCCGCAGGTCAAGCCACTCGTTGCCCAAGTTGGCTCGAAAGCGGCCATCTTGTGGGATACGCCGTTCGGTGATGTCGAGTTGCGCCATCACCTTGATCCGCGAGATGACCTCCTCCGCCCGGCGCGGGTCGTCCATCCTGGCGAGCCGGGTCAGCACGCCGTCCTGCCGCAGCTTGACGCTCACGCCGCCGCGGTCACATTCGAAGTGGACGTCACTCGCGCCGGCGTCGAACGCCGTCCGGATCGCGTCGTCGACGAAACTGACGACTGGCCCCGCTGCTTCCACCCCGCTTGGGCGGCTTGCCGCTGCTAGCCGATTCGCATCGCCCTCCCCCAGCCAGCGCTGCATCAGCGCGCCGGTCAGCGCGACCAACTCCGGCATGCTACCGATGCGGATTGTGGCCTGGCGCACGCGATCGTCATCCCAGGGATCGGCCATGCCGAGCCTGAGCGTCGGATTGCCGCGCAGCCGCAAGGGGACAGCGCCGAGCTTGCGTGCAACATCGAGTGGCAGCGAAGTGAAATCCGCCTCCGCAGCGTCGACATCGAGCACCACGTCCACGCCCGCATCGCGTTTGAGCGCCGCTGCCACTTCAACCTGAGCCATGCCGGCACTTCGCATCAGCACATCCAGCACGGTGCCGGCACCCGCCTGATGCTGCTGGCGTGCGCGAACGAGTTGGGATCGGAAATCTGACATCCAGGCTTTCAGGAAACTTCTCTGGCGATCAATTGAGGCTGCTCGCGATGTCGAACACCGGCATGTACATCATGATGACCACCCCTCCGACGACGAGCGCCACCAGCAGCAACAGGATCGGCTCGACGATGCGCGTCGCACGCTCCACGAAGGTGGTGAACATGCCGGCGTGACGTTCGGCGATGGTCTGCAGGACGCGGTCGAAATTGCCCGTTCGTTCGCCGACGGCGAGAAGGCGGGCAGCGACCGTGTCGCTCAGGCCCGCGTCGCCCAGCGCGACCGAGATGCGCGTGCCGCGCATGAGCGCCAGGCCCGCGCCACGGATGCCTTCGTCCATGCGTGCGCCCAATCCGAGCGTCGCACACTGCGCGAGCGCCTCGTCGAGCGGATAGCCGCCGCGGAACATCAGCGCCAGGGACTGGTAGAGCTTGGCCAGGCGGTACTGGTCGATCCGGCGTTGCAACGGCTCGATCCGCGCCGAGGCCGCGACGATCGCGCCCTGCACCATGCCGCCCCGCCAGGCGAGCACCAGCGCGGCCACGAGGGTCGCCGCGCCCGCGCCGATCGCGACGCCGTGTTCCGACAGCGCGCCGCTCAGCGACACCAGCAGGCGCGTCGTCGCGCTCATGGGACCGCGCAGATCGCGGTACATCTGCGAGAAGCGCGGCACGACGTAGAGCAGCAGCACCAGCACGATCAACGTGCCCAACGCCACAACCACGGCGGGATAGATCGCCGCGCTGACGACCTGCTTGCGCAGCCGCTGCAGCATGTCGTCGTAGCGCAGGTATTCGTCCAGCGCCTCCACCAGTCCGCTGGTGCGTTCGCTCGCCGTGACCCCGGCCACCAGCACGGACGGGAACACGCCCACCTCGCGCATGGCGACCGACAACGCCTTGCCTTCGTGCAGCCTTGCCAACAGTTCCGAATTGGCGTGGGCCCGCGCCTGCCCCAAGGACTGCGCGCTGACCGTCTCGAGCGCCTCGACGACGGTCATGCCCGCCGAGACCAGCGTCCGCAACTCGCGACACCACCAGCCGACGTCGAGCGCCGCGTCGCCACGCGCCCGGGCGGCACGCACCGGCTGCGTCGACAGCACCACGCCGCCGGCCGCTTCGAAGCGCTGCGCGAGCGCCTCCGCCAGGCGGCCGGCGTCCGACACCTCGATCAAGTCCTCGCGGACTGCCGAGCGTTCGGGGTCGAACCAGCGGACGGTGTAGCGCATTCGGAGCGATCAATTCATGATGTCTGCGTCGTCGCCCGTGCCGCCCACGGCGCGATCCCGGCCCAGGCTCACGATGTCGAAATCCTTGCCGCGAGTGCTCGGGTAGTGATAGGCATAGGGGGTGCCCCAGGGATCGTTGGGAATGTCGTCCTTCATGTAGGGACCCCGCCAGCGCGGATCGCCGCCAGGTGAGGTGACCAGCGCCTTCAACCCCTCTGACTCCGTCGGATAGCGGCCCATGTCGATCCGGAACGACTCGAGTGCCTTGTCGAAATTGGCGATCTGCGCCTTCGCCGTGGTCGTCTCGGATCGTCCGATCTGGCTCAGGAAGCGCGGGGCGACGATGCCCGTCAGCAGGCCGATGATGAGGATCACCACCAGCAGCTCGAGCAACGTGAAGCCGCGTGCACCGGCGTGGAGTTCGGCGGAATGTCGATTCATGGCGGAGTCGGAGGAGAGAATTTCCAGTCGGAATAGTGTCGCGCCGGCGCCAGTGCAATATCGCCCAGCTCGATGGCGCCGGTCGCCAGGGGCGCTTCGTCGCTCTGGCTGTACACGCCGACGATGTAGCCATCGATATCACGAACGACGCCCCAAGGACGGGCGGGATCCAGAGGGTCAGGATAAAGCCTCCGGAGGTGGCGGCGCACGCCGAGAAAGCGCGTGTCGAGCACCAGCTCATCGAGCGATTTCGGGTAGGTCTTCAGCGAGCCAGGGGCACTCTCGCGAAACTCGGCCAGCGCGTGCGCATAGAGGACGCCCATGCGCATCAGCTCGCGTTCCTGCACCCGGCGGTTCTGTTCGTGCCACGTCGGGCCAGCGACCGACAAGCCGAGCGCGATGACGAACACCGCGACCAGCAGCGCGACCAAGGTATAGCCCGATTCTCGCGCCGGCCTGACGAGGGCCCTACCAGGACGCATAGCTGCTTCCATCCTGGCCAACGCCGGTAGCGCCACTGTGAACGTCAGCCACCGTGCCGGCGCCGTCTCCCGGAGCCGCATCGGCACGCCACGTCTCCGCATTGCCTGTGATCGGATCGACGGGAACGCCGCGCAGATAGCCGCGCGTCACGAGCTCCTCCAGGGTTTGCGGATAGCGCCTCTGATCCGCCTTGAATTGGTCGATGGCCAAGCGCAGCTGCCGCAGATCCTGTCGCAGCGTGACCTCGCGGGCATGGTCGATGTGCTGCACGTAACGTGGCGCGGCGATCGACAGCAGCAGGCCGATGCAGGCGAGCACGACCATCAGCTCGATGATGGTGAAGCCGTTGTCGAGGCTCGAATGGCGAGGCTTCACCATTGCGACAACGGCACGCCGTTCAGCGCCGTTCCCGTGGCGCGTGAATAGACATCGTAGACATCTGCGCCGGCGACCGGCTTGTCGGCCTCGCTCAGGAAGCTGCGCAATCCCCAGGTCTGCTCAGGATTCAGCGCGGGATCGGCAAACGGATCCGCCGGCACCTGCCGCAGGAAGCGCAGGTATTCGCCTCGGTGCGTTGCGCGCAGATCGGGTTGCAGCAAGGTCAGCGTGTGCAGGTTTGGTGGATAGGCCGGACTCGACGCGTCGGCGCCCGCCGGCGGCGCTATCGCACCCGACAAGCGCGCCTCGTGATAGGCATCCAGGGCGTCGCGGATCTCCCAGAGCGCGCGCCGTAGCTCCGTCTCCCGCGAACGCTCCGCGCTCATCTGGGCAAGCGGCATTGCCATGGCGGCAAGCACGCCGAGGACCGCAAGCACGACCAGCAGCTCGATCAAGGAAAATCCGCTCGAACGCATGATACTTGGCGAGCTACTTGACGTGCACGCCCCACGCCGGGGGCAAGGCCGGTGTGGGTAGCGGCCCTTCGAGGCCGATCGCCTTGGCGGCGGTCAGTTCGATCTTGGCGTCGCCTGATGCCTTCGCCTTGAAACGCACGTTGACCGCCACGCCCTTGCCGCTGGCACCGGTCGCCTGATTGCGAAGGACCCCCACGCGCGCGATGCCCGCGCCGTCGTCGTTCTTGGACAGGCTGACCTGCGCCCCGCCCTGCCCGAACAGATCTCCCACCGTGGCGTCCGCGAACTGGAGGTGCGCGGAGTCGTAGTGAATCTCCAGCGGCAGGCCCCGTAGGGCGCCCGGCGTCTCGAGCGTCAGATGAAGATCGAACATGTCGCCGACACCCACATCGTGGGGGCCTTCCCACGACAGCTTGGCAGCCGCCGCAGGCTCGGCCTGCCCGTGCGTCGCATCCGTCGTCGCTCCGGCCGCGGCGTTGCCCGCGGGAGCCGTCGGATCGGCGCCATGCGCAGAAACACCCGCATCGCTGGCCGGCGACGCCCGCAGGCCGCCTGGCGGCCGCAGCTTCGGCGCGGCTTCGGTGCCGACCCAGATCTCGCTTTCGCTGGCGCTCGGCTGCCGCAGGTTGCGCACGATGTGCGGCGTGATGGCCAGCACCAGTTCCTTGCGAGCGCCGTTGTCGAGGTTGCTGGAGAACAGGCGCCCCAGCAGCGGAATGTCGCCCAGGATCGGCAGCCGGTTGGAATTGGTGCTCTCGTCCTTGCTGATCAAGCCAGCCAGCAGTTGGGTCTCGCCATCCCGCAGCCTCAACACCGTCGAAGCGTCACGCGTGCCGATCTGGTACGCCACGGTGCCCGAAGACGTGGTGATCGAGCTGCCCAACGAGCTGACCTCCAGCCCGACCTGGATCGAGACCTGGTCGTCCGGATAGATCGTCGGCTGGACATCGAGCTTCAAGCCAACGTCGATGTAGCTGACGCTGTCGGATACGAAACCGCCCGTACCCGTGGTGGACGTAACGATCGGAATCTTGTCGCCCACGAGCACTTTCGCCTTTTCCTTGTTCTTGACGCGAATCTGCGGGTTGGCCAGTGTCGAGAAGTCGCCAACCTGTCGCTGCAGGTTGACCGTCAGGCCGCCGATCCCGAGCGCAATGTTGTCCTTGGTCAGGCTGCGGATGTTGCCCAAGGTCAGTCCGCTGGCCGATGGCGCGATGGGTGTCAGCGAGACCGATGTCGGGAACTGGATACCCAGGTTCGTCAGGCTCGTCGAGCTGATTTCGAGCACTTCCATTTCGAGGACGACTTCGGGCTCGGCGCTGTCGTACATCGCGATCAGGCGCTCAGCGAGCTGGATGTTCTCTTGGTTGTCCCGCAGCGCGACCATGTTCGTGCGTTCGTCCACGAATGGCTCGTGTAGCTTGAGCATGGCACGCAGGAAGGAGGCGGCGCCCTTCGCGTCGGCATTGGACAGGTAGAAAACCCGCACGACCTGCTCCTGGTATTCGCGCTGCTTGTCGGGCGTGTTCGGGTAGATCATCACCGTCTTCGGGTCGATGACCTTCATCGAGAGCGCGTTCGTGCTGGTGATCAGGTCCAATGCGTCTTGCACCCTTGCCCCACGCAGATAGACCGACACCCGCGCTTCGCCGTGCACATCGCGGTCGAAGATGAAGTTGATGCCGCTGGTGCGCGAGACCATGTCCAGCACCGTGCGCAGGTTGGCGTCGCGGAAATCCAGCGAGATCGGGCGCGTCTCGCCAAGCATCGCGCCTTCGCTCTTGAGCAACTGCTCGCGCTGCGCGGTCTCGAGCTGGCGTTGCAATTCGACCAGTCCGGCGTGGCGCGGGTTGTTGTGCAGGGCCTCACCAATTCGATGCAGTGCGGACTCGGTCAGCCCGCGCGCCGCGAGATCCCTGGCCTCGGCCAGTGCCGCGAGTTGGGCGCGCTCTGTCGCCAACTCCTCTATTTGCGCCACGATCCGCTCGTTGGCCGGATTGATGGCGAGCGCCTGTTGAAGACGCGTCTGAGCGTCTTCCAGCTTGCCCTCAGTACGAAATTGCTTCGCTTCTCCAACGGCCTGTTCTGTAGCAAGTTCGCGAGTGCGTAGGAGATCGAGACGCAACGCGGCGCTCTCGGGGTGCGCCCTGACGCCGGCGTCGAGTTCGGCAATCGCTTGCAGCGCGTTGCCGGCAGCAAAGTCACGTGCGGACTGACTACGAATTTCCTGTTCGGCGCACCCGATGAGTAGAGAACACAAAAACGCAGTCCTCCAAAGGTAAAGATTATCCCTTCCGGTCATTTAGGAAATTAGGTAATCTAGGAAGTAGTTCGGCATCGATAGCTACACCAGTGATTTTGAAGGACGCCCTCTAAAATCGAGCAATCAAATCATCATAGAATCCAATATTTTAGCAGCGACAATCAAAGTCCCGATTAAACGTTGCGGTGTCCCATCTTGTAGAAAGTAAAATCGACTAGCGGGCGCAGCTACTTCACGTAGCGGAAAGCTCGTCCAACCCTCGGTTTCTTTGATATTTTCATTGGATGCATCTCGAATGGCGACAAGCGCTTCCAGTTGACTGGATCTCGGGCCACGGCGTAGAAATTCTATTCTGCACTTGATTTGAAACGAATCCGTCAAAGAGCGTGAAAGCATAAGAATAGTTCCCACGCGCTTCGTTTCCCAGGTGCAGCACCAACCGCGACACTTAAATATATTTTCTGCTGCTGCTCTAATTTGCGATTCGTCCAAAGTCCCGGAACCGCCCTCGCTAGTTGTCCAGTACGCTATCTCTCGCGCGACCGTCGTTTCGTAGCCCTCCACGAGCGCAATCCAATCCATAGCCAACCGATCACTTCGATCCCCAGAGAGGCGGAGATTTAGAAATCGAGCGTAGCGGGGATCAGTGACTTCTGTGAAATTTGCATCAGTACTTTTCTTGCGCGCCCATCTTCCTAATTCAGATTGACTTCTTATGAAATCATGGAATGGGAAATGGACGGGCTTCTGATGAGTTGGATTTATAAAACTCCTGAGTACTATTTGCTGCAGTCTTTCGACGAAATATTCCTCAATCGCTGCCAAGTCACTCTCATCGCCCCATCGAAATGATTCAATGTCTGTCAGCATGCGATCTAAAACTCGCAACTCCGACCGGATTCGGCGATAAAAAAATGGAATTTCTGCAGCAAAGGTGTAGATATCCACGGTATAGCTTTCAATTTTACGGCGAACCAGGTCTTTGCGAGGGCGGCGGATTGTAAAAAGGCGGAGGTATTTTTAGCAGCGCCTTAACAATCGCGTCAAAAAGCTGCTGCGCTGCGCTAGGAGGACGGATAGTATCGTATGCGACGATACCTCCTCCCAGATTGTGATAGTCGTATTCAACTCCATCGCCACGGATACTAGATAGCAGTAAGTCATTACCGACAGGCAACTTCGGCAAATCACCACCTTTCAAGTATATGGTGTCTGTGGTGTAGTTGCCAATTTGCCACTGACCAATTTTAATTTGGATTAAGTTGTTTGACTTAATTTCCCACAACGCATCGGGATTAGAAAGCAAGTCAGCTAGATCTGCCCGACCTACATAATTCCCCTCAAGATCATAAATTGAAATTTCGGAGTCAATCGAGTATTTCGCCATCCACTGCTGAAGTGTCTGATGCGCCGCGTTTCCATTTACAAAGTTCGGATGAACCAGATTGTTAAACAGATAGCCAAACGCGCCGGTCATCGCCCCGTTTCTGAATTTTCCACCCCCGAGCACAGATGCCATCCCACCCGCAAGAGTGGTTATGGCGGTGCCTTCAGCGGTTGCCATCGTGCTACCTTGCGCCGCGTCGTAGTTAATGTCATCCATCAACCCTGACTGGGTGACGCCTTCAGAGAACGCTGCGCTGAGCGCGCCAGGGCCGCATTTGCTATGAGCCATTGCGCTCGACGCACAGCCCACGACGGCGTGCAGTGCGACTGACGAGGCGACCTCATCCAACCCGCTAAGGCCGCTCACTGCAGAGCCGGCGCCGAAAAACGCAACGCCCGTGACCCCTCCTTGGACCGCTCCCTTTACCGTGCCACTTGTAATTGCGCCCGCCGTAAACCCGCCGACCGCAGCGGCTCCAGCGAGAGACGCTGTTGACCCAACCTGCAAATCAAACGCAAGATACTCCCAAGCGGCGCCTGCGGTGAAATAGGCCGCCACGAGCGCAACGCAAGTCATGACGACTTGGTTGTGGAAGATTCCGGGCAGGATGTTGTGCCCGAAGATATGCAGGTAGCCGCTAGGGTCGGTGCAGGTCACTGGGTTGTTCATGCAATACGAGAACCGATCGTAGTCGGCCAGGTTGCTCGCGTCGGCGATGAACGGATCGCCCTGCATGAAGCGGCTGATCACCGGATCGTAGAGCCGCCCGTTCATGTGGATCAATTCCACGTCGTCGAGGTGTTGCTGGCCCGTGTAGCCGCGGTCGGTGCCGCTGTCGGTATTGGTCGTCCAGTCGAAGACCAGCACACCAGACGCGTCGTAGCGACCATCTCGGTTGCGCCGCTTGCCGAATGGGTCGTAGGCGTAGATCTGCGTGATGGCGCCAGCATGATCGCTCGTGGCCATCAGGCTGCCCTGCCGATCGAGGTGCCAGAACTCAACCTTGACGACGTTGACAGTCGACAGTGCCGGCGCAGAAGTGGCCGTGCCCAGCGACGGCAGCGCGTCAGTGGTCACGATCACACCAACCGTCACGCTGCCAGCGGTGATGTAATGTCGATTGCTGTTGCCCGCGGCCTGCTCCTCGCGCTCGAAGCCAAGGCCGCCTGCGTTGTCCGGGTGCAGCAGCCAGGTCGTGCGCGTGCCGGAGGCGTTCGTGTGCACTTCCTTGAAGCGCGCGTGCGACTCGTCATACAGCCAGGCGTATTGTGGGCCGCCGGTCGGACCCTGTACGCCCGTCTGTCCGTCGGGCAAGTTGAAACTCGTATAGGACACGCTGCGCCAAGCGCCGGCGCTCGCGGTCTTGACGTTGCCGTTGGCGTCGTAGGTGTAGCTGGCCGTGTACGCACCCGCCACCGACTGCACCGCATGCGGACGTGCCACACCTGAGCCGGCGGCCGGGTAGCTGTAGGCGCCAACGTCACTCTTGTACAGCAGCGTGCCCAGCGCGTTGTATTCGAAGTCCACGGTCCGCGACAGACCCGGGATCGCCGGCGCGGCCACCGTGTCCGTCTGCAAGCGGCCGGTGGCGTCGTAGGCCAGCGAATCGCCGACCGCGCCCGTCTGGCTGTAGCCTGTGTTGTCCACCCAGGTGGCGCCGTTGGCGTCGGTGCGTTGCGTGACGTGGTTCAGGCTGTCCCATACGTACGCCAGGTTCATGGCGTTGGTGGCGCTGCCCAGGCCGGCTTGCTCCGACACGACGCGGCCCGTGGCCGGGTCGAACGATTCGGCCGTGTTGAAGGCCGTGGACCCGTCCGACTGCAGGTTATTGCGCTGCTTCTCCATCGCTCCCCAAGCGTTCGCGCTCAGGGCTGCCCAGAGCGCCGTGTTGGCGGCCAGCGTCGTGCCGGCGCTGCGCGCCGAGCCGCCCGGCGTCGTCGGCAGCGGCGCCACGACCATCGCCGTCGCGTTCTGCACGCTCTGCAGGAAGCCCTTGGCCGTATAGCCGTAGTTGACCTGCAGGCCCGTCGGATAGACCCGGCCCGAGACGCGCCCGTTGACGTTGTCGTAGAGCGTCGTGCTGGCAAAGCTCGGGCCGCTGGTCACGTCCGTGCGCACGTCCTTGGAGCGGCCCAGGCTGTCGTAGGTGTACGTGTGCGCCAGGCCGTTGGACGTCGTGCTCTGGCACAGCTTGCCGATGCCCATGGGACAGACGACGCCGGCGGAATAGGTGTCGTAGTACCAGGTGCTGGTGTACTCCGGGTCGACCCGCTGCGTCATGCGGGCCAGCACGTCGTAGACCATCGTCGTCGCGGTGTTGGCCGCCAGCTCGTTGGGCGACTGCTGCCAGACCAGTTGTCCGAGCGCGTCGTAGTCGTAGTTCCAGACACCGGTGTCCGGATCGTTCATCGACATCTTGCGGCCGCGGACGTCGTAGGTCAGTGTCACGCTGTTCTGCAATGCGTCGCGGGTCGCGACGAGGTTGCCGAAGGCGTCGAACTGGCGCGCGAGCTGGGCGCCGAGCGCGTCCGTCGTGCGAACGACCTCGCCGTTGACGTTCTTCTCCTCGACCTTGCTCTGGTTGTGGTCGTTGGTGGTGGTCGTCGTCAGGGCGACGTAGCTGACCGTCGTCACGCTGGCGGTGCGGCTGCCACGCCCGCCGAAGGTGACGCTGCCCTGGCTGCCGGCGTTGTCCGCCACGTAGTTCGTGATCGGACGTCCGAGGCGGTCATAGACCGTCAGGCTCATGCCATAGTCGTTCGAACCGCCGGAGGTGGAAGAACCGGAGTCCAGGAAATACGGCTGCGTGCTGACCGTCTGCACGCCGTACTGGTTGTAGTCGATGTCCTGGACGATCAGGCGGCTCGCGCCGCCAACCTGCGTGGACGCATCGAACGCCTCGGTGACGGTGCGAATCTTGCGCCCGGCCGCGTCCATGAAGACACGAACAAACGGGCCATTCTTCGTGCCCGCGGTGTTGTCCGGTTCCGTGTAGACGAAGCTGACGGCGTTGCCCGGCGCTTCTCCACTCGCCAGCGTCAAGCTCGAACACAGTGGGCTGTTGCTGGTCGTATCGAGACCGCTCGAACTCAGATAGCAGTACGCAGTGATGGTGCTGGTGCCGTCAGCACGCAGCTCCTTGGTCTTGCGTCCAAAGTCGTCGTAGCTCCAGTTCGTGGTCAGGCCGTTCGGGCCCGTCAGCGTCAGCGCCGCGCCAAAGCGCGGGTCGTAGGTGGAATGCTGGCTCTGGTTGAGCGCGTTGGTGGTCGTGTCGGCAAACTGCCCCGCCGGCACGGTCACGCTGACCGTGGAGCCGGAGACAACGATGCTCTGGCTCACCACGGACGCGAACGTGCTCGAGGCGGCGCGAGACGGAAACGGCGCACGCCCTGTCGCGCCGGCGCAGTTCGACGTGACCGCCGTCGCCTTGTTGCCGTAAGCGTCGTAGCCGTGCGTGGTCACGACGCACAGCTGCGCATTCGATGGCTCGATCGTCTCCGTCGCCAGCAGCCCGGTCGTAGAGTTGTAGGTGAAGCTGCTTACGCGCGAGTAGCTGTAGGGAGATTGCGCATAGAGAGACACCGCAAAGCTGCCGCATACCAGGGCTGCGCCAACCCGGGCCACGATGCGCATCCAGTTGATTTCGCAAATCATTCTCTCTCCCATCTTCTCTGGTCTTGTTACGCACCCGCCACAGTCGCGACAGTCGTCGACGTAATGGCACTACTGGCAAGGTTTGGTCGATGACCTGGTCACAAGGGTGCCCCAAGCAGTACCACCGCTGTCCGTCACGTACGCCTGTGCCGTGTAACTGGCGTCAATGCAGAGCGCCGGAGGCGCAGTGATTGTGATCGAGCAGGTGCCACCCGCCGAGACGGATGCCCCACAGGTGTTTGACGAGAGCGTTGACCGTCCGTCCGTACTGACGCCGGAATCTGTCGGCGTCACCGCAAACGAATTCGGGTTCTTGAACGTTGTGGTTAGCCCCGTGCTCGTCACCACGGTGAACGCAAGCGCAGCCGGTGCGGCCTGAGTCAGGTTGATCGACTGCGACGCTGCGCTGCCCAGGTTGGGTGTCACGACCAACGAGCCTGTAAACGTTCCGCTCGTCGTCGTGCTGACCGTCACCGAACCGCACGTGGTATGCCCGGCACACGCACCACTCGGCCCGCTCACCGTCATCCCGCTCGGCACGCTGTACGACAGGCTGCTGGCCGCCGTGTCTCCGTTGTTGACCACCGAACAAGTCATTGATGCGTGGCTCGGCGTCGTCACCGGGCTTTGCTGGGTGCAAGATGTCAGCGCCATGTTCGGAGGAAAGGGCACATAGAAGCTAAAACCGACAGAAGCGGCACTTCCCGATGCCGGCGTGGCGGTAAACGTCCCGCTGTCCGTACCCGGGGGGTTAGAGCTCGGAGTCAACGTGATTGATCCACACGAGCTCATGGCGGCACAGGTTGTCACACCTCCGAAGCTGAAGATGTTGGGATTGCTGATCGCGTAAGTGATCCCGGTGGCTGCGCTGCCGCCTGTATTGCTCAGCGTGCAAGTCATATTGCTGGACGTCGTCGAGCAACTGAAGTTCAAAGCGGCGGGCGTCAGGACAGACAGGTTGAAACTTGCCGATCCAGCGTTGCCCGACGAAGGGGTCGCGACCAGCGTGCCGACGTAGGAGCCGACCGTCGTCGGGGTAGTCACAGTGACCGTGCCGCAGTTCGTGGTGCCCGCGGCGCACGAGGTCGGCCCGGAAAACGTCATCCCGGAAACGTTGGATGAGTAAGCGATGCCAGAAGCGTTGGTCTGACCGGTGTTGCCGACTTGGCAACTCATCGACGCCGCTGCCGGTGCAGTCACTGGAGTCGTCGAAACACAGCTCGACAGCGTGAGCGCCACGGGCGTCAGGGCGCCTTGTCCAGACAATCCCGCGCTGCTTCGGTTGGCTTCGTTCTGAACCGTCACTGTGCCGGAGCGTGCCACCGCGGCCGAAGGCGTGAACTGGATGCTCACGGTGCAGCTCGCGCTCTGTGCGAGCGACGACGTGCACGTTGTCGAAAGGAAACTGAAGTCCGTGCCGGTGACCGATGCCGGCGTGGGCGGCGTCACGCCCAGCGCCCCGGAAGAAGTGTTCTGCAGCGTCGCATTGACAGTAGACGACTGACCGATATAGGTCGTCGGGAACGCCGGCACTGTCAAGGAAGCCCCCAGGGATTCGCCGGTTGTGGCGGTCGCGTACTTCGCGGTCCCGGCGCTCGTCGAAATGCTGGCAAGGCTGTTGGGCACCGTGTTGGTTTGCGTGCTCTGCTGCAGACGCCCCAAGATCCAGGCATCGCCCGCAGTGTTATCAGGCAAGAAGGTGTTGTTGGTGACCTTGGTGACCACCTGCTGGAGGCCCACCGCCGTTCCGGAAGTCGACACGCTGATCTGCGTGGCATCGCCGCTGCCACTGAACGCATTGGTCGTCGTCACCGTCGGCAAGGCCGTTCGGTTGGAATCGATGTCCCATCCTTCCTCCACAGACTGATAGAGGTAGGGACGCTGCACGACGGATGTCGTCGCACAAGTCGGGGGTGCGGTACCAGGTGTCGCGACCGCCGCGGGAGAGCCGCTAGAAGTCGTGTCGCAATAGGAATTCGTGGTTCGGCTGATGATCGGCGCAGAGGTCGCGTTCAGGGCGCCATCCAGCGTCTTGGTCGTTCCCGCAACACCGATGTAGGCGCCGTCCTGAAGATAGGACGTTACTGTGGTCAGCGGACTTCCATCACCCGCGCTGTGTTGTTCGCTGACCGTCTGGAAGCCCAAGAGGCCATGGCCGTCGTAGGTTGCTCGCAGGCCGCCGTAGGCGTATTCGTCCTTTGTCGTGAGGGAGCCCACACCGCTCGCGGTCTCCACCGTCGCCACAACCCACATCGGGATGGTGAGGTCGATTTTCGGATAGACCGCCGGAGACAAGAACGATGGACCAGGCTGATAGCGAGGCCCCAAGGAACCGCTGCTTGAATTGGGCAGCGTGACGTAGGTCAATGTACTCGCGAGGCCCGTGGGCGAGGTCATCGAGCTCAATTGTTCCGGCGGCACGTTGGACTTCTTGACGAAGAGCTGGTTCGTCGTTGCGGTCGAGCCCGCCGTGATCGTGGAAACCGTACGCAGGATTTCGGTATTGCCGTTGCCCGTGAAGTCCCCGGTCACGAAATCGATGCTTCCATCACTCTTTTTGAGCGCGTAGGCAGCGGTGTTCAAGTTGAAGAGCGTGGAGGCGCGGAACGTACCGTCACCATTGCTCAGGTAGACGGTGTTCTTAGTCGGGTCATCGGCCCAACGAATTAGATCTGTCCGTCCATCGGCATCCAAGTCGGCCAGCACTACGCCGACGCCCGCTCCTACGGTAGTCGACGTTGGGGTCAGAACGCCGCCGGCTGCAAGGTTGAAGCCGGCAACGCTCGGATAGCTGCCGGTTCCATCACCCACATTGAGAGTGTTGGCAAACGCCGGCGCGTTTAGATGCAGGCAGTCGTATCGACCATCACCGTTGAAGTCGAGCGGATACGCGCAACTGAAGGCCGGGTTTGAACTCAGCAACGAAAAGTCGCCGGTACCCAAAGAGCGCCATGTACCGGTATCGACCATCAGATCCATCAACCCGTCACCGTCGACGTCGCCGATATTGGGGCGGTAGATGACGCCCCAGCCGGACCGCGGCGCGCCATAGACCGAGTGATTCGCCAAGTTGGTCGTGGTGTACTCAGTGAACGTTCCCGATGGCGAGCCGAGATAAACGTGCGTGCACGTCTTCGATGCGCATAGCGAATCGTCGTCAGGGATGTCCTGCTGTTTCGAATACGACGGCAAGATCGTCGTGACGATGTCGGGTATCCCGTCGCCGTTGACGTCCAGGATGTGGAAGTTTGCGCCGGCAGTGCGCGAATAGGTATACGGAGGATTGGTGCAGGCTGTTACGGCCATTGGGTTCGCTGCCGCAATCGAATTGCTGCCCGCGGTCTTGACGTTGGGCACCGTACAGCTTCCGGTCGACGAGCTGGTGGACACCGCTTGCGCCAGAGAGATCGTGCTCGGTAGCGTGACAGCCGTGAACGTTCCGTCACCCTTGGACAAGTAAAGTACATTGACCGGGGTGCCGCACGAGGCGCCGCTCGTGTTGACCGGCTGCATGACCCGCAGGACGTCGGCTTTGCCGTCGCCGTTGAAGTCCATGACGATAGACGAATAGCAGCCTGCGGTGTCGAACAGCGTCACGTTGCTCAGCCCGAATCCGGGCTGAGGCGTGAAAGTGACATCGCCATTGCCGGTGACGTCCCCATTGCTGGTGTACAGAAGGTTCTGCCCCGGCGTCGTCGACCAACGGATGAGGTCAGTGCGCCCGTCGCCGTTGAAGTCGCCCAGCAGCATGCCCGTCGTGCCGTCTGCCTTTTCAAGCTGCAGCGTCGCCAGTGAACTCGCGCCGAAAGCAGCACTGGCCACAAAGACCTCATTCGTCGATGCCGGCGCATAGTGAAAGCTTGGGCCTGGGAGGCAAGTCGTCTCTGCGGTGCCAGCGCACTCTTGCGTGGTGATGAGCCGGCTGCGGCCGGATGCCGGACCGTGCTCGTAGCTGATCTTCAGCGTCTTGACTTTGACGGCCGTTGACGGCGGGGTGACCAGTGCCCCGCCAGGCATCGTCACGCCGAGCATCGTCGCTGGCCAGTTCACGTACGTGCGAACCGCCTTCAAACGCGCGACGCTAACGTTCTTGAAGCCCCGGTGATATGCCTCGGAGCGGTCTTGAACGCCGCTGGGATTGTCGGCCCGATCTTCATACTCAAAGACCACCTTGTTGGTGGCGATTTGGCTGCCGTTGCCCGTGTATTGAATCTCGGCGAGATTCCACTCGTGCCCTGTCATGGCGCCAGCCGTCGGTCCGGATCCCCACGGGATGTCGCGGTGGGAGTACTTGAAGTCAATGAAGTTGCCGACCGTATCGCTGATGCGGGAGACCGCCCAGGCCGCAGCGACGGTGCCGCCGTAGGGTGTGATCAGGGAGTTGCTGTTCGTGTCCGTGGAGGGCCCGGCACCGTATTCGTAGATTTGGCCGGCCTTGGTCCACACCTTGAAATAGCGAGGCCCGTTGGCCGTCGCGCCGTTGGCCATGCCATAGGCACGGATGCGCGAATAGATGTCCTTCTCGGTTCGGTACTCGGTGTAGCTGCCGTCTTCGGCGAGACCGTTCGCGTCAAGCAATGCGCCATTGGCCGCAGGAGTGGACGCTGTCGGGACGCCGCTCGTGCTGGTTTGGATGAGGCGCTGACCATCCAGGCACAAACGATCGCCCGTCGAATAGGCGACCGCGATGGGGATGCCGTCCGTCGCCTTGTTTCCAGGACACCGGGTCACCAGGGAGACACCCGTGAGCGTCCAACCGTAGCCAACCGGCCCATTGACCCCGCCACCCGTGTACGCCAGGCTGAGATTGGGCGACATGCCCGCGATACCCGGAGGAACACCGATATTGATGCCGTAGCTTGGTGTGCCGCCGCTAGAGACCGACACCTGGGCCCCGGCCAATGGCGCAATCAGGGTGCTCATCAGCGTCGCCACCAACATCGCGCGCACGCGCACACCCGTCTGCCGGCGGCGCACGCCGCGGCTCTCCCCGATAACCTGCATGCAGGCCTCCCTGAACAGCTTGTTTGCTTCGGTATTCTTAGAAAATCCGGGGCATTCTAGGCACGAGCCAACGACGCATGTGCTCCCCCATAAGGGGGGAATGGATGCCGCTCCTGAAGCCAACCTGAACGCGTGATGTGCAGGTTCAGTAGTGAAGGCGTTGAACCTCGACTTGGGCAACTCAAGGTCAGTCTCGAGCGCCTTTAGGGAAGGTCTGAACAGGTCGATAATCTCAATGCAAGATCCGCGATCTGCGTGAAAAAACTCGATTTGAAGTCAGGAAATTGGCCGCGGCGCATCGCGCGGGCCCTCCTCGAGGCCCTCATGCCGCCTTCGGGCGGACTGCTCCCATCATCGCCATCAACTGCTTTCGCGCCATCCACAGGTTCGACAACGCAAACAACGTGATGACGTGCGCCGTGTTCTTGGGCAGTACGCGAAAGCGCACCTTCGCAAGACCGAACTGCCGCTTGATGACGCGAAACGGATGCTCCACCTTCGCGCGAATGCTGGCCTTGCGGTGCTCGGCCTTCCTGGCTGCCGATTTCCTGCGGCCTTCTGGAAGTCTGGCCATGTCACTCGGACGAGCCGCGATGTGCCATTGCAGATCCCGATCACGTAAGCAGGTGCACCGCGGTAGCCGGAGTCGCCCCAGACCTCTTGCTCTTTCCCATGGAGAAGATCAGCCACCCGTTCGACAGCCGACTCGTTGGCCGCTGCCGTCGTCACCGTTTGTCGTGACCCCTCTCGGGAGTAAATTGATCACCCTCGGTGCTGGACTGGCATGTTTTGAAATGCGGCCTGCAGAACCCGGCGTGAAGTACGGGGTGCCGTCTGATATTGGCTTTGACTGACGACGCCTCACTGAAGCGGATGCGCTGCCTACAGTGGCGGGAGAGCGGTCGTCGGGGAAAAACTGTACCGCGCGATCTTCCAATGTTCGTCACCCGTGTTGCGCAGGAGAAAGAGTTCATGGAAGGCAGCCGGAGCGCCCTCTCGAGTCTTGGTCGGTGTGAAGATCCCGCTGGTATCTGTGCGCACATAGGCCCACTCCGGCGACATTTCCACGAGTTCCTGAATCGTGGTTTTCATCTCGAAGTGGATGAGCTGGAAGGTGCCTTCGTAGTTTGCTCGAACGGCATCGAGCCCCACGACTGCAGGTTGAAGAAACGGCAGCATCACCGGGTCTTTGGCATAGAGCTCAAGTACGGCGTCGATGTTGGCTTCGTTCAGCGCCTGGAAATATGCGAGGACAGTTGCCTCGATAGCGCGCGCGGGAGACTTGACAGTCATTTTTGATGCCTTTTCATGTTTCGCGAATCGCTTTTGCGCCAGCTTTAGCGACCTCGCCGCCAGCGCAACGGAGCTTGCGCGCCCCAACCGCGCATCCGTTCGACTCGTGCGCGCACCTACGACACATTTCAAATGATGGAGCGAACGACGCCCCCATCGACTCTCAGTGAAGAGCCGGTCGTGGCGGAAGACCGCTCTGAGCACACGTAGACGACCATGTTCGCCACTTCTTCGGTCGTTGCAAACCGGTTGATCAGCGTGGACGCTCGCGTCGTGTTCAGAAAGTTCTGCTCGGCCTCGTCCTGGGTGATTCCCTGCTCCTTCGCCGACGCCTTCATCCAGTTGCCCATGATCTCGGAGCGCGTGGGACCCGGCAGAACGGCGTTGACGGTGACCCCCGTGCCTTTGCCCAGCTCCGCCAACCCTCTCGACACGGCGAGCTGGGCCGTCTTCGTGACGCCGTAGTCGATCATTTCCTTGGGGACGGCAATGGCGGACTCACTGCTGATGAACACCACACGTCCCCAGCCCCGCGCCATCATGCCGGGCATGTACTGACGCGATGCGCGAACGCCGCTCATGACATTGAGCTGGAACAGGTCGAGCCAGTCGGCGTCGTTTTGTTCGAAGAAGCCCTTCGGGTGCGCCGTGCCTGCGTTGTTGACGAGGATGTCGACGTCATCGACCTGAGCCGCCAAGGAGGCAGAGCCTTCGGCTGTCGAGACGTCGGCCACGACGCCGATGAAGTCCGCGTCTGGCAGCAGTGCACGCAATTCCTTGACAGCGACATCTACGCGTTCCCTGGTACGCCCGTTGATGACAACGGAGGCGCCGGCCCGAGCGAGGCCCTCGGCAATGGCCCGGCCGATGCCAGCGGTTGATCCGGTAACGAGGGCCTTGCGGCCGTTGAGTTCGATCTTCATGAGTTTTCCTGAGTCTTCTCTGATAACAGGGCTCGAGTGTCTTGCCGCACTACACCTGCTGGAAGGCATGGCGAGCGCATATCACCTATGCTCTGATCACGTGGAATAGTCAGTTTCCGAGCTTCCCGCTCGATCACCCATGCGATAGAGGCATGACCAACAGGCAGATGACTGAACAGATGGCCGCCGCGGTCCGTCAGGAACGAAAGGGCGAAATGGTTCGGCAGTCGGGCAAGCTGCTGTGGATGCAGTGCTTCGTGCGCGCGGTGGAAACCGGCAGCTTCTCCGCCACGGCGCGCGAACTCGGCATCGGGCAACCCAATGTCAGTCGACATATCGGTTCGCTCGAATCGCATCTTGCCGTGCGCCTCCTGCACCGGACAACGCGCAAGCTGTCGCTGACGATCGAAGGGGAGCGTTACTACATCGAGGCCCGGCGCGCGCTCGACACGATCGACGAGGCCGAATCGGTGGCTCGCGGCGACGACGCGCCCCGGGGCCTGCTGCGCGTCAGTTGCTCGATGGTTGTCGGGCTGCTGCATGTGCAACCCTTGATCGCGCCCCTGCTCGCGCGGTACCCGCAGCTGGAAGTCGAATTGCATCTGTCTGACGACTACGTCGACCTCATCGCGGAGCGCTTCGACCTGGCTGTGCGCGTGGGTACATTGAAAAGCAGCTTGCTGGTGGCACGGCAGGTCGGCGTTTCCGAGCGTGCCGTTTTCGCCAGCACCGAATACATCGAACGCCATGGTGAGCCCGCCACGCCACGAGACTTGATGCAGCACGACTGCATCCTGAACACCCGATTGCCCACCGGGGGGCTCTGGCCCTTCGTTGGCGGGGACATCGCGGTGCAGGGTCGCTACCGCCTCAACAATCAACAGGCGATCGTGAGCGCCGTACGCGAGGGTTTCGGCATCGGCCTCGCGCCCGTCTGGGTCTTCGAAGAGGATCTTCGCGCTGGCCGTGTCAAGGCGTTGCTACCCGAACATCCGCTCTATGCCGCCGAAGTCCATCTGGTCTACCCGGACCGCAGACTGCTCGCCAAGCGAACGCGGATATTCATGGAGACGATCGACACGGCTTTCGCCGGCAAGGCAAGTCTGCAGCCGGGTTACCTCGATGGCCTCCGGAAGGCCCTGGCGTTACATCGGGTCGGGCAGCAAGACATTTGAACCGAGCGGATTCCGACAACCCGCGCTAGTTCGGCTACACCTGTGTCCCGTTTGGCCATGCATCGGTCGTCGGCCTCTTCACCGGTGCCGTACGTGTCTCGCTTTGTCGCGCGCGCCCGGCACCGCGTTCAATGCGGCTGCCCGGGGCGTTCAGACGATGCGTCGGGGCGCCGTCTTGACGGCGGGTGTCGCGTCCGTCTTCCACGTGTCCTTGCCCTTGACGAAGCGCGCCGGCGTATTCGGGTTGCCGTGCTCGTCGCTGCGCCGTACCGTGGGGTTGCCTTCGCGGATCTCGTAGAAGTAGCTGCGCTTGCGCACTTCGGCGCAGAAGTCGATCCATTCGACCTGCTTGGCGCCGAGGCTCAACGCGAAGCGCTTGGCCTTGAGCGGCGTCCACAGCTCGCTGTGCGCGCGCCAGGGATTGCGGTTCGTCCAGCTGGTGCCGGCCCGCAGGATGCGCGCCACGATGGTCGAACAGTTCTTGACGTAGAGCCGATAGTGGGCGTTTTCCTTGCCGCGGATGCGCGCCCACTCGGCGCGCATTTCTTCCTCGTTCAGGCCGGTCAGGCGCAGGATGTGGTCGGGCGCGTAGCGTTCCTTGACCAAGTCTCTCTGGAAGCTGGGCCACGCCGAACCCAGGCGCTTGCCCGCCTGCACGTTGGCAGGCCACCAGCTGACGTAGCTCTTCGGGTATTCGCCGGGATTGTCAGGCGCTTCGACCTTGTCGGCGGAACCTGTACGCACGAGTGGCGGCTTGAAACCCGGCGCCGTCTTGACGGGGATCGCAGCCGCCACGGCGGCTTCGGGCCGGGGTGCCGGTTCTTCGACGGCGATATCGGGCCCCCAGTAATCGTCGATGTTGATGGCCGCATGTCCGACGGTCTTGTGTCCGCCGCCGACCTGATTGTTGTCCCAGATGAGTACCGTCGTCATGTCCCGCCTCTCGATGTCCGCTCAGCAAGGCATCGTACCTGTCCCCGGGCACCTCGACGCCCGCTCCGGAGAGATGCCGGCGCAAAGGGAATCCGTCACGGGCGTCCCGCGGGCGCGGTAGCCTCGCTCGCCCACTGCCGCGATGCGCCGGGTTGCTGCGACGGCCCGTCACGGCGGCGCCCTCTTCTCTTGGCGCCCGGCAGGCGCCTCGTTGGAATTCCGGCCCTTGTCGACGGTGATCTTCGCCGCGCAGGAGCTGCTGGGGTTTTCCCTTCGAGAGCGACTCCAATGTCGGGTTCAAGGCGTGCATTCCGTTCTCTGATTTGCAGACACCAAATTCAGGGGCTGGCTCAATGCGGATCGATTTTCACTTCGCGGCGGCGTATGCAATCGCTCGGGTTGCCTATCCGTTCAACGACGGCTTTCTCGCCAGCGACTACAGACGCTTTCACGACGCGGCCGAAGAGCAGCGCTTCGCCGTTTTCAAGAAGATCCTGCCACGCTTCGGAAGCTTCGAGGCTTGAGCAATGTGCGATGCATCGGAGTTCCAAATACTCCCGTGGCAAGCGGGTTTGGCAGCTTGTCGACGGCCGTTCCGGCGCAGCCGATGCACCACGCGAATCGCCGGTTCTCCGCGCCAAGCGTTCTGGCTCGATCTGCCGCGATCGGCCGATCCACGTACCCCGCCGAGCATCAAAAAAGTTTTGTGTGCGGATACCCCTTGGGCTATAACCGGGGAACACTCGCGCAGGACACGCGGATCCACCCACTTGCGCAAGGTCGCCCGACTCGACGGTACAAGCCGCGGGCGGAACACGACGCAGCTGGGAGGCAGCGCAATGAAAGCGGCGCAAAGTCGACTTGTCGACGGCGGGAACGCTGGCTGGAACGGAGACTGGTCGTGAGCAGCGACGGCGCGGAATTGTCGCTGATCTGCCGCGTCCATGGGCGCCTGTGCGCGCTACCGCTCCGGCACGTGACCGAGACGATGCGTCCGCTGTCCATTGAAGTCGTGGCCGGCGCACCACATTTCGTACTCGGCCTGGCAGTGATCCGAGGCGAGCCGATTCCCGTCGTCGATGCCTCGCGTCTGCTGGGTGGCGCGGATGCGCCATCCGGCCGTTGGATCGCCTTGACGGCCGGTACGCGCAGGGTGGCATTGGCCGTGGACAGCGTGTTGGGGGTGCATCCATTGGCGGCGAATGCCCGGCACGCACTGCCCCCGCTGCTGAGAGACGCGGGCAGCGACCTGGTCTTGGAGCTCGGCTTGCTGGACGAGGCGCTGCTGCTGGTGCTTCAAGGCGGCCACCTGCTGTCAGACGACGACTGGGAAAGTCTCGATCCACGGAGAGCCATTGCATGAATGCATCCGCCTTCCCGGAGCAAGTCGAACGCTTCAGAGGCTTGATCGCAGATCGCCTCGGGCTGCAATTCGAAGAGGCAAGAACGGCCTGGCTTGCCGAGGTTCTCGGGCGGCGCATGGACACGAGCGGCATGACGGCGGAGCCGTATCTGGCCCGTCTTCAAGCGGCAATTCCACCTGCCGAACTCGCCGCGCTTGCCCGCGAGCTGACCGTCGGCGAAACCTATTTCTTTCGCAACATCGAGCAGTTCGCCGCCCTGCGCGAGCGGGTGGTACCCGATTGCATGCGTTCGGGAAGCTCACGCAGCTGCCTTCGCATCCTGTCTGCCGGGTGCGCGTCGGGCGAAGAGCCCTATTCGATCGCAATGGCGCTGCACGAGCTCATCGCCGGCACCTCGTGCGAATTGCAGATTCGCGCCGTGGACCTCAACCCGGCGTCGCTCGAGAAGGCCAGGCAAGCCCGATACACCACCTGGTCGCTGCGAGAAACGCCGTCGGCCATGCAGCAGCGCTGGTTTCGAACGGACGGCGCCGGAATGGTGCTTGACGACGCGATCCGCGCTTCAGTGAAGTTCGAGGTGTGCAACCTCTGCGAGGACGACACCGAACTGTGGCGACCGGATGCCTACGACGTCGTCTTCTGCCGCAATGTCCTGATGTATTTCACACCGCGAGGCACGCGGGCTCTGGTGGCTCGCATCGCGCGGGCGCTGGTACCGAACGGAACCCTGTTCCTGGGAAGCGCCGAAACCTTGCGCGGCCTCTCCCAGGATTTCCACCTGCAGCACACGCACGGCAGCTTCTACTACCAGCGCAAGCCACTGGCCGAGCAGGTGTCAGCGCCGCCTCGCGGCGCCACGCCCGACCTGGCCTCCGCCGTGGACGACAGCGGCAGCTGGGTCGAGGCGATCGGACGGGCATCCGATCGTGTCCGCGCCTTGACCGGGGCGCCGGCGTCGTCCAACGCGCCCATCGCATTGAAGCCCCAGCCGTGGAATCTGGGGCCCGCGCTGGAGCTGTTCCAGCAGGAGCGCTTCTCCCACGCGCTCAGTCTCGTGCGCGCCTTGCCCGACGAGGCCACGTGCGATCCCAATGTGCTGCTGTTGCGCGCGGTCCTGCTGGCGCACAGCAGTGAATTCCCATTGGCGGAAGATGCCTGCCGCCAGCTGCTCGCCGTCGACGAGTTGAACGCCGGCGCGCACTACGTGCTCGCGCTGTGCCGCGAGGGCCTGGGAGATCGAGACGGTTCCGCCGACAGTGACCAGTTCGCCGTCTATCTCGATCCGACATTCGCGATGCCGCGTTTGCACCTGGGCCTGCTGGCGCGTCGCAGGGGCGATGGCGAGGCCGCGCGACGGGAACTCGGCCATGCCGTCACGTTGCTCCAGCGTGAGGATGCATCGCGCCTGCTGCTGTTCGGCGGAGGATTCCAGCGCGAGGCGCTGCTCGCCCTTTGCCGAGCGGAGCTGCGGGCCTGTGGGGGCGTGGCATGAACCATCCCGGCAACGGCCTGCAGAGCAGGGCGGAAGAGCTGCGCCGTGCGTTCGATCGATCGTTCACCGCGGCAATCGACTCCGACACGGCCTTGTTCGATGACTTTCTCGCGATCCGACTTCGCAACGATCAGCACGTCCTGCGACTGGACGGTGTCGGCCGCCTTCTGCCGTTGCGAGCGCTGACGCGATTTCCCAGCGCGGTCCCCCACTGGCTAGGGCTGGCTGGCGTGGCCGGAGACGTCCTTCCCGTCTACGACCTGGGGATGCTGCTCGGCTATCCGGCGGGCTCGACGCCGCGATGGATGGCGGCCTGCAGGAGCGCACCCATCGCATTGGCCTTCGATGTCTTCGAAGGCCAATTCCGCCATCCCCGCGAGATCGATTCCGATGCCAGGCGATCACAGCGGGGCGAGGTGCTGCGAACAGCGGGCCGGGTACTGCCCGTCGTGCCCATCGACGATTTGATTGCGACCGTCAAGTCCCTGGCGCGAGGCGCCGAGAACAAGGAGCGTTGAGATGTGGACCTTCGGAAAGAAGATCGCGTTCGGGTTCGCGATGTCCTTCGTGCTGCTGCTTGCAATCGGCGCCGTGGCCTACCGCAGCATCGATACGCTGTCGAGGACCAGCTATCTGGTGGCGCATACGCACCAGGTCATCGAGCATGTCGCCGCGGTCCTCGGGACGTTGAAGGATGCGGAGACCGGTCAGCGCGGATTCGTCATTACCGGCGATGACGCCTACCTCGAGCCCTATCGCGCCGCCATCGGCTCGGTCGACAGGTTGGTGAAGGAACTGCGCGAGCTGACGGCCGACAACCCGAACCAGCAAAAGCGCCTCGATTCCGCGGAGCCGCTCATTCGCGACAAGTTGGCCGAGCTCAAGCAAAGCATCGAAGTGCGCCGGCAAGGCGGCCTGGACCAGGCCGTCAAGTTCGTGCAGACGGGCGCCGGCAAGCGCACGATGGACGATCTGCGCGTGTTGTGCGAACAGATGGAGCGCGAGGAACGGGACCTGCTCAAGCAGCGCGCCGACGAGGTGGAGGCCGCCGCCGCCGGCACGCGCTCGACCATCGTCGCGGGCACCTTGCTCTGCCTGCTGTTCGTGAGCGCCGCCGGCGTCGTCCTCACACGCTCGCTGACGAACCAGATCGGCTCGGCCGTCCGGCACATCCAGAGCTCCTCGGCCGAGCTCCAGGCCGCCGCCAACCAGCAGGCCACTGGCGCCAAGGAGTCGTCGACGTCGATGGCGGAGATCACGATGACGATCAGCGAACTGCTCGCGACGTCGCGGCAAATCGCCGAGAGCGCCAAACAGGTGGCGAGCGTCGCCGAGCAGACGGCCGGCGCGGCCCGTTCCGGCGAGAGCACGGTCCAGACCGCCAACGATTCGATCGCCAGCATCCGCCAGCAGGTCGACCTGGTCGTGAACCACACGCTCGAGCTGGGGCGAAAGTCGCAGCAGATCGGCGCCGTGCTGGACATCGTCTCCGAACTGGCCGAGCAGACCAACATCCTGGCGATCAACGCGACGATCGAAGCTGCCGGCGCGGGCGACGCCGGCAAGCGCTTCGCGGTCGTGGCGGACGAGATACGCAAGCTCGCCGACCGCGTCGCCGGTGCGACCAAGGAAATACGAACGCTCATCGACGACGTGCGTGGCGCGGTCAACACGACCGTCATGGCCACCGAGACGGGTTCCAAGGCGGTCGACACCGGCTCGCGGGAGTTCGCTGACGTCGCTTCCGCCTTCAAGTCGATCGCCGGCCTGGTGATCACGACCACGCAGGCCTCGCGCGAGATCGAGCTGTCGACCAAGCAGCAGAGCACCGCGGTCGAGCAGGTGAACCTGGCCATCAACAGCACCGCGCAGGCGTCGAAGGAAACCGAGGTGAGCCTGGGCCAGACGTTGCAGACCGCATCCCAGTTGGCGAGCCTCTCGAAGGACCTGCTGCGCCTGGTGCAGCCGCAAACAGCGACCTGAGGCATGGCCAAGGATCCCTTCAAGTATTTCCGCGTCGAGGCGCGCGAGTTGCTGGAGCAGATCGGGCAAGGCGTGCTCGAACTGGAGAAAGGCGCGAGCGCGAGCGACGTCGTGCCGCGCCTGTTGCGATTGGCTCACACGATGAAGGGCGCGGCGCGGGTGGTCCGGCAACCGGAGATCGCCGATACCGCACACCGTATCGAGGACGCGCTGGTTCCCTGGCGCGACTCGAACGCCCAGTTGCCGCGCACGGGCATCGAGACGGTGCTCGCGGGGCTTGCCGAGATCTCCATGCGCCTGGCGGGCCTGCCAACTGCGCCGGATGTCGAGGGGCCCGCCGTGGTTCGCGCGCAATCCGACGAGACTCCGCGCAGCCTGCGTGCCGATGTCGCCGAAATGGATGCATTGTTGCTCGGTGTCGCGCAGACACATGCCCACGTCACGCAGCTGCGGCGGAGTTGCAGCGACGCCGCGGCAGCGCGTACGCTGGCCCAGCGGCTGCAAATGCAGCTGGCACCGCGGCGCGTTCGCGGCGGAGCGCGGTCGAGCGACGACCCTGGGGCCCAGGCCGCGCGTACGCTGACCGATGAACTGCAACTCGCCGTTCATCGCATCGAGCAGGACTTGAGCGTGTCGACGGAGCGCGTCGAGCGCGAGCTTCGCCAGCTTCGTGACGCCGCGCAGCAACTGCGCCTGACGCCGGTCGCGACGCTGTTCGACACACTCGAGCGCAGTGCGCGCGACGTGGCGCAGACCCTTGGCAAGGGCGTGGTGTTCGAAGGTCGCGGCGGCGACGTCCGGCTGGATGCCCCCGTCCTCGGCGTGGTTCAGGGCGCCTTGCTGCAATTGGTGCGCAATGCAGTCGCCCATGGCATCGAGCTGCCGAGCGCCCGGGAGGCCTCCGGCAAGCCGCGCGACGGCCGCGTCGTGGTCGAGGTCCTGCGACGTGGCCGGCAGGTCGTGTTCCGCTGCATCGACGACGGTGCAGGGATCGACCTCGAGGCCGTGCGGCGGGGCGCGAGGCGAAAGGGCCTGCTCGACGCGGAGGCGCCGGTGCCCGATACCTCCGGCCTGCTTCGCCTGCTGCTGCAAGGCGGTCTCAGCACGTCGAGCACCGTCACCGAGATTTCCGGGCGCGGCGTCGGCCTGGACGTGGCACGAGAGGGTGCGGCGCGCCTGGGCGGCGAGCTGTCCGCCCGGACGGCCGCGGGCCAGGGCACCACGATCGAGCTGGTGGCGCCACTCTCGGTGGCTTCGCTGGACGCGCTGCTCGTCGAGGCCGGCGGCAGCGTGGTGGCCGTGCCGCTCGAGGCGTTGCGCTGCACCCTGCGCCTGGGCCCGCATGACATCGCCCGAAGTGCACAAGGCGACACGCTCGTCCACGAAGGCCGGACCATCCCCTATGTCGCGCTCTCCCGCCTGCTGGACGGCACGGCGCCGGTGCTGCCGCGGCCCAACGTGTCGGTACTGATCGTCTGGCATGCGGGAATGCTTGCCGCCATCGGTGTGGACCGGCTGCGCGAGATGGCCACGATCGTGCTGCGACCCGTGCCGGAGCTCGCGCCGGCGAACGCACTGGTGGCCGGCGTGTCGCTGGACATCGACGGCACCCCGCAGCTGGTGCTCGACGCCGATGCCCTGGTGCGCGCGGCGCAGCAGGCGGGGTCGGCCGCCACGCAGGAACGCGTCGAGCGGAAGCCGGTGCTGGTGGTCGACGACTCCCCGACGACGCGCATGCTCGAGCAAAGCATCCTCGAGTCGGCCGGCTACGTCGTCCATGCGGCGACCTCGGCCGAGGAGGCGCTGGAACGGGCGCTGCGCGAGTCGTATGCGCTCTTCCTGGTCGACGTCGAGATGCCGGGCATGGACGGCTTCACGTTCATCGAGCGCACGCGCGCGGACCCGTCCTTGCGCGACATCCCGGCGATGCTGGTCACCTCGCGCGCATCGCCCGCCGATCGCCAGCGTGGCATCGATGTCGGCGCCCAGGGCTACATCGTCAAAAGCGAATTCGCGCAGAACGAGTTCCTCGCGCGCGTGCGCCAGCTGGTGGGCACGCGATGACCACGCGGGAAGGCCAGGCGAAGCTGCGCGTCCTCGTGATCGAGGACTCGCTGACAGTACGCAGGCGCCTGTGCGAGACGCTGGCGGCGGACGCCGGCATCGAGGTCGTCGGCGAGGCCGAGGACGGCCGGCGCGCCATCGAGCTGTGCCAGTCCCTGCGGCCCGACGTGATGACGATGGACATGATGCTGCCCGTGATGACTGGGCTGGCCGCCACCGAGTACATCATGGCGCACTGCCCGACGCCCATTCTCGTGGTCTCGTCGTCGGTCAATCGCGGCGAGCTTTTCAAGACCTACGACGCGCTGGCCGCAGGCGCTGTGGACGTGCTTGAAAAGCCTCGTGGCGACGAGCCTGAAGGACACTGGGAGCAACGCTTCCTCGACACGGTCAAGCTGGTGGCGCGCATCCGCGTCATCACGCACCTGCGGGCTCGGGCTGGCGTGGGCATGCGTCCAGCCGCGCTCGCACCATCCCCGGCCGTCGATCCGGCGTCGGCCAGGCCGTGCCGCTTGATCGCGATCGGCGCATCGACCGGCGGCCCCGGCGCGATCGTCGAGGTCCTGCGCGGATTGTCGCCCCGGATGCGGGCGCCGGTGCTGCTGGTGCTGCACATCAACGAGCCCTTCGGCACCGCCTTTGCGGACTGGCTCGATGCCCAGACGCCGCGCCGCGTCGCGTTCGCGCGCGACGGCGAGCCGGTCGCCGACGTGGCGGGCCGGGTCGCGCTCGCGCCGCCCGGCCAGCACCTGCTCGTACGTCACGGCAGGTTGCAGCTGACCCGGACTCCGGAACGTCATTCCTGCCGGCCCTCGGTGGATATCCTGTTCGAATCGGTGGCGTCGGACTGCGGCGCGACGGCCGCCGGCTGCCTGCTCACCGGCATGGGGCGCGATGGCGCCGCGGGCCTTCTCGCCATGCGCCGAGCCGGAGGTTCGACCATCGCACAGGACGAGGCGACATCGGTGATCTACGGCATGCCACGCGAAGCCGCCCTGCTCGGCGCTGCCATGCAGGTGCTGCCGCTGCGCGACATTGGTCCGGCCCTGAGTTCGCTCGCGAGCGCAGACGAGGAGGTGCGGCGATGAGCTACACGGTGGTGATTGTGGACGACAGCATGACCGTCCGCATGGATCTGCAGGAGGCGTTCGAGGCGGCCGGCTTCCAGACCCTGACCTGCGTCACCGCGGCCGCGGCGCGGGCGGTGTTCGCGAGCATGCCCATGGACGTGGTCGTGCTGGACGTGCTTCTGCCCGATGGCGATGGGGTGGAGCTGCTGAAGGAATTGCGGGCGGGCCCCACGACCTCCGCGACGGTCGTGCTGATGCTGTCGAGCGAAGCGGAGGTCGCCGATCGGATCCGCGGGCTGAGCACCGGGGCGGACGAGTACGTCGGCAAGCCCTACGACGCCCAATACGTGATTGCGAAGACGCGCGAACTCCTGCGCCGGCGGCGCGGCGAAGGCGACGCGGCCCGAGCGACGGTGCTCGTCATCGACGACAGCGCGACGTTTCGCGACGTCATGCGGCGGGCCCTCGAGGAAGCCGGGTACGACGCGGTGACCGCCGATACCGGAGAGGACGGCCTGCGGCTGGCGGCCGCAATCCGCCCGAACGCGATCATCGTCGATGGCATGCTGCCCGGCATCGACGGCACGACCGTCATCCGGCGCGTGCGCCTGGACGCCGCGTTGCGCGGCGTGCCCTGCCTGCTGCTGACCGGCTCGGGAGAGCTGAGCGCCGAGCTCCAGGCGCTCGACGCCGGCGCCGATGCCTTCGTGCACAAGGACGAGGAGATCCCGGTGATCCTCGCACGTCTTGCGGCGGCCTTGCGCGGTACCGCCACGCGTGCCACCGGCGGCCCGGCCAGCCTGCTCGCGCCCAAGAAGGTGCTCACCGTCGATGACAGTCCAACCTACCTCCAGGCACTCGCCGATACGTTGCGCGAGGAGGGCTACGACGTGATACCGGCACGCTCGGGCGAGGAAGCGCTCGAGCTCCTCGCCGTGCAGCCGGTCGATTGCATCCTGATGGACCTGCAGATGCCCGGCATGGACGGCCGGCAGGCCTGCCGCCGCATCAAGGCCGCGCCCGGCGTGCGCGACATCCCGTTGATCATGTTGACCGCGCTCGACGATCGCGCCGCCATGCTCGCCGGCCTGGGAGCCGGGGCCGACGACTACATCCAGAAGGCCGGTGAATTCGAAGTGCTCAAGGCGCGCGTGCGCGCGCAGTTGCGGCGAAAACAGTTCGAGGACGAGAACCGCCGCATCCGCGAGGAGCTGCTGACCGAGTCGTCGCAGGCGCGCGCCGCCCGCGAACTGGCCGAGACGCGCGCCGCCCTGGTCGATCAACTCGAACGCAAGAGCCACGACCTCGAGCTGGCCACGCAGGCCAAGAGCCGCTTCCTGGCGACGATGAGCCACGAGATCCGCACACCGCTGAATGCCATCATCGGCATGGCGGGGCTGCTCAACGACTCCCGCCTGAGCGACGAACAGCGCGAGTTCGCCGCCATCATCCGCACCAGCGGCGACCACCTGCTGACCGTCATCAACGACATCCTGGACTTCTCCAGCCTCGAGTCCGGCGGCCTGTCGCTGGAACAGCGTCCGTTCAGCATGGCCTCGGTGACCGAGGAGGCCCTCGATCTCGTGGCGGGCCCGGCCAGGGAGAAGGAGCTGGAGCTGACCTACGAGCTCGCCCCCAACGTGCCGCAGACCTTGCTCGGAGACGCAGGGCGCGTGCGGCAGATCCTGGTCAACTACCTTTCCAACGCGGTGAAGTTCACCGCCCGTGGAGAAGTCGTCGTCTCGGTCTCCGCAAGACCTGCCGACGACGGGAGGTATCAGATCAATTTCGCCGTGCGCGACACCGGCATGGGCATTCCGCAGGATCGCTTCGACCGGCTCTTCCATTCCTTCAGCCAGGTGGACGCCTCGATCCATCGCGAATTCGGCGGCAGCGGCCTGGGCCTCGCCATCTGCAAGCGCCTCGCCGGGCTCATGGAAGGCAAGGTCTGGGCGGAAAGCGAGGTCGGCAGCGGATCCGCCTTCCATTTCAGCCTCGTCGCCGCCCTGCCGGCAGAAAGCGCCAGGGTGCGATGGCAGGCTGGCGAAGCGCAGCCCCTGGCGGGCGTACGGGCCTGGATCGTCGACGACAACGACACCAATCGCCACATCCTGCAACGGCAATTGGAGGACTGGGGCATGCAGACGCGCGACACCGGCTTGCCGCACGAAGCACTGGAGTGGGCGCAGCGCGGCGATGCCTGCGACCTGGCGATCCTGGACTTTCACATGCCCGGAATGAACGGCCTGCAGCTGGCTCAATCGCTCCACGACCTGCGCGGCGCGAGCCTCAAGCAGATGCTGCTGACCTCCGGCCTCCCTGTGCCCGATGCGGCCGCCCGGCCCGCCGGCCTGCTGGCGCAGTTGTCCAAGCCGGTCAAGCATGCGGCCTTGTTGAACACGATCCTGCGACTCTTCGAACGACGCACGGCCTCGAATGCCAGCCCTGTCCCGGGCTCGCCGCCATCCGGCTCCGACGCGGCGAGCGCGCTGCGCGTCCTCATCGCCGAGGACAACCCCGTCAACGCCTTCCTCCTTCGAATCCTGCTCGAGCGAATGGGCTATGGCTCCGAGATGGCCGTCAACGGCGTCGAAGCCATCGAGGCCATGCGGCGCACCACTTTCGACGTCGTCTTCATGGATGTGCAGATGCCGGTGATGGATGGCATCGAGGCGGCCCGGCAAATCCACAAGGAATGGTCTCCGGAACGACGCCCGCGAATCATCGCGCTGACCGCAGGCGTGATGGCCGAGGAGATCCAGACTTGCAAGATCGCGGGCATGGACGACTTCCTGGCGAAGCCGATCGACGTCGAGCGGCTGGCGGCGACGTTGGCCGCGTGCCGGCGGCTCGACGAAGCCGTCGATCCTTGAGCCCTGGCGGCCTCCGGCAATTCGCAGCAGTTGGTCGGCCTTTCGTCCTCCATCAAGCGTATGGGCCGGCCGTTCTTTCAGGCATCGAGCGCGAGGCTGTTCCGTGACGTCGGCTCCGACAACCGGGCCTCCACGAAGCCGGCAAAGGCCCGGGCCTTCGCGCTGATCAACCGCCCGGCCGGAAAGAGCGCCCACAGATCCAGGTCGGGCAGCGTCCAGTCGGTCAGCACGCGTTCCACGTCGCCATTGGCCAACTCCGGCGCGAACATCCAATCCGAGGCGATGGTCAGTCCCATGTCGGCCAAGACGGCGGCGCGGATGCCCTCGGCGGCGCTGAGCCGGACGCGCCCTTGCACCATGACCGACATCTCCGTGGACTCGCGGCGAAAGCTCCATGTGTGCGAGCGCTGCGTGAAGAGCACCGCCTCGTGTGTCGTGAGATCCGCCGGTACCGTCGGCCGCCCCGCCCGCGCGAAGTAGCGCGGCGTCGCCAGCACCGAGTGCCTCGATCGCCCGAGGCGGCGCGAGACGGCAGCCGAGTCCGGCAGGCTGCCCATGCGCAGCGAGACGTCGATGCCCTCGCTGACGAGGTCGATCGGCCGGTCGTCGAGCACCACGTCGACGGACAGTTCCGGGTGCTGCGCCAGGAAGCGCGGGAGGTGCGGTATGACGTGCAGGCGCGCGAACGTGGGCGCCGCCGACAGGCGCAACTGTCCCGACAAGCCGCGCCCAGCGCCCCGCGCTGCCAGCTCCGCCTCGTCGGCCTCCTGCAGCGCGGCCTTCGCGTGCTCGTAGAAGCGCTGGCCGGCTTCGGTCGGCGTCAGACCGCGCGTCGAGCGCGTCAGCAGCCTCACGCCCAGTTGCGTCTCGAGCTGCGCCACCGTCTTCGAGATGGCCGGCTGGCCGACGTGCAGGAGTCGCGCCGCGGACGAAAAGGAGCCCGCATCGACGACCCGTACGAAGGCCGCCATGGCGTTGAATCGATCCATATTATTCCCCCGAGGAATGAATCCTATGCCACCAGTCTATCTTCCATGCCAGCCAAGTAGGGAGAACACTGCACTCACCGAAACACGAACGGCTCCCCAAACCTGAAAGGACTCACCATGTCTCGCCTCGACACCTACCAACACGCCTTCACCAATGCCCGCCTGACGCGCTCGCCCAGCGGCGTCCTGGAGGTCACCCTGCACACGAACGGCGGCAAGCTCGTCTTCGACGGACACACCCACGAGCAGTTCGTCGAGCTGTTCCACCAGATCGGCTCGGATCCCGACAACCGCGTCGTCATCCTGACCGGCGCGGGCGATGCCTTCATGGACTCGATCAGCCCCGAGGGCTTCGACTTCTTCTCGCCGCGCGGCTACGACAAGATCTACCGCGAAGGCAAGAAGGTGCTGATGAACCTGCTGGACATCGAGGTGCCCGTGATCGCCGCGCTCAACGGCCCGGTGCGCCTGCACTCGGAGTACGTGCTGCTGGCCGACATCGTCCTGGCCACGCCGACGACGGTGTTCCAGGACAAGCCGCACTTCGACTTCGGCATCGTGCCGGGCGACGGCGTCAACCTGCTGTGGCCCGAGGTGATCGGCAGCGTGCGCGGCCGCTACTTCCTCCTGACGCGCCAGGAGCTCGACGCGAAGACCGCGCAGGCCTGGGGCGCCGTCAACGAGATCGTGCCCGCCGCCAACCTGCTGACGCGGGCGCACGAGATCGCCGAGTCTCTGGCTGCGCTGCCGCCGCTGACCAGCCGCTACACCCGCATCGCCCTGACGCAGAAGCTGCGCCGCATCGTCGACGAAGGTGCCGGCTACGGCCTCGCCCTCGAAGGCATCAGCGCGGCGGATGTCGCCCGCTCGATGGCTGCTTCGGCCTGAACGAACCACCCCACACCAAGGAAACCATCATGTCTCTCCAAGCCAAGCTCGACGCCTTCAAGGCCGACTTCGAAGCAGGCAAACCGCCGTACCGCGTGCCGCCCGCCGTCATTGAAACCATGCACCGCGCCACCGCGGAACTCGTCGCCTCTGGCGCGGCGCAGCGCGCCCTCAAGGCGGGCGACACGGCACCGGTCTTCTCGCTGCCCGACGCGGAGGGCAGGCTCGTCTCTTCCACCGAACTGTTGAAGAAGGGGCCGCTGGTGGTCAGCTTCTACCGCGGCGTATGGTGCCCGTACTGCAACATGGAGTTGCAGGCACTTCAGGCCGCGCTGGGCGCCTACCAGGACGCCGGCGCGAGCCTGGTGGCGATCTCGCCCCAGACGGCGCCCAACAGCCGCAAGTCGATGCGCGAGAACGCGCTCGCCTTTCCGATCCTCTCGGACGCGCACGGCGATGTCGCAGCCGCCTTCGGCCTGCGCTTCGAGCTGCCGCCGTACCTCGTCGACCTGTACAAGCAGCTGAAGAACGACTTGCCCGCGTTCAATGCCGACCCGAGCTGGACGCTGCCGATGCCGGCGCGCTACGTGATCGCGTCCGACGGTGTCATCGCTTATGCCGAGATCAATCCGGACTACACGCACCGCCCCGAGCCGGAAGAGCTGCTGCCAGCGATCCGCAGCGCCCTGCGTCGGGTCGCGGAGGACTGAGTGTCCGGTCGGCAGCGTCGGATCACTCGCGTTGCCGGCCTCCGAGGAAATGCCGGGCGATCTCCGCTTTGCAGCGATCGCCGTCCTTGGGCGAGCGCGACGACGTTTCCGGGGCCGACTCACCGGCCGGGCCTGGGCAGCTCTGGCCTCTGCGTTCGGACTCGACGGCAAGGCAAAAGGAATTCGACCGCAAGGATCGGAGTTTCGGCAAGCGTCTGCGTTCCTAGACTGCAAGCACCCAATCGACAAAAGGAACCGCCATGACCTCCGCAGTCTCTTCGGCCTTCGAGCTGAACTTCCGCGTGCCGAACACCTCGGTCGTCGGCCCCATCCTGTACACCATCGGCCGCTGCGTCGAGGGCGTCGTGCTGGTGGCTCGCAGCCAGATCGGGATCTGTGCCATCTTCCTCGGCGAGGATGCCCGGGAGCTGCAAGAGCAGCTGCGCGAGGCCTTCCCGTCGCGCTCGATGGAGCCGGCGGACGGCGAGTTGCAGCGTGACCTCGGCGACGTGGCCGCGTTCATCGACAAGCGCTCCGGCGATGGCATGCCCAGCCTGGACATCGGCGGCACGCCGTTCCAGCAGCGCGTGTGGGAGGCGCTGTGCGATATCCCTGCCGGCGAGACGCGCACGTACGCCGAAGTGGCCGAATGCGTCGGCGCGCCCGACGCGGCGCGAGCGGTCGCCAACGCGTGCGCGGCCAACCTTCTCGCGGTCGCGATTCCGTGCCACCGCGTGGTGCGCACCGACAGTGCGATCTCGGGTTATCGCTGGGGCGTGGAGCGCAAGCGTTCGCTGCTCGCGCGAGAGCGCGCGTGATGCTCGACGTCATTCGAACAAGCCTTCGCCGTGGCGTCCATGCGCAGGACTGGGCCGGCGTAGAGCGGTCGCTCGACGAACGCGGAAACGCCGTCCTGCCCCGCCTGCTGACGCCCGCGCAATGCCGGCAACTGGCCGACATGTACCCGAGCGAGGACGCCTATCGAGCGACGATCGTGATGGCACGCCACGGCTTCGGCGCCGGCGAGTACAAGTACTTCGCCTATCCGTTGCCGCCGCTCCTCGAAGGTCTTCGGCACGCGCTGTACTGGCGACTGGTGGCGGTCGCCAATCGCTGGAACGAGCGGCTCGGAGTCGATGCCCGCTACCCGCCGACGCTGGCCGGGTACCTGGAGATCTGCCACCAGGCGGGCCAGACGCGTCCGACGCCGCTGATCCTGCAGTACGGCGAGGGTGACTACAACTGCCTGCACCAGGATCTCTACGGCGAGCATGTCTTCCCGCTGCAGGTGGTCATGCTGCTCTCGCGACCTGGCGAGGACTTCGCCGGCGGCGAGTTCGTGATGACCGAGCACCGGCCGTGTCACTCGCGCGCGAACGTCGTCGCGTTGTCGCAAGGAGACGCCGTGGTGTTCACGGTCAACCGACGGCCGGTCGCCGGCAAGCGCGGCACGTCATGCGCGGTCGCCATGCGGCACGGCGTCAGCCGCATCCGTCGCGGCCGGCGCCACACGGTCGGGCTGATCTTCCACGATTCGAGGTGATGCGATGGACTACCTGGCGCTGTTCGACGAGGCGGCTTCACCATGTCCGCCGCCATGACGAATTCGAAAGCAAGAAACAGGGTGCGTGCGGACGACGCCTGACTGAAACTGTGCGCACTGGAGTCAAGATCATGAATGCCAAGAAGAAGGTCGCGCAGACCGACGATGCTGTTTCCTACATCACCGACGACGAGCGTTGGATCGCGGTGGAAGCGCGCGAAGCTCGCGCGGACGGTCGCTTCGTCTACGGCGTGCGAACGACCGGTGTCTACTGCCGCCCGAGCTCGTCGGCGCGCCTGCCCAAGCGGGAGAACGTCGCGTTCTTCGGTACGGAGCGCGAAGCGAAGGCGGCAGGCTATCGCGCCAGCCTGCGTGCGTCCGGCGACAGGACGGCCGCGTCCGACCAGCACGCCGCCGCCGTGACCAAGGCGTGCCGGGAGATCGAGCGCGCCGAAACGCCGCCGAACCTGGATGAGCTCGCCGGCAAGGTCGGGTTGAGCCCGTTCCACTTCCATCGCATCTTCAAGGCGGAGACGGGGCTCACGCCGAAGGCCTACGCATCGGCGTACCGAGCGAGCAAGCTGCGCGGCGGCCTCACCCGGAAGGACGCGAAGGTGACGGACGCGATCTACGACGCGGGCTTCAACTCCAACAGCCGCTTCTACGCGGCCTCGAAGAGCATGTTGGGCATGCGTGCCAAGGACTATCGCGCCGGCGCGCCCAACATGGCGATCTGCTTCGCGGTGGGCCAGTGCTCGCTCGGCGCGATCCTGGTCGCGCAGAGCCAGCGCGGAATCTGCGCGATTCTCCTGGGAGACGACCCGGAGAGCCTGGTGCGCGACCTGGAGGATCAGTTTCCGAAGGCGGAACTCATCGGCGGTGACAGTGACTTCGAGCGGCTGGTTGCCCAGGTCGTGGGCTTCATCGAGGCCCCGTCGCTGGGCCTGAACCTGCCGCTGGACGTGCAAGGCACCGCGTTCCAGGAACGCGTCTGGCAGGCGCTGCGGGAGATCCCGCCGGGCGCGACGGTGACCTATGCGCAGGTCGCCGCGCGCATCGGACAACCGAAGGCGACGCGTGCCGTGGCACAGGCGTGCGCTGCCAATCACCTCGCCGTGGCGATTCCTTGCCACCGCGTCATCCGGCGCGGCGGCGAACTCTCGGGCTATCGCTGGGGCGTCGACAGAAAGCGCGAATTGCTCACGCGCGAGGGGTTTCAACGACGGGTGACGACATGAGCTCGACCAAGTCCACTCTTCAGACGAACTGGGCGGAGGTCGAGGCCCAGTTGAACGCGGAGGGCTATGCGCTGTTGCCGGGCTTCCTGAGCGACGATCAGGTGGATGACTTGACGCGGGCCCTTGGAGCCAACGGCGCAGCCTCGGTGCCGCTCGAAGACGAGGGCATCGGGCGCGGAAGAAGCCTGCGCCTCCCGGGCGCCATCGTGCCTTGGATCGACGTCCTGCGAGAGCACTTGTACGGGGCGCTCGTTCCGATCGCGAGCAAGTGGGCGAGCGCGCTCGGGGAATCCGTTCGCTATCCGGAAACGCTGTCGGAGTTCCTCCACCGCAACGACCAGGCGGGACAGACGCAAGTGCAGTCGTACCTGACGCTCCTGGGCGAAGGCGACTTTCAAGCCCTGCATCAGCGCATCGACGGTGAACACGTGTTTCCGATCCAGGTGGTCGGACTGCTCGGCGATCCTGGATCGGATTTCACCGGTGGAGAATTCGTCATGACCGAGCAGCGGCCTCGCATGCAGTCTCGCCCCATGGTGCTGCCGCTGCGCAAGGGCGATCTGGCCGTCATCGCGTCGGCGCATCGCCCGCATCGCGGAACGAAGGGCGACTACCGCGTGAACCTCAAGCACGCGATCAGTCGCGTACGAAGCGGCGAACGGATGGGCCTCGAGTTGCTGCTTCATCATGCGATTCAGGGCCAGTCGTCGACATGGTCACGAGAACCTGGACGCTGATGGGCGCCGACGGTCGCCCCTATGAAAGCGCCGTCCCCGGCACGCTTGGCGGACACCGGCGCGGCCGTCTGTACGGGCGACTCGACTGCCGTGCGGCGGCACAGGCCATCGCGCGCGGCGGCTATGTCAAGCACCGCGTCTTCTTCGCGGATGAAGAGATCGCAGTCTCCGCAGGCTACAGGCCCTGCGCCGTCTGCCTGCCCGAGAAACATGCGGCCTGGAAGGCTGCGAACTCGTTGAAGAGAACTAAGTCATGGACTTTGCGACTCAGGTAGGCGGTCGTGCCGTCGACGATGAACCGCTCAGCGGTCCGGCGGAACGCGTCGATTGGCAGCAGGCCGAGGATGCCCTGACGGAGGACGGCTACGTCGTCCTTCCCGGGCTGCTCAAGGAGTCCGAGTGCCGGCATCTGGTCAGCCTTTATGAGGACGACGCGCGATTCCGCAGTCGCATCGTGATGCAGCGGTACGCGTTCGGAAGAGGCGAGTACAAGTACTTCTCCTACCCCCTCCCCGAGGTCGTGACACGGTTGCGGACGGCGCTCTACGCGCGTCTGGCGCCGATCGCGAATCGCTGGCACGAAGCGATGCGACTGGAAGAGCGATTCCCGTCCCGACACCGGGAGTTCCTGGACATCTGCCATCGCGACGGCCAGACCCGACCCACGCCGCTGATGCTGCGCTACGGAGAGCTCGACTACTGCTGTCTCCACCAAGACCTGTACGGGAGCCACGTATTCCCCTTCCAGGTCATCTTCCTGCTCAGCAGGCCTGGCGACGACTTCGACGGTGGCGAGCTGCTGCTCGCCGAATCCGATCCGAGGGGGCCGGGCCGCGCGGAGGTCGTCCCTCTGCGACAGGGAGACGCGGTGGTGCTCGCGGTGAACAGCAAGCCGGCTCGCGGCAGCAGAGGCTACTACCGCGTGAGCCTGCGTCATGGAGTGAGCAGGATCAGGCGCGGACGTCGATCGACGTTGGGAATCATCTTCCACGAGGCGGGCTAGGCGCGGTTGCGATCCGCCCCACTCACCTCCTTGGTGAAGGCGAGCAGAAGCGTGCCGAGCCGATCCGGCTGCTCCTGTTGGATCCAGTGACCGGCGCCGTCGATCAGCTCGATGTCACCCATTCTCGTCGCCGCCTTCGTCCTCATGAGATCGACCGCGCCCGGCGCCGAATAGGTGCCCCAATCGCTCTTCCCACCGATGAAGAGCGACGGGACATCGATCGTCCTGCCCGAGAACAGGCGCAGCTCGGCGGTCAGGCCTGGATCGGAATAGACGCGGTATGCCTGCAAGGCGCCTTGAAACCCCGTGCGGCCATACTCCGAGGTGTATACCCCGAGTTCCGGCTCGGTGAGCCACTTGCAGGCCAGCACCTCGGCGGCGGAAGGCTGGAATGGCGCGACGGTCTGGGGCATCGTCTTGCCGAGATCCATGACGTAGTAGGTCGGCATCTGCGCAAGTTCCGTGGCGGTCCGGGCCTTCAACGGATGCGGCTGGTTTCCCGGCCAGTCGCCGCTCTTGACGTGGAAGAACGCACGAAGAAATGCGTGCAACCCTTGAGGGGGACGCCACATGTCTTCGTTCGCCTGACGCGTGCTCAAGTATTGCTGGTAATACTCCCTCGGCGGATCGAGCGCCGCCAGCGCGGCTGCCAGCTTCTGGTTGTCGGTGTTCGGTTGAACGGCCGGCACCCCGCTATCCGCGGTATTGAACGGAAGCGCCGGCACACCGGGGAACGGGGCACTCATCAGCACCACCGAGGGAAAGACGTCCGGTCGGGCCAGCGCGCAGTAGGCCGCGATGGGCGAGCCGACGTCGTGCCCGACGAGCATCGCCGTCCGCCGATACCCCAACGCCGAAACCAACGCGATGGCGTCGCGCGTCATGTTCAAGACGCCGAAGGGCTCGAGCGGCGCGTCATAGCTGTTGACCCAGCCGGTGGTGCGACCATAACCCCGCTGGTCGGGCGCCACGACGTGGTATCCGGCGTCGGCCAGGATCGGGATCAGGTGTCGCCAGCCGTAGGCCAGATCCGGGAAGCCGTGCAGCAACAACGCGAGCGGCCGGCCAGCGCCTTCATGGCCGCCCTCGAGGACATGGACATCGAGGCCATTGACCCCATGGATGACCCGCGAGCGGATGCCCTTGGGCAGCGTTCCGTCGCCATACAAGGGCGTCGTCATTGCAGCTTCTCCTGTCGAGTTTGCGCGGACCGATCGCCATGAGGCCGCAAGCAGGCCAACAGCGCCGCTCGCCAGGACAGCTCGTCGGGACATCGAAAGTCGGTTGCTGGACATCGTGGCAATTCACTATGGCGATCACCCTAGTATGGCGATCGCCATAGTGCATGTCAAGCGAATGGTGGTAGGTTCAGCGCATGACTGGTAAGACTGATGCCCGCGCTCGCGCCATTGAAACCGCCCAGCGACTCTTCCGCATCCAGGGCTACACCGCGACGGGATTGACCCAGATCCTTGCGGAAAGCGGCGCGCCGAAAGGATCGTTCTACTTTCACTTTCCGCGCGGCAAGGCACAGCTGGCCGAAGAGGCCATCGATCATTACGTCGCAAGTCGAATGGCCGTCTTGCGAACGATCTCGGCAAAGACGGCCGGCGATGCCCGCAAATTCGTCCATCAGATCTTCGACACCTTCGCGGGGGAGATGGTGGCCACCGAGTTCCAGTACGGCTGTCTGATGCAGAACCTGGCCAATGAGCTGCCCGCGCTCGACGCCGAGCTGACCAAACGCGTCGCCCGTGGCTTCACCGATTCCACTGAAATCATTGCGGAGCATTTCCGAGGCTGCGGTTTCGTTCCGGCTCGCGCATCCTCCACCGCCGCCGCGCTGACAGCCGCGCTCGAAGGCGCGCGAACGATCGCCCGTCTGGAGCGCACGCCGGCCATATTCGAGGCGCTGGCGGATATCAGTTGCCAGAGCTTGGCTGCACCCGAGCGGTGATCCGGCTCCGATATTCGACTGGGACGCCATCCCACCGTTGGCGCGCCGCGTCGAAAAGGCTTGGCAAAGTCTGCGGAGGTTCGTCCCGCTTGCCCTCTCAGACGTCCAGCTCGCAGGTGCTGCGCGTCGCCTGGGAACATTGACGACCCCGGGATTGCCTTGCCGACCAGAATCGCGGTTCCCGCTCGACGGGCTCATCGATCGGCACGCCAACAATGACTCGCTTCCGCACTGTCTGCCTTCTCGGAATGTCCATGGCCGCGCTGGCCGTGCACGCAGCGCCAACGCGCGTCGATCTCCACCCCGGCGCCTGGGCTCCGGACGACGGTGCGGAGCTGAGATACGACCAGGCCACCGATACGCCACTGGGTGCGCTGACGGTCCGCCATGGCGGCGCGGTGCTGCGCGACACCACATTCACCGATGGCACCATCGAGTACGACGTCCGCGAGCTGGCGGACAACGGAGGCATCCCCGGGTTGTGGTTCCACCGGCGCGACGCGCAGGTGGCGGAGAACGTCTACCTTCGACTCGACTCCGGCTGCCACCAGACAGGCGAGTGCGTGCAATACGCACCGGTTGCGCGAGGCAACGTGCAGTGGGACGTCTATCCGGAATACGAGGCCGACGCCCCCATCCATGACGTCGGCTGGAACCATGTGAAGCTCGTGATATCGGGCAAGCGGATGCGGGTGTTCATCAATGGCCAGGCAACGCCCGCGCTCGACGTCGCGCAACTCGAGGGAGACGGCGCGAGCGGCGGACTCGCGGTGCGCGGCGACGCGACCTATGCCAACCTCTTCATCTCGCCGGACGTCGTGGACGGCCTGTCTCGCGAGCCCTTGCCCGACACCACTGCCGACGATCCGACCTACCTGCGCCAGTGGCAGGTCGGCCCTGTCGAGCATCTCGAGCGCGGCCAGGCCGTCTCGTTGCCGGACAGGCCGTCGGGGCTCCGAAATTGGCCGCCGCTGGCCGCCGAGCGCAAGGGCTTCGTCAATCTCGGCCGCGCCAACGGCACGGCCCGCGACACACCAGATCTCGCATGGCTGCATGCGACCGTCGAATCCGATCGCCCCCAGGTCCGTCACGTCAGCCTGGGATGGGCGCGCGAAATCTGGGTGTTCGCCAACGGCAAGCCGGTCTTCGTCGCGGCCAACCATTACTATCCTGCAGCCGCGCGACGCGCTCCCCTTGGCCGGATGGCTCTCGCCAACGACGGCTTCGAGCTGCCGCTTCAAGCCGGCAGCAACGAGATCGACGTCGCCATTTCGGACGATCTCCCCTCCGCACGCCATTGGGGCTGGGGTTTCGTGTGGAAGTTCGACCAGATCGACGGCCTTGCGCTCCCCCGAGCAGGCGCCGGCATGTGACACTGTCGCGACCCTGCTGTGCGCCCGCTCCCTGAATGCGAACGACTAGACACTCCCTCGCGCGACGGGCGCTGCTCGCAACGGCCTTCAGCACCTGCGTCGCGCTCGTGTTCATGCTGTCCCGCATGGCGGCGCCCGGCCACGGCGCCGAGTGGCCCACGGCGCTGCTCGCTTCGCTCGCCGAATGGTGGAGCTGGGCGCTGGTCGCGCTGGCGGTGCCGACCATCGACCGGCACTTGCCGTTCGCGGACGCCCGGTCCGGACGCCCCTTGCTGCTGCACGTGGTCTCGCATCTCGGAGCCGGCCTGCTCGTGACGGCGATCTACGTCGTGCTCTACGCCGCACTCGAGGCCGCCTTCGGCGTGGCCGACTGGAGCCGCATCGTGGATGGCCGCTTGGCCGCGGAGGCCGCCCAGGGCATGTACGTCTGGGAGTTCATCGTCTACGCGCTGCTGGCCGGCGCGTGGCTCGCGTGGCGCTTTCATCGCCGCAGCATCCGAGCAGAGCTCGCGCTGTCGCGCCTCGAGCGCGACTACGCGAACGCCCGGCTGGAGGCGCTGCGGCTCCAGCTCGATCCGCATTTCCTCTTCAACGCGCTCAACACCATCTCCGCGGAAGTGCAGACAGAACCGCGCCGTGCGCGACAGATGATCGAGCACCTGGGCGAACTGCTGCGGCAATCGCTGGAGCCCGATCATCGTCAAGAGGTGACGCTGTCCGAGGAGATTGCGCTGCTCGAGCACTACCTGGCGATCCAGCGGGCCCGTTTCTCCGATCGTCTGAGCGTCACGCTGGACATCGAGCCCGCCGCTCGTGACGCGCTTGTTCCCAGCATGTTGCTGCAACCGCTGCTCGAAAACGCGATTCGCCACGGACTGGCTCCCCGTCCGGCCGGAGGTCGCATCGTATTGCGCGCGGCGCGAAGCGCGGGGCGCCTCCTCATCTCGGTAGAGGACGACGGTGCCGGGCTACCGTCGGGTTGGTCGCTGGATGACTGCGCCGGCCTTGGCCTGGCGTTGACACGCGAGCGGGTCGAGGCGCTGGCGCCTGATGATGGCGGCGGCCAGTTGTCCGTCCACCGCGCGGCCGCCGGAGGCACGCGTGTGGAGATGTCCCTGCCGCTTCGAACCACGCGGGAGGCGCATGACCGAGCAATCGCCTGACGGACTGGTCGTGCTCGTCGTCGACGACGAGCCTCCCGCACGCCGACGACTCGCCGACCTGCTCGAGCAAGTGCGGGAAGTCGCTCGCGTGCTCGAGGCGGCCGACGGCTGGTCGGCCGTCGAGACGATCCGTGCCGGCTCGCCCGACCTCGTCTTCCTGGATGTCCAGATGCCGGGCCTGGACGGCATGGGCGTGCTGCGCGAGATAGGCGTCGATCGGATGCCTCCGACCGTGTTGGTCACCGCCCACGACCGCCACGCCGTCGGCGCCTTCGAAGCCGGTGCCGTCGACTACTTGCTCAAGCCGTTCGGCGACGCGCGTTTCGAGGCGGCGTTGATTCGCGCACGGCAACGCCTGGCGGATGGCGAGCTGCGGCGCATCGGCCGCGATGCGCTGCGTCGGCTGGCAAACGCCGACAAGGACGCGGGCACGCGGGCGGAGCGCTTGCTGGTGCGATCAGGTTCGGCGACGCGGGTGATTCCGCTTCGAGAAATCGACGCTGTCGCGGGCGCCGGCGTCTACGTGACGTTGCATGTCGCAGGGCGCGAGCTGCTGCATCGTGCCTCCCTGTCGGAGCTCGAGCGCACGCTCGGCCCGCGATTCGTGCGCGTGCACCGATCGACACTGGTCAATCTCGACGCCCTCGTCCAGCTCACGCCGCTCTCGCATGGGGACTTCGAACTCACGTTGAGGCACGGCGAACGATTGCGCGCCAGCCGCACCTACCGCGCGGAGCTGGAGCGCAGGCTCGGCCAGGCACTCTGATCCTGCCCATCGCCGACGGTGTCTCGTGCGACTGCTGGAGGACTGGACGCCGCCGTTTCCGGGCTTCTGCCTCTACTACCCGTCGCGCAAGCAGGCATCGCCGGTGCTTGGCGCCCTGGTGGCGCTGCTGCGCGAGGGATCAACGAGCCCTTGAAGCGCTTGGCACGATGGCAGACCCGGGTCGGTCGCTCAGGGACGAGCTTTCAAGATGTCATCCAGGAGCGCCGGAGCGCCCGGCACGCGTTCCAGATGCGGGTAGCGAAGGCCGCCGCCCCAGATCAGCGAGAGCGATTGCTCCGTCTGGCCGCGCGCGACTTGCAGCCCGATCGGAGTGCCGGCTCGCGCTGCGGCAATCGCGGCCTTGATAACGGATGACTGATAGGGCACCCCATTGACCGACATCACCTTGGCGCCGATGACCAGGCCGGCCTGCCAGGCGGGGCCGCCCCAGCCGACGTCGGTCACTTCGCCGTCCTTGTTCAGCGTCATGCCCGCCGAAAAGCTGAGGTCGGCTTCGCCACTCTTGTTCTCGCGCGCTTGTTGGTTCGACGGAGGCTGGTCGTTCCAGGTCAACCTGTAGCCGCCACGCGTCACGCCGTCCAGGTCGGCGGGGATACCGACGCTGTCCACGCGCGCACGCAAGAACGTTGCCCAGTCGTAGGGCATGACAGCGTCGAGCGCGGCCACGAGATCGTCGAATGTGTAGGGCGCGGCCACCAGGCTGCCGTCCCGGATCCCGAAGAAGCCTCGCGCGAAATCGTCAAGCGACTTGCGCCCCCCGCTGCGTTGGCGGATCAACGTGTCGATGTCGAGCCAGACCAGTTCGCCCTGCATGTACGGGTCGATGGCGTTGAGTTGCCAGTCCGGCCAGGCTTGGCGCCGACCCTCGGGAAAGATGAGATTGTTGCCGTGCTGGATGATGACCTGATTGGACGCGTCTTGCAGCGCTCGCCATTGCAGGCCAGGACGATTGGAGAATGACGATGCGGTGGACTCCCAACTGCGCAGCGCATCCTCCCGGCTGGCGATGCCGGAACGCGCATCCAGCACACCCCCCCCAGTACATGGTGAGTCCTTCGAACACCCACAGCATCGAGTCCTGCGGTGCCGTGTTGAGGTTCGCGGTCCACATGGTGGCCGGCATCCTGAACATGCCGTTCCACGCATGGACGTATCCATGGAAGAGACCGCCTAGCCGGGATGCGTATTTCTCGTCGCTGAAGAAGTCCGCGGGTCGAGCGTTCTCGCCCGAACGTCCTTGCTCGAAGTAGCTCGGTCCGAAGCCGTTCGACAGCCACACCATCAGGTCGAAGTGATCGTAGTGCCTGCCGCCGAACAGCTTGTACGCCTGCGCCACCTGGCGCCGATATTTGTCGAGCGTCGCCGCTGGCACGGCCAGACCGGCCTCGGTCTCGGCCGCGACGTCCAGCCGCACTGGCACGGGGTCCTCGCTGATCGAATATTGTCTCAGCCATCGCGCGGCCATCACCGGCGAGTCGACAAGCGAATCCAGCGACACCCGTGCGAACCGAACGACCTCGCCGACGCGTCGCGCGCCGTCCAGAGAAGATGCGAACAGCCAGTCCTTCGGCAACTTCACCGAGGGATCGATGCGGATGCGGCGTGCGTAGTAGCCCGCCGGATACAGCACGTGGCTCTGCCACTGCAGGTCCATCATCAGCGGCGTGCCGAGAACCGGGCCAATGGTCTGGCTCGCGGGTACGAGGAACTGGAAGTCGACGTCGACTGCAGTCGCTCCGACCGGCACGTCGATGTGGAACGCAGCCGTCTCCGCGGGATCGCGCAGCCATTTCAGGGTCTCGCCGCCGGCACGGACGACGAGGCCGGCCATCTGGTCGAGTGCGTTGGGCGGCACGGGGTCGCCAGGGATCCACTGCGGGAACAGCAGCGTCAACTGCTTCATGCCGCTCACGGGCACCGTCTCGTGGATGCGATGGATGCCGCGCAAGGCGTCCGTCGCGTCGACTTCAAGGCCGATGGTGCCGGGATAGTCCACGTCGCGCGGCGTCGGAATCGCGGGCGGCGGCGTGGTGGGCTGGGGAAGTGGCCAGCCGTTGGCCGCCTCGTCGGCGATGGCCGGCGCGGCAATTCCAAGCGCGGTCGCCAGGATGATCGTTGTCTTCAGGAAGTTCACTTCAGGTGGTCGAAACGAGATGGTCGACGAAGGCACGGATCTTGTTCTGCACGTGCGGACCCGCCAGATGGACCAGGGCCTCAGGTGATTTCAACGGATCTGTGCGCCGAGGATATGCGAATGCCCGGTGCGCCACTCGCGGCGCACGCCGCTTGCCCATTGAACCAGGGTTACTGCGTCTTCGTCGAGGCATGTCTCGCCAGTCGGGCCACTGCTGCAACGAGTATCTGAGTGTCTACCGGCTTCGAGAGGTACAAGTCGAATCCTTCGCGCAGCGCGCGCTCCTCGTCTTCGCGTCGTGCGAACGCGGTCAAGGCGATCGCCGCAATGCCGCCCGCATCCCGGTTGGATCGGATGTTTCGAATGAGCGTGAACCCGTCCGTGACCGGCATCGCGATGTCGATCACGAGCGCGTCCGGCGACCGATCCGTCAGGTGCTGGATCGCCTCTTCGGCGCTCTGTGCCGTGCGCACCATTGCTCCGCGCGAAGAAAGCAGGTGATCCAGCATGTTTCGCGCATCGGGTTCGTCGTCGACGACCAGCACGTCGATGTTCGACAGGTCTTCTGCACTGGCCGGCGCGTGTGCGACCGGTTGCACGGACGGCGGATTCTGACTTGGCGCCGCCAGAGGTAGCGTCACCGAAAATCGCGCACCGCGGCCTTCGCCCTCGCTGAAGGCTGCGATGGTGCCCCCATGCAACTCCACGATCTGCTTGGCGATTGCAAGGCCCAGGCCGAGGCCGCCGTGCCGTCGCGAGGTGGAGGCATCGGCTTGGCGGAACCGCTCGAAAACGAATGGCAGGAAATCTGCCGCGATGCCGGCCCCGCTGTCCGTCACCTCCGCCGCGAGGCGCCCGGCGTGCGCCGAGAGCGACACATCGATGTGCCCGCCTTCCGGTGTGAACTTGGTTGCGTTGGACAGCAGATTCCACATCACCTGCTGAAGCCGGGCGGGGTCGGCCCAAACGGCCTCGCCCAGATGATCGGCGCGCACCGACATCTCGATCCGCTTGGCGAAAGCTGCGGGCCGTGCAGCCTCCACGGCGGCGTCCACCACCGTCAATGGATCGATGCGCTGCAACTCGAGCCTGACATGCCCCGAGACGATCCGGCTCATGTCAAGCAGGTCGCCGATGAGCTGGGCCTGGAGCCTGGCATTGCGCTCGATGACCTGGATGCCTTTGCGCACGGTGTCGTCCACCTGCCGGGTGCGCAGGATCTCGGCCCAGCCGAGAATCACGTTCAGCGGAGTCCGAAGCTCGTGCGACAGCGTCGCCAGGAACTCGTCCTTCAAGGCACCGAGCCGATCGCTGTCGGCGCGTGCCGCGCGCTCGCGCTCGAGCAATGTCTCCCGTTCGCTGGCGGTCTGCTCCGCGATCGCAAGCGCCGAGGTACGCGCTGTCATTCGGGCGTCGTACAGGGAAGTGAGCAGCGCGATGGTCAGGATGCAGAACGTTGCAAGGATCACCAAGGCCGCAAGCTGCGTGAGGCTGAAGTACTCCTTGACGGCGGTGCAGACGCTGCCCAGCGGGAAGTTGGCGGCAGCCATGCCGGTGTAGTGCATCCCGACGATCGCCAACCCCATGACCACCGCTGCGCTGCCGCGGTAGAGCCATCGGCGGTGATCGCGCTGCCCACGCAGTCTCACGGCGATCCATAGCGCAGCCCCGGAGGCCGCAATCGCGATGACGACAGATGCGCCGACCAGGAGCCAGTTCCAGACGATGGACGGCAGCATGCGCATGGCAGCCATGCCGACGTAGTGCATCGCGTTGATACCGACTCCGATCAGCAATGCCGAAAGCAGCAGCTCGGAGCCCGTCGGATGAGGCCGCGACAATCGCCACAGCGCCAGGGCCGATGCCATCACGGGAAGTGCCCAGGAAAGCAGCGTGATGAACGGGTCGTAACCCAATGGAATCGGCAATCGGAACGCGAGCATGCCGATGAAATGCATGGACCAGATTCCGGTCCCCATGGCGAGCGCCCCTCCGGTGATCCACCAAAGGGCGGTCCGGCCTTCGGCGTTCGCGACGCGTTCGGCGAGGCTCAGGGCGGTATAGGACGCGAGCACAGCGACCAGCACGGACAGCAATACCAGCGACGCCTCGTAGTAGCCAACCAACATGCGGATGAGGGCCTTGAAAGAAGTCGACGGTGGGGCACTTTCATGCTCGCGCGTCTGCGCAGCTTAGCGACGTTTGAACGCCGCGCATAGGCGTCCGCTCTGTCGGGGGGCGCTCGCCGCGCCCCTTTGTCGCTCGGGGTGCACGTCCTGCAGCCGTCGAGCGCGGCAGCATTCATGGTGCTGCGGTTCCTGTCGAAGCAGTCTGCTGCGACCTCGCCCGAGCCGCAACCAACGCGCCATCAACCGACATGACAACCGTCTTGGCGGCCATGAGGCCGGCTGGAACATGACCAACGCAAAGCCGACGCCCATGGCGAGACGACGCTGAGTGCCGAGCGCATGAGACCGTCGGGAGATCATCAGGCGCTTCGTCAAGTATCTCGCTCAGACCGATGCCAACAGCGATCCATCGCCGGCGCGATCCCGATGTACCTCGATGGTGACGTGCGACAGCGAGTCGAACGAAGCCAGGCGGTCGCGATAGAAGTCTGCGCTGCGGTCGAGCGTCGTATCGATTGCCAGCACCGCACCGAGGTGCCCCGGGCCGAGACGCCAGACATGGAGGTCGGTGAGGCGATCGCCGTCGCTTTCGATGACTTGGCGAACGCGGCTCGCGAGCTTTGCGTTGGGGTTCATGTCGAGCAGGATGGATCCGGTGTCGCGCACCAGGCCGTATGCCCAACTGGCGATCACCGCCGCGCCGACAAGGCCCGCGACCGGGTCCATCCAAAGCCAGCCGAAGCTGCGTGCCAGCAGCAACCCCACGATGACCAACACCGAGACCGCGGCGTCTGCAATCACGTGAACGATGGCCGCGCGCATGTTGTTGTCGCGATGCGATGCGTGGTCATGGCCGTGTTCTTCGAAGGTCACCGGAACGGGGTCGTCGTCGTCCAGACGGACGAGCGCGACGAACTCGTGCGGCTCGGGGATCTCTTCCACCGACTCGAAGAATCCATCGCGGCACGCCAGGATGAAGGGATGGCGTGCGCCGTCGGGACGCAGGGTGTCCACGGCGACGCGACCCACCGCGCTCGCGCCCGTCGTCAAGGTCAGGCGGAAGCGCGGCGGCACGCCGTCCTCGAAGATGTCCAACACGCCCTGGCCACTCGCGCACGCGAAGGCCTTCGCTTCGCCGTGTGCATGCGGCGATTCGTCCGGGTCGTGGCCGTGGCCGTGGCCGTGGCCATGATCGCCGCCGCTGAGCAGCCAGGCGCTCACGACATTGACGATGAGCCCCAGCACCGCGATCGGGATCGCCTCGGAGAAGCGGATCGGCGCGGGCGACAGGATTCTTGCCACGGACTCGTAGCCGATCAACAGCGCGATCATCGCGAGGACGATGGCACTGGTGAATCCGGCAAGGTCGCCCAGCTTGCCGGTGCCGAACGTGAATCGCGGGTCGGCCGAGTGCTTGCGCGCGTAGGTGTAGGCGAACGCCGCGAGGAGCAACGCGCCGGCATGCGTGCTCATGTGCAGGCCGTCCGCGACGAGCGCGATGGATCCGAACAGCAAGCCGCCGACGATCTCCGCGACCATCATGACCGCGCACAAGGCGATCACGATCCAGGTCTTGCGCTCGCTGGTGGCGTGATCGGCGCCGAGAAAGTGATGCGCGTGCGTGCGCGAAGACGGCGGGGCGGCAACTTGGGTCATGAGGCGATTCACTTCAGGTACGAACGGACGACCTCGAGCAGGCTGTCGATGGCCTGAGGCTGGAGGGCGTCGGGATGGGTCGCGGTGTCGACGAGGTGATGGCGAACGTGGTCTTCGACAACCTCCGCCATCAGCCCGGTCGTGGCACCTCTCATCCCCGCGATGAGATGCAGCACCCGGTCGCATTCGACCTCGTTCTCGAGTGCGCGCTCGATGGCGTCGATCTGGCCGCGGATGCGCGCCACGCGGGCGAGCAGCTTCTTCTTGTCGGCAATGGTGTGACTCATGGACGTCAGAATAGCATAGGTGGGTACCCTATATGAAGCCGCAAACGATACGGATCCCGATCGGCGCCAGCGCTCGAAACGGCAGCACCGAGACGGCGGATTCAACCGGTCAACGCGACAGATCCGCTGAACATCTCAGCGGGCGTCCGCGACCTGCCCGGCTTCTCCGAGACACTGATTTCCATGAAGATGGCATCGAGACGCTCCGAGGCCACGTCGACGCGCAGCGCGTGTCCTTGCAGATGCATTGCTCAGTCCTCCCCATGGCGCAGCACGACGCATTCGAGGCCGTGCGCGTCGTGTGCCGCCGCCATCGCGGCGCGGGCCTGGTCCAGCGGGAAGGCAAGCGGGCGGATCTGCGCGACGTCCAGCTGCCCGCTGCGCACGAGATCCAGCAGCCGGCGGTACGCGTCGCGCGGATACATGAACTGGCCCAGGATCTCCCAGCCGTGCAGCATGACCTCGAGGTAAGGCAGGGGCAGCGGCACCGACATGCTGCCCATCAGGACGAGTCGCCCGCCATCGGCGAGGCAGCGCAGGGCCGTCAGCGTGGACGTGGAGTCGGCGGCGCCGCCGACCATGTCGAACGCGAGATCCGCGCCACCGCTCAACATTTCCCGCACGCGTGCCGCATCGGCGATCGCGTCGCCCTGCATGACCAGCGGCTCGGCACGCGGCCCGGCGGCCTCGCAGACGGCCGCCAGGCGCACCCGGTCGCGGCCGAGCGCGACGACGCGGGAGGCCCCGAGGGCGAGCGCGAGGAAGACGGCCGCGCTGCCATAGGCGCCGGTCGCGCCCGAGACCACGACGGTCTCGCCCGGCGCCAGCCGTCCGCGCAGGAGGCCGCCGTACGGCACGATGTGGCGCGTCGTCATGACGAGCTGCGTGGCATCGAGGTGGTCCAGGCCGTCGGCCGGCGTCACCACGCTCGCGGGAAGCGACGCGAAGTCGGCCATCGTGCCGTCGGGCCAGTCGTGCTGCATGCGCCGCGCCGCCTCGCCGGGCGCGGTCACGCCCAGCAGCATCTGCCCGGGCTCGCGCACGTTCTCCTGCGCGACCAGATGCGAGGAGATCACCACGCGCTGGCCGGGCCGCAGATGCCAGACGCCCTCGCCCACGGCCTCGACGATGCCAACGCCGTTGGCCCCGGGCACGAACGGCTGCGCGGGCACGCGATAGACCGAGGTCAGCTTGCCCTCCACGTAGTCGCGCATGTAGGACATCAGCGCCGACGCCTGCATGCGCACGACGACGCCCCCGGCGCGCGGCACGGGCACCGGACGCCGCACGAGTTCGAACGCGCCGCCAAGGCCGCTCAACTGCCAGGCGCGCATCGTCGCCGGAGCGGGAATCGAGGTGGAACCGCATTGCATGGATGCCTCGCAAGTCGATGAGGAATGTGACCATCTTGCCCCCTGGATCCACGGATTTCTATAATTTGGCGGCTGCAATTCATTACCGATCGTCCAGGATAGGGTCGAAGTCAATCATGGATCCGCTGTCCGAAGTCCTCGCCACGCTGCGCGTCTCGAGCATGCTGTCCACTCGTTTCGAGGGACGCGGCGGCTGGGCCTTCCATTTCCCGACGCACGAACATGTGAAGTTCGGCGGCGTGCTCGCCGGCCAGTTCAAGCTGCGGCTGGACGGCAGCGACGAGGCGCTGACGCTGCAGGCCGGCGACTTCTACATGCTCACGACGGGCGCGCCGTTCTGCTCGGCGAGCGATCTTTCGCGCGTGCCGCTCGATGGTCCGACAAGCTATCGCTCGGTGCGCACCGCCGATGGCCTGGTGCGCTGGGAGGGCGAGCGCGGCGACTGGCCCGCGGTGAGCCTGGCCGGGGGGCGCTTCACGTTCGAGGACGACGTGGGCGACCTGCTGCTGCGCCACTTGCCGCCGATCATCCATCTGCCGGCGCGCGAGGGCGGCGCGACGGCACTGGCCTTGCTGCTGGGACTGCTGCGGGACGAGACCGACGATGCGCCCAAGCCGGGAGCCGAGGTCGCGCGCCGCAGCCTCGCCGCGCTCGTGCTGGTGAGTGCGCTGCGCGCCCACCTCGCTGCCGCGCGCGAGCCCGCCGGATGGCTCGGCGCGCTCACCGATCCGCAGATCGGCCGCGCGCTCTCGCTGATGCACGCGGCACCCGCGCAGCGCTGGACGCTGCATGATCTCGCCGGACGCGTCGGCATGTCACGCACCGCGTTCGCCGCGCGCCTTCGCCAGCGCGTGGGACAGGCACCGCTGGAGTACCTGAAGCATTGGCGCATGAGTCTTGCTCGCGGCGTCCTGCGGCATTCCGACGACCCGCTCGCGCGCATCGCGGAGCGCATCGGCTACGGGTCCGACACGGCCTTCAGCATAGCCTTCAAGAACAGCACCGGACTGAGTCCGCGACAATTCCGGATGCAGGCACGTTCGAGTGCAGGGGAGACGCGCGCCGGTGCAGCGCGATCACCGCAAGCCCCGCGTGTCGACGGAAATCAGCGCTAGCGAGTGCGAATTGAAGCAACGAAGAAGATGCTTCGCGCGCCCCCTCACGCCGCGAACTCGGTGGCGTCACGGATGAAGGCGTCGAGCGAAGCCATCGTCGATATCCCGGATTCAACCTTCGGCGCCGAAGAGCGGTGCGCGCTTCTCGCCCAGCGCGGCAAGCCCTTCGCGCGCATCTTCGCCCGCGAACCCCATGATCTCGAGCGCCAGCGAGTGCTCGAAGGCCGGCCAGGCGGCGCGCAGCCAATGATTCAGGCTGCGCTTGGTGTGCGCCAGCGCCGAAGGCGAACCGGCCGCGAGTCGGCGGGCGATGCCGACGGCAGTGTCCTGCACCGCGCCGTCGTCCGCCACGATGCTGACCAGTCCGATCCGTTCCGCTTCCTCGCCAGTCAAGGTGTCGCAGGTCAGAAGGTAGTTTCAGACGACGAGGTGCCGCATGGCGACGGTCCATGCGCGCTGTTGGAGTTCGGGGCTGACGCGATAGCGCTCACCGCGATAGGTCGCGTCGAGTCGCTCGAGCAGGTGGGCAATCGAGATCGGACTCCAGCGGTCGAGCCATTCGAACGGCCCGGCCGGGTAGTTCACGCCGAGCTTCATCGCGGAGTCGGCCGCCTCGCTCGAGCAGACGCCCTGGTGGACGGCATCGCACGCCTCGTTGACCAGCATGGCGATGGCGCGGGCGACGACCAGTCCAGGCGCATCGCCCAGTCGAACCGGCGTCAGGCCGGCCAGCTCGAGCCAGCGCCGGGCGCCGACCTGCCACTCCGGCGTCGCGGTTCGAGCGGCAGTCCACGCGAGATGCATGCCGTCCACGATCTGCGCAACTGTGACCAAGTCGAACAGCGCGACATTGGGTTCGCCTTCGTCGTAGGCGACCTTTGTGGCCGGGCGACCATCGGTCAAGCGCAGACGATTGGAGCCCGCGCTCAGGCCCGTCCACAGGCTGCCGTGTTGGCGCTCGAACGCGATTCCGAGCGACGTCAGGCGTTCGCTCCATCGCTGGATGAGCGGACCGTCTCCGTGCAGGACGACGCCGCTCACATCGAGGTCGCCAAAGTCGTCGGACTTCACGATCACCGGCAGGGTCGGTGCGGCGCCAGACCCTTCATGGAACCCGCGACCCGCCTTCCGCCCCAGCAGCCCGCCATCCACCAGCTCTCGCTGCACGCCCGACGGCACGAAACGCTTGTCGCCGAAGTTGGCCTCGTAGACGGACTGCGTCACGGCGAAATTCGTGTCGTGGCCGATCAGGTCCATCAGCTCGCACGGCCCCATGCGGAAGCCCGCGGACCTCAGGCACGCGTCGATCCCGGACGGCGAGCCGGCCTGCTCCTGCAGCAGCGCGAGCGCCTCCGCGTAGTACGGCCGCGCGATGCGATTGACGATGAACCCGGGCGTCGACTTGGCGTGCACCGGCACCTTGCCCCAGCGAAGCGACAGGTCGAAGACCGCCTCGGCCGCCGCGCGATCGGTACGCAGCCCGGAGACGACCTCGACCAGCTTCATCAGCGGCACGGGATTGAAGAAGTGCATGCCGACCAGCCGGCCGGGATGCTCGAGGCCGTTGGCGAGCGCCGTGATGGAGATCGAGGACGTGTTCGAAGCGAGGATCGCCTCCGGCCCCAGGACGCGCTCCAGATCCTTCAGCAGGCCGCGCTTGGCCTCCAGGCGCTCGACGATCGCCTCCACAGCCAGTGCCGCCTCCGATGCCTCCTCGAGCGAGGTGATCACCTTCAGGCGGCCAAGCGTGGCCGACGCGTCGTCCGCCGAGATCTTTCCCTTGTTGGCGAGACCATCCAAGGTCCGCGCCAGTTGCATGACGGCATCCGCGGCGGCGCCCGCTCGTGCGTCGAAAAGCATGACGCGGTGACCCGCCTGCGCGGCGACCTGGGCGATGCCGATGCCCATGAGGCCTGCACCAACCACCAGGACAGGCGCCGCCGGCGCGAGGGTGAACGTGTTCATCGGGTGCTCGACCCTCAATGTGCCTGGCGAGTCCATCAGTAGGTCTCCAGGTGCAGCCGGCCTTCGCGCTTCAAGCGCTTGCCCACCGCCTCCCAGTCGAGGCCCGCCTGCGTGGCGACGTCACGCAGCGCCAGGACGACGCCCTCCTCCATCGCCTTGAGGCCGCAGACATAGAAGCACGTGTCCGGATCCTGCAGCAACTCGACCAGGTCGGGCGCGCGTTCGCGCATCGCGTCCTGGACGTAGCGCTTCGGCTCGTTCGCGATGCGCGAGAAGGCGAAGTTGATGTCGATGAAGTCCTTGGGCAGGTTCTGCAGCGGGCCGAAGTACGGAAGCTCCTCCGGCGTGCGCGCGCCGAAGAACAGCATCAGCTTGCCGCCCTCGAACTTGCCCGACTTGCGCAGCCGGCGCCGCCATTCGGTCATCGCGCGCATCGGCGCCGAACCGGTGCCGGTGCAGATCATCACGATGTTGGAGCGCGGATGGTTCGGCATCAGGAAGCTGGCGCCGAACGGGCCGATCACCTGCACCGTGTCGCCGACGTTCAGGTCGCACATGTAGTTGCTCGCGGCGCCGCGCACCGGCCGGCCGTCGTAGTCCTCCAGCACGCGCTTGATGGTGAGCGACAGGTTGTTGTAGCCCGGGCGCTCGCCGTTGCGCGCGCTGGCGATCGAATACTGGCGAGCGTGATGCGGCCGGCCGCGCTCGTCCGTTCCGGGGGGCAGGATCCCGATCGACTGGCCTTCGAGCACCGGGAACGGCGTCGCGCCGAAGTCCAGCACGACGTGGTGGGTGTCGTAGTCCTTGCCGACCTCGGTCACGCGGACGTTGCCGGCCACCGTCGCCGTGATGAACGGTTCGGGGGCCTTGGGCCCGTAGAGGTTGACGTAGGCATGGGCTGCCGACCAGGGCTTGACCGAGGCTCCCCAGTCCGAGCTGCGGAACGCCTGTTCGCCAGGAATCGGCTGCGGCTCAGGCGACGGCGCCGATTGCTCGACTGCTTCGACCTGCTCAGCCGATGCGCCCGTCGCCGCCAGTTCGTCGTCGGACAGTTCGGCGGGAAGCTCATCCCAGCCGAGCTGTTCCTCGACGCTGTAGGCCTTGACGATGGGCACCGTGCGCCAGTTGTCGATCGAGCCGGTCGGGCACGGCGGGACGCAGGCCATGCAGAAGTTGCACTTGCTGGCGTCGACCACGTAGTTGCGGGAGTCGTGCGTCACCGCGCCAGTGGGGCAGGTTGCCTCGCACGTGTTGCAGCGGATGCAGATCTCCGGGTCGATCAGGTGCTGGCGAAGGATGGTGGCGACGGCCATGTCCATGATCTATGTCTCCTGCACGGCGCCCGGCGTGCGGCGCCGCCTCGCGGGCACGCGGCCCGCGATCGGTCTCAGTTGAAGCGCACGTACTCGAAGTCGACCGGCTGGCGGTTGATGCCCATGACCGGCGGCGCGATCCAGCCGGCGAACTTGCCCGGCTCGATGCACTGGCCCATCAGAGAGGCCACGAATGCGCGGTCGTCCGTGGTCGGCAGCCACTCGGACTTCTTCGCTTCCCACTCGATGCCGCCGACGACACGGCCGTCCGGTGACATCCTGATGCCGGCCAGCGCGCCGATGTTGCGGTGGAAGGCCTTGTGCGGCACCTTCAGGCGCGTCGGGATGCCCGCCTTCTCGATCACCTTGTTCCAGCGCTCGACGCCCGCCACCGAGTCCTTGATGAAGTCGTCGCGCAGCACCTCGTTGAGGGCGTTGAGCATCGGCACCTCCTTCTCGAGGAGCTGGCCGTCCTTGACCTCGAGCACCTTGTACGACTGGCCCTTGAGCACGTGGTCGTCGGTACGCTTGCCTTCCTCGTAGCGGCCCTTCAGTCCCGAGCTGTAGAAGGTCGCGGCGTTGCTGGACTGGTCGGCGCCGAACAGGTCGATGGTGACGCTGTAGTGGAAGTTCAGGTAGCGCTGGATGGTGGGCAGGTCGATCGCGCCGGCGGCCCGGATCTTGTTGGCGTCGTCGGTCTTGAGCTCGTTCATTACCTGGCAGGTTCGCGCGATCGTGCGCGACACGCCGCTCTCGCCCACGAACATGTGGTGGGCCTCTTCGGTGAGCATGAACTTCGTCGTGCGCGCGAGCGGGTCGAACGCGCTCTCGGCGAGCGCCGACAGCTGGAACTTGCCGTCGCGGTCGGTGAAGTACGTGAACATGAAGAAGCTCAGCCAGTCCGGCGTCTTCTCGTTGAAGGCCTCCAGGATGCGCGGGTTGTTGGCGTCGCCCGAGCGGCGATCCAGCAGCGCCTCGGCCTCCTCGCGGCCGTCGCGTCCGAAGTGCTTGTGCAGCAGGTAGACCATCGCCCACAGGTGGCGGCCTTCCTCGACGTTGATCTGGAACAGGTTGCGCAGGTCGTACATCGACGGCGCGGTCAGGCCCAGGTGGCGCTGCTGCTCCACCGACGCCGGCTCCGTGTCGCCCTGCGTGACGATGATGCGGCGCAGGTTGGCGCGGTGTTCGCCGGGCACGTCCTGCCACGCCTTGTCGCCCATGTGGTCGCCGAAGTGGATCTTGCGCTCGGCGTCGCCCGGGTTCAGGAAGATGCCCCAGCGGTAGTCGCGCATCTTCACGTGGCCGAACTGGGCCCAGCCCTGCGGGTCGACGCCGACGGCGGTGCGCAGGTAGACGTCGTAGTTGGTCGAGCCCTCGGGGCCGACGTCGTCCCACCAGTTGATGAAGTTGGGCTGCCACTGCTCGAGCGCGCGCTGCAGCGTGCGGTCCTCGCTCAGGTTGACGTTGTTGGGGATCTTCTGGCTGTAGTCGATGGCGACGGCGGACATGGCGTTCTCCTCGAGATGGTTGATCAGACGCGGTTGAAGTCGAACTGCGACTTCTCGCCAGTGCCGTAGACCTTCAGCGCCCCCTTGGCGCCGACGGCGTTCGGGCGCTGGAAGATCCAGTTCTGCCAGGCGGTGAGGCGGCCGAAGACGCGGGTGGCCATGTTTTCCGGTCCGTTGAAGCGCAGGTTGGCCTCGAGGCCGGTCAGCGCATCGGGCGACATCGCCGCGCGTTCCTCGATGGCGATGCGCAGCTCGTCGGCCCAGTCGATGTCGTCGGGGTTGGCGGTGTTCAGGCCGAGCGCGTGCGCGGCGTCGGCGTCAAGCGGACGGCCGATCGTTTCGCGGACGGCGGCGAGCGCGGGTGCCTCCTCGTAGAAGCGGCGCTCGAGGCGCGACTGGTCCGTCGCCATCGGGTAGAGGCCGAAATTGACCTCGCCCACCGCGATCTTCGGCGCGCGTTCGGCGTCGTCCGGCAGCGCCAGGTGATAGATGCGATCGGCGGCGAGCGCGACTTCCAGCAGCGTGCCGGCGAAGCACGAGTCCGGCTCGATGACGGCGAACAGCGTGCGCGAGGACACGTCCAGGCGACTGAAGGTGCGGCGCAGGAGGCCGATGGTCTCGCGCACGAGCCAGTGCTCGCGTCGGGCCAGCAGCGTCGCGTCGACGGCCTGCACGCGCGCCGCGTCGCCCTGGGTCTTCAGGAGCCAGGTGCCCATCTCGGGTTCGTTGGTGCGCAGTTGCAGGATGGCGTCGTCGAGCTGGCGGGCCATGGCCAGCGGCCACCAGTCCGCGCCCGCGGCCACGATGGCCTCGGGCGTGGCGGCGACGTCGACGGTCGGCGCGAGCACGGTCAGCGTGGCGGTGCGGCGCGTGCGATCGATCTCGACGCGGACATGCTCGTAGCGCAGCGCGTCCGCCGTGATCTCCACCTGCAGCGGCGTCAGCGCGATGCCCGTCGCGTCCGCGGGCCGCTGGCTGTCCCTGGCGAGCGCCTGGGCCCGCTCCTGCACGGCCTGGGCGAATTGTGCCGGCTTCGCGATGTGGTCGACCAGCCGCCAGTCCTTGGCGCGCTGGCCCCGCACGCCCTCGACGCTGGTGCAGAAGATGTCGGCCAGGTCGTGGCGCACCTTGCGCTTGTCGGTGACGCGCGTCAGCCCGCCGGTGCCGGGCAGCACGCCCAGCAGGGGAACCTCTGGCAGGCTGACCGCCGACGAGCGGTCGTCGACCAGCATGATCTCGTCACAGGCCAGCGCGAGCTCGTAGCCGCCGCCGGCGCAGGCGCCGTTGACGGCCGCGAGGAACTTCAGGCCGGAGTGCCGGGAAGAGTCCTCGATGCCGTTGCGGGTCTCGTTGGTGAACTTGCAGAAGTTCACCTTCCACGCATGGCTGGACACGCCCAGCATGAAGATGTTGGCGCCCGAGCAGAACACGCGGTCGCGGCCGCTGGTGACCACCACCGAGCGGACCGACGGGTGTTCGAAGCGGATGCGGTTCAGCGCGTCGTTCAGCTCGATGTCGACGCCCAGGTCGTAGGAATTGAGCTTGAGCTTGTAGCCGGGACGCAGCCCGCCGTTCTCGTCGATGTTCAGGGCCAGGGTGGCCACCTGGCCTTCGACCTTCAGCGACCAGTGGCGGTAGCGGGCAGGCTCGGTGCGGTAGTCGACGCGTTCCTGCGTCTCGGGGAGGGCGGCGTTCATCGGGGTCTCCTGCAATGCGCGCCTGTCGGCGCCTCAGACATGCAATATTGTGCCTGTCTTCCAATGAAATGCATCATAGTGCATTCGTCTTGCAGGTCAAGACCCTTCATGCAAAAAAATGCCGACGCGTCGGCGTCGGCATGTCGGAGGAGCGCTGTCAGGCTAGGCGTGACGGCCGGCAGCCAACGAGGACAGGGCGTCGAGCACGTCGTCCTCACCTCGCCCGCTCGTATTTAGCGTCGCGTCGGCCTTGCTGTAGAACGCGGCGCGCCCGTCCAGGATGCGCTTGAGGTCGTCCATCGCCTCGCGATTCCCCGCCATCGGCCGCAGGTCTCCCTGCGCGACGACGCGTTGCATGTGCTCCTCGGGAGAGGCCTGCAGCCAGACCGTCCAGCAATGCGCCAGGAGCAGGTTGAACGTAGCCGGATCCGAGACGATGCCGCCCGGCGTGGCGATGACGGCATCCGGATAGAGCTGGATGGTTTCCTCGAGCGCGCGCCGCTCGTAGCGGCGGTACGCGGCCGGGCCGAGCAGGTTGTGCACCTCGCTGAGCTTGCAGCCGGCGACGCGCTCGATCTCGCGATTGAGCTCGACGAACGGGACGTGCAGCCGCTCCGCCAGCCTCGCGCCCAGCGTCGACTTGCCTGCGCCGCGCAGGCCGATCAGCGCGATCCGCGCCAGACGGGCATCGGGCCTGGCGCTCTCGCCGAAAAGATCGGACAGCGCCAGCCTCGCGCGATGAAGATCGGCGTCGCTCCTCCCGGCCAACAGGTCGCGGATCAGCAGCCATTCCGGCGAGGAGGTGGTCTCGTCACCGAGCAGTTCCGCGATCTGGCACCCGAGCGCGAGCGCGACCTGGCGCAACACCTGGACGGAAGCATTGCCCTGCCCCAGCTCGAGATTGGCCAGGTGCCGCTCCGAGACGCCGGAGGCGAGCCCGAGCGCCCGACGCGTCATCGCCTTGCGCGCGCGCAGCGCCCGCACGCGCTCGCCGAGCGCCACCAGAAAAGGGTCGCGATCCGGCTCGGCCAGTCGCGGATCGGGCGCCACCAGGTCGGAGGGATCGTTCATTTGCATAGCAGCCCGAAAGGGGTTTTGACCATGTTACATGCACTATAGTGCTTGACGCAATGAAATGCACGCGCTACCGTTGCGACATGCAGTTTAGTACCACTTCTCTGGCGGAGGCGTCTTGATCAAGAGCAAACCTACACGCGAAGACTTCCCGAAACGCATCGCCAGCCTGACCGCTGCGATCACCGGACGACCGCTGGACGCGACCCTGGAACGCCACCTGAACGAGGTCCATGGGCCCGGAAGTGTCGCCTATGAAGCCTTGGCAGAAGCTTGCCGGGCCGGCGTGGGCGAAGGCTGGATGTGCGAACGCGAGCACGGCGGCATCCGCTACGGCCGCGTGCTGAAAGCCACGCCCGACACGCACGGCTTCTCCGTCGACGTCGTCGACATGACCGACATCGCCGGCCCGCACCACGTCCACCCGAACGGCGAGATCGACCTCGTGATGCCGCTCGCATCCGGCGAGGGCCTCGCACCTGGCGGCCCCGCCACCTTCGACGGACAGGCCGCCGGATGGAAGGTGTACGGCCCCGGCTCGGCGCACCAGCCCACCGTCCGGGGCGGACGCGCGCTCGTCCTCTACCTGCTGCCGGAAGGCGCCATCGAATTCACCCGCTGAACCATGATCGAACTTCTCGAGAACTACCTGGGCGGCCAATGGCACGCCGGCGCCGGTGCCGGCACCGTCCTGACGGACCCGATCACCGCCGAAGCGCTCGTCCGGGTCTCGAGCGACGGGCTGGAGATCGCGAGCGGCTTCGACTTCGCACGGCAGCACGGCGGCGGCGCCCTGCGCGAGATGACCTTCGGCGCGCGCGCCGAGCTGCTCGCGAAGATCGTCGGCGTGCTCCAGGCCAACCGCGACGCGTACTACGAGATCGCGCTCGCGAACTCCGGCACCACCAAGGCCGACTCCGCGGTCGACATCGACGGTGCGATCTACACCGTGGGCCAATACGCCAAGTGGGGCGCCGCCCTCGGAGATGCCCACGTGCTGGCGGATGGCGACGCGGTGCCGCTCGGCAAGGACGGCGTCTTCCGCTCGCAGCACGTCCGCACCCCGACCCGCGGCCTGGCGCTGTTCATCAACGCGTTCAACTTCCCGTCGTGGGGACTCTGGGAGAAGGCCGCCCCTGCCCTGCTGGCCGGCGTTCCCGTCGTCGTCAAGCCCGCCACCTCGACGGCGTGGCTCACGCAGCGCATGGTGCAGGACGTCGTGGCCGCCGGCATCCTCCCGCCCGGTGCGCTGAACGTGGTCTGCGGCTCGGCCAGGGGCTTGATGGACGCGCTCGAGCCCTTCGACGTCGTGTCCTTCACCGGCAGCGCCGAGACCGCCGCCGTCATTCGCGGCCACGAGGCCGTGACGATGCGTTCGGTGCGCGCCAACATCGAGGCGGACAGCCTCAACAGCGCCCTGCTGATGCCGGACGCCACGCCGGGCGACGCGAGCTTCGAGGCGTTCGTGAAGGTCCTCGTGCAGGAGATGACCGTCAAGTCGGGGCAGAAGTGCACGGCGATCCGGCGCGCGTTCGTGCCCCAATCGCTCCACGGCGCGGTCGCAGAGGCGGTCGCAGCCCGTCTCGAGCGCGTCGCCGTCGGCAATCCTCGCAACGAGGCCGTTCGCATGGGATCGCTCGTGAGCCGCGCGCAATACGACGCCGTCCAGGCGGGGATCGCCGCGTTGACGCGGGAATGCCGGCCGCTCGTCGATCGGCGCGGCGCCGCCCTGGTCGACGCCGATCCGGACATCTCGGCCTGCCTGGCACCCGTGCTGCTTGGGCCGCTCGATCCGTCGAATGCCGAGCTGATGCATCGCATGGAAGTCTTCGGCCCCGTGTGCACGCTGCTCCCTTACGGCAGGCTCGGCGAGGCGGTGACCATGATTCGACGCGGTGAAGGGTCGCTCGTGGCGTCGGTGTTCGGGGCGGATCCCCGCTCGCTCGCGGACGCCGCCTTGTCCATCGCGGATGTCCACGGCCGCGTGCACGTCGTGTCCCCGGAGGTCGCGGGAACGCACACCGGCCACGGCAACGTGATGCCGCAATCGCAGCATGGCGGCCCCGGCCGCGCCGGCGGGGGTCAGGAACTCGGCGGCCTGCGAGCCCTCGACTTCTACCTGCGTCGAACGGCCATCCAGGCCGCGGCACCCGTCATCACCACATTGCTTCCAACCGGTTGACCTCTCTCGACAAGCAAGGCGACCGGCGGCGCATTCGCCGGCGAACAGGAGACAAGCATGAGCACACCGAACCCCGCACTCCCTGAAGGCGTCGAGCCTCCGCCCGACGTCTTCAACTTCGCGAGCCATCTTCTCGACACCAACACGGGTCGATCGCGCAAGCCGGCGTACATCGACGACGCCGGCGCGCTGACCTATGGCGAACTCGGCGAGCGCGTTCGCCGCGCGGCGGCCGCCATCAGCGCCTCCGGCGTCAAGCGAGAGGAGCGCGTCCTGCTGCTCATGCAGGACACCAACGACTGGCCCGTCGCGTTCCTGGGCGCGATCTACGCCGGCGTCGTGCCCGTGGCGGTCAACACGCTGCTGACGGCCGACGACTACGCCTACATGCTGGAGCACTCGCGCGCGCAGGTGGCCCTGGTCTCCGGCGCGATCCTGCCCGCGCTGAAGACGGCCCTGGTCAAGAGCGATCACGAGGTGCAGAAGGTCATCGTCTCCCGGCCCGTCGCGCCGCTGGACTTCGGCGAGATCGAGTTCGAGACGTGGCTCGACAAGCACGCGCCCGCGGCGCGTCCCGCGCACACGCATGCCGACGATCCCTGCTTCTGGCTGTACTCGTCGGGCTCGACGGGACGTCCGAAGGGCACCGTCCACTCGCATGCGAACCCCTACTGGACGATCGAGCTCTACGCCAAGCGCGTGTTGAAGCTGACGGAATCGGACATCGCGTTCTCCGCGGCCAAGCTGTTCTTCGCCTATGGCCTGGGCAACGGCCTGACCTTCCCGATGGGCGTCGGCGCGACCACGATCCTGATGGCGGGACGCCCCACGCCCGAGGCCTTCTTCGAGCGGCTGCGCGGCAAGGTCGGCGGCGTGAAGCCCACGGTGTTCTTCTGCGCACCGACGGGCTACGCCAGCCTGCTCGCGCACCCCGACGCGCCGCGAAGCGACGAGGTGGCGCTTCGCATGGGCTCGTCGGCCGGCGAGGCCCTTCCCTCGGAAATCAGCGAGCGCTTCCGCGAACGCTTCGGCGTCGACATCGTGGACGGCATCGGTTCGACCGAGATGCTGCACATCTTCATCTCCAACCGCCCCGAGCAAGTCCGCTTCGGAAGCACGGGCTGGCCGGTGCCGGGCTACACGATCGAACTGCGCGGCGAGGATGGCCACGGCGTGCCCGACGGCGAGCCCGGCGACCTGTTCATCCACGGCCCGTCGTCCGCGATGATGTACTGGGGCAACCGCGAGAAGACGCGCGAGACCTTCCAGGGCGGCTGGACGCGCAGCGGCGACAAGTACATCCACAACCCGGACGGTTCCTACACCTACGCGGGCCGCAGCGACGACATGCTGAAGGTGAGCGGCATCTGGGTGAGTCCGTTCGAGGTCGAGGCCACGCTCGTCCAGCATCCGGCCGTCCTCGAGGCGGCGGTCATCGGCGTCGACGACGGCGAAGGCCTCACCAAGACCAAGGCGTTCGTCGTCCTGAAGCCAGGCGGCCAGGCGACGGAGGCCGACCTGAAGGCCTTCGTGAAGAACCGGCTGGCGCCCTACAAGTACCCGCGCATGATCGAGTTCGTCGAAGAACTGCCGAAGACCGCCACCGGCAAGATCCAGCGCTTCAAGCTGCGGGACATGGAGCGTGCGGGGCGCGCCGTCGCATGACCGTCCGCATCATCCCGAAGTTCGTCGACATCGACGTCGACGGGCGCCCGTATCGCATCGAGACGGCCGGGGTCGAGCCCGACGACGTCGACACGTCGCTCGCGCCGATCGTCTTCCTGCACGAAGGCCTCGGCTCCGTGGCCATGTGGAAGGACTTTCCGGCGCGCCTTTGCGCCGCGCTGGGCCGCCGCGGCCTGGCCTGGTCGCGGCCCGGGTACGGACGCTCCACGCCGAAACGCCCCGACGAACACTGGGGACTCGACTTCATGCATGGCCAGGCGCGGCAGGTGCTGCCGGCGTTGCTCGATGCGCTCGGCGTCCGGCAACGCGTGGTGCTGTTCGGACACAGCGACGGCGGCTCGATCGCGCTGATCCACGCGGCCAGCTTTCCCGAAGCCGTCGAATCGGCCGTCGTCCTCGCACCGCACATCCTGGTCGAGGAATTCGGCCTGGCCAGCATCCGGGAGGCGCGGATTGCCTACGAGCAGGGCGACCTGCGTGCTCGCCTGGCGAAATACCACGACGACGTCGATTCGGCCTTTCGAGGGTGGAACGACATCTGGTTGAACCCGGAATTTCCGACGTGGACGATCGAAGCGATGCTGCCGGCCATCAGCTGCCCGTTGCTCGCCATCCAGGGCGAGGACGACGTGTATGGAACGATGGAGCAGATCGACGGCATCGCGAGGCGCACGACGCGAACGACCTTGCTCAAGCTTTCTTCCTGCGGGCACTCGCCGCATCGCGATCGACCGGACGAGGTCGTGCGGAGCGTCAAGGAATTTCTCGACGAGCACGATCCGCGTCCAGTCACTCGCTGATCGACCTTCAAGCCCCGCCTGGTTGCCTCCCCTGCGTGAGGCTCGAGCTGCATTTCTCTCGATGCGGCCCATCTTTTGGGCCGTAAAGCTTAAGATGCGGCCCATGGCCACCAAATCTCCCTGGGTCTGGCGAAACGCAGCCTGGCCCGCTTTCTCATACGACGCGCCGGCTATGGCTGGAGCGTTGTCGGAGGCATATCGAGCGCACGGAGTCATCGAGGGCAAGGCTGCTGCCATCGGGCTTTCGCCCACGAGCGAGCTCTCTCTGGAGGCGATGATCACCGAGGTGGTCGCGACAGCCGCCATCGAAGGCGAGCGTCTTCAGATGGACGCCGTTCGCTCTTCCGTCATGCGCCGGCTTGGATTGGTTGCCTCCGGGCCTGCAGACCGCTCTGTAGACGGCCTGGTCGCGGTCATTGCTGACGCGACCTCGACCTTGGACGTGCCGCTCACGGCAGACCAGCTGTGTCGGTGGCAGTCAGCGCTCTTCCCGGGAGGCACTTCCGGGATCCAGCGCATCGCCGTCGGACGCTACCGCGATCACGAAGATCCCATGCAGATCGTCAGCGGCTACCCCGGGCGCGAAGTCGTGCACTACGAAGCGCCGCCGTCCAGGGACGTGCCTGGCCACATGGATCAATTCATCATGTGGTTCAACGCATCGGCGCCTGGCTCACCGACTGCCGTCGAAGGCCAGCCGAAGCTTGATGGGCTGGCCCGCGCTGCCATCGCCCACCTCTGGTTCGAGACGATTCATCCGTTCGAGGATGGGAACGGACGAATCGGTCGCGCCATCGTCGATCGAGCGGTGGCACAACATCTGAAGGCGCCAATACGGCTGTATAGCCTGTCGCGCCAACTCCAGGCCTCGCGCAAGGCGTACTACGACGCTCTCAACGCAGGGCAGCGGGGAAGTCTCGATGCAACCAACTGGGTTCTTTGGTTCGTCGGTCAATGTACTGCCGCTTACGCTGCAGCCAATCGCGTCATCGACCAGGCGCTGGAAAAGCAGCGCTTCTGGGAGCGAAAGGCCGGTTCGGCGGACATCAACGACCGCCAGCGAAAGGTGCTTCAACGATTGCTGGATGCCGGGGACGGCGGATTTGAGGGGGGTTTGAACGTCGAGAAATACATGAAGATCACCGGCGCGCCCAAGACGACGGCAACGCGCGATCTGAGTGCATTGGTGTCCGGCGGCCAGCTACGCACCCAGGGAGCAGGCAAGGCCTTGCGCTACTTCATCGATGTACCCGGCTGGAAGCACGGTCTTCCGGACATCGCTGGCAACGGCCATCAGGCGCGGCAACCTGAACAACCCGACTGCATCTGAATGGGCGGACACTTGACCGAGCCATATGAACAGAAGACGCAGCAGTCACCCGACTTCGGGCGGAGCACCGTCTTGCAACGCTCGCACTCATAGAAGAACTGGCAGGCGTCCGTCGGCATGGCTTCACGCCTGGCGTGACCGCATTGCGGGCAGGCCAGCACCGATTCGAGAACGGGCGCTGCCGTTGTCATCAGGTCGCCTGCGGCGCCAGCATCCACTCGTGCGCCGGATCGTTGCGGAACACCCAGAGCCGTTGCGGCCCCGCCATCACGTTCAGGTAGTACAGCTCGTACCCGTGGGGCGCGACGACGGGGTGGTAGCCGCGTGGAACCAGCACCAGGTCGTGGTCCTCGACGGCGCAGGCCTCGTCCAGGCTGCGGTCGTCCGTGTAGACGCGCTGGAAGGCGAAGCCCTGGGGCGGGTTGACGCGGTGGTAGTAGGTCTCCTCGAGCTGCGTCTCCGTCGGCGGCGTCTCGGCGTCGTGCTTGTGCGGCGGGTAGCTGGACGAATGGCTGGCCGGCGTGCGCACCTCCACCACCAGCAGGTGCGCGGCGGTCGGGTCGTCGTGCGGCAGGATGTCGCAGATGTAGCGCGTGTTCGTGCCGCGGCCGCGCACGCTGCGGCGCATGGTGGCCGGGTCGATGCGGCGCACCTCGCGCCTCGCATCGTCGGCGGGCGCGCTGCACAGCGCCACTTCGGCGGCGTCCCTGGCCACGATCCTCACGTCGCGGCCCGCGGGAACGTAGAGGGCCGCGGGCGCAGCGTCGTCGAAGACGCTAGCGCGCGTGCCGAGTCCGGCATGGACCGCGCCCTGCACGTCGACATCGACCGTGCCGCTCAGCACGACGACGCACAGCTCGCGCTCGCCCGTCGCCAGCGTTTCCGACTCTCCCGCCGCCAGGCGCAGCGCGCGGAAGCCGACGTGCTTCCAGCCCGCCTGCTCCGGCGTGACGGAGACGATCTCGCGTCCCTCGTGGCGCGCCTTCAGCAGCAGCTTGCTGGTCACAGCACGGCTCCGCTCGCGACCTTGCGGTCGATCCGGTCGACGATGCGCCGCAGCGTCTCGTAGCCCTTCTTCGCGTACGCGTAGCTGGGCGCGACGGCGGGATCCTGCTCGGCTTCCACCACCAGCCAGCCCTGGTAGCCGGCGCCGTGCAGGAGCGTCAGCACGGCGTCGAAGTCGATCACGCCGTCGCCGGGGACCGTGAACGTGCCGTTGATCACGCCGGTGAGGAAGCTCCAGCCGTCGTTGCGCGCGCTGCGCACCACCTGGTCGCGCACGTCCTTGCAATGCACGTGGACCACGCGCGACAGGTGGCGGCGCAGGACCGCGGCGACGTCCGTCGCGCCGCCGTAGTACGCGTGGCCGGTGTCGAACAGCAGGCCGACATCGTGGCCGGTGAGCGCCATCAGGCGGTCGATGTCCTCCGGCGATTCGACATAGGCGCCCATGTGGTGGTGATAGGCCAGCGTCAGGCCATAGGTCGCCTTGAGATGCGCGCCGAACGCGTCCAGCCGCCGCGCGTAGGCCGTCCATGCCGCGTCGTCCGCGAAGCGCGGGCGCCTTGCGAGCGGGGTGTCGATGCGGCCCTGGATCGAGCCGGCCACCTCGCCGTAGACGACGACCTTGCAGCCGTTGAACTGCAGCTTGGCCATGTGCTCGCGGCAGGCCGCGACCTCGTCCGCCAGCGAGCCCTCCGCCAGCCGGCCGGAGTACCAGCCGCTGACGCAGGCGACGCCGTACTCGGCCAGCTTGGCCTTCAGCGCGGCCGGCTCCTTCGGAAACTTGTTGCCCAGCTCGAAGCCCTGGTAGCCGATCTCCGCGCCCTCGCGCAGCGCGGTCTCGAGCGGCGTGTCGCCACCGAGTTCGGGCAGGTCGTCGTTGCTCCAGGAGATCGGGTTGATGCCGATGCGGATGTTCCAGGTCATGGTCGTCTTCGGTGGTTTGGAGGGATCAGGGGATTTGCGCGCGCTTGGCCTCGCGCGCGGCTTCGGCGGCGGCATCGACGGCCGGGCGATCGGACGCCTGCGGCACCGCGACCTCCCACCAGCAGCCGCCGTCGTCGGTGGTGCGGGCGTGCGTCGTGTTGATGACGATCACCTGCGTCTTCGTGGCGGCGCGGGCGCGCGCCATGGCCGTGCGCAGCGCCGCGATGTCGGGCACGTGCACGCTGTCGGCGCCGAGCGCGGCCGCGTGGGCGGCGAAGTCGATGCGGACGTCGGCGCCGCCCTCGGGCACGCAGTCGTCCAGCAGGTTGTTGAAGCTCGCCCCGCCGCACGCGGCCTGCAGGCGCTGGATGCAGCCGTAGCCGCGGTTGTCCAGCACCACGACGATCAGCTTGCGGCCCAGCATCACCGAGGTCGCGATCTCGGAGTTCATCATCAGGTACGAGCCGTCGCCCACGATGACGATGACCTCGCGCTCGGGCCGCGCGATCTTCACGCCCAGGCCGCCGGCGATCTCGTAGCCCATGCACGAGTAGCCGTACTCGACGTGGTAGTTGCCCGGCACCGACGCGCGCCACAGCTTGTGCAGTTCGGCCGGCAGCGTGCCGGCGGCGCAGACGACGACGTCGCCGCCGGGCGAATCGGGCGCGGAGCCGCGCACGGCGCCGATCACGTCGGCGTCATAGGGCAGCACGTCGGCGGCCGGATTCGTCGTCAGCGCGGTGACGCGTTCGTTCCACGCCCGGGCCGCGCGTTGCGCCTGCGTCGTCCAGCCGGCATCGGCGCGCCAGTCGCCCGCCGCGGCGGAGAGCGCGGCCAGGCCCGTGCGAGCGTCGCAGACGAGCGCGTCGCCGTGCCACTTGTGCGCGTCCAGCGACTGCACGTTCAGGCTCAGCAGCCTGGCCTGCGTGAACAGCGTGTGCGAGCCGGTCGTGAAATCCTGCAGGCGCGTGCCGATCGCGAGCACGAGGTCGGCCTCGCGCGCACGGTCGTTGGCCGCCGGCGAGCCGGTGACGCCGATGGCGCCGAGGTTCAGCGCGTCGTCCCAGGGCAGGCCGCCCTTGCCGGCCTGTGTCTCGGCGACGGGCACGCCGTGGGTCCGCGCGAACGCGGCCAGCGCGCCGCCCGCCTCGCTGTAGAGGACGCCGCCGCCGGCGACGATCAGCGGCCGGCGGGCGCCGCGCAGCAGCGCGGCCGCGCGCCCGAGTTCGGCGGCGTCCGGCGCGGGGCGGCGCAGGCGCAGCGTGGCCGGGGCGAGAAAGCTCTCCGGGCAATCGAAGGCCTCGGCCTGCACGTCCTGCGGCAGGGCCAGGCACACCGGGCCGCACAGCGCCGGGTCGGTCATCACGCGGATCGCGTGCGGCAGCGCGCCGAGGATCTGCTCGGGGCGCACGATGCGATCGAAGAAGCGGGTGACCGGCCGCAGGCTGTCGTTCACGCTGAGATCGCCGTGGTGGAAGTCCTCGAGCTGCTGCAGCACCGGGTCGGGCGCGCGCGAGGCGAAGACGTCGCCGGGCAGCAGCAACACCGGCAGCCGGTTGACGTGGGCCAGCGCGGCTGCGGTCACCAGGTTGGTGGCGCCGGGGCCGATGCTGGTCGTGACCGCCAGCATCCGCCGGCGCATGTTCGCCTTCGCGTACGCGATCGCCGCGTGCGCCATCGCCTGCTCGTTGTGCGCGCGCCAGGTGGGCAGGCTCGCGCGCGACGCGTGCAGCGCCTCGCCCAGCCCGGCGACGTTGCCGTGGCCGAAAATGGCGAACACGCCGCCGCAATAAGGCACGACGCTGCCGTCGTCGAGCTCGATGCGCAGCGCGGCAAGATGGCGCACGATGGCCTGCGCCAGGGTGAGTCGGATCGTCTTCATCGCGGGGCTTTCAGGCCGGGCGCAGCGCGGGCTGCGGGGTGTCGTCGACAGGGGAGGACGCCGGCGCCGTGCGCGGACGCGAGGCCCGCCACGCGTCCACCAGCGTCTCGAAGTTCGCGGCGACGGCGGCGACGAAGGCGTCGTCGCCGGTCGCGCCGAGCAGCCAGTCGCGGGCAGGTTCCGCCCACAGCGAGCGGCCCACCATGAAGCCCTTGACGATGGGATGCGTCGCCGCGGCGAAGCCCTTGGCGAGGTCGGCCAGCGGCTGGTTGAGTCCCAGGATGACGGCGCCGCGGCAGTGCGGATCGCGCGCGGCCACGAGCGCGGCAAGCTCGCTCCAGCCGGCCGCCTGCATCGGCGCGAGCTTCCACCATTCGGGCTTCAGGCCGATCGTGTAGAGGCGCTGCACGGCACGCAGCACGGCCGCGTCGGCCTGGGCCGCGCTCGCGCCGTGGCGCGGCGGGATGACCTCCAGCAGCAGCTCGTGCCCGGAGTCGCGCGTCGCGGCCCACACTTCCTGCAGCTGCGATTCCTGCTGCAGCCGCAGGTCGACGGCATCGTCCGGGTGATAGAGGACGAGGCACTTGACGACCTGCTCGCGCGGCCACTGCACCAGCCGCGTGCCCAGCGACGGGCCGCCGTCGAAGCGCAGCGGCCGCGAGCCGGGGAGTTCCACCGGCCGGCCCACCCACCAGCCGCGGCCGGTGGCGCCGTGCAGGGCGTCCTCGCCGTAGACATCGTCGATCAGCACGCCCATGCGGCCCTGCAGGCGGCGGCTGGCCTCGCCGCGCTCGGCGGCGCGCAGCAGCAGCCGCTTGAGCGCCGGCAGCCGCGCCTCGGACGCGCCCGCGGAACGCGCCAGCTCGAAGAACTGGCTGCGATGGTCGAACGCCATCACGTTGAGTTCGTCCCAGCGCGCGCGGGGGGTGGTCACGCGATGCAGGTGCGCGAGGGTGGCGTCGGCGGCGACGTCGGCCCCGCGGTGGCCGCCGAACCAGTGCGCCAGTTCCGCCGGCGTGGGCATCGCGGGCGCGCACGCGTGACGCGAGACGACGATCGCGCCGCAGGCGTTGGCCAGGCGCGCGGCGCTGGCGAAATCCTCGCCGCGCAGCAGGCCCGTCATCAGCCCGGCCGCGAACGCGTCGCCGGCGCCCAGCACGTTGAGCACCTCGACGCGCTCGCCGGCAGCGGTGGGAGCATCCTCCAGCCGCGCCGGCACGGCGCCGTCGACGAGGCAGCAGCCGAGCGGGCCCAGCTTCACGACCATCGCCGCGGGCGTGATCTCGCGCACCTTGCGCAGCGAGGCGAGCAGGTCGCCCGGCACGCCGCCCGCGATGACGAACTCCTCCTCGGTGCCGATCAGCAGGTCGAACCGGGGCAGCAGCTCCTGCAGGCTCGCGGTGACGCGCGCGTCGGGCACGAAGCGGGTCTGGCCATCGCCGCGCTTGGTGAGGCCCCACAGCACGGGGCGGTAGTCGATGTCGAGCACGCGCAGGGTGCCGTGGCGGCCGGCGTGGTCGAGCGCGCGGGTGGATGCGGCGCGCACGCCCGGTTGCGACAGGTGGGTGCCGGTGATCAGCAGCGCGCGGCAGTCGGCGATGAAGCTCTCGGCGATGGCGTCGGCGGCGATCGCCATGTCGGCGCAGTTCTCGCGGTAGAACAGCAGCGGGAAGGTGTCGCGATCCTTCAAGCCGAGGATGGCCAGCGCGGTCAGGCGTTCGGGGTCGACCTGCACCATCGAGGTGTCGCAGCCTTCGCGCTGCAGCGTCTCGACGAGGAAGCGGCCCATCTGCTCGTCGCCCACGCGCGAGACCATGGCCGCGCGCAGCCCCAGCCGGGCGGCGCCGAACGCGATGTTGGCCGAGCTTCCGCCCAGGTACTTGGCGAAGCTCGCGACGTCCTCCAGCCGCGCGCCGACCTGCTGCGCGTAGAGGTCGACGGCCAGGCGGCCGAGGCAGGCCAGGTCGAAGCGGCGGCCGGCGGGAATGTTCAGGAAGCTCATGATGGTGTCGCCGCCGTCAGATCGTCACGCCGTCGAGGTCGTGCATCAGCGTCTTCATCTCCGCGCCGCCGGCCATCATGTCCAGCACCGCCTCCTTCGAGACGCCGGGCTTCGCATGCGTGCCCATCGACTTGCCGCGATTGAGCAGCGTGAAGCGGTCGCCGATCGGATAGGCATGGTTGACGTTGTGCGTGATGAAGATGACCGAGATCCCGCGCGCCCGGGCCCGGGCGATCAGCTTGAGCACGTTGACGCTCTGCTTCACGCCGAGGGCTGCGGTGGGCTCGTCGAGGATCAGCACGCGGGCGCCGAAGTGGATGGCCCGCGCGATCGCCAGGCACTGCTTCTCGCCGCCCGACATGTTGCCCACCAGCTGGCCCGCGTCGCGCACGCGGATGCCCATCTCGGCCAGGCGCTCCGCCGCGGTGCGCTCGGCGAGCGCGTGGTCCATCACCGGCAGCGCGCCGAACAGGCGGCGCTTCGGCTCGCGGCCCATGAAGAAGTTGCGCGCCACGCTCATCAGCGGCACCAGCGCGAGATCCTGGTAGACGGTGGCGATGCCGGCGTCGAGCGCCTCGCGCGGCGAGCGGAAGCGCACCGGCTTGCCGTCGACGAGGTACTCACCCTCGTCCGGCGAGAACACGCCCGCGAGCATCTTGATCAGCGTGCTCTTGCCGGCGCCGTTGTCGCCCAGCAGGCAGTGCACCTCGCCGCGCGCGAGCTGCAGCGTCACGCCGGAAAGCGCGATCACCGGGCCGAAGTACTTCGAGACGTTCTCGAGCTGCAGGATCAGGTCGGACATGCGGTCCCTTGGCTCAGCGCCGGCCCAGCGCGACGCGCCGGCGGACGAAGTTGTTGAACAGCACCGCCACCAGCAGCATGCCGCCGAGGAAGACGCGGTACCAGTTGTTGTCGATGCTCGTGTAGCCGATGCCGATCTGCACGATGCCGAAGATCAGCGCCCCGAGCGACGCCCCGATCACCGAGCCGTAGCCGCCGGTGAGCAGGCAGCCGCCGATCACCGCGGCGATGATGGCCTCGAATTCCTTCTGCAGGCCGCGGTCGGCCGCCGCCGAGCCGGCGTCGGCCACCTGCAGGATCGCGAACAGCGCCGCGCAGAACGCCGTGAGCATGAACAGGCCGATCTTGACGCGGCCCACGGGGATGCCCACGTTCTTGGCGGCGTTCTGGTCGCCTCCGACGGCGAGGATCCAGTTGCCCACGCGCATCTTCGCCAGCATGAAGGCCCCCGCGGCGGTCAGCGCCAGCCACCAGACGACGACCTTGGGGACGCCGATCGCCAGCGCGGTGCCGTCGTCGCGCGCGGCGATGAGGCCGGCGTGGGCCAGCGCGTCGAACAGGCCCGTGAGCACGTGGCCCTGGAACAGCGCGTGCACCACCGGGTCGGCCGCGATCATGTCGGCGAGGATGTTGGGGCCGTTGCTGGAGAGGATGGTCTTGCCGGTCATCATCACCGACAGCGCGAGGCTCAGGCCGCGCAGCACGAAGTAGAAGGCCAGCGTGACGATGAAGCTCGGCAGGCCCGTGCGCACCACCAGCCAGCCGTTGAGCGCGCCGAGCGCGCACGCCACCGCGATGGCGAACAGCACCGCCAGCCACACCGGCCAGCCCCAGTAGAGGCAGGGCACGGCCAGCAGCATGCCGCCGAAGCCGATCATCGACCCGATCGACAGGTCGAACTCGCCGGCCACCATCAGCAGCGCCGCGCCGACGGCGATCACCCCCAGGAACGCGGCGACCGTGCCCCAGTTGACGATACCCTCGGCGGAGAACATGCCGGAGCCGCCGGCGGCGAAGGCGAACACGAGGAAGACCAGCACCGTGCCCGACAGCGCGCCCGACTCGGGCCGGCCGAGCAGCCGGCGCCAGAGCCCGAGGCTGCGGACGCGTTCGTCGGAGGGCGTGGCGGGCGCGGCCGCCTTGTCGGGCACGACCGCGGTCGGGGGCGTGGTGGTCATCATCGCTGGTCGCCCTGGCTCACCGGTACTGCCCGGCGTACTTCTCGACCTTGCCGATGTTGTCCTTGGTCACGAAGCCGGGACCGGACAGGATGTGGCGCGCGCCGTAGACCGGCGCCAGCCCGTACTCCTCGAAGCGCGCCTTGACCTTGGGATTCGCCTGGATCGCGGCCTCGACCTTCTTCACGTCGGTGGTGTGCAGCTGCTTCATCGTCGCCATCACCGCGACCGGGATGTAGCCCTGCAGGTAGGGCTGCTGGTCGATCGCGAACTGCACCGAGCCGTCCTTGATGCCGCGGGCGATGTCGTCGCTCAGGTCGAAGGTGGCGAAATAGATCTTGCCCTTCAGCCCGGCCTTGTCGATCGCCTTCAGCGACGGGCTGGCCGACAGCGGGCCGAGCGCCAGCACCGCCTGCGTGTTCGGGTTCTGGCGCAGCCAGGCCGAGACCTTGGCCTCGACGCCGCTGGGGTCGTCGCCGGCGTCGAGCGTGGACTTCTTGAAGTCGGCCCCGATCGCCTCGGCGAAGCCGCGGCAGCGCTCGAACGACGCCGGGTTCGTGGCGTAGTGGTTCACGCACAGGAAGCTCTTGATGCCCGCGGCCTTGGCGCGCTCGCCTGCGCCCTTGCCGGCCTCGAACTCGGGCTGGCCCACGTGCATGATCGCGCCGAGCTCCTCGCTCTGCTTCGTCGTGCCGGAGTTGATCGTGATCAGCGGGATCTTCTTGTCGGTGACCTTCCTGATCGAGCCCTTGAGCACGTTGTAGTCGGCGATCGACGTGATCACGCCGTCGTAGTTCTGCGCGGCCGCCTGCTCGATCAGGCGCGACATGTCGGCGAGGTCGCCGCTGGGCGGGTTGCGGTAGTCGACCGTGACGTCGAAGTCCTCGCCGGCCTGCTTGATGGCGTTCTTGATCGTGTTCCACCACGAGTCGGAATCCGGGGCATGGCTGATCAGCACGTACTTGCCGGCGGCCGCCGCCGCGCCGGCGCCCAGCGCCAGTACCGCCGCCACCGCCAGGGTCTTCAGGATCGAACGCTTGCTCAGTGAGTTCATGGATCGTGTCTCCTTTGTTGTCGGGTCGTCTCGGGACCGCGCCGCACGGCTGGCCAGAGCCCTGGTGCCGGGACGTGACGCATTCTGGGCGTAGTGGAAATACAATTCCATGAGTGCAACTACTTAGAAAAAGTTTTCCATATCGAGCCGCCCGCCTCTATCATTCGCTGCATTCCACGGCATGGCGCCCTTGCGGGCAGGAGCAGTCCACGATGGTTGACTCGACGGAAAGGCCGCTGAAGGTCGGCATCGCGGGCCTCGGCCGGCTCGGCAAGCGGCACGCGGAGCAGCTGGCCTTCCGCACGCGCGGCGTCCGGCTCGTCAGCGCCTGCAGCCCGGTCGCCGCCGAGCTGGCGTGGGCGCGCGAGCAGCTCGGCGTCGAGACGCTGCACGAGGACTTCGGCGCCTTCGTGCGCGACCCGCAGCTCGATGCGGTCGTGCTGGTCACGCCCACGTCGCTGCACGCCGACCAGGCGATCGCCGCCCTCGAGGCCGGCCGCCACGTGTTCGTCGAGAAGCCGCTGGCCCTCAACGTCGAGGATTGCCTGCGCGTCGAGGCGGTCGCCCGCCATCATCCGCAGCTGATCGCCATGGTGGGCTTCGTGCGCCGCTTCGACCCGAGCTACGCCCGCGCCGCGGCCGACATCCAGGCCGGCGCGATCGGCCGCCCCTTCGTCGTGCGCTCGCAGACCTGCGACCGCAACGACCCCGACGGCTTCTTCGTGCGCTTCGCCCCGACCTCGGGCGGCATCTTCATGGATTGCAGCGTGCACGACATCGACCTGGCGCGCTGGCTGCTCGGCAAGCCGCGCGCGACCCGCGCCTTCGCCAGCGGCACGATCGCGCTCCACGAGGGCCTGCGCCCGCTGGGCGACGTCGACAACGGGATGGCGATCGTCGAGTTCGAAGGCGGCCAGCGCGCGGTGCTGTACGCCTCGCGCACCTTCGCGCACGGCCACGACACGCAGACCGAGATCATCGGCACCGCGGGCCAGCTGCAGGTGGGCCACGGCGGCGAGCGCGACCGCATCGTGACGAGCGACGCCGCCGGCACGCACCGGCAGGCGGTGGCCGATTTCTTCGAACGCTTCGGCACGGCGTTCGAGCGCGAACTGCAGGCCTTCGTGTCGGCGTGCCGCGGCGAGCAGCCGCTGCCGCTGGAACTGTCGGACGCGACGGAGGCGACGCGCATCGGACTGGCCATCACGCGGTCGCTGCGCAGCGGCCAGGCCGAACCCGTCTGACGCCTATCATCGCCCGCGCCCGTTCCAATCAACCCGCCACCGCACCGATGCCGCGTCCCGCCGCCAGCAAGAAGACCGCCCCGACCAAGACCCCCGCTCCGCTCGTGGCGCCGGCGGTCGATGCGCTGCTCGAACGCATCAGCGCCGAGTTCGGCGGACTCAGCCGCCAGCTCAAGCTGATCGCCCGCTACGTGGAACAGCATCGCGACCACCTGGGCCTGGACAAGATCCAGGACGTCGCGGCGCGCAGCGGCGTGCAGCCGTCGGCCGTGGTCCGCTTCGCCAAGCACTTCGGGTTCTCCGGCTACACCGAGTTGCAGAAGGTCTTCCGCGACGGCCTCTCGCACCGGCTCGCGCCCGACCACAACTACCAGGCGCGCATCCGCGACGTCATCGATCACGCGCACGGCCGGCTGTCGAGCGCCGACATCGCCTGCGAGTTCATCGGCGGCGCGATCTCCGGCATGCGCGAGCTGGAGCGCGGCGTGCGCGGTTCGGCGCTCGACGCGGCGGTCGAGCTGCTCGCGCACGCCCCCGCGATCTGGGTGGCCGGCGCGCGCCGCTCGTTTCCGGCGGCGAGCTACCTCACGTACGCGCTGCAGCACACGGAGCGGCCGATCCACCTCGTCACCGGCGTGGGCGCGATGCATGAAGGCCAGCTGCGCGGCCTGCGCGAAGGCGACGTGATGGTGGCCATCAGCTACGCCCCCTACGCCGACGAGACGCTGCTGGCCGCCCGCCTGGCCTGCGACCGCGGCGCCAGGCTGCTCGCGCTGACCGACAGCCGCATGAGCCCGCTGGCCTCCGACGCCGCGGTGACCTTGCTGGTGTCCGAGAGCAGCACGTTCGGATTCCGCTCGTTGACCAACACGATGGCGCTGGTCCAGAGCCTGTTCATCGCGCTCGCGTATCGGCTCGAACTCGACATGGCCGCGAAATGACCGCTTCCCCTTCCCGTTCCACTGATCGGAGCCTTCCATGAAGAACGTCGCCGTCTTCGGTGCCGGCCGCATCGGCCGCATCCATGCCGCCAACCTCGCCGCGCTGCCGGGCGTGGCGCTCAAGTTCGTCTGCGATCCCGTGGGCGATTCGGCCGCGCAGCTCGCGGCGCAGCTCGGCGCCGCAGTCTCCACGCCCGAGGCCGTGTTCGCCGACGCGAGCATCGATGTCGTCGCCATCGCCGCGCCCACCGACGCGCACAGCGACCTCATCACGCGCGCGGCGCGGTCGGGCAAGCACATCTTCTGCGAGAAGCCGATCGACCTGTCCGTCGCGCGCGCGCAGGCCTGCGCGGACGCAGTGCGCGAGGCCGGCGTCGCCTGCATGATGGGGTTCCAGCGCCGGTTCGACCCGACCTTCAACGAGGCGAAGGAGCGCCTGGCGCGCGGCGACATCGGCAAGCCCGAGATGCTGGTGGTCACCAGCCGCGACCCCGGCGCGCCGCCGGCGCAGTACCTGAAGGGCTCGGGCGGCATCTTCCGCGACATGCTGATCCACGACTTCGACATCTTCCGCTGGATCCTTTGCGCCGACGGCGACGAGGCCGAGTGGCTCGCGGCCACCGGCTCGTGCCTGGTCGACCCCGAGATCGCCACCGTGGGCGACATCGACAGCGCCGTCGTCACGCTGCGCACGCGCCAGGGCCGGCTCGCGCAGATCAACGCCAGCCGCCGCGCCGCCTACGGCTACGACCAGCGCTTCGAGGTGCTCGGCTCCGCAGGCATGTTGCAATGCGGCAACCATCGGCCCAGCGAGGTGGTGCAGTCGGACGCCACGGGCGTGCACGCCGACAAGCCCGAACACTTCTTCCTGCAGCGATACCGCGAGGCGTATCGACTCGAGCTGGCGCATTTCTTCGAGACGCTGCAGGCGGGCGGCACCTTCCGTACCACGATCGCCGACGGCGTGGCCGCCCAGAAGCTGGCCGATGCCGCGAGCGAGGCATGGCGCAGCGGGCAGGCCGTCCGGCTCTGACGCGGCGTCCGGGATGGCCGCTCGAACCTGACCGGGACGAGCGGACCGATCTCGGCGAGCCGCTCACTGCAGCTTCATGATCTCCGTCGCGATCGCCTGCAGCGGCACGGCGCGCTCGACGCCGCCGCGCTTGATGGCCTCCTTGGGCATGCCGAAGACGACGCAGCTCTCTTCGTCCTGCGCCAGCGTGCGCGCGCCGGCGCCGCGCATCTCGGCCAGGCCGGCGGCCCCATCGTCGCCCATGCCCGTCATGATGACGCCCAGCGCATTGACGCCCGCGCTCTTGGCCACCGATCGGAACATCACGTCGACCGACGGCCGGTGACGGTTGACCACGGGGCCGTCCACCACCTCGACGAAGTACTGCGCGCCGCTGCGCTTGAGCAGCATGTGGCGGCCGCCCGGCGCAATGAGGGCGCGGCCGGGCACGACGCGATCGTTGTGCCGGGCCTCCCGGACCTCGATGCGGCAGATGCCGTCGAGCCGCGCGGCGAACGCGGCCGTGAACTTCTCCGGCATGTGCTGCACGATCACGATCCCGGGGCAGACGCGAGGCAGCGCGGACAGCACTTCCTCCAGCGCCTGAGTGCCGCCGGTGGACGTGCCGAGCGCCACGACCCGTTCGGTCGTCTGCGCCATCGCCCGCGGGCCGCCCGGCGCGAGGATCACGTCCGCGGTGTTCTTGGGCGCGACGGGTGGCAACGCGGCGTCCGTCCGCGGCGCGAGCCGGCGCACGTTGGCGCGCGCGGCGGCGCGCACCGTCGCGACCAGCTCGTCGCCGCTCTCGCTGAGGAACTGCTTGAGTCCCAGCCTGGGCTTGGTGACGATGGCGACGGCGCCGGCCGCGAGCGCCTCCAGGGTCGTCTTCGCGCCCTTCTCGGTCAGCGTGGAACAGATCACGACGGGCGTCGGGCGCTCGGCCATGATCTTGCGCAGGAAGGTGATGCCATCCATGCGCGGCATCTCGACATCGAGCACGATGACGTCGGGCCACGCCTGCCGCAGCCGCTCGATCGCCAGCAGCGGGTCGGCGACGGCCGCGAGCACCTGGATCCCCGGGGCGGCCCCCAGGAGTCCGGCGACGACCTGACGCACGACCGCCGAGTCGTCGACCACCATCACCTTGATCGCGCTCATGCCGTCACGACCGCGATGGCGTCCGTCGGCGGCAGCTGGCGCGCCCAGACGTCGCCGGTCGCGATGTCGAACACGATCTGTCGATGGCCGTCGCCGAACAGGCTCTCCGATGCCACCTCGATGCCGTGCAACTTGAGCAGCCGGCGCGCGGCCTCGCCGTTGCGGCGCCCCACGGGCACGCCGCCGGCTCGATGGGCGGGGAACATGTTGCCGCCGCCGAAGATCTTGGCATGGCAATCCGCCGCGCGTACCTGCCGCCGCTCCAGTTCGCGCAGCATCAGGTGCAGCGCCTCGTCGGCATAGCGCGCGTCCAGCCCGAGCAGGTCGAGGCCGCGCACCGGCGCCACGCCCACGCGCCCGCGCGACGGCAGCAGGCAGTGCGACATCGCCCCCAGGCGCAGCGCCGGGCACCACAGCGTGACGGAAATGCACGACCCGAGGATCGTCCGGATACGGCACGACGCATCCCCCACGGCGCACTCGCCGGGATTCAGGAAGATCTCCTTGGGCGCCACGCTCGCCATCGCCGTCATGGCTTCGTGTAGATCGACGGCGCGAGCTGGTCGACCGCGGTGCTGATGTCGTTCAGGCTTTCGGAGTGTCCGATGAACAGGTGTCCGCCCGGCTTGAGCAGGGACAGCACGCGGGCGACGACCTGGCGCTTGGTGTCGCCGTTGAAGTAGATCATCACGTTGCGCAGGAAGACGACATCGAACGTGCCCAGGCGCGGCAGGTCCGTGTTGAGGTTGACCTGCGCGAAGTTGACGCGGTTGCGCAGGCCTCGCTCCACGAGCAGCGTCCCGTCCTGCTCGCCGTGGCCGCGCAGGCAATAGCGCTTGAGGTAAGCCGGAGGGATGTTGCGCGCCCGCTCGAGCGGATAGTGGCCGGTGCGGGCGCGGCGCAGCACGCGGGTGCTGATGTCCGAGCCCACGACGTCCCAGCCCGTCTGCGACGCATCGAGGCAGTCCGCCAGCACCATCGCGATGCTGTAGCACTCCTCGCCGCTCGAGCTGGCGGCGCTCCACACGCGAAAAGGCTGCGGCCGCCCGCGCGCCTGGGTCGCCAGCGCGCGCAGCAGCTCGAAGTGCTTGGGCTCGCGAAAGAAATAGGTCTCGTTGGTCGTGAGCAGGTCGACCGCCGTCTGCACCTCGTCACCCGCGCGCCCGCTCGAAAGCAGCTCGAAGTAGGCGCCGAAGCTGTCGAGGTGGTGCGCGGTCAGCCGCTTGGACAGCCGGCCACAGACCAGCGCCTTCTTCGCGGGCGACAGCGTGATGCCCGCGGCGTCGTAGATGAAGCGCTGGAAGCGGGTGAATTCGGTGTCGGTGATGGTGTTCATCGTGGGCGATGCGCCTGGCGCTCTGCCGGGTCCGTCGGATCAGAAACGCGCGAAGTCCGCTTCGTCGACGTCGCCGCCGTCGCTGCCGATGGCCACCGGCCGGCGGCCCGCGGCGGCGGGACGCGCCGTGGCCGGCCGCCCGCGCGCGGCCGACTTGCGCGCCGCCGCGATCGTGGCGCCGGCCGCGCGAACGTGCGCGACGCCACCCGTGCCCGCGAGCTTGAAGAACGCCATCGTCTGCTGCAGCTGCTCGGCCTGCGAGCTCATCTCCTCGGCCGTCGCCGCCAGCTCCTCCGAGCTCGACGCGTTCTGCTGCGTGGTCTGGCTCAGCTGCACGACCGCGGCGTTGATCTGGCCCACGCCGGACGATTGCTCTTCCGACGCCGCCGTGATCTCCTGCACCAGGTCCGACGTCTTGCGGATGTTGGGCACGATCGTGTCGAGCAGCCGGCCCGCCTTCTCGGCCAGCTCCACGCTCGAGCTCGCCACGTTGGCGATCTCCTCGGCCGCCACCTGGCTGCGCTCGGCCAGCTTGCGCACCTCCGCGGCCACCACCGCGAAGCCCTTGCCGTGCTCGCCCGCGCGCGCCGCCTCGATCGCCGCGTTGAGCGCCAGCAGGTTCGTCTGGTAGGCGATGTCGTCGATGATGCCAATCTTCTGCGCGATCTGCTTCATCGCCACCACCGTCGCCCTGACCGCCTCGCCGCCCTCGCTGGCCTCGCCGGCCGCCTTCGTGGCCATCCCGTCGGTGACCTTCGCGTTCTCCGTGTTCTGCGAGATCGACGCCGTCATCTGCTCCATCGACGCGCTCGTCTCCTCCACGCCCGCGGCCTGCTCGCTGGCCGCCTGCGACAGCGACTGCGCCGTCGCGCTCACCTCTTCCGACGCCCCCGCCAGCGCCTCGGCGCCGCCGTTGACCTCCGTCACCACCAGCGACAGCTTGGCCACGGTCTCGTTGACATAGTCCTTCATCTCCGCGAAGGACCCGGTGTAGGCCTTGGAGATGGTCTGCGTCAGGTCGCCCGAGGCCATCGCGCTCATCACCCGCACGACGTCGTTGACGCTGTCGCCGGCCGACTGCACCATCTGGCGCGTGGTGTAGAGCAGGCTGCTCGTGTCGTTGGGACGCACGGCGACGTCGACGGTGAAATCGCCGACCGCGACCTTGCGCATGACATCCGCCGCATAGGACGGCTCGCCGCCCAGCACCTTCAGGAGGTTGCGGGTGATCAGCAGGCCGATGCCGGCGGCCAGCAGCGTGGCGACCACCGACAGCGCGATGACGACGGTGCGGGTCTCGCCGTAGACGGCATTGGCCTCGGTGCGTGCCTCCTCCATCTGCTCGCTCTGGAACTTCACGAGCTCGCGCAGGGCCTGCTCCTGTACCGTGTTGGCGGGGATGACCTGCACGCGCAGCATCTCGGCGGCCTTCGCCTTGTCGGCCTTCACGAGCGCATAGAAGGGTTCGTAGAGCTGGCCGAGCGCGGCTCGCTTATCGGCGATGTCCTTGATGATCGCGCGGCCCCTGTCGCTGTGCAGCTCGGCCTCGAGCTTGCTCAGGCTCTCGTTGCTGCTCGCGCGGTTGGAGGCGATCTTCTGCTTGTACTGCTCCGCCTCGGCATCTGTGCTGGACAGCACCATCGAGCGCATCTGCCGCCCGTTGTCGATCGTGTGCTGCAGCATCTCGTTGACGAGCACGACCTTGGGGTAGCGGTCTTCCATGATGACCGTCGTCGTCGCGTTGATGCTCGCGAGCCGAAGCACGCTGGTGAGCGATATCACGAGCAGCAGCACGACCACCGCGCCGAAGCCGAGCGCCAGGCGGGTGCCGACCTTGAGATTGCCGAACATGGGAGTTTCCTTGATTTGAAGAAGGGACGAGGCGACGCGGACTCAGGCCTCGGCCGGCTCCGCGGCGGCCTCGACGAAGCCCGCGATCTCGTCGATGGACAGTGCGCGGTCGACGTCGAGCAGCAGCACGAACCTGCCGCGCACCTTGCCGACGCCCTGGATGAAATCGCTGCGCAGGCGCGCGCCGAAGGCCGGCGGCGGCTCGATGTCGGTCGCGGAGATGTCGAGCACCTCGTTGACCGCATCGACGAGCAGGCCCATCACGTGGCGCTCCTCGGGGCCGCAGGCGGCCTCGACGATCACCACGCAGGTACGCTTGGTCACCGCGCTCGACACGCGGCCGAAGCGCGCCAGCAGGTCGATCACGGGCACCACGGCCCCGCGCAGGTTGATCACCCCGCGCACGCAGGGCGGCATCATCGGCACCTCGGTGACGCCCTGGTATTCGATGATTTCCTTGATGCCCAGGATGCCGATGGCGAACTGTTCCTGCGCGAGCATGAAGGTCAGGTATTGCGCGGGCTCGATCCCGGCCGCTCGGACGATGTTGGCGTTCATGGCGGAGGCTCCTCAGAAACGTGCGAAGTGGGACTCGTCGACTTCCCCGGCTTCGCTCGCGGCGGCCGCCGGCAGGCGACCCGCGGCGGCGGGACGCGCCGTGGCCGGCCGTCCGCGCGCGGCCGACTTGCGCGCCGCCGCGATCGTGGCGCCGGCCGCGCGAACGTGCGCGACGCCACCCGTGCCCGCGAGCTTGAAGAACGCCATCGTCTGCTGCAGCTGCTCGGCCTGCGAGCTCATCTCCTCGGCCGTCGCCGCCAGCTCCTCCGAGCTCGACGCGTTCTGCTGCGTGGTCTGGCTCAGCTGCACGACCGCGGCGTTGATCTGGCCCACGCCGGACGATTGCTCTTCCGACGCCGCCGTGATCTCCTGCACCAGGTCCGACGTCTTGCGGATGTTGGGCACGATCGTGTCGAGCAGCCGGCCCGCCTTCTCGGCCAGCTCCACGCTCGAGCTCGCCACGTTGGCGATCTCCTCGGCCGCCACCTGGCTGCGCTCGGCCAGCTTGCGCACCTCCGCGGCCACCACCGCGAAGCCCTTGCCGTGCTCGCCCGCACGCGCCGCCTCGATCGCCGCGTTGAGCGCCAGCAGGTTCGTCTGGTAGGCGATGTCGTCGATGATGCCGATCTTCTGCGCGATCTGCTTCATCGCCACCACCGTGGCCCTGACCGCCTCGCCGCCCTCGCTGGCCTCGCCGGCCGCCTTCGTGGCCATCCCGTCGGTGACCTTCGCGTTCTCCGTGTTCTGCGAGATCGACGCCGTCATCTGCTCCATCGACGCACTCGTCTCCTCCACGCCCGCGGCCTGCTCGCTGGCCGCCTGCGACAGCGACTGCGCCGTCGCGCTCACCTCTTCCGACGCCCCCGCCAGCGCCTCGGCGCCACTGTTGACCTCCGTCACCACCAGCGACAGCTTCTCGACCATCCTCCGCATCGCGAACAGCACGCTGCCGCTGTCGCCGGGTCGGGTCTGGATCGCGATCGTCAGGTCGCCGCCGGAAACGCGGCCGGCAATCTCGGCCACGAAGGCAGGCTCGCCGCCGAGCTGGCGCGTGAGCGACCGCGTGATCGCCCAGGCCAGCGCGAGCGCGAGCGCGACGCAACCGGCAAGCACGCCGATCGTCCAGACACGCGCGCTGGCATAGATCGCCGCGGCGGCTTCGGCGGACTTGTCGCCGCCCTGGACGCTGATCTCCGAAAGCCGGTCGCCGCCCTTGCGCATGGCCTCATAGGCCTTGCGCGAATCGCCGCCCATGAGCGCCTGGGCGTCCCTGCTCCTCTTGTCGCGGGCGAGCGCCACGATCTTGTCCTGCTCCTTGAGGAAGACCTCGCGTTGCGCCTTGTATTCGTCGTAGGCCTGCTTCTCCTCCGGCGAGGTCGCCAGCTTCGCGTATTCGGCCTCGAACTTGGTCATGCCGGCCGTCTTCTCGGCGATCTCCTTCTCGTCCTCGGCGACCGCCGCGAAGTTGTCCTCCGCGTCGACGATGACCTTGTACTCGAGCGCGCGCAGGCGGTTCAGGTTGGACTTGACGTTGAGGATCGCGCGCGCGCTGGGCATCCAGTTGGAGGCGAGATCCACTGTCGCGCCGTTGACGGCGCCGAGCTGCACGATGGCGTAGGTGCCGAGGCCGGCCATCAGGGCCAGCACGACGAGGAACGAGCCGAACAGCTTCGTGCCGAGCTTGAGGTTTGCGAACATGATGGTCTTCCCTGGGTTTGAACTCTGAACCTGGAGGGTTCTCATTGGCCGGCCTCGAGGCTCTCGGCCTGGCGCGCCGCATGGCCGCGGTCTTCCTGCGCCTCCTGCTTCAGCAGGGGCACGTCGAGGATCAGCGCGACGTCGCCGCTGCCGAGGATGCTGGAGCCGCTGATGCCGCGCACCTGCGCGAACATCCGCGACAACGGCTTGATGACCGTCTGCGCCTCGCCCAGAAGCGCGTCGACGACGAGCCCGAACTTCTGGCCGGCATGCTTGACGACCACGATGTTCTGGCGCGCGGCCGGAGTGCCCGGCACGTCGAACAGCTCACGCAGGCGGATGAACGGCAGCACCTGGCCGCGCAGGTCGGTGTAGTCGTGCCCCGGCTCGGCGGTGAACTCGACGCACTCGTCGACCATGTCCATCGGCACGACGAACACCGACTTTCCGACGCCGACCTGGAATCCGTTGATGATGGCCAGCGTCAGCGGCAGCCGCACCGTGACCGTGGTGCCCTGCCCCGGCTCGCTCGCGATGGCGACGCTGCCGCGCAGCGCCGCGATGTTGCGCTTGACGACGTCCATGCCGACCCCGCGGCCCGACAGGTTGGTGATCTGCGCGGCCGTCGAGAACCCGGGCTCGAAGATCAGCGCGTAGACCTCGGCGTCGCTCATCGCGCGGCCCGGCTCGACAAGCCCGCGCTCGATGCCCTTCGCGAGGATCTTCTCGCGGTCGAGTCCGCCGCCGTCGTCGCTCACCTGGATCACGATGCTGCCGGAGTCGTGGAACGCGTTCAGCGAGACGGTGCCCGTCGCCGCCTTGCCGCGCGCGGCGCGGATCTCGGGTGAATCGATCCCGTGATCCATCGCGTTGCGCACGAGGTGCATCAGCGGATCGCCGATCTTCTCGACGACGGTCTTGTCGAGTTCGGTGTCCTCGCCGCTGACCGCAAGCTCGATGTCCTTGCCGAGTTCGCGCGCGACATCGTGCACCACGCGCTTGAAGCGGCTGAACGTGCCGCCGATCTTGACCATGCGAAGCTGCAGCGCGCTGTCGCGCACCTCTTCGACGAGCTCGGAGAGAGTCGAATTGCGCTCCATCAGCTCGAGGTTGCGCGTGCGCCGCGCGACGAGGTTCGCGCCGGCCGTCGCGATGATCAGCTCGCCCACGAGGTTGATCAGGCGGTCCAGCTTGTCGGCGTCGACGCGCACGGACTGGCTCTCCGTCGAGCGCATCTCCTTGACCTGCTTCTGCTTGGCGAGCGCCGCCTCGACGACCTGCGGCGCGACCTTGCCTTGCCCGGCGAGGATCGCTCCGATCTTCTGCGCCGGCTCGCTGCCCGCCTGCAGCCGCAGCGCGGTCTCGAGCTCGTGCGCGGTGACGCTGCCGCAGCGCACCAGGATCTCGCCCAGCCGGCTCGGCTGCTCGGGCAGGCTCCGGATCAGCTCGATGTACTGCGCGATCCGGCTTCCCGGCGGCACGATGCGCAGCGCGCAGTCGTCGATCACGAACTCGAACACGTTCTCGATCGCGGCCTTGTCGGCGGTCGTGACGAACGCGATCTCGAAGCCGAGGCAGCAGCCTTCCGGATCGAGCGCATCGAGGACGGGGACGGCGTCGGGCAGCGTGACGATGTGCTCGATCTCGCCGAGCGTGGCGAGGTAGCGGATGAAGGACAGCGGATCCATGCCGTTGCGCAGCACGTCCGGGCCGAAGCGCAGCGACAGGTGCCAGCGCGCCGCGCCGCCGGTCGCCAGGGCGTCGGCCGCCGGGATGTCGGCCGCCGCCGACGCGATCGACGGTTCCCGGCCTCCCAGGAATTCCTGCAGCCGTTCGAGCAGCGCGGCGCCCTCGGGTTCGGTCGTCGGGTCGGCCTGCGGCTCGCCGCGTTCGACGGCGTCGACCAGGCGGCCGATGTAGTCGCCGCTGGCCAGCATCAGCGCCACGAGCGGTTCGTCGAGCGCCACGGCGCCGTCGCGCACGCGATCGAGCACGCTCTCGACGACGTGCGTGAAGGTGACCACGGCGTCGAGGCCGAACAGTCCGGAGGAACCCTTGATCGTGTGCGCGGCGCGGAAGATCGCGTTGATGCTCTCGCGCGGATCGGCCTCGTCGGCCACGCGCAGCAAGGCCGCCTCCATGTCCTCGAGCAGCTCGCGTGCCTCGAGGATGAAGGTGTGGAGGACCTGGTCGAGATCGATGTGGTTGGCCATGGCGTGCTTCACTGCGAGAGGCCGAAATGCCACGCAAGCTGCAAGGTTCGGAACACCTCGTCCGCCGCCGGGCTGAGCCCCGCCATCCGCAGCGCGCGCCCCGACTCGTCCGCGCTCCGCTTGGCCGACATCAGCAATTGCACGCCCGCCGAGTCCATCTCGGTGACTTCGGACAGGTCGATCTCGAGCGCGCTGCCTGCCGCAACCTCGTCGAGCGCGGCCTTCATGGCCGGTGCCAGCTCCGCGGCTCGGTAGATGGTGAACTCGCCGTCGATTCGAAAGGCGGGCGAAGAGGTGCTCATCGGGTGATCCATCGAAAATCGTGGGACGCGCGCGGCGCGCCGGCGGGGACTTCTCGTCTGCGTCGCGGTCAGGGAAGCACGAGCTTCTGGACGACCGCGAGCAACTGCGGCGGATTGAACGGCTTGAGCATCCAGGCCTTGGCGCCGGCCGCCTGGCCTTCGGCCTTCTTGCCGTCGGCCGATTCGGTGGTCAGCATCACGATGGGCGTGAACTTGTAGGCCGGCAGCTTCTTGAGCTCCTTGACCAGCGAGATGCCATCCATGTTGGGCATGTTCACGTCGCTGATGATCAGGTGCACCTTCTGCCCGGTGAGCTTCTTGAGCGCGTCGGCGCCGTCGCTTCCCTCGAGCACGTCGTAGCCCGCGCTGCGCAGCGAAATGCCGACGACCTGCCGCAGCGAGGCGGAGTCGTCGACGATCATGATGGTCTTGGCCATGTCGGTCTTCCCTGTGGTTCTGGTCTGGTGCGGGTCAGAAGAAGGTGACTTCCTCGAGGGAGTCCGCGGGTGCGGCGGGGGCCTCGCGCGACGCGCTGTCCGCGTGCGTCGCGCGCTCGTCGGCCATCGCATAGCTGCCCTCGAGTTCGTCGAGCAGCACCTTGGCATCGACGGGCGCCAGCGCGCCCGATGCGTCGAAGCGGCGGCGGCTCTCGGCGAGCAGGTCGGGCAGGCGTTCGATGTTGTGGCGCACATGCGTCATGCGCTGGCTCACGCGATCCTGGAACTGCAACTGCACCAGCGCCTCGACGATCTCGACCTGGATGCCCGCGCTCTGCTGCTTGAGGGCCTCGGTCGACGCCTCCATCGCCTCGGTCACGCCGCGGAAGCGCTCCAGCACGCCGGTGATCGCGCCTTCGGAGGCCCGCGCCGACGCGGCCTCGCGCTTTGCCGACACCTGCGCGGCCTCGCGCGCGACGCGGATCGCCTCGCCGATCACGCCCACCTTGTCGGCCATGCGCTGGCCGGTGGCGCCGGACAGCGCCGACAGCTTGCGCACCTCCTGCGCCAGCACCGCGAAGCCGCGGCCTCCCTCGCCCGCGTGCGCCGCCTCGATCGCGGCGTTGATCGCGAGCAGGTTGGTCTGCTGGGCGATGTCGGCCACCTCGGCCGCCATCTGCTGCAGTTCGGCCACGAAGCGGCTCAGGCTCTGTACTTCGGAATTCATGGCCGTGTTGCTCGCCATCGCGTCCTTGAGCGAGTCGAGGACGGCCCCCAGCTCGTCCTTGCTGTGGGCGAAGGCCGACGCCAGGCCGATGTCGTCCCCATGGCCGGACGCGCGCAGCGTCTGGTCGAGGCGGTCGACGATGCCGGCGAAGCGCTGCGTCAGCGCCGCCACGGCGGATTCCATCTGGTGGCGCGAGTTCTCGATGTGGGCGGCCCAGACGGGCAGCACGTCCTGGCCGAGCTGGTCGGCACTCGCCACGAAGGCGGCATCGGCCGCCCGGTCGCGCAGGTCGCGCACCTGCCGGGAGCGGTCGAGCGCGACACCGATCGCGACGATCGCGGGAGCGACGATCATGGGTGCCGCACCGTGCCCCGAGAGCAAGGCGGCGACGCCCGCGACGAGCGCGAACGAAGTCGATTGCCAGCGATGGAGGAACAGGGCCGCGCGAGGCGCGGCCAAGTCGTTCGGCGCAGTCGTGATGGTGGACATGGGCGGGTTTTCGGCCGCTTGCGCGGTCATTGAAGTGCGGATGCCACGATTTGCATGGCGATTCGATTATTCGTATGACCTTTCGGATCGATGGCACGAACACCGGCCTCTTCCGCGTCCATTCGTGAGCCAGATCTCGCTTGACGAAAGATACGGCGTGCCGTATCAAGAACTCCCCTCAGGAGTTGTCGGGAGTCCCCCACGCCGTATACAGCGTGGGGCATCGTCGCGATCGGCCGACCTGTCCATGCCTTGCAGCGGAAACAGTCTGCGGTCGAGGCGGCTCGGATGACGGCCACCCTCGCCAAGCGGATGCCGGCTTCCTGCCCGGCACCCGAGGCGCCGCACGCGCCCCAAGGGAAACGGTTGCAACGGGCCCCGTTCCTGTGGAATGCTTGCGGTTCCCGACGTCTCCGAGGCGGTGCTCGATGGTCCTGACGCTCCAGGTGGATGGTGCATCTCCCGAGACGCTCGCGCGGGGGATAGCAGCTGCCCAGGCCGTGCTGAACGAGGCCCGCGTCACGGCGGCCGAGGCGGCCATGGCGCATTGGGCGCGCGAGGAATGGCGTCGCAGCAAGCTGAAGGACGCTTCACCGCCGATGGGCATCCTGGAGGCGGCTGCGGCCTTTGCGCTCGCCGAGGCAGCCGCGATCGCCACCTGTTGCGCAGACTGCAGGGTGCCGGAGGGCAGCCGGCTCGGCGTGGAAAGCCGGTAGCGCCCGGCGCCGGCATTCAGCATGCCCCGGCAACGAGACGAGTGCCATAGATCAGCGTGGGCCCGTCATCCAGGACGGCTTCGGCCGGGCGAACGCGCCCAGGCAGCCGGAAGATTGAATGGCGTGACCACTTCCACGTTCGACTGGGCCGACGGTTCGGGCGGCGGCCCGGCACGTTGGGCGTGCATCACCCAGCGACACGCCCTCTGGAGATCGCGGTGCAGGTCGTGATGCAGAACCGCAGACAGCCGTCCCGCCCGCAACAGCGCGAGATTGTCCTCGTCGAGGTCATGTCCGATGAAAGCCCGGCACGGGCGTCCCGCTCGATCGAAAGCCGCCAGGATGCCGGCGTTGGCCCCGCCGACGGAATAGATGGCGGCGACGTCCGGATGGCGGGCCAGCGATCGCGTGACCGCGGCCATGGTGGGATCGTGCAGCCCGTGGCCGGCCGTGACGATGCGGACGCGGCTGAGGGGACGCGCGCCCTTCCAGCCATCGACGAAGGCGGCGATGCGCTCGCCTTCGCCCAGGAATCGCCGGCCGCTGCTGGACACGATCACGTCCGCCGTCCCGGCGCCCAGCCAGTGGTGCATGAGATAGGCCGCGGTGAGCCCGGCGCTCCGGTTGTCCAGGCCGACGTAGGCGATCCGGGCGGGATGATGGATGTCCGTGACCAGGGTGACCACCGGAATGCCGCGTTCGTGCAGGCGCCCGACGGCGTCGTTGATTGGCGCGACGTCGGGGGCCTTCAGCAGGACGCCATGGCTGCCGCGGCGGCCGATGGCGTCCAGTACGCCCACCAGCTCGTCGACGGCCGTGGCTTCGGCGAGGTGCTCTCGAACACGGAACACGGCCGGATGCATCTGCTGGACGACGTCGTCCAGCGCGTCTCGCACGATGCGCGAGAAGCGCTCCGGCGTCTCCATCACCAGGTCGACCAGGAAACGGCGTCCGCGGAGGCCGACCTGCGCCTGCTGGCGATCCAGCTCGGCCCGGGCCTGGTGCACGCGCCGTTGCGTGGCCGCCCGCACCCCGGGACGCTGGTGCAGCACCCGGTCGACCGTCGCCAGGCTGACACCGGCCTGCAGCGCGATCTCCTTCATTCCAATTGCGTGGGCCATGGGACTTTCACACGTTCGCATCGAGGGTCCGGCGCTCGCATTCTGACGTTTTCCTGAGGTGTTCTTGAGGTGTTCGACCGCACCGGTCCGACACATCCGTCCCTACACTGGACGGATACCGCACCGACGGAGACACCATGACCGCAGCCGCCCCTCCCCGCTGGCTCCGCGCCGCCGACGCGCGCACGGACGACCTGCGCGCCATCCTGGAGCAGCGCACCGATCCGGCCGCGTGTCCCAACGCGGCGAGCCTTCTCCACGACGTGCCGGTGTACGACTGCGCGGCCTTGCGGTCGCACCTGCGCGACGATGCGGCGTTCCTCCCGTTGCTCATGGGCGAATGGGCCGGCGTCTGGGCGGACGGCCCGGGCATCCTGGTGCTGCAGGGCGCGCTGGCGGCGCCCGCGGTCGACGACGTGACGGCGCGCTTCATGGAGATCATCGATCGCGAGCGCGACGGCGGTAGTCGCGGCGACCACTTCGCCAAGGCCGGGGCGAACGACCGTGTCTGGAACGCGCTGGAAAAGCTGTGCCTGCTCGATCCGGCCGCGTTCGCACGGTACTACGCCAACGACATGCTCGCGCTCGCCAGCGAGGCCTGGCTCGGGCCGGCCTACCAGGTGACGTCGCAGGTCAACAACGTGCGCCCCGGCGGCCAGGCGCAGACGCCGCATCGCGACTTCCATCTGGGCTTCTGCTCGGCCGAACAGGCGCAACGCTATCCGGCGCACGTGCATCGCCTGTCGCCGATGCTCACGCTGCAAGGCGCCGTGGCGCACGTCGACATGCCGTTGGAGAGCGGCCCGACGCTCTACCTTCCGCACTCGCAGAAATACCTCCACGGCTACCTCGTGGCCGACCGCGACGAGTTCCGGCGCCTCTTCGCGGAGCGGCGGGTGCAGTTGCCCCTGTCCAAGGGCGATGCGGTCTTCTTCAATCCCGCGCTGCTGCATGCCGCCGGCGAGAACCGGTCACGGAGCATCCAGCGCATGGCCAACCTGCTGCAGGTCTCCTGCGCATTCGGGCGCGCGATGGAATCGGTCGATCGCGACCGCATGCTGCGGGTGCTGTATCCGCATCTGCTGTCGATGGAACGAGACGGCGTGCTCGACCGTTTTGCACTGGCGAGGGTGGTCGCAGCCAGTGCCGAGGGCTACGCGTTCCCCACCAACCTCGACCGCGATCCGCCGCTGGGCGGGCTGGCTCCCGAAAGCCCGCAGGCCGTCGCCTTGCGCGCGCTGCAGCAAGGATGGTCGCCCGAACGGCTGTTCGCGTGGCTGGACGAAGCGGGCCGGAGGCGACTGACCTGACCTGACCTGAGCCGCCGCAACGCCGGCGCCGGCGCTCGGCACCGGGTCGCACGTCGTCCGCGACGAGCCCGCGAGAATCGCGCTGCCCGACGCACTGCTGTCGAGGTGGCAAGTGGGGAGGCACCCAGGTTGATTGCTGCCAGGCGATCGAAGCCACTTGCCAATGGGCCCCGGCGACCGGTTTGCGGCGATGGCTGCCCTGCCATTGAAGCGACTGCCGGCGCCGGCGCGGCGCGGCGCCGCCGTCGGCTACGCCCGCCTTTTGAACACACGCCAAGCCGATGTCCGCTTCCTGGCCGCTGCGGTCGTCTGGATTGTTGCTACCTGGAAAAGCCGTCGTTCGCTGCGTCGATCGGCAGCCTTGAACGAACGGCGGCCCGGTCACGTCGTCGAACGACTGCTTGCCGGCGGCGTCTTCGGCAACTGTCGACCCGTTGCTGCCCTTCACCGACTCGATCCCGGTGCCACAAAGCGGTCAGCCGGACTACTTCTGTTCTGCGTCGGGTGCATGGAGCGCGCTCACTTTTCGGTCGGCGCCAACACACCAGAAAGCAAAAAGCACTGAGCCGCTTGACACGCTATCGTCTGCGACTTACGATGAGTAAACACTCAGTGAGTTATAAGTCATCAAATGAGCCAACCAATGGCGCGCATCAGTCGCAAAGAGCAGAAAGCCGCAACCGAACAGCGGCTTGTCGATACGGCAATGGAGTTTTTCGCAGCCCACGGGTTTGCGGGCTCCAACACGGCTGACGTCGCCAAGGCTGCCAATGTCTCGCACGGCACGGTGTTTCTGCATTTCCCAACCCGTGAGGCATTGGTACTGCGCGTGCTCGATGTCTTCGGCGACCGCCTGTCGGTGGCGTTCAAGACCGCGATGCAGGAGGACCTGAGTTTGGAGGGCGTGCTCCGCGCCCACCTGTCGGTGCTGCGGGAGTGCGAGGACTTCTACGCGCGCCTCGTGCAGGAGGGGGCGCTTTTGCCGCCTCAAGCGCGCAGCTACCTCTTCATTCTTCATGCGTCGGTGTCCAACCGCTTGCACCTTGCCGCCTTGGTTGATTCGGCGGCCGGGAACATGCGACCCATCAAGCAGCACCTCCTTTTCAATACCTGGATTGCGCTTGTTCACTACTACATCGCCCACGCAGACATCTTTGCGCCGGGTGATTCCGTGATCGCAACCAAGGGAGACGAACTCGTCGAACACTTTCTCAACCTCTGCCGGAAATAGGAGATACCCAATGACCGACAAATGCGCCTCTTGCCACTCGTGCGGCTTTCCCATGGAGAAGGACGACGACTTCGCCCTTGGGGACCGAAGCCAACCCTATTGCTGCTTCTGCGTCGACTCGCACGGCGCACTGCTGCCTTACGAAACGGTGCTGGATGCCAATGCCAAGCACTACGTCCAAAGCCAGGGCGTCAGTGCGGGGGCCGCGCGCAGCATGGCAGCCGCGCTGCTCGCAACGATGCCCGCCTGGCGTGACCGGCCCGCGGCCTGATCAACTTTTCCTCCAGCAAAACTCAACCTCTGAACGAAGGAACATGAACATGCTCGACCATCTCGGACTTCGCACCACCCAGCACGACGCACTCGTCCGCTTCTACGAGACGGCCCTGGCCCCTCTCGGCTGCACAAAGATGTTTGCGTGGGAAGGGAACGCCGGCTTTGGCCGCGACGGTCATGCGGCGCTTTGGATCCATGCTTCCAGCACCAAGCCGACCGGCGTGCATCTCGCCCTCTCCGCAGCGGACCGCCCCGCCATCGATGCCTTCTACAAGGCCGCGATTGCTGCAGGCGCCACCGACAACGGCAAGCCCGGCGTGCGACCGGACTACAACGCGAACTACTACGCTGCCTTCGTCATCGACCCCGACGGCAACAACCTGGAGGCGGTCTGCCACCACCCCGCGTGATCGACCTGTTCCGTTCACGATGACGGAGTTCGCCGTCGAAGTCAGCAAGCAGTCGGGTGAGAAGATCGACTACATCAACACACTTCCTCATCCAAGGCCAGCAGACCGACCAACCTCGGCCAACTCCGATCGACAGCCACGCACTTCAAAGGAGATGCCATGCGCATTCACGCCACCTACCTGACCATGTGCTTCGCGTTCGCGTCCGCCGCGTTCGGACAGGCACCGAGCTTGCCAGCTGTGACCCCGACGCTCGCGCCTGACGCGAATGCGTTCGTCATCGAATTCAAGGTCAAGCCTGGCAGGAACGCCGACTTCGAGAAAGCAATGAATGACGTGCTGGTCGGCGTGCGCAACGAGGAGCCGCGCAATGTCTACTGCGACTTGTTGCATCTCGCACACGATTCTCAGACATACGCCATCGTCGAGCGCTACGTCGACGCCAGCGCGGCCAAATCACATGCCGACAGCGCGTATATCAAGAAACTCGGTGAAATCTTTCAGAACGGCGACTTGCTGGAAGGGCCACCTGTCGCGCAGGAACTAGTACTCGTCCGCTCGAAGTAGTCAACGAGCGGGGTGCTCAGTCGCTGTCGTTCGGAAGCGAGCACGACATGCAGAGCCTCCTTGGAGTCCTCGCTGGTGTGTTCATGCGGTGTCCCCTCGCTGCACTGTCGGCACAGAATTCGGACGTTGGTCGTCCATACTTCGTGGTCGATCTTTGCCGCGTCGAGCGCCGCGGTCAGGGCTTCGAGATCAACGGCGTCGCGCGCGCGGACTTCGGCCTCATACGTACTGTTGGCAGACGACTCGAAAAGCTCCAGGACGTTGAAGACTGAGTAAGTGCGCCCGTTGGATTGGCGTTCACGGCAAACATCAGAAACCCGCCAATGCCTTCGGCAACTTCAAGCATGGTGTTGATTCTGTCCCAACCGTATCAGCATCGCATTGAAGCGGTCGTCGATGATCGGCAACTCCTGGCCGGTTTCCGTCAATCGTCGCTCGGTCGGCCGTCGAACGAGCCTATGGGCGAAAGGGGCGCTACGCGTCGTACTCGGCAAGCGAGCGTAGATCTTCGCCGTCAAAGCGAAAATAGATCTTTTCTTCGACACGTCGCGCACCGAGTGCCGAATAGAACCGAACAGCGCCCGGATTGTTCGCCTCCGCAGTCCAATCAAAGCGAACACAGTCGTGCTGGATTGCGTACTTTGCGATCCAGACCATCAACTGCTGACCGATCCTTCCTCCCCGGAAATCAGAGTGAACGTACAGTTCCTTCATGAAGAGCTGCCCGCGCTCCTTCGGGGCGGGATACAGGATCGAAATTGCCGCCAAACCGATAGCGTGCGCGCCGGAGAGGGCAACGACTAGGGTGACACCAGAATTCGGCCCGAGTATTCGTTCAACGAGGTTGGTTCGAACAGCCGAACGAGTCGAGACATCCTCCCCGTTGTAGTGCCGACTCATGTCATGCAGCAGGTCGGTCACCGATTCGACGTCTTGGCCTTCGAAGAGACGGATTTCCATGTTCGGATTCGTTGAATTTGGAACCGTGCAGGCTACCCGAAACCTGCCCTTCGCGAACGGCAACTGCTGGCCGGCTGCAGCCCGACACTCGCCAAGCGGATCGTAACGCTGTCGACCCGTTGCAGTCCGCCGACGCGCCGAACTCCATCCCAGAAGGGGAATGACCTTTTCGTTGGGCCGCGGGTGGGCGCGAAGAACTTAACGCGCTCGCCTGGCGCGGCTCGCGCCGACGAGGCCGGCCACGCCAAGCAGTACGAGCCCGCCTGTCGCGGGCTCGGGTACTGGCGCCGCGCTGAACGCAACCGCCACCTCTTGACCCACGCCTTCCGGGTACGGCGGTACGGACAGGTATTCCCAAGCGGTTGAGCCGTCTGAGAACGGATTTGCCCAACTGCCATCAGCCAGCGCGTAGCCGAATCCGTTCCAGGTCAGCTGCGGGCCCGCGATCGACACCAAGTTGTCGACGGCGTATGGGTCATTGCCAGGGATCGCGCTGCCCGCCGGCTCCAGTCCTGTGATGGCGACACCGTTGCGCAAGCCCGTGATGGCGATGATCTCGTAGAAGCCGTGCGTGTCGGGAGCGTCGGTTGTGGTGAAGGTGCCAGCGGCAGCGATGCCAGCGGTGCTGTAGTCCCAGGCCCAGGTGACAGCCTGCACCGGCGCGGCGGACGCTAGTGCGGCGACGGCGACAGCAGCGCCTGACAGGAAACGGATTGGGGTCATGGCTTCTCCTTGGGTTTATCGTTGGAGGCGCCACTGTATCGGCGATCTCGCTGTAACGGTCACAACCCAAGAAGTTGCTCGCGCTCGAAGGTCTTCATCACCCCATAGCTGCCGTTCGCGAAAGCCTGCTCATGGCCGGATCCGGCTGAGTAGCGATCGCGCTCATGGCAACGCCGTCCAGATCAAGCGTTCCGCATGATCCGAAGACGTACCAATCGGGCAAGGATACCGATGCCGTGTATCAGGCGCGAGCGCGAAATTCGCCCACTCCGAAGATCGACCTCTCCCGCAAATTTGGCATCGAGGCACCATCTGAGGGGACGCGATTGCGTTCCGTGCGTAATTCGGGCGATTCGAGTCGCAACATCAATGGAGAGTGGGTCAACGGGCCTTCCTTGGACATAGAGGAACGTAGGTGTGAAGCTTGCGTACCGGCCAAGGATGTCGACTTGCACGGCGCCCGGCAATTCGCGCCTATCAGTGAGGAGATATCGTGCGCCGACCATGAAGCTGCCAGAGCCGCCGAGACTTAGACCGTTCGGCGCCGGCTCAGCGTAGGACTCATCGATACCTTCTTCACCACCGGATTCCGACACGAATTGCCAGACAGGATCGAGCGCGAAGTCCGATTCGGCAAGTTCGTAGACCGGTACGCAGCGGCGGCTCATGTTCAAGGTAAGACTGGATGTCGAGGACGCTCGGCCTATCGTACCCAAAAGCCGTCATTGGCGATCGGCTGCTTCTGGCCGCGTGCTGCCTGGCAGCGGTCGGAGCGATCGTAACGCTATCGCCCCTGAGTAGACTTGTTGATGTGCGAGTCAGTCGCCGGACAGCAGTCGCACAAGACGCCTCCACGGACTGTAACGCCGTCGACCAGTTGCAAACTTCCTGGAAAATCCCGCACATGACGCCTGACACGATCTCTCTGCGACCGCACATTGCCGCCATCTCCCTTGGACTGGCCCTGGCAACGTCCGCTGTTGCCATAGCCCAGCCCGCGTCGAAGGCCGGCGGCTCGCCCTCGGCGAGCGGGGCCTCGGCGACACAGCCAGGCGATCCTCTTGTCCCGTTCGGCTTCGTGTTCGGTCGCACGACCAAAGACGAGGCGCTTGCGACATGGGCTGCGGCTCATGTGGTGATCACTGGCGGCGGCCACGCGGGTGTCGGCGCGGGCAGCGGGGTCGATGGCCAGTCCACGCTGTCGGTCGACCGCATCTTCCTCGTTGACGTGCAAGCAGTGCCGTTCTTCGGCACCCGGCCCGCCCGCTTCGCGTTCCTCGACAACAAGCTGTACTCGGTGCAGACCGTGCTCAGCCGCACGCTCCCTTCCAACCACCGGGGCGACAACTCGCAGAACCTGTCGCCGGAAGAGCTCAACGCCCTGCAGGCCGACCTGCGCAAGCGCTTCGGGGCGCCGACGCGCACGGCCCGCGATCTGATGGCCGGCAAGGAGCCCGACATCATGGAGTGGAAGCTGGACGCGCGCACTCTGGTCTTGACCACCGGAGCACTCCCCGGCGCCACGCTCACGCTGACCGACCCGGGGCTCGCGAAAAAGGCGAAGCAGGCGAGCGACGAGGTCTGCAAGCAGTACGTAGCCTGCGCAGGCTACGGCCGCAATCGCCGCTGATCGGTTCGGCGTACAGCAGTCCAGCGTCAACGCCTGCTTCTGGCCGCTCTCCGCCTTCAGCGACATCGTACGCGACCGGCGCGCTGTCCCTGACGAGACAGCCGGGGCGACGCGCCGGTCGTAAATTGAACGCTCTCTCTTTGTCCGGAGGGTACCGTGCGTGAATCCGTAGAGCCAGCGCTAGATGCCCTGCGAGCCTACGCTCGAACGTCAGGTTTTAACGTACTTCATGGCATCGAACTCGAGCGGGCCGGCTCCGGTGAAGCTGAACTTTCGATGCCGTGGCGACCCGAGGCAGCCCAGTACCAGGGATTTCTACATGCCGGAATGATCGGGGCGCTGATTGATACCGCATGCGGCTGCGCTGCAGCAACGGTCGTCGGACGTGTGCTGGCGTCGCACTATTCAGTCAACTGCATCAGACCAGCGGTGGGAGAACGATTCGTGGTTCGCGCCAGGGTTGTCAAGGCTGGCCGCACGGTGGTCTTCACTGCGGCCGACGTTTTTTCGGAGACCGAAGGCAAGCACACGCTGGTCGCCAACGGCGAGACGATATTGAACGTCGTCGGGTTGCCCGATTCTTGACCTCGCCCCAAGACAGCTCGTGGCAGCGTGCCGCCTTGTAGCAGTCGGAACTATCCGAATGCCATCGGCCCGAAGCGGAAGGCGCGGCCCTTCGATACGACGCTGCAAAGCGGTCGCATGGGACGGCGCTTACCTACGCCATCAAGACACCGCCGAACGCGATCCGGGCGGTTCCAGCAGGTGCGTACTCGCAATGAACTCGTTCGGGTGGTCTCGCAAAGCAGCTTGCCATCACGGCGCAGATCGTCCTTGCTTGCTCCACCCTCAGCTCGATCGCCGGCAGATCGGCGAGCAATATGCAGACAAACACCGGCAGCTCGTCATCCCCGACTCGGACGCCGCTTTCTGCGTACAGGGAAGCGTCGTGCGAGTGAAGCCGCACCCAAGTCCGACCTGGCTCCGAACGGAATATCTCGCCGAGCACATCGGCGAGCCCTTGAGCTGACGGGATGCGCCCACACGCACCCGCAGAGGCAACGAACCGGATATCAACGATCGGCACAACTGGTCTCCCTCAAAGCGGAAAGCTGCGAGCGTCAGCTGGTGGCCGAGAGCTTCCGTCCGGCTCCGGCGTTGTCAGCGCGGCGTGCGCCTCGCCAGTAGGTCTCGCTCGACCTCCAGGGCCCGCGGATCCGTCGACAGGCCGATGTGCGTGCGCACGTTGTCGCCGACGCGCCCCTGTCGCTGCTGCACGATGTGCCAAGCCTCATGTGCCAAGTGGTGTTCTTGGCCGGGCCCAACGTGGATGTCCGAGCCCTGCGCATAGGTCAGAGCATTGAGCTGGGCCGGTTGCGACGAGTTGTAGTGGACTCGCACATGGTCCATGCTCATTCCAGAAAGGCTCTCGATGCCGGTCTTGATGGTGGGCGGCAGTCCGGTTCCAGTTTCAGCCATGGCGTCCTCTTTCGCTGCATGGAATGCTAGATTGTGACGCCGATGTGGAGATACCGGGGCGCTCGCCGTCCCGGAAGTTCTGAAGCGGATGGTACTGGGTGCCCGTTCCTGGCCGTGTGTTGCCGAGAAGCGACCAAGCTGATCGCAATCCTGCCGACCCAGTGTCGTCATGGGTCTAGCTGGATTGGGCGCCCGAAAGCGGTCACTCGCCCGGCTGATCGTCAGTTCACGCGACGATCAGTTGGACTTCAGGCGCGCGTCGAGCGCCTTGAACAAAGTCTTGTCCCAGTCGGGCGCAGTGACGTTGGTGGCCAGGGCGCGCTTGTTCACGATCTCGACCCGCGTAGATACCTTCCCGGTGACGCGATCGACAAAGATCGCGACATTCTCTCCCCAGCTAAACGCTGTCATCGCGCGCTTGGCCGTCAGCGTGCCCGTCGCCTTGTCAGCCGAGACGACCGTCAGGTCAGTGTCCTTGATCGACGCGGTGAGCGCGTCCCAGACGGTGTCGTAGGGTTGGTCGTATACATGCGCCATGCCCTGTCCGCGCGCGGACGTGGCATCGGCCATCGATGCGCAACCGGTGATGGAGACGGCGGCCAGCAAGGCTGCAAAGATGAGAAAGAGCTTTTTCATGGACGGGGTCGCCTCGGGGGCCAATCGATGATGCGACCATCGTAGGGTTCAGCCCATGGCCTCGCACCGGGCAGTACGGTCGCGATGTGACTTATGCCTCTTAGCGCCGACTTACCTGGCAATGAAGTGCCTTGTGGCGTTGGGTCCGCACCATGTGGGCGGTGCCCGCGGTAGGGCTGGCTACCTCAAAGCGGTCGATCGTCGACGACCGCTCATGGCCGCGTCCAGTCTGGCAGCGGTCTGAACGATCGTAACGCCATCGACCCGTAGCGGACTTGGTCGGGAGCGAAACGGCTGCCGGAAAGCGGAACTAGCTGGCTTGCTGAACGCGGGTGCGAATGTATTCGCCTGCGCCCTCCGGCAGACAAGCTGTCGGAATCCCAAACGAGGCGAACCTACCGAAGACGAGCAACACGTAGTCACCAGCATCCCAGACATGTCGGATGCGATCCCAGGGGATGTTCGCGGATTGTTCGCCCGTCCAGACCTCGACGGTCTCTGGGCCTAAGGTGATCCGGCGAATCGGATATTTGAGGGCAGCTCGCCTCGCCGCACGCGGACGAGCGATGTAGAAGAAGATCGGGCCAACAATTGAGAGTGCTAGAAGCACAGAGAAGAACGAGACGAACCAAGTAGGCGCGCCTAGAACGAGACCAGCCGCTACAAAGATCAGAAACCCAATGGGCGGAGCAAGGGTCATGAAGCGGCGAAGATGCCACACCGAGCGAACGTAGAACGCGCGCTCAGCCCGCGCGGCCGCCTCCGCGTCGTATGCGGCCTCGAACGAGTAAGTCATGCTGCTTGCGCCCATAGATTGACTGCCCCAAAAGATGCTATGCAGGACGGCTCGGGACCACGTCCTGAGCTACAACTGGGTTTCCTGTTCTCAGCAGTAGAAGGAGCAAGGAAATGACTACGTCTCGAGCAGTCCTGCGGCGCAAGGATACGACGTC